>Ga0307408_100000057_pt1 | contig 135228 bp, 125 predicted proteins | sample 322Cmetagenome_FD_202116 | JGI IMG/M metagenome (GOLD analysis project Ga0307408, IMG submission 202116) | Maize rhizosphere microbial communities from greenhouse at UC Davis, California, United States - 322HYB-C-3 | ecosystem: Host-associated > Plants > Roots > Rhizosphere > Soil | place...
GAGCCGCTTGATGTAGGCCAGGTCCGACTCGCCGTACTGCAGCAGTTGGTCATGCTGCTTGTAGGTTCTGCCGAGGTCGATGAGGAAATCCTGCCCGCGCCAGCCATGTCGCCGCAGGATGGTTTCCACTACCTCGGGCACGCTCTGGTTCTGGTAGATGCGGTACTGGCAGGTCTTGTCCAGCAGCGACAGGCGCGGCTCCAGCGTGAGTTCGTAACGGGCTTCGTCCCTGGAGGCCGAGAGACGCCGGAATCCTGTGATGACCCCGTGCAAGGTGCGCAGCGGCGCGAGCGGTGGCGGCGTGTAGCCGCGAATGGTCAGTGCTGGTGGCGCTGCGTGCAGACTGAAGCTGGCATCCTTGCCGAGCAAGGTATCAGCGGCGATGTCGAGACTAGGGCTGGTCACCTCGATGGCGTAGCAAAAGGTCTCGCTGAGTGCCTCGGTGCCGGAAAACGCGAGCACGTCCAACGGGGCGTTCTGGCCATCCACCGCGAGCGTATGCCGGCTGTGGTCGAAGAAGGGGCGTAGCTCGCTGAGCATGGATCAGACCTCCGCACGTTCGAGAGCCAAGGGCTCTTCACTGAATGCCAGGGCTATGCCGTCGTCAGCGCTGCGATTGGTGATAGTCGATGCGCGCAATGACCTGAACGCCGGCCCAGCGACGCTTTCTAGGTGATAAAAACCCGGCGATCTATAAGACTTTTCTTAAAGCTCGATCTTGCCGCGGTATCGCCAGAAGCGACTCGGAACCAGGCATGGCCTGACAGACCTGGTGAGCGGTGTGCGGTGTGCGGCGTGACGGGTATCTCCAGCAGGTGGCACGACCTCGCTTAAATACCCGTCTTTTTCATCGCTGCACCGGCACGCCAGACGACGTCATTGGACACAAACACCGCGCGACTGTGGCTTTGCTGGATGCCAGGACGTAAAGAAGCAGAGAAATACAGGGTGCCCATGTAAACGAAAAGCCCCGCTGAATGCGGGGCTTGTGCTTTCAATGGTCGCGGCTGAAGCCCCTCCCACACGTCATCATGAACGCCGTGGGAGGGGCCTCAGCCGCGACAGGCCTGGTCCGGATTGCATCAGGGCTAGCGCCGGGCCACCAGAAACAGACGCGGAAACGGCAACAACACCCGGCCATCGGCCTGCGCCGGATAGGCGTCGCTGATCGCCGCCTGATAGCGCTCGAGGAAAGCTGCCTGCTGCTCGGCCTCCAACGGCTGCAGGAACGGCAGCAACGCCGTTGACTTGAACCACTCCACCACCGCCGCCGCATTGTCCAGCACATGGAAGTAGGTGGTGCGCCAGATATCCAGTTCGCTGGCCTGGGCGCCGAGGATGTCGTAGTAGGTTTGCGCGCTGTGCCGCTCGGCATGGCGCACCTCGCCGATTTGCGCAGCCCAGGGCCCGTCGGCGGCCACTTCACGGGCCAGGCGATGCGCCGGTTCCTGCAGGTTGTCTGGCGTCTGGATCGCCAGCCAGCCACCGGGTGCGAGCTGCGCCAGCAATCTCGGGTAGAGCTGCGCGTGATCGGGCAGCCATTGCAGCGAGGCATTGGCCAGGATCAACTGCGGTGCGCTGTCGGCCAGCCAGTGCTGGATATCCGCCAATTGGAAGGTCACCTGCGGCAGCCGCTCACGTGCAGCGCGCAGCATGTCTTCACTGCTGTCGATACCTATTACCCGCGCTTGTGGCGCATGCGCCTGCAATACGGCAGTTGAATTACCGGGGCCGCAGCCCAGGTCGACAGCCAGCTCGGCGCCATCACGCGGCACCGCCGCCAGCAGATCATGCACGGGGCGGGTACGCTGGCGTTCGAACAGGGAATACTGCTGGGCGGACCAACTCATCGCATCACTCCTCGATTTCAATCGCGGGCCAGAGGATAACAGGCTGACCGAATCCACACGGCATTCGCTGCAACCGGCAATTTTCCGCTTTCGCCTGGCATGCACATGGCGGATATCCGCCACCCACTGTGCGACACGTCACAGCCCTTTCCACACGCCAGACAGCGTTGGCGGAATTTCGCCACACTGGCATAAGCCTTGCGATGGTAAGTCGCCAGCTTCGCTCAAGCCACGATAGCTACCAGGGCCTGAGCGACCGCCGAAGTGACCAACACGACGTGGCCGAAAAGGCTCCGCAACCTGATAAGAAGAAAAGGAAGCAGCATGTTCAATACCGTTCGTGCCATGGCCGTCTGCGCCATGGCGTTCGCCTCTCTCAGCGCTACCAGCGCGCTGGCCGATGAACCTATCCTGATCAAGTTCTCCCACGTCGTGGCCGATGCCACTCCCAAGGGCCAGGGCGCACTGCTATTCAAGCAACTGGTCGAGGAACGTCTGGCCGGCAAGGTGAAGGTCGAGGTCTACCCGAACTCCAGCCTATACGGCGACGCCAATGAACTGGAAGCGCTGCGCAACAACGATGTTCAGTTGCTGGCACCGTCTCTGGCGAAGTTCGAGCAGTACACCAAGCAACTGCAGGTGTTCGACCTGCCGTTCCTGTTCGATGACCTGGATGCGGTCAACCGCTTCCAGAAACGCGCCAAGGGCCGCCAACTGTTGCGCTCGATGGAAAACCACAACATCGTTGGCCTGGCTTACTGGCACAACGGCATGAAGCAGCTTTCCGCCACTCGCGCGCTGAACATGCCCGGGGATGCCAATGGCCTGAGCTTCCGCATTCAGCCGTCGGCGGTACTGGAGGCACAATTCGGCCAGGTCGGCGCAAAAAGTCAGAAACTGCCCTTCTCTGAAGTCTTCAAAGCGCTACAGAGTGGCCAGGTGCAGGGGGCAGAAAACCCCTGGTCGAACATCTACAGCCAGAAGCTGCATGAAGTGCAGCCCTTCATCAGCGAAACCAACCATGGCGTGCTGGACTACATGCTGGTGAGCAACTCGCGCTTCTGGTACGGCATCCCGCATCAGATCCGGATGGAACTGGAAGCCATCATCGATGATGTCACCTACGCGGTGAACAAACAGGCCGAAGCCGCCAACCAGGCCGATCGCCAGCGCATCGTGGATTCTGGCCGCAGCGAGGTCATCACCCTGACGGCTGAGCAGCGCCAGGCCTGGCGCGATGCGATGCGTCCGGTATGGCAACAGTTCGAAGGGCAGATTGGCAGTGACGTGATCAAGGCCGCGCAGACGGTCAATCGCAAGCATCGCGAATGACCCTCAGCCGGCATGGCGGAGAACCGCCATGCCGGCTGATTGCTTGCGTTATTTACTGTTCAGCCTGCTGGTGTAGCCGTTCCACCTGCCAGCCGCCCCCCAGAGCAGCGATCAACTGCACACTGGCCGTCAGTCGACTACCGAGAAGCGTGAGGTTGGTGCGCTCGTTGTTCAGTGCGGTCGCCTGCACGGTGACCACGCTGTTGTAGTCGACGGTACCGGCGCGGTACTGGTTCTCGATCAGGCGCAGCGACTCGCGCGCCGCATCCAGCGCCTCCTGCTGCACCCCGCTCTCCTGCTCCAGCACGCGCAGCTGCACCAGGTAATCCTCCACTTCACGGAAGCTGTCCAGCACGGCCTGGCGGTATTGCGCCACGGTCTGGTCATAGGCCGCTTCGCTACGTTCCAGCTCCGCACGCCGCGCGCCGCCGTCGAACAGGGTCAGTGCCAGTTGCGGGCCGAGCGACCAGAAGCGGTTGGGCACCTCGATCCAGTCGGCGAAACTACTGCCACGATAGCCACCGCTGGCCGAGATGCTCAGGTCGGGGAACCAGGCCGCCTCCGCCACGCCGATCTGCGCGTTGGCCGCCATCACCCGGCGTTCGGCAGCGGCAACGTCAGGGCGGCGTTCGAGCAACTGCGACGGCAGAGCCACGGGTACCTCGGGCAGCGCGGGCAGACTTTCGCGCGGTGCGATGGACAGCTCGGCCGGGCTGACGCCGACCAGTACAGCAATGGCATGTTCGAGCTGCGCACGCTGCCACTCGAGATCGATGGCTTGGGCCTGCGTGCTCTTGAGCTGGGTGGTGGCCTGGCTCACGTCGGACCTCGGCACGATGCCGGCCCGATACTGGTTCTCGGTCAGGCGCAGCGAGCGCGCGTAGGCGGCCACTGTCGCATTGAGCAAACGCTTCTGCTCATCGAGAATGCGCAGTTGCAGGTAGTTCTGCACCAACTCACTCTGCAGACTCAGCCGCGCAGCGGCAAGGTCGGCGGCGCTGGCCTCGAATTCGGCGCGGCTGGCCTCCAGGCCCCGGCGCAGCTTGCCCCAGATATCCAGCTCCCAGGCTGCATTGAGGCTGAGGTCATAGCTCTTGGAAATGCTTGATGCTCCAGAACCGCTGACGGTGACGCCATCGGCGGTACGGAGGGTGCTGTCACCGCCGCCCTGCCCGGCCCGGGTCATTCCGGCGCTGCCGGACAGCGTTGGGTAGAAACTGGCCCGCGCACCGCGCACCAATGCGCGCGCCTGGCGGTACTGGGCCTCGGCTGCCGCCAGGTTCTGGTTGGACAGTTGCAGGCGCTCGGCCAGCGCATTGAGCTCGGCATCGCCATACAGTACCCACCAGTTGCCACGCTCCAGGGCGTCTGCCGGCGCGGCCGCCTTCCAGCCTTCGACCTGTTTGAACTGCACAGGCGCCGCCAGTTCGGGGCGCTGGTAATCAGGGCCCAGGGTGCAGCCGCCAAGCACGCCGGCCAGCAGCAAGGAGACGAGGGTTCGGGCGAAAGGAGCTCGGTTCATAGCGGATTTTCCAACGAAGCATCGGTGCGCACGCCGCGCCAGCGATTGACGCGATGGCGCAGGCGGTCGAAGTAGAGGTAGACCACCGGAGTGGTGTAGAGGGTCAGCATCTGGCTCAACACCAGGCCACCGACGATGGTGATACCCAACGGCTGGCGCATTTCAGAACCCTCGGCACTGCCCAGCACCAGCGGCAAGGCGCCAAGAATCGCAGCCAGGGTGGTCATCATGATCGGCCGGAAACGCAGCAGACAGGCCTGACGAATGGACTCCTGCGGGCTGAGGTGCTCACCACGCTCCAGTTGCAGGGCAAGATCGACCATCAGAATGGCGTTCTTCTTGACGATACCGATCAGCAGGAACAGCCCCAGCAGCGAAATCAGGCTGAACTCCATGCCGACCAGTTGCAGCGCGAGCAAGGCTCCAACCCCGGCAGACGGCAGGGTCGAGAGAATGGTCAGCGGATGCACGTAACTCTCGTAGAGCACGCCCAGCACGATGTACACCACCACCAGTGCCAGCAGGATCATCAGCGGTTGATTGCCCTGGGTCTGCTGGAACGCCGCGCCAGTGCCGCCCATCATGCCCTGCACTTCGGTGGGCAGGCCGACCCGCGCCACGGCAGTATCGATGGCGCGGCTGGCCTGATCGAGGCTGACGCCCTCGGCCAGGGAGAAGCCGATATTCTCGGCGGCGAACTGGCCCTGGTGGTTGACCCGATCCTCTTCCAGGCTGCGCTCCCAACGGGCGAAGGTAGACAGCGGCACCCGTGCGCCATCGGCAGTGATCAGCTGAATCTGGTCCAGCGCCTCGGGATGCTGGGCGTAGCGCGGGTTGATCTCCATCACCACGCTGTACTGGTTCAGCGCCTCGTAGATGGTGGAAACCTGGCGCTGACTGAAGGCGTTGTTGAGCACCGCAGTGATCATGCTCATCTCCACGCCCAGACGCTGCGCGGCCTCGCGGTCGACGACCAGGCGAATCTGCTGGGCGCCCTCGTTCTCGTTGGCGTCGATATCGGTCAGCTCGGGCAACGCGCGCAGCGCATCACGCACCTTCGGTAGCCACGTCCGCAGTAGGTCGAGATCACCCGAAAGCAGCATGTATTCGTTCTCCGAGCTGCGCCCCTCGCGCCCACCGATCTGCAGATCCTGATCCGGCATGAGGAACATGCGCCCACCGGGCACCTTCGGCACAGTGGCGCGCAGGCGATTGATGACCTGCTGCGACGACACGCCGCGCTCCTCTACCGGTTTGAGCCGCACGATCATGAAGGCGTTGTTGATCCCCCCCGAGCCACCGATAAAGCCCGCGACGCTTTCCACCGCCGGGTCGGCCAGAACGGCATTGCGGAAGATCTCCATCTTCGGCTGCATGACCTGGAACGACAGACCGTCATCGCCACGGATAAAACCGATCAGTTGGCCGGTGTCCTGCTGCGGCATGAAGGTCTTGGGGATGCTGACGAACAGGTAGACGTTCAGGGCGATGGTGGCCAGCAGGCTGATCACCATCAGCAACGAATGGCGCAGCGCCCAGTCCAGCGAACGCCCGTAGACAGCCAGAACCCGTGCCTGCAGGCGGTCGCCCCATTGCTGCAGACGTCCGCGTGGCTGTTCATCCTCGGCCCTGAGCCAGCGCGCGCACAGCATCGGCGTCAGGGTCAACGACACCAGCAGGGAAATCACCACCGCCACTGCCAGGGTGATGGAGAACTCGCGAAACAGCCGTTCGACGATACCGCCCATGAACAGGATGGAAATGAACACCGCCACCAGCGACAGGTTCATCGACAGCAGGGTGAACCCCACCTCGCGCGTGCCTTTGAAGGCTGCTGCCATCGGCTTCTCGCCGTTGTGGATGTGCCGGGCGATGTTCTCCAGCACGACGATGGCATCGTCCACCACCAGCCCGGTGGCGATGATTAGCGCCATCAGCGACAGGTTGTTCAGCGAGAAACCCAGCAGGTACATGGCGGCGAAACTGCCGATCAGCGAAACCGGCACTGCCAGCGCCGGAATCAGCGCTGCGCGCCAGCGCCCGAGAAACGCCAACACCACCAGGATCACCAGCCCCACGGCGATCAGCAAGGTCTGTTCGGCCTCGTGCAGGGTGGCGCGGATCACCGGCGAGCGATCCATCGCCACCTCCAGCTCGACGCTGGCGGGGATCACCTCGCGCAGCGCGGGCAGCTCGGCACGGATGTCACTGATGGTCTGCAGGATATTCGCCCCGCTCTGCCGGTTGATCACCAGCAGCACCGCTTCCTTGTCATTGTAGAAGCCGCTGTTATAACGGTCCTCGACGCCATCGGTCACCGTGGCCACGTCGCCCAGGCGTACAGCGGCGCCGTCCTGGTAGCGGATGATCATCGGCAGGTAATCGGCGGCCCTGGCCAACTGATCGTTGGCCTGCACCTGCCAGCGGCGCTGTGCATCCTCGACAGCGCCCTTGGGGCGCAGGACGTTGCTGGTCGCGATGGTCTGGCGCACTTCGTCCAGCGCGATGCCATAGTGATCGAGCAGGCGCGGCTCCAGGGAAACCCGCACCGCCGGCAGCGAACTGCCACCGACCTGCACCTCGCCCACGCCGCCAACCTGGGACAACTTCTGCGCCAGGATGGTCGAGGCCACGTCGTACAGCTGGCCTTTGTTTAGCGTGGCACTGGTCAACGAAAGCACCATGATCGGTGCCTGCGACGGGTTGATCTTGCGGTAGCTGGGCATGGTGCGCATGCCGCTGGGCAGCAGTTCGCGCGCCGCATTAATCGCTGCCTGGACCTCACGCGCGGCGGTGTTGATGTCCTTGTCCAGATCGAACTGGATCATGATCCGCGTGCTGCCCTGGCTGCTGCGGCTGTTCATCTGGCTGACCCCGGCAATCGAGCCGAGCGAGCGCTCCAGCGGCGTGGCCACGGTCGAGGCCATGATCTGCGGGCTGGCCCCCGGCAGGCTGGCCTGCACGGTGATGGTGGGAAAATCCATCTGTGGCAGCGGCGCCACCGGCAGCAGGCCGAAGCTGACGCCACCGAGCAGCATGATCGCCAGGCTCAGCAGCAGGGTCGCCACCGGGCGACGGATAAAGGGGGCGGAGAGGTTCATGCGTGATGGGCCCCGCCAAGGCTTCGCCAATCCTGTAGGAGCGGCTGGGCGGCATTCCGCTTCAGCCGCGAACAGGCCGACGCAGGAAATTCGCGGCTGAAGCCGCTCCCACGCCGGAGGCTCATACCGCCACCCCGGCGGCGCTGCGCCCGCTGACACGGCGCGACAGGCGATCGAAGTACAGGTAGATCACCGGCGTGGTGAACAGGGTCAGCACCTGGCTGACCAACAGGCCCCCGACCATCACCAGGCCCAACGGCTGGCGTAGCTCGGCGCCGGAGCCCGAGGCGAGCATCAGCGGAATGGCGCCAAACAGCGCCGCCAGGGTGGTCATCAGGATCGGCCGAAAGCGCAGCAGCGCCGCCTGGTAGATCGCCGCCTCTGGCGCCATGCCCTGGTTGCGCTCGGCCTCGAGGGCGAAGTCGATCATCATGATCGCGTTCTTCTTGACGATACCGATCAACAGGATGATGCCGATGATGGCGATCAATCCCAGGTCGTTACCCGTCAGTAATAGCGCCAGCAATGCCCCAACGCCCGCCGAAGGCAAGGTGGACAGGATGGTGATCGGGTGGATATAGCTCTCGTAGAGCACGCCAAGCACGATGTACATGGTGACGATGGCCGCCAGGATCAGCAGCAAGGTCGACGACAGCGATGCGCGGAACGCTTCGGCAGCCCCCTGGAACTGGGTGTCGATGCCACCGGGCAGGCCGATTTCCTGCTCGACCCGCTCGATCACCGCCACTGCCTCGCCCAGCGAGACACCCGGCGCCAGGTTGAACGACAGGGTCACTGCCGGGAACTGCCCGATATGGTTGATCAGCAGACTGGCCGGGCGCTCCTCGATATGCGCCAGGGACGACAGTGGCACCTGCTGGCCGTCACCGGTGGCCACATGGATCTGGCGCAGCGCGGCCAGGCCAATGCGCCCGCCATCGCGACTTTCCAGCACCACGCGGTACTGGCTGGCCTGGGTATAGATGGTGCTGATCTGGCGCTGGCCAAATGCGTCGTACAGGGCATTGTCGATGCTGCCAACGTTGATGCCCAAGCGCGCGGCGGCGTCGCGGTCGATGTCCAGGTACACCTGCAAGCCACGGTTCTGCAGGTCGCTGGCCACGTCGGTCAGCTCCGGCTGCTCGCGCAGCGCTTCGACCAGACGCGGCGTCCAGGTTTCCAGCAGCGAGTTGTCAGGCGATTCGAGGGTGAACTGGAACTGGGTACGGCTGATGCGATCTTCAATGGTCAGGTCCTGCACCGGCTGCATGTACAGCTCGATCCCGGGAATCTTTGCCAACTCCGGACGCAGACGCTCGATCACCTCGCTGGCGGTGACATCGCGCTCGGCGTGACTCTTCAGGTTGATCAGCAGACGGCCGCTGTTGAGCGTCGGGTTGTCGCCATCCACACCAATCGACGAGGACAGGCTGGCCACTGCCGGATCGCGCAGGATCACATCCGCCAGGCGCTGTTGACGCTCGCTCATGGCGGCAAAGGAGATCGACTGTGGCGCCTCGGAAATGCCCTGGATCACGCCGGTGTCTTGCACCGGGAAGAAGCCCTTGGGCACCGCCACATACAGCAGCACGGTCAGCCCAAGGGTCGCCACGGCCACCAGCAGGGTCAGCGGCTGATGCTTGAGCACCCACTGCAACCACACACCATAGCGCTCGATCATCGCATCGATGGCGCCACCGGCGGCGCGATAGAAGCGCCCTTCCTGCTCGGGTTTCTCGGCCTTGAGCAGGCGCGCGCACATCATCGGCGTGAGCGTCAGCGACACCACCAGTGAAATCATGATGGCCACCGCCAGGGTGATAGCGAACTCACGAAACAGCCGGCCAACCACATCGGCCATGAACAGCAACGGAATCAGTACGGCAATCAGCGACAGGGTCAGCGAGACCAGGGTGAAGCCGATCTGCCGGGCACCCTTGAGCGCGGCGTTCAGCGGCGTCTCCCCCTCCTCCAGATGACGGGCGATGTTCTCCAGCATGACGATGGCGTCGTCGACCACGAAACCGGTGGCGATGGTCAGCGCCATCAGCGTCAGGTTGTTGATGGTGAAGCCTGCCAGGTACATCACGCCGAAGGTGCCAATCAGCGACAGCGGCACGACGATGGACGGGATGATGGTTGCCGACAGCTTGCGCAGGAACAGGAACGTCACCATCACCACCAGGGCGATGGCCAGCAGCAGCTCGTGCTGCACGTCACGCACGGCTGCACGGATGGTCTGCGTACGGTCGGTAAGTACCTTGACCTCGACGCTGGCCGGCAGGCCTTCGGTCAGGTGCGGCAGCAGGGTCTGGATACGGTCGACCACGTCGATCACGTTGGCACCAGGTTGGCGCTGCACATTGACCAGCACCGCCTGGTTGCGGTTGGCCCAGGCAGCCAGGCGCTCGTTCTCGGCGCCATCGATGATCTCGGCGACATCCTTCAGGCGCAGCGCCGAACCGTTCTCATAGTGGAGGATCAGCTCGCGGTACTCGTCGACAGATTTCAGCTGATCATTGGCATCGAGCTGGGAAACCCGCGTAGGCCCATCGAAGTTACCCTTGGGCTGATTGACGTTGCTGGCGGTGATCAGGTTGCGCACGTCGGCCATGCTCAGGCCATAGGACGCCAGCGCCTCCGGGTTGACGCGAATCCGCACGGCCGGACGTTGCCCGCCGGCCAGGGTCACCAGACCGACACCACTGGTTTGCGCCAATTTCTGCGCCAGGCGGGTATCGACCAGGTCGTTGACCTGCGGCAGCGGCATCGTCGCCGAACTCACCGCCAGGGTCAGCACCGGCGTATCGGCCGGGTTGACCTTGTTGTACACCGGCGGCGCCGGTAGATCCCCCGGCAGCAGGTTGCTCGCCGCGTTGATCGCTGCCTGCACCTCCTGCTCGGCCACCGCCAGGGAAACGTCCAGGTTGAAGCGCAGGGTGATCACCGAGGCGCCGCCCGAGCTGGTCGAGGACATCTGCTTGAGCCCGGCCATCTGCCCGAACTGGCGCTCCAGCGGCGCCGTCACGGCGCTGGTCATCACATCCGGGCTGGCGCCTGGATACAGGGTCAGCACGCGGATGGTCGGATAATCCACCTCCGGCAGCGCCGACACCGGCAGCAGGCGATAGGCGATCAGGCCGCTGAGGAAGATCGCCACCATCAACAGCGTGGTGGCGACCGGCCGCAGGATGAAGGGGCGGGAGATGTTCATGCGTCGTTCCGCGCAGCGGCCTGGTCAGGCTCACCCTGTCCGTCGCTCCCGGGTTCTTTCGAGGCAGTCGGGTCGACCACCTCCACCTCACTGCCATCACGCAGGCGGTCGGTGCCCTCGATGACCACTCGCTCGCCCTGCTGCACGCCCTCGTTGACCATGCTGCGTTCAGCATCGCTGGCCACGATGGTGACCGGACGGATGCTCACCTTGTTATCGTCACCCACGACATAGACGAAGGTACCCTGAGTGCCGAACTGCACCGCAGCGGACGGAATGATGGTGGCGGCCTTGCGAGTTTCAACGCGCAGACGCACGTTGACGAACTGATTGGGGAAGAGCATCTGCTCGGCGTTGTCAAAACGCGCCTTGAGCTTGACCGTACCGGTGGTGGTGTCGATCTGGTTATCCAGGCTTTCCAGCACGCCTTCGGCCAGTTTCAGACGTTCTCCACGGTCCCAGGCCTCGACGGCCAGGGTCGCGCCGTCGCGGCGGCGCTGCAGCACCGCCGGCAGATCACCCTCGGGAATGGTGAAGATCACCGCGATAGGATCGGCCTGGGTAATCACCACCAGCGGCGTGGTATCACCGCTGCTGACCAGATTGCCGACATCCAGCTGCCGCAGCCCCAGGCGACCGTCGATGGGGGCGCGAATCTGGGTGAAGTCGAGATTGAGTCTGGCCGTGGCGACGTCGGCCTGGTTGCGTTGCAGGCTGCCACGGTACTGATTGACCAGCGCCTGCTGGGTGTCCAGGGTCTGCCTGGCGATGCTGTCTTCTTCGTACAGGCCCTTGTAGCGCTGCAGATCCAGCTCGGCGTTCTTCAGTTGCGCCTGGTTTTCCTGCAGCGCCCCCTGCGCCTGCTGCAAGGCCACCTGATAAGGACGTGGGTCGATCACCGCCAGCAGGTCGCCGGCCTTGACCTGCTGCCCCTCGTCGAACAGCACCTTGACCAGTTCCCCATCGACCCGCGAACGCACATTGACTGTGTTGTAGGACGTTACCGTGCCAAGTGCCTTGAGCTCGATGGCGAACTCACTCTGCTTGACCTCGGCCAGGCGTACCGGCACCGGGCCCATGTCGCCGAAGCGACCACGGCCCATCTGCTGACTTTCTGGCTTGCTCGGCCAGAACCACCACAGCAGCAGAAGCAATACGGCGAGCAGCGTCAGGCCGATCAGCCATTGACGGGAGGTATTCGAGGGGGACGGGGAAGCATTCGACATGGCAGGCGCAATATCACTTTTAATGGGAGTCGGCACGATAAGCACTGGCCCGCGTCAAGCAAAGCCCATTTACCCGCTTTTTACCCTCCCCTTACGTTACTAACTGTTTGTGTCCGCAATAAATTCTTGGGCTGGCAAGAGACTGTCGAGGTGCCCGGGCGTTCGTTTGGGTACACAAATAAAAACGGCCTGCGAGGCAGGCCGTCTGTTTTTTGCGTGCCGCTTACTTGAGCGCGGCCAGGGCAGCTGCATAGTCCGGCTCGTCGGCGATTTCGCCGACCAGCTCGCTGTGCAGCACTTTGTCGTTTTCATCCAGCACGACTACCGCACGAGCAGCCAGGCCGGTCAGCGGACCGCTGGCAATGGCCACGCCGTAGTTCTTGAGGAAGTCGGCGCCACGCAGACTGGACAGGTTGACCACGCTGTCCAGACCTTCGGCACCGCAGAAGCGCGCCTGGGCGAATGGCAGGTCAGCGGAAATGCACAGCACCACGGTGTTGTTCAGTTGGCCGGCCTCGGCGTTGAACTTGCGCACGGAGGTGGCACAGGTTGGGGTGTCGACGCTGGGGAAGATGTTCAGCACCTTGCGCTTGCCGGCCAGACTGGCCAGGGTGACGTCGCTCAGGTCACCAGCGACCAGGCTGAAGGCCGGCGCCTGTTGGCCGGCCTGCGGCAGTTGACCATCGACCTGCACCGGGTTGCCTTTGAGAGTGACTTGCGCCATGGGAGTTTCCTTATCGTTCAGGGAGTTGAAGGGCAAATGTGTGACATGGGATTCGCCGAGGCGAATGGTCCATCGAATGGCAGGTCACGGCCCGACCATGCGTCCAGACTAGCGCAGAAGCACCGGCGATACACCCGCGGCCAAGTAGGGATTTAGCAAAAGGTCGCGCGATCATCAGAAATCCCGTCGATAGAACAGGTCGAGCGAACTGGCCAGGCCGCTGGCCGCTTCCAGATAAAGACGTCGGCTCAGCTCGTAACGCAAGGCGATGGTGTTGGCCGGCTCGAACACACCTACGCCGTAACGAAGACTGAGACGCTCGGTGATATTGCCGCTGGCCACCACGCTGGTAGTCACGCCACTGCCCTCGGTGTCGAGCTGGAAATCCTGAATACCCAGGCGGTTCGCCAGGCTGGTGGTGAGCGAACTGCTGCCGGCCAGACCGAGCGCCAGCGCGGCCTGACCGAGCATGCTGTTGTCACCGGCGCTCTGCCCCAAAGGCCGGCCCAGCACCAGATAGGACAGCGCCTGCTCCTGGCTCATGGCCGGCTCGGCGAAGACCGTGGTACTGGGCTGCTCGGCACTGCCGGACAGGCGGATACCCGCGACGACCGTGTCGACCCGACGAATCGCTTCCACATCGAGGAACGGCTGATCGATAGGTCCGGTAAACAACAGGCGCGCGCGCCGAATGGTCAGGCGCTGGCCGTAGGCGCGATAGCGCCCCTTGACCAGATCCAGCTCACCACGGGTATCGAGGTTATCGCCGATGTGTACACGCCCACGCAGGTCCGCAGTCAGACCGAAACCGCTGAAGGCCAGCTTGTCCTGCCCCACTTCGACATCGACATCCATGGCGATACCCAGGCCCTGCTCGACCTCAGGCACTTCACGCCCGACCACCCGTGCGTCACCAGAGACCTTCACGGTAGAAGGCGGCAGTTCACGTACGCTGATCAGGCCGCGCGGCACACCCACCTTGCCGCTGACGGCCAGACGCTGGGCGCGCAGCTGCAACTGCAGATCGGGCTCGACTTCCAGCTCGGCATAGGGCTCGACCTTCACCGGCAAGCGCTGCCCCTGTACCGCCAGATCGCCGCTCAGCCCCTCGGCCCAGGTCAGTTCGCCACGCAGATTGCCACGCCCCTGCTCACCGCTGCGCCAGTCGCCGGAGAGCTGTACTTGCTCGCCCGCGATCAACGCCTGCAACTGCAGGTTCTCCAGGCTGACCGGCAGTTCGCTCCCGGACAGCTCGCCACCGTCCAGACGCAGCTGGCCGTTGATCTGGGGTGCCAACAGATGGCCGGTTATGCTGCCGTTACCCTGCAGTTTGCCTTCAAGCTTTTCCGCCATCGGCACAAAAGGACGCAGTACAGCCAGATCGAAACCGTCAAGACGAAACTCACCGCTGACCGGCTTGCGCGCCGGGCGCGGATCGATCTGCGCTTGCAACACCAACTCACCCAGGCGGGCGCTGACGAAACGCAGTTGGCTTTCTACCCGCCGCGGGCGCAGCGTGCTGTCCAGACGCAGGCTGTCGTAAGGAAAGTCCAGCCACTGCTCTTCATCCGGTTGACGAATACGCAGATTGCCTGCACCGGCATCGAGCACGACCTGGCCATTGGGACCGCTCTCGGGTAGATCGACCTTGAGCTGACCATCCAGGCGCCCCTGCCAGGCGAAATCCTCGGGTAGCCAGGGCTGCAGGCTGGCCAGGGGGAAATTCTGCAGGCGCCAGTCCAGGCTGGGCTGCGGCATCAGCCGTTGCTGCCCGCCGCACAGGCTGGCATCGCCGGCTTGCCAGCAATGCGCGCCGAGATTCAGGCGGCCGCTGGCCAGGCGCTCCAGAGTCGCAGCCTGCTGCAGTTGCCAGTCCTGGCCACCGCTCTGCACCCGGCCACTGGCGATGCGCCCGCGCCAATCGCCCTGCTCGTTGAGGCTGCCGTCCAGGGCCAGGGCCAGTTGCAGCAGCGGGCCTTGCAACTCCACCTCCAGCGCCTGGCGGCGCTGATCGCCACGGCCATCGGCCTGCAAGCGCCCAAGGTAGGTATCGCCGATGCGGATACCACGCAGATTCAAACCGATGCGCGCCTGCTGGCGGGCATCCAGCGTCGCGTCCAGTTGCAGTCGCCGCAGGCTGGGGTCGCCAAACGCAAGACGCTCCCCACTCAACGCAAGCTGGCCTTGCGGCGCCTGTAGCGTACCGGCCATGGACAGCTGGCCCTGCATCTGCCCTTGCATACCGGGCCAGAGCTGTCCAAGACGCGGCAAGGCCAGCTCCAACTGACCACGCAGACGCGAATCCAGCGAGCCGTTGCCGCTGATCCGGTTGTCGCCCATGCGTACCAGCAGCTGCTCGAGCTGCCACTGCTCGCCAGCGCCGGCACCCTTTACCTGCAATTGCGCCGGCTGGCCTCGCAGGCGGCCATTGAGGTCGATATCGGCCGTGGCCTTTAGCGCACCGGCATTGAAGCTGCCCGAGGTGTTCAGCGGCCCGGCCAGGTTACCCGGCATCTGCGCCAGCCAGTAACCCGGGTCGAGGGCGCGAAGCTGCAGCATGGCCTGCCAGTCGATGCCTTCGGCAAAACCGACCTTGACCACCCCTTCCGCGCGGCCCTGGCCAGCTATCAATTGCAATTGCGGCAGGCTCACCTGGCCGAGGTCGCCACTGACCGGACTGCTCAGGCTGAAGTCCCCAGCTGGCCCCTGCAATTGCGCCGCGAAGTTACCCAGGTAATTGCCGTCGCTGTAGCTGACTTCGGCCTGCAGTTGCTGCAATGCCACGGGCGGCGGCTGGTCCAGCGGGTAGAGACGCTGCCAGGGGAAATTCAGCCAATCGAGCGTGGCGTCGGCTTGAAACGCCTCGCTCCAGGCGAGCATGCCGGTGAGCTGCAGGTGCTGCTGATCCTCGGCCTCGATGCGCAGCAATTCGATGTCCGCGCCCTTGGCATCGACCCGTCCGCGCAATGTCAGCGGCATCGGCGCCTCCTCGGCGGGCAGATTGGCGCTACCGTCGATTCGATAGCCGCCGCTCAGGTCACCTTTTGCCGACAACGTCAGCGCCTGCAGGTGCAGCGTCTGCGGCAAAGCACTGCTGGCCTGGAAACTCTGACTGGTCAGGCGCAGTTCGGCGGGCAGGTGTTCGGTCAGCGCCTGCACCTGCCCTTCGAGACGGGCGTCGAGATAGCCGCTGCTATCGGCCTCGACCTTCAGGCTGCGTTGCAATTCGCCGCCCACTTGCAGCGACACCTGCCATGCCTTGCCATCAACGTCCGGTAACTGCAGACGGCCGCTCAGGGTCATCGGCCAATTGCCCTGCGGTGTCAGTTGACCGCTGACGTCCAGGCTCAGGTCATCGCGCTGCAGGGCCAGACGCTGCAGCTCCATGCCCTGCTCGTTCCAACTGGCGATCAGTTGGAGATCGCTCAGTTGCGCCTGGCCATCCAGGCGCAGTTCGCCCAGCTGAATATCGCCCATCTGCAAGCGCAGTGGCAGTTTGAGGTTCGGCAGGCTCAGCGGTTCGCTGCTCGGTTCAGCGTTTGGCGGCAGGTTTAGCGCCGCCTGCTGCAGATGCAGACGCTCGACGCACAGCGTCAGACGCAACAGACAGGACGGCGACCAGGCCATATCCAGCTGCTGCAACTCCACACGCATCTCGCCCTGCTGCCAGATCAGCGCATCCGCCTGCCAGGCACCGCCCAGGCGCCCGGTGAAGCTGTCGACCTGCAGGCCCGGCACCTGCGCCAGCAGCCAGCGGCTGCCAGCCTGGGTGCCGAGCAGCGTCCACAACACGGCGACGACCACCAGCACCAGACAGAGCACGCCGGCAGCCAAGCCTTTTAGCAGGCGCCGGGTCATAGCTCAGGCCCCATGGAGAAATGCAGGCGTACGCCGCCATCGTCATCCAGCGCATGGGCGAGGTCCAGGCGCAGCGGGCCAACCGGCGAAACCCAACGCACGCCGAAGCCGACCCCGGTCTTCAAGGTGGGAATGTCCAGCGAATTGAAGGAATTGCCCTGGTCGATGAAGGTCGCCAGGCGCCATTTGTCTGTGAGGCTGTACTGGTATTCGGCACTGGCGGCGAACAGGTAGCGGCCACCGATCTTGTCGCCCTGGTTATTCTCCGGCGACAGGCTCTGGTAGTCGTAGCCGCGCACACTCTGATCGCCACCGGCGAAGAAACGCAGCGACGGCGGTACGGCGGAGAACCCATTGGTTTCGGTACCGCCGAACTGCACCCGACCCAACAGGCGATGATTGTCGAATACGGTGGTCAGGCCCTTGAGCATCAAATTGCCATGCAGCACATTGGCATCGGACAGCACGCCATCGACAGCGCCGCTTAGGTCGAACTGCACACGATAGCCCTGGTTCGGGTCGAGGCGGTTGTCGCTGTGCAGCAGCGAATAGCTGACGCCCGGCATCAACAGGGTGCTCAGCCCTGAATCGTCACCCAGGCGATATTCCTCACGCTGCCATTTCACCGACAGCACGCGTTGCCAGCCACCAGGACGCTGGCTGTACCATTCCGGGCCGAGGGTGAGCAGCCGGCTCAAGCTGTCCTTGCTGGCCAGCTCTTCATATTGATAGCCGCCGGCCAGGCGCAGCTTGTCGGTCAGCGGCGGATCACCGGGAATGTCGTACCACAGACCGACGTTCTGCCGCGGTGCGGACAATTCGGTTTCAACCCCGTAGCTATGCCCCTGCGGATTGCGCCAGTGACGCGTCCAGTTGGCACGCAGACGCGGCCCGACGTCGGTGGAAAATCCCAGCCCCAGCCCCATGCTGCGCGGCTCACGCACCTGCAGCGCCACCGTCACGGGAATGCGCAACTGGTCGGCCTGGGTCGGGATGGCATCGACCCGTACCGACTCGAAATAGCCACTGGACTGCAGCGCCTGATACAGCTCGGCGATCAACTCGGAATCGTAGGGCGTGTCCGCCTCGAACGGCACCATGCGCAGCAGCAGCTCTTCATCGAATGGGAAGTCGCCGCTGAAGGCGATATCGCCCAGGCTGTAGCGAGGCCCGCTGACGAACACCAGTTCGATATCGGCAACCCCGGCCGGTGGATCGATTTCCAGGCGCTGACGGGAAAATCGACCGTCGAAGAAGCCGTAGCGCGAAGCCTGATTCTGGATCAGCCGCTTGGCGTCTTCGTAACGTCCATGGTTGAGCGCCGAACCGGCTTTCAAACGGCTGGCACTGGGTACGCGAAAGGCTGGCAGTTCGCTGGCCGGCCCCTCGATGCGGATATCGACGTTGCGCAGGCGAATGCGTTCGCCGGGCTCCACCTCGAGTACCAGGCGCGGCGTTTCGCCCTCCTCGATACGGCTACGAATGCGCGCCTGGTAATAGCCCAAGGCCTGAGCCGCCTTGTCGGCTTCGCTCTCGGCGATGCGACGCAAACGCCGCAACGACTGTGCGTCGCGTCCATCGAAGCTGCCGACATAGCCTTCAATATTGGCCTTGAGAGCTGAATTGCTCGGGGTGATTCGTACGTCCAGCTCGCTCGCTGCGAAAGCGCCCGTACTGATCAGCAGCAGCGCCAGGCTGCGCTGAAAATGTCCATATACACTCATGGCGGAGGATGCTATCACGGAGCAGAGCCCTTACCAGAGCCATTGCATATGCGCCAACCAACCGGATTCAGGCGCTGGCTCTGACCACAGGTTGCGGATTGGGGTGAAAGAACACGTGTTCGATCACAGGGCCAATGGCCAGCTCGCCGATTTCCTCGTAGCCCTGGCGCCGGTAGAACTCCAGATAGCGAGCATTGCCGGTATCCAGCACCACGCCTTGAGAGCCGCTGTCCTGAGCGCACCAGTCATGCAGCGCTTCGAGCAACTGCTCGCCGCGATGTTGCCCCTGAAACTCGGGGTGAATACCCAGTAGCGGTAGCACGTGGTAAGGCCCGGGCGGCAGACTGGTAAGCACCGCATCGTGGTATTCGAGATAGCGCTTGGTGCAGCTGAAGCCGGTGCTCAGCAGCATGCGCAGACGCCACCCCCAGCTTTCGGTGATATCCAGGCGGCGCTGCGGTGGAGCGATAAGTGCCGCGCCGATCAGGCGATCATCGATCAGCAGGCCGATGGCCGGCAGATCTTCGGCGAAGTGCCGCTGCACCAGTTCGCGAATCGTCGCGCGTACGCGCTGATCGAAACCCGGTCGCTGCGCTTCGAACAGATAAGCGAAGGTCGGCTCATGGCGATAGGCATGGTAGAGCAGCGAACGGACCTCGCGGGCGTAGCCGCTATCGAGCATGCGCACTTCTGCTGGAGCGTTGTTGGGCATGGCGGACCTCTGTTGTTATGCGTTGTGGGTCAAGCGCGTCCCAGCCAACTTAGCACCACCACATGACACCCGCCAGGCGCTGGCCGCGAGCGCCGAGGATCGGCTAGCATCGCCATCTAATCTGAAAGTCGCGCAGCGACGTCCTCCTTGCACCCTTTGCCCTCCGGCAGAAGGTAGCGCGAAGCGCCGGATGAGGGAGGGCATGCTGTGCAGGCGTTCGTCATCCGGGGTGTCTCTCGTGGCATACCCGTCAGCCCAGGACCCGCTGCCCATGAAAATCGTCTCCTTCAATATCAACGGCCTGCGTGCGCGCCCTCATCAATTGCAAGCCTTGATCGAAAAACACCAGCCGGACGTGATCGGCCTGCAGGAAACCAAGGTAGCCGATGAGCAGTTCCCCGAAGCCGAAATCCGCCAGCTCGGCTACCACGTGCATTACCACGGCCAGAAAGGCCACTACGGCGTCGCCCTGCTCTCGCGCCAAGAGCCGCTGAGCCTACAAAAGGGTTTTCCCGGCGATGCAGAAGACGCTCAGCGCCGCTTCATATACGGCACCTTCACCGATGCCAATGGCAATCCGGTCACCGTCATGAACGGCTATTTTCCGCAGGGCGAAAGCCGTGATCACCCGGTGAAATTCCCGGCCAAGCAGCGCTTCTACGCCGACCTGCAGCAATTGCTGGTGGAGCGCTTCGATCCACAGCAGGCGCTGGTGGTGATGGGCGATATCAATATCAGCCCGGAAGATTGCGACATCGGCATCGGCGAGCCCAATCGCCTGCGCTGGCTGAAAACCGGCAAGTGCAGCTTCCTGCCGGAAGAGCGCGAGTGGCTGGCAACCCTCAAGAGCTGGGGCCTGGTGGACAGCTTCCGCCATCTCAACCCCGCCGTGAATGACCGCTTCAGCTGGTTCGACTACCGCAGCCGCGGCTTCGAGGACGAACCCAAGCGCGGCCTGCGCATCGACGTGATCCTCGCCAGTCAGCCGCTACAGGCGCGCTTCAAGGATGCCGGCATCGATTACGATCTGCGCGGTATGGACAAGCCATCGGATCATGCGCCGATCTGGCTGGAACTGGCCTGAGACCGCGCTCGTAACATGACTGAAATCTGACTGACTTAATCTGCGTGGCACTTTCTCTCACCCACTAGAAGGTGCCTGCCGCATGCCGCGCGCCCTGCCTGCCATCGATCGTGACCTCTGGGGTCGCACCCTGTCCCTGCTGCTGATCGGCTTCATCTGCTACGCCCTGCCCCTTTCCGTGTTCGCCGCCCTGCCCGCTTCCCAGGGCAACCAACCGGTGCTGCGCATCCAGGGCTCCAACACCATTGGTGCCAAGCTCGGCCCGGAGCTGGTCAAAGGGCTGTTCGAAGCTCAAGGCCTGCGTGATATCCGCATTGAAGACGGCGCCCAGGAAAATGAGCAGCGCATCGTGGCCCGCCAGGCCGATGGTCGCAGCGTGATCGTCGAAGTGGCCGCCCATGGTTCCAGCACCGGCTTCGCCTCGCTGCAAACTGGCAGCACCGACCTGGCCGCCTCGTCCCGCCCGATCAAGAACAGCGAGGCCGCCAACCTGGCGAACCTGGGCGATCTGCACAGCCCGCAGAGCGAACAGATCATCGCCATCGACGGCCTGGCGATCATCGTCCACCCCGGCAACCCGATCAGCGCCCTCAGCGTCGATCAGATCGCCCAGCTGTTCTCCGGCGAGATCAGCGACTGGGCCGCTCTCGGCGGCAAGCCTGGCAAGGTGCAGCCGTACGCACGCGACGACAACTCCGGCACCTACGACACCTTCAAGGAACTGGTGCTGGCGCCTGGCGGACGGGCACTGGCTGCAAACGCCCGGCGCTTCGAGTCCAGCAACCAGCTCTCCGACCTGGTCAGCGGCGACCCGAACGGCATCGGTTTCATCGGCCTGCCCTACATTCGCCAGGCCAAGGCCGTCGCCGTGGCTGCAGGCGAGTCGCATCCGATGCTGCCGACTACCACGCTGATCGCCACCGAGGATTACCCGCTGGCTCGCCGCCTGTTCATCTACAACGATCCGCAACTGGAGAATCCCTGGGCTCGTGCACTGATCGACTTCGCTCACAGCCCTCGGGGCCAGGCGATCGTCGATAGCGCCGGCTTCATTGCCCAGACCGTCCAGGCGGTAAAGGTTCCCCCGCAAGCGCAGATGCCGGCCGACTACCGCCAGCTCGCCGAGCAGGCGCAGCGCCTGTCGGTGAACTTTCGCTTTCAGGAAGGCAGCGCGACCCTGGACAACAAGGCCTATCGTGACCTGCAACGCGTAATGGACTACCTCAAGCAGCACGACAAGTTGAGGAACAAGGTGGCACTGGTAGGCTTCGGCGACCCCAAGAGCGATCCCGAGCGTGCTGAACTGCTCTCCAAGCTGCGGGCGATGGCCGTGCGGCGGGAACTGGCCAAGCAGGGTGTACTGTTCCGCGAGATCACAGGCCTGGGCAGCGAGCTGCCGGTGGCAGCCAACGACCAGGACAGCGGCCGCATCCGCAATCGCCGTGTCGAAGTCTGGGTCTATTAGAAACGGGCGGTGTCTGCAACAGCAGATGTAGGGTGCGCCGTGCGCACCAGCGCTTCCCGGTGCGCAGGGCGCACCCTACGTCTCGCCGCAACAGCTAACCCACGCTTGAGGCTTTCAGACAGCGGCCGAATCCGCATCCGCAATCGCCGTGTCGAAATCTGGGTCTATTAGAAACGGGCGGTGTCTGCAACAGCAGATGTAGGGTGCGCCGTGCGCACCAGCGCTTCCCGGTGCGCACGGCGCACCCTACGTCTCGCCGCAACAGCTAACCCACGCTTGAGGCTTTCAGACAGCGGCCGAATCCGCATCCGCAATCGCCGCGTCGAAGTCTGGGTCTATTAGAAACGGGCGGTGTCTGCAACAGCAGATGTAGGGTGCGCCGTGCGCACCAGCGCTTCCCGGTGCGCGCGGCGCACCCTACGTCTCGCCGCAACAGCTAACCCACGCTTGAGGCTTTCTGGATTAAACGTTAGTCTTCGCACCGCGTGACGCCGGGCCCCTCTGGCGGTGAGTTTCTCACCGTGATGTCGGAGTCACTGAGTGAATTTCTTTCAACTCAGGCAGACATTAGGGAGGGCTCATGGACGCTCTACTTGCCTTTTTGACATCCCCCATCTTCGGTACCCCCGGCTGGTTCTGGCTGGCTTTTCTGGTACTGATCATCGTATTGCTGGTGCTCGACCTCGGCGTACTGCATCGCGATCAGCATGAAATCGAGATGCGCGAGAGCCTGCTGCTGTATTCCGGCTACTTCAGCGTCGGTGTCGCGTTCGGCGGCTGGATCTGGTGGCAGCTCGGCGGCACCAAGGCGATGGAGTACTACACCGGTTTCCTGGTGGAGCAATCGCTGTCGATGGACAACGTCTTCGTCATGGCGATGATCCTCGGCTACTTCAATATCCCGCGTAAATATCAGCATCGCGTGCTGTTCTGGGGCATCCTCGGCGTGATCGTGCTGCGCGCGATCATGATCGGCCTGGGCACGGCTCTGGTGCAGCAGTTCGACTGGATTCTCTACATCTTCGGCGCTTTCCTGCTGTTCAGCGGCATCAAGATGCTTCGCAGTGGTGGTGACGAGGAGTCGCACCCGGATCTGGCACAGAACCCTGTGATCCGCTTCGTGCGCAAGCACATTCGCGTCACCGACGAGCTGCACGAGGGCAAGTTTCTGGTGCGCCTGAAGGATCAGGTCAGTGGCAAGCCGCTACTGTACGCCACCCCGCTGCTGCTGGCGCTGGTGCTGATCGAGCTGGCCGACCTGGTATTCGCGGTGGACAGCGTGCCGGCGGTACTGGCCATCTCGCAGGACCCGTTCATCGTCTACACCTCGAACATCTTCGCCATTCTCGGCCTGCGCGCGCTGTATTTCGCCCTGGCCGCACTGATGCACCGCTTCATCTACCTGAAGTACGCCCTGGCGCTGGTGCTGATGTACATCGGCGGCAAGATCTTCCTGCATGACCTGATCAAGGTTCCTGCCCTGCTCTCGCTTGGCGTCACCCTGGGGCTGCTGGCAGGCGGGGTAATCCTGTCGCTGCTCAATACCCGCGACCAGAAAGCCCCGGAACACTGAGAAACAGCGTTTCCGGAGTTCACACAGAGACCGAGCAGCAGAGTCGACAGCTCATGAACAAAGAGGCCCGCAGATGCGGGCCTCTTTGCTTTGGGTTGCGGGATCAGCGACTGGCTTTCATCACGTCACGCGGCACGTACTTGCCGATCTCGAACTTGCCGATGGCTGCGCGATGCACCTCGTCCGGGCCGTCGGCCAGCCGCAGGGTGCGCTGCATGGCGTACCAGTAGGCCAGCGGGAAATCGTTGGAAACGCCCGCGCCGCCGTGCATCTGAATCGCACGGTCGATCACCTTGAGCGCCACGTTGGGCGCCACCACCTTGATCTGGGCAATTTCGCTAGCGGCGATCTTGTTGCCCACGGTATCCATCATGTAAGCCGCGTTCAGGGTCAACAGGCGTGCCTGGTTGATCTCCATACGTGAATCGGCGATGTGATCGATGTTGCCACCCAGGCGCGCCAGGGGCTTGCCGAAGGCGGTGCGCGAAACGGCACGTTTGCACATCAGCTCCAGGGCGCGCTCGGCCATGCCGATCGAGCGCATGCAGTGGTGGATACGGCCCGGGCCCAGGCGGCCCTGGGCAATCTCGAAGCCGCGCCCTTCGCCCAGCAGCACGCTCTCGTAGGGCACCCGCACGTTCTCGAACAGCACTTCGGCGTGGCCATGCGGCGCATCGTCGTAACCGAACACCGGCAGCGGACGCAACACAGTGACGCCTGGCGCATCCATCGGCACCAGAATCATCGAATGCTGCTGGTGGCGCGGCGCGTCCGGGTTGGTCAGGCCCATGAAGATCATCACCTTGCAGCGCGGGTCGCAGGCACCGGAGGTCCACCACTTGCGGCCGTTGATCACCCACTCATCGCCCTCGCGGCGAGCATTGGCCTGCATGTTGGTGGCGTCGCTCGATGCCACGCCCGGCTCGGTCATGGCGAACGCAGAGCGAATCTCGCCGGACAGCAGCGGCTCCAGCCATTGCTGCTTCTGCGCCTCGTTGCCGTAGCGCACCAGTACTTCCATGTTGCCGGTATCCGGCGCGGCGCAGTTGAACGGCTCCGGGCCGATCAGCGAGCGGCCCATGATCTCCGCCAGCGGCGCGTATTCGGTGTTGGTCAGACCGGCGCCGTAGTCGGACTCGGGCAGAAACAGGTTCCACAGGCCCTCGGCTTTGGCCTTGTTCTTCAGCTCTTCCATGATTGCGGTCGGCTGCCAGCGATCACCCTCAGCCACCTGCTGCTCGAATACCGCTTCGGCCGGATAGACGTGCGCTTCCATGAATGCGCTGACACGTTCACGCAGCTCTTGAACCTTCGGGGAATAGGCGAAATCCATGGAATTACCTGTGTGTGATAAAGGGTGAGAGGTTGTGGAAATGATGCTAGAACAGCGCTTAAGATTTATCTAACCTATTTTCAGCGTGTATGAACATTCATAACCGATATATGATCGATTGATATCGACGCCCCCTGGAGCACTGCCGGCATGAACCTGACCAAGGTGGATCTGAACCTCTTCATCGTCTTCGACGCCATCTACACCGAGGCCAACCTGACCCGTGCCGGGCAGATCGTCGGCATCACCCAACCCGCGGTTTCCAACGCCCTCGCCCGTCTGCGCGAAACCTTCAACGATCCACTGTTCGTGCGTACCGCCCAGGGCATGGTGCCGACGCCGATGGCGCAGAACATCATCGGCCCGGTGCGCAACGCTCTGCAGTTGCTGCGCGTTTCAGTGCAGGAAAGCAGAACCTTCAACCCGCAGCAGGCCGGCAAGACCTATCGCATCAGCATGACCGACCTGTCGGAGCAAATCCTCCTGCCACCGCTGTTCCAGCGCCTGCGTCGCCTGGCGCCGAGCGTATGCATCGAGAGCTTCCTGGCCAAGCGCCGCGAAACCACCAAGGAACTGGCCGCCGGCCGTCTCGATTTTGCCGTCGACGCGCCACTCAATACCGACCCGCAGGTTCGTCACGTCAAGTTGCTGGATGATCGTTACGTCTGCGCCATGCGTCAGGGGCATCCACTGGCCAAGGAAAAGATCAGCCTCGACGAATACCTGTCGCTGAGCCATATCCATATCTCCAGCCGCCGCAGTGGCCTCGGCTATGTGGATCTGGCCCTGGGCAAGATGGGCATCCAGCGCAAGATTGCCCTGCGCTCGCAGCACTACCTGATGGCCGGTAGCGTGTTGCAGCAGACCGACATGGTGATGACCGTGCCGGAGCGCTTCGCCCGCCGCCACAACCTGCATCATGTGGCCCTGCCGGTTGGTGATGTGCCAGCCCTGGAAACTCACCTGTACTGGCACGAAAGCACCGATCAGGACCCGGCCAACCGCTGGATGCGCGAGCAGATGATCGAGCTGGCACAGCAAGTCGCCGCGCAGGAGAAAAAAGCCGAGCAAGCTGCTACGGCTTGATAGTTCGCGACAGAACGCAAAAAGGCCCGTGTGTGCGGGCCTTCTCGTTGTTGCCGGATTGAATCAGCGGGCGAGTTTGCTATCGATCGACAGCTTGCCGGCGCCTTCGAACACCAGCGCCACGCTGATGGCCAGCAGAGCCAGGGCGAACTCGTAACCGTTGTTGCTCATGAAAAAACCGTTGGCGAAGTGCACGGTGAAGATAGCCACCAGCATGGTCACCGCCAGCACCGCCGCTGCCGGACGCACCAGCAGGCCGATGATCAGCGCCACGCCACCGAAGAACTCGGCGCTACCGGCCGCCAGTGCCATCAGGTAGCCCGGGGCCAGGCCGATGCTCTCCATCCACTGCGCCACGCCAGCCAGGCCATACCCACCGAACCAGCCGAACAGCTTCTGCGCGCCATGGGCGGCGAAGGTGATGCCGGCGACGATACGCAAAATGGTGATGCCGAAGCTGGCTTGGGTGGCGGTGATGTTCTTGATCAGGTTGTTCATTGCAACGCTTCCTTGGTGTGTGGGAGTTGATGTCGCACAGAATATCCAATTTTTTCGATAAAAAAACAGCAAAATACCGTTAATCAATATCGATAAAATAAATATTTAATTGGCCGTCAGACGCCGTTCCTGCGGTTCGAGCAGATAACGCTCACGGTCATAAGCAAGGTAGTACTTATTCACCGCATTCACATAACTCACCACGCCCATGCCCATTTGCTCCATGGCCACACGTTCGACCTGGAAGAACCACTGATTGGGATTGAGGCCACGTCTGCGTGCCTCGGCGCGCAGGCTCTGCACCCGTTGCGGGCCCAGGTTGTAGCCCGCCAGGATGAACGCCATGCGTTCGCGTTCGTTGAGCTGCGGGCTGTTGAAGAAATTGCGGCGAATCATCGCCAGGTACTTGCTGCTGGCCCGGACGTTACCGTCAAGATTCTGGATGTTGCTCACCCCGACGCTACGCGCCGCTGCCGGGGTGATCTGCATCAGCCCGGTCGCGCCGCTGGCGCCGCGCGCCGATGGGTTCAACGTCGATTCCTTGAATGCCAGCGCAGCCAGCATCAGCCAATCGAAACCCTGCTGCTCGGCATGCTGCTGCAGCACCGGCCGTACCTTCTCCAGACGCTGTCGTTCAGTGCGCCCCAGTGGCGAATGCACCTTATACAGGCGGCGATAGACACGCTGGAACGCCACATCCTGGTCGGCCGGGCTCTCATAGCTGCTGAAGAAACGGTCGATGCTGGCACGCAGCATCGGCGCATCGGGGCGCACGAACCATTTCATGTCGCCATCGCGCGCCAGGATCAGGTGCCTGTCGACGCGCAGCTTGGGCATCACCTTGGCCCAGCGCTCGGCTATCGGCAGCTCTACCGCAGTACGCTCGAAGATGCCGGCCTGGACCATTTCCAGTACGTCTTCGACCGCCAGGCTGGGGTCTACCCACTCGACCACGATGGGCGGCAGTTTGCGATCGGCCAGCTGCTGGTTGATCAATCGCAGTGCCTCTCCCACCGCACTGCCCGCGGGCAATGAAAGACTGCGGCCGGCCAGCTGTTCAAGGCTGCGGTAATGTCGGTTGCCCTGTTTCGACACCAATACCAGCGGCACTTCACGGCGAATCGCCGTGCTGGCACTGACATCGTGCCCAGTGCGTACATTGAGTAGTTCGCCGGGCGCGACCAGATCGCCCTCGCCGCGCTGCAATGCGCCAAGCAGCTGGTCCTTGGCTTTGGGGATGATTTTCAGCCTGAGGCTGCGACCATCCCGGGAGTTGCGGTTGAGGTACTGCTCGAACGCGCGCAAGCGGTGGTACTCGACGCCGATGCTCTGCCCCTTGACCGAACCCGAACTGTTTCGGCTCTGATTGACCAGCACCCGCAGTTCGCCGCTGCTGCGAATCGCCGGCAGATCACGAGCGCTGCGGGCCTGGCTACCGACCTCAGACGGGCCGGCCACGCGCGCACTGACCGACATCGGCAGCGCAGCCAGCAGGCACAGGATCAGCAGCAATCGCGACATCGACTCTCCAGGGAAGGCGGTAGGCCGCCGAAGCCTCATCCTGTTGGTGGCTGCTGTGCGCCGATGCGCGACAGACGGTTACCGACCGTAAACCCGCCAGACAAGTTCGCGAGGTCGGCGGGGCGCGGAGATTGGCACAGCCGAATGCTGCCGCGCCACCCCATAACCTTGCATCAACCTTAAAAACAGCGAACAACTTATTGTTTTAAATCGACTTCCTGACGAACGGAGACCATCTGCTATTCTGCCCCACTCGCGTTAAACAGGTGGCACCATGCAACTCATTGATATTGCCGTCAATCTCACCCATCCCAGCCTCGCTGTGCAGGCCGAGGCGCTGCTCGAACGCGCCTATGCTGCCGGCGTGTGTCAGCTGGTGCTGACCGGCACCAGTCTGAATGAAAGCGAGGCGAGCCTCGAACTCTGCCGACAGCTGGATAGCAGCGGCCAGCGCCTGTTCAGCACCGCCGGGGTCCATCCGCACGATGCCAGTTCGTGGAGCGGCGCCAGCAGCGATGCCCTCAAGGCGCTACTGGCGCAACCGCAAGTGCGCGCCGTGGGTGAATGCGGGCTGGACTTCGATCGTGATTTCTCGCCACGCCCGGCACAGGAAAAAGCACTGGAAGAACAACTGGCACTTGCCGTCGAGTTGCAGATGCCGGTGTTTCTTCATGAACGCGAAGCCAGCCAGCGCCTGCTGGAGATCCTGCGCAACTATCGCGATCAGTTGCCCGCAGCGGTGGTGCACTGCTTCACCGGCGAGCGCTCTGCACTCTATGCCTACCTCGATCTCGACCTGCATATCGGCATCACCGGATGGGTCTGCGACGAACGTCGCGGTACGCATCTGCATCCGCTGCTCAAGGACATCCCCGGCGAGCGCCTGATGCTGGAGACCGATGCGCCCTTTCTGCTGCCGCGCAGTCTGCGCCCCAAGCCCAGGAGCGGGCGGAACGAGCCCGCCTTTCTCGGTGAGGTCCTGCGCGAGGTGGCGCGACATCGCGGGCAGAGCGCAGAAGCCCTGGCAGCGCAAACCACAGCCTGTGCCAGGAGGTTCTTCCAGATGCCGGCCATACTGGATGAAGCCTCACCAGAGTATTGATTGACGTCAAGACTCGGGGTGCTTTCCACGGCATACTGATGGCACTTAGCCAATAGCGAACGCAACGAGACGGACAATCACAGCATGGGCGCCTGGATCAGCGATCTTTCTCTCAAGTACAAATTCTGGGCGGTCAATGCCGTGGCCTTCGTCATCAGCCTGATGCTGGTGCTGTTCGCCCTGCATACCGAGCAGCAGGCACGCAGTGCCGATGCCAGGCAGGCTGCAATCGCGCAGGCGCGCATGCTCCAGCAGTGGCCACAGCAGGCGGCACTGCCCAGTTCGAGCAACATTCAGGTGGGCAACGGCAGCCTGCCAGGCGCTCAAGGTGGCCCCGACGTCAGTGGCTGGCAGGCAGTGAAGCATGACGCCCGGTTCGGCGACTCCCCCGTGATAGGGGCGCAGCACGTCACCCTCAGCGATGGACGCACCCTGGCGGTCATGGCGCGCGCGCCCAGCCTGCTCGACCTGTTCGCTCAGCACGCGCTGACCTATGCCGTCGCAGTTGCCGTGTTGATGCTGTTGCTGCTGGCGGCCTCACAGCTGTTGATCCGCTTTCTGCTCAGCCATCTCAACACCCTCAAGGACGTGATACTGCAAGCCGAGCGCAGCGGCGACCTGTCCCTGCGCGTCCCTCTGAGCAGCCGCGACGAGGTCGGCCAGATGGCCGCCGCCTTCAATGCCATGCAGGCCGGCTATCAGCGTGTGGTCGGTACCGTCGGCCAGGTGGCAAGCGAACTGGACAGCAGTACCCGCGACATGGCCCAGCGCATGGGATCCGTACGCCAGGGCATGCTCAGCCAGCAGAGCGAAACCGATCAGGCCGCTACCGCGATCAACGAGATGTCGGCGACCGTTCAGCATATTGCCGATCACGCTGGCACCACCCGCGACCAGTCGCTCACTGCCGACCAGCTGGCCCGCGCCGGTCAGCAGGTGGTCGAACGGGTCGAGCAATCCATCGCGGCCCTGTCGCAAGGCGTGCGCCAAAGCGCCGCCAGCATCGAGCGCCTGGCTGAAGACAGCCAACACATCAGCCGCGTGGTCGGCGTGATTCATGGCATTGCCGAACAGACCAACCTGCTCGCCCTCAACGCCGCTATCGAGGCCGCCCGCGCCGGCGAAATGGGTCGCGGCTTCGCCGTGGTCGCCGACGAAGTGCGCAACCTGGCCAAACGCGTGCAGGACTCCACCGACGAAATCACCCAGATGATCGGCAACCTGCAAGGTGGCACCCGTGACGCGGTGGAGTTCATGCGCGAAAGCTCGGAGAACGCCAACCACTGCGTGCAACTGGCGCAAGAAGCCGGCGAATCACTGGCGGCGATCACCGCTGCCGTGGCGCTGATGCGCGACAGCAATACGCAGATCGCCGTGGCCGCCACGCAGCAGAGCCAGGTGGCCGAAGAGATGAGCCGCTCGGTGGTGGGCATCCGTGACGTCACCGAACAGACCGTCGGGCAAACCCTCGAGTCGGCCGCCACCAGTCAGCAACTCGCCCAGCTGGCAGGCGAGCTGAACAAGGCCATACGCCAGTTGCGCCTATAACGGCGCCGTTTAGACATAAGCCTATCTGCGCCATAGCCAGGAGCAATTCGCTCTGCATGGGCGGCGCTCCTAGACTCGCTTCATCGAGTCGAGGAGCGTGCCATGAGCAAACGTCACCCCAACCTGCTGGCCTGGCAATGGCGCCATTACGCCAGCCAGCATCGGCATCCCACCAATCTGCTGCTGCACCTGATCGCCGTGCCGCTCTTTCTACTGTCGCTGATACTGCTGCTGATCGGCCTGTGGAATCTGCGGTTCGTGCCATTGGCGCTGGGCAGCATCGGCCTGATCGCCGCCCTGGTACTGCAAGCTCACGGCCACAGACTGGAACAACAACCCGTTGAGCCCTTCGCCAGCAAGGGCGATGCGCTGAAGCGCCTACTGCTGGAGCAGTGCGTGACGTTCCCGCGCTTTCTTTTCAGCGGCGCGTGGTGGCGCGCCTGGCGCCAACGTCGGCGCCATTGAATCAGGCAAAGACGGTCACGGTCTGCCGGCTCAAGGCGATCAGCTCGCCTGCAGGTGTCCACATCGCCGCCGCCACATGCCCGTAACCATCGCGGGCATGTTCGATGTCCGCGCGATACAGGCACCAGTCTTCACTGTTGAGGGTGTGTAGCGGCTGGACGAACTCGATGGTCCAGGTCAGCGAGCTGCCCGGCGCAGGGCTTTTCAGATACGGCAATACCGCTGGCGGCCAGGCATCGACCAGTGCCAGCACATGCGCCTCGCTGAGGGCCTGTGGCTCGAGCTCACCGCGCAAGCGCACCCAGCCGCCCATCTGCCGCGACGGCGTGTTGCTGAAAGGCATGCCGCCAATCCCCCAACGCATGGCCAGAAAGCGGGTGAACTCCGGCGTGACATTGCGCACGTAGGGCAACTCCTGGCACTGCTCGACCGGCGTAATCTGCGGTGCGGCAAGCGCCTCCACGGCAATCGCCGAGGAACGCGATGCACCAAAACTGCCCTGAACCACGGTCACCACCTGGCCATCCTGAACTGCACGCAGGGACATCTGGCTGACCGCCTTGCCCTCGCGCAGCACCTCGGCCTGGAAACTTACAGGAACATCCGGCGCCACTGGCCCGACGAAGGTGATGGCCAGCGAGCGCACCGGCCGCCCCTGCGGCACCTTGGCGCGCATGGCCTCGAACGCCAGTGCCGCCACCAGGCCGCCGAAACTCGCGCGGCCCTGCCCCCATTCAGCCGGAATCACCACGGCATCGGGATCGCGGCGCACCGCCTCGAGCATTTCGGAAAAGATCATATGTACCTCGGCATTCATCGATGGCGACGATCTTAGGGGATGGTGGCAACTGAACGATAGCCTGCAAGGGCGCCTATTCGGTCATATTTGCGGCGAAAATGTCGCCTTATTCCACGTTGGGAAAATCGCTATACAGTGCCAGCAAGGCTCCATCAGCGCGTTGCTCAGCGGCCTGCTGAGCCTGCAGCCAGATTGCTCGGCAAGCGCTCAGCGACGCCTGTGCATCGGCCTGCGCCAGCCATTGCAGATGATCGTGCCAGTCGCCCAAGGCGCTTTGCGCACGTTTGAGCCTGAGTTGCGCCGCCTTGCTCAAACGACTTTGTGCCGGGTAGGTTTCAGCCGCGTAGCGCACACGTTTGATCAGCAGGCGCAGGCGATGGCGGTCATGCGCCGGATCGCGCAACGCGCGGGCCAGTTGCCTTTGCTGGCGTCGCAAACGACGCCGGATACGCTTGTCCACGTCATTCAATTGGCCTTGCCTGGCAGCTTCACGCCAGTTCGCTGGCCAGCCGTCCAGCAACAGCATCAGGTCCGCCAACTCACGGCTGCTGGCAATGGCAGCGTAACCTGCGGCGCGCTGGATCTCATCGGCAGGTGCCAGATGGACCAGGCCCAGGCGCGACACCTCGGCCACCAGCACCTCACGGTCACGCAGTGGTCCGCTGAGGCGGCCCAGCACCGCGGCTCCCTGCTCCAGAGCATCCACCGCCGGCAAACCGCGCAACGGACGCAACAGGCTGCGCAATTGCCGCAAGGCAATGCGCAGGTCGTGCAACGCCTCGGTGTCGGTGCAGTCGGCCAACCGCGCCTGGCAGGCATACAGTCGCACCTGCAGAGCCAGGACGCGCCCCAAACAATGTTCGATGAAATCGCTCATGCTCGCTCCTTTCAAACGACGATGTGCCCAGGCTAACAGCCCGGCCACTCACTCACACAAGTGACCAACAGGGCGTTGATGAACGACCTGCCAATGAGCGCTAACGCGACAAACGCCAGGGTAATGCGCTGCGCAAATCACTCAACGCCTTTCGCAGAGCGTCACGCGAAACTGGCCCGCCAGCATAGCGCTGCTGCTCGAAGCAACGGGCAAATGTCTCGATCTGCGCCGCCTGCTCAGGCAACCGCTGCGCCGCGCGCAACGCGAAGGAGCGCGCACCCTCACCCGCTTCTCGACGCACGTCATGGCGCGCCAGCAGTCGCTCGAACGTGCGAAAAGCCTGGCGTTGCGGATCAGGCCGTTGTTGCCAGGGCTTGAGCAACCACAACGCCAGCAGGCCAATCAAAAGAGCGCCAGTGCCCACCAGAGCGAGCGCCAGGCGCTGCCAATCGAGACCGCCGAACCAGTTCTGCAGCAGTTTCAGCTGCTGCTCACCCTGGTAACCCAGCACCCAGCGCTGCCAACCGTAATTGAGGTTCTCCCAGCTCATTCGCAGTTGATTGAGCCAGGCCAGCTCGCGGTAGCGCAACGGCGAGAAGGGCTGGTCATCGAGAAAGCCATCCTCCTCGGTCAAGGCCTCTTCCAACCCTTGTTCGATACGCTCCGGCGCTACCTGAAAGGTCGGATCGACGCTGCGCCAGCCGCGGCCCGGCTGCCAGTACTCGACCCAGGCATGGGCGTCGAACTGGCGTACCTGGATGTAGTTGCCATTGGGATTGAGCTCGCCGCCCTGATAACCGGCGACCACACGCGCGGGAATACCTGCGGCCCGCAGCACGAAGGTCATGGCGCCGGCATAGTGCGCGCAGAAACCGCGCCGGGTGTTGAACAGGAAATCGTCGATGCTGTCGCTGCCCAGAGGCTGCGGGCGCAACGTGTAGACGTACGGTTCACGGTTGAAATGCTGCAGCACTGCCGCCACCAGCGCGTCGCTCTGTGGATACTGTGCCTTCAGTTCAGCCGCCCAGGCACGACTGCGTGGGTCGCCCTGCTGGGGCAATTGCAGCGCCTGACGAATACCTGGCGGTTCGGCCTGCGCCTGCCGCACGGCCTCGGGCCAGGAGCGAACCTGGTACAACAGCGGCCGATCCACCGGACGCAGTCTCTGCCAACGGAAGTCGTTCATCATCCGCCCGCTGTCCTGCGCCATCTCGCCGACATCCAGGGCGTACAGCCAGCGCTTGCCGCTGGGCTGCATGATGATGCTGTAATCGAGCGGCGCGCCGGCCTTGCTCCACTGCGGAGCCACCGGGACATCAGCGTAACCGGACTGCGACCAGCGCCTGCCATCGAAGCGCTCCAACGTCAGAGCACGCCAGTAAAGTTGCCCTCTTGGCGGCACCTCACTCTCGAAACTGGCGCGAAAGGCCAGCGCCGAGGAACGACTGAGCTCGGCAATGTCGGCCGGTTCCATACTGTCCGACAGCCCCGTGACGCCCTTGTCGTTAGGCAGTGGCAGCGACCATAACGGCCCCATACGCGGAAAGAACACGAACAGCAGAAGCATCAGCGGCAACGCTTGCAGGACCAAGCCACCCGCCAGGCGCAGGGGCGGCCAGGGGCGTTCGGCAAAACCACTGTGCTGCAGGCCGACCAGCGCGGTCAGCAACGCCGTGACCGGCAGCAGGCTGTAGAGCGCGGCCAGAATGCCGTCTTCGAACAGATAGGCGGTCACCACGCAGAAGAAACCGAGGAAGATCAGCACCAACGCATCGCGTCGCGTGCGCATCTCCAGCAGCTTGAGAGTGAAGGTAGCGATCAGCAGCACCGACGCCGCATCCAGCCCCACCAGGGTGCCGCGCGAAAGCAGGATACCCGCCAGCACCAGCAGCACCAGGCCGCCCTTGGCCCAGCCATTGGGGTAGCGCGCACGCATGCGGAATATCTGCACACGCCAAGCGGCAGCGCCCAGCCATAGCGCGATCATCCACAGCGGCAGATGCACCAGGTGCGGCACGATCACCAGCACTTGGGCGACCAGCAGCCAGGTCAGGGCAATTCTCGGGATACCCGGCTGGCTGCTCATGCGGGTGCTCCGAACAGCGCCAACGCGCGCAGGCAGGCATCGCGATGGCCTTCACCATAGTCCGGGGCAATCACCTGCCCGGGCAGTTGCAGGCCGAACGCCTGTTGCCGCTCGGTGAACTGCAGCACCCAGTAGCAGAGCAGCGACAAACGCATTTCGCTGTCGCCACCCAGGCTGTCGAAGTCCAGCCATAGATCACGACCGCTGAGCATGGCGAAATCCTTGACCAGCAGGCCCTGGCCACGTGAATAGGCCTTCCAGTCCAGACGCCGTTTCGAGTCACCTGGCTGATACTCGCGCAGGCCCTGGAAATCATCGGCGCCCTGGCCGCGGGCACGCATGCCCTCCTCTTCCTCGTCGCCCAGGCCCGCCGACAACGGTAGTTCGCCCTCCAGCGGCCGCGGGTAGACCAGCACCGCTTGATCCAGATCGACCCAGCTCCAGGCCACCAGCAAGCCCAGCGGGAAACGACTCTCCACCCTTAGACGCTCGGGCCGTAGCCAGCCACGCCGTACGGCTGGCTGACTCAGATCCACTTCGGCCTGCCCCTGGCGCGGCACGTCGCGCACAACCAGATCAGATGGTGGCCAGCCCACCGCCACGGCCTGGCGCTCACGCTCGGGGCTCTCCAGGCGCACGCGAAAACGCGCATGCTCGCCGACAAACACCGCACCGCCACCACCGGCCTTGAGCACCAATCCGGCCAGGTTGCGGTAGGTATGCAGGATGGTGACGACGAACACCGACACAAGTAGGAAGGTCAGCCCGTAGGCCAGGCTGTTCTGGTAATTGATACCCACCAGCAACATCAGCAGCAGAGCCACGGCAAAGACCGCACCTACCCGGCTGGGCAGAATGAAAATGCGCCGCTGATTCAGGCGCACGCTGGCCGCTGGCGGAATGCGTTTGGCCAACCAGCGCCGCCAGAGCGGCTTCAGCGCTGCACGCATCAGAGCGCCGGCACTTCGCGCAGCAGCCATTGCACCAGACTGCCGCCACCGTGACCGGTGGGATCGGCGCGCTCGCGCAGGCGATGCCCCACCACCGACGGCAGCACCGCTTGCACGTCTTCAGGAATGACGTAATCACGCTCGGCCAGCAAGGCCCAGGCCCGTGCAGCAGCAAGCAACGCCAGACTGGCGCGCGGCGACAAGCCCCAGGCGAACTGCGGCTGGCTGCGCGTCGCCTCGACCAGGCGCAGCACATAGTCGATCAGCGCATCGCTGGCACGCACCTTCGGCACTTGCGCCTGCAGTCGGGCCAGTTCGGCATGGTCGAGAATGGATTCCATGCGCGGCAACAGATCGCGTCGGGCATCGCCCAGCAACAACGCCCGTTCCGCGGCCTGAGCCGGATAGCCCAGCGACAGACGCATGAGAAAACGATCGAGCTGGGATTCGGGCAAGGCGAAGGTGCCGCCACTGCTGACCGGGTTCTGCGTGGCGATGACGAAGAATGGCTCGGGCAGCGGCCGGGTCGCGCCCTCGATGGTCACCTGCCCCTCTTCCATGGCCTCGAGCAGCGCGCTCTGACTCTTCGGCGTGGCACGGTTGATTTCATCGGCCAATACCAGTTCGGCGAAAATCGGCCCCGGATGAAAGACGAACTGCCCGCTGTCCTTGTCGAACACCGAGGTGCCAAGAATGTCACCCGGCAGCAGATCGGAGGTGAACTGGATGCGCTGGAAGCTCAGCCCCAGCACCCGCGCCAGGGCATGACTGAGGGTCGTCTTGCCCATGCCTGGCAGGTCTTCGATCAACAGGTGACCACGCGCAAGCAGGCAGGTCAGCGCCAGGCGCACCTGCGCCTCTTTGCCCAGCAATACCTGATTGACCGAGTCGAGACAGGTGTCCAGTTTGGTTCGCATCGTTCGCTCCTTATGCAGAACGCCGATGCTACTGGGGCGCCAGCGCGTGGCATAGCGCTATGCAAAGTTTGCTCACGAAACTGTGAGGACAGACGCTATGTCAGGCGAAAGTGCCCTGCCATACCCTGCAGGTCACGCCCCAGCTCAGCCAGCTGGATGCTCGAGGCAGCGGTTTCGTCCATGGCCGTGGCTGACTGATCGGCGATATCGCGGATCGAGGTGACGCTGCGGTTGATTTCCTCGGCCACGGCGGTCTGCTGCTCGGCCGCCGCAGCGATCTGCTGGTTCATCTCCGAGATAAGGCTCACTGCCTCGGCAATGGCCGCCAAGGCACCTTCGGTCTGGTTGGCGTCGCCAACCGTCAGGTTCACCAGACTGGCGCTCTGCTCCATGTCGGTCACGGCGCGGCGGCTGCCTTCACGCAAGGCCGCGATCAGCAACTCGATTTCCGCCGTGGATTGCTGAGTGCGTTTTGCCAGTGCCCGTACCTCATCGGCGACCACCGCAAAACCGCGTCCCTGTTCTCCCGCGCGCGCCGCTTCGATGGCCGCGTTGAGTGCCAGAAGGTTGGTTTGCTCGGCAACGCTCTTGATCACGTCGAGTACGGCATCGATGCGCTGAGTGTCCTGGCTCAGGTGCTGAATGCTCTCGGTAGTGGCGTCCATGGCGCGCGCCAGTTGCTCGATACGCTGCAGGGTCTGGCGCACCACCTGGCTACCGGCACCGACACGCTGGTCAGCCTGATCGGTGGAAGCTGCTGCGGCCTCGGCATTGCGCGCCACCTCGTGCACCGTGGCCGTCATCTGACTCATGGCGGTGGCGACCTGATCGGTCTCCAGCTTCTGACCATTGACGCCCTGCCGCGTCTGCTCGGCAGTTGTCGAAAGGCTCTGGGCGGAGCTGGATATCTGCGCCACACCGCCCTGCAGGCGGCCAACCATATCCCTAAGGTTGGCGGACATGCCTTGCATGGCAGCCAGCAGTTGACCGATTTCATCGCGCCGATCCTGTTCGATGTGCACGCTGAGGTCACCACTGGCGATGGATTCGGCGAGGCCGATCACCCGCTTGAGCGGACGCACGATGGCCAGACTGATCATGATCGCCGCGCCAAGTCCGAACAGCAGCGCCAGGGCCGCTGCCACGATGATCAGACCGCTGCTGGCCTGGCGCTCGGCGCGCATGACCTGACGTTGCGTGTCCAGCGCCAGCTCGACCTGCTGCAGCAGGTGCTCGACCTGGGCGACCAGTTGGCCGTAAACCTGTTTCTGTTGCTGCAACTGGGTGGCGTATTCTTTCAGGCGCTCGTTGAAGGAGTCGACGTTGACCACCACCTCGCCGAGCACCGCAGCATAACCGGGGTCGTCCAGCGCATCGCGCAACTCCGCAGCCATGGCTTGCGCCTCACCGGCCTGGTCAATTTCCGCCTGCTCGCTGCTATCGTTGCGCCGGCTGGCCTCCAGGCGCTGGCGAGCCTGATCCAGCGCCTGCAGCAGCAACTGATGAATCTTGCCGACCTTGCCAGCCTGCGCCACCGAGTCGCCACCGCGCTCACCCTGGGAGCTCTTGAGCAGGTCGACGCCATCTTCGGCCAGCCCTTCCTGCAGCAGATCCAGGCTGTTGGCCGCACTGACCACCAGCCAGTCGGCGGCCTGCAGAGACAGCTGCATGTTGTCGGTGAGTTCAACGTAGCGGGCAAAAGCGCTGCGGTAGTCGGCCAGTGCGGGCTCGACCTGTGCCAGAATCTCGGCCGTGCCGCTATCAAGCTCACCTTGCAGGGCCTGCCCGGCCTGCAAAATGCTCTCAGCCTGTTCGGCCAGACGCTCGGCGTGCTGACTGTCGCCACTCAGCGCGAACGTCTGCTCGCTCTGGCGCATGCGCAGCACCTGCTCGCCAAGTGCGTTCATGCGTTGCTGCAGCTCGGCGCCAGCACTGACTTCACGCAACGCCAGCAAACCGGTAACAGCCACCAGAGCGGTCAGCATCAATACCAGAGCAAAACCCGCCATCAACTTGCTGGTCGTGCTCAGACTGGCCAGCCGCTTGCTCAATGAGCCCCCCATTACATCCCCCTGCCTACTGCAGCCAGCCCTAAAAGGCTGTTGAAAAACTACCGCGGCTTTGGCTTCCTGCGTCGCTCTACCTCCTGCATCCATGCAGTCGTGCGTTGGCAATACTGCGTCGCCTGCGTTTTTCAACAGCCTGACAATTCTGGAACATAGGAGCGCAACGCTACTGGCGACAAGCCAGCAGACAGCAAGATGGCCGGGAGAGTTAACTGGACGTCGTTTTCAGAACGGGTTCAGGGCCGCTGCATCTGGAAAAGATCCCGTGTGCGGCAATAGGCGCTGCCACCGAGTCGACCGACCAGATCGAGTTTGAGCGGGTCGATGCGCCCCTGCTCGTTGAGCACTGCGTCATCGATATGCGCCAGCAACACTTCGGCGAAGATCAGATGGCAGTTGGGTCGTTGCGCCGGATAGGGCTGGATTTGTGCCACACGGCATTCGAAGGTCACCGGTGCGCCGACGACACGCGGCACGTCGATGCGCTCGCACAGCTGGCTGGCGATGCCACAGTGGGCGAACTCGCTGACTTCATGGGGCAGGATCGCGGCGCTGGCGTTCATCGCCTCGGCCTGGGCGAAACTGACCAGTTGGATCGCCAGCTCGCCGCTGGCCTGGGCATTGCGCAGGCTGTCCTTGAGGCTGCCATCATCGCGAGTGTTGACGTTGACCAGCAAAGTCGGCGGGTTGTCACTGATCACCTGAAAGAAGCTGAACGGCGCCAGGTTCGCCACGCCGTCGGCTGAACGGGTCGAGACCCAGGCGATGGGCCGTGGGGTGACACTGGAAGCCAGCCAGCGATAAGCCTCGAGCGGGCTCAGATCGGAAAAGTCGAGCTGCATCAACGCCCCGCTCGCGATTCGCGGATGTAGAAGCGCGCACGCTCAGCCTTGCTGGTGCAGCCTTCATAGGCTTCGAACTGCTGCTGGGTCTTGGCAGCGGTGAGCAGAGAAAGTGCCTTGGAATAGCTCACGGTACCAGCGAAGCCTTCGGCCTCGGCGATGCTCAGTTCTTTCCAGGCGGCATCCAGTTGATTGGCACAGGTATCACGGTAGACGGTCTTGCCGGCGCAGCCGGTGAGCACCACCGCAAGCAGCGGCAAACAGATCCAGTGTTTCATCGACCACACTCCTCGAACGGATTGACTACGGGTTGGCCCAGTCTATGACGCTACGGCAGAAGGAAAGTGCCCACCTCACCCGCCGTTTCGCTTACGCAGGTATTCCACCACAGCCTGCTGCTCCCCGGCGAACTCAATTCGCCCGGATTTACTCTCGCGCTGGAACACGTACATGGGATCGTAGTACTCGACCAGCAAGGCTTCGATCCAGCCGCGATGCGTATCCACCTGGCCATCGGCCTGCTGTTCCTGCAGCGCCTGCGCCATGATCGAGGCCAGACGCTGGTAGCGCTCGCCACCCAGGCGACGGGTGATATTGGCCAGGCTCTCGCGCAAGCGTGCAGCGAACGCGGTGAAGCCCTCCTCGGCCCCCTGGGCTGCAACGAACTCGGCACACAACTCGACCACGTAGGCCTGCAGAATACGCTCCACACGATTGGCCAGGCTGTCCTCCAGCCACACCAGATGATGATGCTGCATCGCCTGATACAGCGGCAATGGCAATGAACAGCGGCCGATCAAACGCGACTCGTCTTCCAGCACGAACTGCTGCAGCCCCGCGGCACGGCGCTTGAGCAGATCGATGGCCAGGGCATTCTCGAAATCGATCTGCTCGGGCTGGCCGGTGGCACGTTTGCCGAAGCTGGAGCCTCGGTGATTGGCGTGCGCCTCCAGGTCCAGGCTGTTGCTCAGCTGGCTGATCACCTCGGTCTTGCCGGTGCCGGTCATCCCACCCACCAGCACGAAATCGCACGCTTGCACGGCCTCTTCGGTGGTCTGCAGCAGGAAGGTGCGCATGGCCTTGTAGCCACCAACCACGCGCGGATAGTCGATGCCCGCCTCGCTTTTCAGCCATTGCTGGACGATCTGCGAACGCAGGCCACCGCGAAAGCAGTACAGATAACCATCAGGGTTGGCCTTGGCAAAGGCGGCCCAGGCCTCGATACGCTCGGCCTTGGTATGGCCGCTGACCAGTTGATGGCCCAGTTCGATGGCCGCCTGCTGACCTTGCTGCTTGTAGCAAGTGCCGACCTTCTGTCGCTCGAGATCGGTCATCAGCGGCAGGTTGATCACGCCGGGGAAGGCGCCCTTGTGGAATTCGACCGGTGCACGGGTATCCATCATCGCCCGATCATGCAGGAACAGATCGCGGTAGTCGGTGCAGTTGTCGCGCATCAGAGCACCTCGACCGCGTAACGCTGTCGCTCGACCATCTCACCGATGGGCGCCAGCTTCAGCCCCAATTCGGCGGCCACGGCGAGGAACTCGGCCTCGCCCTCCGGTGCCACGGCAATCAGCAGGCCACCGCTGGTCTGTGGATCACACAGCAGCAGCTTGGCCAGCTCGGGCAGCGGCGCGATCTTGTCACCGTAACTGTCGAAATTGCGTAATGTGCCACCCGGTATGCAGCCTTGTTCAAGATAGTGCTCGACACTCTCCAGACGCGGCACCCTGGCGAAATCGACGCGAGCACTCAGGCCGCTGCCATCGGCCATTTCCACCAGGTGGCCAAGCAGGCCGAAGCCGGTGACGTCGGTCATCGCGCGCACGCCGGCAAGCTTGCCGAAGCGACTGCCCGGCTTGTTCAGGGTGCACATCCAGTCACGCGCCAGACCGATGTCCGTATCCCGCAGCTTGGCCTTCTTCTCTGCCGTGGTGAGGATGCCGATGCCAAGGGGCTTGGTCAGGTACAGCTGGCAACCCGCCGTGGCGGTGTCGTTGCGCTTCATGTTGGTTTTGGCCACCAGACCGGTCACGGCCAGGCCGAAAATCGGCTCCGGCGCATCGATCGAGTGACCGCCTGCCAGCGGGATACCGGCTTCATCGCACACTGCACGTCCGCCGCGAATCACCTCTCGGGCGACTTCCGGCGCCAGTACGTTGACCGGCCAGCCAAGGATGGCGATGGCCATCAGCGGATCACCGCCCATGGCGTAGATGTCGCTGATGGCATTGGTCGCGGCGATACGACCGAAATCGTAAGGGTCATCGACGATCGGCATGAAGAAGTCGGTGGTGGAGACCACACCACGCTCTTCATCGATGGCGTATACCGCCGCGTCATCGCGCGAGGCATTGCCCACCCAGAGCCTGGGATCGAGATTCTGCGCGCCGCTGCCGGCGAGAATCACCTCGAGCACCTTCGGCGAAATCTTGCAGCCGCAGCCGGCGCCGTGGCTGTACTGGGTCAAACGGATAGGTTCGCTCATGGTTTTCTCTCACCGCGATAACTGGCGGCGGATTCTAGCAAAGACTGCCTTGGCTCAGCTCTCTAGCGCGAGTAAGGTCGAAGCTTCACTGGGGGAATCCGTTAATGAGCAAGAAAGTGGCGCTTGTGCTGGGCTCGGGAGGTGCGCGTGGCTATGCGCACATCGGTGTGATCGAGGAATTGCAGGAGCGCGGTTACGAAATCGGCTGCATCGCCGGCTGCTCGATGGGCGCGGTGGTCGGCGGCATCTTCGCCGCAGGCAAGCTGCGCGAATACCGAGAATGGACGGAAAGTCTGGATTATCTCGACGTGTTGCGCCTTCTCGATGTCAGCTTCCGCCTCGGCGCCATCCGTGGCGAGCGGGTGTTCGGGCGCATTCAGGAAATCGTTGGCGAGGTGGACATCGAAAACCTCGCCATCCCCTTCACCGCCGTCGCCACAGACCTGACCAACCAGCAGGAAATCTGGTTCCAGGAAGGCTGTCTGCACCAGGCGATGCGCGCCTCGGCGGCGATTCCCAGCCTGTTCACACCGGTCATCCAGGGCAAACGCATGCTGGTCGACGGCGGCCTGCTCAATCCGCTGCCGATCGTGCCGGTGGTTTCCAGCCACTGCGACCTGATCATCGCGGTCAACCTCAATGCCACCAACCATAATCACTATCAGTTGCCGGTAATCGAGCGCCCTGCGGCCCTCAAGGGTCGCATCGACCAGGTGATGACGTCGCTCGGCTCGCGTCTGCCCAGTTTTCGCCGCAAGAGCGAGGACGAAAGCCTGCTGCTCGCCGAGGAGCAGAGGCTCGCCGATGACATCAGCCCGGCCGCAGCACCCAGCCGCAAAGAGGATGACGAGCCCGCGCCGAAATCCGCCAGCGGCTCACGCGTAGCCGAATTCAGCGGGCCGGCGTCACTACTGGAACTGGTCAACCAGAGCTTCGAGGTGATGCAGACTTCATTGGCGCAGTACAAGATCGCTGGCTACCCGCCGGACATCCTGATCAACGTACCCAAGCGCGTCTGCCGCTTCTTCGAGTTCTACAAGGCGCCGGAGCTGATCATGCTGGGTCGGCAGATCGCTCGCGACACCCTCGACAAGTACGAAAGCGAACGCGGCTGATCAGCCGCGTGGTTCCTCGCCCGGCAGTGGTTTGTCCGCTACCGCTTCGGCCGCTGGCGTCTTGTCTGTTACCCAATCACTGAGCAGGCTGTAGGCCACCGCCAGCAGCGTCGGACCAAGGAACAGACCCATGAAGCCGAACGCCAGGATGCCGCCGAACACGCCAAGCAGCACCACCACCAGAGGCAGGTTGCCGCCGCGGCTGATCAGGTAGGGTTTGAGGATGTTGTCCACACCGCTGATGATGAAGAAGCCCCAGATACCCAGGAAGATCGCCATGCCGATCTCCCCCTGCCACACCAGCCAGGCCACGGCGGGGCCCCAGATCAGCGGCGGGATCATGATGAAGCTGAAGGCGAAGGTCAGCAGGCCCAGCACCAGCGCCCCCGGCACCCCGGCGATGACGAAACCGATGTAGGCCAGCACGGCCTGCGCTGCGGCGGTGCCGATCACGCCATTGACCACACGCTGTACGGTACCGGCAACCAGCTCCAGATAATGATCGGCACGCTCGCCGATCAGCCGCTCCAGCAGGCTGTGCACGAACACCGCCAGGCGCGGCCCATCACGGTAGAAGAAGAACACCAGTACCAGGCTCAGGGCCAGTTCGACCATACCCGCACCGATCTTCGCGCTACGCGCCACCAGCCAGTTGCCGACCTGGCCCAGGTAGGGCCGCAGCGTGTCGAAGAAGGCCGCGCCCTGCTGGTCGATGGTGCGCCACAACTCCACCAGGCGATCACCGACCAGCGGAATGCTGGCCAGCCAGCTCGGCGGTGGCGGCAGGCCTTCGACCTGCAGGTCCTTGACCAGGGCGTTGGCATCCTTGATGTGGTCAGCCAGGTTGAAGCCCAGCCAGACCAGCGGTACCGCGACCATGACCACCCAGACTCCAGTCAGGATGCCCGCTGCCAGCGACAGGCGCCCATTGAGCAGTTGCGTCAGCAGACGCATCAGCGGCCAACTGGCGAAGGCCAGCACGGCGGCCCAGAACAGCGCCGACCAGAATGGCGCCAGTACCCAGAGGCTGGCAGCCAGCAGGCCGAGCAGAAGAATCTGCACCAGCAGACGATCATTAGTGGCCATCAAGCGAAACTCCCTTCGACGAAACGACAAAGCGCCCTTAAGGGCGCTCTGCGACAGGCGATTGCGAATGCTAGCTTAACGCAACAAACGCACACTCAGTGTTTCATCCGAGCTCTCACCCAACTCCAGGCGCGCTTCGCGCACGCGCTGCTCGATCAACGCCTCACGCCAGGCCTCGGCCTGGCTGCCGGCGAGGCTGACGCGCAAGGTGCTGTCGAGGTTCAGGCTGCGCGCCAGCACTTCCACCCAGGCGCTGTCGGCCCTGGCTTCGTCGGGCAGTTTCAGTTGCCCATCGCTACGCAACTGACGCAGCAAGGTCGCTGGCGTCGGCAGCAATACGCCCAGAGGGGCTTCGGCGTCCAGTTGCTCGGCATGCAGGTAAGCGCGGCGATTACCACGGGTGATGCTGTAAAGCGCCAGCAGGCTTTCGTCATTCGGCTCGGCCAGGCGCAACAGCGCATAGGCCTGCTGGTCGTCGGAGCCATACAGCGTGGCATTGCCGAATACCGAGTTGGCCCACAGACTGCTCGCTCCACACTCACGGCCCTGGCACCAATAGAGCAGTTCGGCGCCCTGCTCCAGTAATGTCTCCCGCGCCGCCGTGAATACCTGATCGGCACTGTGGGTGCGCGGCAGTTCATAGGTCACCGCGCTGTGCTGGCCCTGCACCAGAATCTCCCGCTCATAACGCAACCGCCCGCTGATGCGGCGAATGGAGCCTTGAGGGTAGATACGCTCGACATCGGCCGCTTCCTTGAAGGCGACGATGTGACTGGCAGGAAAACGTGGCAATACCTCGAGGTCGCGACTGCCGGGTAGATCAGCAGCCAGGGCGACACCGCTGCAGACCGTGGCAAGCACCGCAGAAAGAAACTGCACAACCCCCTTCATGAGGTGGCAGTCCACTGAAGAAACACGACGGGTGAGCTAGCTATACAGCGAGTGGCGACTTCTAACGGGTCGATCATGCGATCCTCCATGGCAGACCGCCACACCTTTCCCCAGGGCCGCAGGCAAGTCAAGGCAAGCGCAGGAATGGATTGAAACAATCCGCTACGAGCTGAGCGCCGGTTTCATCATCCAGATGCAGGTGATGCCCACCGGGCAGACGGTGTACCTCGAACGGCAGTTCCTGCAGCAAGGTCCGTACGGCAGACTGCGCCCCCATCATGCCCTGCTCCGCCAACACCAGACTGACCGGGCATTGCAGCGCACGAACGAACGCCTGGGCATGCGCCCAGCTCAGGCGCAGCGGCGACGGCAAGGTCAGGCGACTGTCGGTGCGCCAGGTGTAGCCGCCCGGCACCGGCATCAGGCCACGCTGCGCCAGCAGCTCGGCCGCCTCACGACTAACCGCGCCGACGCCCTTCATACGCGCTTCGACAGCACGCGCCATTTCGGCGTACACCGGTTTGCGCTTGTCATTCAGTACCTGCCTGGCGCGCAATGCTTCGCCCAGCTTCTGCGGCGCCTGCTCGGCCTCACCGGTAAAAGGCACCAGGCCGTCGATCAGGGCCAGGCGCGCGATCCGCTCCGGCATCGCCCCCGCCAGCAACACCGCAGTGATCGCCCCCATGGAATGACCTAGGATGGAAAACCGCTCCCAGCCAAACTGCTCGGCGACCTGCAGCACGTCATAGGCATAATCCCAGAGCGCGTAACCGGCGCCAGCCGAGCGATGCTCGGAATGACCATGACCGGCAAAGTCCAAGGCGACGATACGCAACCCCTCGAGTTTCGGCGCCAGCCGCGCGAAGCTCGCCGCGTTATCCAGCCAGCCGTGCAGCGCCAGAACCGGCACACCATCCTCTGGACCGTAGAGATGAGCCGCCAACTCGATATGCGGCAGGCTCAGACGCACTTCCTCGAAATCCATGCTCATGCACGTTGCTCCTGGCTACCAGCCCAGCGGGTGAACAGTTGACGCAGCAGGTCGGCGGTGGCCTGTGGGCGCTCCAGCGGGAACATATGGCCGCCTGGCAGATTGTGATACTCCGCGCGCGGCATGCGCCGCAGCAGGCGCGCATGATGCGGCAACACCACCCGACTGTGGCGGCCGCGCACCATTGCCAGCGGTACCGCCAACTGCTGGGGTAGCCCTGGTGACGTGTGTGGCACGCTGCGGTAGATGCTGATCTCGGTGGCCGGATCGAATTTCAGGCGCAGCCCCTGCTCGCCCAGTTGCAGGCCGTGACTGACATAGGCGTCCAGGCACTCGGGGTCGAAACGGCGGAACAGTCTCTTGCCGGCGAAGTAGTCTCGCGCCTCGACCAGATCGGCAAAGGCTTCACGGCGCCCAAGCGTGCGGCCGGCTGGCGTGATGCGGTCGATGAAGCCAAAACGCTTGGCGGCGCGAATCACCATTCGATCAGCCAGGGTCAACACCGGCGAGTCGAGCATCACCACGCCGCGGTACAGCTCAGGGCGAAGCAAAGCGGCGTGATAGTGCAGCACGCCGCCGAGCGAATGGCCGACGCCCCAGACCGGCTCATCGCCGCCCTCGAGGTGATGAATCAGCTCATCGACCAGATTCGACCAGTTGTCGTTGACCGGAAAACGCGGGTCGTGGCCATGCTGTTCCAGGTGCTGCACCTGAAACTCCGGTGCCAGCGCGGCAAACAGCTTGCCGTAGGTGGCCGACGGAAAACCGTTGGCATGAGCGAAGAATATCGACTGCGGCATGCATCAGACTCAAGAAAGCAAATATGTCCGGATTCTCCGGCAGCCGCCGACGCGCGGCAATGACCGTAACGGCCATTGATGGCGGCGCAATGGTCACCGCTATAGCAACAGGCGCCCGACGATACTGGCCGCTACCAGCAAAAATACCAGGCCGCAGACGAAGTCGATGGTCGGCGCCACCTGCAGCAGCCGCTGACGCATCAGTGGGCGGCTCAGGGTCAAACCGAGCAGACTGAACCAGAACAAGCTGAGGCCGAACAGCAATGCGGCACATGCCACCTTGCCGGGCAACGACATGTCAGTCGGCACCAGACTACTGAGCAATGCCAGGAAGAACACCAACGCCTTGGGATTGCCCAGATTGGTGAACACGCCGCGCAACCAGGGGCCGAACAGCGAGGGCGTCAGTTCGCCATCCAGGCGCCTTGGGCCGGCACTGCCGCGCCACCAGGCACGCACCGCGCCGATCCCCAACCAGCCCAGATAGAGCGCGCCGCCTATCTGCACCAGATCGAACAACCACTGGGTACGACTGAGCAGCAGAGCCACGCCGCTGAGCACCAGCGTGCCATGCAAAAGAATGCCGCAGGCCAGGCCCAGCGCGCTAAGAAGGCCCGCACGCTGGCCCTGATGCAGCGCAGTACGCACCACCAGCGCCACATCGGGGCCGGGGCTGATAAGGGCCACCGCGAACACGGCAGCCAGCGACAGCAAGACGGACGTCTCCTGCATGGTGATCTCCAGAACATTGAAAAGATGAGGTTGCCGCTCAGTTGCACGTCGATGCACCAAACCGCAGGAGCGGCGCCCCGCCGCGAATCAGGTCGACGCAGAAGTGCGGCTGCCTTGAGAGCCTTGCCTGATAGCCATCAGGCTGCGCGGATGAATCAAGCCTGACGCAAGCGCGCCGGTGGCAGACCGTAGGTACGGCGGAACAATCGCGAGAAGTGCGCCTGGTCGTAGAAGCCCAGCCGCAGGGCGATCTCGCTCAACGGCTCACCCGCCAGTACCAGGGGCAAAGCCCGCTGCAAACGCAGCTGGGTCAGCCACTGATGCGGCGGCAAGCCGGTGTGCTGACGGAAACGCCGCAATGCCTGCCAGGTACTCATGGCACAGAAAGCGGCGATTTCCTCCAGCGCGGGCGGATCGTCCAGGCGGCTCTCCAGCCAGTCGCGCAGCCGCTGCCAGGTGCGCTGATCGAAACCGCGATCTGGCTCGCTGACACGCAACGTCGAGCCCAGCTCCAGTAGGTGGGCCAGCGCCTGCCAGAGTGCCTCTTCCTGTGCGAGTTGCGAACCGCCCAGCATCGCGGCATTAAAGCGCTGCAGGTGCTGCGACAGCAGCGGGTGACGCAGACTGCTGGTGATCAGGCGTGGCGCGCCCTGACGGCCGTCACTCAGGGTCCGACTGGCTTCATCCAGCCAGGAGGGATCGAACGCCATCACCCGGATGCGATAACTCTGCCCCTCCAGACAAGCACCGTCATGAATCCCTTCCGGCGCCATCAGCAGCACGTCCCCCGCCCCGACATGTCGGCGCTCACCGCCATAGGCGTAGCGATGCTGTCCCTGTATCAGCAGGCCTACGTGATATTCCAGGTGAAAGTGCCGGGGAAAGGCGAAGCGACGGTACTCGGCATCGATCAGGCGAACGCCGGGCAAGCTGCTTTGAATATGAGTGATCTGGTCCATGGCGCGTACTGTAGCGCCACGGACCGGGCAAATCTTGGATGAAATTGCAGGCAGAAACTTAAAGTTTCGGGGGCTGATCACCCAGGGGAACGATGGCCATGGTCAGCCGCGAGATGCAGCTGGCCTTGCCGTCATCACCGCTGAGGCGAATGTCCCAGACATGAGTGGTACGTCCCAGGTGCACCGGCCGCGCCACTGCATGCACACGTCCGCTGCGCAAACCGCGCAGATGGTTGGCATTGACCTCCAGACCGACGCAGTAGAAACGGTTGCTGTCGATGCACAGGTAGCTGGCGGTGGAGCCGAGGGTTTCCGCCAGCACCACCGAGGCGCCACCGTGCAGTAGGCCGTAGGGCTGATGGGTACGCGAGTCGATCACCATGCTGGCGCTGAGCGACTCGTCATCGAAGGCTTCGAAACGAATGTCCAGCACCTCACCGATGCTGTTCTTCAGGGTTGCGTTGAGTGAATCGATATCAGGCGTTCGTTGCCACAATCCCATGGAAGCGTTCCTTGTGCGTTGAAGACAGGGCCGGTCAACCCGGCCCATTCAGGCTCAATCGTGCCAGAGCACGGCTTCGCTGCGCTGCTGCCACTCGGCGAAGCGCTCGCCGTAGGTGCCCTCGATCACCGCGCGTTTGATTTTCAGGGTCGGCGTCAGGAAACCGTTCTCCACTGCCCAGACTTCCTTGACCAACACCAGGCCTTGCAACCGCTCATGATGATCAAGACGGCCATTGACCTCGGCGAGCAAGGCCTTGAGGCTGTTTTCCAGTTCATCGCGGCTGTCGTTGGCCGCCTCCTGGCGCCCGACATCGGACAGCACGCAAAGGGCTATGGGTTGCGGCAGGCCGTCACCGACCACGCAGACCTGCTCGATACGCGAGTGCTCACCGATGCGGTTTTCAATTGGCGCCGGCGCCACGTACTTGCCTTTGCTGGTCTTGAAGATTTCCTTGATGCGGCCGGTGAGACGCAGGTTGCCTTCGGCGTCCTGCTCGCCCTTGTCGCCGGTACGCAGGAAACCATCGTCAGTCAGCGTCTCGGCGGTCTTGATCGGGTCCTTGTAGTAGCCCTGCATGGTCGCGCCACTGCGTACCAGGACTTCGCCATCCTCGCCGATGCGTACCTCGACGCCCGGGTTGTTCTGGCCGATCCAGCCCTGCTTGAACTTGCCCGGCAGGCAGACGTGGGAATAACCACAGTTCTCGGTCATGCCATAGACCTCCTGGATTTCCATACCCAGGCGGCGATACCAGTTGAGCAGTGTTTCAGGCACCGGCGCGGCGCCGGACAGCGCATAGCGAATGGCGTCCAGGCCGAGGCCTGCGAGTACCTTGCGACCGACTAAGCGACCGATGATCGGCAGCCGCAGCAGACGGTCGAGCTTCTGCGCCGGCATCTTGCTGTACACACCCATCTGGAACTTGGTCCAGATGCGCGGCACACCGAACATCACCGTAGGCCGCGCGCGCTTGAGGTCTTCGAGGAAGGTATCCAGGCTTTCGGCAAAGAAGATCGTCTGCCCGGCATAGAGCGAAGCCAGTTCGACGAACATGCGCTCGGCCACATGGCACAGCGGCAGGTAGGAGATCAGTCGATCATCCTCGCCCACTCCGAACAGCTTGATGGCGTTACTGGCGGCGAAACCGAAATTGGAGAAGTTGTGCATCACGCCTTTGGGCGTGCCCGTGGTGCCGGAGGTGTAGATGATGGTGGCCAGCTGGTTGGCTGCGGGCTTGGGGTCGTCCTGAATCGGCGCGCTGCGCTGCAGGTCATCCCAGCTGTAATCGAAGCTGCCCTGCGGATGCAGCGGCAGGCTCACGGTCGGCAGGCCCTGCGGCAGGCCCGGGGCCATCGAAGCCCAGTCATCGAGCTTACCGACGAAGGCCAGGGCTGCTTCGGAATGCTCCAGCACCTGGTGCATGGAGTCGGCGGTGAGGTTGGGATACAGCGGTACCGACACGTGGCCCGCCATCCAGATCGCCAGATCGGCAACGATCCAGTGCGCGCAGTTCTTGGAGATGATGGCGATGCGACTGCCCTGTGGCAGCTCGCGGCTACGCAACCAACTGGCTGCACGACGAGCCTGTTCGCCCACATCGGCCCAGCTCAGCTCCAGCAGCTGGCCGCCCCCCAAAGGTTGCACCATGTAGCGTTTGTTCGGGTGCCTTGCTTCACGTTCGTAAAACAGCTCGAGCGGCAAACGGATTGCATCAGCCACAGGGCTTCCTCCTTTGTTGTTTTTGTAGGAATCAACCAAGCACTTGCTTGGTTGAATATTCCATGCAGGCAAAAGAGGCGCAAGTTAAGAAATGTTTCTCACTTGGACACACATGCACGTGCCAGCGCTACATCGGGCGGGACGCCTGTGACGCAGCCAGGGCGCCACGGCGTTATGAGTCAGCGAGGGTGGATCAGCGCCAGCAGCTCCATCAGCCCGGCAGCCGGGATATCGCCTTCCAGTTCAGCCAGGCTGGCGGTACGCATGGGCAGCGGTTCCTGCCGATGACCGTGCACCAGCAGACCACCCAGGGCGCCAATCAACGGTTGATGGCTGACCAGCAGCACCTCGGCACGCTCACGCTCATCGAGATACTTCAGGGCATCACGCGGGTCGCTGTCCGGCGTCAGCCAGGCCACGGTGTTTATCTTGCCGGTGAACCCCAGCTCGCTGCGGACCAGCTCGGCCGTCTGCTGGGCACGCACGTAGGGGCTGGCGACGATGGCGGTCAAAGGCCGACCGGCGAGCTGAGCAGCGGCCTGCTGCACTTCCTTGCGACCATGGGCGGTCAGCTCGCGGGCGGCATCACTGGCTGCCTGCGGCTCGGCCTCACCATGGCGCAGCAGCCATAGCCTCACAGCTTGGGCTCCTCGTCGCGCACAGGGTGCGGCGCCGGCGGGATGCTGTGCGCGGTTTCGCCTTCAGGCGCCCGCGGCGTCGGCCAATCGGCAAACGGCCAGGGTTTTTCATCGGTATTGAAGGTGCCGAATCGACCAATCTGCGCCAGGTATTGGCTGAGGCTGTCGCCAAAGCCCAGCAGGCTGGCGTTCGGCGCGCCGTAGAACAGGCGGTAACCCAGTTGCAGCAGCACCACGGCGCCGAGCAGCAGCTCGGCCAGTTGCCAGACGATGACGAAAATCACCATCCACAGAATGCGCAGCAGAATCGACTCGCGCTCCAACTCCTGCTTTTCATCGCTCATGACTCACTCTCCTTGATTGGCTGCCGGGCTCAGAAACCCGCAGTGGGGATGAAATCGACGTCGGTCTTGGGTTCACCCAGCATCAGCAACTCGATGACCTGGGCCAGCGTACGCCCCTCGAAGAGGATGGCATGCAGGCCAGCGACCAGCGGCATGTACACGTCCAGTTCTTCGGCACGGGCCTTGAGTACCTTGAGCGTATTGACCCCTTCGGCGACTTCGCCAAGGCGCTGCACCGCGTCTTCCAGGCTGAGGCCTTCGCCCAGCGCGAAGCCGACCTGATAGTTGCGGCTCTTTGGTGACGAACAGGTGACGATCAGGTCGCCGACACCCGCGAGACCGAGGAAGGTCATCGGGTTGGCGCCGAGCTTGACCGCAAAACGGGTCATTTCCGCCAGAGCGCGGGTAATCAGCATGCTTTTGGTGTTCTCGCCCATGCCCAGCGCCGCTGCCATACCGGACATGATGGCGTAGACGTTCTTCAACGCGCCGCCGAGCTCGACGCCGAAACGGTCGGCACTGGCGTACACGCGGAAGGTTCTGCCATGCAGAGCCTGCTGTACGCGCAGGCACAGCTCCTCGTCTTCACTGGCGATCACCGTGGCGGTCAGCGCGTGATCCGCCACTTCCTTGGCCAAATTCGGCCCGGACAGCACGCCGATACGCGCGCCGGGGGCGATCTCCTCGAGAATCTGGCTCATCAGCTTGAAGGTCTTGGCCTCGATGCCCTTGGTCGTGCTGATCAGCATCTTGCCGGCCAACTGCGCCGCAACCGGTTGCAAAGCATCGCGCAGGGCGCTGGAAGGCAATGCGACCAGCACCAGCTCGGCCTGCTGCAGCACGCCGCTCAGGTCGCTGGTCGGCTCGATACCGCCGTGCAGCTTCACGCCTTTCAGATAGCGCGGATTCTCGCCGCTCTGACGCATCTGCTCGGCCTGCTCGGGGTCACGCATCCACTGCAGGACGCGCTGGCCGTTCTCCGCCAGCAGATTGGCCAGGGCGGTACCGAAGCTGCCGCCGCCGAGTACGGCAATGGGTTGGAGCTGTGTCATAGGTCTTCCGAATGAGGCCATGCGTGATGGCGGTCTGTAGGCATTATACGGAGCCGAGAGTACCCGGCCAGGGCAAAAGTTCAGTGCAGGCCATCCACAGAGAGGGGCAAACGAGAATTACCGCAGAGTGCAGACGCCTGGCGCTGGCAAAGCGCGTCGGGTCAGTTAACATGCCGGATTGACCATAATTGCCAAGGACGATTCGTGCCCACAGGCAGCCCCTTGCCCCCGCCCTGCGCCTCTCGTCAGGCAGCAGCGCCGCTTTCCAGGGACGGTAGAGCCATGAACAAGCGTCGCGGCTGGAACATTCATACCCGCACCCAGTTGATCAGCGTCGGTCCTGCCCTGCTGCTGACCCTGCTGCTGACCGGTTTTCTCACCTTCACCCGCCTGCAGGATCTGCGCCTGGAGCAAGGTCATATCGGCCAGTTGATTGCCAATCAACTGGCGCCAGCCACCGAATACGGCGTGCTCAACGACAACCTCAGTACCCTGGAAAGCCTGCTGCGCGCCACCCTCAGCACCCCGGACGTGCGTTTCGCCGAAGTACGCGACCGCGACGACAACATTCTGGTGTATGTCGAACGGCCCAAGGAACAAGGCCACAGCACGCCACAGGTCGAAGTATTCCAGGCACCGATTCGCCTGCAGGGCCAACCTGCACGCACGCAAGTGCTGCCACCGTTGGGCAAGGCACTCGGCGACGGCTACCTGGGCCGGGTGGTGGTGGGCATGTCCAACGACACCTTCAATACGCGCCAGCAAGAGATACTGTTCAAGGCTGGTATTCTGTCACTGGTGGCGCTACTGCTGACCTTCCTCCTCGCCAGACGCCTGGCCAGGCGTCTGGCGCAGCCGATGAGCGCCATGGGCCAAGCCCTGGAACGCATTCAGAGCGGCGACTATCGCCCCTCGCTGATCGAGCGCGGCAATGACGAGCTGACCGACCTCGCCCGGCATATCAATAACCTCGCCTGCGCCCTCGAACAGAGCGGTCGCGAGCAGCAACAGGCGATTGCCGAATTGATCCAGGCGCGCGAGGAATCCGAGCAGGCCAACCGGGCCAAGTCTGACTTCCTGGCCATGATGAGCCACGAACTGCGCACGCCCATGAATGGTGTGCTGGGCATGCTGCAACTGCTTGAAACCACCAGCCTGAACGACGAGCAGAATGAATATGCCGCATTGGCCACCGAGTCTACCGAGCACCTGCTCAAGGTGATCAACGACATCCTCGATTTCTCGCGGATAGAACGTGGCGCCCTGGAGCTCGAAGCCATCCCCTTCAGCCTGCTGGAGCTGTTGCAAGGCTCGGTGCAGGTATTCCAGCACAGCGCTCAGCAACGTGGCCTGCAACTGCTACTGGAAACCCAGCCAGGCCTGGATCAGATGGAGATGCGCGGCGACCCCACGCGCATCCGGCAGATTCTGGTCAATCTGATCGGCAACGCACTGAAGTTCACCGAAGAAGGCCAGATTCGCGTGGAAACCCGATGGCAGAAGCTGGATGACCAGGTGCTGTGGTTCACCTGCGCCGTACGCGACAGTGGTATCGGCATCGACGACGAGCGCCTGGAGCATATGTTCGATGCCTTCCAGCAGGCGGACACCTCGATTTCCCGACGCTACGGTGGTACCGGCCTCGGTCTGCCGATCGCCCGCACCCTGGCCGAACGCATGGGCGGCACCCTGCGCGCGGAAAGCCAGTTGGGCGCGGGTTCGGTGTTCACACTGGAAATACCGCTGCCCTTTCTGGCCCGCAACGAAACCGCACAACAAAGTGACAACCAGAACCTGGGCAGCGGCGACGGTCAGGCGGTATTGCTGGTGGAGGACAATCCGGTCAACCAGACGGTCATCGAGGCCATGTTGCGTAGCCTGGGCTATCAGGTCAGTCTGGTCGGCGATGGTCAGCAGGCCGTACAGAACTGCTGCCGACACGATTACGCCGCTATCCTGATGGACTGCAGGCTGCCCTTGATGGACGGCTACGAGGCAACGCGGCAGATCCGCCAGTTCCAGCAATACCAACAGGTGCCGATCATCGCCCTGACCGCCAACGCCCTGCAGGGTGACCGCGAAGCCTGTCTGGAGGCGGGAATGAACGATTACCTGGCAAAACCGTTCAAACGAGCGGATTTGCAACGCATTCTGCTGCGCTGGTTGCCAGCCCGACCATAGGCGAGTGGCGCCCGTGACAAGCTGGCGTTACAAGGGGAAACTGCTGTGCCTGTGACATTCCAATGCCAGCAGAGTACAACTGTACTCAGTGCGCTGTGACTTTCACCACAACGCAACAGTCTATGACTAGGCTGCCGGCAGACGCCTATCCAGACGTCGTCGGCCAGGACGATTCGCCCAGCCTTAGAAGCGTGGGGACAATTGAGGAGCTCGCATGACAAGACAAAACGCCTACACCCGGGAAGACCTGCTCGCCTGCAGCCGCGGCGAACTGTTCGGCCCGGGGAACGCGCAACTGCCCGCCCCAAACATGCTGATGATCGATCGCATCGCTCACATCAGCGAAACCGGCGGCAAGTACGGCAAGGGCGAAATCGTCGCTGAGCTCGATATCAATCCGGACCTGTGGTTCTTCGGCTGCCACTTCGAGGGCGACCCGGTAATGCCGGGCTGCCTCGGTCTCGACGCCATGTGGCAGCTGGTCGGCTTCTACCTCGGCTGGCAAGGCAACCCGGGCCGCGGTCGTGCCCTCGGTAGTGGCGAGGTGAAATTCTTCGGTCAGGTACTGCCTACCGCCAAGAAGGTCACCTACAACATTCACATCAAGCGCACCATCAGCCGCTCGCTGATCCTCGGCATCGCCGATGGCACCGTAGCCGTCGACGGTCGCGAAATTTATAGCGCCGAAGGCCTGCGCGTCGGCCTGTTCACCTCCACCGACAGTTTCTGAAGGACTTGCACATGCGTCGTGTAGTGATCACCGGTCTGGGCATCGTTTCCTGCCTGGGCAATGACAAAGAAGCCGTTGCCGGCAGCCTTCGCGCAGGCAAATCAGGCATCCGTTTCAACCCCTCCTACGCCGAAATGGGCCTGCGTAGTCATGTCTCCGGTTCGGTCAACCTGAACCTGGAAGAGCTGATCGACCGCAAGCTGTTCCGCTTCATGGGCGACGCTGCGGCCTACGCCTATCTGTCGATGGAACAGGCGATCAAGGATTCCGGCCTCAGCGAAGAGCAGATTTCCAATCCGCGCACCGGCCTGATCGCCGGTTCCGGTGGCGCTTCCACCGTCAACCAGATGGAAGCCATCGATACCCTGCGCGAAAAAGGCGTCAAACGCATCGGCCCATACCGCGTGACCCGCACCATGGGCAGCACCGTATCGGCGTGCCTGGCGACTCCGTTCAAGATCAAGGGCGTCAACTTCTCCATCTCCTCGGCCTGCGCCACCAGCGCGCATTGCATCGGCCAGGCCATGGAGCAGATCCAGCTGGGCAAACAGGACGTGGTCTTCGCCGGTGGCGGCGAAGAAGAGCACTGGAGCCAGAGCTGCCTGTTCGACGCCATGGGCGCCCTCTCTACCCAGTACAACGAAACCCCGGAAAAGGCCTCGCGCGCCTACGACGCCAAGCGTGACGGTTTCGTCATCGCCGGTGGTGGTGGCATGGTCGTGGTCGAGGAGTTGGAACACGCTCTGGCCCGCGGCGCCAAGATCTACGCGGAAATCGTCGGCTACGGCGCGACCTCCGATGGCTACGACATGGTCGCCCCGAGCGGCGAAGGCGCCATTCGCTGCATGCAGCAAGCGCTGGCCACCGTTGACACCCCGATCGACTACCTCAACACCCACGGCACCTCGACGCCGGTTGGCGACGTTGCGGAGATCAAAGGCGTACGCGCCGTGTTCGGCGACAAGGCCCCGGCCATCAGCTCGACCAAGAGCCTGTCCGGCCATAGCCTCGGCGCTGCCGGCGTGCAGGAAGCGATCTACTGCATGCTGATGATGGAAGGCAACTTCATCGCCGCGTCGGCCAACATCGACGAACTCGACCCGGAAGTGGCCGACATGCCGATCCAGCTCAGCACCCTCGAGAACGCCAAGCTCGATACCGTGATGAGCAACAGCTTCGGTTTTGGTGGCACCAACGCCACCCTGGTGCTCAAGCGCTGGGCCGGCAAGTAACAGCTGCCGCGGTAAAGAAAGCGGCGCCTTCGGGCGCCGTTTTCGTTCGTGCTGTTTTCTCCCCTCTCCCGCTGGCGGGAGGGGGAATGTGCCCCGCCTCAGACCTTGAAGCGCGCGACCAGGTTATTCAGATCGATCGCCAGGCGCGACAGCTCCTGACTGGCCGCGCTGGTCTGGTTGGCACCCGCCGAACTCTGCAGCGAAAGATCGCGAATGTTGACCAGATTGCGGTCCACTTCCCTCGCTACCTGGGCCTGCTCTTCCGAAGCGCTGGCAATCACCAGGTTGCGTTCGTTGATCGAGGAAATCGCCTGGGTGATCAGCTCCAGTGCCGTACCCGCAGCCTGGGCTACCTCAAGGGTGGAACGGGCGCGACTGTTGCTGCTCTGCATCGAACCGACCGCCTGATCGGTACCACTTTGAATGGCGCCTATCATCTGTTCGATCTCCTGGGTGGATTGCTGAGTGCGATGCGCCAGCGCTCGCACCTCGTCAGCCACGACAGCGAAGCCGCGCCCCGCATCACCTGCACGCGCTGCCTCGATGGCAGCGTTGAGTGCCAGCAGGTTAGTCTGCTCGGCGATGGAGCGGATCACGTCAAGCACCTTGCTGATCTCACGAACCCGCTCGGCCAACTTCTCGACCTCACCCGCAGTGCCGTTTACATCATCGGCCAGCTGACTGATCGAGCTCACGGTCTGGCGTACCTGCTCGCGCCCCTGCAGCGCCGTAGCATTGGATTCACGTGACGCCTCGGAGGTGCTGACGGCATTGCGCGCTACCTCTTCGACTGCAGCAGTCATCTCGTTGACTGCCGTAGCAGCCTGCTCGATCTCGGTGTTCTGCTGATGCAGACCGCGAGTCGAATCTTCGGTCACCGCATGTAGCTCTTCGGATGCCGACGCCAGTTGATTGGACGAATCAGCGATGCTCTGGATGGTGCTGCGCAGACTCTGCTGCATGCTTTTCAGGGCGCTGAGCAAACGCGCGGGCTCATCGCTACCTTCAGCATGAATCGTCTGGGTCAGGTCACCCGATGCCACCACCTCGGCCACCCGCACCGCTTCACTCAGCGGCGCGACAATGCTGCGCGTCAACAGCATCGCCAGCACGACGGTAGCCAGAGTCGCCAGAACCATCATGGCGATGACCCAGATACGTGCTGACTCCGCCACCTGCCTGGCCGATTCGCCTGCTGCCACAGCGCTCACACGATTCATCTCGATCAGCTTGGCGAGGCCCTGCATCATGGCATCGGCGTGCTCGTTGAGCACGCCGCCAGCCACCTCGATGGCAGCATCGAAATCACCCCGGCGTAGCGACTCCACGATTCGAGTCTGCTCCTGCAAGTATGCCGCCTCGGAGCGCTTGAATTCGTCGTAGATGCCGCGTTCCTCGGTGCTGGAAATCAGTTGTTCATAGGCTTCCTGACTCTGGGCAAGGGATGCGCGCACGTCCTCAACCAGCCGAAGATTAGCCTGCACCTGTGCCGAATCGCGATTAAGCATCGAACGCAAGGTAATGGCACGCAACCGCAAGATATTCTTGGACACATCGCCAATGGCCAAGACGCTTGGCAGCCAATTCTCATTGACCTCGTCGGACCGCTCGCGCATTTCCCCCATCTGCATCAATGAAAATATTCCAAGCAGCACAACCAGCAGAGCGACCAGTCCGAACCCCAGAGCCGCACGGGGGGCGATTGAAAGATTACGCAGCGACATTTTTGAAGCTCCCATTGCGCGCAGAAATCGAGACATCCTCAGCCATACCTGGCCAAGGATCGGGAGGATTGCGCTGATCCCTGACGGCTTATCGGCCTTATGTCCGCGCGCTTTATAAGGAAAAGGAAAAAATTCTATCGGCGCAGCGCCTTGGTCATTGGCTGATCGGCGAAACAGCGCAAGTACTGAACGCGCGACCCTTCAGCCCGTTGTTACTTCCAGTCATAGACACACTGAGCGCGCTGGCACCGACGAAAGCCTATGAGTTGGCGCATCGAACATCATCCACGAGTCGGCCCGGAGACAGGCTGACCATGAGCAGGCATTGCCGGCCCCGCAGAGCAGCCATACAACGGAGTATGGTGAGTCGCTTGCATCGCGCCTCAAGCAAGGCATGCTGCAACGCTGGATGATGACCCTGACGCGTTTGCACCCGGGTGGATGAGGGCACGAATTGGCTCGCTAAAGCCAGGAGAGACAGTGACCTGACCATCGCCCTGCTTGATCGGGAGAAACGCCGGCAACATAGATGTGACGCAGCGCCCCTTGTCCCATCATGGGCAGTTGAATCGGCATGCTGGCGTCATGCCCGACGCTCACCTGCGTCAGGCATGGCTACATGCGCTGAACGATCCATGGAATGGACGGATCAGCGGCCCCAGTAAACCGGAGCATGCGCAGCGAAAATGCTTATCCAGCTGGTGATCAGCGCACCATGAAGCGCTGTTCGGCCAGTTTGCGGTCGCCCTGATAGACGATGAAATGCCACTCACCGGGCACCACTTCGTGATGTTCGGTAAATTCGAAAGCCATCACGTCCTGCGGGGCACCGACTACCAGCTTCTGCTGCACTTCGAACTTGTCATGACGCTGACCATCCGGGGTGACCACGCCGGGCGTGAGGTACAGCAGCGTCAGCGGCGTATCACCCTCGCGCTTGCCGGCGAGGCTATAGCGCATGCCGAACTTGGTACCGAGCTTGGCGGGAATCTGCTCGGTGCGCTCGATTTCCTGGTTGCTGCGAGTCAATACCCGCTCGCCTGGCTGGTAGTCCTGATACTGGCTGCTGAAGATGCCGTATTCCACTGGCCCATCGACACGGACGTCAGCCTGGCTCAGACCTGCCCAGGCGAATAGACCGGCCATCATGGCCACTCGGGTGTAATGCATGGTGCGCTCCTCGTTTAGATGAGCGCGAGCCTATGACGCCCGAATGACAACCTGATGACAGCCTCGCTAAGGGACATGCCTCCTTCATCCGGCGCTACGCGCCACCTTCTCCCAGAAGGAGAAGGGCATGGGAGATCGTCACTGCGCGACGTCCACTCTACGGATCCAGCTCGGCCTGCACCTTGCGCGGCAGCACGGAGAGGAAGTTGTCACGCGCCACCTTGTGCGCCACGTCTTCTGGCAAGGCGTCGAGGAAAGGGTCGAAACCCTTCATGTACTCGCCCAGGCTACCGAAGCGGCCGACCACATCCGAGCCCAGCATGAAGCGCTCCGGGTAACTGCTGACCAGATGCACCCACTTAGGATCAGGCGTGCCGTTTTCGTCCAGCAGGTAGGGACGCAGCATGGTCCAGGACAGGTCGATATAGAGGTTCGGGTATTGGCCGAGCATGCGTTCGACCGTCTCCAGGAGGAAGTCGAGCTTCTCCTGATGACGATGAATCTCGGCACTGGTGCCAGCATGCGCCCAGATGAAGCGCACATGCGGATGATTGCGCAGCGGCGCCTCGATCTCTTCCAGATAAAGCGGGTTGCGCTCGCGCTTGGAAGTGATGTTCGAATGCAGCATCACCGGCAGGTCGTACTCGGCGGCCAGATGAAAAACCCGCGCCAGCGCCTCGTTGTTGGCGCGCGGTGCGCTGCCATGAATCAACGCGGTGAGATCGTCGTGACGGGTGAAGACCTCACCGATGCCCTGCCAAAGGCCGGGATCGAGCTCCAGCATGCGGCGGATATGCGCATCGGCGTTCTTGTCATTGGGGTTGAAGCCGGAAAGAAACGGATGGAAGCGTTTACGCTGCTCGGCGGGCAGACGCTTGTAGGCGGCGGCGATGAACACGTCGGTAGCGCTGTACCAATAGGCATTGGCGTCATCACCGGCGTAATAACGCGGACGCCTGGGCTCGTCCTCGTCCCATTTCTTGGCCACCGGAATGCCGGAGAACATCACATGATCGACGTTGTTTTCCGCCATCTTCTCCAGCAGTTCGTCCATGCCGGCGCTTTCCTGGAAGAAGTCCACGTAATGCAGGTGGGCGTCGCTGTAACGGTATTCGCGGGCCTGGGCGCTGCAGGCGATAGCGGCGCTGAGCGCGAGTATCCATGGCATCGTTCGAGATGTGAGCAAGGCGAGTCCTCCTGACGGTACGAGCAGCATAGACCGCCGAGCGGCCCGGCAAGTTCGGAGATCACCCCACGCCATTCGCATCAGCGCCCCCAAAAGAAGCAGGCAATCAGGGGCTGCACCAAGCGGGAACATTAATAGCTGGCTAACGGCCTGAAACGGGCATGGGTACGTCAGTCGATGATGGCACCTGGCTTGCAGTGACTCAGGCAGACCAGACAGGGGAATCATCATGTTGCAGTTGCTGCGCAAGCCAGCCCGCAAGGCCCAGGACGAGGCCGCATTGGACGCTCTGTTCCAACAGCACGATCTCACCATTCGCCTCCCGGAACACTATCAATGGATGACACGCCTGAACGACTTCAGCGCAGGTCTCCAGCAACGCATTCGTGCCAGCCTCGGCGCCGCCGTCGGCATCGCCGCGCATGCGCCACAACTGGCGCGCATCGCCGCTGCCAACCAACAAAGCGGGCAGACGCTGGCACAGTCATCGGAGTTGATCGCCAGCGCCAGCGAGCAGGTCACCACCACACTGGACGCCGAACTGGTGCCCGGTGCCGGCGAAGTCGCGCGCTTGTCCGCCGAGGTTTGCGCCACCCTCAACCAATGCCAGCAAAGCGGCCAGGCGGTGTTGCGCCAGGTCGAAGTGATCGACTCCAGCGAGGCGCAACTGGCTCAGGTGATCCAGCAACTGGCCGGACAGCTCGATGAAGTGAGCAAGGTCATCGGCGTGATTGCCAGCATCTCCCAGCAGACCAACCTGCTCGCCCTAAACGCCGCAATCGAGGCCGCACGCGCGGGTGAACATGGTCGCGGCTTCGCCGTGGTCGCCGAGGAAGTGCGGCGTCTGGCTGGCCATACCACCGATGCCACCGGCCAGGTCAGTGGCATCATCGAGCGCTTTCGCGAAGGCATGCAGCAGCTCGGCGATGCCGGCCAGCACATGAACCAGGCCGTGGCCGACGGCCGCACCGGTATTCTCGCCGTCAGCGGCGGGCTGGACAGTACGCGCCAGGCCATGGATCGCCTGGACGCTCAGGTCGGCCAGATCGCCGCAGGCACGGAGCAGATCGGCCAGGCCGTGCGCTCGATCAATGGCGATGTACAGAGCATCGCTCAGGTCGCCAGTGAACTGCTCGGCAAGGCCGGCCAGGTGCTGCATCACAGCAAGGCCGTGCGCGAAGACGGTGATCGCCTGCTCGCAGGGCTCGGCGACTTTCGCCTGGAAATTCACGCAGCCGTGCGCGCCAGCGTCGAACAACTGGCCAAACGTGCCGAGCTGCTCAGCGACATGACGGCCGCCGAACGACTGCTTGCCGATACGTTGGCGCGCGACAGCCGTTTCGAGCTGTTCTACCTGGTAAATAGCCGCGGCGTACAGATTTCCGAGAACATCTTCGCCGCCGATGTGGCCCACGGTGAGGATGCCAGCTGTCGCGGTCACGACTGGAGCCAGCGCCCCTGGTTCCGCGCCGTGGCCGAGCGAATGGAGAGCCATATCACCCAGGTCTACCGTTCCTCGGCGACGGACGATTTCTGCTTTACCGTTTCAGTCCCCATTGTCGATGAGCGCGGCCAACTGCTGCGTGTGCTGGGAGCCGACGTGAGGCTCTCGGCGCTGGTGTGATCGGTGCCGACTGGGCTAGGCTGGCCGCTGTCGATTCGTCACACCTCAAGGGAAGCGCCATGATCCGCATTCACAACAACAAGGGCCTGCAGCAGCAGATCGAAATCGGCTCGCACCTGCTCACCGGTGACGTCTCGCCCGAGCAGGGCGGGGATGGCGCCGGACCGGAACCGCACGATCTGTTCGACGCAGCCCTCGGCACCTGCAAGGCCATGACCCTGCTGCTCTATGCGCGCCAACGCGGCCTTCCGCTGGAAGGCATCGACGTGCACGTCGAGCGTGACGACAGCGAGGAGCGCCAGGGCAACTACCGCCTGATCGTCGATCTGACGCTCAAGGGGCCACTGGACGAGACACAGCGCCAGCAACTGCTGCGCGTGGCGGACAAATGCCCGATCCACAAGCTGATGACCACCACCGACATCCAGGTCGAAACCCGCCTGGCGGGAGCTCAGGCATGAGCGAGTTGCAGCTGATCCGCCCGCGCGCCGAGGACATTTCCGGCCAACCGATTCTGCGTCCCCTGCCCTCGGCACGCTTTCGCAGCATCGGCCCCTTCGTGTTCTTCGATCACATGCTGGAGCATGACTACCCGGCCGGCAAAGGCATGAACATTGCCCAGCATCCGCATATCGGCCTATCCACCCTCACCTACCTGTTCGAAGGCCAGCTGCAGCACAAGGACAGCCTGGGATCTGACCAGTTGGTGGGCCCCCGCGATGTCAGCTGGATGACCGCAGGGCGCGCCGTCGCCCATGTCGAGCGCACGCCGCCCGAGCAGCTCGGGCAGAACAAGCGGGCGCACGGACTGCAGGTCTGGCTGGCCTTGCCGGAAGCCGAGGAACAGTGCGAACCGGCTTACAGCCATCACCCAGCCGCTTCGCTACCCCGCAGCGAGGCCATGGGCGTGCAGATCACCCTGATCGCCGGCAGTGGCTTCTGCCTCGAATCGCCGGTGCCGGTTCGCTCACCGACCCTGTATGCCGAGCTGCGCCTGGCCGCCGGTGCCAACCTGCTGATACCCGCCGAACACAGCGAACGAGCCCTGTACCTCATCGATGGCGAAGCGGAGCTGGATGGCGAGCCCCTGCCCCGGCACACCATGGCAGTGATCCCGGCAGGCGAAACGCCCGTGCTCAGCGCCTGCGGCGAATGCCACCTGGCCCTGATCGGCGGCGAACCCATTGGTCCACGGCGAATCAACTGGAACTTCGTCGCCACTACGCCGGAACTGATCGACCAGGCGCGCCAGCGCTGGGCAGCGGGCGACTGGCCGCAGGTCCCAGGTGAAACCACGCGCATCGAACTGCCGCGCTGAGACTGCTGTTCAAACACAGGCGCTGAAAGGCGCCTGCCGTTCGCAAAGGATTGCCATCTTGCCCCTGTATCGCCCCCTCGCTGGCCTGCTGCTGTTGCCCACGCTAGCCCTGGCCGACCTACCCAGTTTCGAGCCTGAGCCCGGGCAGCATGCCCAGGTACAACAGCACGGCGAACGCTATTTTCTTCAGCAACCCGACGGCAGCCGCCTGGAGCTGAGCATCCCCGAAGGCAACGACGCTGAAGCGCCGAGCTTCGCCGTCGAGGACTACGACTTCGACGGCCACCCGGATCTGGCGATCAGCGTGCCGGCCGGGATGGTCAACTCCGCCTACCACGTTTACCTCTACCGCCCGCTCCTACAACGCTTCGAGTGGTTAGAGATGGCGCCGACGCTGATGGAACGTGTCAATTGCTCATGGCTGTCGGAGCTGCAGCCCAACAATGAGGAGCGGGCGCTCTACAGCCACTGCCGCAGCGGGCCACGCTGGTACTACGACGCCTACCGCTTCGATGAGTCCGGTGCCCCCTGGCTGTACAAGACGCTGCAGGTGCGCCACGACTACGATCCGGATTCACCTGTATTTTTCCCGGTGTTCGAGAAGACACTCGACCCTCAAGGCCGGATCATCGCCAGCCGCGCGCTCGACGACGATGATCAGTCACTCACCTGGACGGTGCCCGCTCCGCGCCTTTACCTCCACGAACGACCGGAAGAAAACAGCCGGAGCAAGGCTTACCTGATCGCAGGGGACGTCTGCGAAGTCCTGGATCAACAGGGGCGCTGGCTACAGATTCGCTACGTCTCGCGCAAGGGTCCATTGGAGCGCTGGGTTTCACTCGATGATGCCTATGCCCAGGCCCAACCCTGAAGCCTCACCCGTGTGAATACACGACAACGCCTTCGCAGTTTTTTGTTACCTGTGCGTGATCCAGAAGCTCAGTAGCCGGGTATAAGCTGCATGCGGATTTTTCAGGCCAACGGATGACCCATGGCAGATCGCGAGTTCGATTACGAAAGTACCCTGGAAGCCTGCGCACGCGGCGACGAACGTGCCTTCCAGACGCTCTACCGGCAAGAGGCCGGGCAATTGCTCGGCCTGGCCATCAGCATGCTGGGCCGGCGGGACATTGCCGAGGACTGCCTGCACGACGCCTTCGTGCGCATCTGGCAACACGCCGCGCGCTATCGGCGCGAACTGGGCAGCGGCCGCGCCTGGGTGCACAGCATCTTGCGCTACCGCGTGCTCAATGCCTTGCGCAGTGGCAACCGGCATGTCGAAGTGGACGATGACTTCATCGAGCGTGTGCTCGACGACAGCCCGCAGGCCGAAGCGCAAACGCTGGAGCAATCCGAGCAGCGCCTGTTGCGTAGTTGCCTGCAGCGCCTGGAAAAACCGCGCCGCCATCCAATTCTGCTGGCGTTCTACCGGGGTCTGACACACGAGCAGATCGCCAGCCGCCTGAGCACACCGCTGGGCACCATCAAAGGCCGTATCCGCGCCGGCTTGCGCGCGCTGCAGGAGTGTCTGCAAGCATGATTACGCACGATCCCGAAGAACGCCGTGCCCTGATTGGCGAGTACCTGCTCGGCTTGCTCGACGAACATGAAGCAGCCGAGGTGCGCCAATTGCTCGAAGAGGATGAGAGTGCCGCCCGTATGGCCCTGGAATGGGAACGGCACTTTCTCGAACTGAGCGACCGGCTACCGGCACATGCACCCTCCCCGGCACTCTGGGCACGTATTCGGCAGAGCCTGGGTCTACTCGACGAGCCTCGCTCGACCCCGCTGGCCAACTGGTGGAACAGCCTGCTGACCTGGCGTCTGACTGCCGCCGCGCTAGCCGTTGCCCTTTTGCTTGCCGTGCTGATGCCGCTGTTGCGCGCCCCGGATATCGCTGGCGAACGCTTTACCGTGGTGCTGCAGCAACCGGGCGAAGCGGCCAAGCCGGGTTGGGTGATCCAGGTCGGCAGCGATGGCACGCTCTCGCTCGATCCGCTGGTCGCCGATCAGGTCCCAGAAGGCCGCGCCTTGCAATTCTGGACGCTGATCGACCCAGCCGACGGTCCACGTTCGCTGGGTCTGGTCGAAGCCGGCCAGCCACTGCGTCTGCCTGCCGAGCAGATCGGCGCCGTACAGGCCGGGCAGTTGTTCGAGCTGACCCTCGAACCTGAAGGCGGCTCGCCATACAACCGACCTAGTGGTCCGGTGCTTTACATCGGTCGCGCCGTGCTGGCCAGCGCCAACTGAGCGGGTTGCCGGCCGCAAGGCCGGCAACCTTTGCAGCAGCCGATTACCCTGTGAAAAATATTTTCATCCGCCGACATCCAACGCCATTCCTCGTGGGTATAGCTCACAGGTGTTTCGTCGAGGCACCTGCGAAACCGGCCAACCGGCTTCGTCTCGATGCTGAAACCTTTATGAGGAACAACCATGAAACGCATCACTACCCTTTGCACTGCCAGCCTCCTGACCCTGAGCGCAGGTGCCGCCAGCGCCACCGAACTGCTCGCACTGGGCGCCGATGGCAAGCTGTTCAAAGTCGATGTCGCCAGCCTCAAGGTCACCGCCAGCATGGCCGTGAGCGGCGCAAGCGACCTGCGCGGCCTGGATGTGCGCCCGGCCAGCGGCCAGGTCTACCTCCTCAGCGGCACCGATCAGCTTTACACCCTGGACGCAGTCAGCGGTAAGGCCACCGCAGGCAGCAAGCTGCAAACCGCGTTGCCAGGCAGCGGCCAGGCCGTGGTCGACTTCAATCCGGTGGCCGATCGCCTGCGCCTGATGAGCCCGGACGGCACCAACCTGCGGGTAAATGTCGATAGCGGTGAAGCGGCCGTGGACGGCAAGCTTGCCTATGCCACCGACGGTCCCTACGCCGGCAAGCAGGCAAAAGTCGTTGCAGGCGCCTACACCAACTCCTATGCCGGCACGAAGAGCACCGCGCTGTACAACATCGACCTGGCCAGCAGCAGCCTGATGCTGCAGAACCCGCCAAACGATGGCGTGCAGCAACTGGTCGGCAAGGTCGCCGATGGCCTCAAGGCGGCCGCCATGGACATCGCCAGCGATGGCATGGGTGGCAACATGGCCTATGTGCTGACCGGCAAGACCCTGCACCAGCTGGATCTGGCCAGTGGCAAGCCCACCACCCTGGGCGACATAGCCGACCTGCCGGACGGCATCATCGATATCGCCGTACTGCCCGCGAAGTAAGATGAAAAAAGGCTGTGCCCACTGGGCGCAGCCTTTCGTTCAACGCTTGCGCAAAGCAGGCGTCACTGCTCGGCGAATACCTCATCGAACAGATCGTTCATCGCCTTGAATGCCCGCGCGGCGACCACCGGATGGTATTCGTTGCGACCCGGCACGTTGGCCTTGGGATTGGTAAACGAGTGCACGGCGCCGCCGTAGCTCACCAATTGCCAGTCAGTCTTGGCCGCCTTCATCTCGGCGACGAAGCCATCGACCTGCGCCTGCGGTACGGCGGGGTCATCGGCCCCATGCAGCACCAGTACCGGCGCCTTGATGTTCTTGGCATCCGCCGGGTTGGGCGTATCCAGATTACCGTGGAAGGATACGAAGCCTTTCAGCGGCGCCCCAGAACGGGCGAGTTCCAGCACCGTGCCGCCACCGAAGCAGAAGCCGATGGCACCCAGCTTGCTCAGATCCAGTGCCACCTCGCCGTTCTGCGCCTTGAGTACCTCGACTGCAGCCTGAGCCCGCTTGCGCATCAGCGGGCGATCTGCGCGCACGGCAGTGGCCGCAGCACCCGCCTCTTCGGCATTGCCGGGACGTATGGACTTGCCGTACATGTCGGCGAGAAACACCACGTACTTGTCGCCCGCTGCACGTGCGGCCTTGGCTACGGTATCGTCGTTCACGCCCATCCAGTTGGGAACGGCAAGCAGCCCGGGGCGCGGCGTGGTGACAGAATCGTCATAGACCAGCACGCCTTCGAAGGCTTCGCCATCGATTTCGTACGCAATCGTCTTGGTCACGACCGCCGCATCGGCAAAACCCGCGAATGCGGCGCACAACAGGGGAACCAGTGTCTTCTTCTGCATGGTGAGGCCTGCCCTTGTATTGGTAGGCCCCTGACAATAGCCTCACCGTCGACAATCACCAAGTCGAGATGGGGCGGGTTTCAGACAGGAGGTTTCAAGCGGCTGGTTGTTCGGCCCAGCGTTCCTTGATCTGCAGAATCTCGGGCAGGCAAGCGATGAACAGCTCGACCAGGCGTGGATCGAAGTGGCGCCCACTCTGATCACGCAGGAAAACGACCGCATCCTCCACGGACCAGGCCTGCTTGTAGGGGCGCACGCTGGTCAGCGCATCGAACACGTCAGCGATGGCGACGATGCGGCCCTCCAGGGGAATCTCCTCGCCACTCAAGCCATTGGGGTAACCACTGCCATCCCACTTCTCATGGTGCGACAGGGCAATGCGTTGCGCCGTGCGCAACAGTCCCGAGCTGTGCTCGCCGATGATCCGCGCACCGATCTCCACGTGCTGGCGCATCACCTGCCATTCCTCCTCGTCCAGCTTGCCCGGTTTGCGCAGCACGGCGTCGGGAATACCGATCTTGCCGACATCGTGCATCGGCGCCGCGTTGAGCAGTTCCTCGGCCGCGCTTTCGCTGAAGCCGGCGGCCAGCGCCAGCACCTTGGAGAAATGGCTCATGCGAATGACGTGCAGGCCGGTCTCGTTGTCCTTGTACTCGGCAGCCATGCCCAGCCGCTGGACGATCTGCAGGCGGGTCTGCCTGAGCTCATCGACACGTACCAGCGACAGATGAGTGCGCACCCGAGCACGCACGATGGGCGGGCTGATTGGCTTGGTGATGTAGTCCACCGCGCCAACCTCGAAACCGCGCGCCTCATCTTCGACATCGCCCAGAGCGGTCACGAAGATCACCGGAATCGTCTTCAGCTGAGGACTGCCCTTGAGCTGCTCGCATACCTCATAGCCGGTCATGCCCGGCATCATGACATCGAGCAGGATCAGGTCGGGCCGTTCACGTTCGGCCATTTCCAGCGCGCGCGCCCCCTCTTTGGCGAACAGCAGGTGATAGTCCTCCTGCAGGATATGGCGCAGCACCTGCAGGTTGGTGGGTTCGTCATCGACCAGCAGCAACAGCGGACGCGTATCGGCAACCAGGGTCATGATGGAGTCGTTTCCTCGTCTTGCAGTTGTAGCAACAATTGATCGAGCACACGCAGGGCCTGATCGAAATCGAAGTCATCCAGCGCCTGACGCATATCGTTCAGAGCGGCGCCATAGGCTGTACCCCTGGCGGCCTGCTCCATGATGGCAAGGCTTTCATCATCCAGGCCGCCCCGCTGCAGCGCCTGTCGCAGCTGACTTGCCTGTTCACGCAGCGAGCGCAAGTCGACAGCCGAGCTTTCAGCCGAAGATACGGCCTCAGGCACCTGCGGCACCACCTCCTTGACGGTCAGAAGAGCCTGCTCAAGTTCCGCGATCAGTGCAGGTAAAGCCTGCTCGTCCTGAGCCTGAAACGCCCGCTCGACCAACTGCCCCAAACCGGCCAGGCTGCCCATCGCCAGATTGCCGGCGGCACCGTGCAGTCGATGCGCAAGCGCCTCACCTTCGTACCAGTGGCGCGCCGCCAGCAGTTGGCTGAGGCGCGCCGCCAGATCATGCTGTTCGGCAATGAAGGTATTGATCGCCTGCGCCATGCGCAGCGGCCCACCCCACAGGCTGCTGCCACGGACCCAGTCGAACAGGCCATCGTCGGCAACCCGGGTGGCACTGACCACTGCGCTGGGTACATCGGTCAGCCCGAGCAGTCGGGCGATTTCCCAGAGCAGCGCGTTGACATCCAGTGGCTTCGAAGCAAAGCCATTCATACCCGAGTCCAGCGCTGCCTGGCGATCCTGGTCGAGCACGCTGGCGGTCAGGGCAATGATCGGAATCGGCTCTCGTGCCTCGGCCGCTTCCAGCTGACGAATCCGCCGCGAGGCTTCAAGGCCATCGACACCCGGCATCTGCACATCCATCAGGATCAGATCGAAGCGCTGCTGGGTGAATGCCTGCAGTGCGCCTTCACCATCGGCGACGCAGTGTACGCGATGGCCGAAATGTTCCAGGGTCAGTTGCAGCAGCTCGAGGTTCTGCGGCACGTCATCAGCCGCGAGGATGTTCAACTGCCCCAGCTCAGGCAGCACGGCACGTTGCTGCGAGGCCAGACGCTTGCCGGCACGCAGCGGCAACTCGACGCTGAAGCAACTGCCCTGCCCTTCGGTGCTTTCGACCCGCAAGCGCCCACCCATCAACTCGACCAGCTGCCGGGAAATGGTGGTGCCGAGGCCGGTACCGCCAAAGCGCCGGCTCATCGAGGCATCAGCCTGAGCGAAAGGCTCGAAGATCTTCTCCAGGCGATCGGCTGCGATTCCGATGCCGGTGTCCTTTACCGCCAGGCGCATTACGCCCGGCTCACCCGTCACTTTCAGACGAATCTCGCCGTGCAGGGTGAACTTGACCGCATTACCGAGCAGGTTGGTCAGGACCTGTTGCAAACGCAGTGGGTCACCACAGAAGAACTCGTGGGTCGTTGCCGGGTAATCCAGATGCAGCTGCAGGCCTTTGCTCTCGGCCGTCAGCCGCTGCGTCGCGAGCACCTGCTCGCACAGCTCGCGCAGGGAGAAATCCAGTTGTTCCAGTTCGATGGCGCCACGGTCGAGCTTGGCCGTGTCGAGGATGTCATTGAGCAAGCCCAGCAACGAACGCGACGAATGCTGTACGGTGCTCAGATGGCGACGTTGCTCGCTGGAAAGCGGCGTTTCCAGCAGCAGGTCGGTAAAACCGATGATGGCATTCATCGGCGTACGAATTTCATGGCTCATGTTGGCAAGGAAGCTGCTGCGCGCGGCAGCGGCGGCCTCGGCGCGATCACGGGCAGCCCGCAGATCCTGTTCCATGACCCGGCGCGGGGTCAGGTCGGTCGCCAACTTGACGACCTTGAACGGCTTGCCGTCGGTATCGAGGATCGGGTTATAGCTGGCCTGAATCCAGACTTCCCGTCCTCCCTTACCAAAGCGGTGGTATTCACCTGCACGAAAATGACCTGCACGCAGATCCATCCAGCCCTGGCGATAAGCGTCGCTCGCCACCAGTTCAGGATCGCAGAACATGCCGTGGTGGCGCCCTACCACCTCCTCCTTGGCATAACCAAACAACGCCAGTGCATTGTCATTGATGTCGAGGATATTGCCCTCGAGGTCGAACTCGATCAAAGCCATCGCCTTGCTGATCGCAGTGACCTTGCCTTCATATTCGGCATTGCGCCGCTTGGTTTCGGTCTGATCGAGCAATACGCCATCGATCCAGCGCGGCAAACCGTTTTCGTCGCAAACTGCGCTACCACTCTCCCAGATCCAGTGTTCTGCGCCATCGCGGTCGAACAAGCGGTATTCGACAACGTAGTTGCGGCCTTGCTCGATGGCCTGCATCACCTCGTCTGCGACTCGCTGATAGTCGTCCGGGTGATACATATCGGCAATCGAACAGCGGCGACTGATGAAATCCTCCGCACTCCAACCGGTGAGGGGCTGCACCGCATCGCTGATGAATATCATGGTCCAGTCCTGATCCAGCGTGCAGCGGAACGACACACCAGGAATGTTGCTGATCAACGAACGGTACTGCTGCTCGCTCTCACGCAGGGCCTTCTCCATGGCATGTCTTTCGCTGATATCGGCGACGAATACCACGAACAGCGGACGACTACCTGAATGGGTGATACCAACGCTGATGCGTACCGATTTCTCGTTGCCGTCACGGGTCAGACACATCAGTTCCTGCTCACCAGCCGGCATCGTCAGGCGACCTGTCCTGAGGTAATCGGCCAGTAGGACTTCGACCTGCTCAATGTAGCGAGCCGGCATCAGTGAGCGCATGTGCATGCCCACCAGTTCTTGCGGTGCCCAGCCAAACAGACGCGAGACCGCGCGATTGGCCGAGCGCAACGTGCCGGTGTGATCGACGGTGATGATGGCATCCAGAGCCGTGTCGAAGATCGAGCGCAAATGCTGCTCGCTGGCCTTGAGTTGAAGACTCATGCGGCGGTAACGCAGCAGCGTATTGACCGCCACCACGAAGACCGTCAGAGCGACGGTCAGCAGCGTGATGGCAATGGCGATATAACCACTGTCGACCACTGCCATCGGAGCCTCGGACTCCGGCGTACCGACGAAACGCGCCGCCGCCATGCCGGTATAGTGCATGCCACTGATTGCCAGGCCCATCACCAGGGCGCTGAGCAGAAGCGCCCATAATGTCGGCAAACGCCCCTCCAGACCGAAGCGTACCCACAACGCCAGAATGGCCAGGGCAACGGCAACGACGATGGACAGGGCGAACATCCAGGGGTCATAGCGCAGCAGCGGCGCCATCTGCATCGCCGCCATACCGCTGTAGTGCATGGCTCCGATACCGGCCCCGACCAGTACACCACCTACACACAGCTGCAACAGGCTCAAGTCACGCCGCGCCAGCAGGCTCAGCGCGACCCATGAAGCAGCCAGGCTCGGCAGCATCGACAGTAGCGTGATGCCCAGATCGAATCGCACCGCCGCACACAGTTCGAAGGCGAGCATGCCGAGAAAATGCATGGACCAGATGCCGCCGCCAAGCGCGAGCGAACCGGTGAGAATGGTGATTTGCCTGGCGACCGGATGCGAACTGTCGCGCGCTTCACCGGCCAGCTGCAGCGCCATGCCGGCGGCGAATACGGCAATAGCCAGCGACAGCAGCACCAGGGAAGTGTCGTAACTACTGAGCACAAGGACACTCGGGTCCGCGCCCATCAAGAAGAACAACTCGAAAATCGACATACCACCCCAAGGCACTGCAGAAAGCCAGCCAATTGCCAGCATCTGAAACGACAGGGTCGCGCTTGTCAATTAAAGCCGATCAATCGCGCTCATAGAAAAGCCCGCCGAAGCGGGCTTGTTCCAATACCTGACCTATCAGGCAGAAAGTTCCACCAACAACTTGTTCAGACGCTGCACGTAAGCGGCAGGATCTTTCAGGCTGTCACCCGCAGCCAACGCGGCCTGATCGAAGAGAATGTGCGACAGATCGGTGAAGCGGTCCTCGTCCGGCTCGGCATCCAGACGTTCGATCAGCGGATGCGCGGGGTTGAACTCGAAGATCGGCTTGGCGTCCGGAACCTTCTGCCCGCTGGCCTCGAGAATCTGGCGCATCTGCAGACCGAGATCCTGCTCACCGATGGCGAGAATCGCCGGCGAGTCGGTCAGGCGATGGGAGACGCGAACCTCGGCGACCTGCTCGCCCAGCGCACCCTTGAGGCGCTCGATCAGCCCCTCCTTGGCCTTGGCGACTTCTTCCTGAGCCTTCTTGTCCTCTTCCGAGTCCAGCTCACCCAGGTTCAGGTCACCACGGGCCACGTCGACGAACTGCTTGCCGTCGAACTCGGTCAGGTAGCTCATCAGCCACTCGTCGATGCGGTCGGTAAGCAGCAGCACTTCGATGCCCTTCTTACGGAAGACTTCAAGGTGCGGGCTATTCTTGATCTGCGCGTAGCTTTCGCCCGTGAGGAAGTAGATCTTGTCCTGACCTTCCTTGATGCGGCCCAGGTATTCGGCCAGCGAAACCGATTGCTCGTCGCCTTCGCCTGCGGTGGAGGCGAAACGCAACAGACCGGCGATCTTCTCCTTGTTGGCGAAGTCTTCCGCCGGGCCTTCCTTGAGCACCTGGCCAAAGGCCTTCCAGAAGGTCTTGTAGTCGTCCGGCTTGTCCTTGGCCAGCTTCTCCAGCATGTCCAGCACACGCTTGGTCAGTGCCGATTTCATCGAGTCGATGACCGGGCCGGACTGCAGGATCTCGCGGGAGACGTTCAGTGACAGGTCGTTGGAGTCGACCACACCTTTGATAAAGCGCAGGTACAACGGCAGGAACTGATCGGCCTGATCCATGATGAATACGCGCTGCACGTAGAGCTTGAGGCCCTTGGGCGCTTCGCGGTGGTACAGGTCGAACGGCGCACGCCCCGGCACGTAGAGCAGCGATGTGTACTCCAGCTTGCCTTCGACCTTGTTGTGGCTCCAGCTCAGCGGGTTCTCGAAGTCATGACCGACGTGCTTGTAGAACTCCTGGTATTCCTCGTCCTTGATCTCGGTACGCGGACGGGTCCACAGGGCGCTGGCGCGGTTGACGGTTTCCCACTCGACCTCCGCTGGCTTGTCTTCACCGTGCTGTTCCTTCGGCAGTTCGATGGGCAGTGCGATGTGATCCGAGTACTTCTTGACGATGTTGCGCAGGCGCCAGCCATCGGCGAACTCTTCTTCGCCACTCTTCAGATGCAGGACTATGCGGGTACCGCGCTCGGCTTTCTCGATGTTCGCCACCTCGAACTCGCCCTCGCCTGCGGACGACCAGTGCACGCCTTCGCTGGCAGGGCTGCCGGCTCGGCGGCTGAACACCTCGACCTTGTCCGCGACGATAAAGGCCGAATAGAAGCCCACACCGAACTGGCCGATCAGGTGCGAATCCTTCTTCTGGTCACCGGAGAGATTCTTCAGGAAGTCGGAAGTGCCGGACTTGGCGATGGTGCCCAGGTGCGCGATGACTTCCTCGCGGCTCATGCCGATGCCGTTGTCTTCGAGGGTGACGGTCTTGGCATCCTTGTCGAAGGACAGGCGGATCTTCAGCTCGGCGCCACCTTCGAGCAGCTCCGGCTTGGCCAGCGCCTCGAAACGCAGCTTGTCAGCGGCGTCGGACGCGTTGGAGATCAACTCGCGCAGGAAGATTTCCTTGTTCGAGTACAGGGAATGGATCATCAGGTGAAGCAGTTGCTTCACCTCGGTCTGGAAGCCCAGGGTTTCTTTTTGAGTTTCCACACTCATGGTCTGCTAACTCCATCTGTAGGACAGGAACCGCTATGGGGTACACCTAAAAACTACCTGCGTTGCCATCGCTGCGTTAAAAACAGGCTCGTGCGCGAGTCCGATCAAAATGCTCATTTACAAATCGTAAAGTCGAGCGCGACTCCGACCGTTTTTCGCCTGTTTTTGCCTTGCGCAGGCTGCCTCGCCTACGTTTTTAGAAGCCCCCATGGCGGCGATGACCTACAGATGGGGCCTGCTGAATGAATTTCAAGGGCTTGGAGCAGGCGCATCATCGTCTCGGGCAGGTACAAACCACCTGCAAGCCGAATATGGCGGGTTGCACCCGCCCTACGGCTCCAGCAGTTCCAGGCGACCGATTTCTTCCGGCTTGAAGCTGAAGCTGGCCTGGCCGCCACCACTGCCCATCTGCTGACTGAGGCGAATGCTGCCGTCACTATCGACACCGACGAAACGCCCCTCCACCGTGCCGCCACTGGCGCGGCTCAGGCGCATGCTGAGGTTGCGGTACTGTTCCGGGTTGCGCTGCAAACGTGCCAGGCTGAAACGCTGACGACGGTCGACCGGACGACTCAGGCGCTCCTCGACAGCAGTCGCTTCAGCTTGTTGTGCCGGTTGCTTGGCCGCAACGGAGGGCAATGCCGGGAAGCGATCACCCTCCACCACCCAGCCTTGCTCAGAGCGCTTGTGCAAACGAATTGGCAAGCGCTCGTCACGCCCGTCGATCTGCGCATCAACCTGCAATTCCAGGGTATCGCCCTCGAAGGTGAACACCGGCAGTTTCAACTCGCGCACCTCGCGCGTAGCGAAACGTCGCTGCAGATAGTCCTGCAGGACATGGGCGATGGTGTCACGCGAGTCGTACCGGGTATCGACCTTGCCATCGACATAGCGCAGGCGATCACGATACAACTCCACCCGGCCACTCAGGCTGGTCTTGAAGCGTGGCGGCATGACCAGGTGGAAATCGCCAACCAGACGATTCGGTTCCTGCGGCAGCAGGTCCAGATGCAGGGTGTAACCACGACTCAGGCGACGAGCCTCGGGCAGATCCTGTTCCGGCAACAGCCAGTTCAGCTCTACCTCTGGCAGGTTACCGCTATCCTGGGGCAATACGTCGATACGCACCCGACCATCGACTGGCTGCGGCAGGCGGATACTCAGTTCGCGCAGGGCGAAGAAATCCAGGCCTTCACGCAGCACCAACACACCATCGATCAGTTCACCCTGCTGCGGGCGAAATGGCTGGCCGTTTAGCTCACCGTCCAGATTGATGGCCAGCTCTGCCGGCACCTGCACCTCGGGCTTGAGCCAGTCCAGACGGACGATCGCCGCCAGACGCTCGGCATCCTTGCTCGCCAGCAAGGTCAAGCCCACCACCAGCGGGATGATGCCAAGCCCGATGAGAGTGACCGCGCTACGCGCTCTCCGCCAGTGGCGCACGATGTAGATCAAGGTGAGCGGGGGGATCAGACTGCCCCAGCCCCACAACAGACTGGTGGCGAACGCGCGCATGACCAGCCATACCAGACCGGCCAGCATCAGCACCAGGCCACCAATTATCAGCAACGCATCCATCTACAGGGTCCTTGTCATGATTTCGCTGCGCTGCCGATCCGCCCCAATCGCCAGGCAAGTCTCAAGAACTCAGGGCTCATCAACCTTGAAGTGGGCACGGGCGGTGGCAATCGGTTCGGTCTGTTTGGTCTGCCAGGCGGTGATCGCCACGTTGGCTACCCGACGCCCCTGCCGCCAGACCTGGCACTGCGCATAGGTGTCACGATAATGGCCGGCGCGCAGGTAATCTATCGAGAAGTCGATGATTTTGGGCAAATGTGGAATGCCCATGAACATCAATAGATGGAGCATGGCTGCGTGTTCCATGAAACCGGCGATTACGCCGCCATGCAACGCCGGTAGTACCGGGTTACCGATGCAGTCGCGGTTGGCAGGCAGGCGAAAGACCATGTCGTCACCCAGGCGCAGGCATTCGATACCCAGCAGCTTGGCGTAGGGGATCAGATTGATCAGCGGGTCATAATCGTTCTGCTGATGCGCACGCGCCACCAGTTGCTCCAGGCTCAGCTCGCTCATGCGTCACCGCCTTGCTGGATATTCTGCTTCAGCTCACCGCCGCCCTGCACTGCCTTGCCCATGCGCATGAAGGCACCAACCACGTGGGCAATCGGCTGCTCGGGGTCGTCCTGATAGGCATAGCCACGAGTGAAGATGATGTTGGGCGTGACCCGATAACACTCGGCGAAACCGAATACATCCTTGCCCGGCTCGGCCGGGTGCATGTAATCGATGCGCAGATCGAGTGTCGGGCAGATCTCGAATTCCGGCAGTACGCAGACCGTTGAGATACCGCAGGTGGTGTCCATCAGCGTGGTAATGGCGCCACCGTGGATCACACCAGTGTCCGGATTGCCGACAATATGCGGCGCGTACGGCAAGCGCAGCGTCAATCCTTTGCCATCGGCCGACTCGACACTCATGCCCAGCACCTGACAATGACGCAATGCTGCCAGAAACCGCTGCGCCCGCTCCTCGATCGACTGCTCACTCATCACACTGCTGCTCTGCCGCGAAAAAGGCTGCGCATGATAGCGCCTTGCGCCCGGACTCACACCTGCCCGGGGCGTGCTCTCGCGTCCAAGGGAACTTATTGGCAACGCCGACATTCAAAGTGACTGTGTGCGCTGGGGCCAGCCCAGCCACTTATAACTCTCACACATGGAGTGATGACCGTGAACAAACCTCTGACTTATGCCCTGCTGCTTGCCACTGCCCTGGGTCTCGCCGCCTGCGAGAAAACCCCGGAAGACAAGATGGAGTCGGCCAAGGAGTCAGTCTCCGAAGCGATGGAGAACCTGGGCGATGCAGCCAAAGACACCGGCGACGCCATCGAACAGAAGACCAACGAAGCCTTGGGTAATGAACCTACCACTGGCGAGAAAATTGAGGATGCGGCCAGCGATGCGGCCGACGCCATCGAGGATGCCGGCGACGAAGCCAAAGACGCAGTCGACGGCCAGTAACCTCCACTCAAAATCAGGAAGGCCCGCAATGCGGGCCTTCTTTCATTTCAGCGCTGGGCTGATCATCAGCAGCAGGCTACAGGCCAGGCCCACCACCCATACCAGACTGCGCTGCCAGTGCAGATCCCACCAGTAGAACAGCAGGTACAGCACGCGACTGACGACGAAGGTGACGGCCAGAATGTCGATCAGAAAGCCGTAAGTCTGTGTGGTGTGTGCCATCAGCACACCTGCCGCGAACAGTGGGAAGGCCTCGATGCTGTTCAAATGCGCCGCCAGGGCACGCGCACCGAACCCCGTCAGACGCGCCTGCTGGGCGCGTGGGTGATGATTGTCGTAACGACCACCGCCCTCCTTGGCCATGGCCTTGGCCACCGGGGCCTTGGCGATGAAGATCAACAAGGCGCTGATAAAGACGCACCAGAACGGCAGACTCATTCACTCTTCTCCTTGGCCACCTCGGCGGCCGGTGTTGGGGTATACACCATCACTTCCAGCACATCCGAATGGAACTCTCGGCGATACAGCACCACGACCACGCCAGCAGTCACCAGCATGAAGAACCAGGGGTTGATGAACCAGGCCAGGGTTGCCATACCGAAATAGTAGGCGCGCAAACCGAAGTTGAACTGGTTGGCGGCCATCGAGATCACCCGCGCTGTGCGCTCTGCGAAAGCCTTGCGCTCCTGCTCGGTGACATGCCGCTCCCCCACCATCGGCGCCGAGCCCACCAGCACCGCTGCGAAGTTGTACTGGCGCATGCACCAGCTGAAGGTGAAGAAGGCATAAACGAAGATGATGCCCAGGCACAGCAGCTTGATCTCGGATAGCCCACGGCTGGCCTGTTGCACGAAGGGAATGTCGGCCAGCAGCGACAGTGCACGATCGGAGGCGCCGAGCACGGTGAGGATACCAGCGAGGATAATCAGCGTGCTGGAAGCGAAGAACGAGGCGTTGCGTTCGAGGTTGCCAATCACGTTGGCGTCGGCAATGCGATTGTCGCGAAGCAGCATGCGGCGCATCCAGTCTTCACGATACAAGTGCAGGACGCTGGCCAGACAGGGCGTGGTTCGTGCCTTCAGGGAGGCATAGCGGGTGTAGCCGCCCCAGCATACAACGAACCAGAGAGCGGCCAGGAAATGAGGCAGGTACGGATAGCTGTTGAGCATGCCAACTCCTTGTAAGACTGCTGCGGATTATAGCCAGGCTGCCTGTTTTCTTGTTCGACAAAAAAGGCCGCCTCGTGGGCAGCCTTGTTTTGTTTCGAGCGCGTCTTACGCAGTGGTGGCGTTCTGACGCAGGCCCAGAATGCGGTCGATAACCACCACCAGAACCAGTGTCACCGCCACCGGCAGCAACCAGCCCAGACTCTGGCCGGCCAGAGGCAGTTGCCCGAACCAGGCTGGAACCTTGTCGGCCCAGGGGGTCGCGGCAACACCGTCGGCAACGCCGAATACCAGCGTAACGGCCATCACCGGCACGAACACCAGTGACTGGGAAACCCACAGCCGGTTGGCCAGGCTCAGGGCGACCAGCACGATAGCCAGCGGATACAGGCCCACCAGAACCGGAATCGAGAAGCTGATCAGTTGAGTCAGGCCCTGATTGGCCACCACCAGACTGAACACACCGAACAGAATCACCACGCTGCGGTAGGAAACCGGCAGCAATTTGCTGAAGAACTCGCCACAGGCCGTCAACAGGCCAACCGCGGTGGTCAGACAGGCCAAAGTGATGACAACAGCCAGCAGCAGGCTGCCGGCAGTGCCGAAGGTGTGCTGCACGTAGGTGGTCAGCACCTGCACGCCATTTTGCGCATCACCCGCAATGCCTTGGCTGGTAGCGCCGAGATAGAACAGCGCCAGATACACCAGCGACAGACCGATGGCCGCGATAACGCCGGCGATTACCGAATAACGCGTGATAAGGCCGGCGTCGCTGACACCACGGTCGCGAATGGCGCTGGCGATCACGATGCCGAACACCAGTGCGCCCAGGGTATCCATGGTCAGGTAGCCCTGCAGGAAGCCCTGCACCAGCGGCGCCTCGCGGTAGCTGTCAGCCACCACGCCAATCTCGCCAGCCGGCGCGAACAGCGCAGCGCCGCCCAGCACCAGCAGTGCAGCCAGCAGTACCGGCGTGATGAACTTACCGATACGGTCCACCAGTTGACCGGGATTGAGCGAGAGGAACAGCACGGCCACGAAATACACCAGGGTATAGATCAATAGCGGCGCACCTTCGTTACCGGTGAATGGCGCAATACCCATCTCGAAGGACACCACGGCGGTACGCGGCGTGGCGAACAGCGGGCCGATAGCCAGGTAAACCGCTACCGCTAGGATTGCACCCGCGACCTTACCAAGGGGAGCGGTGAGCAGATCCATACCGCCGCCCACTCGGGCCAGGGCCACCACAGTCAATAGCGGCAAGCCGACACCGGTCAGCAGGAAGCCGAGTGCCGCGGGAAGCAGATTCTCCCCGGCGGCAAGACCAGCACTGGGCGGGAAGATGATATTGCCTGCGCCTAGAAACAACGCAAATGTCATGAAGCCGAGAGCCAGGAGGTCCGAGCCTTTCAAACGAGTCATAAAGGGAAATACCACAAGCAGGAAATCGAAGAGTTGCGGGGGTTTCCTTGAGGGATCGGGGAAACGTCGCCCGAGCGTTTGGCTCGAACCACTGCAGGCATCGCCAGGCGCTTGTGGCGCCACGGACACGATAAGGCGCGCATACTAACGAAAAGCGCCCGTCAGCAGCACAGTTGGCGGACGAGCTGTCGAACTGGCGTAACTGACTGTCGCATCGGCAAAAGTTATGAGAAATCTGACCGCCACACTTTCGCTTCCTACCTGGACCGCCCCTTATAGGACTCGGCAGCCCGCTCGCAGTGCAGGAGAAACCGAAAAATGACAAAGGCCGCTCGAGAGCGGCCTTTGTCGTTGAGCGCGAGGCTTACTCGGCCAGGCGCCAGGTGGTGCTGCCCTTGCCGTCTTCCAGCACCACGCCCATGGCAGTGAGCTGGTCGCGGATACGGTCGGATTCTGCCCAGTTCTTGTCGGCGCGGGCCTGCAGACGCGCTTCGATCAGTGCATCGACCTCAGCAGCATCGACCTTGCCGGCGGCACCGGCCTGGAGGAAAGCCTCGGGTTCGAGTTGCAGCACGCCAAGCACGCTGGCCAGTTGCTTGAGCTGAGCGGCCAGCCCGGCAGCGGCCTGCATATCGGATTCGCGCAGGCGGTTGACCTCGCGAATCATCTCGAACAGCACAGCGCAGGCTTCCGGCGAGTTGAAATCGTCGTCCATCGCCGCACCGAAGCGCTCGACGAAGGCCTCGCCACCGGCAGGCGCGGCATCAGGCAAACCTTTCAAGCCGTTGTAGAAACGCTCCAGGGCGCCTTTGGCTTCCTTGAGGCTCTCTTCGGAGTAATTGATCGGGCTGCGGTAGTGGCTGGACACCAGCAGGTAGCGCACCACCTCCGGGTGGTACTTTTCCAGAACCTCGCGGATGGTGAAGAAGTTGCCCAGGCTCTTGGACATTTTCTCGCCATCCACGCGCACGGCGCCTGCATGCATCCAGGCGTTGGCATACTGCTTGCCAGTGGCCGCCTCGCTCTGCGCGATCTCGTTCTCGTGGTGCGGGAATACCAGATCCGGGCCGCCTCCGTGGATGTCGAAGGTCTCACCGAGGCAGCAGGTGGACATCACCGAGCACTCGATATGCCAGCCCGGACGGCCCTTGCCCCAGGGCGAGTCCCAGCTCGGTTCGCCCGGTTTGGCCGCCTTCCACAGGACGAAGTCCAGCGGGTCTTCCTTGATTTCGTCGACCTCGATACGCGCGCCGATCTTCAGCTCGTCGATCTTGCGGCGCGACAGCTTGCCGTAGGTCTCGAACTTGGTGACGCGGTAGTACACGTCGCCATTGCCCGGCGCATAGGCGTACCCCTTGTCGATCAGGGTCTGGATCATCTGGTGCATGCCGGCGATATGGCCGGTGGCGCGCGGTTCGATGTCCGGGCGCAGCACGGACAGGCGCGCCTCGTCCTCGTGCATCGCCGCGATCATGCGCTCGACCAACGTCTCGAACGATTCGCCGTTTTCGTTGGCGCGACGGATGATCTTGTCGTCGATGTCGGTGATATTGCGCACGTAGGTCACATCGTAGCCGCGCTCGCGCAGCCAGCGGGTGACCACGTCGAAGGCAACCATCACGCGGGCGTGGCCGATGTGGCAGAAGTCATAGACGGTCATGCCGCACACGTACATGCGCACGTGATTGCCTTCAAGCGGTTTGAACGCTTCCTTGACCTTGCTCAGGGTGTTGTAGATCGACAGTGCCATTACTGCCCCCAGGAATCGCGCAGGGTCACGGTGCGATTGAAAACCAGGGCACCGGCGGTCGAATCCTTGTCCAGGCAGAAATAACCTTCGCGTTCGAACTGGAAGCGATCATCGGCAGTGGCCTGAGCCAGCGACGGCTCGGCGCGGCAACCGGTCAGCACCACCAGGGAATCCGGGTTGATGTTGTCGAGGAAGCTGCCGCCCTCTTCGCTCTTCTCCGGATTGGCCGAGCGGAACAGACGATCATACAGGCGCACTTCGCACTCAACGCTCTCAGCCGCAGGCACCCAGTGGATCACGCCCTTGACCTTACGGCCTTCCGGGTTCTTGCCCAGAGTGTTCTCGTCATAGGAGCAGCGCAGCTCGACGATGTTGCCGGCGGCGTCCTTGACGGCTTCGTCGGCGCGGATCACGTAGCTGCCACGCAGGCGCACTTCACCACCGGGGATCAGGCGCTTGAAGCCGTCCGGCGGGGTTTCCTCGAAATCGCTGGCATCGATGTAGATTTCGCGGGAGAACGGCAGCACGCGGGTGCCGATGTCCTGCTTGGGATGGCGCGCCAGCTCCAGATTCTCGACCTTGCCTTCCGGATAGTTGGTGATCACCACCTTCAGCGGCTTGAGCACGCACATGGCGCGCGCGGCGTTGGCGTCCAGATCATCGCGGATGGCGAATTCCAGCATGCCGATATCCACCAGGCCACCGGCGCGATTGACACCAATCATGTCGCAGAACGCACGGATCGACGCCGGGGTATAGCCACGGCGGCGATAGCCGGACAGCGTCGACATGCGCGGGTCATCCCAACCGTTGACGTGCTTCTCGTCCACCAGTTGCTTGAGCTTGCGCTTGCTGGTGATGGTGTAGTTCAGATTCAGCCGGGCAAATTCGTACTGGCGCGGCTGCGCCGGTACCGGCAGGTTGGCCAGGAACCACTCGTACAGCGGGCGGTGATCTTCGAACTCCAGGGTGCAGATGGAGTGGGTGATGCCTTCGATGGCGTCCGACTGGCCGTGGGTGAAGTCGTAGCTCGGGTAGATGCACCACTTGTCGCCGGTCTGGTGGTGATGGGCGTGGCGGATGCGGTAGAGGATCGGGTCACGCAGATTGATGTTCGGCGAGGCCATGTCGATCTTGGCGCGCAGCGAACGGGCACCGTCCAGGAACTCACCGGCTTTCATGCGGGCGAACAGGTCGAGGTTCTCTTCCACGGAGCGCTCGCGGAACGGGCTGTTCTTGCCCGGCTCGTTCAGGCTGCCGCGGTATTCGCGCATCTCTTCGGCATTGAGGTCGCAGACGAAGGCCTTGCCGGCCTTGATCAGCTCGATAGCCCAGGCGTGCAGTTGGTCGAAATAATTGGAGGCGTAGCGCTCCTCGCCGGCCCACTTGAAGCCCAGCCACTCGACGTCGGCCTTGATCGCGTCGATGTATTCCTGGTCTTCCTTGGCCGGGTTGGTATCGTCGAAACGCAGGTTGCACTGGCCGCCGAACTCTTCGGCCAGGCCGAAGTTCAGGCAGATGCTCTTGGCATGGCCGATATGCAGGTAGCCGTTGGGCTCCGGCGGAAAGCGGGTCACGATCTTGGCGTGCTTGCCGCTGTCCAGATCAGCCTGGACGATGGGGCGCAGGAAGTTGGCAGCTTTTTCGACGGTAGGCTTGCTCATGGTGTCCTTAACAATACTGGCGCGGCACAGGGTAGGCCGCTTCGGGCAAAGTCCGTATCATAACCAACCTGTCAAGCCCCTGACAGGGTGCATGCCACCCTGACAGGCGCTGTTTCTCCCCGAGCCACAGGCTCGAACCTGCCTCATCACGGATACGATCATGATCAAACTGCACACCAACCACGGCGTCATCACCCTGAACCTGTTCGCCGACAAGGCCCCGGAAACCGTGGCCAACTTCGAGCAATACGTGAAGGAAGGCCATTACGACGGCACCATTTTCCACCGCGTGATCGGCAATTTCATGATCCAGGGCGGCGGTTTCGAGCCTGGCATGAAGCAGAAGCCGACCCGCGCACCGATCAAGAACGAAGCCAACAACGGCGTCGCCAACAAGGTCGGCACCGTCGCCATGGCCCGCACCATGGAGCCGCACTCGGCATCCGCGCAATTCTTCATCAACGTCGCCGACAACGGCTTCCTCAACCACAGCGCACCGACCGTACAGGGCTGGGGCTACGCAGTGTTCGGTGAAGTGGTCGAAGGCATGGACGTGGTCGAGAAGATCAAGGGCGTCGCCACCACTATGAAATCCGGCCACCAGGACGTACCGGTGGATGACGTGATCATCGAAAAGGCCGAAATCGTAGCCGAGTAAGTCGATGATCCTGCTGATCTCCGATCTGCACCTCGAAGAGAAACGCCCGGACATCACCCGGGCGTTTCTGCATTTTCTCGCGACCCGCGCACGCCAGGCCGAGGCGCTGTACATCCTCGGCGACTTCTTCGAAGTCTGGATCGGTGACGACGGCATGACGCCCTTCCAGCACGAAATCGCCCGCGCCCTGCGCGAACTCAGCGACACCGGCACACGCATTTACCTGATGCACGGCAATCGCGACTTTCTCATCGGCCAGCGCTTCTGCCGTGAGGCTGGCTGCACCCTGTTGAGTGACCCGCACAAGGTGCAGATGAATGGCGAGCCCGTGCTGCTGATGCACGGCGACAGCCTGTGCACCCTGGACGTCGACTACATGAAGCTACGCCGCTGGCTGCGTAATCCGCTCTCGCTGCTGATCCTGCGCAACCTGCCGCTGAGCACGCGGCAGAAGCTGGCACGCAAGCTGCGCAACGAAAGCCGCGCGCAAACGCGGATGAAAGCCAGCGAGATTGTCGACGTCACCCCGGAAGAAGTGATCAACGTGATGGCTGCACATGGCGTGCGCACGCTGATTCATGGCCACACCCACAGGCCTGCAGTGCATGAGCTGAAAGTCAGCGATCAAGCGGCACGACGTATCGTGCTGGGAGACTGGGACCGCCAGGGCTGGGCATTGCAGGTCGATGACGAGGGCTTCAAGCAGGCGCCGTTCGAACTCACGCCAGCCTGACCATAGCCCGGATGAAATCCGGGGCATTCTTTCGATAACTACCCGGATATCATCCGAGCTACGACTGTAGGGCTTTGCTCCCCTCTCCCGCCTGCGGGAGAGGGGCTGGGGGAGAGGGCAATGGCGCAGGCTGCAACGCCCTCTCCCACCCTCCGGGCAGCCCCGGCTTTGGCGTCCTGCATCGCCCTACCTCCTGCATCCATGCAGTCGCCTCCCATAAATGGGAGAGAGTCATCAGATGGCCGCTTCGCGGCCGCCCTCTGCGGGCACGCCGCTGTGAAAACGAAACTGCTCATCCGGCGTAGTGATCAGCTCCCGCTCCACAGCGCGCACCACCTCGATACGCGCATCCACGTCGGCCACGTCGCCGTACAGGTAGGCGAGCTTGAGATACCCCTGGTAGTGCCGCCCTTCGCTCTCCAGCAACCCGGCGTAGAACTTGGCCAGCTCGGCATCCAGTCGCGGCACCAGCGCGGCGAAGCGTTCGCATGAGCGCGCCTCGATGAAAGCCCCCACCACCAGCACATCCACCAGCCGCTCCACTTCACCTCCACGCAGCAACGCGCGCAGGCCGGCGGCGTAGCGCGAAGCGGAAACATGGCGAACCTCGATGCCACGTCCGCGGATGATCTTGCTCACCTGCTCGAAGTGCACCAGTTCCTCACGAGCCAAACGCGACATTCTCGCGGTCAATTCGGTCTTGGTCAGGTAGCGCCCCATCAGGCTCAGGGCCGTCTGCGCGGCCTTGTATTCCAGATTGCGGTGGTCGAGCAGGAGAATTTCCTGCTGGCGCAAGGCCTCATCCAGCCAGGCATCCGGCGTGGCGACGCCACCGAGAAACTCGATGATTTCCTGCAGGATCGACACAGGTTCCTCACCATTACTCGGAACATGCTTGGAATTTGACATCATATTTGAAGCGCTCTAGGTGCTGGCGAGGTTGAAAATGGCGGGCCATTATACGAGTGGCAGGCCGGACGACCAGCACGCCGTTGATGCAGGTCAAGAAGCCGCGTTCAACGACGCACCTATAGTTGAATAAACGCTATTCATTTTCAGGGAGACGACCATGCAAGCGATCCGTAGCATTCTGGTGGTGATGGAACCCCAACACCCCGAAAGCCTCGCACTGAAGCGGGCAAAACTGATAGCTGGAGTCACCCAGTCGCATCTGCACCTGCTGGTCTGCGACAAGAAAGGCGAGCACAGCGCCTGGCTCGAAGATCTCAGCAGCAGCCTCGGCGAAGAAGGTTTCAGCGTCTCCACTCAGCAGTCCTGGCATGACAACCCGCACCAGACCATCATTGCCGTGCAACAGGCCGAAGGCTGCGGGCTGGTGATCAAGCAACACCTGCCGGACAACCCGCTGAAAAAGGCCCTGCTCACCCCGGAGGACTGGAAACTGCTGCGCTACTGCCCGGGCCCGGTACTGATGGTCAAGACCGAGCGCCCCTGGGCTGGCGGCAACATCCTCGCCGCAGTGGACGTGGGCAACGCCGATGGGGAGCACCGCACACTGCACGCCGGGATAATCAGCCATGGCTACGATATCGCCGGCCTGGCCAAGGGCACCCTGCACGTGACTACCGCGCATCCGACACCGATGCTGTCAGCTGCGGACCCGACCTTCCAGCTCAAGGAAACCATCGAGGCGCGCTACCGCGAGCAGTGCCGCAGCTTCCAGGCCGAGTACGACATCAGTGACGAACGCCTGCATGTGCTCGAAGGCCCGGCCGACGTGGTAATTCCACAAGTTGCCCACCGGCTCGATGCCGCCGTCACAGTGATCGGCACCGTGGCACGCACCGGGCTTTCCGGCGCGCTGATCGGCAACACGGCCGAAGTCATACTCGACGCACTGGAAAGTGACGTACTGGTACTCAAGCCGGACGAAATCATCGCCCACCTCGAAGAACTCGTCGCCCAACGCTAGGACGCGGGGTGCGCCGTGCGCACCAGCAGCTTGCCAAGGCACTGAAGCCTACCGCGCAAGACGGTGCGCACAGCGCACCCTACGGGACTGGAGCACCGGCAGCGATAAAAATGCCGCTCTTGAACGAGCGGCATTTTTATTCAACCTGCAAACAGCGCTACACCCTCAGCTCCAGCCCTTCGCGCAAAAACTTCGGCGCAATGTAGCGCTCGTAATGCGCCTCGGAGAGCAGGAAGAACTCACGATCGATGGCATCGCGCAGCTCAGGTAGCGCCCAGTTGCGAAACTCGGGCAGCATCACCATGCCGTAGGCTTCCAGCTGATTGATCACCCGAGCGCCCCGCGCGATCAGCTGGTAGGCCCAGCAATATGGCGACTGCTGCGGCACGAAGCGAATCTGCCGCTGCTCCAGCTGACCACGCAGGCGCTGCTCATCGAATACTTCCACCTTGGCGGTCATCACCTGCACCAGCAACACTTCCAGCCGCGTCCACACCGCACGCTTCTCGTCGTCGTTGTAGCTGTTCCAGTTGATCACCTCATGGTGGAAGCGCTTGCAACCGCGGCAAACGACATCGCCGTAAACGGTCGAACACAGCCCCACACAAGGCGTCTTGATGCGCTGATTGGACATGGCAAAACAGAATAGACAGCAGAATGGCCTGGCATCTTAGCCCTTTGTCTAATCCAGATCACCCCTGCCGACAGGCCACTGAAAACTACCTGCGCTGGCACTACTGCGTTAAAAACGGCCTCAAAATGCTCATTCAGAACAGCTAAACCGCGCTTTTTCCGCCATTTTTGCGGAGCCGCCATCGGTCTTGGGTTTTCTGCCAATCCTTTTTCAGCAGGCAGCCGATACAAGGACATCGGCTTAACTTTATCTGCGCTTTCCATTAGAATCGGCCCGCCTTTTAAGGCGCCAATGTCCGTTGGAAGCTGTTTTCAAAGCGTCACGAGCACAGTCGATCCTGCAGGTACGATGGCGACGCAGCCACTTGGAGTCCCCCCGAGCGCCTGCGTCAGCCCTCATCAGAAACCGTCCTGCCGGCGTAAAACTTTGAAAGCAGCTTCTACAAGAGACTCGTGAAACCTCGGCTGATCGGCTCATAAAGTCGAAAAGCGCCTGGTCATGAGTATCTGGATCGCGTCCCGGACAACCCTTTGGGACCACTGATGAGGGTAATAACTGTGCTTGAAGCCTATCGCAAACACGTAGCAGAGCGTGCCGCTCAGGGTATCGTGCCCCAGCCGCTGAACGCCGAACAAACCGCAGGCCTGGTCGAGCTGCTGAAAAACCCGCCGGCTGGCGAAGAAGAATTCCTCGTAGACCTGATCACCAACCGCGTACCGCCAGGCGTGGACGAAGCTGCCTACGTCAAGGCCGGTTTCCTCTCTGCCGTTGCCAAGGGCGAAGCCACTTCCCCGCTGATCAGCAAGCAACGCGCTGTCGAGCTGCTGGGCACCATGCAGGGCGGCTACAACATCGCCACCATGGTCGAACTGCTGGACGATGCGGCTCTGTCCACCGTTGCCGCCGAGCAACTCAAGCACACCCTGCTGATGTTCGACGCCTTCCACGACGTCGCCGAAAAAGCCAAGGCCGGCAATGCCAACGCCAAGGCAGTCATGCAGTCCTGGGCCGATGGCGAGTGGTTCACCAACAAGCCGGCCATCGCCGAGAAGTACAGCCTGGCTGTGTTCAAGGTCCCTGGCGAAACCAACACCGATGACCTGTCGCCTGCCCCGGACGCCTGGTCGCGCCCCGATATCCCGCTGCACGCCCTGGCCATGCTGAAAATGGCTCGCGACGGCATCGTGCCGGAGCAGCAAGGCGCCATCGGCCCGCTGAAACAGATCGAAGAGATCAAGGCCAAGGGCTTCCCGGTTGCCTACGTCGGTGACGTGGTCGGTACCGGCTCTTCCCGCAAGTCCGCCACCAACTCGGTGCTGTGGTTCTTCGGTGACGACATTCCTTATGTTCCGAACAAGCGTGCTGGCGGCTTCTGCTTCGGCACCAAGATCGCTCCGATCTTCTACAACACCATGGAAGACGCTGGCGCCCTGCCGATCGAGTTCGATTGCAGCAACCTGGCCATGGGTGACCTGATCGACGTCTACCCGTATGCCGGCAAAGTCTGCAAGCACGGCACCGACGAAGTCATCACCACCTTCGAACTGAAGACCCCGGTGCTGCTCGACGAAGTCCGCGCTGGCGGCCGTATTCCGCTGATCGTCGGCCGTGGCCTGACCGAGAAAGCGCGTGCCGAACTGGGCCTGGGCGCTTCCGATCTGTTCAAGAAGCCGGACCAGCCTGCTGCCAGCACCAAGGGTTTCACCCTGGCACAGAAGATGGTCGGCAAGGCCTGCGGCGTCGAAGGCGTGCGTCCGGGCACCTACTGCGAACCGAAGATGACCACCGTCGGCTCCCAGGACACCACCGGCCCGATGACCCGCGACGAGCTGAAAGACCTGGCTTGCCTGGGCTTCTCCGCCGACCTGGTCATGCAGTCGTTCTGCCACACAGCCGCCTATCCGAAGCCGATCGACGTCACCACCCACCACACCCTGCCGGATTTCATCCGCACCCGTGGCGGCGTATCCCTGCGTCCGGGCGACGGCATCATCCACAGCTGGCTGAACCGCATGCTGCTGCCTGACACCGTCGGCACCGGTGGCGACTCGCACACCCGCTTCCCAATCGGTATCAGCTTCCCGGCCGGTTCCGGCCTGGTCGCCTTCGCCGCTGCCACCGGCGTGATGCCGCTGGATATGCCGGAATCCGTTCTGGTGCGCTTCAAAGGCAAGATGCAACCGGGTATCACCCTGCGTGACCTGGTCCATGCCATCCCCTACTACGCCATCCAGAAGGGCCTGCTGACCGTCGAGAAGAAAGGCAAGAAGAACATCTTCTCCGGCCGCATCCTCGAGATCGAAGGCCTGGACAACCTGACCGTCGAGCAGGCGTTCGAGCTTTCCGACGCCTCCGCTGAGCGTTCTGCTGCCGGTTGCACCATCAAACTGCCGGAAGCGGCCATTGCCGAATACCTGCAGTCCAACATCACCCTGCTGCGCTGGATGATCAGCGAAGGCTACGGCGATGCCCGTACCCTGGAGCGTCGCGCTCAGGCGATGGAAGCCTGGCTGGCCAACCCGGTACTGATGGAAGCCGACAAGGACGCCGAGTACGCCGAAGTTATCGAAATCGACCTGGCCCAGCTCAACGAGCCGGTACTGTGCGCCCCGAACGACCCGGACGATGCGCGCCTGCTGTCCACCGTGGCTGGCGACAAGATCGACGAAGTGTTCATCGGTTCGTGCATGACCAACATTGGTCACTTCCGCGCTGCTGGCAAGCTGCTGGACAAGGTCAAGGGCGGTATCCCCACCCGTCTGTGGCTGTCGCCGCCGACCAAGATGGATGCTCACCAGTTGACCGAAGAAGGCTACTACGGCATCTACGGCAAGGCCGGCGCACGCATGGAGATGCCGGGCTGCTCGCTGTGCATGGGTAACCAGGCACGTGTGGCTGCCAACTCCACCGTGGTATCGACCTCGACCCGTAACTTCCCGAACCGTCTGGGCGATGGCGCCAACGTGTACCTGGCTTCTGCCGAACTGGCAGCGGTCGCTTCGATTCTCGGCAAGCTGCCGACTGTCGAGGAGTACATGGTCTACGCCAAGGATATCGACAGCATGGCTGGCGACATCTACCGCTACCTGAGCTTCGACCAGATCGCCGACTTCCGCGAAGCGGCAGCGAACGCCAAGATCCCGGTCGTTCAGGCCTGATCCAAGCGTCGTAAAAGGGGCCCCGCCTAGTGCGGGGCTTTTTCATGCGCACGCACAAAGATCATTTTGCCGCACCCCGCTTGCAGCCGATGCGCCACCGTCTACCGTCTGAAATGGGGAGTCCCCCGACAACCATTCAGGAGCCCATCATGAAGCCATGGATCATTGCCGCCCTGTGCCTGTTCGGCCTGGCCGGTTGCAGCAGCGAGTACATCATCACCACCACCGATGGCCAGATGCTCACCAGCGACGGCAAACCGGAACTGGACAGGGACACCGGCATGCTCGAATTCACCGATAGCGAGGGCCGCAAGCAGCAGATACCGCAAAGCAACGTGAAGCAGATGCTGGAGCGCTGAACCCATCATCCAACGGTGTACATTCTGCACACTGGCATATGACTTGCTTTCTCTCCATGCAGTGAGCCCCTCCGGCGACGGACAAGGCCCAAACGACAACGGCGTCGTATCCGAACTCAGCCCTTCAGGGCGGTGGTCGGTACGGCGCCTTTTTTGTGGGCCACCCGCACAGCCCTGCAAACCTCAACCGGCGGCTCGGAACCCAATGCGTGGATGAAGGAAGTGACATGAGCGAACAGCCTATCCCTCGCGGCGACGCCCTGGCCTGGGTCGGCGGCAGCGATGCACCGGAAAAGAGCGTGCTGAACATCGGCTTCATGGCCCTGAGCGATTCCGCCTCGGTGATAGTCGCGGCCACCCAGGGTTTTGCCGAAAAATACGGGCTGAGTCTCAAACTGCAACGCCAGGCCTCCTGGGCCGGCCTGCGCGACAGGCTACTTAGCGGCGAACTGGACGCCGCCCATAGCCTGTATGGTTTGATCTATGGGGTCCAGCTCGGCCTCGGTGGCGCAGCGGCAACCGACATGGCAGTGCTCATGGGGCTGAACCAGAACGGCCAGAGCATCAACCTGTCGCACACGCTGCAAAACGCTGGCGTGACCAGTGGCGAAGCACTGCATCAACATGTGCACCAGAACAGAGCAAGACTGACCTTCGCCCAGACCTTCCCCACCGGTACCCATGCGATGTGGCTCTACTACTGGCTGGCAAGCCAGGGCGTCCACCCACTACGCGATGTCGACAGCGTTGTGGTACCGCCACCGCAGATGATCGAACACCTCGAGGCCAAGCGCATCGACGGCTTCTGCGTCGGTGAACCCTGGACCGCCAAGGCCGTCGATGAACAGCTCGGCTGCACCGTCACCACCATCCAGGCAATCTGGCCGGATCACCCCGAGAAGGTGCTTGGCTGCACCCGCGCCTTCGCCGAACAGAGCCCCAACACCGCCCGCGCGTTGATCATGGCAGTGCTCGACGCCGCACGTTTCGTCGACGATAGCGAAGAAAACAGACGCAGCACCGCCCTGCTGCTCAGCGGCAGCGAATACGTCAACGCGCCAGTTTCGGCGATCACTCCCCGTTTTCTCGGCCAGTATCAAGACGGTCTCGGGCACGCCTGGCAGGACGAGCATCCGCTGCGCTTTCATGCCAATGGCCTGGTCAACCAGCCTTACCTGTCCGACGCCATGTGGTTCATGACTCAGTTCCGCCGCTGGGGCTTGCTACGCAACGACCCCGACTATCTGAGCGTAGCTCGCCAGGTTCAACAACTGGCCCTGTACCGCGAGGCCGCTACAGCACTGGGGATTGCCGTGCCAGGCGAAATGCGCAGCTCCATCCTGCAGGACGGAACCTGCTGGGACGGCAGCGCCCCTGCCGCGTACGCGCGCAGCTTCCGCCTCCACGCCCTGGCCGACAGCCCGGCTGTCGCGCTGTAACCGCCGGGAGAGCCATCGATGCTGCGCATCCTTCTGATCAACGACACCCCGAAGAAGGTCGGCCGCCTCAAGTGCGCGCTGATCGAGGCGGGCTTCGAGGTCATCGACGAATCCGGGCTGACCATCGACCTGCCGGAGCGGGTCGAGGCCGTGCGCCCCGACGTCATCCTGATAGACACCGAGTCCCCAGGCCGCGACGTGATGGAACAGGTGGTACTGGTCAGTCGTGACCAGCCGCGCCCGATCGTCATGTTCACCGACGAGCACGACCCCGGCGTCATGCGTCAGGCCATCCAGAGCGGCGTCAGCGCCTACATCGTCGAAGGCATCCATGCCCAGCGCCTGCAACCCATCCTCGACGTCGCCATGGCCCGCTTCGAAAGCGATCAGGCACTGCGTGCCCAGCTCCAGGCACGCGATGCCCAGCTGGCCGAGCGCAAGCGTGTCGAACTGGCCAAAGGCCTGTTGATGAAGATGAAGAGCTGCAACGAGGAAGAGGCCTACACCCTGATGCGCCGCCAGGCCATGAGTCGCCAGCAGAAGCTGATCCAGGTGGCCGAACAGATCATCGCGATGCATGACATGCTGGGCGATTGACTGTTGCACTACGCCGCTCGCTGACTGTGCTGGACAACGAGACGGCGACGCGCTTATCTTCTCGCCAGGCCGCCACATGCGGCCAACGTCGCTCGGACGGTTCCGGGCGCTTACGTACTTCGAGGAAGTCATGGCTGATAACGCCAAGCGCCGTTTCGCGCGCATCGATCGTCTCCCCCCCTACGTCTTCAACATCACTGCCGAACTCAAGATGGCTGCGCGCCGTCGCGGCGAGGACATCATCGACTTCTCCATGGGCAACCCCGACGGTGCGACGCCGCCGCACATCGTCGAGAAGCTCGTGCAGGTCGCCCAGCGGGAAGATACTCACGGCTATTCCACTTCCCGCGGCATTCCCCGCCTGCGCCGTGCCATCTCGCGCTGGTACAAGGACCGCTACGAGGTGGAGATCGATCCGGAAAGCGAAGCCATCGTCACCATCGGCTCCAAGGAAGGCCTGGCGCACCTGATGTTGGCCACCCTGGATCATGGCGACACCGTACTGGTGCCCAACCCCAGCTACCCGATTCACATCTACGGCGCAGTGATCGCCGGCGCCCAGGTGCGCTCCGTGCCGCTGGTGCCAGGCGTGGATTTCTTCGCCGAGTTGGAGCGGGCGATTCGCGAATCGATTCCCAAGCCGAAGATGATGATTCTCGGCTTCCCCTCCAACCCCACAGCACAGTGCGTAGAGCTGGACTTCTTCGAGCGCGTGGTAACCCTGGCCAAGCAGTACGACGTACTGGTGATTCACGACCTGGCCTATGCCGACATCGTCTATGACGGCTGGAAGGCGCCGTCGATCATGCAGGTACCCGGCGCAAAGGACATCGCGGTGGAGTTCTTCACCCTGTCCAAGAGCTACAACATGGCCGGCTGGCGGATCGGTTTCATGGTCGGCAACCCCGAGCTTGTCAGCGCTCTGGCGCGGATCAAGAGCTACCACGACTACGGCACCTTCACCCCGCTGCAGGTGGCGGCCATCGCTGCGCTTGAAGGCGACCAGCAGTGCGTGCGCGATATCGCCGAACAGTACCGTCAGCGTCGTAACCTGCTGGTCAAGGGCCTGCACGAGATCGGCTGGATGGTGGAAAAACCCAAGGCCTCGATGTACATCTGGGCCAAGATTCCCGACGCCTACGCTCACCTGGGCTCGCTGGAGTTCGCCAAGAAGCTGCTGGCAGAAGCCAAGGTCTGCGTCTCACCCGGCCTGGGGTTTGGCGACTATGGCGACGACCATGTGCGCTTCGCCCTGATCGAGAACCAGGACCGCAGTCGTCAGGCGCTACGCGGTATCAAGGCGATGTTCCGAGCAGACGGCCTGCTACCGGGCAAGCCGGCCAAGACCGAGACCGAGTAAGCATTGAAGGGCGCCGTGAGGCGCCCTTTCTGCATGGGCATGGAAACCGACAAGTTCTGCGACAATTCAGGACGTTACGCACGCCAAGCGGTAGTTCCGAGCAATTGCCCGGCAGAGTGAACGCCCGTACACTGCGCGCCCCTCCTCTGACGGTTTTCCCCAATGCTCTTCGTTTTGCGCATGCTGCTGATGGGCGTGCATTTCATCCTGGCCGGCCTGCTCGGCTTGCTGCTTGGCCTGTGCCGCCCGTTCAACCCTGACAACAGCCGCCTCTGCGCACGCCTTTATTCGCTGCCTGCCCTGTGCCTGCTGCGCCTGAAGCTGAAGACCGACGTACGCCCGCTGCTGGAACACCAGCGCTCCTGCGTGATCATCGCCAACCACCAGTCCAACTTCGATCTCTACGTGCTTGGCCGCGTGGTACCGGAGCGCACCGTGAGCATCGGCAAGAAAAGCCTCAAATGGGTGCCATTCTTCGGTCAGCTCTACTGGCTGGCCGGTAACGTGCTGATTGATCGCAGCAATGCTGTCGCGGCCAAGCGCGCAATGCTGACCACCACCGAAACCCTGCGCAATCGCGACACCTCGATCTGGGTCTTCCCGGAAGGTACGCGCAATCTTGGCCGAGGCCTGCTGCCGTTCAAGAAAGGCGCGTTTCAGATGGCGATCACGGCCGGCGTACCGATCATCCCGGTATGCGTGAGCAACTACAGCAAGGCCATGCGCCTGAATCGCTGGAACAGCGGCCGCATCCTGATTCGCTCGCTACCGGCAATCCCCACTGCCGGTCTGAGCCTGGACGACATGCCCGCACTGATGGAGCGCTGTCAGCAGGCCATGAGCGAATGCATCAGCAGCATGGACAAGGAGCTGGCATCTGCGTGAGCCGTGACGCGGGATGCCGTTGCGAGCAGGCAACCCGCGCCAGCTATCAAATCCATCGATAGTTAATCTGCAGAGCATCCATTATTCAATCGAAATGACTTCGGCGATTCTGTGCCCACGCCAACTCCTGACCTGGAGCACAGAATATGTCCCGCCTCTCTCAAGCCGCCCGCAACGGCGCCCTCGCTGCCATCGGCCTCTACCTGATCAGCACCTCGACGGTACTGGTGGTGAGTTACGCCACCTTGCAGCCAAGCACTCCAAGCGTTGAACAACCTGGCCCACTGCAAAGCCTGATCACTCATTTGCCCGCCCTGCTCGGCGCGCTCTCGCAGGGCTGAGTGAACGGCCATGATCAGAACTCAACGCACTCGCCTGCTGATGCTCGCCAGCCTGTCCCTGCTGACCACACTGCTCGCACTCAGCGGTATTGGAAAAGGCTCGGCCGGCGCCGTGGCACGCAATATCGAATGCAGCCACAAACTGGCTCACCACCTGGACCTGGCCGAAAGTCTCAAGCGGCAACGCAGCAGCCCGCCGCCAGGCAGAAGCGAACAGCTCTCGCCTTACTTCGTGCTCACCCAGCAGGAATGAAGAAGCCCGGAAAACCGGGCTTCTTCAGAATCGAATCAGGCTCAGGCTTTGCTTTTCTTGCCTTGAGCGACAAAGCGCATCATCCACTCAGCCACTGCACTGCCCTGCTGCGAGTGTTTGAGGCTGGCCACGCCCTGCTGATAGACCTGCTCACCAAGATGCTGCTGCCGTAGGTCGAGCAATGCCCGCGAGTAGTCGTGAACGAACTCCGGATGCCCCTGGAAGCACAGCACCTGATCCTCGATGTGGTAGGCGCCAATCGGACAGAAGTCGCTGGAGGCAAGCAGCGTGGCTTTCTCCGGCAGGCGGGTGACCTGATCCTGATGACTGATCAACAGCTGCAGCTCGTCCAGAGCCGGGCTCATCCACTCGGGTTTGTTCTCCAGACGATAGCTGTGCACGCCGACACCCCAGCCCTGCTCAGCACGCTCGGCCTTGCCGCCGAGCAAGAGCGCCAGCAGTTGATGGCCAAAACAGATGCCCAGCAGCTTGTCGCCGCGCTTGTAGCGCTCGAGCAGATAGGCCTTGAGAGTCTGAATCCAGGGATCGCTGCCAAAAGAATCGGCCTTGCTGCCAGTCACCAGATAGGCATCAAATTTCTCGCTATCGGGCGGGTAATGCCCTTCCACCACGTTATAGACACTGAACTCCGCCGTAACCGGCTGTTGAGCGAACAGCTGCTCGAACATATGGCCGTAGCCCTGATACTGGTCGACCAGTTCAGGGCGGAGGATGTCAGTTTCCAGGATGCAGATACGCAGTGACATGAGGTTTCCTGTGGTGAACACGCGGGCGGGTTATTTGTGCGTTTTTCTTAACACATCATGCAGCCCAATGAAATAGCGCCATAGCCCCGGACGCCGATAGAATTGCCACACACCACGCTCCGAGTGGAGCCGGGGCCTCGTCAAGAAAATTTTACAGCCTGCCAAACATACCCCCACCAAGCGTCGTTAGCGCATGAGCGGGCCAAGACCTCGGGACCACCGAAACGACCTGATTGATTAAAAAATGCTCAACCGGTCACAGCACGAGGGCCCATGAACGACGAACGGCTGATCAAAAAATGAACTACAGCGCTTACCATTGCTCTCATAGTCGTGGGCCTTCCCCCGGCTCATGCACAAACCCTGTCCATCGCCCCCCGAATCTGGAAGATTCCTTGACTGCAAGAGATTGCGTCGGTGGTTTGCTATTGCCCAGATAAAAGAGGTTTTCTGCAGTTCATGATTACCAGAACGTGATTAGCGATCAGTAACTACACAAAAAAAATCAAAGTCAGTGCCAACAAACAAGCTCTGACGCGTGGCTATTTTTTTATTTATTTCTTGCAGAGTCCGAGGTATCTACATGGACCTTTACACCCTTCTCATTTCCGTTCTCCAGAATAAAGAAGCAATGGAACTATTACGTCTAGGGATCATTTATATACATCTTATCGCTTGCTGCGTCGCCATTGGCCTGATACTGACCAGCGATTTCGCCATGATTAAACAGTTACTCAAAGGTGAAGGTGCCAAACAGTGCCGTGAACATTTGGCACACCTGAAAAGTGTGGTTGGTATCTCACTTATCGCCCTGTGGATCAGCGGTATCGCCATCATTGCGCTAGACGCCTCCAGCGCCGGGATGCAGTACTTTATGAACCCCAAACTGCAAGCCAAGATCAGCATTGTCGTGCTGTTGACCCTCAATGGCATGGTCTTGCACAACTCGATACTGCCAGCGCTGCAAAAAACCGGGTCCTTGCTCAAGTTGTCAGCGAACATGCGTCACCTGGCTATTTTTACCGGCGCACTATCCGGTGTGTCCTGGTTCTATGCCGCCCTTCTCGGTGTTGGCCGCCCGCTGGCCTGGAAGTATTCACTGGCCGAACTAACAGCAGCCTATCCCCTCATGATTATCGGCGGCACCGTGGCCATGCTGGCACTCACCAACTGGTCGATGAACCGCAGCGAAAAACATCATCACAGTTGGATGCAGAACAACTACGCCTTGGCCACTCGCTGAAACAAAACCATGAACAAGGATGTTCATGCTCACCTCGTCCCGCGCCGTAACTTCTCCCTCATATAACAGCCCTCGCACAACTCAGCCAACGATTGCCCCTGGCCAGAGACGCCACGCAACGTCTTATCAGCATGCTCGATAGTCATCATAAATACCTTTCACTTCTGCGCCTCGTGCATGTGCCGGATGATTTCGTCATCGGGCCCTGCCCATCAGCACAGAAGGAAATCGATCATGAGCATCTACGCTGCACTCGCCAGCTTCGCCGCCGCCTCCGCCTTCCAGGCCACTGCACCGGTTCGTCCCGAGCACGCTGCAACTGCAGCCCGCGACGTTCGTCCGAGCTGAAACAAGCCAGGAGAGCAGCCATGCACAGCCAACTCAGCCTGGACGCCTACGGCGTCACCTACGCCCACCTGCAAGATGGCAGCCTGCAGTTCGAAACCGAAGCCGCCCTGCAGCTCGATGATGGCAGCATGCTGACCCTGCGTATGCCGACCCGTCACAGCGAGATGCTGGCGATCCATGAGGCCGTGTGCATTCGCCGGGGATGGTGCCAGACGGCGTGAAGTCCCGATGATCTAGACTCCTCCAGGCATCTTCAACGGAGAGAGGAACCAGACCATGCATGCACGCAACCTGATCGCCCTGCTCGCAGGCAGTTTCCTGCTGGCCGGTAACGCCCTGGCGGATCGCCCCGGCAGTGACTGGATCAGCATCGAGGACGCCCTGAGCAAGGCCCGTGCAGCCGGCTATACCGAGCTGCACAAGATCGAAGCCGACAATGATGGCTACTGGGAAGGCGAAGGCCTGAAACAGGATGGCCGTCTCTACGAGTTTCGCATCGACGGCAAGAGCGGCCAGGTGCTTCGCGACCAGTTGGAAGACTGACCCAAATGGAAACGGCCCTTGCGGGCCGTTTCTCGTTGCGTGCTTGCTGATGCTTGGTGCGCATGGCGCACCCTACGGAGTCCGGCTGAGCCTGCAGCTTAGAAGGCCTCACCCTTGGCGGCCTTCTCCAGCAGCAGCGCTGGCGGCAGAAAGCGCTCACCGTACTGCTCGGCCAGGTACTGCGCACGGGCAACGAAGTCCTTCACCCCATACTGATTGATGAACTGCAGTGCACCGCCGGTCCAGGCGGCGAAGCCGATGCCGAAGATCGAGCCGATATTGGCGTCGGCCACCGACGTCAGCACGCCCTCCTCCACGCAGCGCACGGTTTCGATGGCCTGGATGAACAGAATGCGGTCGCGCACGTCCTCCTGCGAGATTTGCGCGTCGGACTTCTCGAAACGCGCCTTGAGTTCATGCCACAGGTGCTTCTTGCCGCCCGCCGGGTAATCGTAAAAACCGCCTCCGGCCGCCTTGCCCGGTCGTTTGTACTCACCCAGCATGAGATCGATCACGGCAAAAGCCGGGTGCTCGGGGATGGATTTGCCTTCGGCGGCCAGATCCTTGATGGTCTGCTGGCGGATATGATTCATCAGGCTCAGCGACACTTCATCGCTGATCGCCAGCGGGCCGACCGGCATGCCGGCCTTACGCGCTTCGTTCTCGATCATCGCCGCGTTGACGCCTTCGCCAAGCATGGCCAGGCCTTCATTGGTGAAGGTGCCGAACACCCGCGAGGTGAAGAAGCCACGGCTGTCGTTGACCACGATGGGGGTTTTCTTGATCTGCATGACGTAGTCGAAGCCACGCGCCAGCGTCTCGTCGCTGGTCTTCTCGCCACGAATGATCTCCACCAGCGGCATCTTGTCCACCGGGCTGAAGAAATGCAGGCCGATGAATTTTTCGGGGCGCTGAACCGCACCAGCCAGGCCAGTGATCGGCAGGGTCGAGGTGTTGGAAGCGATCACCGCATCGCTCAATGCAGCGGCCTCTGCAGCGGCGGTGACCTTGCCCTTGAGCGCGCGATCCTCGAACACAGCTTCGATGATCAGGTCGCAACCGGCGAAGTCCGCCTCGCTGTCGGTGGCCTTGATCAGCGCGAGGAAAGACTCGCGTTGATCGGCGCTCATATGGCCCTTGCTGACCTTCTTGTCCAGCAGCTTGGCCGAGTAGCCCTTGCCCTTCTCCGCCGCTTCGAGGGACACATCCTTGAGTACCACTTCGATGCCGGCGGCCGCCGAAACGTAGGCGATACCGGCGCCCATCATGCCGGCACCGAGCACGCCGACCTTCTTCGTCTGGGTTTTCGGATAGCCCTGAGGGCGCGAGCCGCCGGCGTTGATCTCGTTCAGTTGGAACCAGAAGGTGCCGATCATGTTCTTCGCCACCTGACCGCAGGTCAGCTCGGTGAAGTAGCGCGCCTCGATGATCTGAGCGGTATCGAAGTCGACCTGCGCACCTTCTACGGCCGCGCACATGATCTTCTCCGGTGCCGGGAAGCAGCCCTTGGTCTTGTCGCGCAGCACGCTCGGGGCGATGGCCAGCATCTGCGCCACGTTCGGTGAGCTTGGCGTACCGCCTGGGATCTTATAGCCCTGCACGTCCCACGGCTGCTTGGCGGCCGGGTTGGCGGCGATCCAGGCACGCGCCTTGGTCAACATGTCGTCGCGATCGCTGGCCAGATCGTGGATCAGGCCGGCCTTGAGCGCTGCCTCCGGGCGCACCTTCTTGCCTTCGGCCAGGTAGGGCAGCGCTTTTTCCAGGCCGAGCAGGCGCACCATGCGCACCACACCGCCGCCACCAGGGAGCAGGCCCAGGGTGACTTCAGGCAGGCCGAGCTGAACGTGGCCCTCGTTGAGCGCAATGCGGTGGTGGCAGGCCAGGGCGATTTCCCAACCGCCGCCCAGCGCCGCGCCATTGATGGCGGCGACCACGGGCTTGCCGAGGGTTTCCAGGCGGCGCAGCTGGCCCTTGATCTTCAGGATCATCTCGTAAAAGCCCTGGGCCTCGGCCTGGGTGACCTTGATCAGCTCGTTGAGATCGCCGCCAGCAAAGAAGGTCTTCTTCGCCGAGGTGACGATCACCCCGGCGATCGAATCCTTTTCCAGCTCCAGGCGATCGACGATCTGGCCCATGGCCTCGCGGTACACCGCGTTCATGGTGTTGGCGCTCTGGCCAGGCATGTCCATGGTCAGGACGACGATATTGTCCTGGCCTTTTTCGTAACGGATGGCTTCAGTCATTTTTGTATTCTCTTCCCAAAGCGGTGGGAGCTGCGTAGGGCGGGTGCAATCCGCCAGCACACTAACGGCGGGTTTCACCCGCCCTACCGATCAGATTCTCTCGATGATGGTCGCGATGCCCATACCGCCGCCGACGCAGAGCGTGGCCAGGCCGTAGCGCAACTGACGCTTTTCCAGTTCATCGAGCAGCGTGCCGAGGATGGCGCAACCGGTGGCACCCAGCGGGTGACCCATGGCGATGGAACCGCCATTGACGTTGACCTTGTCCTCGCTGACGCCCATGTCCTTCATGAACTTCATCACCACCGAGGCGAAGGCCTCGTTGACCTCGAACAGATCGATGTCGTCGATGGACAGCGCCGCCTTGGCCAGCGCCTTGCGCGTGGCCGGCGCCGGGCCGGTGAGCATGATGGTAGGGTCGGTGCTGGTCACGGCGGTGGCGACGATGCGCGCACGGGGCTTCAGCCCCAGCTCCTTGCCCTTGGCCTCGGAGCCGATCAGCATCAGCGCCGCGCCATCGACGATGCCGGAGCTGTTGCCCGGCGTATGCACGTTCTCAATGCGCTCGACATGGCTGTATACGCGAAGCGCGGTGGCGTCGAAGCCCATCTGCCCCATCATCTCGAAACTCGGTTTGAGCTTACCCAAACCTTCCAGAGTCGAGTCGCCGCGAATGAACTCGTCATGGTCGAGCAGCACGATGCCGTTCTGGTCGGTCACAGGCACCAGCGACCTGGCGAACGCACCATCGGCACTGGCACGCGCGGCCTTCTGCTGCGAGCGCAGGGCGAAGGCATCGACATCGGCGCGGCTGAAGCCCTCCAGGGTGGCGATCAGGTCGGCGCCGATACCCTGCGGCACGAAGTTGCTGTGAATGTTGGTTTCCGGGTCCATCACCCAGGCGCCGCCATCCGACCCCATGGGCACGCGCGACATGGACTCCACGCCACCGACCACCACCAGATCCTCGAAGCCGGAGCGCACCTTCATCGCGCCCATGTTCACCGCTTCCAGCCCCGACGCACAGAAACGGTTGAGCTGCACGCCGGCGACGCAGACGTCCCAGTCCGCGACCAAGGCGGCGGTCTTGGCGATATCGGCGCCCTGATCGCCCACCGGTGTCACGCAGCCCAGCACGATGTCGTCCACCTGGCTGGTATCCAGGTCATTGCGCGTTTGCAGGGCGTTGAGCAGGCCGGCAACCAGCTGGACGGGTTTGACGCTGTACAGCGCACCGTCTTTCTTGCCCTTGCCACGGGGCGTGCGCACCGCGTCGAAAATATATGCTTCGGTCATGGCGTCCTCGGAGACTATTACGGCGCGGGCGGAACATCATGCCCTGGCCACGCCTGTTCTTATTGAGCCTGCTTACGATAACGCCGGGACATCAGCGCTCAATGACCTAAGCGCTCAGCACCATTGACCGCTGAGCTCAGACGAACGGTCGTTTGCTCGAACTGACAACTGCAAGGGCGAGCAAGCCGTCTGCTTCAAGGTCTGCGGCATGTTCAACGACGACGCACATAGCTCGAGCTTTCTAGAAAGCCTTGGCTAGAAACCAAGTCATCTAAGTAGGTTGTGACGCCAACCCTAGAGTTATTCATGCGCGCAGCAGAAAGCGGCGCAGGGAGCCGCCGCCAGGTCATGCCGGGGTGGTGAATCAGAACAACGCCCAGACGTGACGCAGCGACCCGCCAGGCAGTGCGGCAGGCGCCCGACGCCACCCCCATAACAAAAAATTGCCGGGAGCAATTCTTGACGTCGCTGGCGACGACCCGAAGGGTTGACGTCAGGGATGTCAGGCAACAACAAAAGGCATACGGCCATGTTCAAACAGCCGAAATACCGCCAGGCTGGCGTCATCCTTTTCGCCACGGCGGTCATCCTGATCCTTCCCAATCTGACCCGTCTGGTCAGTTGAACCTCCACAGCTCCCGCCACTGTGCCGACGCCGTAGCGCGCTCAGCGCAGTGCGGGTATCCACCACGCCAATAGCAGCGGAATCAGCACGAAGGCGAGCAGCGTCGAACAGAGCACCAGACTGGCTACCTGCTCCGGTGAACGACCGGCGCGCACGGCGAACAGGTAGTTGAACACCGCCACCGGCATCGACGATTGCAGCACCAGTACGGCATGCGCCAACGGCTGCAGGCCGACAGCCCAGCCGATGATCCAGCCCAGTGCCGCACCACAGAGAATGCGCAGCAAGCCCAGCAACAGGCCATTGCCCAGATGCTGCACGCGAATACTGGCCAGCGAAACGCCCAGCGTGATCAGCATCATGGGAATGGTCATCCCACCCAACAGGTCGACAGTGTTGGCCAGCCAGCGCGGCAGTTCGAAGTCGAGAAACAGCACCGGAAGCACCAGCGCCAGACTGATCATGATCGGGTTGAGCAACAAGCCCTTGAGTGAACCCTCAGCCCCGGACAGCAGCATACCGATACTGAAATGCCCCACCGACAGCACCAGGAAGAATGCCACCGCCAACGCCAGGCCGGGCTCACCGAAGGCGAAAAGCGCCATCGGCAGGCCCATGTTGCCCGAGTTCGGGAACAGGTAGGCCGGCACCAGGACTTTCCAGTCGATGGCGAACAAACGACTCAGCAACCAGCCAATCGCGCCCATGGCACAGGTCACCAGTACGCAGGCCAGCGCCATCTGCGAGAACGCGCCAAGATCCAGTTCTGCCCGGCTCAGTGTCGACAGCACCAGGCAGGGCGTGCCGATATTGAGCACCAGGCGCGCGACGAAATCGGTGGGATAGGCGTGACCGCTGCGCGTCCAGCCATAGCCAATGCCCGCTGCAATCAATACCGGGGCCAAAACAGCGAACAGCTCGGCTAACATCTACTACTCCCGTCACGTCGAGCGAGGCATCCTAGACTGCACGAAAGGCTCGGGCAATGATGCCGGGCTCATCAATTTACTCTGGAGCACGCTATGCGCCTGATTCTCTTACTCTCCGGCCTGCTCGTTCTGTTCACTGCCCAAGCAAGTGGAATCGATCAGACAGCGGCCATTTCCGCTCTGCAGCAAAGCGATAGTCTGCTGATCGATGTACGCAGCGCCGAGGAATTCGCAGAGGGCGCACTGCCTGGTGCGATCCGCATCGGCCACGAAGATATCGCCGCGCACATCGCCAGCGTCGCCCCGGATAAAGATCGGCCGCTGGTGTTGTATTGCCGCAGCGGACGTCGCTCGGCCCTGGCCCAGCAGAGCCTGGAAGAAATGGGCTACACCCGGGTGATCAATGCCGGCGCGTATGACGAGCTGCTGCCGTTGCTGAACAATGACGAATGAAAGCCGCCCTGCTTCTGACGTTGACCATCCTGAGCAGCGTTGCGCAGGCTGCCGAGTTCGAGGTGCAGCTCAACAACGGCCAGCACACGTGGAGCAGCAGTGAACTGCTGAACCACCCGCAAGCTCGGGATATCGATATCGCCAATGACGTCAGCTACAAGCGCCCCATGCAGTACCGCGCCGTTCCAATGAGTGCATTGCTGGAGGGTGTTGCGCCCGGCGACCACCTGCAGGCCGTGGCCCAGGACGGCTTTGCCGCAGAACTACCCGCTGCGATCCTGCTGGCCAAGGAAGGAGCGAAAGCCTGGCTGGCCATCGAAGATCCACAACACCCCTGGCCGCCACTGACGCAGGGAAAACCCAGCGCAGGCCCCTTCTATCTGGTCTGGACCGATCACGCCGCTAGCCAGATCGGCCCGGAGCAGTGGCCATTTCAGGTCGCCAGGATTCGTCAGCTGGCGCCCGTCGAGCAGCGCTTCCCTGCCCTGCTACCGGCCACGGATGCAGACTCTGAAATCCAGGCAGGCTTCGCCGCTTATCAGAAGAACTGCATGGCTTGCCATCGCCTCAATGGCGCGGGCGACTCCGAGTTCGGCCCAGACCTGAACATCCCGCACAACCCGACCGAATACTTCACAGGCGATTTTCTACGCCAGTACATCCGTGCCCCGCAGAGCCTGCGGCGCTGGCCGCAGGGGCGCATGCCGGCGTTCAATGAGCAGGTATTGCCACCTGCTGAGCTGGAACAATTGATCGCCTACCTGCGGCACATGGCCCAGCGCAAGAACGCCCTGTAACCTGCGGGTAGGATGCGCCGTGCGCACCGATGTTGTGGCGCGGCGTCTGCGCTGCACGCGGCGCACCCTACGTCATGACCGCCTATCGGCATCTCACTGCTGGCGCACCTGCAGCAAGGGCGCGACCTGCACCTGCGCGTGCATCTGCTCGCAACCGCCGCCACGGCGCATGCCGCGTACCGGGCAGGCATCGAGATAATCCAGGCCCACAGCCAGCTTGAGGTGACGTTCCGGGCGCGCCAGGCAGTTGGTCACGTCGAAGCTGTACCAGGCGTCGCCCACCCAGGCCTCGGCCCAGGCATGGCTGGCCAGGTGCTCGGCGTCATCGGTGTACAGGTAGCCCGACACGTAGCGCGCCGGCACGCCGAGGCTACGCGCGCAGGCGAGGAAGGCATGGGTGTGATCCTGGCAAACGCCACGCCGGCCAGCGAAAGCCTCGGCGGCACTGGTGTCTACCTCGGTGATGCCCGGCTGGTAGGCGATATGGGCATTGAGCGCATGCATCAGGTCGATCAAACCGTTGCGATCCGCACGCGCCTTGCTCTGCTGCGCGGCGAATTCGCGAATGGCGTCGTCGGCCTGGGTCAGTCGGGTGAAACGCAGGAACGGCAGCGCCGACTGGCGCTCATGCTCGGCCTCGCAGGTTTCGTCGATGTCCACCTGACCACGCGCGCCGATGACGATGGACTCGTGCGGCTCGTCCAGGGTCAGCACATGCAGGATGTTGCCGTAGGGATCAAGCTGAGCATGCACCGGGCGCGGCAGATCGAGCTGCCAACTGAGCACCTGCTGGCGCTCACTGTCGTGCGGGGTCAGGCGCAGGTACTGGATGCTCGCGCGCACCTGATCATCGTAATGGTAGGTGGTGTCATGGCTGATCGAGAGTCTCATGCGACCTCCAGGTAGGACGTATGGATGGTGTTGCCCAGCTGGCGCACCAGCAGGATGAAGTCGGTAAGCCAGGCGTGCAGGCCTTCGTCGAGCACTTCGTCGATACTGGTGTAGCGCAGTCGCGCATCCAGTTCGGCGGCCAGGCGCTGCGCCGGTCGACCATTCTCTCCGGGTAGACCGGCGAGCATCAGGTTGAGTTCTTCCATGCAGGCACGCAGCGAGCGCGGCACGTCCGGGCGCAACAGCAGCAGTTCGGCAACCTTGCGCGTGCGTGGCGAGCCGCGATAGCTCTCGGCGAAGGCCTCGAACGAGGACAACGCGCGCAGCAACGCACTCCACTGGTAGTAGCTGCGCGCGGTGCGCTCCTCCAGCTCGTCGATCTCCTCGCCGAGCATTTCGTAGCGCGCATCGAGCAAGCGCAGGGTGTTGTCGGCCCGCTCGATGAAGGTGCCCAGGCGAATGAAGCGATAGGCCTCGCCACGCATGATGGTGCCGAAGGTGGCGCCGCGAAACAGGTGCGAACGCTCCTTGACCCACTCGCAGAAGCGGCTGATGCCGTAGCGCCCCAGGCCCTGCTCGGCAATGCCGCGCATCTCCAGCCAGCTGGCGTTGATGTTCTCCCACATGTCGGCGGTGATCCGTCCGCGCACTGCATGGGCGTTGCTGCGTGCAGCCTGCAGGCAACAGTAGATACTCCCGGGGTTGCTGGCATCGAGCGCGAAGAAGTGCAGCATGCGCTCGCCGTGCAGCGGGCCGTGACGCTCCAGGTAGTCGTCCAGGGTGCCGGTAATCAGCAGCGGCATGGCCAACTCATCGAGGCCGTCGCCACGGCCGTCCTGTGGCATCAGCGACAGCGAATAGCTGACGTCGAGCATGCGCGCCAGGTTCTCGGCACGTTCCAGGTAACGCGACATCCAGTACAGATCGGAGGCAGTTCTACTCAACATGATCAGTCCTCCACTACCCAGGTATCCTTGGTACCGCCGCCCTGCGACGAGTTGACCACCAGCGAGCCTTCACGCAGTGCCACACGCGTCAGGCCGCCAGGCACCAGGCGGGTTTCGCGACCGGTCAGGACGAACGGGCGCAGGTCGATATGGCGAGGCGCGATACCGCGCTCGACGAAGGTCGGACAGGTCGACAGGCACAGCGTCGGCTGAGCGATGTAGGCCTCCGGCTTGGCGATCAGGCGCGCGCGAAAGCTCTCGATCTCGGCCTTGCTCGCCGCCGGGCCGACCAGCATGCCGTAGCCGCCAGAACCTTGAGTCTCCTTGACCACCAGTTCGGACAGATTGGCCAGCACGTGGGACAGTTCCTCTGGCTTGCGGCACTGCCAGGTCGGCACGTTCTTGAGGATCGGTTCTTCGTCCAGATAGAAGCGGATCATGTCGCCGACATAGGGGTAGATCGACTTGTCGTCGGCCACGCCGGTGCCGATGGCGTTGGCCAACACCACGTTGCGCGAGCGGTAGGCCGACAGCAGCCCCGCCACGCCGAGCATCGAATCAGGATTGAAGGCCAGCGGGTCGAGGAAGGCGTCATCTAGGCGGCGATAGATCACGTCCACCTGCCGCGCACCGGCGGTGGTGCGCATGTAGACCTTGTCGTCGCGCACGAACAGGTCGGCACCCTCTACCAGCTCCACCCCCATCTCACGGGCGAGGAAGGCGTGCTCGAAGTAGGCACTGTTGAAGCGGCCCGGCGTCAGCACCACGACCGTGGGGTTGTCCAGCGGGCTGGAACTCTTCAGCGCATCGAGCAGCAGATTGGGATAATGATCCACCGGCGCCACGCGCTGCGCGGCGAACAACTCGGGGAACAGGCGCATCATCATCTTGCGGTCTTCGAGCATGTAGCTCACACCGCTGGGGGTGCGCAGGTTGTCTTCCAGCACGTAGTAGCTGCCGTCGCCGTCACGTACCAGGTCGACCCCGGCGATGTGCGCGTAGATGTCGCGGTGCAGGTCGAGGCCCTGCATGGCCATCTGGTAGCCCTCGTTGGCCAGCACCTGCTCGGCCGGAATGATGCCCGCCTTGATGATGCGCTGGTCGTGGTAAAGGTCGGCGAGGAACAGGTTGAGCGCCTGCACGCGCTGGATACAGCCGCGTTCGACGACGCGCCATTCGCTGGCGGGGATGGAGCGGGGAATGATGTCGAAGGGGATCAGGCGCTCGGTGCCCTGATCATCCCCGTAAAGGGTGAAGGTAATCCCGGCGCGGTGGAACAGAAGGTCGGCTTCTCGGCGGCGCTGAGCCAACAGATCGTCCGGCGTTTCTGCCAACCAGCGGGCAAATTCGCGGTAGTGCGGGCGGACAGCGCCGCTCGCGTCGTACATCTCGTCATAAAAGGTGCGGGCCATGCCGTACTCCTTGTCACCCGGACTTGCAGCATCCTCTGCAAGGCCCGAGCCAGCACAATTAATCCTTTAACTTCAAACAGATACCAACAAAACCAAAACAAATGGCACCATAATGGTGCGGCGCAATGTTTCTGTCATGAGATGCCGCCCCATTGCGTGGCACAACAAAAATCGCTGGCCATGACAGTGCGCGATGTAGGCAAAAAGCCTGCAGCCCTGCCCAGCAGCGGCCCCGGACACTTGGCTGTCACATTGCGTGACCGACCGGTCAAGCGCAACCGCTTTTGCACCGACCACGCGAGGACCAAGCATCCGCATGAACCTGTGTAGCCCGAATAGAATCCGGGGATGTTCGCGGCATAGACGTGGATGCCATCCAGGCTGCGGGAAGCAGCAAGCGGATGAAGCTCTTGCTCAGCCCGCACCAAGATAAGCCGCGATCGATCCGACTGCCGTTTGCAGATGCTGCTCATGGCTGAAGCCGGATGCCTTCAATGGCTTGAGATCATGATCGGCTGCCTTCAGCCAGTGCAGCGAGATGGCCGCTGAAATCTCGTAACCCGCAACGGTCTCGCGATTGCCCAACGCATCGCGCTCCCCCTGGATGATCAGCGTTGGCGTGCGCAGCTCAGCGAGATGGGCGACTCGTGGCTTTTCCGGCTTGCCAGCCGCGTAGAAGGGATAGCCCAGACAGATCAGCTTCGAGGCGCCCAACTCGTCCGCCAGCAGACTGGCCATGCGCCCACCCATGGACTTGCCGCCAATGGCCACAGGCCCTGCGACCCGTTGGCGCACCTGGGTATGTACTTCGCGCCATTGCTGCAGCAGTTGCGCCTGCGGATTGGGCGGTCGTTTGCGCCCGTCTGCCCGCCGCTGGGCCATGTAGGCGAACTCGAAGCGCACCACGCGTACGCCGCGTGACACCAGGCCTTGCGCCATGTGTTGCATGAATGCGCTGTCCATCGGCGCACCGGCGCCATGGGCAAGGATCAAGGTAGCCAATGCCGCCTGCGGCGGTTCGTCCCACAACCACGGTAGTCCCTGCTCACATTGACCGGCGTCAATAAACCCAGATGGCCCTTTGCTCATGCTTGCCTCGCGTCGATATCCGTGGTGTTCGTGGCCTGCTCATGCCTAGGGGTGCCGCGGGTATCGGACGCTCTGCCATAACCGTGGATGGAAGCCCAGACATGAACACAACAACCCGTTCCGCCTACAACTACAGGGTGGTTCGCCAGTTCGCCATTATGACGGTGGTTTGGGGCATCGTCGGCATGGGACTCGGCGTATTCATCGCTGCCCAGCTGGCCTGGCCCGAACTGAACTTGAACCTACCGTGGACCAGCTTCGGCCGTCTGCGCCCGCTACACACCAATGCGGTGATCTTCGCCTTCGGCGGATGCGCCCTGTTCGCCACCAGCTTTTACTCGGTACAGCGCACCTGTCAGACCACGCTGTTCGCACCCAAACTGGCTGCCTTCACCTTCTGGGGCTGGCAACTGGTGATCCTGCTCGCTGCCATCAGCCTCCCCCTGGGCTGGACCAGTTCCAAGGAATATGCCGAACTGGAGTGGCCGATCGACATTCTGATCACCATCGTCTGGGTCGCTTACGCCATCGTGTTCTTCGGCACGGTGATGCAGCGCAAGGTCAGTCACATCTACGTAGGCAACTGGTTCTTCGGTGGATTCATTCTTACCGTGGCCATCCTGCACATCGTCAATAACCTGGAGATTCCGGTCACCCTGACCAAGTCCTATTCGCTGTATGCGGGTGCCACCGACGCCATGGTGCAGTGGTGGTATGGCCACAACGCCGTGGGCTTCTTCCTGACCGCCGGCTTCCTGGGGATGATGTATTACTTCGTGCCCAAGCAGGCCGGCCGCCCGGTCTACTCCTACCGCCTGTCCATCGTCCACTTCTGGGCGCTGATCGCGGTGTACATCTGGGCTGGCCCGCACCACCTGCACTACACCGCACTGCCGGACTGGGCCCAGAGCCTCGGCATGGTGATGTCGTTGATCCTCCTGGCACCCTCCTGGGGCGGCATGATCAACGGCATGATGACCCTCTCGGGTGCCTGGCACAAACTGCGTACCGACCCGATCCTGCGCTTTCTGGTGGTGTCCCTGGCCTTCTACGGCATGAGCACCTTCGAAGGCCCGATGATGGCCATCAAGACCGTCAACGCCCTGTCCCACTACACCGACTGGACCATCGGCCACGTGCACGCTGGCGCCCTCGGCTGGGTCGCCATGGTATCGATCGGCTCGCTCTACCACCTGATTCCCAAGGTGTTCGGTCGCGAGCAGATGCACAGCCTGGCCCTGATCAACAGCCACTTCTGGCTGGCCACCATCGGCACCGTGCTGTACATCGCCTCGATGTGGGTCAACGGCATCACTCAGGGCCTGATGTGGCGCGCAGTCAACGAAGACGGCACCCTCACCTACTCCTTCGTCGAAGCGCTGGAAGCCAGCCATGTCGGCTTCGTCGTGAGGGTGATCGGCGGCGCGATCTTCTTCGCCGGCATGCTGCTGATGGCCTGGAACGTCTGGCTGACCGTACGTAGCGCCAAGTCAATCGAGATGGAAGCCGCTGCGCAGTTCTCGGTAGAAGGAGCCCACTGATGAAACACGAGATTCTCGAGAAGAACATCGGCCTGATGGCGCTGGTGATGATCCTTGCGGTCAGCATCGGTGGCCTGACGCAGATCGTCCCGCTGTTCTTCCAGGACGTCACCAACGAGCCGGTCGATGGCCTCAAGCCCTACACCGCGCTGCAACTGGAAGGCCGCGACATCTACATCCGCGAAGGCTGCGTCGGCTGCCACTCGCAGATGATCCGTCCGTTCCGCGCCGAGACCGAACGCTACGGCCACTACTCCGTCGCTGGCGAGAGCGTCTGGGATCACCCCTTCCTCTGGGGTTCCAAGCGCACCGGTCCGGACCTGGCCCGTGTTGGCGCCCGCTACTCGGACGAGTGGCATCGTGCGCACCTGTACAACCCGCGCAACGTCGTTCCGGAGTCGATCATGCCCGCCTACCCCTGGCTGGTGGAGCAGAGCCTCGATGGCAAGGACACCGCCAAGAAGATGAGCGTTATGCGCACTCTGGGCGTGCCCTACAGCGAAGAAGACATCGCCGCTGCCAGCGACGCGGTCAAGGGCAAGAGCGAGATGGATGCTCTGGTCGCCTACCTGCAGGTGCTTGGCACCGCCGTGAAGAACAAGAGGTGAGCGCCATGTTCGAGCTAATCGATATCGGCACCCTGCGCGGCATAGGCACCGCGCTGGTACTGATCGCCTTCACCGCCGTCACCCTCTGGGCCTACAGCGGCAAACGCCGCGACGCCTTCACCGAAGCGGCCAACCTGCCCTTCGCTGATGAGCCCAAGCCCGCCGTTTCGAGGACCCAAGCATGACCACCTTCTGGAGCTGGTACATCACCCTGCTGACCGTGGGCTCGCTGGTCGCGCTGTTCTGGCTGATCTTCGCCACCCGCAAGAGCGAAGTGCACAAGAACCCGACCGAGCAGACCATGGGGCACTCCTTCGATGGCATCGAGGAGTATGACAACCCACTGCCCAAGTGGTGGTTCATGCTGTTCCTCGGCACACTGGTGTTTTCCGTTGGCTACCTGCTGCTCTACCCGGGCCTGGGCAACTTCAAGGGCCTGCTGCCGGGCTACGAGGATGGCTGGACCCAGGTCAACCAGTGGCAGCGCGAAATGGATCGTGCCGATGAGCTGTACGGCCCGATCTTCGCCAAATACGCCGCCATGCCCATCGAGGAAGTGGCCAAGGACGAGCGCGCGCTGAAAATGGGCGGTCGTCTGTTCGCCTCCAACTGCTCGGTGTGCCACGGTTCCGACGCAAAGGGCAGCTATGGCTTCCCCAACCTGGCCGACAGCAACTGGCGCTGGGGCGGCGAGCCGGAGACCATCAAGACCACGATCCTGCATGGCCGCATGGGCGTGATGCCGGCACAAGGCCCGATGATCGGCGAAGATGGCGTACGCAATGTCGCCGCCTACGTCCTCACCGAGCTGGGCGGTCGCGAGTTGCCGGCAGATGCGCAGGCCGACGTCGCCGCCGGCAAGCAGATCTTCGCCACCCTCTGCTCCGCCTGCCACACCCAGGCCGGCACCGGCATGGCCGTGATGGGGGCGCCGGACCTGACTCAGCCCAGCGCGTTCATCTACGGCAGCAGCTTCGCCCAACTGCAGCAGACCATCCGTTATGGTCGCAGCGGCAACATGCCGGCCCAGGGTGACTTCCTCGGCAATGACAAGGCTCACCTGCTGGCCGCCTATGTGCTCAAGCTGAGCCAGGGCGAGAGCAAGTAACCCCTGCACTTCACCGGCGACCGAATCACGGTCGCCGGCCCCTCCTTATATGTGTGCGACCCAGTGTCGCACCTGCCGACCAATAGCCCTGCAATCTCCTTGATCTGGGCTAAGCTGCCTTTCAGTCGCCATTTGCCACAACTCTAAGGCGATCCTTTCTTAGCGCTGCGCAAACTGGTTGCGCCAAAAGCTGCCAGAGCTGTTTCCGAGACCGTTGCGAACGGCTCGCGAAAGGCCCTGAAACCCTATTCGCGTCGGCACGTTACGTTGCAATGGCTACTTGCTTTCTACATACTTGCCGCCGATTTTTGCCCCATAAAACTCCATTAACCGTGGAACCCCTAGCATGAGCACAGCAATCAGTCAGACTGCTTATAACTATAAGGTGGTCCGCCAGTTCGCCATTATGACGGTGATCTGGGGGGTCATTGGCATGGGTCTAGGCGTGTTCATCGCCGCACAACTCGTGTGGCCGGAACTCAACCTAAACCTGCCGTGGACAAGCTTCGGCCGTCTGCGCCCACTGCACACCAACGCGGTGATCTTCGCCTTTGGCGGATGCGCACTGTTTGCGACTTCGTATTACGTGGTCCAGCGCACCTGCCAGACGCGCCTGATCTCCGACGGTCTGGCTGCCTTCACCTTCTGGGGCTGGCAGGCGGTCATCGTCCTGGCGGTGATCACCCTGCCGATGGGCTACACCAGCTCCAAGGAATACGCCGAGCTCGAGTGGCCGGTCGACGTCCTCCTGGGTATCGTCTGGATCACCTACCTGCTGGTGTTCTTCGGCACCATCGTCAAGCGCAAGACCAAGCACATTTATGTGGGCAACTGGTTCTTCGGTGCGTTCATCCTGGTCACCGCGATGCTGCACATCGTCAACAGCGCTGCCATGCCGGTGAGCCTGTTCAAGTCGTACTCGGCCTATGCCGGCGCGACCGACGCGATGATCCAGTGGTGGTACGGCCACAACGCCGTGGGCTTCTTCCTGACCACCGGCTTCCTGGGCATGATGTACTACTTCGTACCCAAGCAGGCCGAGCGTCCGATCTACTCCTATCGCCTGTCCATCGTGCACTTCTGGGCACTGATCACCCTGTACATCTGGGCCGGCCCGCACCACCTGCACTACACCGCCCTGCCGGACTGGGCACAGTCCCTGGGCATGGCCATGTCGGTCATCCTGCTGGCACCGAGCTGGGGCGGCATGATCAACGGCATGATGAGCCTGTCCGGCGCCTGGCATAAGCTGCGCACCGACCCGATCCTGCGCTTCCTGGTGGTGTCCCTGGCGTTCTATGGCATGTCGACCTTCGAAGGCCCGATGATGGCCATCAAGACCGTCAACGCCCTGTCCCACTACACCGACTGGACCATCGGCCACGTGCACGCTGGCGCTCTCGGCTGGGTCGCGATGATCTCCATCGGCTCGCTGTATCACCTGATCCCGAAAGTCTTCGGCCGCGAGCAGATGCACAGCATCGCCCTGATCAACACCCACTTCTGGCTGGCCACCATCGGCACCGTGCTGTACATCGCCTCGATGTGGGTCAACGGCATCACCCAGGGCCTGATGTGGCGCGCAGTCAACGAAGACGGCACCCTCACCTACTCTTTCGTCGAGGCACTGGAAGCCAGCCATGCGGGCTATGTCGTACGCATGATCGGCGGCGCCTTCTTCGTCGCAGGCATGCTGCTGATGGCCTACAACACCTTCCGCACCGTGCGTGCCGCCAAGCCGGCTGAATACGAAGCGGCTGCGCAGATTCCCGCCGGAGTAGCTCACTGATGAAACACGAAATCATCGAGAAGAATATCGGCCTGATGGCGCTGCTGATGGTGATTGCCGTCAGCATCGGTGGCCTGACCCAGATCGTCCCGCTGTTCTTCCAGGACGTCACCAACGAGCCGGTGGAAGGCCTCAAGCCCTACACCGCGATGCAGCTGGAAGGCCGCGATATCTACATCCGCGAAGGCTGCGTCGGCTGCCACTCGCAGATGATCCGTCCGTTCCGCGCCGAGACCGAACGCTACGGCCACTACTCCGTCGCCGGTGAAAGCGTCTGGGATCACCCCTTCCTGTGGGGCTCCAAGCGTACCGGCCCGGACCTGGCTCGCGTCGGCGGCCGCTACTCGGACGAGTGGCATCGCGCCCACCTGTATAACCCGCGCAACGTCGTGCCTGAGTCGAAGATGCCCGCTTACCCGTGGCTGGTGGAGAACAAGCTCGACGGTCGCGACACCGCCAAGAAGATGGAAGTCATGCGTGGCTTCGGCATTCCCTACACCGACGAAGATATCGCCGGTGCTCGTGATGCCGTGAAAGGCAATACCGAGATGGACGCGCTGATCGCGTACCTGCAGGTTCTCGGCACTTCCATCAAGAACAAACGGTAAGACGCTATGGACATCGGGATGATTCGCGGCATCGGTACGGCGGTGGTCTTCATCGCCTTCATCGGCGTGGTGCTCTGGGCCTACAGCAGCAAACGCAAATCGAGCTTCGACGAAGCAGCCAACCTGCCCTTCGCCGACGATCCCAAGCCCGAGTCCAAGCGCGATCAAGACTCTTCCAGGAGCAATAACCAATGACCACGTTCTGGAGTTGGTACGTAACCATTCTGTCTCTGGGCACCATCTTCGCCCTGACCTGGCTGATCTTCGGCACCCGCAAGGGCCAGCGCCAGGAAACCACCGAAGAAACCGTCGGCCACAGCTTCGACGGCATCGAGGAGTATGACAACCCGCTGCCGAAGTGGTGGTTCATGCTGTTCGTCGCCACCATCATCTTCGCCCTCGGCTACCTGGCCCTGTACCCAGGCCTGGGTAACTTCAAGGGCCTGCTGCCCGGCTACGACTACGTCGACAGCGAAAAGGAAACGCCTTTCGCTGCTGGCGTGCAGATCGCTGACGGTTCCATGCGTCACGCCGGCTGGACCGGTGTACACCAGTGGGAAAAGGAAATGGCGCGTGCCGATGAGCAATACGGCCCGCTGTTCGCCAAGTACGCTGCCATGCCGATCGAGGAAGTGGCCAAGGACGCGCAAGCCCTGAAAATGGGTGGCCGCCTGTTCGCCTCCAACTGCTCCGTGTGCCACGGTTCTGACGCCAAGGGCAGCTACGGCTTCCCCAACCTGACCGACAACGAATGGCGCTGGGGCGGCGAACCGGAAACCATCAAGACCACCCTGCTCAAGGGTCGTCAGGGCATGATGCCTGCCCAGGGCCCGGTTATCGGTGAAGATGGCGTTCGTAACGTCGCCGCCTACGTACTCACCGAACTCGGCGGTCGCAAGCTGCCGGAAGGCGTAGAAGCCGACATTGAAGCCGGCAAGCAGGTTTTCGCCACCGTCTGCTCGGCCTGCCATACCCCGGCTGGTACTGGTATGCACGCCCTCGGCGCGCCAAACCTGACCAACCCGGCAGCGTTCATCTATGGCAGCAGCTACGCACAACTGCAGCAGAGCATCCGCTACGGTCGTCACGGCAACATGCCGGCCCAGGAAGAATTCCTCGGCAATGACAAGGTGCACCTGCTGGCTGCCTACGTATACAGCCTGTCGCACAAGGCACAAGAGCAGTAAGCACAAACGACTCTTTTGACAAGGGTCAATGAACGCCCGGGTCGCGACCGCTGGTCGCACCCGGGCGTTGTCTTTCAGGCGTACCATATAGCTACCGTGAATTGACCCTGACCGGCACGTATCGGCCCGGGCTGCCAACCAACCGCCGTGGTATGCATTGATGAGCGAACAGATTCCCGTCCAGGACGTCACCCCTCCCTCTGCCAAGAATGCCAGCGTCGATCTCTACGCCAGCCGCGAGAAGATCTATACCCGCGCGTTCACAGGCCTGTTTCGTAATCTGCGACTCGCTGGCGGCGCCCTGCTCTTCCTGCTGTTCTTCGGCACCGTCTGGCTGAGCTGGAACGGCCGCCAAGCGGTCTGGTGGAACCTCCCCGAACGCAAGTTCCATATTTTCGGCGCCAGCTACTGGCCGCAGGATTTCATGCTGCTGTCCTGGCTGCTGATCATCTGCGCCTTCGGTCTGTTCTTCATCACAGTGTTCGCCGGTCGCGTCTGGTGCGGCTACACCTGTCCGCAGAGCGTGTTCACCTGGGTATTCATGTGGGCGGAGAAGGTCACCGAAGGTGATCGCAACCAGCGCATGAAGCTGGACAAGCAACCCCTGAGCGGCAAGAAACTGGGCCGCAAGCTGGCCAAGCACGGCATCTGGGTGGGCGTGTCACTGCTGACCGCCATCACCTTCGTCGGTTACTTCACGCCGATTCGCGAACTGGTGATCGAGATCTTCACCGGTGAAGCCAGCGGCTGGGCCTATTTCTGGATCGGCTTCTTCACCCTCGCCACCTATGGCAACGCCGGCTACCTGCGCGAACAGGTGTGCATCTACATGTGCCCCTATGCGCGCTTCCAGAGCGTGATGTTCGACCAGGACACCCTGATCGTCTCCTACGACCCGCGCCGTGGCGAATCGCGCGGCCCGCGCAAGAAGGACGCCGATTACAAGGCGCAGGGCCTCGGCGACTGTATCGACTGCAAGATGTGCGTGCAGGTCTGCCCCACCGGCATCGATATTCGCGATGGCCTGCAGATCGAGTGCATCGGCTGCGCCGCCTGCATCGACGCCTGCGACGACATCATGGACAAGATGAACTATCCCAAGGGGCTGATCAGCTACACCACTGAACACAACCTGTCCGGGCGCAAAACCCACCTGCTGCGCCCGCGCCTGATCGGCTACGCTGTCGCGCTGGTCGCCATGATCGGCCTGTTCGCCTGGGCCGTGGCCAATCGCCCGCTGGTGGAGCTGGATGTACTCAAGGACCGCGTGCTGTTCCGTGAGAACGAGCGCGGCCATATCGAGAACGTCTATACCCTGAAGATCATGAACAAGGCGCAGCGCGACATGACCTACGTGATCAGCGCCGACGGCCTCGACGGCCTGGTCTACGAAGGCAAGCGCGAGGTGCGGGCCCTGGCTGGCGAGGTGTATTCCTTCCCGGTCGAGCTGTCCATCGCACCGGAGAAGCTGCCGTCGAGCGCCAACAACATCGTCTTCCACGTACAATCCGCGGATGACCCCAGTATCAAGAACGACGCCGACAGCCGCTTCATCGGCCCAAGTGTCCGCTGACAATGGAAAACGCATGACCGAGCAAACCCCATCGCCAGTCAAACCCTGGTACAAGCAGTTCTGGCCCTGGTTCATCCTGTTCCTGCTGGGCTACTCGGTGGTGCAGGGCCTGACCCTGCTCACCATCGCCACCAAGAACCCGCCAGGGCTGATCTCCGACGACTATTACGATGTCGGCAAGGGCATCAACCAGTCGCTGGAGCGCGAGAAGCTGGCCGAGCGCCTGCAACTGCATGGCGAGCTGGTGTTGGACAACACCACTGGCGTCGCCACCCTGTCGCTGGAGGGCAACAGCAAGCCGCAGCAGATCGTGCTCAACCTGATCTCGCCGACCCAGCCGGAGCGTGACCGCCGCGTGATCCTGCAACCAGCGGCTGACGGTCAGTACCGTGGGCAAATGGTCGACGAGGTCAGCGGTCGTCGCTTCGTCGAACTGCTCGGCCAGGAAGGTAGCCAGAACTGGCGCCTGTTCGAGGAAGAGAACATCACCGGTGGCCAGACCATCATGATCGGTGACAATCCCTCCTACTGACTCTGCCGATGCCCACCCCTACCCCCTGCTATCACTGTGGCTTGCCGGTTCCCGCCGGCAGCCAGTTCCGCGCCGAGGTGCTCGGCCAGACCCGCGAAATGTGCTGCCCCGGCTGCCAGGCCGTGGCCGAAGCCATCGTCGCCGGTGGCCTGGAGCATTACTACAGCCATCGCAGCGAGAACGCGGCCAACCCACAGGCACTGCCCGCCGCCCTGCCGGACGAACTGGCGCTGTATGACCGCAGCGATGTGCAGCAGCCCTTCGTCCAGCACGAGGGCGAACTGAGCGAAACCCAGTTGCTGATCGAAGGCATCAGCTGCGCCGCCTGCGGCTGGCTGATCGAGAAGCACCTGCGCGGCGTGCCAGGCGTGGCCGAGGCGCACCTGAATCTGTCCAACCACCGCCTGCAGGTACGCTGGCAGGACAGCCAGATCGCCCTGAGCAAGCTGCTTGCCGAACTGCGCCGCATCGGTTACGCCGCCCACCCCTGGCGTGCTGACGAGGCCGCCGAGCGCATGGCCGCGGAAAACCGCCGGCGCATGCGCGAGCTGGGCGTTGCCGGACTACTGTGGATGCAGGTGATGATGGCGACCATGGCCACTTGGCCGGAATTCAACATCGACCTGTCACCAGAGCTGGACAAGATCCTGCGCTGGACCAGCCTGTTCCTCACCACGCCCATCGTCTTCTACTGCTGCGGCCAGTTCTTCCGCGGTGCCCTGCGCGACCTGCGTACCCGCCACCTGACCATGGACGTCTCGGTCTCGCTGGCCATCGGTGGCGCCTACGTCGCCGGCATCTGGTCGACCATCACAGGCCAGGGCGAGCTGTATTTCGACGCAGTCGGCATGTTCGCGCTATTCCTGCTCGCCGGCCGCTACCTGGAGCGCCGTGCGCGAGAACGCACGGCAGCTGCTACCGCGCAACTGGTCAAGCTGCTGCCGGCCTCCTGCCTGCGCCTGAACGCAGACGGCCAGAGCCAGCGCATCCTGCTCAGCGAATTACGAGAAGGTGAGCAGGTGCTGGTGCAGCCAGGCTCGCTGATACCCGCCGACGGCCGCATCCTGGCCGGCCAATCCAGTGTCGACGAATCGCTGCTTACCGGCGAGTACCTGCCACTGCCACGCGGCATCGGCGACAGCGTCACCGCCGGCACACTGAATGTCGAAGGCCCGCTGACCGTCGAAGTACAAGCACTCGGTGATGCCACTCGCCTGTCCGCCATCGTGCGCCTGCTGGACCGAGCGCAGAGCGAAAAACCGCGTCTGGCAGAAATCGCCGACCGCGTTTCACAATGGTTCCTGCTGTTTATCCTGATAGCTGCCGCCGTGGTCGGCTTCGCCTGGTGGGAGATCGACTCCGGCCGCGCCTTCTGGGTCGTCCTCGCCCTGCTCGTGGCCACCTGCCCCTGCGCCCTGGCCCTGGCTACACCGACCGCGCTGACCACCGCCACCGGCACCCTGCACAAACTGGGCATGCTGCTGACGCGTGGCCATGTGCTCGAAGGACTCAACCAGATCGACACCCTGGTGCTGGACAAGACCGGCACGCTGACCGAAGGCCGCCTGACACTCAAGGCCATCCATCCGCTGCGCGATCTTGACGAAGGCAGTTGCCTGGCCCTGGCTGCCGCGCTGGAAAACCGCTCGGAACACCCCATCGCTCGCGCGTTCAGCCAGGCACCTCGCGCTGCGCAATCCGTCGATAGTCATCCGGGACAGGGCCTGCAGGGCCTGGTCGATGGCCGCCTGCTGCGCATTGGCGAGGCCAGTTTCGTATGCGCCCTGAGCGGCAAGGCCGTGCCGCCGATTGCCAGCGAGCATGGCCAGTGGCTGCTGCTGGGCGATGAACAGGGGCCGCTGGCCTGGTTCGTCCTCGACGACCGCCTGCGTGACGATGCCCCGCAACTGATCGCCGCCGCCCGCGCCCGCGGCTGGCATATCCATCTGCTCTCTGGCGACAGCTCGCCGATGGTGGGCGAAGTCGCGCGCCAACTGGGCATCGAGGATGCCCGTGGTGGCCTGACCCCGGATGCCAAGCTGGCGGTGCTCAAGCAGTTGCATGGCGAAGGGCGTCGCGTGCTGATGCTCGGCGATGGCGTCAACGACGTACCGGTATTGGCCGCTGCCGATATCAGCGTGGCCATGGGTTCGGCCTCCGACCTGGCGAAAACCAGCGCCGACGCCGTGTTGCTGTCTAACCGCCTGAGCAGCCTGGTCGACGGCCTGAAGCTGGCCAAGCGCACGCGCCGCATCATCATCGAGAACCTGGCCTGGGCGACGCTGTACAATGGCCTGGTACTGCCCTTCGCCGCCCTGGGCTGGATCACGCCGATCTGGGCGGCTGTGGGCATGTCCCTGAGCTCGCTGCTGGTGGTGCTCAACGCGCTGCGCCTGAGCCGGTAAATTGCAATATAAGTAGGGCGGATTCAGGAGCGAAGCGAACAATCCGCCGTGTGCTTGTACATTGCATCGTCAGGCGTACTGCTTCGCGACGACTGCATGGATGCAGGAGGTAGAGCGACGCAGGAAGCCAAAGTCGAGTACACCCTACGGCGCTGGTGGTGCTCAACGCCTTGCGGCTCAGCCGCTAGGTTGCAGGTGTGCTGCCTCCACCACCCGGTACGCTTTGCGCCACTCAACCGCTTTTCCCCAGACTCGATCACCGGAGACCGCATGTCCGCCCTCTATATCCTGATCCCCGTTGCCATCGGCCTGGTCGGCTTCGCCATCTGGCTGTTCTTCTGGGCGGTGGACAGCGGTCAGTACGACGATCTCGATGGCCCAGCGCACAGTATTCTGTTCGACGACGAAGATCCGCTGCACAAGGCTGGCGTCGAACAGGCCGAAGAACACAACAAGCAGGACAAACCTGATGCTTGAGCTGGCACCACTGCTGGTGTCTGCACTGATTCTCGGCCTGCTCGGCGGCGGCCACTGCCTCGGCATGTGCGGCGGCTTGATGGGCGCGCTGACCCTGGCGATTCCGCCCGAGCAACGCGGCAGGCGTCTGCAACTGCTGCTGGCTTACAATCTCGGGCGCATTCTCAGCTACAGCCTGGCGGGCTTGCTTCTGGGCCTGGCCGGCTGGGCCATTGCCGGCAGCAAAGCCGAGGTGGCGATGCGCACGCTGGCTGCCTTGCTGCTGATTGCCATGGGCCTTTATCTGGCTGGCTGGTGGAGCGGGCTGACGCGTATCGAAGCACTGGGCCGCGGCCTGTGGCGGCATATCCAGCCGCTGACCCGGCGCTTCATGCCGGTCAGCAGCCTGCCACGCGCCCTGGTTCTGGGTGGATTGTGGGGCTGGCTGCCGTGCGGGCTGGTCTACAGCACCCTGCTGTGGGCGTCCAGCCAGGGTAATGCGGTCAACAGCGCCCTGCTGATGCTGGCCTTCGGCCTGGGCACCTGGCCGGTGCTGCTGGCCACCGGGCTGGCTGCCGAGCGCATCACCACCGTACTGCGCAAGCGCGGCGTGCGCATGGCTGGCGGTCTGCTGGTCATTCTGTTCGGCATCTGGACGCTGCCCGGCCCCCACCAGCACTGGCTGATGGGGCACTGACACGTAGCCCGGATGTAAATCCGGGGAAACCTGCAGAGCATCCCCGAATTGCATCCAGGCTCCGCAGCGACAACGCATCCGGTGCTCAACGCGCCCTTGATTCAGGTCAAGGCCGCCACCTACGCGCATCCCTAGACTGGCCGTACAGCCTGTCCAGGATTATTTCCCATGCTCGAAGCCATCCAGTGGGATGCCGACCTGATCCGCCGCTACGATCTCGCCGGCCCGCGCTATACCTCTTACCCGACCGCCGTACAGTTTCACGACGATATCGGCCCGTTCGATCTGCTGCATGCGCTGCGCGACAGCCGCAAGGCACAGCGCCCGCTGTCGCTCTACGTGCACGTGCCGTTCTGCGCGCACATCTGCTACTACTGCGCCTGCAACAAGGTCATCACCAAGGACCGCGGCCGTGCCCTGCCCTATCTGGAAAAACTCGAGCGGGAAATCGAGATCATCAGCCGCCACATCGATCGCAACCAGCCAATCGAACAGCTGCATTTCGGTGGTGGCACGCCGACCTTCCTCAGTCACGACGAGCTGCGGCGGCTGATGCAGCACTTGCGCCAGCACTTCAACCTGCTGGATGACGACTCCGGCGATTACAGCATCGAGATCGACCCACGCGAGGCCGACTGGTCGACCATGGGCCTGCTGCGTGAACTGGGCTTCAATCGCGTCAGCATCGGCGTGCAGGATCTCGACCCCGAGGTGCAGCGCGCGGTCAACCGCCTGCAGACCCTTGAAGAAACCCGCGCCATCGTCGAGGCAGCGCGTACCCTGCAGTTCCGCTCGGTGAACATCGACCTGATCTACGGCCTGCCCAAGCAGACGCCAGAGCGCTTCGCCCGCACCGTGGCCGAGGTCATCGCTCTGCAACCGGATCGCCTGTCGCTGTTCAACTACGCGCACCTGCCGGAACGCTTCATGCCGCAACGCCGCATCAGCTCCGACGACCTGCCGAGCCCGGCAGGCAAGCTGGCCATGCTGCAGAGCAGCATCGAACAACTGACCCGCGCCGGGTATCGTTACATCGGCATGGACCACTTCGCCCTGCCCGACGACGAATTGGCCATCGCCCAGGAAGAAGGCACGTTGCAGCGTAATTTCCAGGGCTATACCACCCACGGTCACTGCGATCTGATCGGTCTGGGCGTTTCTGCCATCAGCCAGATCGGCGATCTGTACAGCCAGAACGACAGCGACATCGCCAGCTATCAGCAGACCCTGGGCAACGGCCAGCTGGCGACGCGCCGCGGCTTGCACTGCAATGCTGACGACCGTCTGCGCCGAGCCGTGATCCAGCAGTTGATCTGCCACTTCGAGCTGCGTTTCGCTGACATCGAACAGGCCCATGCCGTGGTGTTCCGCGACTACTTCGCGGCACTTTGGCCTGAACTTCAGCAACTCGACCGCGACGGTTTGATCGAGCTGGGCGCAGAAGGGATTCAGGTGCGCCCGGCCGGGCGCCTGCTGGTGCGCTCGCTGTGCATGCTGTTCGACCGCTATCTCAACGATCAGGTACGCCAGCGTTTCTCCCGGGTGATCTGAACATGAGCAGCCGGCGCCAGTGACGAACTCCGTCACTGGCTGCCGGATCACCCCATCGCCAACGTGGCAGCGGTTTGCATCTGCTCACTCGACAAGTCGTTATCACGCATCAGCTTGATCAGATTGGCATTGGCCGCAGTCAATGCGCTGTTGAGCGACGCCAGCTCGGTCTGCAGCCCTTCAAGCTGCTGGCGCCTGGTTTCCGCATCGAGGCTCTGATCGCTCATGATCGCCTCGATCTGCGCCTGCTTCTCGACGATCTGCGCACGCAACTCGCGGATCATCTTGAGCAGGTCCTTGATCGCCTTGGGCAGATCGCTGTTATCGATGTCCTCGTTCTTGTCGGACTTGGCCGACATGCTCTTGCCTAACTCGGACAGACTCACACGGAGCCCCTCGCGCACCTCCTCGGGGGTCCGCTCGACTGCGATAAATTGTCGCTGAACGCCCTGGGCAAGATTACTCAGCGGCCCACTTGATGGTATGCGCATCGCGCTGCTCCCTGCGTTGGACTATGGTTCTACAGTCTGAATCGGCACCCTGCGGCTAAACTTGAGCGCTCGGTCAGCCCTTATATGACTGGCCGCCACCCAAGCCCTGCGGTACCCTTACGAACATTGCGTGTATATCTGGGAAGCCCGACGATGTCCGAGAGCATCAAGCTGCACAAGCAGCATCAAGCCCATTGCAAGGATTGCAGCCTGGCTGCCTTGTGCCTGCCCATTTCGTTGAACATGGAAGACATGGACGCGCTCGACGACATCGTCAAACGCGGCCGCCCGCTGAAGAAGGGCGAATTCCTGTTCCGCCAGGGTGATACCTTCGGCTCCGTGTTCGCCGTACGCTCCGGTGCGCTGAAGACCTTCAGCCTGAGCGATGGCGGTGAGGAGCAGATCACCGGCTTCCACCTGCCCAGCGAGCTGGTCGGCCTGTCTGGCGTCGACGGCGAGCGCTATCCGGTTTCCGCACAGGCGCTGGAAACCACTTCGGTTTGCGAAATTCCCTTCGAACGCCTCGACGACCTGGCCCTGCAGCTACCGCAGCTGCGCCGCCAGCTGATGCGTATCATGAGCCGTGAAATCCGCGACGATCAGCAGATGATGCTGTTGCTGTCGAAGAAAACCGCCGACGAACGCATCGCCACCTTCCTGGTCAATCTCTCCGCCCGCTTCCGCGCACGCGGCTTCTCGGCCAACCAGTTACGCCTGGCCATGTCGCGCAACGAAATTGGTAACTATTTGGGCCTTGCGGTAGAGACGGTGTCTCGCGTATTTACCCGCTTCCAACAGAACAAGCTGCTCGAAGCCGAAGGCAAGGAAGTACACATTCTCGACCCGATCGAGCTGTGTGCTCTGGCTGGCGGTAATCTCGACGTTTGAGTTCGCACGGTATTCGCGGGCTCAACGTATTAGGACCCACGATGATCTTTGACGAATTCAGCATCAAGACCCTGATCCGCCCGGTACCGGACTTCCCCAAGCCGGGCGTCATCTTTCGCGACATCACCCCACTGTTCCAGTCGCCGCGCGCCCTGCGCATGGTCGCCGACAGTTTCATCCAGCGTTACGTGGAGGCCGAGTTCAGCCATATCGGTGCCATGGATGCGCGCGGTTTCCTGATCGGCTCGATAATCGCCTACGAACTCAACAAACCCCTGGTGCTGTTTCGCAAGCAGGGCAAACTGCCGGCCGACGTGCTCAGTGAGGGCTACCAGACCGAATATGGCGAAGCCTTCCTCGAAGTGCACAGCGACAGTCTCTGTGAAGGCGATTCGGTGCTGATCTTCGATGACCTGATCGCCACCGGCGGCACCCTGATCGCTGCAGCCAACCTGGTCAGGCGCATGCGCGCAGCGGTCTTCGAGGCCGCCGCGATCATCGACCTGCCTGAGCTGGGCGGCTCGCAGAAACTGCAGGACGCCGGCATCCCCACCTTCACGCTGACGGCTTTCGCCCTCGACGATCATTGAGCCGAAGCGCCTGCCAACCCGGAAGTGGGTTGTTGATTAAGCCGGGCAATGCCCGGCATCACCGATTACCTTGACCAGACTCCCATGCACGAACTCGAACTGAATCCATCCAGCGATTGGCGCCAGCGCCTGGGCGCTGTCATCGACGGCACGCCCGTACAACGCCTGATCACCCTGCTGATCATCGTCAATGCCGTCATTCTCGGCCTGCAGACCTCACCCTCGATCATGGCCGACTGGGGCGCGCCACTGCTGATCCTCGATACCTTCATCCTCGCCTGCTTCGTCATCGAGCTGGCGCTGCGCTTCGTCGCGCGCGGCATCGGCCTGCTGCGCGATCCCTGGGCCGTATTCGATTGCCTGGTGGTCGGCATCGCCCTGGTACCGGCCAGCGGCCCCTTCGCCGTTCTGCGTGCCTTGCGCGTGCTACGGGTACTGCGACTGGTGTCGATCAATCCGAGCATGCGCAAGGTAGTGCAGGCACTGCTCGCTTCGCTGCCTGGCATGGGCAGCATCGTCATGCTGATGGGGTTGGTGTTCTACGTCGCCGCGGTAATGGCTACCCAGCTGTTCGGTGAAAGCTTCCCCGAATGGTTCGGTAACATCGGCGCCAGCCTCTACACCCTGTTCCAAGTGATGACCCTGGAAAGCTGGTCGATGGGCATCGTGCGCCCGGTGATGGAAGAACATCCGCTGGCATGGCTGTTCTTCGTGCCCTATATCCTCGTCGCGACATTCATGATGCTCAACCTGTTCATCGCCGTTATCGTCAACGCGATGCAGAGCACCCACGAGCCAGATGCCGAGGAGCAGGCCGCAGCAGCTCGCGCACAGGCGATTCTCGACGAGCTGCGCGCACTGCGCAGCGAAGTGGCCGAGCTGCGCCGTAACACGCCGTAAGCCCCGCCGTCAGCGCAATCCGCCGCTTCTGGCGCTGCGGGTTGCGCACCTTCCCCCCTGATATCTGCCCATCAGACCCGCCTTAAGTTGGCGGCGCTCAGCGCCCGCACGCCCGATAGTTACATCGTTCAATGACACAGTTGGTCTGTCGAGATTAACCACCTTCGGCACCGAGTGCAGCCAGCCCAAGCCGCACAACAATCGGGAGCACCAACGCCCCTGAAGAGGACTCGAACGATGAGCGCCAGTACTCCACTCCCCCAGCCCAAATCCAGCTTTCCGGTGCGTCGCATGGACTTCAGTTTCAGCGATACACCGAAATACTGGTTCTACGACGACCCGTTCATGAGCCATTTCATGAACAACCTGTCGTCGCTGTTCCCCTACGGTGAGAAGTTCTTCGTCGACAGCGTGCGCGCCGTACGCGACCAGGTCAGCGAGCCGCAGCTGAAAAAAGACATCAGCGCCTTCATCGGTCAGGAGGCCATGCACTCCAAGGAGCATGCGGCCTATAACGACTACGCCAACGAGCACGATATCGACCTGGAGCGCCTCGAGCTGCGCATCAAGGTATTGCTCGAATGGACGACCCGCTTCAGCACCAAGAAGCAACGCCTGGCAGCGACCTGCGCCCTTGAGCACTTCACCGCGACCATGGCCGAGCAGTTACTCAACCGTGAGGACCTCACCACCCAGATGAACGACCCGAAGCTCTATCAACTGTGGATGTGGCACGCCATCGAGGAAAACGAGCACAAGGCCGTGTGCTACGACGTCTACCAGAAGGTCTACGGCGGCTACTTCACCCGTACGCTGGTGATGATGCTGACCACCCTGATGTTCCTCGGCGTGATCGGCTGGTTCCAGATTCACCTGCTGCGCAAGGACGGGCAACTGTTCAACTGGCGCAGTTGGGGCTTCGGCCTGAAGAAGCTGTTCGGCCCGCGTAATGGCTTCTTCACCAGGCTGCTCGGTCCGTATCTGGACTACTACCGCCCAGGCTTCCACCCCAGGGATCACGACACCGACACGCTGGAAAATCGCTGGCGCGAGCGCCTCGGTTTCAGCAGCTGAAGCCTCTTGACGTACAGATGTAGACACCAACAAGAACGACAAGCAGGAGTTCGGTCATGAATGCGCCCGTGTCACCCCCTAGCGCTGTCCGCCGATGCAAGATCGCCATCCTCGGCAGCGGCTTCTCCGGCCTCGGTATGGCCATTCGCCTCAAGCAACAGGGCGAGCAGGACTTCCTGCTGTTCGAAAAGGAAGCAGGTGTCGGCGGCACCTGGCGCGTCAACAACTACCCGGGTTGCGGCTGCGACGTGCAATCGCATCTATATTCCTTCTCCTTCGAGCCCAACCCGAACTGGACGCGAATGTTCGCCAGGCAGCCGGAAATCAAGGCATACCTGGAAGGTTGCTGGGAGAAGTACCGCCTGCAGGACAAGACCCTGCTGGACACAGAAGTGGGGCAGATGCGCTGGGATGAGCACGCCGAGCTATGGCATCTGCAGGACCGCGCCGGCAACCAGTACAGCGCGCAATTCGTGGTCTCCGGCATGGGCGCCCTGTCGACGCCCTCGATTCCCAAGCTCAAGGGTCTGGAGCATTTCACTGGCGAGGTCTTCCACTCGCAACAGTGGAACCACGACTATGACCTGACCGGCAAGCGCGTGGCGGTAATCGGCACTGGCGCATCGGCCATCCAGTTCGTGCCGCAGATCCAGCAACAGGTCGCGCGGCTCGATCTTTACCAGCGCACCGCGCCGTGGATCATGCCCAAGCCCGATCGTGCCATCCGCGATGGCGAGCGCATGCGCTTCAGGCGCTTCCCGCTGGCGCAGAAGCTCTGGCGCGGCGCGCTGTACGGCATTCTCGAAAGCCGGGTAATCGCCTTCGCCTTCGCCCCGCGCCTGCTGCGCATGGCCCAGGGTATCGCCAAGCTGTATATCAAGAAGCAGATCAAGGACCCGCTGCTGCGCGCCAAGGTCACCCCGGACTACACCATGGGCTGCAAGCGCGTGCTGATCTCCAACGATTACTACCCGGCGCTGACTCAGGCCAACGTCGAGGTGATCACCGACGGTATCGCCGAAATCCTGCCCAGCGGCGTGCGCAGCGTCGACGGCCAGGAGCGCGAAGTCGATGCCATCATCTTCGGCACCGGCTTCACCCCGAGCGACCCGCTACCACGCGGCACGGTGTTCGGCCGTGGCGGTGTAGACCTGCTCGACACCTGGCCCGAGGGCCCGGAAGCCTACAAGGGCACCATGACTGCCGGCTTTCCCAATCTGTTCTTCCTCATGGGCCCGAACACCGGCCTGGGCCATAACTCCATGGTTTACATGATCGAGTCGCAGATCACCTATGTGCTCGGCGCACTCAAGCAGCTCGAAGAGGGCCGGCTGCAGAGCCTGGAGCCCAAGCGCGAGGTGCAGGACGCCTTCAACCGCAAGATCCAGGGCACCCTCGGCAGCACCGTATGGAATGCCGGCGGCTGCATGAGCTGGTACCTGCATCCGGTCAGCGGGCGCAACTGCACGGTGTGGCCAGGTTTCACCTGGCGCTATCGCATGCTGACCCGCCACTTCGATCCGCATGCCTACCACTTCAGTCGCCAGCACGCCGCTCACCCGGCGCAGAGCAGTGCCATCACCCTCGATGCGCAGGAGGTCAGCGCATGAAATCCTTCGAGAACAAAGTAGCCGCCATCACCGGCGCCGGCTCAGGTATCGGCCGTGCCCTCGCCTGTCACCTGGCGCGCCAGGGTTGCCACCTGGCGCTGTCCGACATCAACGTCGAGGGCCTCAAGGAAACCGCCGAACAGGCGCGCAAGCTCGGTGTCAGCGTCAGCCAGCAGCAGGTCGACGTTGCCGACCGTGCTGCCGTCGAGGCCTGGGCCGAGCAGATCGTAAGCGAGTTCGGCCGAGTCAACGCCATCTTCAACAATGCCGGCGTGGCTCAGGGCGGCACAGTGGAAGGCAACGCCTACGCCGATTACGAATGGATCATGAGCATCAACTTCTGGGGCGTGGTCAACGGTACCAAAGCCTTTCTGCCGTACCTCAAGGCGGCGGGCCAGGGCCATGTGGTCAACGTGTCCAGCGTCTTCGGCCTGTTCTCCCAGCCCGGTATGAGCGCTTACAACGCCAGCAAGTTCGCCGTGCGCGGCTTTACCGAGTCGCTTCGCCAGGAACTGGACATGGCCGCCTGCGGCGTTTCCGCCAGTTGCGTGCACCCCGGCGGCATCCGCACCAACATCGCCAAGACCGCGCGGATGAACGACAGCCTGGCCAAGGTCACCGGTCAGGCCGCCGAGCAGGCACGTCAGCAATTCAACGACCAGTTGCTACGCACCACGCCGGAGCAGGCGGCCAGGGTTATCGTAAATGGAGTGCTGGCCAACAAACGGCGCATTCTGATCGGTGCCGATGCCCATGCCCTGGACTGGATGCAACGCAGCATGCCGGCGCTGTACCAACGCCTGGTCACTCTGTCGATGCGCCTGGCTGCCCGCTTCGCGCCCAAAGCACGGGGCACGGACGAGGTGCGCGAGATATCCTAGGGCGCATCGATGCTGGTTGCATGCCCTTGGTACGCACGATGCCCAGAGCCTGGAGAATCAGAGTGGGCGCGTGCGACAACGCGAGAAAAGTGGCACGTTTGTCGGCCAACATTCGGTTCGCCAGCATTTGCGCTAAGGTTGGGAGGCAGACGCATCACTCATCCACGCGGCGCCGCCACCGGCTCCCAGCTGGAACCTCGGTGTAGCGTCGACACCGAGGGCGGCGCCTTGATCCACGAGGTGGCCTCATGAGCGCGCTTACCTGCACCCACCGTGATCACACCATCCACGCCTGTGTCATGGAACACCCCGGCCTGCCGACACCCTGGGCCGGCGGTTGCCAGATTACCGATCCCAACGGCAACACCAGCAAACGCCAGACCTTGCCGGTGGATTACGCCTTCATGGATGACCTGAACAAGGCCCAGCACGCGTCCATCGCCCATGGCAAATGGCTGGTAGACCAGAAGCTGGATCACGGCCGCAGCTGGCATTGAGGCCAACTCAGGCGTAGGGTGCGCCGTGCGCACCGATGGCCTGCACTGGCTACTTTTGCAATGTGCAGGGGCGGTGCGCGTGACGCACCCTACGAGTCGTAGCCCGGATGGAATCCGGGAGAGATCGGAAATGGTCCCCGGATTGCTTCCGGGCTACGAACGGTCGCGCAACGGATCGAGCAACGGTTTGAGGCCGTTGTGGTCGATCTCCTGCATCAGCGCGAGCAGCTGACCCAGCTCCCCCTTGGGAAAACCCGTGCGGGCGAACCAGTTGAGGTAGTGGCCCGGCAGATCGGCGATCAGTCGATCCTTGTACTTGCCGTAAGGCATACGGCGGGTCACCAGGAGTTTCAGCGCTTCGGGGTTCATCGGTTACTCGAATGGCCGGAAAATGATCCGGCCATTGTGCCAGGCATCAGGCCCTGGACGAAAAGCACCTAGCCGCGAAGTGCTTCGCGAACGAAATCCAGGCGATCCTGACCGAAGAACATCTCGCCGCCGACAAAGCAGGTCGGCGCACCAAATACGCCGCGCTTGACCGCCTCCTCGGTCGTGGCCTTGAGCGCGTCCTTCACTGCCGGCTCGGTGATCTGCGCCTGCAGGAGCGCCGCATCGAAGCCAGCGGCAACCAGCACACCTGCCACCTTGGCCGGATCCCCCATGTTCACCCCATCGACCCAGGTCGCCTGGAACAACGCCCGCAAGGCATCGGCGAAATGCTCCGACTGATGCGACTGCACCGCCACCAGCAGGCGCATCAGCGTCAGGGTATTGATCGGAAAATGCGGGTTGAAGCGCATAGGCACCCCGTAGCGCTCGGCAAAGCGCGCCAGGTCACGAATCATGTAACGGCCCTTGGCCGGGATCATCGCCGGCGAGGCGTTGCCGGTGGCCTGGAACACGCCACCGAGCAGCATCGGTCGATAGACCAGTTCAGCACCGGCGTCGCGACACAGATCAGGCAGCTGGGTATAGGCCAGGTAGGACGCCGGGCTGCCCAGGTCGAAGAAGAACTCCACCGTCTTGCTCATCAGTTTCACTCGCTCGTTATTGTGACTATGGGCTCAGCACAGATTACCAGCGCTCCATCCACGGCCGCAGATCCAGCTCGAAGGTCCAGGCGTCGCGCGGCTGTGCATGCAAAAACCAATAGCTGTCGGCAATGTGCTCGGGATCGAGAATGCCATCCTGATCCTTCTTGGCGTAGAGCTCGGGAAAGCTGTCGCGGATAAAGGCGGTATCGATGGCACCATCGACCACCACATGGGCTACATGGACATTCAACGGCCCCAGCTCACGCGCCATGCTCTGCGCCAGCGCCCGGATACCGTGCTTGGCCCCGGCGAAAGCTGCAAATCCGGCGGCGCCACGCAGACCCGCAGTCGCGCCGGTAAACAGGATGGAGCCACGGCCACGGGCGACCATTCGCCTGGCCACCGCCTGACTGGTGAGAAAGCCTGAGAAGCAGGCCATTTCCCAGATCTTGAAGTACTTGCGTGCGGTTTCATCGAGGATGCTGCAAGGCACGTTGGCGCCGATATTGAACACCATCACCTCGATCGGCCCGATGTCACGCTCGATGCTCTCGACCAGTTCAGCCACCTGCTCCTCGCGCCGTGCATCGGAAGCAAAACCGTGCGCCTCACCGCCTTCGCCGCGAATTTCCTCCAGCAGCGGTTGCAGCTTATCCAGGCTGCGCCGGGTGACGCAGGCGACATACCCCTCACGGGCAAAACGCCGGGCGATGGCGCCGCCGGTGGCATCACCCGCACCAATGATCAACGCGACCTTCTTGTTCTCGTGCATGGCTTCCTCCATTAACTAACGATCGTTAGCTGAACGAACGTTATGCTATGCTCTCGGGCAGGTCAACCCAGCATAGAACGGAGTCATCCATGCGCTATTGCGCCGAACACAAGGCTGAAACCCGCGAGCGTCTGCTCGCCAGCAGCGGCGCTATTGCCAAGCAGCAAGGTTTTGCCGTGACCGGCGTGGACGCGCTGATGAAGACCATTGGTCTAACCGGCGCAGCCTTCTACAGCCATTTCCCGAGCAAGGATGACTTGTTCGTCGAGCTGATCGAACGCGAGCTGCGCAACAGCCTGAGCCGGCTTGGCGGCGAACCGGGTGAAGCCGGGCGTGACAAGCTGCAACGCTGCCTGACAGCCTATCTCAGCCTGGCGCATGTCGAGCAGCCGGACAAAGGCTGTGTACTACCGACCCTGGGTGCGGAGATCGCCCGTGCCGATGAACGCGTCCGGCTGCGTACCGAGCAGCAGATCCTGCAGTTGCAGAGCACCTGGGCCGAGATCATCGGTGACCCGCAACTGGCCTGGACGATTCTCGCGCAATGCCTGGGCAGCCTGCTGCTGGCGCGCATGATGGCCAGCCAGGAATCGCGCCAGCAGGTGCTCGGCGCCAGCCTGGACATGCTCGAACACACATTGAAGCCTGTCAGCTGAGCGCGGATGCCGTTAACCTATGCGGGTTCTTTCTGCCAGGACTGATCCATGTCGCACACCCCTTCCCCGCTGGTTGGTGAAACCCCGCTGCACGCCGTCGAGGTGCGCATCCTCGGCTGCCTGATCGAAAAGCAGCTGACCACGCCGGAAACCTATCCGCTGACGCTCAATGCCGTGCAACTGGCCTGCAACCAGAAAACCAGTCGCGAACCCTTGATGAACCTGGAAACCGGTGAAGTCGGGCGCTACTTGCGCAGCCTGGAAGGTCGCAAGCTGGTGCACCTGGTGATGGGCAGCCGTGCCGACCGCTGGGAACAGCGTTGCGACAAGCAGCTGGAGTTGGTCAAACCACAGACTGTACTGCTCGGCCTGCTGCTGTTGCGCGGCCCGCAGACGCTCAATGAGCTGCTCACGCGCAGCAATCGCATGCACGATTTCGACGATGTCGCGGAGGTCCAGCATCAGCTGGAGCGTCTGATCGGTCGAGGTCTGGCGCTACTGCTGCCGCGCCAGAGTGGTCAGCGCGAGGATCGCTACATGCATCTGCTGGGCGAATCTGCAGATATGGAAAGCCTGCTGGCCAGCCGCCCTGCTGCTCGCGGGGAGGCTGCGGCACCTAGTGAAGATAGACTGGTCGAACTCGATGCGCGCATCGCCGCCCTCGAAGAACGTCTGGCGCGCCTGGAAGGCGCGCAATAACCCAAGGAGCTCATGCATTGAATTTCAAAACTCGTCTCTGCCTCATCCTAGGCGCCACCCTGCTCGCAGCCGGTTGCAGCAGCACCACTGAGAAGCCGGCACCCGCAGCCGCGCCGAACGGCCCTGCACCGGACAGCTGCACCTCGTCCGCTGTCGAGCATTTCAAAGGCCAGACCGCGACACCCGAACTGCTCGAACAGGCACGCCAGCAAGCTGGAGCGAGCACCGCTCGCATTCTCACGCCAAACAGCGTGGTGACCTTGGAATACAATGGTCAACGCCTTAACCTCAACGTTGACGATCAGCGAGTGATCACCCGCGTATCCTGCGGCTGATGTCACCGGTGGTGCGGGTTGCCCCGCATCACTGCCACCCCCTTTGCACAGGCCAATGCCATGACTTCCCAAGTGGAACCCTGCGCCGAGCTGATGCTGGACAACCAGCTGTGCTTCGCCCTCTATTCCACCTCGCTGATGATGACCAAGACCTACAAGCCCCTGCTGCAGGCGCTCGGTCTCACCTATCCGCAGTATCTGGCCATGCTGGTGCTGTGGGAAAACGAGGGCATCACCGTCAGTGAGATCAGTGCGCGCATGCTGACCGACCCCGGCTCGCTGACGCCTCTACTCAAGCGCCTGGAAAGCGAAGGCCTGCTGCAACGCCAGCGCAGCAGTCAGGACGAGCGCGTGGTGCAGCTGTACCTGACCGACAAAGGTCGCGCCCTGCACGAACAAGCCAAAGCATTGCCTGCCTGCATCCTCAAGGCTTCTGCGTTGAACATGGAACAGCTGGGCAAGCTGCGTGGCGACCTGATCGAACTGCGCAGCCACCTGCAAGACGCCCTCTGACCCCAGGCGATGCCAGCCATCGCCTGCTCTCGCTATCCCGCCTGCTAGGCGAAACCCTGTTCACGCCGCGCTCAACGGCCTCCATCGTCTATTCACACCTCGCTCACTGGCTCATCCTGAGCCTCGATTCGCTCTGAATCTGGCAAATCACCTACAACATCTGCGGCAAAGCATGGCCGCAACCCCTGCCGCGCCTACTTATTCCTGAAAAATAAACGCCTATAACCAAATCTTCCATCAATTCATCTTGCGCACTAATGTTTTGCGCAATATAGTTCACCCCATGGAAACGGTTGGCGCACAAAAGATTAGCAAACCAATCCATCCCTACCCCACCGACAAGGATCAATGCCATGACTATCGAAAACGTTCTGTACCGCGCAACTGCTGAAGCCTTTGGTGGCCGTG
>Ga0307408_100000058_pt1 | contig 135057 bp, 122 predicted proteins | sample 322Cmetagenome_FD_202116 | JGI IMG/M metagenome (GOLD analysis project Ga0307408, IMG submission 202116) | Maize rhizosphere microbial communities from greenhouse at UC Davis, California, United States - 322HYB-C-3 | ecosystem: Host-associated > Plants > Roots > Rhizosphere > Soil | place...
CTCGAAAGTGGACCTATTTGTACCGAACGGCTGGCGGAGCGGACGGGGCTCGAACCCGCGACCTCCAACGTGACAGGCTGGCGCTCTAACCAACTGAGCTACCGCTCCAGTCCCGCTCGGGTGCGCGGAAGCTAAAAACCCACCCGCCGATTTGCAACACAAAGCTTAAAGAAATTTCAGAATCCTCGGCCTTGGAATCATGCCGGTTTCCCAGCTCGGCGGCTCCACTCGGTCGACGGCTTTTAGAACTCGATCACCGCCTTCAACACGCCGGTTTCGGGCTGGGTCCAGGATTCGAACAAAGCGGGAACTTCGCTCGCTTCAGCGCGGTGGGTGATCCAGGGACGCGTGTCGATTCGCCCGTCTTCGATCGCTCGAATGATGCGACTGAAATCTTCCGGCGCGGCGTTGCGGCTGGCCATAAGGGTCAGCTCACGGCGGTGGAAGTTCGGGTCGTCGAAGGTGACTTCGCCCGGGAACAGACCGATGAACACCAATCGACCGCCGTGGGCCGGGTAGTTGAAGGCGTTTTTCATCGAACCCGGATTGCCGGTGGCATCGAAGACGGCGGTCGGCAGGTCGCCGTCGGTGATTTCCAACAAACGCTCCAACACGTTCTCGCGCTGGCCGTTGATCGCGTGTTGGACGCCGAGCTGTTGCTGGCAGAATTCGAGGCGCTGGTCGTTGATGTCGACGACGATCGTGTTCGCTCCGGCTTCGACGGCGAACTGCATGGCGGAAAGACCGATCGGACCGGCGCCGATGACGAGGGCGAATTCGCCCGCTTTTACCGCCGCGCGTTGGACGGCGTGCGCGCCGATGCCGAGCGTTTCGACGAGCGCGAGTTGCTCGTAGCTCAGTCTCTCCGATGGATGCAGTTTCACGGCGGGCAGCACGAAACGTTCGCGCATGCCACCGTCGGCATGCACGCCGATGACTTGAAGCTTGGTGCAGCAATTCCCCTTCCCGCTCCGGCAGGCGATGCACGTGCCGCAGTTCAGGTAGGGCTCGACCGAGCAGCGGTCGCCGGGTTTGACGTTCGTCACGCCGTCGCCGGTGGCGATCACCTCGACGCCGAGTTCGTGACCGAGCACGCGCGGATAGGTGAAGAACGGTTGCTTACCGCGAAAGGCGTGGATGTCCGTGCCGCAGACACCGACGCGATGCACGCGGACGAGCGCTTCGCCCGAGCTCGGCATGGCGGGTTCATCGTGCGATTGAAGGACGAGGGATCCGGGTTCCTGGAGAACGAGGGCTTTCATGAAAACAAAGAAGCGAGAAGCTCGGGCTCGCGGCCGAAGCGTTCGACGAACTCCGCGCGTGTCGGAACGAGCCGCACGGCCATCTTCGCCTCGTGATTGAGCGCGATCGCGGAAAGCTGATGGTCGAAAAACGGGTTGCGGAAACGATCAAGCGTCGCGCGGGCGAAGCCGTCCGGATCTTCGCAGCGGCCTTCGAGCACTGGCACGATTTCCTCGAACAACAACTTCTCCAGCCACGGGCCGACCTGGGGATGCTCGACCGCTTCGCGCACGGTCGCGATGCCCATCGGCAATGCCTTGCAGACGAGCGCACTGTGCGCGCCGTTCAGGATGCGGACTTTCCGCAGGTAATACGAACCGATGTCGTCGCACGCGACGATCGCCGGATGCTCGATGCCGCAGCCGGCCGGATCTTCGATCGCCCAGAACGCGAACGGTTCCACCGCGAGCAACAACGGGTCGATGCCAAGCAAAGGATGCTCTTTCGGCGCGCCGGGCACGATGCGGTCGACCAGATTGTTCAGCCAGCGGCACTCGTCGTGAAGCCACTGCGCGGCCTGTTCGTCGACGCCCCAGCGAATCGCCTGTTCGAGCACCAGCGCGCGAAGCTTTTCGGCGTTCTTCTCGATCAGTTCGCAGGGCAGAATCGTCACGCCCGGTTGACCGGCTTCGTAACGAGCAAGCAGCACGGCGAGCAATTTCGCGGGAAACGACTTCGGTGCCTCCGTCGTGCGCGCGACATCCGCTTCGTCCAACACGAAGCCGGCTTCGGTCGTGTTCGACAAAATCCACCTCAGTTCGGACGAAGCGGCGAACGCGAGCACGTCGCTCCATTGCGTGCCGGCGTGAAGCGCGCGGGAGATAGAATCGACCTCCACCGTTTCATCGACGATCGCGCCATCGAGCACCCCACGCACCGCGACGTTGTAACGTCCGTTCGCCCGGTTGATCGCCTCGGCGCGTTCGAGGCCGGTCGATTGCACAACGACGATTTTGCCGGGCGGGTTATTGCCGCGATTCGCTTTTGAAATGAAGAAGTCGGCGAAGCCACGAAGGAAATTGCCCGCGCCGAACTGGAGAACGGTTTCGGGCAAACTCACAATGTCACCCCCTGTTTCCAAATGGTGATTTCGCGAAAGCCGTTGACCTCGTTGCGCGCCTGTTTGCGACCGCTGGCCACGTCGAGGATCAGATTCATCAGATCGTCCGTCACCGCATCGGCATCGACGCCCGGATCCAACAAGCGGCCCGCGTCGAAATCGATCCAGCCCGGCTTGCGTTCCGCCAGGCTATGATTCGAAGCGATCTTCAAAGTCGGCACTGGTACGCCGAGCGGCGTACCCCGGCCGGTGGTGAACAGCACGCAATGCGCACCCGAAACCGCGAGCGCCGTGGCCGAAACGCCGTCGTTGCCTGGAGCTTGCACAAGGCAAAGGCCGCCGAGTCCTTGCTTGGCGGATTCACCATAACCGGCGATCTGTTTCACCGGCGCGCGTCCGCCCTTCTGGATACAGCCGAGCGATTTTTCCTCCAACGTGGTGATGCCGCCCTCCTTGTTGCCGGGCGACGGGTTCTCGTAGATCGGTTCGTTGTGGCGGCGGAAGTAGTCCTTGAAGTCGTTCACCATTCCAACCGCCTGATCGAAAACTTCGCCCGTCTCGCAGCGGGAGAACAACGGCGTTTCCGCGCCGAACATTTCCGGCACTTCGGTCAACACGGCCGTGCCGCCCCACGACGTGAGGCGATCGGCTATGCGGCCCACCAGCGGATTCGCGGTGATGCCGCTGAAACCATCGCTGCCGCCGCATTTCATCGCGAGCACCAGCTCCGACGCCGGAATCGGTTCGCGTTCCGCCTGCGAGGCGTTCGCGGCAAGTTCGCGCACCGCTTCCACGCCGGCTTCCACTTCGTCGAGCACTTCCTGCGCATTGAAGAAGCGAACGCGCTTCGGATCGTACGAACCGATTTCCTGGAGGAAACTCTTCAGCGTGTTGTTCTCGCAACCGAGGCCGAGGATCAACACCGCCGCGGCGTTCGGATGACGAACGAGGCCGGAAAGAATCTTGCGCGTATGGCCGAGGTCGTCGCCGAGCTGCGAACACCCGTAAGGATGCGTGAAGGCGTAAATGCCATCGATCGGCCCGCCCGGCGTGACGAGTTCCTTCGCGGCGAGGTCGGCGATGCGCTGGCTCGGCACGTTGACGCAAGCCACCGTGTTGATGATCCAGATTTCGTTGCGGGTCGCGGCACGGCCATCGGCGCGACGGAAACCCATGAACGTAGGCGTTTCGCCGGAAGGCGCGGGAGCTGGCGCAGAACCGCTTGCCCAGGACAACTCGGTATCGTCGCGCAGTCCGGTTTTCAGATTGTGCGAATGGACGTGTTCGCCCGCATGAATGAGAGCGGTGACCACGCCGATCGGAAAGCCGTATTTGATGACCGGTTCGCCCGGTTGCAGATCGCGCAGCGCGGCCTTGTGGCCCGCCGGGATGGCATCGAGCGTGAGAGATCCCTCGACCGTGCCGGGCGCGATGGCTTCGGGAGCGACCGCGACGTTGTCGTCGGGATGGATTTGAACGAGACGTTTCATGCGGATTGGATCAGGACGGCGCGACAGGGCGAACCTGAGAAGCCGGGCAGATGGAGCGGCAAGGCTTGGAATACGGCACCCGCCACGAACTCTTGCCAACCTTCTGGAAAACGTAATTCCTCCACCACCCAGACACCCGCGCCGAGCAGGATCTCGTGGGTGCGGACGTTATCTTCGTCGTCCATGCCGCCGATCGAAAAGTGATCAATGCCAACGGCCCGCACGCCTTGAGCGACAAGCCATTCAGCACCCGAGGGCGAGAGGTAAGGCGACTCGTAAAGCCACTCGACGGTTTTCGCCCGTTTACGCCCCCACCCCGTTTCCAACAAAACGATGCGGTCTTTCAGCTCCAATCCCGCGCAGGCGCTTTCCAGCAACGTCGCGTCGATCGGCGTGTGCTCAGTCACGCGACCGGTGAGGTCCAAACCCACCGCCGGTGCCATGAAGGCTTCCAGCGGAAATTGGTCGATCGATTTCCCCCCGGCGATCTTGTGAAGAGGCGCGTCGAGGTGCGTGCCGGTGTGCGACGCCATGTGGAATTCTTCCATGCGCCAGCCATCGGCCGGATGATCGGCGGTGACGGGCATCCGGACCGGCGGATGCACCGGGCAATTCGGCGAGCCATCGCCGAGCGGCTGGGAGAGATCGAGGATGCGGAAGTTCATGAAATCGATCAGCCAAGGTTTTCCGCCGGGTCGCGATGCTGGGGCAGACCGCGGGTGAAGGTGAGATTGTGGATCGGGGCGAGGATTTCCATTACCTCGGCGACCAGTTGCTCGTTCAACGGCTCGTCCACGTAGGCGATGTTGTCGCGGATGTTTTTCGGGTTCGCCGAGCCCACGAGCGTGGTGGCGATATCCGGATTCGCGCAGCAGAACTGAACAGCCAGCTTCACGATGTCCTCGCCCTTCGCCCGGCAATGCCGCACCGCCTTGGCGCATCCTTCCTGAATCGCCTTCGACGCCGGGTGCCACGACGGCGCGCCGCGTTCGGTGAGCAGACCCATGCCGGTGGGCGAGGCATTGATCACTCCGACCCCCTTCTCCTGGCACGCGGGCAACAGCCCGGCCAACGAGGTGTCGTTGAGTTCGTAGTGGCAGAAGGAAAGGATCGTCTCGACCGTGCCCGCGGGGACACGGTCGAGAATCGAACGAAACACCCCGAGTGGCAACCCGGTGATGCCTACGTGGCGAACAAGCCCTTGCTCCTTCAGGGCGTGGAGCGCAGGCAAGGTTTCATTCACGATCTGGTCGTGATCGGCGAACTCGATGTCGTGGCACTGGATCAGGTCGAGATAATCGACGCCCAGGCGGACAAGACTGTGCTCGACGCTGCGTTCGGTGCTCGCTTTCGAGAAATCGTAATCGCCGCGGGCCTCGCTGTAGCTGCCGATCTTGGACGCGAGGTAGTAGCGGTCCCTTTCCACGCCTTGGAGCGCGCGACCAAGGTTCAGCTCGGCGAGCGTGCCGCCGTAAGCGGGCGAAACGTCGATGAAATTGATCCCGCCATGGAGTGCCGCGTGGACGGTGGCGACGCAGTCATCGATCGACACCGGGCGGAACACCCCGCCGAGCGACGAGGCTCCGAAACCAAGCACCGACACTTCCATTCCCGTGTGACCCAGTTTGCGATATTGCATGACGTTTTGAAGACAAGAGCGATGGAATCCAGGAAACCGCCGATTCCATTCGGTTCGGCCAATACTAACGCTAGGACGCCGGCCTAGCCATGGCACTTTCCCGCCAATCCATATCGATTCTTGACCGGACGTCAACCCAAGCCATGGTGATTCCATCATGGCTCAACCTCAGCCGGAACCGCCCGCTTTCGTGTCCCGTCAGGTGACCGATGCGCGGCGTTTTTACCTCGACCTGAATCCCCCGGCCTCCACCCCGCTCGCGGTGGTTTGCGGCGGATGGGAGCGTTGCGCGCCCGATTACCGGATCGCCCGGCGGGATCTTCCGTATTTTTGCCTCGAATACGTCGCCGACGGACAAGGCGAACTGGTTCTCGGAAATGCAAAGCAACCTCTTCGCCGGGGCGTGGTTTTCGCTTACGGGCCCGGACATCTCCATTCGATCACCACCGATCCGGAGCGGACGCTTTCGAAGTACTACGTCGACTTCACCGGCTCGGCTTCCCTGCGATTGCTTCACGAGAATGGCATGAATCCGGGTGTCTGTCTCGAAGCCGGCGACCCGGAGCGGATCGAACTGGCTTTCGCACGGTTGATCGAATCCGGCTCCCATCACGGACCGAATCAAGCGCGCATCGTGATGCTTCAATTGGAGATCCTGCTATTGGAAATCGCCGGCACACGCATCGCCTCGCCCGCGCAGGGGCAATCGTATCAAAGCTTCCTGCGTTGCCGCGATTACCTCGACTCCCATTATCTTGAACTCACCACGGCCGAGGAAGTCGCCGCCGCCTGTCATCTGGATCCCGCTTACCTCTCGCGTCTCTTTGCGAAATACGCCCGCGAATCACCTTATCGCTATCTGTCGCGGAAAAAAATGACCCACGCCGCGGACCTCCTTGAGGGGGGGCAAAGCATCGTGCGTGAAGTCGCATCAAGCCTCGGCATGGACCCGTTCCACTTCTCCCGTGTGTTCAAGCGGATTTTCGGCATGTCGCCTTCCGCTTTCGCCCATCGAAGAGACGGAATGTAAGAAAAAGAAACCGCAGATGAACGCGGATTCACACGGATTTTTGCGAATGCCGAAGGCATTGCAGCCCAAGTAGACGGTGATTGAGCGAAGCGACATCACCGGTAATCAGCCGTGCGAATGTTCGCACCCCGTGAGCGGGTGCCAGCCCGGCTGCGACGCCCTTCGGGGTCGGATCCGTGGTGAGCCCTCTATCCGGTGGTAGTCGTCGCTACGCTCCTCGACCACCGGCTACTAGGCTGCCATCCCTGACGGGATGAAGAACTCACTTTCCCAGGATCGGCGGCAAGGCGGCCATCCACACGGACGCTTGCGCGCAGGCGATCACCGCTTCCTCGTCATCCGCCCGGCGAAAGATTCGCTGTCCGCGCATCTTTCCGGCGGCACGGGCGACGGCTCGCAGTTCCGTACCGATCGAAAGCAACCCGAACACCGCCGAAAGCGCGATCGCTCCGAGCACGATCGCCAGCGCGCCGAACAGCGGCAGCTTTGCCAGAGCCATCGCGAAAACGAGCACCACGAGGGTCAAGGGCGGGACGGCCAAACCGAAACGTCGCGCCGCTTCTCTCGCTCGTGCGGCTTTCGGATCGTGTTCGTTCCATTGCACCAACGCCACCCGCCGCAGTTCTCGGCCGAGTGTTCCGGCATCCATTTTTTCCGGCAATGATTCGCCCGTGCAGGTTTGCCAACGCCCGGGATCCGGCTGACAGACTCGCCCGCCGAATTGGAGAAACCCACGCTTTCCGAACCACCCGCGCAAGAGCAAGGCAACCGCAAGCATGAGAGCGGAACAAAAGAACAGTAAGCGCCAGAGGATCACGGTCGGCGCTCAGGTACCGTTAATCCGAAGTCCCCACAAGGTGGGAAAACCGTTTCTTGTTCAAACCCAGGCATGGACCTCAAGAGGGTCTGTCAGATTGGCGGTCCCGCCGAATTCACGACGGATTTGTCAACGCCGTGTTTCCGCACACGCCGATTTTTGTCAACGACAGGTAAATCCGCTCCACGCTTCGAAAAATCCCGATACTCTGCGGTTCATGTCAGCCCCCTTGCCCGCCATCCTGATGATCGACGACGACCGTGGCCTCACGGAATTGGTCGGCGATTACCTGCGGCCCATGGGTTACCAAGTCGAAGTCGCCTACACCGGCACGGACGGCCTGGAACGGGCGACCGAGCAGCCGTGGCATGCGATCATTCTCGATGTGATGCTGCCGGGCATGGACGGCTTCGAGGTGCTCAAGAAACTGCGCGCCGTCAGCAACACGCCCGTATTGATGCTCACGGGCCGCAGCGACGAAACCGACCGCATCGTCGGCTTGGAAGTCGGAGCCGACGATTACCTGCCGAAGACCTTTTCCATGCGGGAACTTCTCGCCCGGCTCCGCGCGGTCACCCGCCGCACCGCTCAGTCGAATTCGCCATCGAACGCCCAACCCGCACTCGATCAACTCGTCGTGGGCGATCTTCGCATCACGCCCGAAACACGCCGGGCGGTGTTGGGCGATCAACCGCTCCAGCTTCGTCCCATCGAATTCGATCTGCTTCACGCTTTGGCGAAAACCAAAGGCCGCGTGCGCAGTCGCGACTGGCTGTTGGAGCAGGTGCGCGACCGCGAATACGAGATCTTCGACCGCACGATCGACATGCACATCTCCGCGCTACGGAAAAAGCTCGGCGATGATCCGAAGGAGCCTCGGTTCATCCGCACCTATCGCAGCGTCGGCTACATGCTCATCGACCCCGTCGCGGAGGCCTGATCATGAAAGGCACCCGTTTCCCCCTGTCGGCCAAGATCACCTGCCTGTTCCTGTTGAACATGCTGGTGCTGGTCGTCGCCGGTTACTTGCTCATGCGGCAGAGCTGGAGCTTGGCCGCTTTGCCCGCGACTCGCTCCAACAAACTCGATCTCGCCGCGGCCGCGATGGTGCCGGAGCTGGAGCGAAAGCCGCTGCGTGAATGGGACTCGGTGCTCGATGCCGCTGCGAAGAAGCATGGCGTCACTTTCTTTCTCTATAGCCAACGCGGCCCACGTCTCGCGGGTTCGCCCGATTTCCTGCCGGGTAACGTCCACAGCGCCGCGATCACCCAGCCCATGCACCGTGGTCCGGCACCTCGACCGCGGGAATTCGGCGACCATCCCCATCCCCGACGCGGAGGTCCGTTCGATGAATTCGACGACCATCCCCATCCCCGACATGGAGGTCCGTTCGATGAATTCGACGATCACCCCCTTCCCCCACCCGGCGGTCCGTTCGATGAGTTCGACGAAGATCCTTCGCCAGCCCCCGGACGCAAAGACGGACCGCCGGTTGATACTCACGCCACAGCCAAGGCCCCTCTCAAGACAGACTCCGCTTCATCCGACACCACCCAAGCTCCGCCGAAAGACGACAATCCGGTCCTGATGTCGCCGGAAGGCTACTGGGCTTACACCTTTACCAAAATCGATCACCCGAATCACTCGGGAAAAGTCGCACTGATCGCCCGCTCGGATTCGCCCACCGGTCGTGGTTTTTACAGCGATCACCAGACGCTGTTCTGGATCGTCGCCGGACTTACCGTCGTCAGCGTGTTGCTCTGGCTACCTTTCGTGCGATCCACCACCCATGGCCTTCGGCAAATGCATGCGGCCGCGACGAAAATCTCACTCGGCGATTTCTCCACCCGGGTGAGTGAAAAGCGCAGCGACGAACTCGGCGCGCTTGGACGAATCGTCAACCACATGGCCGACCAGATCGGCGGTCTCGTCGATGGCCAGAAGCGTTTGCTCGGCGATATCGCCCACGAGCTCTCCTCGCCCATCGCCCGCATGCAGGCCGTGGTGGGGATTTTGGAAAACCAGATCGATCCGGTCACCCAACCCGATTCGGTTCGTTACATCTCTCGCTTGGACGACGAACTCCAACACATGGGCCAGCTCGTGCAGGAATTGCTGTCGCTTTCCAAAGCCAGCCTCAAGCGCACCATTGAGCTTCGTCCGCTGGCGCTCGAGCCCTTGCTGCGGCGAGTGATCCAACGCGAGCAACAGAACAACGCGGTCACCCAACTTCACGTGCCCTCGGGTCTCCGCGTGATGAGCGATCCCGAATTGCTTTCCCGCGCCGTCGGCAACGTGCTGCGCAATTCGATCCGTTACGCGAGCCAAGGCGAACCGATCAGCCTCAGCGCGAAAATCGAGGGAGACAATGTCGTGATCCAGATCAGCGACCACGGTCCCGGCGTGCCGGAAACCGCGCTGCCTTATTTGTTCGACGCGTTTTATCGACCGGACACCGCCCGCACTCGCGAAACCGGCGGCTCCGGCCTCGGTCTCGCCATCGCGAAAACCTGCGCCGAAGCGACCGGTGGAAACATCACCGCCGCCAACCGCGAAGTCGGCGGCTTGGAGGTCGAGATCACCCAAATTCTCGCGGCGTGATGGAGTTCGCGCGAAGCGCCCGGAGTGCGGTGGCTCGCCGCCGCCAAGGGCGCTGCGGAGCTTGCTCCGTGGGAGTGAACGCCTTGCGCTAATGACCGATCGGAAGTCCCTCCTCGCGGCAAGCCGCGTCCGCGTTTGGGCGGGAGCAAGCTCCCGCACTCCGGGGCGCCGAATGTTCTCACACCGCTTTCCTCGGATCATCCGGCCAAGGATGACGTGGATAGCGTCCGGCGACTTCCTTTTTCATCTGCGGGTATCCGTTCGCCCAGAAATTCCGGAGGTCCTTGGTCATCTGCCACGGCCGTTGGTTCGGCGCGAGAATGTGGACCAGCAAAGGCACGCGACCACCGGCGATAGTAGGCGTTTCCCACACGCCGAACAAATGCTGCACCCGCACGGCGATCCACGGATCCTTGCCCGCTTCGTAGGTGATCTTCGCCGATTGCCCGTTCGCCAGCTTGATGCGTTCCGGCGCGTGACGATCGAGCGCTTCGCGTTGCGGATAACTCAACCACTCGCGAAGCACCGGCCAGACATCGGCTTCCTTGATGTCCTTGTAAGCCACCGAGCCATGGCAAATTTGCGCGACGGCGGAAGCACGATCCTCCTCGGACCATCCGGGCAAGCCGAGCTCCGGCATCCATTGACCGAGCCCGGCCAAACGGGCGGTCCATTGGTCAACGGAAGCGTCCCAGCTCTTCAACACGAGTTCGCCCAATAGCACTCGCGCGGCCAATATTTCCGCCGCGGCATCCAGGTTGACGCCTTGGTCGCGCTCGCTCGATTCGATCACCAAGTCGCGGAAACGCGTTTCCTTACGGGCCACCACGCGACGTCGCGTTTCATCCCACGCCGCGCCATCGACCATTTGGAAATCCTCGGGAAACAACTCCTCCAACCACTCGGGATCCACACCGGTGGCGCGACGCAGATGCACGATCACCTCACGCGCCTCCACTTCGGTGATCTCCGCGGCAACGAAGGCCGGGGCATGTTTCGCGCACGATTCGTCGTCGAGTTTGCCTCGTCGCCCGGTCACGGTTTTGCACGCCATCGTGCCTTGGCCGAGCCGGATCCCGAGACGGTCGGAAAAGGATGCCAGCATCGCTTTGGCGACGTTTTCTCGTCGGCGTTTGAAATCGACCGGCCGCCAATCCCAGCCCTCGCGCTTGGCGATCGATTCGAGTCGTTCGAAACCTTTCGCCACTTCGCGCGCGCCCCGTCCGAGAATGCCGAGTTGGCCACAGCGTTGCGGGTCGAAGTTCATCGCTTCGGCCGATTCGAACGCACGCCATTCGCCCGCGAAGTCGGTGCCGTCGTCGGCGAAAATGAAATCCTTTCGCCCGACACCACCGGGGCGCCCTGTGAAGATCCCGTCGCCCTGCACCGCGGCAGCGATGAACGCGGTTTCCGCGACGCAGCCGTGTTCCATGCCTGCGAGCATTAGGCGGGAAAACCGGGGTTCGAGCGGCAAAGCGCCCATCTTCCGGCCTTCATCGGTGAGCACGCCATGCAAATCCAACGCACCCAAATCATGCAGCAACCGTTCCGCTCGTTGCAGCGATTCTTCGAGCGGCGCGTCGAGCCAACGGAAGTCGCGGATTTCGGCAACGCCCGCCGCCTTGAGCAGCAGCACGCACTCGGCGAGATCGACGCGACGGACTTCAGGCGCTTCGAACGCCTCGCGTCGCGCGTGCTCGGATTCGCTCCACAAGCGGAAGCACCGGCCCGGCGCGGTTCGCCCGGCGCGACCGGCGCGTTGCTCGGCGGCGGCGCGGGAAATTTTGCGGATGTGCAACGTGTCGATGCCGCGGCGGGGATCGAACGACGCGATGCGCGCGAGCCCGGCGTCGATCACCGTGCGGACTCCGTCGATCGTCAGCGACGTTTCCGCGACGTTGGTGGCGACGATGATTTTCGGTCGGGGACCGGGAGCGATCGCCGCCTCCTGCGCGGCGGGCGGCAGGCTGCTGTAGAGCGGGAACACGTCCCAACCGCGCGACCACGAGCCGGATTCGATTTCCGCGATCGTTTTCCGGATCTCGTGCGTGCCGGGCAAAAACAGCAGCAGATTGCCCGGGTCCGGAAAGGTCACGGCCTCGCGGCAAACCGCCGCCAAACGTTCCCACACGGGCGTTTCGCGGGGCGGACCGCCGCGACGGTCATGCTGCGGTGCGCGTTCCGGTCGCCAGAGTTGTTCGACGGGAAACGTCCGTCCGCCCGCTTCGAGCAAGGCAACCGGCGCGAGGTAATCGGCCAGCCCGGCGGTTTCCAAGGTCGCCGACATGACAATCACCTTGAGGTCCGGTCGCGCGCCGTCCTGTAAGTCGAGGCAACGCGCGAGTGCCACATCCACCGCGAGGCGTCGTTCGTGGAATTCGTCGAAAATCACCGCTTCGACACCGTCGAGCGACGGATCGTCCTGAAGCCAACGCTGGAACACGCCATCGGTGAGATACACGATCTGCGTGTCGCGGCCGTAGCGACTGTCGAAGCGCACCGAATAGCCGACGCCCGCGCCCAGTTGGGTGCCGCGTTGTTTCGCCACCCACCCGGCGAGCAGCCGCGCGGCCATCCGCCGGGGCTCGATCACCAGGATTCGCCCGCGGATTCCGGCATCGACCAGCATCCCCGGCACGGCGGTGGATTTCCCCGAGCCGGTGGGAGCCTTCAGCAGCACCCGGGCGCGGGAGGGTTGGGCGACGGCGGCGCGGAGAGCGGGCTCGATTTCGAAAACAGGCAGCGACACGCGGCGGATTTGCGCCGAAAGTGGAAAATCGGGAAACGAAAATCCGCATGAGCCGCGCTTGGCACCAGGCTGGCACGCCATGAGCTAGGCTCCGGACCGTTGCCTAATTGACATTGCACCCGCCCGTTCACCACCTAAGCTTCTTCCTATGAATTCCCCGCTCGCCTTCATCGGCAGTCTCGGCACTCCGGAGATCATCCTGATTTTTGTCGTCATCTTGCTCCTTTTCGGTGCCAAGAAATTGCCGGAACTCGCCCGTGGCGTCGGCAAGAGCATGGGCGAATTCAAGAAGGCCCGCGAAGATTTCGAACGCGAAATCACCCGCTCGGAAGAAGAAGTCCGCTTGAAGGAAGCCCCGGGCAAAGAGTCCCGCGAAAGCTGAATGATACGATCGGGTTTAGACCGATTTCGCGCCCCGGGTTTCCTCGGGGCGTTTTTCTTTGCCTGCGTCCTGCCCTGGCTGGCCGGATGCGAGCGAAAACACGGCACGCCGGACTGGTCGCAACCGGCTGCGGCGTCGGTGGCCGTTCCCGCGAAAATTACTCCGGCGGCTCCCGCCCCGGCGGCGGACAAACCGGTCCCGTTCCGCTTCGTCGCCTACAATCTGCAAAACTGGCTGACCCAGGAACGCGCGACCGATCAGGGAGTGGTTCCCGCGTCCAAACCGGAATCGTCCAAACGCGCCGCCATCGGTTTGCTCGCGTCCGTTCGCCCGGATGTGCTCGGCGTTTGCGAAATCGGCGACCGCAATGATCTGGCGGACGTGCAGCAACGCCTGAAAGCCGCCGGCCTCGATCTGCCGCATGCCTATTTCTCGGGCGGCGTGGACTCCACGCGTCGCCTGGGCTTGTTGTCGAAATTTCCCATCGTTGCGACCACCGCTCCCGGCGACCTCGATTACCGTCTTGGCGGTCGCGGTTTCGGCATGCAACGCGGCATCCTCGACGCCACGGTGGAAATCGCGGGCAAACCGGTTCGTTTTCTCGGCGTGCATTTGAAATCGAAGCGACCCGTGCCGGAAGGCGATCAGGCGGACATGCGACTGCACGAAGCGCATCTGCTGCGCCGGCATCTCGACACGATTCTCGCGGCGGAGCCCAATGCGCGACTGGTCGTGTATGGGGACTTCAACGATACCAAGGCCAGCGATACCCTGAAAACCATCCAGGGTCCGTTCAATCACCCGCGTTTTTTCGCCGCCATTCCCCTCGCCGACCGCCAGGGCAACGCGTGGACTCACGCGTGGGAAGCGGAAGACCTCTATTCGCGCTACGATTGGATTCTCACCAGCCAAACGCTCAAGCCGCGCATCGATTCGCCCGGCTGTCGCATCGTCGACGAACCCGAGTGGCGCGAAGCTTCGGATCACCGGCCCGTGCTCGCGGTGTTTAAGTAAAGAAAAGTGGCTGCGCCGGCCCGGCGCAGGCCGTGACGGTGGCGGCCCGCCACCGTGCAAATACTTCATGCATTGCGGCGAGCCGCCTCAATCACGGCCTGCCGCGAGCCGCGGCAGCCACTAACGAATCTCGATCGCCATCGCCGAACACGGCGGCAAATCGGGCAACGCGAGACCAGGATGCTGAATGACTCCCGCGGCCTGCGCGGCCGACCATTCGCCCAAGCGGTCGTAAAAGTGCCACTCCTGCAAACCTTCACGGGCGAGCCAGCGCTCGGCTTCCGCCGGGACGATGATCCGCACCTCGGATAGAGTGCGCTGGCCATGGAAGTTCGCGACGATCAGGAAGGCTTGGTGCGTTTTCCGGTCGTGGCGAAGAAACGCGTAAAGCCAGTGGCCGCTGAACGTTTCGTCGTCGATGCGTCCGAACGCCGGATTATGCGAGTTCGCCGGGTTGAGGCCGAAGAAATCGCCGCGCACGAACGCGGGTTCCTGCATGAGACGAAGCAATCGCCCGTACCATTCTCGAAGCGCGCTTTGCTCGGGACTCAATCGCGCGCCATCGAAGCGGCCGCAATTCACCCACTTCGTGAACTCGGGCATCGAACCGTAATCGAAAATCGACGTCCGCCCGTTGTCGCCGCCGAATCCCCAGCGGCCAATCGCCGGTTCGCCCGTTTCCTGACCGTTGTAGAGCAGCACCGGCCCACGACCGAGACCGAACAACACTGCGGAAACCGGTCGCCCGACCGCCATGCCGATACCGCCCCAATGATGGGGACTCGCCAGCCGGACTTCGTCGTGGTTTTCGCCATAGCGGACCGACCGGTGAAAACGGGATGCGTTCGACGTCCACGCATCGAGATCGTTCGCCCATTTGCCATGGTCGTAGAGTCCCTTCAGTACCTTATGAACCGGCGCATCGTAGACCGCGTCGAAGCCCGCGCCTAACAGTTCGTCGAGCACATGACCGTCGCAGAGTTTCGCCGGGTCGTCGTCGTAGGCCTCCGCCATGAACCACGCGCCGGCCTGACGCGCTTTCGCGCGTCGAAGCGCCCAGCGCCAGAACTCGAGCGGCACCAGATGCGCCATGTCCACGCGGAACCCGGCCACGCCGCGCGACTGCCACCACGCCAGCACTTCGTCCATCACGCGCCAGGTTCGCGGCACTTCCGCGATCGTCGCGTCCGGTCCGGGCAAATGGGAGGTATCCCGCCCGCTGAGGAAATCGTGGCCGTAGTTCAGCTTCACCGTTTCATACCAATCGTAAACCGAAGGCGACCAAGTGACCGCGTTGTTGCCCGTCACCCGCCCCGCCGAGCATTCCGGTTCGAACACGCACGGTTGGCCGTCTTTGCCAGGCAATTTCAACGGCGGGCCGCCGCCGGGATCGTAGGGTCTCAGGTAATAGAAATGGTTGTCGCGATCGAAGAACACCGACGGATCGTCGCCCTCGCCGAACGACCATTCCGGTCGTACGTCGGAGCGATACGAGCGAGCGACGTGGTTCGGCACGAAATCCAGCAACACCGGCAGCCCAGCTTTCGCGCAGCGGGCGAGAAGCTCGTCGAATTCCTCCAGACGCCGCGCCGGATCGACTGCATAGTCGGGCGAAACGTCGAAGTAGTCGCGGATCGCATAGGGACTGCCCGCCACGCCTTTCAAGATCGCCGGGTCATCCGCCGGGCGATCCGGATACGCCGTGCCGCTCGCCTGCTCCAGCACGCCGGTCAGCCAGACGTGGGTGAACCCCATCGCCCGCAACGAATCGAGCGCGGTCGAAGTGATGTCGGCGAATTTCCCGCAGCCGTTTTCCTGCAGCGTGCCATTGAGCGCCCGGCGTTCGTTCGAATTCCCGAAGGTCCTGACGAAAAGCTGATAGATGACGGGGCGAGCGGAAGGCTTCATGTCCAATCTTCACCAAAGCAGACAACGGGCCGGGTGCAAGAAAGGGCTCGTCCGAGTCCGGTCTTCAGGGCGAAGCCCCCTTGGACTGCGGCAAGGCATTGCCGCTTTCCGGCCCCGACGAAGCATCGTCGGCAAGCGAGCTCGATTGGAAAACGAATCTCCCCCGGCGATTGAATCGCCTCCGCCCAAAGCGGCGATTTCTCGCCGCACTCCGAAACCCTGCTTCCGCTATCGGGTGCAAGAAAGGGCTGTTCTCTTCATGACTCTTCATAACTCTTCATGCCATCGGCATGACAGGAAATAGCCCGGGGTAAGCGAGGAGCGAGCGCCACCCCGGGAAAAACCCCGCCCCGTTCCGCATCCTGAAGGGATGCCAGCAGCGACGCCAACACCGACGAAGCGGACCTTGCTTGAATTCACTTTGAAGAACAGGCTCTTCATGTTCGCCTGAGGCAGCTTTTTCAATGAAAGATCGATTGATCGCCGGAGCCCTTCCCTTGGTAGTTTACCCGTTCGTTGCGATGGCTTCGCTGATGAGCCTAGCAAGTCCCGCGACCGGAACGGAGTCCGTCGCCTTACTCGTGGTGGCGCGCGGATTTCAGCTCACTTCACTACTTTACCCGCTAGTCTACCTGAGTTCGTTGTTTGCCGCCCTCGCGCTCAAAAAGAAAAATGAATCCATTGCGACTAAGCTCGCATCGGTTCCGCTCGTATTTCTTATTTCGGTGATCTCGCTATTCTTTGCATGGATGGCTCTCGATACACTTTGACCCGATGAATCGAAAAATCCTTTGGATACTGGCCATAGCGGTTTCGGCCATGCTGATTACGGCGTTCTACCGCCATGCCAATCGTGAACGGCGGTTTATCCATCACGCGTTCGAGCAACTGAGAAGTGGCAGAGGCTCGGAACCGGCAACCAATGTCCGACTTAAATCGGGCGCTTCGGCTGTCGTGATTCTGGAACACGCCTGCTGCAACGGAGCCGGCTTTGACGCGGTTGCGATAAGGACTTCGGATGGTCAGGAATTCTCCGCGCGGAAGAACTATTGCGGACTTGAAGGATTCCAGCTCGCCTTGGAGGACAGTTCGATGGAAGACCTGCCTCATTTTACGGCATTTCTCCGCGCTCAGGGCTATCAGAAATACGAGTAATAAGCCCACAAGCGATGCCACGGCCATGCTGTAACGGACGGCCACAACTCTCAAAATGAACACGAACGCCATCTAGAGACCGAATTAACGACTTGCCCGATTTGTAACGCTCCGGCGCAGAGAGGCGGCCTTTATGCATCGGATAGAGCGCCGATGTCTTGGATCGCGGGCCTCCATCGATGAGAAAGAACTTCGAGGCAGCAATGGGTCAGGGATGGCCAATTAGTCGCGATGAACTTTTTTCCGGGCGTTTATGCTGTCGGCATCAGTTGCCTCTCCTGTCAGAAAATCGTCCTGGAACGTGCGGTGCCCGCCTAATGCGCGCTGGAGAACGTGCGGTAAGCCCGCAAGCAGGAATGTTTACGCTATATTTTCCCAAACGAGCCCGGTGGCCGGGATCGCTAACCGGGAGAATTTTCCTTTCCGATTGCCCGCGACGCTTCGCGTGGCAAGCTTCCCGCCAATCATCCGATGACCACCGAAGAACTGCAGGACCAAATCGCCGCGACCAGCGGATGGATTCACGCCGTCAAAGAGGAAATGGCCCGCGTGCTGGTCGGGCAGGAAGGCTTGGTGGACCGCTTGCTGGTCGGCCTTTTATGCAATGGCCACATCCTGCTCGAAGGTGTCCCAGGCCTCGCCAAAACCCTCGCGGTCAAAGCGTTGTCCGGCTCGCTCCACACCACCTTCGCCCGCTTCCAGTTCACCCCCGACCTCCTGCCCGCCGACCTCATCGGCACGATGGTCTACAATCCGCAGGAAACGACCTTCACCCCGAAGCTCGGCCCGATTTTCAACAACCTGATTCTCGCCGACGAAATCAACCGTTCGCCCGCGAAAGTGCAGTCCGCCCTGCTGGAAGCGATGCAGGAACGCCAGGTCACCCTCAGCGATAAAAGCTACAAGCTGCCCGAGCCGTTCCTCGTTCTGGCCACACAGAACCCGATCGACCAGGAAGGCACCTATCAGCTTCCCGAAGCCCAGCTCGACCGTTTCCTGCTCAAGGTCACCGTCGATTATCCGACGAAGGACGAAGAGCTGCTGATTCTCGACCGGATGGCGACGTCCGCGCCCGCCTATCAAACGAAAACCGTGGCGACGCCCGAACAGGTCGCCGCCTCGCGCGCGCTGGTGAACAGCGTCTACATCGACCCGGCGGTGCGCGAATACATCGTGCAGCTCATCCACGCGACCCGTTCGCCCGGCAAGATCGACGCGCCACTTAAAAACCTCGTCCGCGCAGGCGCCTCGCCGCGCGGCACGATCAACCTCGCCCTCACCGCCCGCGCGCGTGCGTTCATGAACGGCCGCGCTTTCGTCACGCCACAGGACGTGAAGGACATGGCGCACGATGTTCTCCGCCACCGCATCCTGCTTTCCTACGAAGCCGAGGCCGAGGAAACGACCACCGACATGATCCTCGATCGTATTCTCGCCAAAGTTCCTGTCCCTTAATCCAAGAAGAGGAACCACGAATGAACACGAATCGACACGAATGTTCAGATCTGAAGCACTGCTTCTATTTGGTTTCACCTCTCTTCATTCGTGTGAATTCGTGTTCATTCGTGGTTAGAATTTGAAGTCCATCGGATGCTAACAGACGAACAGATCGAGGAAACAATGCGCCGCGTGCGGAAGCTGGAGCTGAAGGCCCGGCGGCTCGTGCGCGAATCGTTTTCCGGCGAATACCAATCATCGTTCAAAGGCCAAGGCCTCGATTTCGACGACTTCCGCGAGTATCAACACGGCGACGAGGTGCGCTTCATCGATTGGAACGTCACCGCCCGGATGAACCAGCCGTTCATCCGCAAGTTCCGCGAAGAACGCGAACTCTCCGTGGTGCTGGCGGTGGATGTATCCGGTTCGACCAGCTACGGCAGCGTGTCGCTGAGCAAACGCGAACTCGCGGCGGAAGCGGCGGCGATCCTTGGCTTCAGCGCGTTGCACAACGGCGACAAGGTCGGCGTGCTAGTCTTCGCGGAAGAACCGCTGCTCTACGTTCCACCAGCGAAAGGCACGCGTCACCTGCTGCGCATCGTCCGGGAAATCCTCACCGTTCGCCCGCGAAAGCCGGGCACCTCGGTCGCCGAAGCCTGTGACTTCCTGATCCGCACGCTGCGCCGTCGCTCGCTGGTGGTGCTCATTTCCGATTTTCACTCCGATCCGCTCGACAAGCCGTTGGGCAAACTCGCCCGCAAACACGAAACGATCGCGCTGCGGGTGATCGACCCGTTGGAAACGAAGCTGCCGAAAGCGGGCCGCGTGACCTTGATCGACCCGGAGACCGGTTTCGAGACGCAGGTGAATACGAACAACCCCAACCTGCGGATGGCGTATTCGAAGCTGATGCGACGTCACCACGAAGGCACCGAGGCGCTTTTCAAACGACACGGCATCGATGCGGCGGACTTGGAAACCGACCGCGATAGTTTGCCCGCCCTTCATCAACTGCTGCGCAAACGCAGCCGCAAACGTTCCGCCTGACGCGATGGAGGAAAAGCTGACGTTCGAACTCCGCCCGCCCGCGTCGCCCGACGCGCTGCTTTCGCAGAATGGTCCGCCGCTTTGGCTGTTGATCGGCGGTGGGTTGTTGTTGGCCGCGGTCATCGGGGGGATCGTATTCTGGCTGTTACGACGGAAACCCGCCGTCGATCCATCGGCGATCCGGCGTGAAGCGCTTCGCGTCGCCGATCGTGCGCTAGCCGATGCCAAACCGTCGGGCATTCGCGAAGCCGCCACGCTCGCCTCACTCGTACTTCGCCGCTACCTCGCCACGGTCGCCGGTGATCCCGCGTTGTTCGAAACGCACGAGGAATTCATCGCCCGCCGCGATTCCCTCGCCCGCTTGGAGGAAGACGCCCGCGCCCACGCGGCAGAAGGTTTCGCGCGCTTGGCCGCTTTGAAATACGACCGCCAACCGCCGACCGGCGATCCCACCGTGGTGATCGACGACGCTCGCGCGCTGCTGACCACTCTCGATCGCGCCCTCCGCGCATGAACGAATTCTTCGAACATTTCCGCTTCGCTCAACCCGCTTGGCTGCTCCTGCTGCTGCCCGCCGCGTTGCTGTGGTTACTGCGTCGCGGTCGCGGAGCCGCGTCGGCCGTCGTATTCCCGAATCTTTCGGTGCTTCTCAGTCTCGGGCAACGCGTCCGCCAGCGCGCGTGGCATTTCGGTGTTCCCCTCGCGTGGGCGGCGCTCGCCGTGGCGATCCTCGGCCTCGCCCGCCCGGTGTGGCGGAACGAATATCAAAGCAGTGACGCCAGCGGGATCGACATCATGATCACCTTCGACGTGTCGCTCTCGATGAAGATCGCCGACTTCGTCGAAGACGGTCAGCAGATGATGCGTCTCGATGCCGCGAAGATGGTGGTAGACGACTTCATCCGCCGGCGGCCCGACGACCGGATGGGCCTGGTGATTTTCGCCGGACAACCGTACATCAAAAGCCCGATCACGCTCGATCACGAACGATTGCTGCGTGACGTCGAAAGCATCCAGCTAGGCGAGCTGGAGGAACAAGGCACGGCCATCGGATCCGCTCTCGCCGCCGCCTCGGGCAAACTCGACGCCCGCGACGCGAAGAGCAAAATCATCATTCTCATCACGGATGGCGCCAGCAATTCGGGCAAAATCGCCCCGGTGGAAGCCGCCGAGCATGCGAAGACGCTTGGCATCAAAATCTACACCGTTGCCATCGGCACCACCGAAGGCCGCGTCGACGTGCAGCGTTTCCCGCGTCAGGAGTTCGACATCCCGACACTCAAGAAAATCGCGAGCCTGACCGGTGGCGGCCATGAATGGGCTCAGAATCTGGGAGCGCTTCGCGACGCGTTTAAGGAAATCGACCGCCTCGAAAAAAGCGAAGCGCAACGCTTCACGGTCGTCGAAGATACCGAATTGTTCCCGTGGTTCGTCGGTACGGCCACGCTTCTCGCGTTGCTGTCAGCCGTGATCCTCGCTTTCAACCCGCCGCCTTCTTCCTGAATTCATGACGTTCGCGCATCCAGGCTGGTTCCTGTGGCTTCTATTGCTGCCCTTGCTCGCGGGCGTGGCGATCGTCGTGTCGCGCCAAAACCGCAAGCAATGGCATGCCTTCGTCGCCGAACGTCTGCGGCCCGCGTTGTTGAAGCGTCACCGCGCCTGGCCGCTGTGGCTGTCGTTCGCCTTCCTGCTTCTATCCGTGGCTCTGATGCTCGGCGCGCTCGCCCGTCCGCAAGCCGACGCGGGAACTCGCGTGGAAAAAACCCGCGGGCGAAACCTGCTCTTCCTTCTCGATCTTTCACGCAGCATGCGCGTCACCGACGTCAAACCCGACCGGTTGGCGCAGGCGAAAGCGGCGATCTACGAAATCCTCGAGTCCCGGCCGAATGACCGCACAGGCGTCGTCGGTTTCGCGGGCACGCCGTATTTGTTCGTGCCCCTCACCGTCGACCACAACGCCGTGCGGGAAACCGTCGCGCAACTCGACGAAACCTGGATCCCGACCGGCGGCTCGAATCTCACCGCCGCGTTGCAGATGTCGGTCGACACGTTGAAGAAAACCGGCGTGAAACAAAACGCGCTCGTGGTGTTGAGCGACGGCGAGGAACACGAACCCGGCCTCTCCAAAGCGATCGCCGAAGCGGAAAAAGCGGGCATTTACATCTTCACCATCGGAGTCGGAACCGAAGACGGCGACTTCGTCCCGAGCGACAATTTCTCCGACGGCAAGCTTCGCGACAACCGCGGCAATCCCGTGCTGAGCCGGTTGAATCCCGCCGTGCTACGGCAAATCGCCACCGAGACGCACGGACGATTCGCCCTCGCCGGATCGGGCGCGGATATTCCCGCGTTGGTGCGCGAAGGCATGGCGGGATTGGAGGAATTCGAACTGCAGGGACGTCAGCGCAAGGTTTACATCGAATTCTATCAATGGCTGCTGTTGCCCGCCGTGTTGTGTTTGATGGCCGCGATTTTCGCCGGCACCCGGTGGCGCGGCATCGCGGCCGGGGCGGCCATGCTGATGATGTTCATGCCGCACGATGCCCGCGCGGCTTCGACGGAAACGATCTCACGCCAACAATTGGGCAAGGGATTCGACGCCTATCGTCAAAATGATTTCCGCACCGCGCGATCGGCTTACAGCGGCGCGTTGCTCTCGAAAGACCCCGCAATCGAAGCCAACGCCCATGCGGGCCTGGGCGACACCTTGTTCCAACTCGGGTGGCAATCGCTTTCAAAGGAAGGCGAAGCTTATGGCAGCGATCCCGAGTCGCCGCCTAATCTGGAAGATTTCGACAAACGGGTTCTCGCCCAACTGGCGAAGTGGATGTCATCGGATGTCCCGGAAACCGGCGAATCCGAAGGCTTCACCTTGTTCGATGACTTGGTCGTGAACTGGACCGACGCGATCCGCCATTTCGATTCCGCATTGGCGTTCAACCCGGCCGACTCCGACGTCAAACACAACCGCGATCTCGTCGTCCGCTACCTCGAACGCCTGCGCGAGTTGCTCAAAGATCAATCCGAACAAGCCCAACAACAACTTCCCCAACCGCAACCGAAACCCGGCCAAGGCCAAGGCGATCCCGAAGAACCCAGCGGCGGAGGCAAAGGCGAAGAAGATCAAAAAGGCGCTCAACAGCCGGGAGAAGATCCGCAAGGCGAAGGTGAGAAAGAACAGCCGGGTGACGGGGACGAAAAGAAGGACGAGCAAGGCCAAAACGGCGACAAAAAGAAGGATCAAAAGGGCGAAGGAGACCGAGACGAGGGCGAAAAGCCGGGCGAGACTCCCGAAGAACGCGCCCGGCGAATTCTCTCCGAAAAGTCCGACCTACAAAAAGGCCCGCTCGGTCCCGGACGCTTCGAACCGCGCAGGCCGGAAAAAGATTGGTGACATGACGACGATGGATTTTCCCAAACGCCTGCTTCACGAACTCGCCGGAGTGTTTTTCGCACTCGCAGCGCTCGCCACCGCCGCACCCGAAGTGCAGGTGGAACTTTCGAGCCGCTTCCTCGCGCGTGGCGAACTTCAAGCGCTGCAAATCATCGTGAGCGGCGGCAACCCGACCGAAACCATGCCCCGTCCGCCCGAAGTGCCGGGCGTGAAGATCGAACCGAACAACGCGTTCACCAAACCCCTTCCTGGAGGTCGCAGGCTTGGCACGGTGTTTCAATACACGATCTCGAGCTATCAGGTCGGCAAGCACACCATCCCGCCGATTCCTCTGCGCGTCGATGGAGTGGAAGTGCGCACCGCGCCGATCGAGTTCACCGTTTTCAATCCCGACGACCTGCAATGGACGCGCATCGCGAGCGGTGGACAATCGATCCCCTTCGCCGCTGGGTTTCATCTACTGAAAGAATCCCCCTTCGAAGGCGAAAGCGTGCCGGTGGAATTGAAGCTCTATTTCCCCGCCGATGTTCCGGTCGAGGATTGGGGCATTCCCGAATTCGAGCGCGACGGCACCGCGTGCTGGCGTTTCGAACCGTCGGAGACTCGAGGACAAGTCAACCTACTAGGCCGCCGTTACATCGCGCTGGGCTACCCAAGCACTCTCGAAGCCACCCGTTCGGGCAAGGTTTCCATCGGCGGGGCATCGTTGCGTCTAATGACCGTGCAGATGGTGATGGAAGGCTTCATGCGGCGCGAATACGTACCGCTCAACCTTTCCATCCCGAAGCTGGAATTCACCGCGCGGAAACTCCCGCCTGGCGCGCCCGCCGGTTTCACCAACGCCATCGGGCGGTTCTCTCTCAATGCCACTTCGTCGCAGAGCGAAATCCGTGAAGGCGATCCGGTGACGGTGGAAATCGCCATCAGCGGCACCGGCAACCTCGACAGCCTGGAAGCTCCCAAACCGGTCGATGCCACCGGCTGGAAAATCTACGAAACCTCCGCCAATCCGCGCGGCAATGAACGTCGCCACGAATCGGGCACCATCGTCTTCCGCCAGTTCATGCGACCGCTCGATGCGAAGGGCGAAATCCCGGCCTTCAAGCTGGTTTATTTCGACCCCACGACCGAACGCTACGAAACCGCATTCTCCAAAGCGATCCCCTTCACCGTATTGCCCGGCGTGAAAACACCCGCAGCCGGTTCAATCGCCGCCGCTCCACCTCAAGCGGTTGGCCAGCCGGTCGAACGCATGACCGATATTCTCGGCCTGATTTCGCCCGCCAAGGATCGATCTCCGGGTTGGTGGAAATCGCTTCCTTGGTGGACCGGCCACGCCATCGCCGCGGCCCTCTCCCTGATCCTGATCGCTCGCATCCTTTGGCTGCGTTTCGCCCCGCGCTGGCGTCCGGATGCCGAACGTCTCGCCCGTCGCAAAGCGCTCTCCGCCTTAGAGCGAACCACCACATCCACCGATGCCGATTTCCTGCGCCGGGCCGGATCGTTCATCGAAAGCTGGCTCGGTGCCCAGGTTTCCTCCGACACCTCGCTTCAAGCGATTCTCGAAGAACGCGACGCGCATTGCTTCCGCGCCGACAAACCCGCCGATCCGGCGAATCGCGCCCGTCGCACGCGCATTCTTCGCACCTTGCGCAAAGCGGCATGGCTGTGGCCATTCACCCTCGCCTTCGTTCTGATGCCGGTGTCCGCAGCCCGTGCCGAAGAAGCTTCCGATCAAGCGACCGCCGCCTACGAAGCGGGCGATTACGATCGCGCGGCCAAACTTTGGTTCGACTCCGCGCCTTACGAAGCGCTTTCCGCGGATTCGCTCTACAACATCGGCAACGCCGCTTACCGCCTCGATTCGCCCGGACACGCGGCACTGTATTACCGTCGCGCTTTGGTTCGCGATTCCTCCCACGCGGAAGCCCGTCAGAATCTTCGTTTCCTCGAACGCAAACTCGGCTCGGTCAGCATCGACCGGCCCGATTACCAACTCCAGCTCTCCAAGCTTCGGCTCGAAACGTGGCAAGGCTTCGTCTGGGCAGGCGCGTGGTTGTTCGTTCTCGGCCTACTCGTTTTCCCCGCCACCCAACGGGGATCGAAACTGCGCATCGCCGGCATCTGCGCCTGCCTGCTCGGTCCCTTGCTCGCATCCATCGGCGGACTCGGCTGGCATTATTATCCTGACGATTCCCAATTCGCCCCGCTTGCCCGCCAAGCCGTGATCATCGGGGAAAAAGCCGCTCTTCACACCGATGCCGCCCGGACTTCGCCCGAAGTCATCGACGCGCCGACAGGTTCGCTCTGTGAAGTCATCAAACGTAGCGGCCGCTGGGCGTATGTGAGTTTCGCCACGAAAACCCGCGGTTGGATTCCCGTGGAAATGATCGAACCCGTCATGCCCGATTCGCCTCCGAAATCGCTCAATCTCCGCAAACCCAAAGCCAACGAAAACAACGCCTGATCCTTCGATCGTTTTGTTAAAATGAGGAAAGCAGGAAGTTAGGAATTTCATTCTGAATCTGCTTCCTGAAATTCCTACCTTCCTAATTCCTTAAATTTCTTTCACCCATGAAACGCCGCCTCGCTCTGATCGCCATTGCCTGCCTTCCGCTCGCTTCGCTGCACGCCGAAGACAAACCCGCCGTAAAGGCCAACAAAGTTCGCCTTAAAACCAACCAAGGTGACATCGTCATCGAACTCAACCGCGAGAAAGCGCCGGTCACCGCCGAAAACTTCCTCAGCTACGTGAAGAAGAAGCACTACGACGGCACGGTGTTTCACCGCGTGATCGACGGCTTCATGATCCAAGGCGGCGGCTTCGCGAAGGAAGACTCCGGTTTGGTCGAGAAGGCCGCCGGCCCCCCGATCAAAAACGAAGGCCAGAACGGCCTGAAGAACGAGCGCGGCACGATTGCCATGGCCCGCACCAACGATCCGAACAGCGCGAAGGCCCAGTTTTTCATCAACGTGGCCGACAACGCCTCGCTCGATTACCCGAGCAACGGTGGCTACGCGGTCTTCGGCAAAGTCGTCCAAGGCATGGAGGTCGTCGACAAGATCAAGGCCGTCCCTACCGGCACCGCCCGCCTTTCCATGCTGCACCCGCAAACAGGCGAAAAACTCACCATGCCCTCGCGCGACGTGCCGAAAGAAGCGGTGGTGATCGTTTCGGCGACGGCGGAATAAACGTTGAAATCGAATTCGGACCAGACTAGTCTAATTCAAATGAAGGCGATTGGTCTGTATGAAGCCAAAACCCAGCTTTCCGCCTTGGTCACGGAACTGGAAGCGACCGGCGAGCCGTTCCTGCTCACGCGGCACGGCAAGGTGGTGGCGGAAGTGCGGCCGTATCAGGGCGCGGTCGCGCCGAAACGGGGCTGTCTGAAATCGGCCGATTTCCACATGGCCCCCGATTTCGACGCCTCTGAAACCGGCTTTGAGGATTTCTTCGAAGAAATAGAGCCCGCCTCCAAATTGGCCGAAGACGAAGCCCCTTATGGAGCCTGATTCCCCTCCTCTTCGTTTAGTCATTAGGATTTAAGATTTAGGATTTTTTTCCTCCATGGATCACTTGGTCGATACCTGCGCGCTGCTGCTGTTCCTCGAAGGCGATCCCCGGTTGCCCGAGGCGGCGGCGGCGCGCATCGAGGATCCGTCGACCAAGTCCTTCGTCTCGTTGGTGAGCTTGTGGGAAATCGCGATCAAGGTTTCCCTCGGCAAACTTCGCTTCGATCACGCGGTTCGCCCGGATCTCCCGGAGCTCCTCACTGGCAACGGCTTCCAGCTTCTCTCACCCGGCTGGGACGTGCTCCGGCGGGCGGCTTTTTTGCCCACGTTCCATCGCGATCCGTTCGACCGGGTGATCCTCGCCGAATGCCAGTTACGCGGATTGCCGGTGATTTCGAGCGACGGGAAATTCGACGCCTATCAAGTGACCCGCCTCTGGGGGTGACAGCGGCCCGGCTTTCCTTTACCCACTGCCGCACATGCAACTCTGGCTTTGCCCCCTGGTCGCGTTCCTGCTCGGCTCCATCCCCTTCGGTCTGCTCATCGCCAAGGCGAAGGGCATCGACATCCGCCAGCATGGTTCCGGCAACATCGGCGCCACCAACGTGCTGCGCGTGGTTGGAAAAAAATACGGCATCACCTGCCTGTTGCTCGACGCCCTCAAGGGATTCCTGCCCACCGCGTTGGCGATCAGCCTGATTCAAATCGAGGGTCGTTCGGGCCAAATCACTCTCGGATTGCCCGATGCCTGGGCGCTTCATCTTTCGCAAGCCGACGCGTTGACCGCTCAAATCGCCCACATCGCGACCGGCCTGTGCGCGATTCTCGGCCACAACTATTCGCCGTGGGTCGGATTTAAAGGAGGCAAGGGCATCGCCACCTCGGCGGGCGTGTTGCTCGCCTTGATGCCTGCTGGAGTGGGTATCCTGATCATCCTCTGGGTGCTGCTGTTTTTGACCACCCGTTATGTCTCGGTCGCCAGCGTCGGCGCGGCGGCGGCTTTGCCTTTCGTCACGATTCTCGGCTCATGGGTTCACGGCCGGATCAAGGACGGCACCTGGAACAAACCGCTCTTCGTGTTCTCCATCGTCATCGGGGCGCTCGCCATCTGGAAGCACCGGGCGAACCTGCATCGCCTGATGAAGGGCACCGAAAACCGCTTCGTCCCGAAATCGAAACGCAACGCCTCCTGAACCGTGACTTCCGCCGCCATTCTCGGATCGGGTTCCTTCGGGACCGCCTTCGCCACCCTGCTCGCCGCCAAGCTCGACGACGTCGTGTTGATCGGTCGCGATGAAGCGACCGCCGCTGCGATCAATCGCGACCACCATAATCCGCACTATTTGAAAGACGTCGCGCTGGCGTCTAACATCCGAGCCAGCACCGATCCGGCCGAAGCGAAGAAGCACCCGCTGATCGTCTTCGCCGTGCCGACCGCCGCGTTCCGCAGCGTCGCCAGTCATCTCCGCTCGCTCGGTTTGTCTGAGGAAACGATCCTGCTTTCATGCACGAAAGGCATCGAAATGGAGACGGGCGTGCGGATGACGGAGATCCTGCGGGAAATTTTCCCCGGCAATCCCATCGCCGCGGTTTCCGGTCCGAACCACGCCGAAGAGCTCGCCGCTTCGCTGGCCAGTTGCGCGGTGATTGGATCGGACGACGAGGAACTGGCGATGCGGCTTCAAGATCTTCTCACGCTTCCCCATTTTCGCTCTTACACCAGCGATGACCTGGCCGGGATCGAACTCGGCGGCGCGGTGAAAAACGTCTTCGCCATCGCCGCAGGCATCGCCCATGGGCTGGGCCTCGGCGACAACGCGGTGGCGGCACTCGTCACCCGCGCGTTGGCGGAAATGACCCGGCTCGGCACCGCGCTCGGCGGGCAGGTGGAAACGTTTTGCGGACTGTCCGGCGTGGGCGATCTGATCGTCACCTGCTTTTCCGAGCACTCGCGCAACCACCGCGTCGGTCTGGCGCTGGGCAAAGGCAAGTCGCTCGAGGAAGCGGTCGCCTCGCTCGGCATGGTGGCGGAAGGCGTGCCGAACACGCTTTCGATTCACGACGCCGCTCGCAAAGCCGGTGTGCGCACGCCGATCATCGACGCCGTATTCAGCATTCTCTATCAAGGCAAACCGGCGGCTCAAGCGATGCACGAACTCCTCAGCCGCGATCCCCGCCCCGAAGCCGACATCAGCCGACCGCCCGTTCCCGCCGCGCCCCCTGAATCATGAAGGAAATCCTCGATCTCTTCCTGCACTTGCAGGACCACCTCAACGCTTTCACTTCCCAGCACGGGGCCTTGATTTACGGGCTGCTTTTCGTGGTCATTTTTTGCGAAACGGGCCTTGTCGTCACGCCGTTCCTGCCGGGCGATTCGTTGCTGTTCGCGGTGGGCGCGCTCGCTCGCGATCCGGCTTCCGGCCTGAACATCTGGATCGCCGCCATCGGGATGCTCGTCGCCGCGATTCTAGGCGACGGAGTGAACTACTATATCGGGGCGAGATTCGGTGGCTGGATGACCCGGCGGTTTCCCAAGATCGTCAAACCGGAGCACATTCAAAAGACGAACGAGTTCTATCAACGTTACGGCGGCAAGGCGATCATCCTCGCCCGCTTCGTGCCAATCGTTCGCACGTTCGCGCCGTTCGTCGCCGGTTCCGGCAATATGGACTACAAGCGCTTCTCGTTCTTCAACGTGATCGGCGCGATCCTTTGGGTCGGCCTGATTCTTCCGGCGGGGTGGATCTTCGCGAACAACTCGTTCGTGAAAGAGCGCTTTGAACTCGTCGTGCTCGGAATCATCGCCATTTCGCTGTTGCCTGTCGCAATCGAAGCATTGCGGGCGAGGATCAAAGCGAAGTGATGGATTCTTCGCTTCTTGCCTGACAAAAAACAATCGGCGGAGGTCGAAACGAGACGTTTCAGGCTTCCGCCGATTTGCTTTGTTTGGGGGGAGGATCAGGTTGAGTGGGTGAGTTTCTCGCTGACGGATGTATATATGCCACAAAATCGGCCAACCGACTATGACGTGATCGCGTGCCCCCCACCGGCAAGAGTTAATATTCAGACATCCTCAAGCCGGATCGCGGTGGAGCGACCGTGAGCGTCCAGGCCTTCGATGCGGGCGAATTCGTTGACCACGTCGAGCGACTTTCTCACCGCCGCTTTATCGAGTCGCACGATGCTGGTGCGGCGTTGGAATTGGTCGGCGCGCAGGCCGGAAAACGACCTCCCTGCCCCGCCGGTTGGCAACGTGTGGCTCGGCCCCGCGAGGAAGTCGCCGACCGCCACGGGCGAATCGTTGCCGAGATAAATCGCGCCCGCGGTGCGAAGCTGGGCGAGACGCTTTTTCTCACCGGCACAGATTAGCGAAACGTGCTCCGGAGCGAAATCATTGGAGATGGCGATGGCGTCATCGAAAGACTTCACATGCAGGAGGAAAGTCCCCTGCTTGAGCACGTCGCGGATGATCTTGTCGCGGGAAAGCGTCTCCAATTGGCGCTCGACCGCTTTGACGACTTTGCCCAGCAACGTCTTCGAGTCGGTAATGAACCCAACCACGCTATCGCCACCGTGTTCGGCCTGGGCGAGCAAATCGGCGGCGACGAATTCCGGATTGGCGGTTTTGTCGGCGAGAATCAGCACCTCGCTCGGCCCGGGCAAAAGGTCGATCGCCACCGCGCCGACGAGTTGGCGTTTCGCTTCGACCACGAAACGATTGCCCGGGCCGACGATCAGATCGACCGGCCGGATCGACTTCGTCCCGAGGGCAAGTCCCGCGATCGCTTGGGCGCCGCCCACTTTGATCACTTCCGTCGCTCCGGCGGCTTGCAGCGCGTAAAGGAGAGCCGGATTGACCGATCCATCCGGGCCACAGGGAGTCGCGCCGACGATTTCGGGCACGCCCGCGGCTTTCGCGAAACCCGCGGTCATCAGCGCGGTCGATACCAAAGGAGCCTTGCCGCCCGGAACATAAACGCCGACGCGATCGAACGGCATGAAACGTTCGCCGACCGTCGCACCCTCCGCGTTTTTAAACGACCAATCCTTGCGCAGGCTGTGTTTGGCGAAGGCGGTGATGTTTTTCAACGTGCGCGTCACGGCGCGGCGGGTGGCGGGAGTCACAGCCTTCGCCGCTGCGGCGAATTCCTCTTCGCTGACGAAGAGATCCTTGGTCTTCAACGTCGCGCCATCGAAGCGCTTGGTGTAGGCCAGCAACGCCGCGTCGCCCTTCGCGGAAACCTCGGCGATGATTTCGCCCACCAGTTCGCGAACGCCGGGATCGGGAATCGCGCGACGGTTGAGACGTTTGACGAAGGACGCGTAGCCGGAGTCGCTGTGGCTGAGAATTTTCATGCCGGGAAAAGGAGGCGCAGCTTGGCGGCGAATCGCCCGCCCGCCAAGCGGGGATTGCGGACTCTATAAGGTGCCTGCATTTGGAATTTCTAACCGCGAATCGGACGAATCGGGCGAATAAGCAGGAAAATAAATGAGAAAGGAAGGAACGGGAGGCGATTCCCCTTCCTGAAATTCCTGCTTTCCTGATTCAAAAGATTCGCGGGATTCGTTCGATTCGCGGTTGTTCCACTTCAAATGGAGATGCCCTGGAGAACTCTAACGCGTTCGCGCTTCAGCCGTAGTAAGGCCGCAGCATCCAGTAGCAAAGCGGACCGGTCACGGCGACATAGAGCCAGACGGGAAACACCCACTTCGCCAACCGGCGATGCGCGGCGAAACGATTGGTCCAGCCCGCGATGAAGGTGAAAAGAATCATCGGCAGGCTCAGCCCGGCGAGCGAGATGTGGCTGATCAGCAGGAAAAAATACACGCCGCGCAGCCAGCCTTCCCCGCCGTAACGGGTTTCCTCGGTGGTGAAATGATAAGCGACGTAGCAAAGCAGGAAGACGACGGAGAGTCCCATCGCCGCGAAGATGAATTTCCGGTGCAAAGCGATCTTCCCTCGCTTCACCGCGACCAGCGCCCCGACCAGCGCGATGGCGACCAGCCCGTTGAGCACGGCATGAACCGGCGGCAAAAAGCCGAACGACCATCCTTCGGGCAGCGGAATACGCAGCTCGGGACGGCGCATCAGGCCGACCAAAATCAACACGGCCGCCGTGGCGATCCACGCCGCGATCGTCAGCTTGCGGGACAACGCTTCATTCGCCGGCCGGGCGAACCATTCCTTGCGCTCGTCGTTCATGGAGCCGCGGTGGTAGGTTGTTTCGCCAGCTCGGCGCGAATGCGGGCGAAGAGATCGGCTTTCAGCGTTTCGTAGAGCTCGGGCTGACGCTTCTTCGCTTCCTCGGAACGCGCGTCCGCCAGCGGCCATTTACCGATCACTTGGAAATCGCGATCCACTACGAGGAAACCGAGATCATGGGAAAACCGTCCGTTCGCCTCGATGTCGGCCGCATCCTTGCGCTCGCGAACACCGAAGAACTTCAGCTCGTGTTCAAGGTAATCGTGCACCGCTTTCTCGTCGCCGCCGTTGAGGAACCACCAGTTGCGGGTGTCCGCTCCCAACGCCGAGGCGTAATCCTTGAGCTTTTCCACGGTGTCGGTCTGCGGATCGACCGAGATGCACACCATTTGGAAATCAGGATGATTTTTGAACTCGTCGTAAATCACCCGCAACTCCGCGCCATTCCGCATCGCGCAATGCGGGCAAACGGCGAAGAACTCCGCCACCAGCCAGACCTTGCCCTTCAATTGCGACAGCCGGACCGTTTCGCCCGCTTGGTTGACCGCGGTGAAATCCCGGCCGATCGGAAACCATTCCTGTTCCGTTTCTTTCCCGCTTTGGACCGTCAATGAAACGTCCTGTGGCTTGCGCAAGCCGGAACGCACCCAGAGGCCGCCCGCGATGATGCCGGCGGAGATCACAGCGACCGCGCTGTAAATGGCGATGATTTTGGCTTTCGTGGTCATTTCGATTCCTTCGGTTCCGCAAACACGATTTCGATCGTTTCGATCAACCGCAGCTCCAATTCTTCGGCGTTCGTCCGTTCGGTGCCGCTTTTGATCCCCTTCGCGTCCCAACCGGCAGCTTGGTCGAAATCGAAACGCGCTACGAAGGGCGGGCCGCCTTGTTTCTGGGGAATCACCGCCTGACGCACATGGCGGTTCCGGTCCACAAGCACCAGCGAAGTGTCGAAGACCCACTTGCCATTTTCCTGGTGAGGAAATTGGGCGAGCTTGAATTCGTTTTTGACGAACTTGTGCAGTTCTTCCTGTCGCTGCGAAACCACCCACCACTGAGGTAAGGTCGCGCCGATCTTGGTCGCGGTTTCCGCCAGCAACGCATCGAGTTTTTCGCGCTCGCCGGAATCGATGACCAGACAGACCAGGACGAAATCCTCCCGGCCGGCGTACTTCTCGGCGAGACGTTTCATCACCACCAAGGTCCGGGCGGATGTTTCAAGCTGGGAGGAGCTGACCGCCGCGGCGACCCAGACTTTCCCTTCGTTTTGCAGCAAATCGACCTGCGCGCCGTCCTGTCGGAGCACCCGGAGATCTTTCTCCTTCGCGATGCGGGCGACGATCGATGGACGAGCGTCCTGATCCTGACGCTTCGACGACTTCTGGTATGCGAAGTGAATCATCACCCCGCCGACCACCATCAATCCGACCAAAAACCAGGCGGTGCGCCGGAGTTTACGCGGATCCCGGACGGCGGGTTCGAGGGGTGTGGGCGCGGCAGGCATCGGGCGCGGGACCGTAAACTAGCGCCACGCGATGGCAAGCAATCCGAGTGCCAGAGGCAGATACAGCAGCGTGAAAAGGAACAGCTTGCGGGCGGAGGGCCGGTCTCCCTGATCACGGAATTTCCACGCCAGCCCTGCCATCACGAGTGCCAGCAGCGGCCCGCCGATCGTCCAGGAAATCCCCGCCAAACCCAGCAGCGAAGGCATCAACGACACCACCGCGAGCGCAACGGCGAAAATCGCCGACAATCCCCCGCTCTTCCGTCCGCTCACGTCGCCATTCGACCACATTTTGTAGCCGGCGGCTTCGTATTCCTCCCGACAGAGCCAGTTGATCGCGATGAAATGCGGCAACTGCCAGAAGAACAACAGCGCGAAAAGAAACCACGCGGCCCAACCGAGCGATCCGCCCGCCCCCACCCAACCGATCACCGGCGGAATCGCCCCGGGAATCGCACCGACCAGGGTGTTGACCGAGTGCATTCGTTTCAGCGGCGTGTAAACGAAAACGTAAATCGCGATGGTGGCCGCCGCGAGGTAGGCGGCGGTGACATTCACCTGCACGGCCAAATGGATGATTCCGAGAGCCGAAAGCACCCAGCCCACGCCGAAAGCCAGAATCGGGTCCATCCGCTGGGCGGGCAGCGGACGGTTCGCCGTGCGCCGCATCCGGGCGTCGAGGTCGATTTCCATCAACTGGTTGAACGCGGCCGAGCCAAAAGCCGCCGCCGCGGTGCCGATCAAGGTATGAATCAGCCGCCACCACTGGAATTCGTGACCGCGGGAAGCCAGCAGGAAACCGAAAAACGTCGTGATGAGCACGAAGAAGTTCAGTCGCACCTTCATCAGCACGGCCAAATCCTGCCTCAAACCGGGGGTCGGCTCTTCGGCGGAAGGTTCCTGAGTCGTGTCAGCCATCGTGTCGCGGCGGAATATGGGAGATTCCCTCTCGGTGCCAAGCGTTCTCGGCATATTGCGAGGATTTCCCTAGGGCGGAGAATCTTCGGATGGCTGATTTTGTCCGTGGCAGCCGTGCCGTCCCGCCCTCTATTCACGCTTCTCTTCCAGTACCATGAGCCAGTTCATCGCGTTGATCGGCGGGAGAGCTCCCGGATGGGTAACCGGCTTTAGGTTAACGGAAATCTGATTGCTCGCCATGGTATTACCGCCGCCGGTTTTGAGATCCAGCAGGTAAACCGAACTGCTAGTCGCACTCTGGTCATTGCCCGCCAAGCTCCCTACCGACCCAGCGTGCTCCACTTTCCACGGCTCATCCGCCGAGCCGAAGCGTCTCTCCGGCGCGAAGAGAGAAGCGGGCGGATAAAAGGTACCCGTGATGCCACTCGGTGGAGTGGTGGCCGTGATGTTGAAGTCATCCGCGATATAGAGGCGGAGATTCGTCACGAGCGAAAAGCCTGTGGTGAATTCCGTGAGATCGGTGCATTCAGTGAGGATCAATCCGACATCGCTATCGACGCAAGGAAAGGAGGGCTTCTTCACGTCCACGCTGCCGGTACGATAATCCGCATTCACCGCGATGGAGTGGTTCACCGACAAACCATCCGCTCCCTTCGGCGCCAGATAAGCTTTAAGCAGTTCAGGCTTAAATACCACACATGGCCGCGAACCCGATAAGACCACCACGTCGAAGGGCACCCGGGGAGTCGCAGTCGCCCAGGCTGTCGGATCCACGGGAATATCCTCAGACACATTACTGCCGCCTTTTTTATAGGTAAAACGTATCGAAGTGGGGGTTTGATCGGTGGCGCTAATCACTCCCGTAACATCCAATTTCATCGCGCATTGTTCCGCCCCTACGGAATAGTCGTTCCAGTTGGTGGGAGAAATCACGGAGGTCGAAGCTCCCCATACGCCATCAGCAAAACGATCATAGAATTCGATACCGCGATTAATCGGCACAAACGCCGCGCGTCCGGTTTCCGATGACATCGATACGGGATAAAACTCCCCCGTGGTAATTTGGTACGTTTCCCGCAACCCAGGTGCGAAAGGATCGCTGGTGAAGCTTTGATCGCCAATTTTCGAAGAGCTCGACACGCTCATGCCACGACGACTCGCCAACCCGGCAAGCGAGCCAGCGCCTTGGACGTCGGCTCGCCCGGCGAAAACCTGACCCTCGACGCTAACTTCACTGCCCCAATCCGTGCCGGAAGAGTGACGACCGAGGGTCGCAAAAGCGTCCGCCGAAATCGCCAACTGCGAGGGAATTTCGTAGAGGGACAACACATAGTCGCGAGACTGATCGATCCTGGTGGCTTGGCTGGCGTAGTCGCGATCATACAAGTTCACGGAAAACGCCCACCAGTTGCGTTTGGCGACGAAATTCGCACCCTGCGTCCCGTAGCCGAAATCGATGTTCGGATAAGGAATCAAATTGAATTGCGGATAGGTGGCCACCGGCGCACCCACCTGGCTGGACGCATAGGTTCCGTAGTACTTCGATGAGGAGATAATGGGATACGTTTGATCCAAGGCCACCACGTTAGCGCTGGTAGTATTGAGTACGGGTGGAAAACCCGCACCCAACGTGTTGACACATCCCGAAGCCACGTAGCCGGTTTCGGGAGAGATCGCGCGAAAGACCACGCCGACATTATTGGCGGCGGAGTCGGCCGTATTGCCGCTGTAGGTCGTGCTCAGTCCTGTTTTGGTGGCGACATCCGCTGAAATGGCAGTCCCAGCATTGGCTTGGGTGAGCGCCCCTTGAAAGATCGACTCCCAGGTCAACGTGGCACTGGTCGCCTGACTCGCCGAACCGCTCTGCATCGCACGGATCGCCCGATTCGGAACGATCGAAAGCATCGAACGCAGCGCGGCGTCTTCCTTGCTCAAATAGTCGGCTCGCTGCTGGACTCCCGACGATACCACCATGGATTGCGAGGCGTCCCGGTAGGTGTAAATCATCAGCATGGTCAAAACCGCGCCGATGGACAGAACCATGACGTAGGAAATGTAGCCGCGGGAACGGCGGATGCGGCGTTTCGCGTTCATTGCTGCATGACTCCAGAGTAAGTGATTTGCTCGTTGTTCGGGCCGGTCAAAGTGACGCCGAGAACGCCACTCACGACCGAGAAGCTGACATTGCTCGCTTCACGGGTGATCGCCCATTCAGGCGCGGGAAGCACACCCGAAGCCGGCACAAGATAGTAGTACAGGGCGTTCCCACTGCCCAGGTTTTGGAAGGCGAGCATGGCCGCCTGCGTCGTGCCGTCCGGTTGCTGAAAGTTCAGCACCAGTACGGGAGCATCCGTCATCACCGGATTCGCACCTGACAGGGCATCCGCAGTGGTGTTATGCAACCGGAACCGTTCCGCCTGACCGATCAGCCGGTTCATGTGGGTGCTGATCAACGGCGCCTCCCGGATCAGGAAGTTCTGGGCTGCGTATATCCGGAGGAAAGTGAACTGTTGATTGACCAGAGCCATCAGTAGCGAGGCGGCCATGAGCCCACAGGCAATGGCGACCGCCAGCTCGATCAACGTGTAACCGCGGCGCGATTTCGAAAATCCGTTTTTCATTGGGAACGCACGACAGTGCGGGATTTCACATAACTACGGTCACCGATCTCGTAGCTCAGGATACTTTGCACCTTCCAGACTTCCATCGCGGAGGGATTGGTGACCGTGGTTCCGGTGCCGCCATCCGCCGCCAAGTTATTCGTATCGGGAATCCGCGTCCGAATCACATTCGCGTAAATCGGAGTGCCACCCGGAATCCGGCCGATCTCCACGTTTGCCACCGAGCTATTGGGTTGGACCGGCCATGGGGAATTGGCGGCGGTCAAATCGCTGAAAGGAATGCGTTGCGCGTAGGCCTTTTCATACGTCAGGTAAGCGTCCGAAAGCGTCTGTTCCAAGGTCCACTGCCGGGGGTACAGCGCGTTGATCGAGCTTTTAAACAATAAAAGGCCAAGGACTGTCAGGATTGCCAACGCCATGGTGACTTCGATCAACGCCGAACCCCGTGCGAATCGGCTTCCGGCCTTGCGAGACCGCGTTCTTCGGAAAATCATGGGTGCGTGTTTCGCCGACTCCATTTGATGACGCTGGTTTGTGCGCTTTGGCTCGGATTTTCTCCGCGTTCCCCGGGACAAGCAATCCTGGAACCGCCCTATGGATTGAAGTGGGGCGATTCTCCGGAAAAGCTGATCGCTTGGGCATCCCGGCATTCCCTGAATGTTACGATCTCCTTGCCCGGCGATCAACCTTCCTTGCGAATCGTGGGCATCAAGCCCCGCAGCGGCCTTCTCCCCGGCGCACGCGAATCCGCCGTCGAGGGACGCTTTCTCAACGGGAAATTGTTCGAATTCACGGTCCATTACCATGATCCGGAAGCGTCGAGCGACTTGGTGGAAGAACGGTTTCAAAAATTAAAAAAACAACTGGCGAGTGAGTACGGACCGCTGAGCGCGGACCAGCAGCAACGGTTGGTGGAGGATCAATTCGCGACGAAAACCCAGTCCTTCCACCGGGAGCCGGTGAAAGGTCTGTTTCTCGTGTTGGCGTTCACCGAGGTCGAAGACCTGCTACGCAAATCCAAGGACGCCCGGTTTTCGCTGATCTACCGGAACGACAACCTCCGGACGGAGATCGAGCGCATGCTCGGCTCTCCGCCCATCGAAGGAAGCCGTTGAATCAATCGGAGGTCGTGATGTTGCTATTTACCTCGATCGTGCGGTCGAGGTCGAACGTCACATAATCCAATCGTTCTGTGCCAAATGGAGTGACGGTGACGACTTCGAGAGTCCATGTGCCATCGGCAACGAAGACGCTGTCCCAGTTGGTCAGAGTCAGTGTCGCATCCTGGGGCACGGTTTCGGCGTAAGTTTTCGCCGAACCCGGAACCACGACGCCAGTGGTGCCCAAGTTCGCGGCACCTTTATAGACTTGGGCGTATGTGGTCGAGGAGGGATAAAGATCCTTGTACGTCAACGTGACTTGGGGTAACGCGAAGAGCACTTTCTGTCCGCTGGTGATACCCGAGATCGAACCTTCCGCCACCGGCCAAATTTGGACGTACTTTGACGAGAGGAGCGATGCGGGAGCGGAGGCACCGGAGGTCGCAGCGACATACTCCAAAGAATACACCGAAAACCTTTCCTCACCCCGGGTTTTGCTCAAATCCGTGCTGGGAATCGACGTGACCGAATAAGTGAAGGTCTTGTCACCATTTCCCGTGATCGACTCGGTTGTCAGCAAGGTCGCATTGTCCCGGTTAATGCCAATTCCTGTACCGCCAGCACCATACGACTGAACATGGTGAAGGAAGTTGACGCTCTTCGAAGCGTCGGGATCCGTCGCTCCCGAGAGAAGACCCGAAACTGTCACACTCACCGTGATCGGCCGATCCGCCCGGGTCCGGGGAATGACCGTGTAAGGATCTTCGGTGGAAACGGACAGGGTGGCGGCGGGGAAATACGCGCCCACGGTTTTCGAGTCGAGCGGGTACTCCGTATAGGGAGCGGTCGTCAACATCGTGATCAGCTCGTAGGTCACGCCGGTCTCCGGAACGGCGATATCGGCGTCCTTGGTGCCGTAGTCCGCGACAGCCGAGGTCGTGGGGTTCATATGCGTTCCTTTGGCGACGTCGGTCTCGAGAATCTGGTTGATGTAAGAACCTGCGGCGTGGCTGACGCCGACGGTAGCCAGAATAGCAGAAAGGTAGAAAGTAGGTTTCATTACTTGGCGGGGGGGGGTTCGGTTTTCACCGGTTCTTGAGGCTTGAGCGGAAGCACGGAAATCGGGGCGCCGTGGTAAACTGCGACGACCATCGCCGCGCTCCCTTGAAGGGTTTTGGCGGCCTCTTCCGGTAGCGGCTCACTGCCTTCCGCGTGCTTGCGAGTGACCTCCATCGTTTTCAACCAGCCTCTGTTCGCCTGGTAAAATTCCTCCCAGGACACCAACCGGGCTCCCTCCGACAGCACGAGGCGGTCTTCCAAGGCTTTCGGTTTGTTGATGACGGCCCGTTTGGGAACCAGTGCCGCGATTCCTTCGAAGCACAGGATCTCCGAACGGCTCATCAAGCTCGGGGGCTTGTTGGTCTTCGAAGGATCGACAGTGCTCTCGGTTGCCGCCACCGCTTTGGTGGAAGCTTTCTCTCGGTCCTGCTGCTGCCGCGCGACAATGTCCTCATGCCGCGCCACGTCCCGCATTGGGGCCGAGGTCGCGGCTTGAGGATCTTGCTGGGCGCTGGCGGTTGCCGCCGTGACCAAGGCAAGAGATAGAAGTGTTTTCATGAAACAGCCTTATTTGGCTTCATCATCCACTCCCGCCGACGGATCGACGGAACCGTTAGGTCCGCCCTTGCCGTTGCCGGGGTTCGAAGAGTCCACCCCGTCGAGGTTGTTGCCGTGACCGTTGTTATTCTTGTCTCGGAAAGTAACCAAAAGCACTTGATCCTGAAGATCGTAGCTGCTTTCGGAATGATCCGTTTGACCCAGTTCCATCAGGACGAGCACGTTGAGCGGCCCGATCTTAATCTTCCCTTCACTATCGAGGTAGGGTTTCAGGAAGCTGGCCAAGGTCGCGGACTTATCAAGAGCGAACGAGGTTGGCGGAGTATCTCCGTTCACCAACGAAACCACCTGCATGTTCGAACTAAGCGAGGTATAAAAGGGTGACCAAGCGTTGTTGACGACATAACGACCACCGAAATTGATGGTGCACCCTTTCTTGAGCTTCTTCGAATAGAGCAGCGAAGAAGGATTCACGTCCGCGGACGTGCCATAGAAAAGTTGAACGTAGCTCCCGCCGTCAACGCTCATGCGGGCATCCGTCGGATAGCTTACCGATGAAGCCGCTTGACCGCTGGTGGAGGTCGTCACCGATGAGCCGATGATTTGCACATCGACGTAATAGTCGTCCAGCAAAGTCAGTTTTCCTGGAGGAGTGATATGAACCACTTCGCTGATCGTCTTCGGGAACATGATGTTCCAGGCCAACGACGGCTTGGTGCCGGCTTGGACCACGGTCGGCGACACCGCCAGCGATCCCACCGGGATACTGGGGTCGGTGTCAACTTCGTTGCCAGCGTAGGCGAAGGATCCGATCAAAAGGCCGCTCAGTAAAACGGAGCGGGAGAGAGCAAGGCTAGGTTTCATGGCATGCAATGGGTGTTGGGGGGGTGGGTGGAGATTCCGGATGACCACCGGAATCTCAGGGGCTTTTGGGGGATTGGAGTCGGGGTGATTTCGGTTGGGTAAGGGAAGCGGGAAAGTGATCGGAAGATGAAGCGGACCAGTTTTTCCAAGGTCCTTGCGGGATCTCTCGGGCGTCGGCGAATCGCCATTCCACGCGCTCGCCACTGCGCAGGCCGAGAAAATCGCGGACGGCGGGGCTGAGATCGATTCCCGCGCCGGCGTTGCGATTTGGCTGAGGTGATTCAGCGCCGAAAACATACTGCCAGTGGTCGGTCTTGAACGGACCGACATCCTCCCACTGGGCGTAACAAACCTTGCCGTTGTAATGAATGGCGGTCCAGCGACCCTTGCAGACGGAAATGCCATCTCCGCGGTAGTCTTCCCAGAACCAGGGAATGACCGACTGAGCTTCCGGCCGGTGTTTTCCTCCAGTCGCCACATCGTTATAAGGCAACGCGATGTAAAAAGGATTCAGGGCGGGAGTGAAATCCGCCGGCAGGTAGCCGCTTCGCCGTTCCGGATGATCGTAGCCGCCGAAATTCGTCTGCCAGTTCACATCCCATGCGCTCGCGGTGTTCGGTACCGGGTTATTTTGGCTGGGCAATTCACCCACCCAAAAAACGGTGGCCACCACATTGCGATGCCAAGCGGCCGGCCCCATGAAGCGCTCGCGTGGATCTTCCAACACGATCTTCGCCGAAGGTGGGACTCCGTATGGATCGCTCAACGCCGGCAAAACCGCGCGGCGATTGTCCAAGAACCTCTCGTGGACATTGTCTAACCGATCCGCCAAGCGACCGTATCCCGTCGCGGTGCTAAGCACGGCGCAGGCGACTCCGGTGGTGGTGGTCGATCCTTTCATGACGGTTCGGGTGTTGCACAACGTCAAGAGAGAGATTGCAAATTACCCGTTGCGGAAACGAGGGACAAGCAAAAACCCTGCCAATGCGAAATATTGACGCGTATGGACCATACGAAAGCACGATCCTAACCAACCACACGCTTTTTCGCAGGCACAAAATCGGCCTTTTTAAGACCCGCCAAAACGTCGCTCCAATTCTCGAAGCGAGTACTCGATGAGGGTCGGACGGCCATCCGGAGCACAATAAGGCAACTCGCAGGCGAACAATTCGCCGAGCAACGAGGGGGTTTCCCCAAGCCTGACCAGCAATCCGGCGGCCGCGCGTTTTGCAAGCAGCTTGGCCAGCCGCTCGAACGCGAAACGCCGCCCCGGCACCGATTCGTGCAACAACTCGTCGATCAACGCCGCGATCATCGGCTTGGGATCGGCGACACCAAGACACGCCGGCAAACTCCTGACTTGCAAGGTGTTACCACCAAAAGACTCCACCTCCACCCCGGCCGCGGCCAGAGATTCGCGTTCACGGACGATCATCTCGTGATCCCGCGGGTCCAGATCGAGCAGCTCCGGCACCAGCAGCCCCTGGCTTTCCACACTCCCTCCCCGGTCGCCAAGCAGGCGTTCGTAAAAGATACGCTCTCTTCCCGCTCGAGGATCGAAGAGCACGAGTCCGTCCTCACTTTCCATCAACACATAGCGGTGATGCAGCAATCCAATGACGCGGAAAGCAGGAGTCGAGGCATTCGCTTCGGCTTCCAGGACGGGCTCCTCTTTTGGCCCCAAGGCCGGTTGGGGTAAATCGATGGAATTTGCGGCCGGTGGAGTGAAAACCGGTAATTCGCTCAGGGGTTGAGGCGTTTCCCGCAAGGGCAACGACGCTTGAATCGCTGGAGCCGGAGTCCAGGGCCGGGGCGTGGAAACGATGGGGCGAACCACTTCGGGAGAAATGGCCGATTTTGTCACCATGGACTCGATCACACGGGAACGAAGGCCGTTCGACACCGCTTCCAGAATCACGTCCCGGACATCGAGCGGTCGATGAAACCTCACCTCGCGTTTCGCGGGGTGAACGTTCACATCCACCCGCTCCGGTTCCAGGTCGATCCAAAGCCATGCGGCCGGATGCAATCCATCGGCGACCGCTCCGCGAAAGCCTTCCGCCAGCGCCCGGGAAATCACCGCGTCTTCCACCGGCCGGCCGTTCAAGAAAACGCACTGATGACGGCGGCCCTTTCGCGCGTGGGCGGCGGGCAGCAGGAAACCCTCGACCGAGACCCCATCGCCATAGGTCACAGGCAACTCGATCAATTCGCCCGCCAGATCAGGGCCGAGCACATGACGCACCCGGTCCACCGCTTTCGAAACCGCGGGCAAATCGAACACTTCCCGGTCATCCTTACGGAAACAAAACCGGACATTGGGCGCGGCGAGGGCATGAAGCCGCAATTGATGCTCCACATGCGCGGATTCGGTCGACTCAGCCCGCATGAACTTCCGGCGGGCCGGCATATTAAAAAAGAGACCGCTCGCCTCAATCAACGTGCCCGGCGCGCAACCGGCTTCTTTCACGTCGCGCAACCGCCCGCCTTCCACGAACAACTCGGTCCCCGCCAAGGATTCGCGTTCGCGGGTCACAAGGCGAAAGCGCGATACGCTCGCGATGCTCGGAACCGCTTCTCCGCGAAAACCCAGCGTCCGGATCGCGGCGAGATCGCCGGAAGTCCGCAGCTTGCTCGTCGCGTGACGTTCCAGCGAGAGTAGCGCGTCCTCCTTCGACATGCCGCAACCATCATCGCTCACCCGGATGCGAGCGGCGCCACCGCGTTCGATTTCCACCCGGATCTCCCCCGCTCCGGCGTCGAGGCTGTTTTCGACCAGCTCCTTCACGACCGACGCGGGACGTTCGACCACTTCACCCGCCGCCACTTGGCTAGCGAGAATGTCGGGCAAAACGCGGATCTTCGGCATCGGACTTCGTTCTCCCTTACCCGGGCTCGACACGAAAGTCGAAAAAAGACGGTTAGGGTCCCATCAAGCCACGATTCATGAATGGCGTTTGCCGGATCGACGTTTTTCCTTCAAACCGGATCGGCCATGCGGTCGAGTCTTCCCTTGAACTAGCGGAGCCCAATTTCCTATCAAACGGCCGTCCGGTTTCTCCCGTTGTTTCTCTTCAAGCCCTCATGAACGCCCTGAACCGAAGCCTTTGCTCCTTCTGGTCCTCCTCCATCGGCAAAAAAATTGTCGTCGCGGTGACCGGATTGGTCCTCACCCTGTTTTTGGCCGGTCACTTGGCGGGCAATCTCGTGGTTTTCCTCGGACGCGAGCCATTCAACGATTACGCGCAGTTCCTCCACCACTTCCTTCACGGCGGCGGCGTCTGGCTTAGCCGCATCATCTTGCTCGCCTGCTTGATTTTCCATGTGGTGGCCACGGTTCAACTTACCCGCCGCAACAAGGCCGCACGCGAACCGTACGCCCATGAAGCCACGGTGCAGGCGAAAAAGTCGTCGCTCATCATGCTCTGGACCGGCCTGACGATCCTCGCCTTCGTGATCTACCACCTGCTTCACTTCACGATCCTGCCGAAAGTGTCGGTCGATCAGGCTTACTTGCTCAAAACCGGCGAAGCCCGCCCTGACGCGTGGTGGATGGTCATCCAAGGTTTCTCCGCCTGGTATGTGGTCCTCTTTTACGTGATCGCGATGACGATGCTTTGCTCGCACCTCTCGCACGGGGTGCAGTCGATGTTCCAGACCCTCGGCGTTCGCTCGAAGAAATCGCAGGGCTTCCTTTGGGCCATCAGCCGAGGCTACGCCTTTGCGATCTGGGCGGGCTTCATTTCCATTCCCCTCGCGATTCTGATCTTCGGATTCGGGCGGTAAACCGTCGGCCAATTTTCATTTTTCATTTCAAATTTTCATTTTCCCATGGTTCTCGACTCCAAGATCCCGTCCGGACCGCTCGAACAGAAATGGTCGAAGCATAAGATCGACTCGAAGCTGATCAACCCGGCCAACAAGCGGAAGTACACGGTGATCGTGGTGGGTTCCGGTCTCGCCGGAGGCGCCGCCGCCGCGACCTTGGCGGAGCTCGGCTACCAGGTGAAATGCTTCTGCTACCAGGACAGCCCGCGCCGCGCCCACTCGATCGCCGCCCAAGGCGGGATCAACGCAGCGAAGAACTACCGCAACGACGGCGATTCGGTTTTCCGGTTGTTCTACGACACGCTGAAAGGCGGCGACTTCCGGGCTCGCGAATCGAACGTTTATCGTCTCGCGGAAGTCTCGAACGCGATCATCGACCAATGCGTCGCCCAAGGCGTGCCGTTCGCCCGCGAATACGGCGGTCTGCTCGACAATCGCTCGTTCGGCGGCGCCCAGGTTTCCCGCACCTTCTACGCCCGCGGCCAAACCGGCCAGCAGCTCCTGATCGGCTGCTACCAGGCGCTCGAAAAAGAAGTCCGCAAAGGCGGCGTGAAAATGTATCCGCGCACCGAAATGCTCGACCTCGTGGTGGTCGATGGCCAAGCGAAAGGCATCGTCGTGCGCGACCTGAAGACGGGCAAAATCTCGTCGCACGCCGGTGACACCGTGCTGCTCGCCACCGGTGGTTACAGTAATGTCTTCTTCCTTTCCACCAACGCGATGGGTTGCAACGTCACCGCCGCCTGGCGCGCGGCGAAACGCGGCGCCTTCTTCGCGAACCCCTGCTACACTCAAATCCACCCGACCTGCATCCCGGTCAGCGGCGATTATCAATCGAAGCTCACCTTGATGTCCGAGTCGCTCCGCAACGACGGCCGCATCTGGGTGCCGAAGACCCGGGAAATCGCCGAGAAACTTCAGCGTAAGCAGATCCAGCCGAGCGATGTCGCCGACGAGGATCGCGACTACTACCTCGAGCGGAAATATCCGTCCTTCGGCAACCTTTCGCCTCGCGACATTTCCTCGCGCGCCGCGAAAGAAGCCTGCGACGACGGTCGCGGCGTGGCTCCCAGCGGCCTCGGCGTTTATCTCGATTTCCGCGACGCGACCGCCCGACTCGGCGAAGACACGATCCGCGCCCGCTACGGCAACTTGTTCCAAATGTACGACAAGATCGCCGGCGAAGATCCCTACAAGCAGCCGATGATGATTTATCCAGCCGTCCACTACACGATGGGCGGTCTGTGGGTGGACTACAACCTGATGTCCAATCTCTCGGGCCTCCACGTGTTGGGCGAAGCGAACTTCTCCGATCACGGCGCGAATCGCCTTGGGGCGTCCGCTCTAATGCAAGGTTTGGCCGACGGTTACTTCGTCGCGCCGACGACCGTCGCCAATTACCTCGCGACTCAAAAACCGGGCTCGGTGACCACCGCGCATCCCGAGTTCAAGAAGGTCGAGGAGGAGGTCAACGCCCGCACCAAGCAACTTCTCAACATCAACGGCAAACGCACCGTCGATTCCTTCCATCGCGACCTCGGCAAGGTGATGTGGGACAAGTGCGGCATGGCGCGCGACCCGCAAGGCTTGCAGGAAGCGATCCAGCAAATCCCCGCGATCCGCGAGGAGTTCTGGAACAACGTCCGCATCCCCGGCTCGGGCGAAGGCGCGAACATGGAACTCGAAAAGGCCGCCCGCGTGGCCGACTTCCTCGAGTTCGGCGAGATGATGTGCTACGACGCGCTCAATCGCGAAGAGTCCTGCGGCGGTCACTTCCGCACCGACCACCAATACACCGACGCCGATCCAGAAGTGCAATCGGGCAAGACCCAGGTGGGCGAAGCGAAGCGCGACGATGCCAATTTCGCTTATGTCGCCGCGTGGGAGTTCACCGGCGCGGGCAATCGCCCGACCCTCCACAAGGAGCCGCTCGTTTTCGAAACCCTCAAACCGTCCGTTCGCAGCTACCAGTAATTCGACGCCGCCATGTCCCGGAAACTCAATCTCACCCTGAAGGTTTGGCGTCAGCAAAACGCCGACGCGAAAGGCCGCATCGAAACTTACGCCGCGAAGGACATCCCCGAGGAAGCTTCCTTCCTGGAGATGCTCGACATCGTCAACGAAGAGCTGATTCGCGATGGCCAGGAGCCGATCCATTTCGACCATGACTGCCGCGAAGGCATCTGCGGCACCTGTTCGCTGACCATCAACGGCATTCCACACGGCAAAGAACGCGGCATCACCACCTGCCAGCTTCACATGCGGAAGTTCGCCGATGGCGACACCATCTGGATCGAACCCTTCCGCGCCCATGCGTTCCCGGTGATCCGCGACTTGATCGTCGATCGTGAAGCCTTCGACCGCATCATCGCCGCCGGCGGCTATATCGACATCCGCACCGGTTCGGCGGTGGACGCCAACGCGCTGCCGATTCCGAAAGACGACGCCGACTCGGCCTTCGACGCCGCCGCGTGCATTGGTTGCGGCGCTTGTGTGGCCGCGTGCAAAAACGCCTCCGCCATGTTGTTCGTTTCGGCCAAAGTTTCCCACCTCGGTCACCTGCCGCAAGGTCAGCCGGAGCGCGACAAACGCGTGCTCGCCATGGTTCGTCAGATGGACGCCGAGGGCTTCGGCAACTGCACCAACCAGTACGAGTGCGAAGCGGTTTGCCCGAAAGAAATCAGCGTGGATCACATCGCCCGCATGAATCGCGACTACTTCAAGGCCGCCTCCCACGAAGCCCTGACGTGATCGTGGCAGCGGATTCCATCCGCCCAGCCTCCATCCCATCTTCCTCAAAACCGGCCGCGAGCATGCCTCCGCGGCCGGTTTGCGTTTCTCCCCAAACGCGCCGACTTTCTGGGATGAAACGCCGCGATATTCTCAAACGCTACCATGCGGGCGAACTCACCCGCGACGAAGCTCTCGCCGAGCTGACCGCGCTCAAGATCTCGCCGAAGGAAGCGAATTCCAGACTCGGGATCGCGAAGGGCAAAGGCGATTTGATCGAGGGCTCGGAGTGAGCCTACACGAAGGGTTCGATTGAGCTTCTGACCATCCGTATTTCCTGGAGGGTGCTCTCATCGAACTCAAATCCAGCTGTATTGATCATCACATCCAGAACGCGGGTGACGAGCGAACGCAGCGGATTGATTTTCCGTATCCAGCCGGTGCCCGCTTCGCTTTTCAGAAAGTCCAGCAAGCCGATCCATTCCATCGCGATCACGGGTGTATCCGAAGGATAAAGCCGGCGCATCCGGGCGATCGTGCCCAAGAGCTTCAACAAGTATCCACCCAAGTAGTACTTGCTTTCCTCAAACGGCAGGAGCGCCAGCAAAGGAACTCCATCGAGTTCATCGTCGAGCAGGCCGGGCAATCTCCTGAAATCGACTCCATTGACGATTTCCAGCGATTCGCCATCCAACCAATCATCACAGTTGACCGCCGGAGGAGATGGGAAGAGCAACTCGAAGGTCGTTTCGACCTCCGATTTCAGAATCACCAAATCCCAATCAACCGCATCGGGTGGCTTCATGGATTCGACACTGGAGTAAACTCGACCGATTGCACCGGACTATTCGGCGGGAGTTCGTTCGTTCTTCCGAGCGTTTCCAGCGGGAAGCCCTTCTCCACGATCAAAGTCGACGCGGATCCGAAGAAGCGATTTTTCGAGATTTCAATCTTCGCGGCAAGCAGACGCACGACCAACCCTCCGAGCTGATTGGCTTCAAAAGTATTCTCGGTCACACGGCCTTGTGCGGCGGATTGAATGACGAGTCCAAACTCCCTATTCCCTTGCAAGTGATTGTTCGCGGCGATCGCCGAGCTTGCTCCGGCATCGATTTGAATGCCGTTGCGACCGTTGTTCACGCAACGATTGCCGGTGACATTTCCAGCCGCACCGTTCCAGACGTCGAATCCGTGTTCGGTGTTGCTCGAGGCTTCAGAGGCATGAATTTCCAAGGAACTTCCCTCGCCGCTCGCGGATGCGCCGTCCCAGCCGTTGCCGATGAACTTGCCATTCGTCACCGAGACTTTGCCGCCATCGATGACCATCAAGCCGTGTCCGGCGGCTTGGGTGAAAACGCACTCTTGGAAGGCAACCTCGCCACCGCGCACCAACGCGGCGGAAAACCGCTCGGTGCTGGCATCCGTACCTTGATGACGGAAGGTTAGCCCCGAAACCTTCGCACCTTTCGCTCCCGGACCGAAGGAAATGGCGACGCTTTGAGCCGCCGGACATTCGATGACCGTCGTGGCCGCTCCCGCTCCGCGCAGTTCGACCGGTTTGTCGACGATCAACGGTCCCTGCCAACTTCCCTCTCCGAGGACCAACACATTGCCATCGTCGAGATCCGCCAGCGCTTCCGCAGGCGTGGCGAAATCCCCCGGCACGCGGACGATCCGGACGTAGGCTGAAACCTTGTCGAACAAGGCTTTAATTTCGGCATCGTCCGGAGCGAGCGCCTTGGCCTCCTTCGCCCACACCGCGAGTTGTTTGTCATACCGGCCCTGATCGGCGGCTTGGGCTTTCGCGAATAACTCGCGCGCATTCAAACGGTCGGCTTCGGCCTTTTGCTTCGCGGCGATCGCTTCGTCGCGCAGGGTTTTGGCGTCGACGTGATCCGCCTCCAATGCCAAGGCGGCTTCGGCGGAGAAAACGGCACCATCCCAATCACGTGCCTTAAGCTTTCCTCTACCTTCGGCGAGCGCTTGTTCGATTCGCTCGGCTTTACGCGCCTCAATCACGCGCCGCTGCATCTCGTGAGCACCTTCATCCTCGGGATACTTCGCCAGGATCGTTTTCGCCGCGGCTTCCGCCTGATCCCATCGCTTCGCGGCAAAGGCGGTGGCGGCTTCGTGATTCCATTCGGCCAGAAACTCCTGCTTTTCGCGCTCAATCGTCGTTTCCACCCGGCTCAAGCCATAGGCGGCGCTTGAGGAATCGGGCTGCAATCGCACGATCCGTTGATATTTTTCCCGGGCGAGATGCCATTCCTTGGCGTCAACCAGGCGTTCCGCGTCTAGGGACAGTTGCTCCACTTCGGCACGCGTTTTCCGGAGGTTCTCCTGCTTGATTTTCCGAAAAGCGTAACCGCCTCCCCCAGCCGCCAACGTCACCGCGAGCAAACCCGTGAGGATCCGGCGACCCGTGCTGCCCGGTGCCCGGTAGTGTTTCAGGAAAGCCACGGCTTCGTCGTGTGAGGCGAGTTCGCGGCGGAAACGATCCGCATGTTCGGTGTCCGGCGCGCTGTTCATCAGTCGCACCAGTTTTTCCCGTCGCTCCAACAGTTCCTCCTGGTGCAGCGCCGGATCGGCGTCGGGATCCAAATCGAGAATGCGGCGTGCCTCGTCGAGCGTCATCGTCGTCCGGTCTAGCAGCGGACGAACCAAGGGAAAAGCCTCTTTCGGGTAGCGCGGCCTCGCCGAGGCCGCTTCGAAGCGAATGAAGCGACGGCGTGGACAATGGAAAATCGAAGGCTTCGATTGCCGTGCCCGATCATTGAAGCGAACCGGCTTGCGAAGCGCTCTCGGCGAGAGCGCGCTACCTCATCCCACGAACCGCTGCACGATCGGCATCCTCCGGCCCATGCCGAAGGCCTTCGAGGTAACGCGCAGACCGGGAGCGGCCTGGTGGCGTTTCCATTCGTTCAGATCGACCCGCCGCTGAATCCAGCGGACAAGGTTTTCGTCATGCCCGTACGCCACGATCTCGTCGGCGGAAAGCTGCTGCTCGATATAGAGTTCGAGGATCGCGTCCAGCACGTCGTATGGCGGCAAAGTGTCCTGATCTTTTTGATCCGGTCGCAGCTCCGCACTCGGCGGTTTGTCGATCGTGCTCCACGGAATGATCTCCCGCTCGCGATTGATCCAACGGGAAACTTCATACACCCGCGTTTTGGGAAGATCGGAAATGACGGCCAAACCGCCGCACATGTCGCCGTAAATCGTGCAGTAGCCGACCGCGAGTTCGCTCTTGTTGCCGGTCGTAAGAAGCAGATGGCCATACTTGTTGGAGAGCGACATCAGGAACAGGCCGCGAATGCGCGCCTGCATGTTTTCCTCGGTCACGTCTTCAGGCAAATCGCCGAACACGGGTTTGAGCGAGGTTTTCACCGCATCGAACACCTGCTGGATCGGCACCGCGTCGCAACGAATGCCGAGGCGTTCCGCCAGTGCCACCGAATCGCCCACGCTGCCTTCCGACGAAAAACCGCTGGGCATGGTGAGGCCGAACACGTTTTCCGGGCCAAGCGCATCCGCTGCAATCGCCGCGGTGAGAGCCGAGTCGATGCCGCCGCTCAAGCCGAGGCAGACCGTCGAAAATCCGCACTTCGTGACGTAGTCGCGCAGTCCGAGAACCAACGCTTGGTAAAGCTGTTCGGCGTCGCCACCGCTGAGTGGTTCCTCTTTCGCCGGGGCGAACGGATCGACCACGCGGCATTCGTCGGCGAAGCCTCCCAACTGCGCGAACACCGTACCGTCTGGCGAAACCGCCAGCGAGTGGCCATCGAAGACGAGTTGATCGTTCGCCCCGATCGAGTTGGCGTAAATCACCGGCACGCCATGCTCACGAGCCACGTCCGCAATCAACGCGCGACGCACCATCGGTTTACCCAAGTGGTATGGCGAAGCACTGAGATTCAGCAGCAGATCGATACCGGATGCTTTCAACTCTCCCGCGGGATCGCGGTCGTAAAGCGGTCGTTGAAGATAGTCTTCCGTCCAGATGTCTTCGCAAACCGTGACGCCGATCCGTTTGCCCTTCCACTCAACCGGCTCGCACATTTCGCCCGGCTCGAAATAACGTCGCTCGTCGAAGACGTCGTAGGTCGGCAGCAGGGTTTTCCAGAACTTGTGCCGGATTTCTCCGCGTTCGAGCCATGCGGCCGCGTTGCGAAACGGTTTGCCCGGGCCGGGCTTGGTATTGTGATCGACGTAGCCGACCAGCAACGGCACCTCGCGGATTTCGTCGGCGAGGTAATCGAGCGCCTGCAAACACTTCGGCACGAACTGCGATTTGAACACCAGATCGCGTGGTGGATAACCGACGAGCGACATCTCCGGCGTGATCACCAGCTCGGCTCCCTGATCGAGACAATCGCGGTAGGCGGCGAGGATTCGCTTCACATTGCCGGGGAAATCCCCAACCACCGCGTTGATCTGGGCAATGCCGATTTTCATGCCGGGAAGCTGAAGCAGCCTGCGGAAACGGGCAAAGACTTATTCGTCCCACCTAACCGTTCACAGCAGGGCTCCGCGCAGCACCGCGCCGGCGATGCCGAAGTAGATCAACAGGCCGCTGACGTCGACCAAGGTCGCGACGAATGGCGCGGAGGAGGTCGCGGGGTCTAGACCGACGCGTTTCAACAGGAACGGCAGCATCGAACCGGTCAGGGTGCCGAGCAACACCACGCCAACCAGCGAGCAGCTCACGGTCACTCCAATGAGATGCCAATGTTCTCCGAAAGTGCCCGGACGCGCGGCGATGCGGAAGTAACCGAACACCGCGAGGATCAGGCCGAGGCAAAGACCGGAGAGAACTTCCCGCCGCATCACGCGCCACCAGTCGCGCAGGCCGACTTCGCCGATGCCCATCGCGCGGATGATGAGCGTGGCCGCTTGCGAGCCGCTGTTGCCGCCGCTGGAAATGATCAGGGGCACGAATAGCGAAAGGACAACCGCGCGTTCGATGTCCTCCTCAAAGTGCCGCATGGCATTGGCGGTCAGCATTTCGCCGCCGAACAGGACAATCAGCCAAATGGCGCGCTTGCGCAGCAACCGGCCGAACGAAATGTCGAGATACGGCTCGTCGAGTTGTTCGACACCACCGAGCTTGTGGATGTCCTCGGTGGCTTCTTCTTCGGCGACGTCGAGGACGTCGTCGACGGTCACGATCCCGACCAGCGTGCCGAGCGGATCGGTCACAGGTAGTACGGTGCGGTCGTATTTGCGGAACGTCTGCACCGCGGTTTCCTGGTCATCAATCGCCGACAGCGCCACGAACGAGTTGTCACGCAACTCGGAAACCCTCGCATCGAGCGGACAAAGCAGAAATTCGCGAATGCGAAGGTCGTCGAGCAGTTTGCCTTGGGCATCGACGACATAGAGCACGTTGAGCGTCTCGCTGTCCCGGCCATAGGCCCGCACGTGGTCGAGCACCTGGCGGGCCGTCCACTCGTCGCGGACGGTGAAATACTCCGGTGTCATCAGACGGCCGATACTTGACTCGGGGTAATCGAGCAGTTTGAGCGCGACCTTGTATTCGGCGGGCGAAAGCAAGGCGAGCAACCGGGCGCGGACGTCGGCCGGCGATTCCTGCAGCAAAGCGGTGCGGTCGTCCGATGACATCGCATCGAAGATCCGCGCCGCCTGATGGTTGCTCATCGCATGCAACAGCGACACCTGCGGCTCCGGAGCAAGGTAACCGAAAACTTCCGCCGCGGAATCGGTCGGCAACAACTCAAAAAGTTCCGTCTGCGCTTCCGTTTCAAGCGCTTCGATCGCTTCAGCCAAGTCGGCGGGCGGCAAGGAACGCAGAGCCTCCTTCAGGCCATCGAAATCCTTGCTGCGGAGATGCTCCACGAGACTTTGTTGCAAGGATTCCCGATTCATAACGGCTCCGAGGCGCTTACCCCTATTTTCCCCTCTCCGGCAAGCCCAATACCATGGCGTTCCCACCAAGCCCGGTATTGACCGGAGTTTCAGCCACGGCCGCGTCAGCTTGACCGCGGCATTCTGGAAAATCGTGCGCCATTTTGCCCCAACCGATGAATCGCACGCAATCCCACATCGCTGGGTGAATCTCGACTTTTTCTTTCATTTTCAAGGTCTTGCGGACGGCTCCGTCACATTTGCACGCAGCGTGCGAAAGAGCACCCGACATCAAACCATCCATTATGAACCGATTAATCTCCGCTAACTCCCTGCTGGCTCCTTCCTTCGATCGCCTGCTCGATCACGCGTTCGGCGCTTTCGTGTCATCCTCTGACGGACGTTCTCGGGAAACCGTCGATCAAACCGATGAAGCCCACGTGCTGCGCATCGATTTGCCCGGTCTGCGCAAGGAAGACATCCAGCTCGATCTAAACGATCGCACTCTGACGGTCGCCGGCGAATCAACCGCTGACCGACCGCTTGCCACGCGTTACCGGCGCGCTTGGTCGCTGGGCCCTGAAATCGACACAACCCGCATTTCCGCCCGCCTCGACCTTGGCGTGCTCGAAGTGACGCTTCCGAAACTGGCTCCGGTCGCTCCCGCAGCCCGCACCATCGAAATCCAATCCGCTTGATCACCATGAAATCCAACGTCTGCTGCGAAACGTCCCGTCTCGAAACGGTCGCCGAACCTTCGTTTGTCGACACGCTGCCAGTCTTTACCACCCGCGACGATCAAACCGGAACACGGCTTCATGTCGCGCTGCCGGGGGTGAAGAGGGAAAATCTGAAGCTGACCTTCCACGACGGGGCACTGCATCTCGAAGCCATCCGGCCGGAGGCGAAGACCCCGCTGCGTTACCGGCTTTCCGCGCGCCTGGCCTCTCGCCTCGATAGCAATGCCGTAAGCGCGAATCTCGAATACGGAGTGCTTGAAGTGCATGTGCCTCTCAAAGCGGAGGCCCAACCGCGAAGCATCGCGATCCAGTAATCCCCCAACTTCCGAACCAGACTCGTGCCCGGACCGCTTCGCCCGAAGCGGCCGGGCCGTTTGTTTTCCCATCGTGCGTTTCGCCGTTTTGCTTGGCCGTTTCTTCCGCCCTGCTACCAAAGAGGGCCATGAGCGAAACCGCCAACCGAATCCCGGAAGATCTGAAAAGCGCGATGAAGGCGAAGGACACCCTCGCCCTCAATGCCTTGCGCGCCCTGAAAACCGCTCTCACCAACGCCGCCATCGAAAAAGGCGGGCTTGGAACTCCGCTGGAGGAAAGCGAAGTGCTCGCGGTAATCCGCAAGCAGATCAAGCAGCGGCAGGACTCGATCGAACAGTTCGAGAAAGCCAATCGCCCTGAACTCGCGGCGACCGAAAAGGCGGAAATCGCCGTGCTTGAGCGGTATTTGCCCGCGGCGCTGAGCGCGGAAGAAATCGCGGCCCTCGTCGAACAAGCCGTCGCCGAAACCGGTGCCACCGGCAAAGCCGACATGGGCAAAGTCATGAAACTCGCTCAGGAGCGTTCCGCCGGTCGCGCCGATGGCAAAACGCTCTCGCAGGAGATCCTGAAGCGCCTTTCCTGACTCATGTCCTGCTGCGCGATTCTGGTCGCCGCCGGTTCCAGCCGGCGGATGGGCTTCGACAAACTGGCCGCTTCACTCGCGGGCAAACCGGTGCTGCGTCGTACTTTGGAGGCATTTCTGGCCTGCGACGCCATCGTCGCCATCGTCGTGGTCGCGCCTGAAGATCGTTTCGCCCCTTTTCTCACGGACTCTTTCGCGAAACCCGTCATCCGCGCCGACGGCGGTCAAGACCGTCAGGATTCGGTCCGAAACGGCTTGGCCGCGGTACCGGCGGGCTGCGATTATGTCGCGGTTCACGATGGCGCGCGGCCGCTCGTATCGAATCGGGACATCCTCCAGTGCCTTGAAGCCGCGCATCGTTACGGAGCCGCCGCTTTGGCCCGGCCCGTAGCGGAAACCTTGAAACGTTCCGACGTCGAAGGATTCGCTCGCGAAAGTGTGGACCGCGACTTGCTGTGGTTCATGGAAACGCCGCAGATTTTCCATACGTCTTTGCTCCGCGAAGCCTGTGCGGCGGTGTTGGAACGCAACCTCGTCACCACCGATGAAGTTTCCGCGCTGGAAGCCATCGGCATACCCACGCGCCTGATCGCTTCGGTCGCGCCGAATCCGAAAATCACCCATCCCTCCGATCTCATTCTGGCGGAAGCCTTGCTGCGCGCATGACCGACTCTCCTTACCTCTGGCGCGCGCTCGACGGCGGCCCACGTCTCGCTCTGGCCACCTTGCCCGCGTCCGAATGCGCGGCGGTGTCGATTTACATCCCGGCGGGTAGCCGGGACGAACACGGTTTGCCCGCGGGGATCGCCCACTTCGTCGAGCACATGGTTTTCAAAGGCACGAGCCGTCGCAGCGCCCGGGAAATCAACCTCGAAATCGAAAGCGCGGGCGGGCAAATCAACGCCTGCACCACCGAAGACCACACCGTTTACGAAGGCCGGGGCGAAGCGGCGTTGCTGCCGGTAATGCTCGACGTGTTGGCGGACATGGTCTGGCACGCGACTTTCCCCGCGTCCGAAATCGAACTCGAGCGCGAGGTCATCGGCGAGGAAATCACGATGTACCGCGAGAGCCCCTCCGATCACATCGGCGACCTCATTTCCCAAGCCCTCTGGTCGCCCGATCCCCTGGGGAATCCGATTTCCGGCAGTCTGGAATCGATCGCCGCGATCGATCGCGACGCCTTGCTGGCGTTTCGCGACCGGCATTATTTCCGCGAGGATGTCATCATCGCGATCGCCGGGCCTTTCGACGAAGCCACCGTGCTCGCCGCGCTTCGCCCGCATCTTCCGGCCGGTTTCCACCCGGCGGAGGTTCGTCCGGCGTTCCGGGTCGAAAAAGAAAACCCCCGCTCTTTGGCGGAATCGCGCGACACCGAACAACTCCAACTCGCCCTCGCCTGGCACGCACCCGGCCGAGATCATCCATTGCGTCACGCCATCCGCTTGCTCAGCCTGATGCTCGCGGAAACGGCTAGTTCGCGGCTTTTTCTCAGCCTGCGCGAGGAGCGCGGGCTCTGTTATCAGATCGCCTCGGACGTCACTTTTTTCGACGATACCGGCGCGTTCGAGATCGCCGCCGGGCTCGATCCCGATTCGCGAGAGGAAGCGATGGCCTGCATCGAGGAAGAAATCGCCGATTTGATGGCGAACGGGCCTCGGGAAGGCGAACTCGACCGCGTGAAACGCCTTTCCATCGGACAAAGCAAACTCGCTTTCGAAAGCACCGGTTCGCACGCCGCATGGGCTGGCGAGTGCTTGCTGGACTTCGGGCGGATTCCCTCGCTCCACGAATGGCGCGGGGAAGTTTGTTCGGTCACCGACAGTCAAATCGCCGAAGCCGCCCGGTTGCTCTTCCTCGAAAAAAATCCCTCAACCGCCGAGATACGACCGGGTTAATTCCTAGGTTTCCGGGGGGACGAATACTAAACTCAAATTAGATTGACCATGTTCTGGCGATTAATAATTTTCGGTACCTGGTTTCTTGTGATTCAGGCATGAAGGGCAGTGGATATTTCCGGACGGCGCACGGAGGATGGGCAGTGATCGCACTGTCCTTGGCAGGTATGGATCTTCAAGCCGCCGAGGGATTTGCCGGAATGAATCCAATCGGCAAAGTCGCCCGCCTGTTCAATCCGGAGTTGGTGAAAATTGAAGATCGCCTCGCTTGGCTCACTCAGCGGCTTTCCACTTTGGCCGACGCCGAGTTGCGGACCATGCATTCGGCATACGGCTTCCGAGGAGCGCGATCGAAAGCGGACGCTCCCGACCCGGAAATCGTCGTCGATCTCGGCAGCGAAGTTCCTGTGGATCGTTTATTTTTGCTGCCTTCCCCGCCGGAGCCGACCGAACCCGAAGGCCTTTTTCCGCGACGCTTTTCACTGGTGGCATCCCGAACCGCCGATTTCGCGGAACCGGTTACGCTCTTCCGTCACAACGGCCCGTCTCCTTATCCCAATCCCGACCTGGCGCCGGTCCGGATCATCGTTCCGTCAACTCCCGCGCGTTACGTGAAGCTGGTGGTGCATGAAGGCCGGCCCCGCGGGTTGAAGGACCTTTTCGCCCTTTCCGAAATCGTGGTGTTTTCCGGGAAAACTCCGATTTCTCTCGGCGCGCCCGTCACCGCCAATTCTTCCCTCACCGTTCCGGGACTGTGGTCGCCCGAATATCTCACCGACGGCCGTTCGCCGTTGGGCATTTGGCAATCCGGTTATCGTCTCCCCAGCCAAGGAGACCTCGTGGAAGTCAATGAAGGCGAAGACGACGTCGCCTGGTCCATCGACCTTGCGAAAGAACACCCTATCGATCGCCTGATTCTCTTTCCTTACGAAATTTCCGAATTTTCCGAAGGAGCGGTTTCTTCCGGCAGCTTCCGCATTTCCGCCTATGGCCAGGAAGACACGGGCGAAGAACGCCTGCTCGCGGAGCTCACCGGTCCCGCGGCCGATATGAGCGGCAAGCTTCCCCTTATCATTCCGTTGCGAGGCCAGCCGATCCGCGCGCTGCGGATCGTGGCGAGCAATCCCATGGCAATGGGGGAACGCCACGTCCACGGTTTGTCGGAAATCGAAGTCTGGAGCGGAATGACCAATGTGGCCGCCGGTCTTCCCGTCGCGCGTCAGCACAGCGAAACCGCCACAACCGTCAAATCGTTGACCGACGGCATCGCCAATCAACAAACGATCTACAGTTTGGACACTTGGCTTACCCAGCTTAATGAGCGCAAACTCTTCGAGCAGGATCTTTTCCAATTGCGGCCTCTCCATAAGGACATGGTCGAAGAAAGTGAGCTGAACGCTACCTTCGGCGTGTCCATCGCCCTGGCCATGACCTTCTTGATCCCCGTCGGCATCATCGAGCGCCGCCGGATGCTCACCAAAAGACACATCGAGCAGTTACGCAAACGGATCGCCTCCGATCTTCACGACGATATCGGCAGCAATCTGGGAAGCATCAGCCTCATCGCCCACAGCGCCCGCAAGGACTTGGTGAGACTGGAAGGCCCCCAACCGGTCGTCGAGGATCTGGGGGAAGTGGAATTGATCGCTCGTGAGAGCTCGCTGGCCATGCGGGACATCGTCTGGCTGCTCGAGCGTCGTCAGGATTCCATCGGAGATCTAGTGCAACGCATGCGGGAAACCGCGAGCCGTCTGCTGCGTGAGATCGAATACACGATCGAATGCCAATCGACCAAATCCGCCAGCAAGCTTACCCTCGATGCCAAACGGCATTTGTTTCTTTTTTACAAAGAAGCGATTCATAACATCGTCAAGCACGCCCGAGCGTCCCGTGTCACCGTGGTTTTAAGTGACCAGGACGATCACTTAATCTTGGAAATCATGGACGATGGCGTAGGATTACCACATTCGCAGGACCATCCCAACGCACCCGTAAACAAACTGCAGGAGCGCGCCCGCGTGTTGGAGGGGCAACTTCACATCGAATCTAAAACGGGAGTAGGCACCGCGCTCCGGCTCGCCGTGAAACGGGCCAATCTCTTTGTCCGCCCCGCTATTCCGGTATGACTCCTCCTTCCACTCCATCTTCCAAAACCCGGATATGGCTGCTTGAAGACCATCAAGTCTTCGCCAGGCAAATCCAGCGTCTTCTTTCGACCGAAGATGAGTTGGAGTGCATTTACCATTTCTCCCACCCCTCCGAACTTTTCGATAAACTGAAGTTCGGTGAAGAACGTCCGGATCTGTTGTTGCTGGATCTCGGCCTGCCAGGGAGAGACGGTCTGGAGGTTCTTACGGAGCTGAAGAAGATTTTCCCGGATCTGAAAATCCTCATCCTATCGGCTTTCGATGACCGGGAACGCGTCTACCGCGCGATTTGTAACGGCGCATCAGGCTACCTCCTGAAATCCGCCGACCCGGACCAGATTTTGGCGGGAATCCGCGACATCATTCACGGGGCGTCCGCCTTAAGTCCGGCCATCGCCAAAATGATTTTGGAAGGGTTTCACCGGCATGGACCGGTTCGCGAAACGGAACCCTTGACTCACCGGGAGGAGGAAGTCCTGAAATTCTTGGTTCAGGGCCTTATTAAAAAGGAAATCGCGGATCATCTGACGATCTCCCAGCACACGGTGGACATGCATCTGCGAGCAATTTACCGAAAATTGCACGTCCGCACCCAAACCGAAGCGGTTTCCAAGGCCCTACGCCAAGGGCTGGTCTGATCCCGCCATAAAGCGTTTCAAGCCGTCCGGCCCCTCCGCACTTCCTCCGTTTTTTTTGGAGAGAATGACCGCAGGTGCCGGATCCCTGTTTCCGGCACCTGCGGGCCCTTTGGGGGGCAGTGCTATCCCTTACGTTGCGATAGTGCATTGGCCCTTCCCGAATTTCAACTCATATCTTTTTACGCGATCACGTAGTTCGCTTTTTGATAATTCGAACCAGGGGAAGTCAACTTCGTGCAGCCCGTCAGCGGGACCGGATTTTCAAGATTGCGAAAGCGAAACATCGCACATCGTTTTTAGAGGCTCCAGGCGTTCCAAAAAAACATCGGCGCAAAGGGAGAAAGTCTTTCAGCAGAAGGACTTCAGTTCCCCTCTCGCCTTCGAGTCCGCCCCACGGGGTCGCGAGGTTTTCATTCCAAATAGCCCAGAACTTTCGCCCGTCTCAACGCATGGGCTTTGCCACGGGCGTGGAGTTTAGCATAAATTTTCCGTATATGTGTATGCACGGTATTGACGCTCACTCCCATCAGATCGGCCATTTCCTTGTAGAGCTTCCCGGCCGCCAGCCAATGTAACACTTCCGATTCACGGGCGGTGAGGACCCCCGACGCGCCATCGACCGCACTTCCCCGTTCCCGGAAAGCGTTCAACAGCCAACGCGCGATCGAAGGACTCATGGGGCTTCCTCCGCCGATCACGTCCCGGATTGCGGCGAAAAACTGCGGGGTCTGAACGCCTTTCAGCAAATAACCCGAAGCCCCCGCCATGAGCGCGGCGAACACCGTCTCCCGGTCGCCGTAAATCGTATGCACCAGAATCGGCAGCGACGGCCGGATCTCATGCACTATGCGAATCAGCTCGACTCCCGAAGTGCCGGGCAAATCCAAATCGACCAGTACGACGTCGATCTGATGCCAATCCGCTTTCGCCAAGGCGGCGTCGGCCGTGGTTTCCAAAAGGCCTACGGCAAAGCCGGGCTCAAGACGGATCAATTCTCCAAGACCGTCCAATAAGGGGCGGTCGTCTTCTATGAGAGCGATTCGGTGCATGGGAAGTCGGGAGGATGGATTTGGGATTCGTCGCGCTGAATGCGGAGAGGCAAAGGGAGGCGGAAATGGACGGTCACTCCATGGAGTTGGGACCAGCCGACCTCGCCGCCGAGTTCACGAGCCCGGCGACGCAAACTTGCCAGGCCTTTGCCGGGTTTCATGTCCGGCGGAAAGCCATGTCCCTCGTCCGCGATCCAAGCTTCGAACTCGTGGGGTTGGAAATGAAAGGACACGCATGCTTCCTGGGTACCGGAATGCCTTACTAGATTGCGGATCGCTTCTTTGAGCGCGCGGGAAAGAGATGCCGCGGCGGCGATATCGTCGAGCAACATCACCGGACAGGGTGGCTGTCGCCAATCGAGCCGTATATTGGACTCCACGGCTAAAGCTTCCGCGTATTCCCGCAATTCCTGAAGCAATTCGTGCCAGGCCAGCTCCTGCCGGTCGAGAGTGCTGATCAGCGCGCGGATCTCCTGGCTGCTCGCTCTCGCCATCGTCCGGATGATGCGCAGCGAATCGTTCATGCCTCCCTCGTCGCGTGAACGATCCAAAAGGTCGCTGTGAACGGAAATGCTGGCGATCGCTCCAGCCAACCCGTCATGGAGATCTCTCAGAAGGCTGAGTCGTTGCTGGCTGAGTCGTTCCTCGGCGCGATGCCGGATCACATCCTGATGATGCCGCTCCAAAATACGGATCTCATTCAATTGTCGCTGACCAATCAGCAAGGCGAACGCCATGCAAGTCATCGGCATGAAAACGATACCGGCGAGAAACACCGTCGCCTGCCCCGTGGGGTTGCGCGTGAAGTCGCAGGTCTCCGGCCAGAACAGGGACTGCAACAGCCTTACCCCGTCATTCGCCACCAGGGCGACGAAAAGAAACGCGGCCGACCTCAGCGCGAAACGTTCTTGGGGCCGGTTCGCGTTCAGCAACATTTTCACCACCCAACCGTGGACCGCCAGCGATAACGCCGCCACCAGGCCGAAGCGGGCGCTCAAGCTGGGCTGGCCGTAGAGAAACCACGGATAAAACGTCACAAACACGACTCCGAGCGCGACCTGAAACCATCGAGCCAGATGGATCTCCAGAAACTGCGCCATGCCCCGCAGCAACGCCCACGCCCCCACCGCGAGCAGAAGGTTCGGAACAAGCACTGTCAACCAAGTCCACGGGCAAATCACCCGCAGAATCACGAGAGGAAACGCCACGGCGTGACTGGCCATGCAGAGCACCCACCAACCAATGCCGGACAGATGACGACTCATCCACCACATCAGCAACATCATCAACACTTGGAAGAGTCCGGTCAGAGCGGACACCGTCCCCAAGGTCAGAAGATCGAATTTCATGGCAGACGCCCGTCTGGTTCCGGCAAGAGCTCAAAAAGCTTTCCCACCTGTTCCCATCCTAAAGAAAGATCGGTGAACGTGAAAAGCGTGAAATCCACGCGGAAAACGCCGTTGTTCCCGTGGCAATTGAGAGCCAGGGGAACAAACGAATGAGCAAGAGGGGGGGATTTGCCATAAGCTTGAAACCGGAAGCGCGCTCCGGCGGCGAGTTTTTGGAAATGTTGGGAGAGGAATTCCTCTCACCCCTGTTAGAACCGGCATTTTTCCGACCTTCTGCAAGTCTATTTTCCCGTAGTATGGGTTCACCTTTCCCCTTCTACATCTGTTGAGAATGGAAGATTTTCCCGCTATCTTCACCGATGCCATTTTGCATCACGAGTGATGGAGGGAACTTGCAGGTCGCATGTCCGGCACCCGCGCCTTTCCGCATTCCCGCACCCGAACGCGCTGGCTTTGAGGGACTTGCCAGCCTCTTGGAGATCGGGTTGCAACGTGCTGGAGAAAACAAGGAGGCAACCTCGCCATGTCGCGTTTGATTCCATGGTTCACCCGGATTTTGGCCCGCCGCTATCAGGTTCTCGATCCGGCGGGTGTGCTCGCGCGTATCCGGATGTTCGCCCAGCCGTCCGAAGTCGCCGAGCCATTGGAGCTATTGCGGGCTGGAATCATCTTTCACGCCCGCGGTTTGGTGAACGCCAAAGCGATCCAGCACAACCTCGACTGGATCTGGCCCTACTGGGTCGAGCGGCAGTTCAATCCCCAGGACATTTCATTCGTTCCCCGCGCGTTTTCCTTCAGTCACATCAATCTCACCCATCGCAACTGGACCGCGGTGGGCTTACCGGATTGTGACGCCTATCCGATCGTGGATCCGCACGGGCTAACCACCCCGCTCCACGACGGCTGGTCGATCGATTTTTGGATCGTTACCGACACGAAGCGAAAATTGATTCCCAGCAAACTGCCGGACGCCTTGGTGAATCAGTCGTTAAGGTTCGATCCGGTATTGGAGGTTGAAACCCGCAGTCAACGCGACGATCTGGTTCTAACCTCACGAATCCGGGTCGAGCGCGGCGAGGGAATCCGGATGATCGGCGAACTGGAAGCGTCCACCACGGAGCCGGCATGGCTGGTGGTCGCGGTGCGGCCATACAATCCGGAAGGCATTCAATTCATCCAACGTTTGGAATTCGTCGAAGCGGATCGCGCCTTATGGGTGAACGATTCCACTCCCATTCTCTTTCGCGATCCACCCGACGCCTTGCGGATGGCTCATTATGCGGAGGGTGACGTCTATCACGGCCTCGACGAAACCCGGCGGGAAACCGAAACCCGGTGCGACGTCGGCATGGCGACCGCCGCCGTTCTTTTCCGCCTCCAACCCGGCGAACCACGGCGCATTTCCTTCACCGTCCCGATCGCCCCGTCGGCACCGGGTTCTCCCCAAACCTCCGCCGCCGAAGCGTGGACGGCCGCGACGGAAAATTGCGCACGATTGAAGATCGGCGACGCCCGGATGCAATTTCTCTACGACGCCGCGGTTCGCACGGTCTTGCTGCTTTCCGCCAACGCGTTCGTGCCCGGGCCTTACACTTACCGTCGCTTCTGGTTCCGCGACGCCTGTCTGATGCTGCATTCGTTGCTCGTTTTGGGATGCGCCGACCGGGCTCAACGGATTTTGGAAACCTTTCCCTCCAAGCAGAAGTTGAACGGCTACTTCGAATCGCAGGAAGGCGAGTGGGATTCCAACGGCCAAGTCCTCTGGATCGCCTCCCGTTTCACGACCATGACCGACCGGCCGTGGAGCGATAAATTGGAAAACGCGCTGCGAAAAGCCGTCGTCTGGCTCCGGAAGAAACGCCTTCCCGAAAATGCGAAACCCGGAACCGCCGGTTTATTGCCCGCCGGATTCAGCGCGGAACACCTCGGACCGAACGACTTCTATTATTGGGACGATTTCTGGGCGGCGGGAGGATTGCTGGCGGCGGCGAAGATTTGGAAACGACGCGGCGCCGACACGACGGCGACGGAAGCGAGCCAGTTGGGCAACGCGTTTCTCGGCAGCATCGCCGAAAGCCTCAGCCTGATTCCTTCCAAACGCGGCAAAGCGATTCCCGCGGCGCCGTCACGTCGGATGGATGCGGGCGCGGTTGGCTCGATGGTCGCGGATTATCCCTTGCAGTTGTACCCTCCGCGCGACGAGCGGATCGAGGCGACGCTGCGGTATCTCCGGGATCATTGCTTCCAGCGAGGCGGCTTTTTCCAGGAAATGATCCACTCCGGCATCAACGCCTACCTCACCCTGGATCTGGCTCAAACTCTCCTGCGCAACGAGGATCCCGCTTTCGCCGAACTCATTCGGTCGGTCGCCAACCTGGCCTCTCCAACCGGCCAATGGCCCGAGGCGATCCATCCCCTCACCCTCGGAGGCTGCATGGGCGACGGCCAACACGGCTGGGCGGCGGCGGAATGGATCATGATGATCCGGAATTGTTTCGTCCGCGAAGAGGAGGATACGGGCGAGCTGATCCTCGGGTCGGGAATCCTGCCGGAATGGCGGGATAATGGCGATGAACTCCACTTCGGTCCTACCCTCACCGCCTGGGGCGAGGTGACGGTCGATCTCAATACCGGCGGCCTGCAAATGAACGCGTCGTGGCGCGGACACCCGCCCCGTGTTAGAATCGCAATGCCCGGCTTTTTGCCCGTCAAGGACGTCCTCGCCGGCATACGATATCGATTGCAACGAGACGGATCATGAAAATCGCCATGTTCACCAACACCTATCTCCCCCACGTGGGAGGGGTGGCGAAGTCCGTCGAGACGCTGTCGACGGAATGCAGGAAACTCGGCCACGAGGTCAAAATCGTCGCACCCGAGTTCGACGGTTCCGAACACGACGATGACGTTCTCCGCGTGCCCGCGATCCGTAATTTCAACGGCAGTAACTTCAGTGTCCGCTTACCGGTTCCAGCGTTGATCAGGAACTTCATGGACGAGTTTCGACCCGACGTCATTCACAGCCATCACCCGTTTCTTCTTGGAGACGCCGCGTTGCGCGAGGGGTGGAAAATGGAAGTGCCGGTGATCTTCACCCACCACACCCTATATGAAGAATACACCCACTACGTGCCGTTGGATTCGGAGGCGCTGAAACGAGGGGTGATCCAGCTCGCCACCGAATATTGCAATCTTTGCACGCGCGTGATCGCTCCAAGCGAAAGCGTGGAAGCCCTGTTGATCGAGCGCGGAGTGACGCGACCGATCCTCGTGCAGCCAACCGGAATCGACACCGACTTCTTCGCTTCGGGCGACGGAACAGCTTTTCGCCGTGAATTGGGAATCGCGGAAGATGCGGAAGTAATCGGTCATGTCGGTCGTCTGGCGATGGAAAAGAATCTCGGTTTCCTCTGCGAAGCGGTGAAACTCTGCCTCGCCCAAAAGCCGTCGGCCATTTTCCTGCTCGTGGGCTCCGGCGATGCGGAACCGGAAATCCAACGCATTCTGGACGACGAGATCGCCGCAAACCGCGTCCATCTTGTGGGCAACAAGTGCGGCAAAGATCTGGCGGACGCGTATGCGGCGATGGATGTTTTCGCCTTCGCCTCACAATCGGAAACGCAAGGCCTCGTTCTCGCGGAAGCCATGGCCGCCGGCATTCCGGTCGTGGCTCTGGACGGGCCGGGAGTGCGGGAAATCGCAGAGAACGATCACAATGGAATCCTTCTCGATGGCGGCGCGAACACCGCCCACTTCGCCCGCGCGTTGGCTCGTTTGCTGGAAGATCTCGGGTTTCACCTGCATTGCCGGGTCGCCGCGAAAGACACCGCCAAATCCTTCGATCAACAACGCTGTGCCGTCCGAATGATCGAATGTTACGAGGAAGCGATCACGGACCGCTTGCAAAACACCGACGAAGAACGGTCGCCTTGGGACCGGCTGGTCGGCGCGTTGGAAATCGAATGGGATTTGATCTCGGCGAAAATGTCCGCCGCGGCGGCGGCCGTCGCTTCCAATCCATCACGGGAGGTACCGCTTGATTAGCCGCATCAACGTTCGCTTGCGCTGGCTGCGACGAAGGTCCAGCCGCACTTACTTGATCGCCCGGCTTTTCGGCCTCGACATCCCGAAAGGCGAAACGAGCGAACCGGGATTGATTTTCGTTCAAATCGACGGCCTTGCCCGCACCCACTTTGAACAAGCGATCAAGGAACGCCGGTTACCGTTCCTCGAACGTCTAATCCGTCGACAGCACTTCACGCTGGAAAACTTTTACTCCGGCGTTCCCTCGACGACCCCCGCGGTCCAGGGCGAGCTTTTCTTTGGCGTCCGTGCCGCCGTTCCCAGCTTCCAGTTTCTCCACCGCGAAGACGGCAAAGTGCATCGCATGTACGAGCCGGATTCCGCCAACGAAATCGAGCGGCAGCTTCTGGAAGCGTGTCCGCAACCGCTCCTTGAGGGCGCGCATGTGTATTCGAACATCTACCCCGCGGGCGCCCGGCAATCGTGGTATTGCTCGCGGGATTTCTCGGGACGGGTGATGTGGAAGCGGTTCAAGCCGTTCAACTGGCTCGTCCTTTCGATTTTCTACATCGCGAAAGTCCTCCGCATTCTCTGCCTGTCGCTGGTCGAGTTCGCCCTCGCGGTGATCGACATGTTTCATGGCTTGTTCAAACGCGAGGACTTCGTTCATGAATTCATGCTCGTTCCGGCCCGGGTGATTATTTGCGCCGCGCTCCGCGAATTCATTCGCTTCCGCGTGCTCATGGACATCGAGCGCGGCGTGCAGGTCATCCACGCCAACTTCCTCGGTTACGACGAACAAGCCCACCGCCGGGGCCCGGACTCCGCTTTCGCGTATTGGACCTTGAAGGGCATCGACCGCGCGATCCGCGATATTTACCGCGCGGCCGAAGGCTCTGACTACCGCGATTACGAACTCATCGTTTACTCCGACCATGGGCAGGAACACACCACGCCGTTTCAGAAACGACATGGCAAGACGATCGACGCGGCGGTCGCGGAAGTCTTCGCCACCGGCCCGACGGCGGGCTTTCCGGTTTGGATGCCCAAGCTTCCAAGGGCGTTGGGCAACGCCATCGACGCCTGCCGCACCTTCCTGTCCTTTGTCAAAAAACCGCCCGAAAACGCATCGGTTTGCGACCCGGAAAATCAAATCGTGCTCAGCGCGATGGGCCCGATCGGGCATGTCTATCTCCCGGTCACTTTGGAGCCGGAGGCCAAGCGGGATTATGCGAAGCGCCTGGTGAAAGAGGCGGGCATTCCCTTGGTGCTGCTACCGGCCGACCAACCGGAGATCGAAGCTTACAATTCCGCAGGGTCATGGAAATTGCCCCAGGATGCGGCGGAAGTCCTCGGACGAGAACACCCGTTTCTCCAGGAAGCGGCGGAAGATCTCGCGGCACTCGCTCGCCACCCGGATGCCGGCGATTTCCTGATCAGCGGCTGGGACCCGAATCAAACGCCCCTCACCTTCCCTCTCGAAAATGGCGCGCACGCCGGCCCGGGTCCCGATGAAACCCGCGGCTTCCTGCTCTTACCCGACCGGATCGAACGCTGGCATTTGAAAGATCTGGTCGAGAAGCCCGGACGAATCCGCCCCGAAGAGCTGCGCAAGATTGCGCTTCATTACCTCGGTCGCGACCGCCCCGAGAAAAAGGCCGACGCCCCTGCCACGCGCTCCACTTCAACCTCTCCTTCCAACGGAACGCTGCGCGTCGCCACCTACAACATCCACAGTTGTCGGGGCATCGATGGCAAAACGCGCCCGGAACGAATCGCCCGCGTGTTAAACCGCCTCCAAGCGGATGTCATCGGCGTGCAGGAAGTCGACGTCCACCGGCCACGTAGCGGCACCCTCGATCAGGCCAAGGAAATCGCGGTTCACCTGGAAATGGAACACACGTTCTACGACGTTCTGGTCGAAGAAACCGAGCGTTACGGCATCGCCGTGTTCTCGCGCTATCCTTTCCAAATCCGCCGGATGGCGCTTCTGACCGAAGCCGGGATCGGCCGTGAAGCGCGGGGTGCGATGTGGCTCGAAGTCACGCCCGAAGAGGACTTCCCACCGTTCCATTTTTTCAACACCCACTTCGGCCTCGGGCGGGATGAACGAAGGCGACAAGCGGAAGTGCTCACCGGACCGGATTGGCTCGGCGCGATCCCTGAAGACGAACCGGTGGTGGTGTGCGGCGATTTCAATTCCGTGCCGGGTTCCACTCCGTGGATTAAACTGAACCGGGTGCTCCGGGATGCGCAACTGAGACACGGAAAGGGAAAACCGTTGGCGACGTTCTCTTCAATCAAACCCTTGCTGCGCATTGACCACGTTTTCACCAGCGAACATTTCGAGGTGCATGAAATCACCGTTCCGAAAACTTCGAGCGCTCTCATGGCGTCCGACCATTTGCCGCTCTGCATCGAACTCAGCCTGAAAAAGGAATGAACCCGGCCCACCGAAAATGGCTCGCGTGGGCGATCGCTCTCGGGCTCGCGGGATTCCTGCTGTACGTGTATCGCGATTCTCTCAGCCTCGCGAAGTTCCAGACCTTCGTTGGCACGTTCAGTCCAGTGGTGCTGATCGCGGCGTTCATGCTGTTTCCGTTGCTCGGAGCTCCGATCAGCGTCTTTCTCATCGCGACCGGTCTTCGCTTCGGATTTCCCATGGGCATCCTCGTGACCTTCCTGTCATTGATCGTGCATCATGCGATCGCCTTCCGGATCGCCCACGGCCGCTGGCGGAAATCCGTGCAAAATAAGATTACGCGGAAAGGCCGGAAAATTCCCGAACTCGCGCCCGAACACCAAGCGGCATGGACAGCCTTGTTCGCCGCCGTCGCCGGGCCGCCCTATGCGATCAAGCTCTACCTTTTGGCTCTCACCAACGTCCGGTTCCGCGTTTACATCGGCGTAGGCGTCCCCGTTTACACCTTATGCAGCATGCCAGCGGTGGCCGCGGGAGCGATGGCCGGGCGCTTCAACGGCTGGTGGTTTTCGCTCGCGGGCGTGGTGATCGCGACGGGCGTGCTGACGACGCGCCTCCTGCGCAAACGAGCCGCCGCTCGCAAAGCCGTCGAGTTCAACTGAGCGGTTTCAATCCCTTCTCCGCCGGACCGGAGAGCAGTTCGCCCGTCGCATGGAAACGGGAGCCATGACAGGGGCAGTCCCATGTCTGCTCCGCTTCGTTCCACGCCACGATGCAACCCAGATGCGGACAAACCGCGCTGCAGCGGGTGAGATTACCCTGCGCGTCGCGAAACGCCGCGATGCGTTCGCCTTCATGCTCCAACACCTTGGCTGTGCCAGGAGCGAGCGTGGCCGGATCGTACTCCTCCACTTTCAGCCGGTCGGAAATCATGCGGACGGGATAGTCTTTGTTCTCCCGCAGGTATTCGGCGAGAGCCGACGCGCTCTTGCGACCGGGATCGAACAATTTCTCCCAAGCTCCGTCCTTTCCGGAAATGGCATCCCGGATCATCATGCCCGCCACGGTTCCAAAAGTAATTCCGTTGCCGGAAAATCCCGTGGCGAGCCACTGGGCATCCGAGGTCCGTCCGATATAGGGCAACCCATCCACTGGCTCCACGATCTGGCCGCACCAACGATGGGTGACCACCGCACCCGGCATGATCCGGTCGAGTTCGCGCTCGAGATTCTGATAGCGGTTCTCGGTATGCGCTTCCATCCCGGTCCGGTGGTCTTCGCCTCCGAACACGCAGGAAAAGCCTTCGTCGTCCTTCTCGATCCGCAGGTAATAAAACGGATCCGCCGTATCCGACCAAATCAACTCCGGCAACGCATCGCCGGGCAACCGGGCGCGAATCGCGTAGGAGGAATAGAGCGCGAGCTTGCTTTGAAAGAGCGCGGAGCCGACCAAGCCACCATCTCCCTGAAGTGGCACGTGGGTCGCGATGAAAACCTGCCGGAACTTTACCGTTCTGCCGCCCGCGATCACGGAACCTTCGTCGAAGCTCGTCACTTCGGTATCCTCGTAGATCTCCACTCCTCGCTCCATCGCCTCCCGTGCCAAGGCATCCAGATACCGCAGGGGATGAAATTTCGCCTGATTCTCGAAGCGGATGCCGGGCCGATCCGTCACCGGCGCCGAATCCAAATAATAGGCATCGAATCCCATTTGCCGGGCGACCATCGCCTCCTGCTGAAGCAATGCGCTTTCCTCCGCGAGGTCGCACTGTTCCGAAGCGACCAAATAACCTGGGACGCGGCGAAACTCACAGTCGATCGCATGACGGGTCACGTTCTCTTCAATGAGATCGATCGCCGCTTGGCCAGCTTCCCACGCCAGCTTCGCTTCTTTCCGGCTGAAAGTGGCGACCAAATCCGACAACCGGATATCGGTCATGTAAGTCAGGTGCGCGGTCGTGTGCCCGGTATTCAAACCGCCGATTCGCCCACGCTCCAGCAAGGCCACCGAACGCCCCTCGCCGCTTAATAAATACGCGGCGGTCACACCGGCGATGCCCCCGCCAACAATCAGGACTTCGACGTCCAAATCTTGCTCCAATCGAGGGAACAAGGCATCCCGTCGCTCCGCGAACCAAAACGATTCCGTGTTCATGATGAAAACGCGTTGAAGGTTGATGATCGGGATTACCGGTCTTTGAACAAAATTTGCACGAAGAGCATCACCGAGCCAATGGTGGCCAACAGGAAGAACACCATCGCCAAGCCCGGATAACCAAACATTCGGAACGACGTCTCGACTCTCGCCAGCATCGACGAGCCCACGATCAAAGCCGCGAGGATCAAACCGAGCGTGATCCGGTTGGCCACCTTCTGCAGGCCGACGATCAACGCCTTTTCATCGATCGAATCGACCTTCACCCGCAGCTTGTTGTCCGCCAGCATGTCGAGAAGGCGATTCATTCTTGAGGGAAATTGCCCGATGAATTGCTTCGTCTCCGTTAACAAACCCATGAGATTCGAAAGCGCGAACGTGTCTTTCACCCGCGATCGACTGATCTCCGTCAGGTTGCGACGAATCGCTTCAGGCGGATCGAACTGAGGGCTGAGCGCGGCGCCGACGCGGTCGAGATTAAGCAAGGTCTTCCCCAGCATCGTCATCTCGGGCGGGATGCGCAGTCCGGCGTCGGCGCAGATTTTGGTCACCTGCAACACCACCGTCCCGACTTCGATCTTCACGAGGCTTTGCGATTTCGACGCGCCTACCAATTCCTCCACCGCGCTGATGAAGCCTACCCGGTCGATCGCCCCTTCGCGCGGTGTCGCGATGCTCATCGCCGCTTCCGCGACTTGCGCGCCATTTCCGTCACCGATGCCCGCGAGCAAATGGAGCAATTGGTCCCGCGTGCGCTCCGGCACCCTTCCCACCATACCTAAATCGAGGATCGCGATGTTGCGATCGTGGGTCAGCAGCAGATTTCCCGGATGAGGGTCCGCGTGGAAAAATCCATCCACGAGGATCTGCTTCAGGTAAGCGCGGAACAACTGCTCGGCCAGGACGTCGCCGTCCAAATCGGTCAACACCACGCCGGACAACGCCGTGATTTTGGTGCCCGGGAAATACTCCATCGTCAGGATTCGCGAGGTCGTGTAATCCTCGATCACCGCGGGCACCTTCAAGCGGTCGAACTCCGCGAGGTTTTTCCTCAGCTCCATCAGCTGGCTCGCCTCGCGCTGGTAATCGAGCTCCCGCAGGATGCTCGCCCGGAATTGCTCGACGATCTGCGTCGTCTCGTAGGTTTTCCCGAACTCGCTGTGGCCGTCGAGAAACTCGGCGATGGCCTGCAAGCTATCGATGTCGTCGATCACCGTCTGCCGGACTCCCGGGCGCTGGACTTTCACCGCCACCGGACGTCCCCCGCGCAACACCGCCTCATGCACCTGTCCCAGCGACGCCGACGCCAGAGGTTGCCGTTCGAAACGCTCGAACGCTTTCGATATCCTCACCCCGAGTTCCTCCTGCACCACCTTTTCGATTTCCTCGTAGGGCACCGGGGAAACGTCGTCCTGCAGGCGGCTCAAGGCGTCCAGGTAAGGGGTCGGCAGCAAATCCCCACGCGTGGAGAGCAGTTGCCCGATCTTCACAAACGTCGGCCCCAGTTTCTCCAGGTCGTCCGCCAACCCGGCGGCATCGGCTGGAGCGCCCCCCGCGTCGCCACGCTCTTCCACGACGAAGCCGGACTGCTGAACGATGTCCTTGTTCCCGTATTTCAGAAACAGGAGCGCCACGTCCTTGTACCGCCTGAGATGCGTCGGAGCGATTTTCATCGTTAGGAGGATTTGCATGCGGCGTGCCACGCGCATCCCTGTGGCCGCAAAGGCTTTCCGGCGCGAAGCATCCGGCAATTTGCACCTCAATGCCCGCGAAGTCATCGCATTTCGCAGCCGCGAGAAATCTCTCCCGTCCGGCTGGGATTCGTTCGCCATTTTCAGATGCGAAAGCCGGGATGCGGCTTATGGTAATGGATTCCGGTTCATCTCCGTGTTGGAGCCTCTTCGTCCGGACAGACAAAACCCCTAAATCTTCCACCGCCATGTCCCGACTCAGTTCTCTTCAGGTCCTGCTCACCCATGAAATCAAGGACCTCTACAACGCCGAAAATCAGCTCCTCAAGGCCTTGCCAAAAATGGCCAATGCCGCGACCGATCCCTCGCTCCAGGAAGCCTTCAACACCCACCTGGAGGAAACCAAAGTCCACGTGGAGCGACTCGAGGAGATCGCCAAATTGCTGGAAACCACTCCCAAAGGAAAAGTGTGCAAGGCAATGGAAGGATTGGTCGAAGAAGGCGCCCAGGCCATCGAGGATACGGGAGACTCCTCGGTCAAGGATCTTGCCCTGATCATCTCCGCGCAAAAAGTGGAGCACTACGAAATCGCGGGCTATGGATCGGTTCGGACGCTCGCCGAAACCCTCGGACTCACCGACATCGCCGAAATTCTCCAGACGACCTTGGACGAAGAAGGCGCGACGGATCAGATCCTCACCGATCTGGCGGAATCGATCATGCCCGACGCTCCGGAAGAAGAAGACGATGACAAATGATTTTCGCGCTGCGCATCGACGCCTTCCAACGTTTCCGCCGCCATGAGCATCCAATCTCCTCTCGACCTTCTTGTGGATCAGATCCGCGATCTTTACAGCGCCGAGTCCCAGGTCGTGCTCACCCTTCCCGAACTTGCCGCTGCTTCGCCCGAAGAGGAATTGCGGAACCTGCTACTCCGCTTGGAGCAACACGCGATGAAGCACAAAGAACGCCTGCGAGAAGCCTGCGAACGGCTTAAAACCCATCCCGACGGCGATATTTGTAAAGCGATGCAAGGCCTTATCGAAGGCGGCAATCAACACATCGATCAAGCGAAGGAACGTCAGACCAAGGCGCTCATTCTCATCGCTCACGTAAACCGCATCCTCCACTACCAGATCGGCGGTTATAGCTTCGCCACCGCCTTGGCGGGCCAGCTCGGTTTGGAAGAAATCGAGAACTCGTTGAACACGACCTTGCGCGAGGAAAACGCGGGCGTCTGCGCTCTCGCCGACGCGGCCGGAGAGACTCTTCAGAGCGTGCCGGAGGAGCAATCTTGAGCACACGTTTGTTTGTCGCGGGCGGTTCGGTGATCGCCGTGCGTCGCATCTCAACCGGGCACGTGATCGACCGCCCCGTCTTCACCGGCCTTACGGGCGCAATGCGCGCAGCAGTAAAAGTCGTCCCCGACCTGAATGCCGTGACCGATGATGCGACAATCGCAGTGCTGACAAATCGGCGCGAGCATATGAATCGCGCATTCGAAAGAATCGAACGTGTGCGTCTTGCCGTCGAGGATGACGTCGAAGGTGCGCTCGTAGGTATTTCCGCAGTGTTCACAGGTTTTCATGGCTCGTTTCGGTGAATGGCTGAACGGACAACCTAACTCAAAAAAGAGTCCTCTCATCCTTATTTCGGGACTGGCGTCGCGATCGCGAAGACTCTCCGCGCCACCTTCATGCGCTGCGTTTCCATGGCGTCGCGCTGGCGTTCGGCGCTACGTTCCAGTTCGTGAAAATCGAACGCATGCCAATCCGGATGAAAGGGAGCGATTTCCGCAAGCACCCGCCACAGCAGTCGCTTTCCCTGAATTCCCAGCGCCAACATTTCACAGGCTTCGAAATGTCCGAGCTCGCCCGGCTTCATGCCTTCCCAGAGCAACTTGAGGCGGCTTGCTTTTGCGGTCAGCTTGCCGACCGCTTTCACGCTCTGTTCGGTTTCCAGTTCGGCCGCCTCCAACACTTTGGCCAGGATCGAGCGGTCGTTTTCCACCTGAGCCTTCAGTTCGACGAAAAACCGCTTCTCCTCTATTTCTTCGGATCGCGAAATTAGATCGCTCAGGAGCAGGATCGCTCCTTCGGATCCGGCGAAGTGATCGTTGAGATAGCGCCGAAGTTCCGGGTTCATTTGAACGCCTCATTTGCCGGTTTCCGAATGGGGCGAATCCAACGACTTGCTTTCTGAAAACGCTTCATCCTTGAAGCAACGATTGTCCGCCCTCGATGAAGATTTCCGTGCCGGTGATATGCCCCGCCGCATCGGACGCGAGAAACGCGATCAATTGCGCGACTTGATCGGCCGAGCCGGGCTCACCTCCCGTCAGCGGAATGTCTCCTTCCGGAAAAACCACCGGCAGATGAAGATCGTCGATCTCCCGGCGTTCGGTGGACTCTTCGATCTTCGTTCGGATGGCCCCCGGGCAAACGACGTTCACACGGATGTGATCCTTCGCCAGTTCAAGCGCGATCATTTTGGTAAAAGCCACTTGGGCGGCCTTCGAACACGAGTAAGCGGTCGCGCCCGAATTACTGAACACCCGAGTTCCGTTGATCGAAGACACGACGATCACCGAGCCCCCCTTCGCCTTCAAGAGAGGCAGGGCCAGTTTCACCGTGAGAAACGTCCCGCGGAGATTCGTGCCGAGCGTCAGATCCCATTCGTCGACTTCGATCTGATCGAGCGGAGCCCACACGCCATTGATCCCGGCATTGGCGACCACGATATCCAGGCGATCCCAGTGACGCGCGACGGATTCGTACGCGGCGATCATCTCAATCTCGTTGCCCACATCCGCCTGCACGGCGAAATGCCCGGCGGCGTTGCCTCCCATTTCGGAAAGCACCTCGTGAATTTCGTCGGTCGTGTGGCCAATCAACGCCACCTTCGCGCCGGCCTCCGCCATCAACAACGCGGTGGCACGACCGATCCCCGAACCGCCGCCTGTCACAACAGCCGTTTTGCCATCAAGCATCGGAAAATCGTTCATCGTTCGCAAAGGTTACTCTTCCCACAGATCGCGCCATTTCGCGAATCCTTCCGGCATCACCAGACGTCGACGCACCACTTGGTTTTCACGACGGGGCGCGGGATCCTCCGGCGAAATGATCACATACTTGTAGCCGATCGTTTTGCCCGCGCTCGCGTCGAACGCCAACTCGCCGAACCAGGTATTGGAGTTGATGCACTCCAACTCCCTGGCTTCGCGCAAATCCCATTTGCCGAGTTCCTCGCAGTCGCCGATGACCATCAAGCGGTCGCCCATCCTGGTAGGCGCTCCATTGACTTGCACCCGGATCACGGTGGTGCCTCGCACACGCCGGCCACGCTTCGCGAAAACCAGATAGCCGTTTTCCGGGATCCGCACCTTCGCACTTTGATCCGCGACCTCGATTTCGGCGCCGGTCAGGATACACCGATGCATCCCGTTTCCCAGTTCGACGCCGTTCAACTCGACCTCCACTTCTTCTCCTTTGTTCAAACAAACCAGGCAGCGCGAATCGCGGTAACGTCGCGAGTAAACATAGACCGATTCCCCGGCCAGAATCGGCCATTGTCCGCCGAGCTGGATGGCGATGTTCGTTTTCCGAAGCTTGGCCAGGATATTGATGATGCGCGTGGCGTTGGTTTCCTCCCACTTCCCCATCATCGGGCGATTGTAAGGATCGTTTCCGCCCTCGGTATCGTCGTGTAGATACTGCTCGCAGCCGTAGTAAAGGCACGGAACCCCGCGTGAGGTCAGCAGTAGAACGAGGGCGAGATCAAGCGTCGCATCCGAGGCTCCGAGCGATTGAAGGCGGGGCATGTCGTGGTTCTCGAAAAAAGTGACCAGTTCGGTCGCGCCGCAATAGTTCCCATCCAGATCGAGGATCTCCTTGATGTAGCCGAAGCCTTCCGGATGACGGTTGGTGAGCACCTCGCGAATCGCGTCGCAGAAGCCGAAATCGAGAATGGTCATTCCCGACTTGTTCGCGAACTCCACCGGCTTCGGGTTGTCGGGCCGGCTGTGGATCCATTCACCGAAACGGAACACGTTCGGATTGGCCGCACTGATGTCCGAACAAAACTCCTGCCAGAACCACAGCGGCATGTGCTTCACCGTATCGATTCGCAACGCGTCCACCCCTTTGCCGATCCAAAGCTTGATCGCTTCCTTGATGTGATTGCGGTAGAGAATGTTGTTCTCGTTGAACGTCGCCAAACCGCAGAGTTCGCAGTTCTGGAGCTGCCACTCGTCGTCCCAATCCACCGTTTCCCCATAGTGGTGGTACCAATGGTCGCGATCATTTTCGAAATCGGCGATCAACTTCCCGTCATCGTAGAGCTTCCCCTTCCCATTGCCGGTTGCCGGCGAGCTATGGTTGCACACGATATCGAGCACGAACTTCATGTCTCGTTCGTGCATGTCGGCGAGCAACTGATCGAAAACAGTGTCGTCGCGAAGAAACAATCGCTTTTCCGAAGGGTCGTTGCACCAGCGTGCATTGATCCGTTTGAAATCGCTCGTCCAGTAGCCGTGAATCGGAGCTTTCGGTGCTTCACCAACCGTCATCGCCTGCACCTGTTCGAATAAAGGCGTCGTCCAGATCGCGGTGATATTCATCGATTGCAGATAGTCGAGCTTGTCGACGATCCCCTGGAGATCTCCGCCCCAATATTTCCCCCAGTCTTTTTGTTCCGGATCGAACAGCGGATCTTCCACTCGTCCTTTCCCCGGCTTTCCCGAATTGAAGCGATCGACGACCATGAAATAGATCGTCTCCGAACGGAATTCGACGTCCGATCCGGCCAGCACATCCAGTTCGCTTTCCAGGTCGATCTCCTCAGCCATACGGATTTCAAATCTAGCAGAAGACGGCTGGAATGCAAAAAGGCATCGAGTGAGCGGCACCCATCAGCCGCTCCTTCCCGACTCGCGGATGAACTCCTCCACCCGCCGGATCTTTTCTTCGAATTCGGGGTGGGACTCGTAGACATCCAGGGGAAAATCAAGGCGCTCGGACCAGGTGTCCGGCCCGTAGCTACCGGGCAAATTGAAGCGAAGTGGAATTCCGAAAAGATCGCTGCACAGCAGAACGGCGAGCTTGCACGGCAGGTGAAAGAGCGCGTGCTGGAACACGGCGAGCAACTCGTCGGTTAGTTGGTCGGGAGGTTCCTTTTGCCAGCCGATCAGTTCGAGCAGATGCTTCAAATCGATCGCGGGAAAGCTTTCCGGATCTGCAAGCGCGTCGCGTCGCAAATGCGGGTAAAATTGCGCGAGCGGCGCGTGGTCGTGGTTGGCATAGGACACGAGACTCAACGGCCGCATCTTCGAAGGCGGACGCAGTGAGCGATCGGCGTTCCGTTCGAGTTGGGGAAAAGTGAGATTCGGCACCTCCAGATCGTCCAACGCCTTCGCGATGTAGTCTGGCATCGCCCCCATGATTTCCGCCACCAGGCTCATCCCATCCGCAGCCTCCCGTATGACACCGATGATCTCGCGGCCTTGCAGATCATTCATCCCTGCGCTGATCGGATTGTCGTCAGGGCCTGGAACAAAACGCGGTAGTTTGCCGCCGGTAAGCACCTTCGCTTCTTCCTCCCCCAGATTGGCGAACTCGGCGTGTTTCGCCCCGCCCGGCCAAGGGAACATGTAGGCCCGGAAATAACCGCGGAGGTGATCCAGACGGCAGTCATGAAAAAACTCCCGCTCCCATTGGAGACGACTGCGCAACCACGTGAAACCGGTCGAGCGATGATTCTCCCAGCGATAAGGCGGAAATCCCCAGTTTTGCCCCCATCGCTCCGAGTCCTTGTTGGTATCGAACCACGCCAACGGCGGCGTGCCCATGTTCCAATCGAGATCGAATAGTTCTTGATTCGCCCATACATCGGCGCTGCACCGGCCGACGCCAAACGACATCTCGCCCATCAAGCGGACACTGACTTGTTCGGCGTGGAGTTTGACGTCGCGCCACTGCCGCCAGCCCACCCATTGGGTGAAAGCGAGTCCTTGCCTGAATAGTTCGACCTTCTCCCGTCCGTGATGACGGGCGAGCCAGTTCTCCGCCCCCGCAAGCGTCCGGTGCTCCGGTCGCCATTCGACCCAGTTCGGGTTTCCGTCGTACTCACGGATTAAAAGACGATACAAGGTGTAAGGCTTCAGCCATGCCTCGTGCTCCGCTTGGAAACGGTCGAATTCTTCCGCGAGAACCGGATCGGGATCGCGCGAAAACGCGCCCGCCGCCGCGAGCAGAACCTCCAGCTTCAGCGATCTCACCGCCCCGTGCTTCACGCGCCCCACCCGTAACTCTCCCAACCACGTGGACGGCGCGTGTTGACGGATGATTTCCTCGCTGAGTCCAGGCACTTCGGCCGGCTCCAAGGTCAGCAGCGCCGAGGAAAGCGCTCGGGAGCTGATCGGATTGTAAGGGCTGTGATCGCCGAACGTGTCGTGGATCGGAAGGATCTGCAGTACGTCGAAAGAATGCCTGGCGCAGAAGTCCAAGGCATTCTTTACGGCACGCGTGTCGCCGATGCCGAAGTCGCGGTCATGCCGCATCGCGAACACCGGCACCAGCAGGCCGGCCCTTTTCCGGGCGAACAATTCGTCCTTCATGACGCAGCAACGCGAAGGGCCGCATTTTTTATCCGATTAGATCGACCGGCGGGTGAGCAGGAACGAGATCAACCAGATAACGAGGAAGACGAAGAAGAGGATCTTCGCGATTCCGATGGCGGTGCCAGCGAGTCCGCCGAAGCCTAAGATGGCGGCGATCAGAGCCAGCACGAGGAATACCAAGGTCCAGTGAAGCATAATCTTGTGGGTTTGTTGACGGAGAGAAAACTCTCCGCTCTACCATCGCCCTGAATGTGGGTCGATCAAACGTGAACCCGCGAAACGTGCAACTCGCTCGGAGATCTGCATTTCGCCCTAATCGTGGCAAATCCGCCGGAACGGTGCGATATTTCCCAATGCCGCGCTCGATTTGGTCAGGCTCGATCGCTTTCGGGTTGGTCAACATTCCGGTTTCGCTCACCAACGCGGAAAGCTGCCCCGACGTGCAGCTCCACATGGTGGACAGCAAGAACCACGCCCGCATCCGATACGAACGCGTGAATTCCGAATCGGGCGAAGAAGTGCCGTGGGATCGGATGGTTCGCGGTTACGAATACGAGGACGGACAATTCATTTTGCTCACCGACAAGGATCTTGAAGCCGTTCAACCGAAGCTGACCAAAACCATCGAGATCACCGAATTCGTCCCCTTGGCCGACATCGATCCGCTTCTCTTCGACAAACCCTATTACCTGGAACCCGACAAGCGCGGTCAAAAAGCTTATGCGTTGCTTCGCGAGGCGCTTCGCAAAAGCGGCAAAGCGGGCGTTGCCAAAGTGGTGATCCGCACCCGCGAATACCTATCCGCGATGTTTCCGCGAGGCGATGCCTTGGTGCTGATGTTGCTGCGCTTCCCGCAGGAAATCCGCAACGTTGCGAAACTCGATCTGCCTTCGGCCGAGGCGAAGGAATGGCAACCGGCCAAACGCGAGCTGGATCTGGCGTTGCGCTTGATCGACGAGATGTCCGGCAAATGGAAGCCCGAGGAGTATCACGACGAATACCGTCAGGCGCTGCTCGATTTCATCGAACGCAAGGTCGCGCACGGTGACGTGGCCACCGATGTCAAAGGTGGCGACGAACGCGAACCCACCGTCGCCTCGACCAAGGTCGTCGATCTCGCCGAATACCTGCAACGCAGCGTGGAGCAAGCGGGCGGTGGCAAGAGCAAGCCGGCGGCAAAGAAGGCCGCGAAGAAAAAGGCCACGAAGCATGCCACGAAAGCCACCAGCCAAAAAGCGCGCAAGCGCGCTTGAAGCGTACCGGCGGAAACGCGATTTCTCCGACACGCCGGAGCCCAAGGCCCGCAAAGCGAAAAAGGCGGGCCGGTCTTTTGTCGTACAGGAACATCACGCCCGCTCCCACCATTTCGATTTCCGTTTGGAGATGAACGGCGTGCTGGTGAGTTGGGCGGTGCCGAAAGGACCGCCCGAAGACCTCGTGGCGAAACGCCTCGCGGTCCATGTGGAGGATCATCCGTTGGAATATGGGAGCTTCGAAGGCGAGATTCCGAAAGGAAACTACGGCGCGGGCAAGGTGGCGATCTGGGACAAGGGGGAATGGGAACCGGTCGAATCCGATTGGCGCAAGGAATTCGAGAATGGAAAACTGAAGTTCGTACTGCGCGGCGGAAAGCTGAAGGGCACCTATCTGCTCGCCCGAATGAAGGAGGAGCCGAATTGGTTGTTTCGAAAATTGGAGGACGAACGACCGATCGCCGAGGTGACCAAAGAAAAGCCCGCCTTTGTTCCACCGCAACTCGCCCGCGTGGTTCCTTCGGTGCCGGAAGGAAGCGGCTGGGTCCATGAAATCAAACTCGATGGCTATCGACTCATTGTCGTGCGCCACGGATCCAATCTCCGCCTTTTCACTCGAAGTGGCTTGGATTGGACCGACCGCTTTACGGATCTCGCGAAGCAACTCGCAGAACTTTCGCCAAAAGACTTCATCCTCGATGGTGAGGCGGTGGTGTTCGATGGGAAGGGCCGCTCGAGTTTCGGCGATTTGCAAAACGCGCTTCAACAAGGTCACGGCGGCAAGATCGACTTTGTGGCGTTCGATTTGCTTCATCACGCGGGCGAAAACCTGCGGTCGCTGCCGCTTGCCGAACGGCTGAAGCGCCTCGAAACACTCGTACCTTCGGAAACCGGGCGAGTCCGGCGTTCGAAAGTCTGGTCTCCTAGCGAGGGCAAAGGTTTGTTCGAGCAAGCGTGCCAGCTCGGACTTGAAGGCATCATCAGCAAGAAAATCGCCGAGCCCTATCGCGAAAGCAGCCGCAACGATTGGGTGAAATCGAAATGCCGGGCGCGGCAGGAGTTCGTCATTTGCGGCTACAGTCCGCCGAAACACGCGGGGCCGTCATTCGGCGCTTTGGTGCTCGGCTCGTTGGAGCATGGGAGGCTAGTTCCTCGCGGAAAAGTCGGCACGGGGTTTTCCACCACCAAACGCCATGAGTTGTTTCGTACCTTCCAACCTCTCCGGACGGAAAAGAAGCCTTTCGACTTTCCGGAAAAGGACATCACGTGGCTGAAGCCCGAGCTCGTCGCCGAAATCGAGTTCGCCGAAATCACGCGGGACGGTTCGATCCGACAGGGCAGCTTTATCGGGCTTCGCGAAGACAAGGCGGCGAAAGATGTGCATCTCGATCCGGTGCAAACCGCCGCGGCGAGCGCCAAGGACATCCACGTCGAGGGAATTCCCATCAGTAATCCCGGGCGGATGGTCTTCCCGGCGGATGAGGTGACCAAACTGGAAGTGGTGAACTACTACGAAAACGTGAGCGAGCTGATGCTTCCTTATCTGGTGAATCGTCCGCTCGCGATCCTGCGCGCGCCGGAAGGCATCACCGGTGAATTGTTTTTCCAAAAGGCCTTCACCCGCCACGTCCCCAAGCACGTGAAGTCGGTGCGTCTCGCCGACGGTACGGACGTGATCGTGATTCGCAACGTCAAGGGCCTCATTTCCCTGGCACAATACAATGTGATCGAAATCCATCCCTGGGGCGCGCCGCTCCCGCAGGGTGAAAAGCCGGATGTCTTGATCTGGGACCTCGATCCCGATGAGGCGGTCCCCTGGAACGAAGTGCTCGGAAGCGCGTTTCTGGTGCGCGACCATCTACGGGGCCTTGGCCTTGAAACGGTCGTCAAAACGTCGGGCGGGAAAGGCATTCACGTGATGCTTTATTTGAAGCGGACGCTCGAGTGGGATACCGCGAAGACATTTGCGAAAGCGGTCGCCGCGGACGTCATGAAACTGAACCCGCAACGTTTCCTCATCACCGCGAGCAAAGCCAAACGCAGCGGGAAGATCTTTCTCGATTGGCTGAGAAACGGCCGCGGCTCCACCTGCATCGCCCCATGGGGACTTCGCGCCCGGCCCGGCGCCTCCGTCTCCTGTCCCGTGAATTGGGACGATCTTCCCAAGATTACCGCGGATGGATTCACGATCCGCGACCCCTTCAAAATGCCGAGGGATTGGGCCGGTATCAGCCCTCAAACGGTTTCAAAGTCGTTGTTGAAGGATCTTGGCGTCCTTTGATCGCTAGGACGACTTTTTCTTCCTCTTCGCTTCGGGCAGATCGAATTCGTGAGGCGATTGAACCCCGAGACGTTTCGCCAAGGACATCGCATCGAAGGGTGCATGCACTTTCACGTCGTTGTCGAAGTAGACAAAAACGTCCCGCCCGGATTTCCGCGGTTCCGGCGCGGGCGTCTGCAAGCGCGCGTCGCGCGGCGATCCGCCTTTCGCCCATCGGTCGACCTTGCGAGCCCAGCGATCGAGCGCTTCCTCCGAGTAACCACTGACGTAGAGCTTCTTATCGCCATGAAGGCGCGCATACACGAAGTCCGAGGTCAGATCCTCCATGAAAGGCCATTTGCCCGCCGTGTCGGCTACCACCAGAGCGATATGGAATTTTCTCAAAAGAGCGATGAATTCCTCGTTCTCGAAGGACTTGTGACGCACCTCGATCGCGTGGCGAAGGCGTTTGGCGGAGTTACCTTCCGAAAAATCCTCTGCTTTGATGGTGTCGCTATGATGGTGCGCGAGCTCCAGCGCTTCTTCTCCCGTTTCAGGAAGCAGTCCGAAGAAGTTCTCCAGAAGCTCCGCGTCGTACTGAAAGCTCGGCGGAAACTGCCAGAGAAATGGACCAAGTTTATCGCCGAGTTCCAACGGCCCCGAGGCGAAAAAATTCGCTAATGGAGTCTCCACTTCGCGCAGCCGCCGGATGTGCGTGATGAAACGGTTGCCTTTGACCGCGTAAACGAAGTCGTCCGGGGTTTCCGCCGCCCATTTCCGATAGCTGGCCGGCTTTTGAAGGCCGTAGAAAGTACCGTTGATCTCGATAGAGGTGACGGCCCGTGACGCGTACTCCAACTCGCGCCGCTGGGGCAGGCCTTCCGGGTAAAAGACCTTCCGCCACGGCGGATAGGTCCATCCGGAGATGCCGATGCGGATTTCGGCCATGACGCTATCCTTTCTCCTCGCCGTCATCGGCATAGGCCGGCGGCGCGTAACAGGTGTAAACCCGTACTTCCGTTTTCCCGCGATTCACCAGCCGGTGCGGCGTGTCGGCGGGAATGATCAAACTGGACCCAGCCGGCAGCTTCCGGTCTTCCTCGTCACCCACCTGCGCGACCAAGTCGCCCTCCATCACCAGCACGACCTGGTCGCTGCCCTCGTGAACTTCCTTTTCCGGACCCGATGCTTCCCCCGCTTTCAGTCGCATCACGGCGGTTTGCACACGCGGAGTGGTTTGCAGGATTTTGAAAGCACTCCGCGCTCCGGAAATGTCGACGACGTTCATGAGACCTTCAGCTCAAGAAGATTTCGGTAGATGGTCAAATAGCGATCCGTCATGGACGCGGGCGCGAAGGCCTCTTTCGCTTCACTCATGACCTGTCGCACGTGAGCCGCCCGCTCCGCGGCAGGCCGGATGTGGAAGCGCATCGCCTGATCGATCGCCCATCGCAAGCCGGATGCGTCGTGCGTCTCAAAGACGAATCCATTGCCCGTATGATGAACGGAATCCACCGGCTGGATGGTATCGCGCAATCCTCCGGTGGCATGCACGATCGGCAAGCTGCCGTAGCGGAGCGCGATCATCTGGGAAAGTCCGCAGGGCTCGTAGGCCGATGGCATCAGCGTGTAATCGGAACCGGCGTAGCCCAGTCGCGAAAGCGATTCGTTGAAGCCTTTTACCGCGATCCGATGCTGCAGGCCGTGGAAGTCCGCGATGCCGCGGAAATGCCTCTGATAAGGGCCATCCGCGACGAACACCACCTGTAGCCCGAGCGCCCAATAGTCGCTGACCACCCGGTACAAAATTTCCGCCAGCAATTGGCAGCCCTTTTGCGTGGGATCCAAGCGCGACGGCCAAAACAAAACGGGCGCTTCTTCGTCTTCTTCCAATCCCACCGCTCGTTGCAAAGCGATCTTGTTGCGGGCCTTACCCGCCACGTGGCTCGACTCATCGTAGGGTTCGGCGATCCGGTGATCCCGGCTGGGCGACACCGACGGCGAAATCGCGTTGAGAATTCCATGCGCGCGACCCGCGGCGATCTTGCCACGCACCGCTTCGGTGACCGGCCAGGTCGCCCCATGGCCTCCGACCGACAGTTCATGCAGGAAACTGCCGCTGACCGTGTTCATCTGATCGGCAGCCAGAATCCCGGAACCGAGCAAGCTGACGACATTGTCACGCCGGGTCTGGTCGTATGACGAAGGATAGTAGCCGTAATAAAGATGCTTCCAGAAATTCGCCGCATCGACGCCGCGGTCTTCCACGTGGGAAAGCGACGTCAATTCGTCGTGAAGATTGTGAACGGTGAAAAGCGACGGAATTCCCATCGCCCTGGCCGCGGCGGGCACCAGGCCGGTCATCCAATCGTGGCAATGCACCATGTCCGGGCGCACCTTCGGCATGATGTAGTGGATCACATCCCGCTGAAACGCCAAAGCCGCCCGGAGATTCGACTCCGGGTTTCCATCGTACACCGATCGCCGGTAGAAAAACTCCCGGTCCTGGCAGAGATGCAGACGGCGGGACACTTCCTTGCCGTTCGTTTGCAAAATCGTGCGGAAATGGGGAAGCGCGACGTGAACGTCCAGTCCGCAATCCGAGAGAGTATCGAGCAGTAACGCGCTCACATCCGCCAAGCCACCCGCTTTCGCACAAGGCGCCACCCGGCCATGCCGAGAAAGCAACGAACTCTCTCCAAGCTCAGGAGTCACTAAAAGCACTCTCGGCTTCCGCGCGCGGCGCAATTTCGGCCGAAAAGCTTTAAGATCCTGACTATCAACCTGAGATGACAAAGATGATCCGCTTGGAGACATGCTGATTTCTAACTTAATCGCGGAATCCCTTCCAGTAAACACCTTTCCGATAAATACCCCATCTTTTCTTCATCATTCATAAATCCCCAAAGATTTGCATTCTGCGCCTTATTGAAGATACGCCATTAAGTCCATCTTCTATAAATCCACACTCCCAAGGTGGCATGGGACCTGCGAGGGGTTACCTTCCCCTGAAACCCACTTCAAAACCATGATCCAAAATCTTCATCAATTGTACCACGAGCAGTTGCGCGACCTCTACAGCGCGGAACTCCAGCTCATCGCTGGCTTGGCGGAAATGATCCGCTCCGCGACAAATAATCGTTTGAAAGAGGCCTTCTCCGATCACCTGAAGGAAACTCACGAGCAACGGCAACGTCTGGAAGCGATCTTCCGGCGTCACGCCCTCACACCCGGAGGCGAAGAGTGCCCGGCGATGAAAGGCCTCCTCAAGGAAGTCCAACAAGGACTTCAACGCACGGAGCCGGGACCGGTAAGGGATGCGGTGCTCATCGCTTCCGCCAACCGGATCGAACACTACGAAATCGCCGGCTACGGCGTGGCCCGGGCCTTCGCTCAATGTTTGGAATTGCCTGAAGACGCCGAACTCCTGGACAAGACCCTGGAGGAAGAAGGCGCGGCGGATCACAAGCTGACCGAATTGGCGACCGGCAGTCTGTTCCGCGACGGCATCAACGAAGCCGCTACCCGATCTTGAGCTGTGTTCAATGCCGGGAAGCCTCCCGTGAAAATTCATTCGCGGGAGGCTTCTTTGTTTTCAACCAACCGGGCGAAAAGTTCCTCAGCCGTTGATGATTTCGCCACCATTGGGATGCAACACCTGGCCGGTCATGTAACTGGCGTCCGAACTGGCGAGAAAGACGTAGCATTCAGCACACTCCCACGGTTCGCCCGCGCGACCTAGCGGACTGTCCGATCCGAACGTCGCGACTTCCTTGGCGGGAAACGTCGCGGCGATGAGGGGCGTCCAAATCGGCCCTGGAGCCACGGCGTTCACGCGAATGCCATCCTTCACTAACTGACCGGCGAGCGAACGCGTGAAAGTCACGATCGCGCCCTTGGTCGCGGAGTAATCGAGCAAGGAAGGACTGCCCCGGTAGGCGGTGACCGACGTGGTGTTCACGATCGCCGCAGCCTTGGACTTTTTCAGATGAGGCAAGGCCGCCGCGGTGAGAAAGAACATCGAGAAGATGTTGGTTCGGAACGTTCTCTCGATCTGTTTTTCGTCCAAATCGACGATGGATTTCTCGGGATGTTGCTCGGCGGCGTTGTTCACGAGAATATCGAGCGCGCCCAACCGCTTAACCGTCTCCCCGACGGCTTTGGCGCAAAACGCTTTCCGGCCGATATCGCCGCGAATCAGAACGCAACGCCTCCCCTTCTCCTCCACAAGCCGACGGGTTTCGTGCGCGTCTTCGGTCTCGTTCAAATAGACGATGGCGAGATCCGCGCCTTCACGGGCGAACGCGAGAGCCACCGCTCGGCCGATGCCCGAGTCTCCACCGGTCACCAGCGCGACCTTTCCCTCCAACCGTCCGCTGCCAATTCTCCCAGGCGTGACACACACCGGTGCCGGACGCATCGGCTTCTGTTTGCCCGGCTGGCGTCGTTGATGCTGCGCGGGTCTCACCGGCCGTTCTTCTTCTCCGGTCTTCTGCGATTTGTTTCCCATGGCGGATGCGGGTGGTTCGATGGGCAATTTCGCATCGAACGCCGCGCCGCGCATCGCCAAGTTCGCTCCGGCTAGGGACGCGTCATTCGTTCGGCCACCACCCAGGCGTCGAACTCCTCGGCCGTAAGATGACCGCTCGCGATCGCCGCTTCGCGCAAACTGATTCCCTCGCGATGAGCCATTTTCGCGATCGCCGCGGCCTTGTCGTAGCCGACATGCGGGTTGAGAGCGGTGACGAGCATCAGGCTGTTGGCCACGTAGGCGTCAACCTTGTCGCGATTCACCGTCAATTCCGCGAGGCAGTGTTCGGCGAAACTCCGCATCGTGTCGGCGAGCAATTCCACGCTATGGAGGAAATTGTGAATCATCACCGGGTTGAAAACGTTCAGCTCGAAGTTGCCCTGACTGGCGGCGAAGCCGATGGCGGCGTCATTGCCCATCACCTGCACCGCGACCATCGTCATCGCTTCACATTGAGTCGGGTTCACTTTCCCCGGCATGATCGAAGAACCCGGCTCGTTTTCCGGTAGCGAAAGTTCGCCCAGTCCGCAACGCGGCCCCGAGCCGAGCCAGCGGATGTCGTTGGCGATTTTCATCAAAGTCGCCGCCAGAGTTTTCAACGCTCCCGAGGCGAACACGAACTCGTCGTGCGCGCTCAACGCGGCGAATTTGTTCGGATGGCTTTTGAACGACAGGCCGGTGAGCTCCGCGATCGCCTCGGCGGCACGTTCGGCGAACTCCGGGTGGGAGTTCAAACCGGTGCCTACCGCCGTTCCGCCGATGGCCAAGTCACGAAGCCCGGTCAGCGATTGCTCGATGCGTTCGATGTCGCGATCAATGAGCGAGACGTAGCCGGAAAACTCCTGGCCGAACGTCACGGGCGTCGCGTCCTGCAAATGCGTGCGCCCGATTTTCACGATGTCGTTGAACGCCTCCCGCTTCGCCTCCAATTCTTCGCGGAACAACCGGCACACCGGCAGCAGGCGATGCGTGACTTCCTCGACCGCGGCGATGTGCATGGCGGTCGGGAAAGTGTCGTTCGACGATTGCGACATGTTCACGTCGTCGTTCGGGTGAACCGGGAACTTCGATCCGAGAATCCCGCCCGCCAACTCGATCGCGCGATTCGCGATCACCTCGTTGGCGTTCATGTTCGTCTGGGTCCCGCTGCCGGTTTGCCAGATTCGTAGCGGGAAGTGAGCGTCGAGCGTGCCTTCGATGACTTCGTCGGCGGCATCCACAATCCGATCGCGCTTCGCCGGGTCGAGTTTTCCCAGGTCGCAGTTCACCTGGGCGCAGGCCTTTTTCAAAATGCCAAGCGCCCGGATCAACGGGCGCGGCATCACATCGCGGCCGATGGCGAAATAGCGGAGAGACCGCTGGGTTTGCGCGCCCCAATAATGGGAGTCTTCGACTTCGACCTTCCCCATCGTGTCCGTTTCGATCCGGGCCATGGGGAGAAGATAGACGAAAGACGGTAAGACGGAAGACGGAAGAGAAAGAAGCGATCGCGGCCTCTTTTCTTCCGTCTTCAAGTCTTCTGTCTTCCGTCTTTACCCGACCTTCTCGGCCAAAAACCGGAGCATCAGCGCCATGCCCACCCGGGCGATCGCCGGATTGTAACGCGGACCCTCGTCGCGCAGGAACGCATGCGCGGCATTGAATTCGTGCCACTCGAAGTCGCGTTCGTGGTCTTCCAGCAACTGATGGATTTCCCGTCGTCCTTCAACCGGCACATGCGGATCTTGCCGCCCCCAGGTGAAAAAGAACGAACCTTCGGCGGTTTTCAGCCGCTCGATCGTGTCGTCGCATTTGCCGAGCCCGAGCGTGCTGCTGTGGATATCGGTTGGATAGAACGCGACGGCGGCGAGCACGTCCGGGTGAAAACCCGCGCGCACCGCCAAGTGACCGCCGAGGCACACGCCGTAGCTGGCGATTTTCCCGGTGCAGGCTTCGTGCGATTGCAGGAACTTCACCACCACATCGGTGTCCTCGTCGTAGGACTCGATCTCCTTGGTGAACTTCAGCTCGTTGCCACGATCCGAGCCCGCCTGATCGTAGGCGAGCACCGAGCCGAGTTCTTCGAACTCATGGTAAACCTCCGGCACCGCGACCAGGTAGCCTTCGCCCGCCAAGGCCGCGGCCATGCGACGGATCGGTCCGGTAACCTGGAAAATTTCCGAATAGAAAATCACCCCGGGATGGCGGCCGCCGCCTTGCGGAATGAAAAGATGCACGCGCATCGGGCCGCGGCGCGTGGTGAGATCGACGAAGGAATCGGCGAGAACGGTCATGACGCGCGGAGTTTCCGCTCATTTCTTCTTCGTCGGCAATGTCTTCCGCTTCGTTCCGGCCATTTCCTTCAGTTGGGATTTGCTCATCGACTCCACCATTTGCTTCGACGCGCCTTTCAGCTTGGATTTCGGCGTTTTGCCTTCCTTCGCCGACAACGCGGCACCGGCGGCCATTTGTTGCTTTTTGGAAGTTGCTTTCATGATTTCGAAAGTTCGACTCCAACCAAAGGATGCGCAACCCGGTGATTTTTTGCGTCCTTTCGCACGATTTTCCCGCTAACCCTCCGCTCGCATGGATCTGGCAATCATCGGTGGCGGCCCCGCGGGACTGCGGGCGGCGGAAATCGCGGCGCAAGCGGGCGCTCGCGTCACCGTGTTCGATGCCAAACCGTCGGTCGGCCGAAAACTCCTCGTCGCCGGTCGCGGCGGACTCAACTTGACCCACGGCGAAGCGTTCGACGGCTTCGTTTCCCGCTACACCGGCCCGGACCAGCCCGATGGATTCTGGCTGAGCGTGCTGGAAGCGTTCACACCGCAGGATCTCCGCGAATGGGCGGCCGGGCTCGGGATCGAAACGTTCCAGCAGCGCACCGGCCGTGTCTATCCACGGGAAATGAAAGCCGCGCCTTTGCTGCGTCGCTGGATCGATCGCTTGCGCGGGCTCGGCGTGAATTTCGCGATGAACCATCGCTGGACCTCGCTTCAGCCGGGGGAGCGGATCGGCCTCGGTTTCGAGTGCCACGGCGAGGCGCGATCCACCGAAGCCGACGCCGTGATTCTCGCGCTTGGCGGCGCGTCGTGGCCAATCACCGGCTCAGACGGCGGATGGGTGAACACGCTTACCTCGCTGGGCATCGACGTTCATCCGCTCGTGCCGGCGAACTGCGGTTGGGAGCATCCTTGGACACCGGCTGTCCGGGCGGCGGCCGAAGGCAAACCGTTGAAAAATCTTATGGTCCGGGCGAACGGACGCGAAGCGATGGGCGAACTGATGGTCACCACTTACGGCCTTGAAGGTGGAGCAATCTATCAGCTTGGCACCGCGCTACGGGCGATGCCTGAACCCGCGCTTGAGATCGATTTCAAGCCGACCTTCCGTCACGACGAATTGCTCCGGAAAATGGAGTCGGTGAAACAGGATCGACTCAACGCCTGCCGGGACCGATGGAAACTCTCCGATGCCGCCCACGCGATCCTTTGCGACGGTTTGCACGGAGACGTTTCATTCGAAGCCCTCGCCAACCGGGCGAAAGCGTGTCCCATCCCCCTCACCCGTCCGCGCCCGATCGACGAGGCGATTTCCTCGGCCGGCGGTGTTCGTTGGACCGAACTCGACGCGTCGCTGATGCTGAAGAAACTCCCCGGTGTGTTTGTCGCCGGAGAGATGATCGATTGGGAAGCGCCCACCGGCGGCTACCTCATGCAAGGCTGCTTCGCCACCGGCACGCACGCGGCGAAGGCGGCCTGTGCGCGGCTCGGCCTATCTTTCCAGTGACGATCCACTGACAAAACGCCCGCGGAAACGATGTTCCCGCGGGCGTTGTGCTTTTCCCTGATTAAGCGGCTTCCGGTTCACGAAGCGGCGAAGCTTCGGGCTCCGTCTTTTCGGCTGATGGTTCTTCCTTCAGAGTTTCCCATGCGGTGAGCAATTGCATCATCGCCTGGAACACACCGGCTTGTGCACCAAGCTGGCCGTTTTCGCCGCCGCCAAGCATGACGAGTTTCTCCGGCACCAGCGGTTGCTCGCTCTTCGCCAGTTCGCTCGCGACGAGGTTGAGCGCGTAGAGGCGGTTGTCGCCATACGCGGCCACCTTTTGACGGCTCACGTTCGCCTCCGCCTCACCGATTTGCGCAATACGGGCGGCATCGGCCTCGGCGATCTGGCGGATGCGCAGCGCCTCGCCATGACCGTTGAGTTCGGCCACGCGGGCCTGGCCTTCGGCCATCGCGATCTCGCGCTTGGCAAGACGTTCCGCTTCGGCGAGCTGGGCGGAGCCACGGTTCGCGGAAACCTGAATCTCGATCTGCGTTTCCGTCAGGTGCGTCTGACGCGCGGCAACGGCCTGGGCTTCATTGAGCTCTTTCAAACGCGTCGCAGCTTCCTGCTGCTTCGCGAAGGTCTCCTTCTGCTCCTCGGCCAAACGACGCTGGCGGAGCTGATCGAAGAGACTGTCGATCGGGTCTTCGCCGTCGTGAGCGCGGGCACTTTCCGGTCGACCGATCAGCACGGCGACGCAGTTGATATCGTAGCTTTCGAAACGACGACCGAGCTCTTCGGTCGCGCGGCGCTGGATTTCCTCACGATGGGTGAGCAGCTCCAGCATATTACTGCTCTGCGCGACGTCGCGGAAATACGCGGTAAGGATCGGGTCGAGCGTCTGGCTGATCAAGCGGTTCACGTCGCCGAAGCGCTGCACCACGCGCGGGGCTTTCTGGTAGTCGATGTGCAACACGAGGCTGAGCGGCAGCAAGGGTTCATAACCGTCGGCGGTGATGAGCGGGATGCTGCTCAGGTGTTCGTCGTACTTGTGATTCTCGGTTTGCCCGCTGATCCAGCGCAACACGAAGTTCACCGTCGGCACGAGTTCCACTTTCAACGCATACGGGTTGAGCGCGTATTTGCCCGGCGTGAGCGCCTGTTTCCAGACGCCGCGACGACCGGTTTCCACTTGTTCGCCGTAGCGGAAATTGGAGCCCGTCACGTCGTCGCCGCTGCCACCGAAGTAACCGATGACCACGCCAACGTAACCGATCGGAATCAACGTCTTCGGTTTCAATTCCACCGTGCCGAACCAGCGGTTGATGAAGTATGTGCCGTCGGTGAGCACCTGGAGCTGTTTGCCTCGACGGCCACCCAGCGCGAGGAACGTTTCCGGGTCCTGGAAGTAGTTGTGGCCGGAACTGCCGTTCGGATCGCGAACTTCAGGCGCGATGACTTCGCCCGCTTCCAACGTGGGGCCGTCGTGAATGGTGATCACGCCGATGTTGTCGGACTCCGAGATCCCGCTAAGCGGATTCGGCGGCGCACCCTTGCTGTTGGTCGGATCGCCGATGATCACCGGCGTGAAACCATTCTGGCGCTGGAGTTCCTCCAACCAGTGCTGAGCCATGCGGTTTTCCTCGCTGGAAATCGGGCCGGTATGCACGCCGGTTTCGGTGATAATCATGAACACGGCCGTATTGATGGCGTAGACGCCTTCGCGCAGAATGCCGCGCTGGCGACCGCGCTGGCCGCCGTGTTCAAGGAACGCGACGGCATCCTGGAAGCCGTTGCAATCCGCGATACGGCCGAGCGTCTGGGCGGGCGGCAACGGTTGACCGTCGCGCGCATAGACGTAGCCGATGCGGCCTTCCGCGACCGTCACGAGTGGCACCTTGTGGATGTTGTATTTCCAGAACGGGTAGCCGATGTAGAGGCCGCCGCGCAGGAGCTTCGCTTGGAAACCAGCCTCGCCTTTGAGCGCGATGATTCGTCCTTCGCTTAATGATCCGCTGGCGGACCACAGTTTTTCGATGATGCCGACGCGGCGGTGCGGAATGTAGCGCACGCCAAAACCGACGTAGAGGATGATCGCCAAGCCGAATAGAGCGGCAAAAACGATCCCGGTGCTGAACAAAATGCCAGCAATCATGTCTGTGTTTCTCCTTTGTAGGGTCGATGGGCCGGCCTCGCTTCCCTGCGGAATCGCAAGGACCGGACCTATGTTTACAAGCAGCGAAGCCACGATCGCCGCGGAGCCCTCTTGTCAGGAGAAACGCCGAACGGACCGCGCCTCACGGTGATGCCTACGGGGTTAGCTGTCGGGCTGGAGCCACCATGTGCTCCCGGTGCCGCAGGCACCGCTCGCCCCAAAGACCGCGATCAAAACACAAGGCTTTGAACAAACGGCCGGGATTGGTTCCCCCGCTGCTCCGGACCACGCGTCCGGCGCACTCGGCTGACGATGTCGTTCTCAATAGAACTTGGCGCGATGTTAGGAGAAGCCGACGCCCACTCAAGAGCGCCGTTTGTAATTGCCACCTCTACTTCGCTTCATCGAAATCCGCCTGATCCGGCACGCGGTTGAAGGCGATCTTCGCGCCGGTGAAACTCGTGCCTTCGCCCGGCGTGATACCAATCGTCACCGCGTCGCGACCGAACTTCTCGGTCAAGCCATCGAGCACCCGCGACAAACGCGCGCGCTTTTCCAATGTCTCCATCGAAGGACCGCCCGCGAACAATTCGAGCTGTGTGCGCGACGCCACCGGCGAAAGCCCGCTCAAGGTCACCGAGGTTTTCTTGATCCGGTTCCAGCCGATTTCTTGCGCCAGTTCCGACCACATCGCGGTGAAACATTCCTGCAAGGTCACGCTGTCGGAAACCGGGGAAAATTTCCGCGCGTTCTCCACTCTCATGCCGTCCTCCAGACGCAGCGAAACGGACAAGCATTCCGCCAAATACTCCATGCGTCGTAAACGGCTCGCCGCTTTCAACAACAGTCGTCGCGTCACGCGCTCGGCCATCGCGGGCGGCCTCTGTTCGGGCGAAAGCACGTGGCTGTGACCGACGCTGCCCCGGTTCGTTTCCTCATCTGCGATCTCCACGCCACGCAGCGCGTGCCAGAAGCGTTCGCCCTGCACGCTGCCCCACGCCGAACGGAGACGCTTCGGCGCGCAGGCCCAGAGTTGTTCGAAGGTGTAGATGCCCGCCCCGTGAAGCCGCGTTTCCATGTTCCGGCCGATTCCGGGAAAGTCCCGCAGCTCCGAGTTCATCAGTCGTCCCGGCAAATCGTCCGGATGCAAAATCACCAGCCCGTCCGGCTTCTGCAGATCGGTCGCGACCTTCGCCAGATAACGGTTCGTCGACAGCCCGATCGAACACCGGATGCATTCGCCGACATTTTGCCGCAGGCCTTCTTTGATTTGCCGGGCAAGGGCGAGCGCGTTCGCGGGTTCACGCCACTTGCCCGTCAACTGGCAGGCCATTTCGTCAATCGACGCGATATTGTGCACCAGAATGTGGCGATCCACTTCCTCCAGCACGCGGTGATGGTAGCGGACGTAAACGTCATGCCGCGCCTCCACCAAGGCGATCGACGGGCATCTTTGCTTCGCCTCGCGGATGCCCGTGCCCGTCTTGATGCCGAAGGCCTTCGCCTCGTAGCTCGCGGCGATCGCACAGGTGAAATCGGTCATCACCGGCACCACCGCCACCGGCTTCCCCCGCAGGCGCGGGTTTTCCTGCTGCTCCACGCTGGCGAAGTAGCTGTTCAGATCGAGGAACAGCCAATCCAGCGGGGCTCCGGGCGCGGGAATCATCCCCGCATCCTAACGAGTTCAAACGAACAGTAAAGCTTGTTAGAGGGACGAGAGGCCTGGCGGCTTGTAGATCTGTGCCTGAAGCTCGGACGGCAAACGTAACCAAAGTTGAGGGTGTGATTCGACAAGTCGCGCGATATCGGCGAAATCCTTGATCCGTTTGCTCTGACGCCGGCTGGCATCCCCCCACGCCAAAAGTTTTCCCGCTAACGTGTCCTCCAAGGATGCGACGCGTAACAGGATGCCATGGACATCCGCCGCAACGGCGCGCTGGGGAAACGCGAGATACACTTCTTCCGTGCTGAGCTGAATGCTGACCCTGGAACGGCCCTTGAAATTCACCGACCATTGAAACCGGTCGGCGATAAAGCCCGCTTCGGATAAAGCCGAAACAGCGCGATCCACGTCTTCCGCCGTGACGACAAAGTCCACGTCCTGTGTGACCATGGGTTCTTCCGCCCAGTGATTCACCGCCACACCACCGATCGCGCACCATTGGATGTCGGCGCGCTCAAGGCAATCCACCAACCGCATCACGTCGTCGGCCCCTCCGGCGGTTTGCCAGTCATAGAACTTCTTGGCGGTCACAGCATCGGAAATTGAGTTAATCTCTCCGAAAGAACGATCTTTTTCCTTCAGCTGAGTAACGCCTCCCATTCGGTCGGTTTGAAACCGGTGAGCGCCACGCCATCGCCGATGATGAACGGACGCTTCACGAGATTGCCCTTCGTCGACAGCAGCGCGAACGCCTCATCCTTCGTCATCCCGGGCAGACGATCCTTCATCCCCATCTCGCGATAGTCGTTGCCGGACGAGTTGAAGAGCTTCGACAACCCGAGCACGGCCTCTGCTTGGTGGAGTTCTTCCACGGACGGCGGCGTCTCGCGGATCGCCTTTTCCTCAAAGGCGATCCCCTTCTCCTGCAGCCACTTCTTCGCGTTCCGGCAGGTCGAACAATTCTGATAAAGGTAAACGGTGAGCATGGTCTCGTTTCTTCGCTGGAAACTGGAAACTGAAAACTGGCAACTTTCTCACCCCATCGCCTTCTCCATCAGCGCGTTCATGCGCTTCACGGTGTCGCGGGCGTCGTCGAGCAAACCCGCCGCAATGAGCGCGTTGTCGAAGAGCTGGCTGGCGACGAGTTTGGCGAGTTCGGGATTCGCATCCTTCGTTGCGGCGAGCTTCTTCACCAGCGGATGACGCGGGTTGATCTCAAGCTCGACCTTCACCTCGTCCTGATAGTTCTCGTCCATCGCCTTCATCATCCGGCGCATCTGGGGCGAAAGACCATCCTGCGGCACCAACGCGATCACCGGGCTGTCGACCAAACGCTTGCCGCTGGCCACCGCAGTGACTTTGTCGCCGAGTTCCTCCTTCAGGAACGTGCACAGCTTCTCCGTTTCCTCCGCGCTCAGCGCCTCACCCTCGGTCGCTTGGTCTTCCAGTTCGACGCCGGCCTGGCTGACGGAAACGAGCTTCTTGCCTTCGAACTCGCTCAGCGCATCGACCACGTATTCGTCCACCGGATCGGTGAAATACACCACCTCGATGCCGCGCGCTTTGAACGCTTCGACATACGGACTGCTTTCGAGCTGCGCGCGATTCGGACCGACGAGGTAGTAGATCTTGTCCTGACCGTCCTTGGCACGGGAAACGTAGTCGGTGAAACCGCAAAGCTTGCCGTCGTCGGTGAGCGACGACTCGAAGCGCAGCAGTTTCGCCAAACCGTCGCGATGCGCGTAGTCGGTGGCGACGCCTTCTTTGAAGAAGCGATCGAACTTGCGGTAGAACGCCTGATATTTCTCCGGGTCGCCCTCGGCTTCCTTCTCGAACATCTTCACCACGCGCTTGGTGATGACGTTGCCCAGCTTCTTCACCAACGCGCTGTCCTGCATCGTTTCGCGCGAGATATTCAACGGCAGGTCGGCGCTATCGATGACGCCTTTGAGGAAACGCAGCCACTCGGGCAACAAGCCCTTCGGCGAGTGGTCGATGAGCACCTTTTTGCAATAGAGCGCGACCGCCGGTTCGAGCTTCGTCATGCCCCAGCGCTCGGCGTTTTCGCTCGGTGCGAACACCAACGCGTTGATCGCCAGCGGTGCGTCGGCGCTGAAGTGGAGGCGGTAGGCTGGATCATCGTAAGCATGACCCGTGAATTGATAGAACTCCTTGTATTCTTCTTCGGAAATGTCGGCTTTGTTCTTCAGCCAAAGCGCCTCCACCTGATTGACGCGCTCGCCGTTGAGGTGGATCGGGAAGCCGACGAAATTGCTGTAGCGCTCGATGAGATGCTTCACCTTCGACGCTTCGGAGAATTCCGCGTGCTCTTCCTTCAGCTTGAGCACGATTTTCACGCCGCGCGAAAGACCCGACGCCTCTTCGATCGAGTAACCGCTCGCGCCGTCGCTGGTCCAAACGAGATCTTCGCCATTTTCGCGCCAGCTCCGGGTGAACACCTGAACCTCATCGGCGACCATGAAGGCCGAGTAGAAACCGACGCCGAACTGGCCGATCATATTGCCCGGCTGGCCGCCGCTTTCCTTCATCGCCTGCAGGAACGCCTTGGTGCCGGAATGCGCGATGGTTCCCAGGTTTTCCACCAGCTCGCCGCGGGTCATGCCGATGCCCCGGTCTTCGATCGTCAGCGTCTTTGCCTCGGAATCGGTCGCGATGTGGATCTCCAGCGGCAGCGCCGCGTCTTGCATGTCCTTCTCCGTGCCTTGGAGATGCCGGAGCTTCTCCATCGAGTCGGACGCGTTGGAAATCAGCTCGCGCAGGAAAATCTCACGATCGGTGTAAAGAGAGTGTACGACCAAATCGAGCAGCTGCTTGATTTCGGCCTGGAACGCATGGGTTTCGAGAGTGGCTTCGCTCATAAGTGGGAAAAGGGGTTGAGGGCGGGGAAAATAGCGGGCGATCGCGAACTGTCAAAGGGTGAGGTAGGGCCAGAAACCCCTCGATTTCCCCCACCCCTGCGGTACCTTTTCCAACTACCAAAACCCATTCCCTGACATGAAAAGCTTTGATCGAGTGCAGGCGCATACCGCTGAGCGCGTCAATCAGCGGATCCACGAACAGACGGAACAACGAATCATCGAGGCCGCCATCGATTCCAAGGCCCGGCTTTCCGAACGAATCCGGAAACTGGACCGCGAGTGGGACATCGAACGATGGCTGGAAATGAACGCCTCCGGCCTGGCTTTCACCGGGGTGGCGCTCGGTTTGATCGCGAGCCGGAAATTCTTCGCGATTCCCTTCCTCGTGCTGCCTTTCCTGTTCCTCCACGCCACCCAAGGCTGGTGCCCGCCCATCCCTCTGATGCGACGTCTCGGCATCCGGACCCAAATGGAGATCGACGAGGAAAAATTCGCCCTCAAGGCCCTGCGCGGCGACTTCGCCCATCTGGACGATGACATCGAACCGGCCACTTCCCGCGGCCACCACGCCTGGGACGCCGCGACGAACTAATTAAACCACGAATCTACACGAATGGTCACGAATCAGAAGAAGAGCCCCTTCTCCCTCTGCATTCGTGTGAATTCGTGTCCATTCGTGGTTCCCAAATTTCGAGATTCGCCCCTTGCCTTTCCGGGCACGATGAAACGTGATCCCCGCGGTCATGTCCGTGCTGCTTTCCGCCAATGAACTTCGCCTTTCCTACGGCTATCAGACGTTGCTCGATGGGGTGACGCTCGCCGTTTCCGCTGGCGAAAAGGCCGGCCTGGTCGGCCGCAACGGCTGCGGCAAGACCTCCCTGCTGAAAATCCTCACCGGCCAGCAGCAGGCTGACGACGGTGAACTTTCACTCCGCCGGGGCACCCGCGTCGGCTACCTGCCGCAGGAGTTCGAACTCGATCCCGCCCTCAGCGTCTACGACAACATCGCCTCGGGCGCGGCCGATCTGGTCGAGGCGATCCGTCGCTACGAACACGGCGAAGGCTCCGAAGCCGAACTCGCCGATCTGCTCCACCTCATCGACCACGCCGACGGCTGGAACCTCGACGCCCGCATCAAGTCGATCTCGACCGCCCTCGGCACCGCGCCGCTGGAAACCACCACCGGCCCGCTTTCCGGCGGGGAAAAACGCCGCGTCGCCCTGTGCCGCGCCCTCGTTTCCCAACCCGACCTGCTGCTGCTCGACGAGCCGACGAACCACCTCGACTCCGAGTCGATCCGCTGGCTGGAGGCGTTCCTCAAAACGTTTCCCGGCGCCGTGATTTTCGTCACCCACGACCGCTACTTCCTCGACGTCATCGCGACGCGCATCATCGAGATCGACCAAGGACGCGCGTTTTCCCACCCGGGCAACTACACCGCCTATCTGGAATCGAAGGCGATCCGCAATCAGATCGCCGGGCAAACCGAGCGACGCCGCCAGCGGTTCTTGCGCGAGGAGCTCGAATGGGTGCGCTCCGGGGTGAAAGCCCGCGGGACGAAGTCGCGTCACCGGCTCGACAAGTTTTACGAGGTCGAAGGCCTGCAAGCGCCGCCGGAAGAGCGCGAAATGGACCTGCTCATCCCGCCGCCGCCGGCCTTGGGCAACACGGTGGTCGAACTCGAAGAGGCGGGCGTCAACGTCGGCACAGCCGCGAATCCCCGCTGGTTGTTCCGGCACCTCACCCTTTCGCTGCGCGCGGGCCAATGCACTGGAATCGTCGGCCGCAACGGCGTGGGCAAGACGACCTTGCTCAAACTTTGCCTGGATCAGATCAAACCGAGCGAAGGCACCGCTGAACTCGGGAAAAAAGTCCGCGTCAACTACATCGACCAAACGCGCATGGCGCTCGATGGCACCGGCTCGTTGCTCGATGAGGTTTCCGATGGCAACGAAAAGCTCCAGTTCGGCGATCAGACGCTCGGCGCGCGGGCCTACCTGCGTCGCTTCCTTTTCAATGACCAGCGGATCAACGAACGCGTCGATCTGCTTTCCGGTGGCGAACGCGCCCGCTTGATGCTGGCGAAGGTTCTGAAAACCGGCGGCAACCTGCTGGTGCTCGACGAGCCGACCAACGACCTCGATCTCCCTTCGCTGCGAATGCTGGAAGAAGCGCTCGCCGATTTCGATGGCGTGGTGCTCGTCGTTTCCCACGACCGCTATTTCCTCGACCGCATTTGCGATCAAATCGTCGCGTTCGAGGACGACGGCGTGGTCGTCCAGCCGGGCAACTATTCCTATTACCTGGAAAAGCGTCAGGCCCGCGAGCAGCGCGACAAGCTCTTCGCCGCGGCCGCCGCCAAGGAAGCCGCCGCGCGACAAAAGGCCTCCACCACGATCGCCAAGCCGCGCAAACTCACGCTCGCCGAACGAAAGGAACTCGAAGGCATGGAAGACACCATCCTTGCCGCCGAGGAAAAGGCCGCGGAGCTGGAAGCGCTCATCAACGATCCCGATTTCCACGCCAACCGCTTCGCCGAACTGCCGGAGAAGTTGGCCAAACTGGAAGCCGCGAAAGCCGAAGCCGCGCGGCTTTACGCGCGATGGGAAGAATTGGAAGCCTTGCCGAAATAACCCGTGGCTGCCGCGGCTCGCGGCAGGCCGTGATCGGCGCGGCTCGCGACGATCCCTCATTTCCAACAAGAATCCGCATGTCGCAAAAATCCGTTCTCCTCGAACGCATCCGCGTCGAACTGCGTTCACAATTCGAACGTCTCGCTCAAGCCGCGCGCGAAGCCCACGCCGCCGCCACCGATCCCGGCAGCAAGGCGGAGAGCAAATACGACACGCGCAGTTTGGAAGCCTCCTACCTCGCCACCGGCCAAGCTCGGCAAGTCGAAGAACTTGCCACTGCCGTGCGCATTTTCGAAACCTTCGAGCCGCCCGCGTTCGACATCGACGAGGCCATCGATGCCGGAGCCTTGGTGGAAACCGACCTCGACGGCGAGACGTCCTTCTTCCTGCTCGCTCCCGCCGCCGGTGGGCTGACCATCGACCACCTCGGCGCGGAACTCACCGTGCTCACCCCCGAGAGCCCGCTCTACCAGCAACTCCTCGGCCGCCACACCGGCGATAGCCTTGAGCGGCCCGCGCTGTTCATCAGCGAGGTCATGTAGCCGAAAGCTCCGCTTTCGGATCGTCCGGGAAAGCTCCTGCTTTCACCTCTTTCAAGCCACCTCGGCAAGGCCGCGGACCTTCCCTCTATTCGATTTCCGGGCTTTCCTCCGCGACCTAGTACGCTCAAATGGCGCAGGCACACAAGGAAGCGAACCATGAAAGATTACTGCGAGCAAACGATTCAGCATCTCGGTAGACAGTCACCGAGCGTGGTGTTCGCGATTACGATGTTCTTCGCTCTGGGTGGAGCACTGCTTACTATCTTTATCGGAGGCGCCGGCAATTGGGGCATGTGGATCCCGCTATGCTTTTTGGTGGTGCCTCCTGTTCACTACTTGTGTCGCGAGGTGCTGCGGATGCGGGAGCGGATTTCCGAATTGGAGCGGAAATTGCAGCAGCGGGGATAGCCCGGGGTGAGCGAGGCGCGAGCGCAACCCCGGGATGTCCCCTGCTCCGCAGCCCGAAGGGGCCGTACGTTGTGGACGAGGCGTTTCGCTTCGCTTTTTTCCAAATTGCCAAGGTGAGAGTCATCATGTCCATTTGCCAATGAAACCCTTTCGGTCGCAATGGAAGACGACTCGTCGCGAAACATCACGACCCGTCGTCGACTAACTGTTCGCCAGAAAACTCCCCGCCTGATGGAACCCATCCCTGAGATTCCGCTGACGCCATCTCCGCAGTCTGATGCGGCAAGAGATTCCCTCGGCTTCGAGTGGGCAGGTTCATTAGTGGGGACACGACATAAGCTGGGAGGAAGTCCCGACTGGATTCAAGGCGACGACACTCCACGATGCGAATGCGGCCAACTCATGCAGTTTTATGGGCAGTTCGATTCGATTGGAGACCGCTTCAGGCTAGCGGATGTTGGTATGATCTACGTCTTCGTCTGTTCCGATTGTTGGACCACCAAAAGCATCCTCCAATGTGGCTGACAAAGAAACCGGCGAACACGTCGTGGGTGGCAACGGCGGACAAGCTCCCCAGTTCGCTTCGCTCTGTCAGTCCTGCGCCGCCGTGCCACCACATTTAACGTTCGCTAGAAATAAAAGTATGAATCGCGCGTGGAGGATATTTCGAGGCTTCCTCATCGTCTGGGGCCTGATCACTTTTGTGGGCTTTCTCATCATCGCAGGAGTGGCCTTTTATCAGACTGGACCCGGCAACCGCCCCAGCAACAAGACAGCGAGCAAGCATGACGTAAGATTTGTGCTAAATTGGTGCAACCTGGGTGAGGATCGGATAGTCGAGGTGGTCCATAGCTACGCTTCAGCGCGATCCTTCACTGGGGATCACTTGGACGGCCATGCGATCCGGATCTCGCACGTTGACCCAAGTGAGTTGATTTTTGACGCGGGCAGAGGCGGCGGCGGCTGGTATCGCGGAGACGCGCTGTCTGGAACAGCAGAGCAGGCCGTCGATTTTGCCGAGAGCTGGCTGGGGTCCGCTGAGATGCCGTGGTTTCCTACAATCGATGAGATCCGCAGCTCGAAGATGTTCATTTATGTTTGGAGCGTAGACATGGCGGGAACCAAACCAAATGCGGCCCAGCTCATATTCGTGAGACCGGAGGACAAGATGGTCTTCTACTTCGACGCGAAACTCTGAACGACAAAGCGAATAATACGGCAGACCGACCCTATCAGCCGCCCAGTTTCGATGGCCCCACGAATTCCAATCCGCCCCCCGCGTTCAACGCCCGTCCCCGCGGGTTGGGCGCTCGTTTCTGCAACACCCAGAGGTTTTCAAGTCGGTTTCTCAATCCCCAGCGACTGCGTTTGAACGGCATTCTATCGAGAATGATGAAACGACACCTCCTAACGATCATCACCTGGTGCATATCGAACGGATTCGTGTCGGCATCTCCAAGTCTGACAACGGAGGTGTCGCGAATCGACGGCTTGCCTGCGCGTCTTCTGGCGGCGACAGACCTTCACCGCGACCCTTTGGCGGGTGACAAGTCGATCGATCTGATTCCGGCTTTGAAGGCGATGGGGTGCAGCATCGAAGACGGCGAGACGGCCCTCTACCATGCCCCCTCGGGGTCGCTTCTTCGAAATTTAAGTGTGGAGAATCACAGAATCCTAAAGGAGATCATCGATAATCTTTACCGGACCGACAACCTGCTTGTCACCTATCGTGCCTACATGAATTTGCTGGAACCGCTTTCCAGCGAGGAGCGCCTGAAGGTTGTAAAACGTGTTGGGTTTCTCCCCGATCCTCTCGTCTCCAGCATGGTCGCGGAGACGCAGCGGTTGAACAGCGACGAGAGCGGGCAGGAAGCAGATCGGAAAACCTTGGCGCTTTTGAACATCGCTCTGGACCACATGAAGCACCAAATCGCTGTCATGGAAAATTCAAAGGCCGAACAAGCCGCGCCATCCGACGGCGACAAGCCAAATTGAATTCGAACCTCCAGCCACTGCGATGGTTCCTACACGTTCCACAAGAAATCTCATGCAAATCGCAACCGCCATCCTGGGATATCTCATGCTGTGCCACTCAGCGATGGGCTTCTTTGTGCCGCTGACCACCGAACAAAGGATTGCCAAATCAACCTTGATTGCCGTCATCGAGGTCAAGGATGTGGACGACGAGAAGGGCCGAAGTGGAGCAACCGTGATTCAAGCGGTTCTGGGCACGAAGGCAGGTGAGAGAATTGAAATTTGGGACGACTGGCAAATCGAAGCCGATGGTTCAGAGAGCCGAATTTCAGGACGAGATCCCAATCTTGAGGTCGGTGAGCATTATCTTGCTTATTTGACCAAGAACCAAAGGGGCAGACTTGTGACGATTGAATCGTCATTGGACTGCCTAAAGGTGAACGGAGAGAAGATCAACAAGGAGGGAGAGGAGGGTTTTGAGCCTCTTACGGACAAGCTCGCCCGTATTCGCGCCATCCTTGCCCAAATACGGAAAGCAGAACAAGCCGCGCCATAACCCCCGCTACCAGACAGACCGAACCCCACCGGCAGGGCCAGTTTCGATGGTCTTCCGTGACCCACCCTGAGTGTTTAGCGTCCGCGCCGTAGGGAGCGTCTGCCCTTACGGTCGGCAAAAGTCCCTACCGTTAATACCCCGCTCCAAGGAGATTCACGAGCGACCCCATTGGAGCTTGTTCGTTGAGGAAAACCCGCCGGGAAAAATTTCTTGCCAAACCCCGCTTTCATTTCCCACTACTTGGTCGAGATTGCCGAATGCACTTATCCAAGAAAGCCGAGTATGCCTTGCGCGCCACGATCCATCTGGGTATCGCCCATGAGTTGGGGCTCGCCACCGTGGCGGGTGCCGATCTCGCGGAGGCGAACCGGTTGCCGCTGAAATTCATCGAGCGCATTCTCCAAGAACTGCGCGAAGCCGGCATCGTGGAAACCCGCCGCGGCAAGTTCGGCGGCTACACCTTGGCAAAGCCGCCGGAATCCATCGGCATCGGCAATCTGGTCCGGCTCATGGACGGTCGCCTCGCCCCGATTTGCTGCGCCAGCGAGACCGCGTATCAGCGCTGCACCTGCCCCGACGAAGCCCACTGCGGCTTGCGGATGTTGATGATCGATGTGCGCAACGCCATCGCCAACATCCTCGACCGCTACACGATCGCCCAAGTGGTGGAAGTCACCCTGCGGAAAATGCGTCGCGACGGCATCGAGCCGCCCTTCGCCAGCCAACTCGGCGACCAAACCACGCCTTCCTCCAATAAACGGCGGGCCGACCCCGCCGACGGCTTCCTGGCCGGCCTTTCCCAACTCGCTTTTCAATCCAATCCCACCGATGAATCCGAAAGCCCCTGAACGCCCCAGCGACGCCCATCGCAACGAGGCCGACTGGTTGGACGTCGTACACCGCAAGGTGGACGCGCTCCGCTTTGGTTCCGTGCAAATCATCGTCCACGAAGGACGCGTGACCCAAATCGAAAGCCTGGAAAAAACGCGCTTCCAATCGACCGCGCGCGACGACTCCGCCGCCCACTAAGCCTTTCGCCCCGCGGCCTCTCCCCGCTTTTGGAGAAACCTTTTCCGCTACCGTTCCAACGGGGCGTCCTTGATCAGACGAGCTGCCAACGCCGACCGGACAAACCGGACGCCGACGCGAAGCAGACCGCAACATGAACCGCCGTTTCCGCGCCTCCCGGCGCATCCCGATTTCCGCGCCCCAAACGCGAGCTTCCCGAGTCACCCTCGCCCTTCTGCGCGTTCCGCGCACCCAAGCCACCGCCGCCCTTGTCGCGGCGCTCGCCGGCATTTCACACGCCGGCTCGATCTCCCCGCCTTCGGTCGAAGCCGGTCTTGGCGACTGTTGCCGCCCCTTTCGTTCCATCGACGCGCGGGCGTTCCTCGGTTAGAGTGTCCGAATCCCATTTTTTCGACGCCATGAAATCGTCTCTTCTCATCCCGGCGGGAGCTTTGCTCGCAGGCCTGCTCGCCGTTTCCTGCAAACCTTCCGGCACCGGATCAGTCAAAGCGGCTCACGAATTGCTGAACGTTTCCTACGATCCGACCCGCGAGCTTTACGGCGAGTTCAACAAGGAATTCGTGAAGCACTGGAAAGAACAATCCGGTCAAACCCTCGAAATCCAACAGACCCACGCGGGCTCGGGCAAACAGGCCCGCGCGGTGATCGACGGCCTTGAGGCCGACGTCGTGACGCTCGCGCTCGCGGGTGACATCGACATGATTCACAAGGAAGGCAACCTCCTGCCCGCCGATTGGCAGGCGAAACTTCCCGAGAACAGTTCGCCCTACACTTCCACCATCGTATTCGTCGTCCGCAAGGGCAACCCGAAGGGTATCAAGGATTGGGGCGACTTGGGAAAAGACGGCGTCGAAGTCATCACGCCCAATCCGAAGACCTCCGGTGGCGCGCGTTGGAACTATCTCGCCGCCTGGGCATGGGCGACGCATGAGTTCGGCGGTGATCAGGCGAAGGTGAAAGCCTACGTCTCCAATCTCTACAAACACGTGCCGGTGCTCGATAGCGGCGCACGCGCTTCCACCACCACCTTCGCCCAACGCAAAATCGGCGACGTGTTGCTTTCGTGGGAAAACGAGGCGCACTTCATCGAAAAGGAAATCCCGGGCGAAACGCAGATCGTTTATCCCTCGCTCAGCATCCTGGCCGAACCGCCGGTCGCCGTGGTCGAGAAGAACACCGAGAAGCACGGCACGACGCAAGTCGCCACCGAATACCTCAAGTTCCTCTACACGCCCAAAGGTCAGGAAATCGCGGGCAAGAACTTCTATCGTCCGCGCGATCCGCAAGTGGCGGCGAAGTTCGACAACATTTTCCCGCGACTCAAACTGGTGAACATCCGGGATGAGTTCGGGGGTTGGGAGAAAGCCCAGAAGGATCACTTCGCCGATGGAGCCACCTTCGATCAAATCTACGCCAAATAAGAATCCACGGTCCATTGGCTCGCGTCGCGCTTCGCCTCTTCCGCTTTTTTTCGCATGTCCCGCCGCCGCATCATTCCGGGCTTCGGCCTCTCGCTCGGCTTCACCCTCGCCTATCTGAGCGCGATCATTTTGATTCCGCTCGCCGCCTTGTTCATCAAGGCCGGTCATCTCGGATGGCACGCGTGGGTGAAGCTTCTCACGACTCCGCAGGTGCTCGCCGCCGCGAAACTCAGTTTCGGCGCAAGCCTCGCCGCCGCGTTCGTCAGCGCCATCGTCGGCTTGCTCGTGGCATGGGTGCTGGTGCGCTACCGTTTCCCGGGTCGCCGGTTATTCGACGCGATGGTCGACCTGCCCTTTGCCCTGCCCACCGCGGTGGCCGGTATCACGCTCACGCAAATCTACTCCACCCACGGCTGGATCGGCCAATACATCGCCCGCTCCGCCGCTTGGCTGAACGAGCGCTTTCATCCCGGCGGATGGCTGGGCGAGCAACTCGCGGAATGGGAGAAAAAGGGCGCGTGCTATAGCCCGCTCGGCGTGTTCATCGCATTGTTCTTCATCGGCCTGCCCTTCGTCGTGCGGACCTTGCAGCCGGTGATGGAAGAACTGCCGAAGGAACTCGAAGAAGCTTCCGCCACGCTCGGGGCGAATCGTTGGACCGTGTTCCGTCGCGTGATTTTTCCCACCATCCTGCCCGCGTTGATCACCGGCTTCACCTTGGCCTTCGCCCGCGCGGTCGGCGAATACGGCTCGGTTATTTTCATCTCGGGCAACCTGCCGATGAAAACCGAAATCCTGCCGCTGCTCATCGTCAACCAGCTTGAGATGTTCAAATACGAAGCCGCCGCCGTGATCGCCGCGGCGATGCTGATCGTCTCGTTCGCCCTGCTGTTGCTCATCCACCTGCTTCAACGCCGGCTCAACTGGCGCACCCGCTGACTCTCATGTCCCATCGCCCCGTCACGACCGAGTCCTTCGGAGTGAAACTTCTGCTCATCGGCGCGACCGTTCTGGTGCTGGTGCTTTTCCTTCTGTTGCCGCTGTGCGCGGTTTTCGCCGAAGCATTGCGCAAAGGCGCGGATGTCTTCTTCGCCTCGTTGCGTGATCCGGTCGCCGCTTCGGCGATCAAACTGACCTTGCTCACCGCCGGAATCGCCGTGCCGCTCAACGCGCTCTTCGGTATCTCGGCCGCATGGCTGGTGACGAAGTTCCGCTTTCCCGGTCGCACGTTTCTCGTCGCATTGATCGATCTACCCTTCGCGGTTTCCCCCGTCGTTGCCGGTCTCGTCTGGATGTTGATCTTCGGCTCGAAAGGCTGGTTTCCGCCGAGCGAAATGGCCGAGTTCTTCGCGCCGCTCGCGAAGGTGGTGCAATCCATCGCGCACACTCCCGGCTTCGGCTGGCTCGCTGGCCTGGGCGATTGGTTGGAGCGCCCGAAAATCGTTTTCGATTTGCCCGGCATCATCATCGCCACCGTGTTCGTCACCTTTCCCTTCGTCGCCCGCGAATTGATTCCGCTGATGGAAACGCAGGGCACCGACGAGGAAGAAGCCGCCATCACGCTCGGGGCGAAAGGCTGGAAAGTCTTCCTCCGCGTCACCCTGCCGAACATCAAGTGGGGCCTGCTTTACGGCGTGCTGCTCTGCAACGCCCGCGCCATGGGCGAGTTCGGTGCCGTCTCGGTGGTGTCCGGCCACATCCGCGGCAAGACGAACACCCTGCCGCTCCACGTCGAGGTGCTCTACAACGAATATCAATACAGCGCCGCCTTCGCCTGCGCCTCGCTGCTCGCCTTGCTCGCGTTGGTCACGCTCGCGCTCAAAGACCTCATCGAACGCTTCAGCGGCCACGCCGGCAGCCGGGGCCACTGACCCTTCCTTTTCCTTTAGTCATTCGGACTTCGTCATTTTCGCCTTTCTTCCCCATGTCCATTTCGATCCGTTCCATCACCAAGACCTTTGGCGCTTACAAGGCGCTCGATAAGGTATCGCTCGAAGTCCCCGAAGGCTCGCTCACCGCGTTGCTGGGGCCCTCGGGTTCCGGGAAAACCACCCTGCTCCGCATCGTCGCGGGCCTTGAATTCGCCGACGAAGGAAGTGGCGCGATCCACTTCCACGGCGAAGACGTCACGCAAGTTCACGCGGGCCAACGCGGCGTTGGTTTCGTGTTCCAGCACTACGCGTTGTTCAAGCACATGACCGTGGCTGACAACATCGCCTTCGGTTTGAGCGTGTTGCCCCGCAAGCAACGCCCGCCGTCGGCCGAAATCCGCAGCCGCGTGACGGAGTTGCTTTCGCTCGTTCACCTCGAAGGCTTGGAAAAACGCCGCCCGGATCAGCTTTCCGGCGGCCAGCGCCAACGCGTCGCCCTCGCCCGCGCCTTGGCGATTCGCCCGAAGGTGCTGCTGCTGGACGAACCGTTCGGCGCTCTCGACGCCAAAGTCCGCAAGGATCTCCGCCGCTGGCTGCGTCGTTTCCATGATGAGATCAACCTGACCACTCTCTTCGTCACCCACGACCAGGAAGAAGCTCTCGAACTCGCGGATCAGGTCGTGGTCATGGCGAACTCGAAAATCGAGCAAGTCGGTGATCCCCAGCAAGTTTACGACCATCCGGCCACGCCGTTCGTCATCCGTTTCCTCGGCAACGTGAACTCCGTGCGTGACCCGCGCGATCCCGAGTCTCCGCTTTACGTCCGACCGCACGACATGAACATCCTCTTCGCCGCCGAAGCCGATCCGGCGACCGATCGCGTCGCGCGAGTGCATCACCTTTTCTCCGCCGGTCCGATCGCCCGCCTCAGCCTTCGCCTCGAAGACGGCCAATTCGTCGACGCGGAGATTTCACGGCAGCAACTCGATGAACTCGCCCTCGGCGTGGGAGATCCCGTAGCCGTCCGGTTTCAAGGCGCGAGCCGGTTCGAGTAGCCGCGCCGCTCGATGACTCTTCTAAAACCGCCTTTTCACGGAAATCGCCACCGCCTTGTGAAAGGTTTCGTAGTCCCCGTCCACCGTTTCGCCCGCGGGTGATGGCGTCGAGCCACGGACCGTGTGGTCGGCCCAGCCGATCTGCCCGGTCACGAACCAGGACCAATCGCCGCAGTCGCGACCGAATCCCGCGTTGATGTACTGGATGTCGGCGTCTCCCACCACGGGATTGTAGGTCACGTCGGGTTGAGCGCTTTCGTTGTAATCGTAACCCACGGCGAATTTCCAACCGTTCTCGGTGACGTAGGAAACGCCGATTTCGTAGATGAAGGTGGACTTCCAGTGGAATGGTAACGTTTTCCCGCCGCCGGGAATGGTATCGGCACTCAACCGCAAGGTGTTCAGGGAATCCCAATCCAACCAGTCGATGTTCGCCTCGATGTTCCAGCCCTTGGCCGGGCGAAACGAATAACCGGCGGTCACCCGGGCGGGTGTTTGAAAATCGAATTCGGCGGATCCGTCTGGAAGCAGATTGGAGTTCACTTCGCCGTCCAGCTCCGTCGAGGTGGACGTGTTGTAAGTCAGGCCGAAAGCGTGTTGTTCGCAGGGCTGCCAACGCAACCCGAGCGCGCCCGAGAACGTGTAACCATCGCCCTCGAATTCAAGGTAGTCGTTCGGAAAGACTCCCAAGCCTTGGGCGAGCTGCAAACGTGAACCGTTCACCGAAGCCGACGCGCCGATGGAGAGTTCCGGTGTGATTTCGTAACCGAGAGCGGCGGTGGCACTGATGTAAATCAAATGGGCCTCGGTCACCACGGTCCGGAATGGCGTATGCTGCCCCCATTCGCTGCCGAGTCCATATGGACTGCTGAGACCAAAGCCCGCGGTCGCGCGGTCGTTCAGGGGCGTGGCGAAGAACAAACTCGGCACCGCCTGCCACTGGCGATCGGCATGAAATTTCCCTTCGGCATGTTCCACTTCGGTTCCGAGCTCGATGGCATAGATGCCCGCGACGACCTCGGACTGCTCAAGTTGCGTTAGACCCGCGGGGTTGTAATGCACTGCGGAAGCGTTGTCGGCGGTCGCCACGAAGGCGTTGCCTTTCGCCGTCGCCATGGCGTCCTGGTTGGGCAGATAAAAACCGGCGCCCATCGCGCCGCCTGTCAGGGCGACGAAACCACACGTGATGCTCAAGGTTTTTTTCATAGCGAAACGGGATCAAGGTGTTTTTCCAGCAAGCCACCCTCTCAAATACCAAAATGTTAGAGGGTAGCAAGACACCTAATGACCCACCCCCCTCCTTTATGGCCGAAAATGCGACCATGTGGCCGAAAATGCCTCCCGTTGCGCCTTGTTCGCAACCGTTTTCGGACACAAAGTGCCCTTATCCGAAAGCGAATCCGTTCGCGGAAGAGCTTTGAAGGAACTTCGGTGGCGAATGTGCCGCTTGTTCGTCTACCAATATCCGGGGGGAGAATGGAAAAACGGATAAAGCCACTGAAATCGCCGGAGTTAACCCACAAAAGAAGCGCGAATCCGAAGCAAAGGCGGATTCGCGCTTCTTGCTTTCCGGGAGGCGGGTTTCAGGAAAATCTTCGCCCGTGCGAGCGGTTCTCCAACGCGTCCTTGAAGCGTCCGTCCGAGTGGACGGTCATCTCGTTTCCCATATCGGCCCTGGCCTGCTGATTCTGTTAGGCGTGGAAGACGGCGATACGCAGGCCGATGCGGAATGGCTCGCCGCCAAGATCGTGGCCATGCGGATTTTCGCCGACGAAGAAGGCAAGATGAACCGCTCCGTGGTCGACGCGGAGGGTAATATGATCGTCGTCAGCCAATTCACTCTTCATGCGTCGACTAAAAAGGGCAACCGCCCCTCTTTCCTCCGCGCGGCTCGCCCGGAGATCTCCGAACCGCTTTACGAAACATTCTGCGGCTTGGTCGAAACGCAGCTCGGCAAGCCCGTCGGCCGAGGTGTTTTCGGCGCCGACATGAAAGTCGGCCTCATCAACGATGGCCCCGTGACCATCGTGATCGATAGCCGGGACCGGGAGTGAACTCCCGGGATTTCAAATTTCAAATTTGAGATTTCAAATCCCTATTCCTTCACCCGCACGGCGGTTCCGCAGTAAGTGCAACGGAACCAACGGAACACGAGCAAATGCAAGGCGGTGGGAATGATGTAGCCGATCACCGGCACGTGATGGGCTTTCGAGTTTTTGTTCACTCCCCGGGGAACGAACAGCTGCTGATTGCAAATTTTGCAATGCCCCGAACCCACACCCCAAATGAGATAGGCTCCTCCCACCACCGGCAATGCCAGCGGGAATACCAGCAACCATTTCGGAACCCACGGGAGAAGCTCCGGCTGCAAGTCGCTCCACAGCAACAAGCCTGCGGAAACGATCGCCAAAGGCAGAACGAGGGCGAGTAAAAGCGTGACCAACGCGGCCACCGACAGCCGGTAAGGATGCGCGTGCATGACGCCCCGGATGTAGCGGCGTGACTCCGGATTTTTTCCGGCATTGGTTTCCGGCCGGGGAGCCCGGATCAAGGCGATGCGGTCATCCGGATCGACGGACGAAACGGTGGCGGGACCTTTCATGCGCACCGTCGCCACATCCGAAACCGATTTCACGCGGGTGACATCGATCGCAAGCCGATTGCCCGCAGGCTCCGCCCGGCGGACTTCGGCCGCCGCCACAGGTGCTTCAATCTTTGCTTTCTCGACCTTCGCTGGCACGCCCCCGGGCGAAGATCTCTGTGCCGGCAAGCCTTTCGGCGGTTCGGATTCGGGCGCGACGACGGTCGGCGATGTTTGTGGAGCATCAGACCGCGCCACCCGAATTTCCAGATCACCCACGACCCGGTTCAAAAGAATCGCCGGTGGGATATCGCTCACCGCCAGCTTCTTATCGACCAACAGCTTCGCGGGCAAAGGTAGCGCGAAGGGAGCGGCTTCAAGCATTTCGGCCACCTCCGGATTCAATTCGTAATTCACCGCCGCCAAGGATTGCTCCCCCTCCCCGGTTCCACCGGAATCCCCTTGCCGCATGCCACCCACCTCACGAACCCAGCGCTCGACTTCTTCACGTCCCGGCGTGCGGTCGGCGATTTTCAGCAAGGCGTTCGCGGCTTGCAACTCACGTAGCAGCGCGTCGACATCAGCCTTCGACAACGCCGATTCATCGAGAAAACCGACCGCCTCAAGCAATTCGATCGAAGAGGGATCTATTCCGGGGATGCTTTGAAATGCCATGGGGTAGGGGCCACTAGACTGAAGCAGTCCGGCGGCCCCTGACAAGATCAAGCGAGAGCGGAAACCATCTCGCGCAGCTGGGCGAGCTTAGCCTGCCACTCGGCGAGGCGGGCCTTTTCCTGCTCAACGACTTCCGCGGGTGCGCGATCGACGAAGCTGGCGTTGCCGAGTTTCCCTTCGGATTTGACCACTTCCTTGGCGATTTTTTCGATCTCCTTGGTGAGGCGGCTGCGCTCGGCCTCGACGTCGATCAGGCCTTCCAGCGGCAGATAAACTTCGCCCACCGGGGTCAGCGCGACCGGCGTGCCTTTCGGCGCGTCGTAGTCCGCCTCGAGACGGATCTCCTTCGCCCCGGCCAGCAACGCGAGCACGGCGGTTGTTTCCCCCAACCAATCGGCCGACGGTTTGACCACGAAGGTCACGTCGCGACGGCTGGCGAGATTGTATTCGATCTTGAGGTTGCGGAGACGACCGGCGGTTTCGTAGACGGCGGCGGCTTTCGCCTGCTCGGCCGCGATGTCTTCGGCCGAAAGCCCGGCCAGCACCGGTTCGTCCGGCAGCTCGGCCAACATCAGGAATTCTCCTTGGTCGAGGAAACCCATCGTGGCGGAAAGCTCCTCGGTGACATGCGGCATGTACGGATGCAGCAGTTGGAGGAAACGGCTCATCACGGTGTCGAACACCGAAAGGGTCGCCGCCCGGGCTTCCGGCGTCGCGCTTTCGCGCAGGTCGCCCTTCACCGCTTCGAGGAACTTGTCGCAGAAGTCGTTCCAGAGGAACTCGGAAAGGCGCTGGGCGATTTCTCCGAAACGGTATTCGCCATAAAGACGCTCGAGATCGACCGCCAGCTCGTCGAGCTTCGCGAGAATGTCGAGGTGGAAACAGTTGGCCAAGCCGAGGACTTCGTAGGTGTCCTCCTCATCGTCGCTTTCCGGCAGCTCGATGCTGCCCGCCATCTGACGGAACCGGCAGGCGTTGTAGAGCTTGTTGGCGAAATTGCGGCCTTCTTCAATCTGATGTTCGTCGAAGCGGATGTCGCTGCCGACCGGCGCGATGCGAAGCAAACCGAAGCGCAAGCCATCGGCGCCGTACTTCTCCATGAGGTCGATCGGGTCGGGCGAATTGCCCAGCGACTTCGACATCTTCCGGCCCTGCAGGTCACGGATGATCGAGGTGAAGTAGACGTTTTTGAACGGCAGTTCGCCCGTGAAACGGAAGCCCGCCATGATCATGCGCGCCACCCAGAAGAAGATGATGTCAGGACCCGTGACGAGGTCGTCGGTCGGGTAGAATTTTTTCAACGTCGGCGTCTGTTCGCCCACGTCGGCCATGGTCGCGAACGGCCAGAGCCACGAAGAAAACCACGTGTCCATGACGTCTTCGTCGCGCACCCAGTTCTCGGCATCGGCCGGCGCTTCGACACCGACGTGGATCTCGCCCGCCTGGAAATCGCCCATGTCGAGCGATTCGGCGTTCTTGAGCGCTTCGAGCTTTTCCTTGTGATACCACACCGGAATCTGATGACCCCACCAGAGCTGGCGGCTGATGCACCAGTCCTGAAGGTTTTCCATCCAGTGAGCGTAGGTTTTCGCCCAGCGCTCCGGGCGGAACTGAATGTCACCATTCGCCACCGCGTCGGCGGCTTCCTGGACGCAGGGATACTTGAGGAACCACTGCATCGAAATGCGGGGTTCGACCGGCACGTTGGCGCGCTCGGAGAAACCGACGTTGTTGTCGTAATCCTCGATCTTGATGAGCAGGCCGCGCTCTTCGAGCAAGGCAGCGGCTTTCTTGCGCGCGACAAAGCGATCCAAGCCGTGCAACTCCGGCACTTCCGGGCAATCGACGTGGCCGTCGGCCGTCAGCACCTCGATGATCGGCAAGTCGTGGCGCTGGCCGATTTCAAAGTCCGCCTTGTCGTGCGCTGGAGTAATTTTCAGCGCGCCGGTGCCAAACTCGATGTCGACGTGATCGTCCGCGATCACCGGAATCTCGGCGTGCGGGAACGGACGGAGCACGTTGCGGCCGATGTATTTCGCGAAGCGCGGGTCCTTCGGATTCACCGCCACGGCGGTATCGCCCATCAACGTTTCCGGACGGGTGGTGGAAATTTCCAGGAACTCGCCCGGAGCGTCGGCGAGTTCGTATTTCATGAAGTACAGCTTCGAACGCTGCGGGGTCATGATGACCTCTTCGTCGGAAAGCGCGGTGAGGGAAACCGGGCACCAGTTCACCATCCGCTTGCCGCGGTAGATGAGGCCTTCCTTGAAGAGCTCGACGAACACATGGCTGACCCACTTGGTGTAGGCCTCGTCCATCGTGAAACGCTCGCGCGACCAATCGCAGGAACAGCCGAGCCGCTTCAGCTGCTTGATGATGATGTCGCCGTGCTTGTCCTTGAAATCCCAGACGCGCTTGAGGAACTCGTCGCGGCCGAGGTCGCGGCGGGTCTTGCCTTCGTGCTGGCGCAACTCGCGTTCGACCTTCGCCTGGGTCGCGATGCCGGCGTGGTCGGTGCCGGGCAGCCAGAGCACTTCCTTCCCCTGCTGACGGGCGCGACGGGCGAGCACGTCCTGCAGCGTGTTATTCAGGACGTGGCCGAGGTGCAGGATGCCGGTGACGTTCGGCGGTGGGATGACGATGGAATAGCCTTCTTTTTCCGACGACGGGTCGGCTTCGAAGCATTTTCCCTCGATCCAGGCGGCGTACCATTTTTCTTCCACCGCTTGGGGCTCATAGGCTTTCGGCAACTCGGACATGCGGGCGGAGGGATGCCAGAGGCCCGGGGATTTGTCCAGCGAGGGTATGCCCCGGAGTGCGGGAGGTTGCTCCCGCCAAAAGACCCAGCGGAGCTTGCTCCGCGAGTGCGATTACGAACGCTCGAGAGGCGAACGAATCCTTCCTCCTGGCGGCAAGCCGCCCGCGCCTCGAGCGGGAGCAAGCTCCCGCACTCCGGTCTTTCTCATTTCCGAAATTCTCTCCACCCTGCCGCATGCAATTCGGCTCCGGTCACCTCGCCTACTGCACGAATATCCACCCGGCGGAAAGCTGGGCGGAAACCTTCCAGGCGCTCTCCACCCACGCCCTGCAGGTCCGAGACCGGGTTCTCTCCTCCAAGCCGCAATCGTTCGCCCTTGGGCTGCGCCTGTCCGCCAGGGCCGCCAGTGAACTCCTGGCGGGCGAAAACCTTGCCGAATTCAAACGCTGGCTCGACCGGGAGAACTGCTACGTCTTCACCATCAACGGCTTCCCCTACGGCGACTTCCACGGCACGCGGGTGAAGGAGAACGTCTTCAAGCCCGATTGGACGACCCGGGAGCGCCTCGACTACACCAAGCAACTCTTCACGATTCTGGCAAAAATCCTGCCGGAAGGCGTCGATGGCTCGGTTTCCACCCTGCCCGGCTCGCATAAAACCTTCGGCGCGAACGAAGCGGCGATTTTCGCCCGCTTGGAAGAACTGGCTGTTTTCCTCGACGATCTGAGCGCCAAAAGCGGTCGCGACTTGCACCTCGGCCTGGAACCGGAACCGCTCGGTTACTTCGAAAACACCACGGAAACGCTGGCGTTTTTCGAGCGGATGAAAGCCGCCTCGCCCGCGCCGTCGCGCCTGCTCCGCCGGATCGGCATCAACTTCGACACCTGCCATTTCGCCCTCGAATACGAATTCGCCGCCGCTTCGTTGGATGCCCTGACTTCCGCCGGTCTGCGGATTTCCAAAATCCACCTCTCCTCCGCCCTCACGCTCGACCCGCGCGATGCCGAAGCGGTGCGGAAAATCGCCAGCTTCGACGAGCCCGTCTATTTCCACCAGGTCATCGCGCGCGGCGAAGACAACCGGCTGCGGCGTTATCTCGATTTGCCCGACGCGCTGGCGTCGTTGCGCACCTGCGAAGGCGCCTACGCCGAAGAATGGCGCGTGCATTTCCACATCCCGCTCGACGCCGAACCGGCAGCTCCGCTGCGCTCAACCCGCCAGCAAGTGCGCGACGTCCTCGCGTGGCGGCGCGATCACCCCGATACATGCACCCACTACGAGATCGAGACTTACACCTGGGGCGTGTTGCCCGATGACCTCCAACGACCGGTGGTCGAGCAGATCGCGGGCGAATATCGCTGGGTGCTGGAGGATGATCTCAAATCTCAAATTTGAAATTTCAGATTCCTTCATGCCTTCCAAACTCCACGCCTGGCTGGCCACCGCCCGCATCGCGAATATCCCAAGCGTCGTTTCGAACGTCTGGTTCGGCGTTGCATTAGGAGCGTTCCATTGGGGCTGGCAAAGCGACCGCGTGTTGCTGACCCAAGGGGCGTTGCTCGCTCTCGCGGGAGTTTTCCTCTACATCGGCGGAAATTTCCTCAATGACTGGCACGACCGGGAATGGGACGAACGCAATCGCCCCGAACGCGCTTTGCCGCAGGGAATCTTCTCGCCGCTTTCTTATCTCTTGCGCGCCGTCCGTTTTCTCGGTCTCGGCATCATTCTCACCGCCTTCATTCGCCCGGAGTGCGTGGCCACCGCCGTGATTTTGGTCGCCTGTATTTTGATCTACACCCGCTGGCACAAGGAAGCCCGCTGGGCGGTGATTCCGATGGGGCTTTGTCGCGCCCTTTTGATCGTGATGGGCTTTCTCGCGTCCGCGCCGGAGAGTTTCGACGATAAAGCCTCGCATGCCCTGAAATGGCTCGGCCATCCGGCGACCGCCCTGTTTCTCGGACTCCACGCGATGGGATTGTTTTGCTGGATCACCGGCCTGTCGCTAACCGCCCGTTACGAAAGCATGGCCGAACCGCCCGCCGGAGCGAAAGGTTTCAGCCGCCTGCTGCTTTTCCTGCCCCTGCTGCTGATGAGCGCCTCCTGGCTGAAGTCCGCGCCCACGCTGACACTTTTAGGCATGTTGCCATTCGCCGGCTGGCTCTTTCTCGCCTTGCGGAAAAAACTCCCGGTCCCGGTGCTGGTCTCCGCGCTGCTGGCCGGAATTCCTTTGGTGGAATTCATCGCGGCGTTTCCACTCGCCCTCGCGCTAGCAAGGCCCGGGGCACCTTTGCTGGGTTCGCCAGTGGCCGCCACCACGTTGATTTTGCCCGCGTTGGCGTTCATCGCCGGGCGAAGGCTCCAACAGGTCGCGCCCGCAACGTAAGCGGATCCGCGTTTTCCCGCCTTGCCCGGTCGGACGGTTCCATGTTTCACCAAGCCCGCCCATGAGCATCGCCGCCAAGCAGCAGGAACTCCTCGACGAACTCGCGCTCTTCCAGGATTGGACCGAGCGCTACGAGTATGTCATCGGCCTCGGCCGCAAATTACCGCCGATGCCCGAGGCTTCGAAAACTTCCGAGCACCTGATCAAGGGCTGCCAATCGCAGGTGTGGCTCGATGCGACCTTCGAAGACGGCAAAGTTCGCTATCTCGCGGACTCCGACTCCGTCATCACCAAGGGCATGATCGCCCTGTTCGTCCGCGTGCTCGACGGTGAAACCCCCGACGCGATCCTCACGGCGGATCTTTCCTACATCGATAAAACCGGCCTCAAAGAACACCTCGCTCCCACCCGGGCGAACGCGCTCAACCTGATGGCCACCCAAATGAAACAACGCGCCCTGCTATTCGCCAACCCGTCATGATCGCCTCTCTACTCGAATTCAACTGGTTCGCCGATCCCCAGGCATGGGGTGCGTTGCTCACGCTGACGCTGCTCGAGATTGTCCTCGGCATCGACAACATCGTATTCATTTCGATCCTCGTCGACCGCCTTCCGGACGAGAAACGCAAGTCCGGCCGTATGATCGGTCTCGGCCTCGCCATGGGCGCCCGTTTGGTCCTGCTACTTTCCATCAGCTGGATCATGGGCCTGAAAAACCCGATCTTCTCGATCCCGGTGCATCCTTCCCTCTGGGACATGATGCCCAGCGCGGCGGAACACGGCGGCATCCTCGGGATTTCCTGGAAAGACCTGATCCTTCTGGGCGGTGGCGGCTTCCTGATCTGGAAGTCGACCAAGGAAATCCACCACAAGCTCGAAGGCCACGAAGAAGGCGGAGGCACCGCCAAAGCCGTCGCCAGCTTCGGCGCGGTACTCATGCAAATCATGATGATCGACATCATCTTCTCGCTCGATTCCGTCATCACCGCCGTCGGCATGGTGAACGACCCGTCGCGAGTCTCGCTGATGATGGTCGCCGTGGTGATCTCGATCGCCGTCATGATGGCCGCTTCCGGCGCGATCAGCAATTTCGTCTCGAAGCATCCGTCGGTGAAGATGCTGGCGTTGTCGTTCCTCATCCTCATCGGCACCGCGCTGATGGCGGAAGGCGTCCACTTCCACATCCCGAAAGGCTACATCTACTTCTCAATGGCCTTCTCGCTCGCGGTGGAGCTGCTCAACCTGAAGCTGCGCACGAAGAGCACCGCCGTGCCGGTGCCGTAAAGGAGCGCGAAGGAGTGCCGCTTTCCAAGCGGCATGAAGGGGCTGGCGGCATCCATGCCGCTTCCGAATTGAAAGCCCCGTGGATCGCTTGGTCCGCGGGGCTTTTTATTCAAGTGAACGTAAAAAGCTGTAAGTGCCCCGACGGCCGCCGAACTCCGTACGCGATGCGGCTAATATGATCGCAAAAAATACAGTTAGTGGTCGGCACCAGCGACTTGTTCTGCATTTTTGTCCAAGGTGACGCCACGAGTCTTCGCAAATCGAAGTGTAGTTTTGGTGAGTTCCCCGACACAGCGACGAGTGAAGAAAAGGATCTCAGTAAGGTCCTTTGGTGATAGGACAATCCAATCCCCTTTGAAAAAGCTCAAAGACTTCTCCGCCCACTTTATTACCAGGCTACCCGCCTCAGGCGTCACGAATTCAGGAGAATTTGGGTCGAAGATGTCGGGGATCTTGAGTTCGTTGCCTGACGACGTCACGAACATCGAATCGTACCGCATGAAACGGAGCTTCAACTGATCAGCTTTTCGAAGGTCTTGATGACCGACTTTCCCGAGGCGATGCACGAAACAATTCCGAACAGGATAGAATGACGCCAATTGCTCGCTATGTGGACATGAGATACCAAAAGTCTCCTCGAGCGAATTGAGCTTATCAACGAGCCCGAAAAACTCGAATTCCTTGAGGATCTTCTCCGAACTTGAACGATCGATCACCCTGCACACTTCGTGGAGCTGGTCCAAGAACACGCAAACCCTGTCGATCATCTCGCGGAAACCACATCCTACGACCCAGACCCGGAACTCCTTCTTCCACTCGTCGAGAATTTCGTCATCCACACCACCCGGCAAGATACGTAAGTTTGTATCCTTTGTAAGGTGGTAGTCGACCAAAGCCGAGTGATCAGCGGCATTAACTCCAAGACCCAAGAAGACCGCTGCTCGATTTATTCCACGAATTGCGGTGTCGTGGATTTTACCAAAGTCAATTGTAACCTGATCGGCCATGGTCGAGATTGGATATTTTGGTACATTTCAGCAAGCGAACTGGAGGTGTAAAGTTTCGGGGGTTAAATTCGCCCCTCGATTAACCCAGCGCCTCCTTCACCGCCTCCCGCTTCAACCGCAGCTCCCGCCATTCATTGACCAAGCGGCTTGCTTCGATCACGCCGCAACCGGCGGGCAAACGCAGCCGGTCGCCTTCCCACCAAACGCCGCGAATGGCCACGACCGCATCGAAGCGGCCGTTGTCCCATACACCGAACGGCGCGCCGAATTCATCCGGGCAACCGAGTCGCTGACGCCACGCGATGAGCTGGGCAAGCGTACCCGGCGTGCGCGGTAAAGGCCCGAGCGCGGGCGTCGGATGCAACCGACGGATCCATTCGCCCGGACCGTAGGATTCGTTCAACTCCACTTCGATCGGCGTGAGGAAATGCACGAGAGCCCCGAGGTCGAGAATCGTCCGTTCGCCGCAGCTCACGCGACCAAGATCCCCTAGCTTCGCCACCAACGACTGGGCGACGTATTCGTGCTCGCGGATTTCCTTTTCATCCACCGCGAAAACCGACCGCTCTTCCCGCTTCGCCGTTCCCGCCAAGGCCATCGTTTGCAGGCGGTTGCCTTGAAGTGAAAACAACACCTCGGGGGTCGCGCCGGCGAAACCTCGTTCGCCCTCGAACCACGCATAAGCCATCCGGGGAAACGCCTGATGGGTCATCGCCGCCGCTAGATCCACGGGCGATCCGTTTTCCAACCGTCCGCGTTCCACCACCACCGGCACCGTTTTCTCGAACACGCCGCGACGGATCGAATCCATCACTTCCTGGAAAACTCCGGCGAAGGATCCAGCATCGATCTCCTCCCAGGCGCACGCGGGGACGACGTCTCTTCCCTGCTTGGCCTCGAGCTCCGCCGCGGTCAGTCGCTCGACCGACGCGGGAATTTTCCAGGGAGCGGGATCGTTCAAGCCATAGCGTTGCACGTAAAACGCCACGCCGCTCGCCGGCGGCTGTTCAACCGTCGAAAAAGGTCCGTGCCCAAGGATCGCCGATCCATCCGGCCGGACGAGCCAAGCTTGATCATGGAGTTCGCTCATTCTTCGGCGACACGTTGGCCGCGCCACGCATCTCGGGCAAGCTTACGAGTCCACGCCGCGCAAGCCGCCCAGCATTCCAGCGAGACACTCCTCCAATTTCCCTGTGAGTCCCATGACCGAGGCGGAGCCGTCCTTTGAAAACGCCGTGACGTCGATCGGATCGCCAATCACGAGGCTCGCCGTACGATTCACCGGGTAGATGAATTTTCCCAACAAATCCTCCTCGAGCTTAAGCAACGTTTCCGCGATCCGGTCGTCACTTGGATGCCCGGTCAAATAGACGCCCGGATAACTATAAGCCTGGTAGGCGACGTGAATGCGCTCCAGATCATCGTGAAGCGCCTTCCGGCGGGCCTCATCCGGTGGATGCTCCTCGTCGAGCAATGCCCGGCGAATCCTCGCCCGCATCGAACGCACCCGCTCGGGAGCCGTCACCGCCTTGGCATCGCAACCGTGGCGGGAGGCGACGTCTTCCAGCAAGACGTTCCACAAGTTCATGATCCGTTCCTTGAGTTCCATGCCCTCCCCGATCGGTTCGCCGAAATACTGGCTTTCCTTCGCCGTGAGAACCCCGGCGCCCAAGCGGAGCAATCGTTCCACCATCGGCAGCTCCTCGTGGGATCGATGGTTGAAACGCTCCTCCAAATCGGCCACGCGCGGAGCGAACGTCGTCTTCACCGCGGGATCCCAGGTGAAATGAAACGCCAGCGGGAAAAGGCGCGCGGTTTTCCCCGCAGGCAATCGTTTCGCCGCGCGCAGTAAAATCGCCGCCACTCCGTCGTGCAACGGATCCAGCCATTCGTGGTGATGGTAGATTTCGCCCTCGGGATAAATCACCAGCGGGCACTTGCCTTCCTCCAGAATCGACAGCGCCATTTTGATCGCGGCGATGTCCGCGCCATCGCGATCCACCGAAAACACCCCGGCGCTTTGCAGTGCGAACGACGTGAGTTTTCCCACATCGAAGAGTTCCCGGGCGGCCATGAATCGCGGATCGAGGCCAGCTTTCCGCAGGACCTCGTACATCACATGAACGTCGGCGTGGTCCGCGTGATTCGGCGCAAGCACCACTGCATCGCCTGCTTTGACCGCCGCCACGATCTTCTCCAGCCCACGGCACTCGATCGTCGAAACGCGATATCTCCGTCGCAGAAAAACCCGCCGGTTCGCCCAGTCCAGCAAAGGTCTCATCCACGGCCGGACTAGCGGCGGACGAAAGCGATACCGGTGGTCCTGCGACAACTGTCTCACACCCGATAGATGAAGACTTTTCCCTCGCCCGGCGGAAGTCCATTTTTAACGCGGCGGAGAAAGATATCCATGCGCCGGATTTAGAGAGCGAACGCCGGAGCCAGCCCTTGGCGCAATTCACTGAAAACGAACAACTTTTGCCCACAAGCCCACTTCATGCGTTCAATGAAACGAACCGGTTTCCAATTCTCTTTCCACCCCCGCGCTGGCACCCTAAAGGCTTTTGCCGAACCATGATCGATTACGAGCGCATCTTCGAATCCGACTTTCTCCGCGCCACTGAAAGCGCGGCTTTGATCGCCCATCGCTGGATGGGTCGCGGGGACAAGGAGTCCGCCGACCACGCCGCGTGCGATGCGATTCGCGGCATGTTCGATCTGATGGACATGCGGGGCGAAGTCGTCATCGGCGAAGGCATCAAGGATGAGGCGCCCGGATTGTTCAAAGGCGAGAAGGTCGGAACTTGGCCTGAAGGCGGTCCGCAGTTTCACATCGCGCTCGATCCCGTCGACGGCACGACGAACGTCTCGAAAGGCATGCCGAACTCCGTGGCATGCATCGCCGCCGCCATGCCGACGGCGGAAGGCGTGAATGCGCTGGAGGACATTCCGGCGTTCTATATGGAAAAGCTTTCGTACCCTGAAAAGGTGCGCCAGGCCTTCATCGCCGACCCCTCCCTGCCGATCAGCGTCGAAGCTCCGACCGAAGACGTCATCAAGATCACCGCCAAGATCCTCGGCAAGGACATCCGCGACATCGTCGTGATGGTGCTCGATCGTGAACGCAACCAGCCTTACATCGATGCCGTCCGTCGCGTCGGCGCGAAGCTGCGCATGCTCGCCGATGGCGACATCGCGGCTGCCATCGCCCCCGGCTTCGCCGACAGTGGCGTCGACCTCTACGTCGGCATCGGCGGTTCGCCGGAAGGCGTGCTTTCCGCCGCCGGCATGCGCTGCCTCGGTGGGGGTCTGCAGGCGAAAGTCTGGCCGCGCGACACCCTCGAACGCCGCGCCTTGATCGCTGAAGGCCACGAGGCGATGCTCGATCGCGTCTTCCTCTCGAAGGACCTCGCCAAGGGAGACAGCATCATTTTCTCCGCCACCGGCATCTCCGACAGTCCGCTGCTCCGCGGCGTCGAGGTGCGTGGCAACATCGCCCGCACTCACTCGGTGTTGATGCGCGTAAAAAGCCGCACCATGCGCTCGATCAAGGCGCATCACGATCTCTCGAAGAAGACCTTCCGGCTCCGCTCCGCGAATGGGGAGGTGCCACTGCTCGACTAAACCGTGGCGGCGGATTCCATCCGCCAAGCCTCTGGGACAAACCCCGCTGCCAAAGGCAAGCGGGGTTTTTCTTTGGGCTCTTATGTAACGACGAAAAAGCCCGCGACGCATTCGCGCCGCGGGCTTTGAATTTTCAAGAGGCTTGGCGGATGGAATCCGCCGCCACGAGATCACTTGTTCTTCGCTTCTTCGCGGGCCTTCGCCTTGGCGATCACGTCGTCGGAGACGTTCTTCGGGCAAGCGGCGTAGTGGCTGAACTCCATGGAGAACTGGCCGCGACCGGAGGTCATGGTGCGAAGGTCGCCGATGTAACCGAACATCGCGCTCAGCGGAGCTTCCGCCTTGATGCGCACACCGCCCGGAGTCGGCTCCTGGCCTTGGATCATGCCGCGGCGACGGTTGAGGTCACCGATGACGTCGCCGACTTTTTCTTCGGGAGCGAAGACGTCGAGTTTCATCATGGGCTCAAGGATCTGCGGACCGGCCTTCGGCATCGTCTGGCGATACGCGGCCTTGGCGGCGATTTCGAAGGCGATGTTCGAGGAGTCCACGGCGTGGAAACCGCCTTCGTTGAGGGTCACCTTGAAGTCCAAGCACGGGTAACCGGCGAGCGGTCCCTTGTCGATCGAGGTCTTGAAGCCCTTTTCGACAGCCGGGATGAATTCCTTCGGAATGCTGCCGCCGACAACCTTGGATTCGAAGATGAAGCCGGAACCGGGTTCACCGGGCTCGATGGTGTAGTCGATCTTCGCGAACTGACCGGAACCACCCGACTGCTTCTTGTGGGTGTAGCTGTCGTTGACCGGGCGGGTGATGGTTTCGCGATAGGCCACCTGCGGGGCACCGACGTTGACCTCGACCTTGTGAGTGCGCTTCAGGATGTCGATCTTGATGTCGAGGTGAAGCTCGCCCATCCCCTTGAGGATCATTTCATTGGTTTCCTCGTCGGTTTCGACGCGGAACGACGGGTCCTCCTGGATCATCTTGCCGATGGCGTTGGCGAGCTTTTCAGCGTTGGCCTTGTCCTTCGGAGCGACGGCAATGGAAATAACCGGATCCGGGAACACCATCGGTTCGAGGGTCGCCGGGTTCTTCTCGTCGCAGAGGGTGTGGCCGGTCTGGACGTTCTTCAGGCCGACGATGGCGACGATGTCACCCGCTTGGGCGCTGTCCACTTCGTTACGGTCGTCAGCGTGCATCTCAACCATGCGGCTGATGCGCTCGGTCTTGCCGGTGAAGGAGTTGAGAACGGTGTCGCCCTTCTTGATGGTGCCCGAATAAATACGGGTGAAGGTCAGCGCACCGAACTTGTCGTCCATGATCTTGAACGCCAGGCCCCGGAAAGGAGCGGACGGGTCGACCTCGGCGAACTTGCCGGTTTCGTTGCCTTCCTCGTCCACTTCCGGGAGCGGCTTCACGTCGGTCGGGGCCGGCAGGTAGTCGACGACGGCGTCGAGGACGAGCTGGAGGCCCTTGTTCTTGAAGGAAGAACCGCAATAGGTCGGGAAGAACGCGAGGTCGATCGTGCCCTTGCGGATGCAACGCTTGATCGTGTCGATGTCCGGCTCCACGCCTTCGAGGTATTTCTCCATGACCTCGTCGTCTTGTTCGACGGCGGTCTCGATGAGGGCGGCGCGGTATTCGTTCGCCTTGTCCACCAGGTCGGCTGGGATTTCCTCAATCTTGAAGTTTTCCGGCTGTCCGGATTCGTCCCAGATGTGGGCCTTCATGGTGAGCAGGTCAACCACGCCGACGAAGTCGGACTCGGTGCCGATCGGCAGAACCATGACAAGCGGGTGAGCGCCGAGGATCTTTTTGACCTGAGCGACCACGCGGTAGAAATCCGCGCCGATACGGTCGAGCTTGTTGACGTAAATAACACGGGAAACGCCGGAATCGTTGGCGTAGCGCCAGTTGGTTTCCGACTGGGGCTCAACGCCGCCGGAACCGCAGAACACGCCGACGCCGCCGTCGAGAACCTTGAGCGAGCGGTAAACTTCGATGGTGAAGTCAACGTGGCCGGGGGTGTCGATGACGTTGAACTGGTGACCCTTCCAGAAGCAGGTGGTGGCGGCCGATTGAATCGTGATGCCGCGCTCCGCTTCCTGTTCCATGAAGTCCATGGTCGAAGCACCGTCGTGAACCTCACCAATCTTGTGGATCTTGCCGGTGAGCTTGAGAATACGTTCGGTGGTCGTCGTTTTGCCCGCATCAACGTGAGCGAAAATGCCGATGTTGCGGTATTTGGTGAGGTCTTTCATGCCGTTGAGGGTAAAGGAAGGGCCGTGCGCGGCTGGCCGCGCGAGCGCGCATTGCTAGTCGCTTCAGGCGATTTGGCAATGCCGGAGTCAGCGGAATTTCCGTGCGGGCGGCGAAAATGCCCCCAATTCGGCCCGTCGCAACCGGAAAATTGGAGCCCCAACCGTCAAACGCGCGCCATTCGGGACAGGCACCTGATTGCGTGTCGCGCGCCGGATTGAGATGAAGGTCGTTTTTCTGTCCGATTTCCAGGTCGGCGGCTACTTATGGGAAAATGAACGCTTGGTCCGATTCCACGCTTCTGCACGACTTCGCGCGAAATCGCTCCGAAGCCGCCTTCGCCGAACTGGTCCGACGGCACCTCGATCTCGTGCATTCCGCCGCGCTACGGATGACGCGCGATCCCCATTTGGCCAAGGACGTGTCGCAGGGCGTGTTCGTCGCGCTCGCGAAGCAGGCGGGAAAACTCACCGCTCATCCGGCCCTAACCGGCTGGTTGCATCAGACTGCGCGCAACATCGCAGCGCAGGCGATCCGGACGGAGACGCGTCGCCGCCACCGCGAACACCAGGCCGCCGCCATGAACGAACCCGCCCCCAGTGATGCCCGGTGGGAGGAAATCGCCCCGCATCTCGATGCCGCGCTCGGCGATCTAACCGCCCGCGACCGCGACGCCGTGCTGCTTCGCTACTTCAAAAACCAATCCGCCAAAGACATTGCCGCCATTCTCGGCACCAGCGCCGAAGCCGCGCAAAAGCGGGTGGACCGCGCGGTGGAAAAGCTGCGAAGCCTCCTCACGAAGCGAGGTGTCACCGCCGGAGGGATCACGCTTGGCAACGCCCTGTCCACCCATGTCGTGCGGAGCGCCCCCGCCGGTCTGGCCGACTCGATTTCCTCCGCGGCTGTCCCGGTTTTCTCCGCCACTACCCGTGTCCCCGTCATGAACGCCCTGCGCAAATTCGCCCTCGGCACCTCCGCGACTGCCTCCCTTTTCACCGCCATCCACCAGACGACCCGGGTCTCCGAACTGCGGGAAAGGAGCCAAGCGCTGAAACAGACCCTCGCCGCTTATCCGGCCGACAGCGGTTCGCAGGGTTCGCCGTCCAAACAAGCGGGTGATGCCAGCCATGCGATGACTGAAGTCGGCCGGAAACCATCGGCCTCCGTTGCCGGCGCACTGGTGATGGCAAGCATCGGAGGGCCGACCCAACCAGAGGAGTTTTCTCTTTTCGCCCCGGCCGGTCGCGGCATCACCACCGGTGCCGCCGAGTTCGCCGGCTTGGACCGCTCACAGCGAAAAGCCGTGGACAAGGTGCTGAGGACCCATTGGAAATGGATGGAACACGACTTCGCGTCACGCGCCGTTGAGGTGTCCGCGGAAGCGGCGGAAGCCAAGGCATTTTCGGTTCCCGCCCGTCCCGATGGCGGCAGCGGCCCTCGCGCGCGACTTGAGGCGGATCTGGATGCGGAAGTGGGTGCCGCCAAACGGCGGATCCTGATGGGTGGCCTGAAGCCGGAGGATTTCTTTGCCGGGTTCGGCGGGCTCGAGGTCCGGATGGAGTTCCGTCGCGGCGCTTGCGACTACCGCGTGACCGACCCGAAGTCAGGCAAGAAAGTGGTGACCGGGAGCATGGGCTACGACAGTTTCGTCGACCGGTTCGGAACTTCCTTCGAGCTGTCGAGGCCCGACGGCCAACCCTTGATTCACCGGTGAAACCCCGCTTCCCATCCATGAGCCACCTTACGAGAATCTTCCTTGCCGTCGCCCTCGTTTCCCTGCTCGTCGCGGGCCGCCAAGCTCACGAGGCCGCCGGCTTGCAAGCGGAGAACCGGCGCCTCGACCACGAGGTGGTGCGCCGGATCGTTCCCGCCAAACCGTCGCCGGTGGATGCCGCCCGCCAGGGCCAGGAGTCCGCGGAATCGCCCCGGGAAAAACCGGGCCACACCGTTGATGAAGTCCTCAGGCGCCAGATCGAAAATGCGGATCATGGACTCCACGAATTCCACGTGGACTACTTCCTGATCGAGAAGGGTGGGCAAGGACTGTCCAAAAAGGCCGCGAAGGCGGCCGGATTGACGCCCGGAGAGGAGCGGTCCGTGGACGAAATCCTGAAAAGGATCTGGAACGATGCCACCGCGGACTTCGCGTGCCGGGCGGAACTGGTGGAAGCGGAGTCGGAGGAGACGACCGGGCGCAGGGTTTACATGATTCCCGCCCGACCGGACCGGGGATGGGAATTCAAGAACCAACTCCTCGATGAACTTTCGGATGCGGTCGGAGCCTCAAAGCGGGCGATCCTGATGAGAGGTTATCAATGCGACCACTTTCTTGCGGGATTCGGCGCGCAAGATGTGCGACTCGAGTTCGCGGCGGGTGAGAAGAAGTTCTCCTTCGCTTACCTCAACCCTCTCGACGGTCAAGCGACCGGATTTGGCAGCGTGGCTCTCAATCAATTCAATGACCGGTTCGGGAATTCATTCGAGATCCCGGCCACCGCCAAACCGGAACCCGAATACGAATAAATGGACCACCTCACAGGGTAGCCGGCTTGGTGAGGTACTTTATTGGGTTCCCTTAGGCACTTGGGCACTTTATTGGCTTCACCATCTCGCCCGGTCGCAACCGGAAAAGGAGCCCGGAGTGCGGGAGCTTGCTCCCGCCATCGCGGAGCGGAGCTTGCTCCGCGGGAAAGAAAAATTGTCCACCGCTGAAGCGGAAAGGCCTTGAGACCGGCGGCGAGCCGCCCCCGCTTTTGGCGGGAGCAAGCTCCCGCACTCCGGGTCAGACCGAAACCTTGCGCCAATCCTCCTCACTCAAGCAGCACGGATCGGCCGCGACCCAGTGATCTGGATCGATTTCCGTCAGCGGCAATTCCTGGCCGACCGTTTCCTCGTAGCGCGGATGCTTGATCCGGTGGCCGAACGCGCTGCCGGTGGGCGGATTGAAGGGCGACGGCACATCGCCTTCCAGTTTCACCCGGGGCCGTTGAATCGATGGATCAGGCTCGGGAATCGAGCTGAGCAAGGCCTTGGTGTAGGCGTGGCGAGGGTCGCGGTAAATTTTCGCCGCGGGGGCGACTTCCACCAATTTCCCCAAATACATCACCGCGACGCGGTCGGAAACGTGCTTCACCACGGCCAAATCGTGGGAAATGAATAGATAGGACAGCCCGAGATCGCGCTGGAGTTCGAGCAGCAGGTTGAGCACCTGCGACCGGACGGAGACGTCGAGCGCACTAACCGGTTCGTCGCAAATGATGAGTTTGGGATCGAGGGCCAGCGCGCGGGCGATGCCGATTCGCTGGCGTTGGCCGCCGGAAAATTCGAACGGGTATTTGTCCGCAGCCGCTTTCGGCAAACCCACCCGCTCGAGCAAGTGATCCACCCGTTTGCGACGGGCCGCGGCATTTCCGATGCGATGGATGATGAGCGGCTCCTCGATGATTTCCCGGACGCTGTGCCGGGCGTTGAGCGATTCGACCGGATCCTGGAAAACCATCTGCAGGTCGCGCCGGACGGGCTGCAAACTCCGGCGGCTCGATTGGGTGATGTCGTGGTCGTCAAATCGCACCGTCCCGGCGGTCGGCTCAAGCAGCCGGACGATCGCTTTGGCGAGCGTCGATTTCCCGCAGCCCGATTCGCCCACCAGCCCGAGCGTCTCGCCCGGCGCGATGTCGAGAGACACGCCGTCGACCGCCCGGATCGTGCCGAGCTGTTTCAAAAACAAGCCGCCGTGCACGGGAAAATGCACCTTCAGGTCGCGAATGGAGAGCAGCGGTTGCATCAGGAAAGATCTTCTTCGAAGCAGTTCGGGCAGGTTTCCACCCAGTGGTCCGGGGCGACTTCTTCGAACTCCGGCCGCTCGCGCAAAATCCCGCCGCCGCGACCCATGCGCTGACAAAACCGGCAGCCGGGCACGAGGTCGGCAAGACTGGCGACCATGCCCGGAATCGTCGGCAGCACCGACTTCGGCGGAGTCGCCAGCATCGGAATCGAAGCAAGCAAGCCGCGCGTGTAAGCGTGCAACGGCTTCGCGAAAAGCTGCTTCACCGGCGCGCGTTCGACCACCCGGCCTGCATACATTACGACCACCTCGTCGCAAGTCTCCGCGATCACCCCGAGGTCGTGGGTGATGAGGATGATCGACATCCCCATCTCCGCCTGGAGCTGTTTCATCAGGTCGAGGATTTGCGCCTGCACCGTCACATCCAGCGCGGTCGTCGGTTCGTCCGCGATCACCAGATCCGGCCCGCAGGCGAGCGCAATGGCGATCACCACGCGCTGACGCATGCCGCCGGAAAGCTGATGCGGGTAATCGCCCATCCGCAACTCGGGCGCGGGAATGCGGACTTTGCGCAGCATCTCGATCGACGCCTCCCATGCCTGCTTGCGGCTCATTTTTTTGTGCAGCAGGAAGCACTCGGAGATCTGTCGGCCGATCCGGTGCACCGGGTTCAGCGCGGTCATCGGCTCCTGGAAAATCACGCCGATCTCATTGCCGCGCACCTTCCTCATTTCGGCGTCGCTCGCCTTGAGCAAGTCGCGGCCTTTGAACTCCACCCTGCCCTGCAACACCTTGCCCATCGGCTGAGGCAAAAGACGAAGGACCGACATCGCCGTAACGCTCTTGCCGCAACCGGATTCGCCGACAATGCCCACGGTTTTGCCGCGCGGGACTTCGAAGGAAACGCGATCGACCGCCCGGATCAACCCGCCGTCGGTATCGAAGGCGGTGATCAGGTCGTGGACTTTCAGCAAGGGATCGGCGGTGGTCATTTCGCGGCGGGCGTTTCGCGGAATTGGTCGAACACGAGGCTTCGCTCGGGGAAAGCTTTGTCGGCGCGCATCGCTTCCTCGGTTTCGCGACGGCGATCCGTATCGATCCAATACACGTAATTCATTTCCGGTTCGTTCCCGAGGGCGACATTGAAATCGTCCGGCCAGCGAACCCAGCGCCAGTAGCCGACGCGATAAAACGGACGGTTGAACGCGGGCACCCACACCGCGCGGTCGTGCATGATTTGCTCGATCCGCCAGCTCGTATCGCGAATTTCGTCGGTCGAGCGCGCGCTGCGATTCGCCTCCAACAGTTTGTCCACCTCAGGATCGGCGAACACACTGATGTTGTTCGTCATCGGCCGCGGCTTGGTGGTGCCGGGCTCGTAGGCTTCTTTCGAGTGGAAGTGCTGATAGTAGTCCGGCACCGGCGGCGTGAGCTGATAGCCGATGAAAGCGATCTCGTGTTCCTTGCGGGAAACTTTTTGAAACGACGCCGTCGGATCGAGCAGCTCCAGCTTGTATTCGACCCCCGCTTTCCTAGCCTCTTCCTTGATGCGCAGCAACATCGCCTCGGCCGCGGGCGACCCTCTCGACGCGTTGATGGTAAACGACAACCGCCTGCCGCTTTCGTCCTGCAAGATCCCGTCGCCGCCGATCTTGGTGAATCCAGCGCGGGCGAACGCTTCACGCGCGACCTGGATCGAAAAAGGCCGCGCCCGGATGTTCGGATTCGAGAACTCGCCGTAGCCCGCGCTCAGAATGTTCAAGCGTTCGGCATCGCCGCGCAGGTCGAGCTCGATTACCTTTTCCCAGTTGGTCGCGTGAGCGAGACCGGTGCGCACATCGAGATTCGAAAGTAGCGGCCGGCTGAGATTCAGATACAGCCCGCGCGAAATCGCCGGGAATTGGTTATAGAACGTCGCCTTCTCGATGTAGCCGTTGAACACCGCCGGCACCTCGGTTTTTTCATACCACTTCTTCGGATCGCCGAGCAGATAGGTGTCGATCTCGCCTCGCAGGAACAACTGGAACGTCTTTTCCTCGTCGCGCACCTGGATGTATTCGATCCGGTCGGCGTTGAAACGGTGGCGATAGTATTTTTTGTCCTTCGCCCACCAGTCTTTCACGCGGGTCATCGCGATCGAACGCCCCTTTTGAATGTCCCTTTCGAGAATCTGATACGCCCCGGTGGTCGGCCGTGGACGCCAGTTGTAGCGCGATTCGAAGTCCGGTCCGAATTGCTTGTAGAACTCCTCCTGGAACGGCGAAACCCCGGCGAACAACGGTGCCAGCGGCTTCGGCGACGCCAGACGGATGGCAAGGTAGTCGTCGCCATAGGTCGCGATCCCCCAGTATTCCTCGCCGTAATAGTTCCGGTAGAACGGCTCGCTCAGGTACGGCGAGAGATAGACGTAAAACGTCATCAACCAGTCGCCCGACTTCACCTTGCGGCCGTCGGACCATTTCGCCGTGGGATCGAGATGGAAGAAAACCGTTTGGCCATCATCCGCCACCGCCCAACGGTCGGCGAGCGCGGGGATCAGCTTGCGGGTATTCGGATGCATCGACACCAGCGACAGCTCGATGTCGTCCCAGTGGTTGCTGCGGAAGCCATTGTTCGCCTCCTTGCCGACGCAGCGGATGGTCGGCGGATAGGCACCGCCGGGGATGTAGCTATGAAACGTGCCGCCTTTTTTCGCCTCGGGCGAACCGATCTCCGGCTCGTCGTTGGCGGTCTCCCACTTCAAATCCGCCGGAAGGTCGGCCTCGGTCAGGGTTTCGAAATACTTCGGTCGCTGGAGACGACGTTCGAGATCCGCAAGCTGCTGCTTCTGCTCTATCCGGTCGACCTCGGGCAACTCGCCCGCGAGCGCCTTTTCCAGCTCCTGCTTCTGCGTTTGCAGGTTGGCCAGCACCTCGGCGTTGTAACGCTCATGGAACGCCGCCCGCTCCTGGGTGTTGTCGTAAGCCGAAAGCGTTTCCCGCTTCTGGCAAGCCGCCGTCATCCCAAGCAGCAACATCAAAAAAAGCCATCCCATCCGGCTTCCCCATCCGTGTTGCTCTGCGTCCATCTGCGGTTCCATTATCTTCACCGGTAGGTCGTGAATTTTTTCGGATCGAACGCCTCGCGAATCGCTTCGCCGACAAACGTGATCAACAACAGCACGCCGACCATCGCGCCGAAAACCGAACTCACGATCCAGATCGAACCGAGGTTGGAGGTACCATCTTCCAGCAAGCGCCCCCAGCTTGGGTAGCGATCCGGCAAACCGAAGCCGAGGAAATCCATCGCCGTCAGCGCGGTCACCAATCCCGCCACACTGAACGGGAGTAGTGTCACGATTGTCGACACCGCGTTCGGCAGAATGTGGCGGAAGATCACCCGCGCGGTCCCCGCGCCTTGCACACGCGCGGCGGCGACGTAATCCCGCGCCTTTTCCCGGAAAGTGGAGGTCCGGAGATAAACCGCCACCTCGATCCAGGAGAACACGCAAAAGGTGAGCAGAATGTTCGCCAAGGTGATAGCATCCCGGCCGATGTTCATCGTGATGATCATCACCACCAGCAGGAACGGGACATTGGAAAGGATCTCGATGAAGCGCTGCATCGTAATATCGAGCAGCCCGCCGAAATAGCCCATCAGGCTGCCCAAGGTGATGCCGATGAGGTAGGTGAGCAGCAGATACAGCGCCGATGCTTTGAACACGACCTGCATGCCGCCGAACAACTGTGCCGTGATGTCCCAGCCTTTCGAGTCGGTACCGAGGTAATGCCGTTCTTTCCACGACGGTGGCGCGGGCGAATAGATCTGCTCGATCCAGCCTCCAGCATCGGGCGCGACATAGCCCGGCTGCACCTTCGAGTCGATCAGCTTGCCCCGCTCCCACGTTTCTCGACCGGCCAACTGACCTTGCTCATCATAAACCCACGTCGGGCCGTCCTGAAGACCATGGCGGAACCGCGCCATGCGCTCTTTCAATTCAGGAGCATCGGCCCGGAACCGCGTGGCGTGGCCGTTGAACGGTTCGGATTGATTTTGCCGGCGCACCACCCCGTCGGCATCGACCAGTGACCGCTGGACGATGTCGTCCGAATCGAACGTGGGATCCCACGGCACCGGAGGCAGGATCACCAGGTCGCCCGTCTTTTTCTCACCGAAACGCTTCGCCAACCGGCGATAATCGGTTTCCTGCTCTCCATCGCCGCCGAATTCTTGCTCGGCATAGCTCCGCTGTTGGAACACCGGAAAAAACCACTTGCCTTGGTAGCGCACCGCCAGCGCGCGCTTGCCGACGACCGTTTGGTCGAGCAGGGCCAGCACCAGCAGGAAAATCAAAAGGCGAAACGCCGCCCACCCCCGGCCGATCGAACGGAACCGAGTGAATTTGCGCAACGTCAGTGGATTCCATTGGAACCCGCCGCCGAACACCAGCATCGCCAATCCGAAGAGCGCGAAACCGCCGCACAACGCATGACCGACCCAACGGCCTTGGTCATGACGCCAATGCCCCGCCGGAAAGGCGCCCGGCTCGGCGTCGAACGAGTAAAACCAGCGCAGCGACGGCAACGCCAAGCCAAACTCATGACTCACCGCCGCCGCCACGGCGACGAGGATAAGCAACAGGCCGATTTTTCGTGGAAAGGTCATCGATAGCTCACCCGGGGATCCACCAGCGCCACGCACAAGTCCGACAGCACGTTGCCGATCAACATCAGCGCGGCGGACACGAACAACACGCCCATCATCAACGGCTCGTCGCGTTCAAGAATGGCATTGAATTGCAACAGGCCGAAGCCGTTGATATCGAACACCCGCTCGATCAGCATCGAACCCGCCACCAAAAGCGAGACGTTGCCGCCGAAGGTCGAGGCGATCGGAATGATCGAATTGCGGAAGGCGTGACGGAACACGGCCGATGGATAGGACACGCCTTTCGCGACCGCCGTCCTCACGTAATCGGCCGCGAGGTTGTCCATCAGGCTGTTCTTCACCAGCAACGTCATGAAGGCGAAGCTGCCGATCAGGTAGCAGGTGAGCGGCATCGCCGCGTGGTGGAACAAGTCCTTCACCTTGCCCAACGGGGAAAGCGCTTCGAAGTCATCGCCGGTGAACCCGCGAATCGGGAACCAGCCGAGTTTCGCGCCAAGGAAAACGACCAGCAAGGAACCCATCGCGTATCCCGGCACCGCATAGCCGGCGAACACCGCGAAGGACGACACGTTGTCGAGCCAGGTGCGATGCTTGATCGCCTTCAAAATACCCAACGGCAAACAAACGCCGTAGATGATCACCATGCTGATCAAGCCGTAGAACAGCGACACCGGCATCCGCTGGAAGATCATCGACCACACCGGATCCTGGTACTTGCTCGAACTCCCGAGGCTGCCTTGCAACAGCCCGTCGAGTCGCGGGCGGAACAACACCACGCGATAAGCCGCGGGTTTCTTCAGCGGCACGTCCTCCATCCACTTTTGCCAACGCTCCGCCGCTTCATCCGGGGTTCGCAGGCGCACCTGCCACGAGCTCAGGTCCACGCCCTCGGGCGCGAGCAATTCCACCCGGTTCGAGTCGTCGCGCTTCACCTTGGCGACATGCACCGTGCCCGGCACCGGGATCTCCACTTCCTTGGCCCCGTCCGGGAAATCCTTGCCCGCCTTTTCGATATCGCGCGGGGAAAGACCAAGCCACTCGGCGTATGCCCGCGGCAAGGGTTTGTCGCGGTCGTATTTTTCCTCCAGCTCCAGCACCTGCGCGGGCGACAGGGAAAATCCGGCTTCCGCCCGGCCGCGTTTACCTTCTCCACCCAACAGTCGAGACAACCCCTGCTCCATCGGACCGCCCGGCGCCAATTTCATCGTCGCGAACACCAGCATCGTGATCCCGATCAAAGTCGGTGGAATCAACAACAGGCGGCGGAGGAAATAGGTTCTCAAGACAGCGGCGGAATGGAACCCGAACTTCTAGCCGCGATCCAAAGCCGCGCAAGCTTGGAGGCATTTGAAGTGCTGCGATTCATCCCGCCCGCCACATTTGCGCCTGACCCAGGCCGCTTTCTGGAAACCACCGTTCGAACTCTTCGTCCCAACGGGACGACTGACACGCAGTGCCAGGAGAGGCGTGGTCATTGCACTGCGTGCCGGGCTTGGATGAACGGCTCTTCCAGGACCCAATACGAAACGTAACTCAGAGGCTGTCTGAAAATTGCTCAGGAGGCGATTTTCGCGAGCATGCGCTTGGTCATGGATAAATAGATCAGCGCCTCGGAGTGGTCGATCCTGACCTCGTGATCGCGGATCAATCGCCGGGATTGGA
>Ga0307408_100000059_pt1 | contig 134620 bp, 122 predicted proteins | sample 322Cmetagenome_FD_202116 | JGI IMG/M metagenome (GOLD analysis project Ga0307408, IMG submission 202116) | Maize rhizosphere microbial communities from greenhouse at UC Davis, California, United States - 322HYB-C-3 | ecosystem: Host-associated > Plants > Roots > Rhizosphere > Soil | place...
CGCCAGTTGATCAAGGACATGGCGGATAAGTTCAAGATCCGTATTGAAATGCGTCAAATCGGTAGTCGACAGGAGGCTCAGCGCTTAGGCGGAATCGGTTCTTGTGGTCGTGAATTATGTTGTTCAACCTGGTTGACAGATTTTCGTTCCGTTTCCACAGCTGCGGCTCGTTACCAGCAATTGTCGCTGAATCCGCAAAAGCTTGCCGGACAATGCGGTAAGTTGAAATGCTGTTTGAACTACGAGCTTGACATGTACCTGGAAGCAATCAAGACATTCCCGACGAACGACACAAAACTTCAAACGGAAAAAGGATTCGCAACACATATCAAGACGGACGTTTTCAAACGTCAAATGTGGTTTATCCTGCACGAAGAAGGAATGTTCGCTCCGGCCATGATTGCACTTACACCTGAGCGTGTACGTGAGATCACTAAAATGAACCAAAACGGTAAAAAGCCGAGTAACCTTCTTGAATTCGAGAAGGAAGTGGCGAAAAAAGAACCGGATTACGATAATGTGGTTGGACAAGATTCTTTGAACCGTTTCGATAACAAATTCACTTCGAAGAACAAGAAAAAGAAGAAACGTCCGCAAAATAAGGTGAATGCCGATGCTTCGTCCGCCCAAGGCGGATCAGCAACAGGTGCTCCCCAGGCTCAGGAACAAAAACCGAAGCAGGAGCAAAAGCAGAAGCAGCAACAAAAGCCTTCCAACCAGGGCGGACAGAAGCCTCAGCAACAAAAACAGCAGCAGCCAAAGCCGAAAACCAATGATGGGAATGTAGAGGCAACTGCGCAAACGGGTGAAGGACAGAACAAGAAAAAGCGTTTCAATAAACGTCGTCCGCCACGTAAAAACAATGGTTCAAATGAGCAGCAAGGTCAACAAAATACTTAATTCGGTTCTGGCTTTGGTGGTCGTGGCGACTTTAGCAAGTTGTGGCAATTCACCTTTGTATACCGAAACCGTAGCTTTTCCGGATAACACGTGGACGTTGGAAAATAAACCGCAGTTCATGGTTGATATTCCGGATACAACGAAATACTACAGTGTTGACGTAACTGTGCGTACAACAACGGATTATGCCTACAACAACATGTGGTTTTTCCTACATGCGAAAACACCAAACGGTCAAACAGGAAGAGAACCTGTTGAAATAAAGATCGGTAATCCAGACGGCTCCTGGATCGGAGAGAAATCAGGGACTATCGTAACCACAAGTGTTCATTTCAATCACAGGAAATTCCCGCAAAAAGGAAAATACTATTTCACGCTTGAACAGGGAATTACGGAAAAGGAAATTAACGAAGTTGTAGATATTACTTACACGGTAAAAGAAGATCCGACAAAATGAAAATAGCCATTCAAAACAGCTCATCAAATGAGATTCCTGCCTACGCAACAGAAGGTGCAGCAGGACTGGATGTTCGCGCTAATCTTACTGAATCTGTAACGCTACAACCATTGGAAAGACGCTTGATCCCAACAGGATTAAGAGTTGCCATTCCCATGGGTTATGAGATCCAGGTTCGACCAAGAAGCGGGTTAGCATTTAAGCATGGAGTTACGGTTTTGAATACTCCGGGAACAATTGATGCGGATTATCGCGGAGAGATCGGGGTTCTGCTGGTGAACTTGTCGAATACGCCTTTCGTTGTTGAACATGGCGAAAGAATTGCCCAATTGGTAGTTGCAAAACACGAACAAGCCGAATGGGAAGTGGTAAATGAATTAAATGAAACTACTCGTGGCGCTGGCGGATTCGGCAGCACAGGAGTTCAATAGTGAAGTAGATCCCGACGCTACACATCGGTATCTCTTCACTAGAAAAAAATAAGAAATAGATGAAAATAATTGTTCCAATGGCTGGTCGCGGCAGCCGACTTCGTCCGCACACACTTACAGTTCCGAAACCACTTGTTCCGGTTGGTGGAAAACCAATTGTGCATCGTTTGGTGGAAGACATTGCAGCAGTTTGTAACGAAAAGATTGAAGAGATCGGTTTTGTGATCGGTGATTTCGGTACGGATATTGAAAACGAATTGATCAAGGTTGCCGAGAAATTGGGGGCGAAAGGAAGTATTTTCTACCAGGACAAACCCCTTGGTACGGCACACGCGGTTCTTTGCGCAGAAAAATTGCTTGATGGCCCGGTTGTAGTTGCTTTTGCAGATACTTTATTCCGTGCCAATTTTACGATTGATCCTAAGGCTGACGGTATTCTTTGGGTAAAACAAATTGAAGATCCAAGCGCCTTCGGTGTGGTAAAAATGAATGACGATGGTGAGATCATCGACTTTGTTGAAAAGCCACGCGAGTTTGTTTCAGATCTTGCCATGATCGGGATTTACTATTTCAAAGACGGAATGGCTCTAAGAAACGAATTGAATTTCCTGGTTGAGAACGGAATCATCAAAAGCGGAGAATACCAGCTTCCTGATGCTTTGAGAAGATTAACAGAAAAAGGAAAACGATTCAAACCGGGTGAAGTTGACGAATGGCTTGATTGCGGGAACAAAGAGGTAACTGTTATCACAAATCAGCGCGTTCTGGAATACGACCAGGAAAAAGGCATAGATCTTGTTGATCCGACGGCAAAAGTGCTGAACTCTGTGATCATTCCTCCTTGTTATATCGGAAAAGACGTAATTCTTGAGAATTCTGTTGTTGGACCGCACGTTTCTCTTGGGAAAGGTTCAATGGTTACCAATTCTATTATCAAGAACAGCATTCTGCAGCAAAATTCCATTATCATTGACGCTAACCTGAAAGATTCCATGTTGGGCTCGCATTCAAAATACAAAGGATTGGCGCGTGATTTAAGTTTGAGTGATTATTCAATTATCGCATAATGAAACAGTTCGTCGTTTTCAGTATTATCCTGTTGGCCTTTGCGCAATGTAAAACGCCAAAAACTGCAACCAATGTCAGTTCGGAAAGCGACAACCTGTACAGAAGGACTTTCCACTCGGGAGTTCGCTATAAATCACTCGGACAAACAAAGGAAGCCATTCGTGCTTTTGATTCCTGTTTTGTTGCCCGTCCAACGGATGATGCAGCGGCATTCGGTTTGGCTCAATGTTACCTGATGCTGAACGACAAAACCAATGCAGCAAAGTATACGGAACTGGCTTCTAAACTCGATAAAGGAAATCGTTGGTATACCCAGGAACTGGCTTACATGTATTACGAACAGGGAAGATTTGATGAATCTGCCGCTTGTTTCAAACAACTTGTAGAGTTGGAACCGAGAAATGTAGATTGGTGGTTCGGATACGGAGAAGTACTGAAGCGCACCAAAAAATACAGCGAGGCGATCAATGCTTACAACAAAATGCAGGATCAAACCGGCCTTATTCCTGAAATTTCAATAGAGAAATTCAACCTTTATGTTCAGTTGAAACAACCTGAAAAAGGAATTAATGAGATCCAGGAAGCACGAAAAGTTTATCCTAACGAAATTTCACTCATCGGTACGCTGGTAGATTATTATTTCAATAATAACCAGATGGAAAAAGGCCAGGCCATGCTCGAGGAATTGGTGAAAGCCGATCCTCAGAACGGAAGAGCATTTTTATTCCTTGGTGAATTGTATGCACGCCAAAACCGAAAAGCCGATTCTTACGAAGCGTATAAAAAAGCCTTTACCGGCCAGGGTGTTACGATAGATCAAAAAGTAAATGTGCTTCTGACCTTTTATGAAACACAATTCAAGGTTGACCCTGAAGTTGTGGAACTGGGAAAATTACTCGTAGAACAACATCCTAACGAAGCCAAATCACACTCGGTACTTGCTGATCTTTATCTTCAGCTCGATCAGAAAAAAGAAGCATTGGCAGAATACAAAAAAGCGCTGGAATTCGACAATACGAAATACCCGATCTGGAACCAGGTATTGCTTTTGGAATACGAATTCTGGCAGTTTGAAGAATTATATAAGGACGCCAAAACCTGCGTTTCGCTTTTCCCGACGATGGCCAATGTTTACCTGTTGTATGCAATCGCATGTAACCAGGTAGGGAAATACGGCGAAGCTATTGAAGCCAGCGAAATTGGAAAAGAACTGGTGATTGGTGACAAAGCTGTTGAAGCTGAATTTTATGCTCAACTCGGTGAGGCAAACTTCATGATCCGTGAATATAAATCCGGAATTGTCTGGTACGAAAAAGCCATTCTTACAAATCCGGCAAATCTCCTGATCAAAAACAATTATGCCACACGTTTGGCTTTAACGAAAACCGATATCAAAACTGCACGTGAACTGATCAATGCAGTATTGAAGGAATCACCGAATAATCTCGTTTTTCAAGCTACGGAAGGTTTGGTGTTGTTACAGGAAGGAAAATACAAGGACGCACTTACTATTTTAAAGAAAGTAAACGAAACGCAACCTAATGAACGCAATTACGTAGATTACCTCGGCGATGCTTACTTTTTTAACGGTGATATCAACTTAGCCGTGGAAAATTGGAAGAAAGCCAAAGAACTGGGAGCCAAAAACAAATCAATTGAAAAGAAAATTTCCGAACGCAAATATGTCGACCCAATTTACTAAACTCTTCTTTATTCTTGTTCTTGCACTTGTATCGTGTAAAACGGTAGAAGGTGAATTTAAACCTGAAAAGGTGAAGAACAAAAAAACGGAGGAACTGGTGATTGCTCTTGACAGCCTTTCCCAAAAACGTCCCAATCATTTCTTTTCCCGCATCAGTACTACTTTTGCCGACACAAACAAAACAGTAAGTTTCAGAACATCCTTAAGAATGACCAAAGACAGCGCTGCCTGTGCTTTGATTACTAAAGCGGCTATTCCGGTAGCACAAGCATTAATCCGTCCGGATTCCGTTCAGATCAGTAATAAACTGAACGACTGTTACATTCGTAAAGATTTGAGTTATTTCAAAGATGCATTCGGAGTGGACTTTACTTACAACGATATAGAAGAATTGATTTTAGGCTTGCCTATTGGGTTTGACACCAACCAGCGTTATTTCCAGATCAACGACCCATACCAGTATGTTCTTTCCTCCAAGAAGAAACGAGAGGTAAGACGTGAACTGAAAGACGATAATCGTGACCGTGACCGCGAAAGAGAGCGTGATCGTGACAGAAATCGTGATCGTGAAACGGAAGAAAACCCAATTATCGTTCAATATTTCATCAATGGTGACCTGAGTGCACTGAACAAAATCTTCATCGATTCGCCGCAGGATACAACAAGTATTACCATTCAATATTTATCGAGAGACTCAATAAGTAACTTTTTGATCCCTCATGACGTACAAATTGACATCAAAACTCCTCGTAATAATATTTACATCGAGTTGAAATACAAACAAACGGAGATCAATCGTCCGGAAAAAATGGAGTTCATAATCCCTGAAGAATATGAAGAATGTAGTACTAAAGAATAGCTGTCTGGTTCTACTGGCACTTGTTGCCTTTAGTAGTTCTTTTGCTCAAAGTAAGAGTGCGCAGCTACAGGCTGAACAGAAAAAACTGGAGAAAAAATTGTCGAGCACAAAAAGTTTGCTGGACAAGGTGAAGAAAAACGCCACCAGCTCAATGAACGAATTGAAGCTGATTGATAACCAGGTGAAAAGCCGTGAAGCATTGGTTCAGAATATTGATAACCAGGTTCGTGGTTCTGAACTTTCTTTGCAGTCAAAGGGGAACGAAGTTAAAGAGCTGGGAAGTCGCATCACCAAGTTGAAAGCACGTTACAAGAAAATGATGCTTTATGCTTACAAGCACAGAAATAAATACGGGAAAATGATGTACATCTTCTCGTCGCACAATTACTTTGAAGCGATCAAACGCAACAGCTATTTGAAAAAGATTGCCGAGATCCAACATAAGCAGTACAAACTTATTCAGCAAAATAAAAAGAGCTTGAGTAAGGAAATGAACGAGATCTCGGAAATCAAGAAATCACAGGAAGTTCTGCTTCAAACCAAACTGCAGGAAAGAGACCTTGTTCTCCAGGATAAACAGAAGAAAGAGCAGACACTTGCCAAGCTGAAGAAGGACGAAGGGAAACTGGTTGCCGAACTGAAAGCAGCTGAAAAACAAAAGGCAGAAATTCAAAAGAAGATCAAGAAAGCCATTGAAGCTGAAATTGCGGCGAGTGCAGCAAAGGAAAAAAAGGCGAATGCTTCTACAAACTCAGCATCCAAATCGAAAAGCACAACGACCACCTCTTCAGCAAAGACAACGGAAAAAACTGCAGAGAAAAAGGTGATTACCGTAACCGAGACGAAAGAAAGTGCCGCTCTTGGAAAAAGCTTCGAAGCAAATAAAGGAAAATTGCCATGGCCGGTTCTGAAAGGAGCCTTGGTTGAGGCTTATGGAAAAAATCCGCATCCAACATTGAGCGGTGTTTTCACCAACAATAACGGAATCGATATCGGTGCACCGAAAAATTCCCAGGTGCGTGCCGTTTTCGAAGGCGAAGTCACTTCTGTGATCAGTATTCCGGGAGCAGGAAAATGTGTGATCATCAAACACGGAAATTACAGAACCGTATACAGTAATCTTCAGGAAGTATATGTTTCCGTTGGAACGAAGATCTCTACAAAACAAAGCATAGGAAGTTTATTGGCCGATTCGGATTCGAACCTTTCAACCGTGCATTTCGAAATCCACCAGGTGGTTGACGGCGCGGCGGTGAAGATGAATCCATCGCTTTGGCTCACGCAATAGATAATCCCATTATCTCCCACAGATGCGCATCTGTGGGAAAAATTACTACTTCATAGTAAACTCCTGTGATTTGGGCAACAAGGTTGTGCTTTTATCGTCCTTAGCGGAAAGTCCTGAAGATTGCACCAAACTTTCATTTAATTTCAGGTTCAAACTGGGAACGGAAGCATCCAGCATTCTAGTGTTTGCGGCATATTGTTCGTTCAAAACGTAAACCGTATCTATCACATACGACATGTTCGATAAAGCAGCAGAAGTTGATTTCAATAAAGGCAAACTCTTAAAAACCGTATCGTGAATCACCTGAATTACCGGTGAATTATGCTGAACGGAAATGTTGAACGGATCTCCGCTGAAGTTCACATCCAGAGCTTTCTTGCCCGAGAACAGAAAAAAGCCGACAAGCAAACATGCCGCCCCTATCAAAACCTGGTACAGCGGAATCGTTCGCATTAAAATGGGCTGCGAAACCGGAGGTGTTTCCAAAGCCAGCGGAATGGCATCCGGATATTCCAACTCTTCCGTTGAAGCAATGATACTTCGCTGCATTTCATATTCTTCCGGTGAAATGTGCTGATCGACAAATGCTTTTTCTTCATTTGTAAGGGATCTGTAGGCTTTAGAAGCAATCAGATCAAACAATTGTGAAATGTGATCTTCCATATCAATTCAATTTAAAAAGTTGAGTCTCAAAACTCGGGTCGTAATGTTTTAATCTTTCCGTTATTTTCCGTGTAGCATAGAACAGGCGCGACTTCACCGTTCCCAGTGAGGATTCTGTTATGTCGGCAATTTCGTTCAGTGAAAAATGCTCAAGATAGCGAAGCACGAACACGGTTTTATGGTAATGCTCCAATTCATCTATACTCTTTTGAAGTGCAGAAAGGAACTGTTTCTTCTCGAAGGTATTTTCATCCAAACTGCTAAACCTGGTGTTTTCTGCATTTAATTCAACCAATTTTCCGTGATGCCTGTAAGCCGTTTTACACATGTTCGAAGCAATGGCAAAAATCCAGGAATAGAACTTCTTTTCCGGGTCAAAGAGGTGTTTTTTCTCCATGATTTTGAGAAACAGTTCCTGCACAAAATCCTGGGCAAGATTCACATCTTTGTTCAGCATCTTAATGAAATAACCAAGCAATTTCTTACTGTATCGCGCATGCAGTTCTACCAGGGCAGCATTTGCCTTTTCAGCCGAGCGCGAGTGATGATCCATGATCTGGACCATCAACTGCTCGTCGCTTTGTTGCTTATGGTGTAAACTACTCAATGTGCTTGTTTTATCGTGCGCTAACGCTTACTAAAAAATCAAAAGCTGCGCTTTTTCTTATTGCTCAATAACTTCCATTACGATGCGGAAACCGATCTCAGGATTTGCTTCTGTATATTTCTGTGTTTTATCGAAGTTACACTCTTCATATAAATTATACCACGAACCCCCAAGCGCCTGGCCCTTAACGGAAGTCATTTCGGCTGCGTTTCCCAACGTGTTGTACATTCCGTACTTGTTAGGTTCATAGGATTTCACATTTACCGTTAAAAATCCACCATCTTCAAAAAAACGCCCCGGTTCCGGCTGGATATTTGCCAGGTAAGCACCCTTGGAATCTCTTACGAATGGGCCGTAAAACGGATTTGGTGCTTGAGCATTTCCGGATCCTGCCGCCAAACGCCATTCTTCAGGGGTTGGTAAACGGAAAACCACTTGTGTATACGTTCTTTTACGTTGTAAATTGTATTGTTTCGTTAACCATTCGCAGTAAGCTTTTGCAGCTTCGTAACTCACATTCACCACCGGGTAATTACCGTACGCTGGATGCCAGTGATACATGTCTTTCATTGGGTCATTATATACGAAGGCGAGTTTGCCCTGCGCCCATTTGCTGGAATCGCATTTGTACTCATTGTACTTTACCATATTCCCGGAAAGCTTCAGGTTTTGGAGAAAGGCATTGTAATCTGAGTTGGTTGCTTCAAACTTATCCATGTAAACTTTCTCTTTGACCTTTACCATGTTCTTCTCGAGGGTTTTCAGATCAAGAACCGTGGATAACAGCGGCATCGTTTTGTTCGAGCTTTCAGTCAAGAGCTCCAGGATCTCATTTTCACGTCCGTTCTGTATGGCAATTTTCATCAAAAGTGCTTCTATTTCCGACATCTTTGCGGTTTCTTCACTTTCCGCATATTGCTTGTAAAGCGTTACCATAGAAGGTAAATATGCAGCATTGAATTCCTGCGCTTTCAAATCACCAATATTATGGGAAAAAGTTTCCTGAAGATAATCAAGCAAGTAGCGCTTCTCATAATTCCTGCGGATAAGGCTTTCATTATCAAAACCGGTTTCAGCATACTTATAAGACAAGCCGGTAAGGTAAAGTTTCTCGCTGAACTTCTCTTCGAAGAAACTAAATGCAGTTCCGGCAACATATACCGGTCTTTTTCCTTTAAAGATGTGTTCATAAAGCGAATTCAAGTTGGCCACTTCCTCTTCATGATTGGTCGCTTTCTTATGCTCGAACGCCGGGTATCCCAATTCATTCAATATTTTCGTGCGGTATTCTTTCACCTGTATAAGAAAAGTGTTTATCACTACAACATCTTTTCTGTGTTGTTTAGCAGCTTGCATTATCCACGCAGAATAAGTATCGTTATCTCCACAGGTAAACAAAATCGCATTTTCATCCAGTTCAGAAAGAATATTGTATCCCCAGGCGAGCATTCCCACAGGCATGTAATTCTGCTCAAACATTTTGGTTCCGTAAGCTTCAAATTTTTCCTGGTCGCGAACCATGTGATAGTGGATCATCAGCTCGTCCAGAATTTCCGGATCGTTCGGACGAAGAGCCGCTGCTTTCAACAATTTTTCAGGGCTTCCTCCCGCTCCCTGGTTTTGAATAAAGTCCAGGAAATAACTTTCAAATGTTTCAGGAATTGCCTTCTGGGTGTCTGTCACAATCTTTGAGCACAGATCCGCATGTATTTTGTAAAGTTCCGTTTCCGGATTCAGAAGATTTCTTAAGGCACGTGAAGCCGCGTAATAGTTTAACCAGGCTTCGCCGTTCTTCGGGTTCTTATCTATTTCAGCTTTCCATAGGTCCGACTGAGCAAGGTACCAGTCACTATCGCGAACCTCCATAGCAATGCTATATACTTTTTCAGGTTTGGGATTTGACTGAGCAAAACTGTTAATAACGGTCCATAATGCTATTCCAACGAGTAAAAATTTCATGTTTAAAAGTTAGTAAAAATCCGCGCCTTGATTTTTGGTTACAACAGGATTACTCAGCCGGATTGAAAAGGTTCAATGAAATTTTAAATTTTTGAATTTTAATTCTAAAACGGAGGATTTGGATAACACAGGAAGAGCGTAAGGAATCAAAAAAGTCGTGGACCAAAGGTTCACGACTTCTAAACATTAAAAGTTGAAAACGATCGTGTTTATTCTTTCACGAAACGTTCAACACCAAACCGATTGCCGGACCGAACTTCGACCAGGTAACAACCGTTTCTTAAATTACTTACATCTATGGCCGACTGATTAATTTCACCTTCCTTGATGATTTTTCCTTCCAAACTGATTATGCGGAATAATCCTGATTCAATTCCTTCGATCGAAAGTTCATTCTGCGCCGGATTCGGGAACAGCACAATTGACAGTTCTACCGTTTCTTCTACGTTTAGTCCACCGTATTCGCAAGCCCACATTGCCTGGTCGAAAAAATCCTGGATATAATCTGTAACGGCAAACAAACTGTCGGCACTTGCAAACAAATAACCTTCCTCACTTCGAGCATAAACAACGGCATTGTTTAAACAAATTCTTCCTCCCGGTACCAAGGTTCCAACTTCATACCCCATAAGGGCTCTTTGGTCAGCAGGAGGATAAATACTCACCGAATCCACTACTACTGCGCTGTCCAGTTCGTGCAGAAAGTATGTGGTAGGGTTCCCACTCAGATCAAGAACAGGAGAGCCATCACTTTTCAAGCCTCTGAGTACATTGTAAATCTCCGATCCTGTAGAAAAAGCGGCTGGTGAAGGTACGTTTGAAGACATATTTCCATCCAATGCAACTACACCAAGAGCAGGCGGATATTCTCCAAATCCCGGATTTCCGCTATTGTACTCATCATTCAAATCACTGTTAATGACATAAGAAAGTTGTCTATCCACATTTGTCGCCATAAAATCATCACTGAAATTGCCCAGGTCAAAATCTACATAATGCCCAACATAAGTATCGTACAACGTTTGCGTTCCACGATTGAAAACCGTAGTATTCATAAACACGGTATTGTTCAGGTTAGACGGAAGCATTTCTGTAAACTGGTAGAACATAATATGTACTTCTACTTTTATAGGTTGCAACCCGGAAGGATGCAGTTTGTGGTCGTTAAAAATGGTATAAAGCGCTTTGTCGCCACGAATGATCGGATAATCTCCATCCTGAGGCTGGTAAAAGTTATCGGCATTCATATCAAAAAAAGGAGCAAGCATCAGGCTCTCACCATTGGCTACATTTCCGTTTCCTGGCCAGTTCTCGATATTCGGTGGAATGCTGTATCCCTGATCCATCCAATGTGCCATGTGGTACTCAATTTCCGAGCGATAAACTTCCCAAAGCTGGTAGGCATAACGATTGGTATAACTGGTGTCCGTATAAATGTCTCCAATAGGCCCATACGAAAAATCGGAATTGTCCATATTTCCGATAGCGCCTTTTAGCTGACCATTAATATCCTCTCCAGCTATCATAAATGCCATATTGTAGATACTGCTGACCAAGCTGTCTTTCGGGACAAGATATCCACCGGTTTGCGTTGCCGGGTTATGGAAGAAAACCCCATTGTTCGAAGCATAGAACTTTACGCTTGAATTTTGGGTGAATTGTGTGAGTGTTGACTGTCCGAAAGAAAAACCTGCGGAGCAACACAAGAGAATAGAGGTAACTACTGTTTTCATACACTGAGTTTTTTTGTTGTATGTATGAACGGCTTCGCTGTAAGAACCGTTGGAGGAATCTTACGGCTATTGACTTTAGGGTATGAACTGGAAAATTATCGGTACCAATACTTGATTAAATGAAAAATGTTCGGAACCAGATTGGGAACCGAACATTTCTCTATATATTGAAACCAGGTATTAAACTGGCTGAATTGCGAGGACTTTTATCACCGGTTTTAAAGAATAGCTGCCATTCCCCTGAATAACAATACTCTCCTGGGCGTCAAAGTCAATTATTAATTGGTACAACTGATCCGGAACAAAGTCTGCGTTCAAATTGATCTTCAAACCGCTTTGCTGTGCCGATGGAGTAGCCAACGGATAGTAAACGCTGTCAACCATTACCGTGTTATTTGCTCCCAGAACCAATCTGAATTGGTTGATATGCCCTGACGGTAACGTTCCAACATCTACTAATGTTGCAGAAACATCATTTTGCAAGGTCAACAAGTCATAGACTCCTGCAACTGTCGGTAAATTCACCCATCCCATACCGTCATGGTGAACCTGAACCTGTTGAACATCAACGTTAACCTGTTGGAAATCACCGGGTGCATCTACCATCTTCACTGTCATACGACTTTCCCCCTGCTCTTTTTTGCACCCGGTTGCGATTACCATAGACGATGAGATCAACAACACTAAACCAATCAAACTCTTTTTCATCACTTTGTTTTTTGCTGTCTACCTATAACGAAAATATGTGCCAAAAAGGGAAATACCAGCAAAATCAGGAGGTTACGTTATGCCAAAAACGCGATTTATTTTCATTTTGAAATTTGGCATTTCATTTTGAAAAAAGTATGGCGCTGTCCGGTGCGTAAAAACTTATTCCATTCCCAAAATCAGGTCAAACTCAAAGTCCCCTTCCTGGTAAGCTTTATAATTGGTGTGCCAGTAATTATTGAAAACATAGAGGTACAACTCCGACAAATTACCTAACTCCTGATTCCAAACTTTCGCGCCATTTACTTGTTTCTCATTGATAATTCCGCCTACTTCAAAGAGGTTGATCTGCGGAGAATAAATGTGGAACGTGGGCCCGTCGGTAGTTACGATCAGTTCTTTGTCGGTACAAACAAACTCGCGGTTGGAACCTGCAAGCTGATCTTTGTTCAGTGACTTCAAATTGTTCGAAGCACCATAACGTATATCTTTCGTATTTCCGAAAAGCGGGAGTGCAATGTGCATGGATTCTTTATCCCTTACCAGTTCTTTGGCAACATCATAATGTACTTTCAGCAACTTCTCGGCCTTCATAAGCGTGTAAGTGATTTCCATTTTCAGCGCATCACCTAACAGAATTTGGGCTACCACTATTTTTTTCGCGGAATTGTCCTCCAGCATTTTCACATTCACCTTAGAAGGGACGATGGTTTGCTGCGGGTTAATACCCAAAGAATAAACCGGCTCGAATGTTTTATAATCCGACGTGCCATTCAGTATGTTCTTCCCGAGGTGCATCAATTTCGTTAATCCACCTGTTTTCGGATCTACTTCAAAATCCTCCATCTTTAATGAGCCTGAAGGAAAACTGATCTCAGGAATGCTTCCCAACTGCTTTTCCAGGCGATAATATTGCGCTGATGCGGAATCCACAAAACTCTTTTTGATCTTCCACTGCTCGGTTGTAAAAAAGGTTTCGGGATCGGAAATGCTGCACCAGGAACCCCAGGTATGTTCGCTGAACAACAAAATGTTCCTGTGCAGGGCATAAAATGCATCGCGATACGTTTCGTACTTACCTTCTTTCTTTGCGTTTTCCTCAAGCAAGGCTGTTTTCATTGAAATTACCCGATTCTGGATCTCTTCCTTAACAGTTGAGTAGGCACCATCTTCCCAATACGGTGAGATTTCACCCGTTTCCACTGGAAGAGAAGAACCGTATTTCTGTTCAAAAGAACTGAAGAGTTCATTTACAGATGAAAGCACCAATTTTGGAGTGCTGTATGTTGCGTTCCAATTATCAATGAAATTACACAGGTTGGTATCTACCGGCCCATTATCGCTCTTTTTTGTATAACGCAGCTGCACCACGTCGTACGGGTAATTTTCATTATCCAGTTCTATGCAATAATCCGAGATCTTTTGTTCCCAACGCTCCTGTTTCTGCTTATCATTAACATTATGGAAGTAGGAATAACCTTTACCGCCCGTCCAAACCAATACTTTTTTCTCTGAATCCAGGTTCGGCTTCCAATAAAACGCTTTGTCGCCCTGTTCATTGATAACTCCGCCTACACGGTCCCCGTGATCAGCATAAGCTTCAACATAGTTTGGCCCAAGTGATAAATACGGAATATCGTTCTCCACATAAGCGTTCAAAGCGGCAGCAGTAATTCCCGGAATATCGGTGATCATCGCATTTTTCACTTCAATACGATATTTCTTTTCCAGGATTTTGGCATATTCCACCATCCAATTGAGCTCTTCAGGACGGGCAATTCCGGTAAGAATGTTCGCGTAATTTGCCGAAAGAACTATATTTCCATGCTTTACGTAAGTCAAAAATTTCATTCTTTCCTCCTTACTGGCTTCATTAAGAAAATTCTCAACCGCCCAAAGCGATTCTACATGCCAAATCGGACGTTGGTTTTCCCTGGCAAGTGAGATCCATTCTATTGCTGTGCGAATATTTTGCGTTTGGATCCGGGCAACTTCAGTTTGAAGGTGAGAATAACCGATATCATTATGAGAATGATGAATAACATGGAATTCATAGGACTGCAGGGACTCAATTTCGAGGTCAATGTTTTTCGCTTCTTTCACCCCTTCCAATGTACATTGGATATTGTCTTTTCCAACAAAATCAGGTTCGTAAACCGGCAAGCTTAATTTGTTGTATCCATGTTTCACAACAAATGTGGTATCGAATTGGGTCGATTTAATATGCACGCTGGTTGGTCTGGAAAAGGGTTGGTCGACATACAAGTTCAACTGGCGTTTGTTTTCCTTTCTTGTCACCAACTGTGTTGATTCGGCTTCCACTTTAAAACTTCTGTTGTACATAAAAACCATCAACCAATCACGCGATCCTTCGTCCTGGCCGATAACTGAAAACTGCGCTTTTTCTTTAACGATTTTTGCGGGAACGGTAATGTACAGTTTCCCGAAACCATCGTTGTTGGCATCGAATTCGGTCCACACAAACCGGGCGCATGCATTGTCTTTGACTTCCGTGGAATAGATATAACTTCCTTTTTCTTTAGGCTGAGTAGTGAGTGTAAATAACTCCGAATCGTTCAAGGAAATGATGAAATTCCGGCTTCCCGAACTTGTTCCTGTCGAATGACCTATCAGTACTTCATAAGTAACCGTTTTCTTCTTGCCTTTGTACTGCGGAGCATTCCACGAAATTTCAGAATTGCCATTACAACGGGTAAGCAATGCAATCTTCGCAAAACGGTCGTAGGGAGAATAATAGCTTATTTCCTCTCCGGTGATTTTTGAATCAAACCCGGGAATTGTATCTGATTTCTGTCCGTACGAAATGCATGTCAAAAGAAGAAAAGGAAGCCAACGCATATAAACAGTTTTCACAAAAATAATGGAGAAGTGCCTTCCCATCTTAAAACCTCCACCTGTATAATCCAAAAACAGGCAAATAAAGACGTAAAACTGCAGTTTAACATCCACATTTACCGTTAGTTAAAATTAAAATAGACCCTCATGGGGTTACTTTGATGTTAACATTATTAACGCTCCTGGTACCAGAAAATGGCCCGCTTCTTAGAATCATATTCCAAGTCCGGTCTTAGATGCTGAAAATTGTAACCAATTGCGAGAAACGCGATATTTCAAGCGTGAAACTACTTTCTGCAATATTTACTTTATGCTGTGTTTTTGTATTAAAGGCACAAACTAAACGCGCCCTGAACTACGAAGGCGGCTACAACGGACAGGTAACCAAAAAAATATGACCTGATTTCGCTAATCTCGCAGTGATCTATAATAACACTACGATTTCAAATTCTTTGAAATCAATATCAGCGAGATTAATTACGTTCCTTTTCTGCGTAATCTCCGGGATCTGCGTGAGTTTTATGTATTTTTGCAGCTATGTTTATCAGGGGCTCCATTCACGTGGTGCCCCTAAAGTGTTTTTATTCAGTTCAGAAAATGGAAATTTCAACGTTCATCGATCAATTCAAAAAACTTAAGGGATTAGACGATACAGCTAACTTTTTGCAGCAGGCGGAAATCCGCATTCACTGGAAAGGTTTAATCGGTTCGTCGAAGTCTATTGCTGCGATCAGCGTGGCTCAGCAGGTTCCGGGGAATCATCTTTTCGTGTTGGAAGACAAAGAAGCTGCTGCCTATTTTTTGAACGATCTGGAACAATTGTTCCCGGAGAACAAACACATTCTCTTCTACCCCGCTTCTTACAGAACACCTTACCAGTTGGAAGAAACAGATAACGCCAATGTGGTTGCCCGTGCCGAGGTACTGGAGAAAATAAACACAGGTAAGAACAACTGGATCGTCACTTATCCGCAGGCGTTGTTTGAGCGCGTGCCTACACAAAAGCGTCTTACCGAAAGCACCATGCGCGTTGAGCGTGGAAAGAACTATTCCATCGATTTCTTTAATGAACTGCTGCTGGAATACGGTTTTGAGCGTGTTGACTTTGTATATGAACCCGGACAATTTTCCATTCGTGGTGGAATCGTGGATATCTTCTCCTTCTCCAATGATCATCCGTTCCGGGTTGAATTTTTCGGCGACGAGGTCGAGTCTATTCGAACCTTTGATCCGGTTTCGCAGCTTTCCATCAACACACATTCACATTTCTCTATTATTCCGAATGTGCAGCAGCAATTGGTGTTGAACGGAAACGGAACTTTCCTTGAATTCATTGGAAAACAAACCACCATTTGGCTGGCTTCTAACGACCTTGTGAAAGCAGCTTTGGAAAAAGACTACGAAAAAGCGGTCAAAATTTACGACCAGCTTCCTAAAAACACGGTGAAACACAGTTTGCCTGGTGAGTTATACATGCATCCTTCCGACTGGAAAACACAAATTCAACCACATTCTATTGTGGAATTCGGCCCGGAATACCATTTTAAAGCCAACGAAACTGTCACTTTCGAAACGCTGCACCAGCCTACGTTCAATAAAGATTTCGATTTGCTGAAAGACGATTTGATTGCACGAAAAACTGCCGGATCAACCAACCTCATCTTCTCCAATCAACCCAAGCAGATCGAGCGTTTGTACCAGATCTTTGAAGACATCGGTGCCGAAGTGGAATTTCAGCCTATGAACATTGCGTTGCATGAAGGATTCATTCTTCCCAGCCTCAAACTGGTTTGTTATACGGATCACCAGATCTTTGAGCGTTACCACCGTTTCAAACTGAAAGAAGGTTTCCGCCAGGCAAAACAAGCGCTGACTTTAAAAGAGATCTACAACCTTCAAAAAGGCGATTATGTGACGCACATCGATCATGGTGTGGGACAATTCTCCGGTTTGCAAACCATAGATGTGAACGGAAAACCACAGGAAGCCATTCGTTTGGTTTATAAGGACGGCGACGTACTTTATGTGAGCATTCACTCGCTGCACCGCATTTCGAAATTTACCGGGAAAGACGGACAGGCACCGAAAATGAACAAACTCGGAACGCAGGCCTGGGCAACTTTGAAGCAGAAAACCAAGAAACGCATCAAGGAACTGGCTTTCGACCTCATTCAGTTGTATGCCAAGCGCAGAACCCAACCCGGATTTGCATTTACGCCGGATACTTATTTACAGAACGAACTCGAAGCTTCGTTCATGTATGAAGATACACCCGACCAGTTGAAAGCGACACAAGCCGTGAAAGAAGACATGGAAAAAGCCATGCCGATGGACCGTTTGGTTTGTGGTGATGTTGGTTTCGGGAAAACGGAAGTCGCTATTAGAGCTGCGTTTAAAGCGGTTGCCGACAGCAAACAGGTGGCCGTTTTGGTCCCAACAACCATTTTGAGCCACCAGCATGCGCGTTCCTTTGCCGAGCGTTTGAAGAATTTCCCGGCAAAAGTGGATTACATCAACCGTTTCAAATCGGCAAAACAAATTACCGAAACACTGAAGAAAGTGGAAAGCGGTGAGATCGACATCCTGGTAGGAACGCATAAAATTGTGAGTGATAAAGTGAAGTTCAAGGATTTAGGTTTGATCATTATTGACGAAGAGCAGAAGTTCGGTGTAGCGGTAAAAGACAAACTGAAAACCCTGAAAACAACTGTCGATACGCTTACACTAACTGCAACTCCTATCCCGAGAACGCTGCAATTCTCACTCATGGGTGCACGCGATCTGAGCATTATCAATACACCGCCGCCGAATCGTCAACCGGTTTTAACAGAGGTTATCACTTTCAACGAAGAAGCCATTCGAGACGCTATTTCCTACGAGGTAAGCAGAGGCGGACAAGTATATTTCGTAAACAATCGTTTGGCGAATATCAAAGAGATTGCCGGAATGATCTCGCGTTTGTGCCCGGGAGTTCGCGTGGCGATTGGTCACGGACAAATGGACGGAAAACAGCTTGAAAAGGTAATGATGGATTTCATCCAGGGCGAATACGACGTTTTGATAGCAACTACGATCATTGAATCCGGGATCGATATCTCCAACGCCAATACCATAATCATCAACGATTCGCACATGTTTGGTTTGAGTGATCTTCACCAGCTGCGTGGTCGCGTTGGTCGTTCCAACAAAAAAGGATTCTGTTACCTCATCTCCCAGCCAATCAGTTTGCTGACTTCAGAGGCACGCAAGCGTTTGGAGGCATTGGTGCAATTCTCCGACCTTGGGTCCGGGTTCAACATTGCGATGAAAGATTTGGACATCCGCGGAGCAGGAAACCTGTTGGGTGGCGAACAAAGCGGTTTCATTTCCGAGATTGGTTTCGAGATGTACCAGAAGATCCTGAACGAAGCCATGGACGAGTTGAAGGAAGAAGAATTCAAAGACCTTTACGACGAAAGAAATACCGAAACCATGGGCGCGCATTTCGTAAAAGACTGCGTGCTGGAAACCGATTTCGAGCTTCGCATCACGGAAGATTATATCAATAACGTTTCCGAGCGTTTGAGCATTTACCAGGATTTGGACAACCTTAACTCCAAGGAAGAAATTGAAGGCTACAAACAACAATTGATCGACCGTTTCGGTCCGCTGCCACGCGTTGTAAAAGAATTGCTCCGCTCATTCGAACTCCGTTGGTTAGCGCAGGAACTCGGTTTCGAGAAACTAGTGATCAAACAAGGCACCATGATAGGTTATTTCGTTTCCAATCCGCAAAGCAAATACTACGATTCGCCCATGTTCCAGCAAGTGTTGCGCTACATCCAAACGAACCCGAAGGATTGCAAGATGAGTGAGAAGAATGACAAGTTGCGACTGCTTTATAGTAATGTTATGAATATGGACCAGGCTTTTGAGCGCTTGGGGGAGGTTGTGATAAATCAACTATAACAGCTACTGTCTTGTTTTAAAAATCCTTTTACAATATCTGTAGATTTGCTAAGCGAAATGTCATTGCCTGCTTACTAACCTCAAATTTATCGGCAAGTTTTTGAATGATGTCATTATCATCATTGTCATACATATTGAATGACTTTTTATTTAACTCTTGAAGTATTAAATCCTTCGGCATCAATAGCGCTGCAGCAAATGCGTTAGCTTGTCGTTCCATTTTTATTTTACCAGAAGTAGATTCAGAATCACGATGAAAAACTACCCTGAAGTTTTTTTGGTCTACAAACAGATTCTGTTCAAATCGATGTAACATGTAATGACCTATTTCATGGGCAATTGTGAATCTAGTGCGAAGAATATTATTTGATTCATTCACATTTACTCCTATCACGCCTTTTCCATTTTTAATAACCAAAACACCTGAAACATCTGACCCAAGATCATCCTTGTGAATATCAATACTTAAATAATTTGCAATACTATAGATATCAACTGGTATTTTTCTACCACTTTGTTTTAAAGCTAGACTGCTTGCAAGTTTCTCTATTTGCTTAACTAGTAACGTCATTGTAACAGAAATTAAAGTTTTTTCATCCAATCAAGAATCTTTTCTTGTCCCTTTTTCGTTTTCATAGAACTCTGCAATTCCTTCGCAAATATAGCCACTTCCGTTTTACTGGTTCTCTGCCATTTTGTTTCATTTATGAATTCTCCAGCAGGAACATTAAAAACTCGAGCAAAATCAATGATCATATGCAATGGAGGATGCTGGCGACCCTTTTCAATATTAACAATGGTTACTCTACTTTTATCCAATTTTTTGGCTAATTCTTCCTGCGTCATATTGACAGATAGCCTAAGTTGTCTAACTTTTTCTCCAATGTAATCGTAAAAAAATTTCTTTTCTTTTTCCGTCATTCAGTGTACAATATAATACAAATATAAACAAAAGTCAAATAATAGCAACTGTTGGTAATAATATACATAAAAAATAATATTTAAAATATATTACTTTTTTTCTTGATAGAAGCAACTTTTTACATAATTTTGAGTTTAGTAGTTAAGAGAAATCATTTTTCTTGTGAGGAACTAAGAACTACTACAATAAAACGCTTATGATAAAATAAAAAGATATTTAAATAAAAAAGCCCAGCGGGGCTGAGCTAATTTGATTGATACAGATTACCTCCGTATAATTGTTTTGGTACTTCAAATATACAAGGTTTTCTTTAATCACCAAATCGTTCTTCTGCTGTACAGTTTACTACTATCTGCTCATTGGTAAACATAGCGCTTTTTTCTCTCGATAAATTCCCGTCAACTGCCCGAGGACGTTGACCGAGCAAATTATCATTAACGACAAAAAAATTAATATGTCGCAAGTAGAAAACGGTGGGATGGACCACAAACAGGAAAAAGGGAAGCCCCATGAAATCATGATCATTGTTAATGGTCGCGAGAAATCTTGGAGCAAAGAAACAATTTCATTTAAAGAAGTTGTTGAACTAGCATTTGGAACTTATTCAGAAGATTCCGGTAAATGTTATACAGTTACTTATAGCAGAGGACAAGATCATAAACCTGATGGGTCAATGATCGATGGTCAGGAAGTTAGGGTTAAATCAAAAATGGTATTCAATGTCACAGCAACTGATAAATCATAGTTCGGATTTAAAGAGACTTCGTGATGAAGGATACCAATTGGAAATTTATGGTGGACATTTGATTGTCCACCATATTCCATATGTTACCAGTGAACGAAAGACTGAGCTTGGGGTTTTTAGCTGCCCATTGTCTATTAGCGGTAACAAAACAGGAGCCCCTCCGGATCATGTAATGAAATTTTCCGGATCGCAACCATGCGACTCCAATGGTCGTGTTATCACTGGAATAGTACATCGAAATCTGAACGAAAGTTTAGGGAACGGCTTGATGCTAAACCTGTCTTTTTCTAACAAACCTCCTAATGGTTATGGTAATTACTACGAAAAAGTAACGCAGTACGCCAAAATAATTTCAGCTCCAGCAATTTTCTTGGATGAAACGCTAACGTACAAGCCTTATAAGCCAATTGTTTGTTCGAATGAAGAAAGTGTTTTTAAATATCTCGACACAAATTCTAGTAGGGCTAATATCGAAGCAATTAATAACAAACTGGAAACTCAAAGAATTGCTCTTGTAGGTCTCGGTGGTACGGGATCATACATCTTAGATTTCGTTTCAAAAACATGTGTACAGGAAATTCATCTATTTGATGGTGATTATCTACTAAATCACAATGCTTTCAGGTCCCCAGGGGCTGTTTCATTAGGCAAACTAATCGAAAAGCCACTGAAAGTTGATTATTACGCCGAACTTTACTCAGAAATCAGGAGGAAAATAGTTCCTCATGGGTACTACGTTTTTGAATCTAATTTCTCTGAGCTAAAAGAAATGGATTACGTTTTTCTTTGCATTGACAATAACAATATTCGAAATCAATGCATCGATTTTTTGACACAAAGTAATATTCCATTTATCGATGTTGGTTTAGGTGTAAACGTAGTTGATCATAAACTTATCGGAACAGTTAGAGTAACTACCGGAACAGGTGATAAAAACGATCACCTCTTAAGAAGAATCCCAAAGGGTGATGACCAAGAAAATGAATATTCTACTAATATTCAAATTGCTGACCTGAATGCCATGAACGCAATATTGGCGGTAATAAAATGGAAAAAGCTATCTGGTATTTATCAAGACCTGTCAGAAGAGCATCATTCAACATATTCTATTAACGTTTCACAACTACTGAATGAAGAATTTGAATCATAAGTTTGTAATTAATATTCCAGATGTAATAGATGAAGGAGTGATTTACATCTCATTCGAATATTCTACAGCCGTACACAAATGCGTGTGCGGTTGTGGGAATGAGGTGGTTACACCAATTTCACCAACGGACTGGAAAATAACTTTCAATGGAGTTTCCATAACACTCGATCCATCAATCGGAAATTGGAGTTTCGAATGTAAATCACATTATTTCATTGAAAAGAGCAAAATTATTCATTGTAGAAAATGGACAGAAAATGAAATTGTAAAAGGAAGAAAGAGAGACAAAAAGAATAAAAATCGATTTTTTCGAAAACTAAACCTATTTAGCACTTGAGACCAAGAATCAAAAAAAACGGTTATCGACGAGGGGACGTTATCCGAGCAACGCTTCCTGGAACTCTAATTCCTCATATTTGTATTATTCTAGAAGATGAACGACCTGGAGAACATGTGAAATGTCTTCCCGTTTGCAACCTAACCGGAAGCAGAATTCCTGAAGATGAATATTCGATAGACATTTCCAAATATGATCTTCCAAATCATTGGTTTGAAAAGAAGAAAACGAAAACCTGGTTAAGATGTAACGAAATAGATTGTGTGCATATTCTTAACATAAATTCCGAGGAAAAACTTGGGAATATACTAAAATTATATCCTGACTTATGGGGTGAGGTTTGCTTAGCCGCGCGTAATTGCCCTATAGCTAAAAGACTTGCATCATCGTGTGAATGCGAGAACGAGATAATTGATTTACAAATACGTTCAGGCAAATTAGAAGAACCAGATTGTGGTTGTGAATAGATCATCCCCCCAACAACTTCTTGACCCGTTCGCCAAATGTCAGCGGAATCAAATCACAATCCTGCTCAGAATTCTTAATTACTTCCCTGGCTTTCAGTTTTAGGTTTAAGGTTTCGCCGTAATTAGCAAATTCCGCGATCTGGTCGAACCACTGCTTGCGGATGTACTGTTTGTATTCGGGTTCAACCGGAATTACGAGTGCCATATCAAAAACATCCAGCAGCTGCATGAGGTACGAAAGTTCTTTCTCTTTCTTTAAACGCGATACCAGTAGATCCATGTGCTGCATGTAAACCGTCGGATGTTCGTCGAACAATTCCATGGTGTCAATATCGTCCAGCACAGTCATGTTATAAAGGCTGTCTTCGTCCGTTGTGTAGGAAAAATCAAGTACTTTTTTAACCGTCGGGAGAATGATTTCAGGATGTTTCGAATAGCGTGAAATGGCCTCGAAAGCAATGTATAAAGTTCCATAACCCGTTACTTCCTGCTTCAGCAAATAGGCTTCGATTTCGGCTGGATTCGTGTCGACAAAAGCGGCAAATTCTACTGAAAACACTACCTGGTCTTCGTATTCCATTTCTAACCAGGCGTCACATTCATTGGCGGCCAGTTCTTCGAGTTTTTCTATCCTGTTCGGATATAAGGAGGTTGCAAAGATAGCGTAAATCCTCCCCCTTTGGAGGGGGTCGGGGGGAGGACTTCAAACCAAGTTAATTTTATGCTCCATTTTCACTAACTTAATAGCACAAAATCAAGGTATGGATACACCAGTTCTTTTCTCAGAAAAACAACGCTTTCAGCAGTGGTGGATCTGGGCCATTCTCCTGGTCATAAATGGAATTGTCATTTTTGACATGATCTGGCAGGTAGTGCTGGCACAACAACCGAATAACAAGCTCGTCGGCGACATGGAACTCATACTTATCAGCAGCGTGTTTATGGGATTTACAGTGCTTTTTTTCATGTGCAACCTCCGAACCAGGATCACAGCTGATGGAATTGACGTGCGCCTGTTTCCGGTGCATTTGACGTTTAAGCATTACAGCTGGACCGATATCGAAAAAGCTTACGTTCGGGAATATTCCCCGATCAGAGAATATGGCGGCTGGGGATTGCGCTACAGCATAACAGGTGCCGGGAAAGCTTACAACATTTCGGGGAATATGGGATTACAGCTGGAACTGAAATCGGGTAAAAAATTATTGATCGGCACAAAGAAGGCTGAAGAACTCTCGGCGCTTCTCGAAAATATCAAGATCTCCTAATTTAATTTTCGCACGAATATGGCGCAGTTATTGTTCAAATCGGCGGCATGAAAAAACTGTTTTTTATACTCTTTTTGCTGTCGTCTTCTGTAACCTTTTCTCAAAGCAATTTCAACGTCGACGAATTTGTTACTTCCTTCGGAAGCAATGTAATCAAGAGTCTTCATCTATATGATAAAACAGATCTTGAGATTATCAACCAAAGCAATATCTCAAAAAAACAAGATCTTGAAAAGCAGCTGACTGCGTGGATAAATATTCCGGTTTCGGAAAATTTCATTGATGGTTCTCCTGAAAGAAAAGCCTTGATGGAACAACTGAACGAAATTTGCACACCGCTGTGGAAAGCTTCTATTGACACCGAAAAAGAAGCTAGTGATCTGTTTAAGGAAATTGACTCAAAATTTGCGATGCTTGAGAATGGTAAAGTAGTGCAATACTTCTTCACTCACCTATTGGCTCTTGAATTAGTTCAGATGATGCTTCTTGGCGAACCAGCGTACTAATTGTTCAATAAAATAACATCTGGGGGAAATTTCTAACAATTCTCCTCAAATTTTCCGATATTCGGTAGATGAAAAATTCGATCAAGATATTTGCTCTGTTCCTTGGAGCAGCTTTATTCCTGTCTTCGTGCGGGTCAACAGATGTAGCTGAGAAAACCGCGGACTCGTTTTTCCTGTTATTAATCAAAGGTAAACCGGAAAAGGCAAATAAATTTGTCAGCACAGGCTTCGATGCCGAATCCCAACTTGCTGCGGTAAAAACACTTGCAAGCAATGAACGGTCGGGAAAATTGTTGAAAGCAACCAAAACAGCTGGATTCAATACCGAGATCAACAATGGAATCACGACCGTGAAACTCCCTTACGAATTGAAATATGAAAATGAAACCCTGAACTATGAAGTGGTTATCGTTGACCGTGGTGAGGGATTCAAGATCGAAAACGTACAATAAAAAACTTAAATACTACTCTATATGGCAAACGCACTCAATTGGTTCGAAATTCCTGTACTTGATTTCACAAGAGCAAAAACATTTTACGAGGCAATTTTGGATACTCAGATTCACGAAATGCCTCATCCGGTTTATAAATACGGGGTTTTCCCGGCTGAAACAGCGAATGGCCAGGTGGGTGGCGGATTGGTGCAAGGCGAAGGGTTTGAACCTACTACCAAGGGATCAATCATTTACCTTAATGCCCAGCCGGATCTCTCAGTAGCATTGGCAAAAGTGGAAAATGCAGGCGGAAAAGTCCTGATGCCCAAAACATCCATCGGTCCTAACGGATTTATGGCTCACATCCTGGACACTGAAGGAAACAGAGTTGCTTTGCATTCAATGGGATAAAAAATGGCGTTTACAATAGAACAAATTAAAGATGCGCACGCCAAAGTGAAAAGTGGCGCCGACTTTCCCGCGTATGTTCAGGAACTGATCAAAATGGGAGTGGCCGCATACGAAAGCTTTGTTCACGACGGCCATTCATTGTATTTCGGGAAAGACGATTTCTCCGCGCGATCAGAAGCAAAATATGAAGCATTAATAGTTGCTGAAACGAGCGATAAGACACGATTTATCTCCGATCTGAAAAACCATCAATCGGGCGGAACAGATTATTTGACGTTCTGTAGCGATTGCGCCAAATCCGGGGTTGAAAAATGGTTTGTCGACCTGGGAAAAATGACCTGCACTTATTACGACAAAGCAGGAAATGTTTTGCTGGTAGAGGAAATTCCGGGATAGAATGAAGGAAATACACTTTCCGAAGAGAAAGAAATTGACTGTTTATTCCAAAATCAACCAAACCATCCGTTAACTAAATACGTTTAATGGCTTTTGAAATTTGCTTTATCTTGTCGCGAAATCTAATGCTATGAAACACCTCTTACTTATCCTGACATCATTCTTTACAATCTGTTCTACAGCACAGGAACACTTTAACTGCGGAAGTGCTTCTCCCACGGTTGATGCCATAAAAAAGACAAAACAACTGGTTTCAAACCATACCAAAACAGATGAACTTCGGATCATTCCCGTGGTTTTTCATGTGCTCCACCAATACGGGTCGGAGAACATTTCCGATGCGCAGATCTTTGACCAAATGGAGATCCTGAACGCTGACTTTCAGCGTATGAACGCCGATACAAATATGGTACAGCCTCCGTTCGACACGATTATCGGGAAAGTGAACTTTGAGTTTCGCCTGGCACATATTAATCCGTGGGGAAACCCAACAACAGGAATTGACCGAATTGCGACACCACTTACCAATGTGGGTAATCAAAGTGCTATGATCAATATGTGGGATCCGGCACACTACGTCAATATCTGGGTTGTAAACAACACTGTTCCGGGAGTCAGTGGTTTCTCCATTAATCCTTTGGTAAGTCAAGATCCATGTATGGCTGGAATAGTAATCCTGAACGATTACGTAGGATCTATAGGAACCGCTTCGCCAGCTTCATCGTTTGGATTAACACATGAAATGGGACACTATTTTGGATTGTTCCACACTTTTGGAGACACCTGCGGTGATTCGGACGGGATTTATGATACTCCTTATACAACACATATAAGTATGTGTAATTTCTCGGCAAATTCGTGCAACGACAGTTTATACGTCGACAGTTTTGATTACTGGGGATTTGATCCCAGAAATAATGTCGAGAACTTCATGGATTACACATGGTGTAATTTCATGTTTACGAATGCCCAGGCTGCCCTCATGCGCGCAGTTCAGGAAAATCCCCTTTATGGTCGTGATCAGTTAAGTACAGAGGCCAACCTCATTGCCACGGGCACAGGTCCCGGACCACAAACAGTCAGCTTGGCTATGCCTTCCAGCAGTTTTGTTCCTGCAAAACGCTTCATATGCCAGGGTGAATCGGTTCAAATGATTAATGGAACAGGTTCTACAACGGGGGAAACTTACTCCTGGTCATTCCCGGGCGGAACACCCTCCACTTCAACAGAATTTGAACCCACAGTTACCTACTCTACTCCGGGTTTTCACATGGTTTCATTAACTGTCACAAATCCGAACGGATCAGCTCTGTATGGAATTGTAGAGGCGGTTTATGTATCGGCAGACGGCTACGACTTCTATGGTCTGAACGTTCAGGATTTTGATGTAGACAATGGATTGTGGTTTAGAAAGAACTATTTGAACGATACTCCCTTATTCCAAAGAATTGAGCAGAATGGTATCAACGGAACACCGTGTTACGTTTTGAATAATGAACTAATCACCGATTCATCATTGTTGTGTTCTCCAATTGCCTATCAAAATATCCTGACCGGTAAAGTGGATGAATTGATCTCACCGGCATTCGGGTTAAATTATACAACAAATGTGGTTGTCTCTTTCGATTATGCCTACGCATCTTCAGAAATTGATATAGCTGAAATGACAGAAAAACTTCGTGTTTATTCTTCGCGGGATTGCGGTTCAACCTGGATCCAAAGAAAAGTATTAGCTGATACGGCATTAACTACAGCTTTTGAAAACACAGGAAATATTTTCGTTCCGAACGCAAATCAATGGAAGCACGCCAGCTTTAATTATACAACGAATGCAATGGATTATAAAACACGTTTCAAATTTGCATTCACGGGTGAAAATCATTCCAATTACCTCTATATCGACAATTTCAGAATAGATGGAATCTTAGGTATCGAAAATGAAGACTTTGAACTTATTGAGATCTTTCCTAACCCTGTTTCAAAAGGAGGAACAGTACATCTTTCAAACTCCGGCCAGGAAGTGCTCAGCATACAGATCCTGGATCTCCAGGGAAAGATTGTATACGAAAATGAAAGTGTCAATACTTCGGAAATCAAGCTTCCGGAAACGATAAATGCCGGAATGTACCTTTTGAAGATCAATGGTACCACGCAGCGATTGGTAGTAGAATAATAGTAAGGGTGAATGCAACGTGTATGCCTACAAAGCAATTCGCCCTTACATTACATATACCGTAATTTAAAATCGCGAAGATTCACGCCGCAGTATTGCTTGAATAATTTGGAGAAATAGGAATATTCCTCGTATCCCAATTGACGGGCAATTTCGTTAAAGCTTATGTCCGTTGAAGAAATCAGGTGGCGTGCTTCCAGAATGATACGTTCAGTAATGATCTGAGAAAATGTTCTACCAGTAACCTGCTTACAAATTCGATTCAAATGTCGTGAGCTCATGTTTAATCTTTCAGCGTAAAACTCAACACCTTTTTCCAATACAAAGTGGATATCGATCATGTTTTCCAGCTCTCTGAATTTATTGGCGTAGAGGGTGTTTTGCTGAACAAGATTGGGGTATTCTTCCGCATATAAACGTGCAAAATTGATATACAACAGACAAACAAGCATCGCCATCCTGGTGTGCTTAAACAATTTTCGGCTTTCGAATTCCTTCAACAGATCGGACAATATTACCATATTGTTTTTCCCCTTGTCCGAAATATGCAATTTAGGGGTGTTCAATTTTGACGAAAAGAAGGGTAACTTCTCCAATGATATGCTCCTAATATTTAATTCAAAGAAAGAGCGCGAGTGCAGTACAACATATCCTTCGGTCTCGGGTGTAAATTCCCAGTGATGGATTTGTCCCGGTTGCATAAAGAACGTAGCGCCCGGTTCAATAATATAGCGCTGAAAATCAATTTCATGAAACCCACTTCCTTTCGTAAACATTACTGTTACATAAAAATCATGACGATGAGGCACCAACACATGCGCATGATGTTTGGCAATATGTTCTGAAAAAGTATTCACATAGAGTTCGTGCTCTTCTCCATGTTCGTCCAATTGGTATAAACTCAATATGGGAAACTGACGCATTTCAATCGTTTGTCCGAAAAATACAAATTTTGGTCGTGAAAGTATAATATTTGGAAAACTCTTCAGCTGTAACTTTGAAGAAAAAATGGCAACGTTCAAACTATCCCAAATAGGAAAATGTCCGATCTGTAATCAGGGACATGTCTTCGCCGATCATGGAAACGTATTTTTGATGCGTATTCCTAAAATGAACGATCGCTGTAGTGTCTGCAACTATAAATTCGATAAGGAGCCAGGTTACTTTTTTGGGGCAATGTATCTAAGTTATGCGATGGCTATTGCTGAGATGATCGCTGTTTTCCTTTGCCTGGTGTGGTTTGTTCCAACCTGGTTACTGATTACCGCATTACTGGGAATACTTGTATTGATGAGTTTCTACAATTATAGGGTGTCTCGAGAAATCTGGGTGAAGCTGTTCCCTTATTAGCAATCAATTATTCCAAATAAAAAGGCTCTCCATTACAGAGAGCCTATCTTTTTTATCTTTTATTTCTACAGAATATCGGTTAACGAAACTCTGCTATTGTAAAAAGAAACAACTTCGTTCTTATTGGCATTGAAATAATGTTTCAACATGTATTCCGCCAGGTAATCCCTGTAAGCCTCCTTTTCGATCTTCGGCATATAGATATAACCACGACCAACAGGTTTGTGCTTAATGAACTTTTTTCGTTCCAGGATACGAACGATCGTTGACACTGTGTTATAGGCGGGTTTCGGATCCATATACAAATCTACAATCTCTTTGACCGTAGCTTTTTGAAGGTCCCAAAGCTTTAACATCACTTTTTCTTCGGCTGGTGTCAATCTTTCCATAATCAGTAAATAGTGTAACTAATTTAGGAATTTAATTTGGATTTCAGCTCTTTAGATAAAGCATCCTTGTGAAGGAAGATGTTAATAGTCTTCAAACGGAAATAATCTTCTGATACGTATAGATAACCTTGCGGATAATTGTCAGTCCCCCAAGAGTTTTTAACCAGGAAGTAACGCTTACCGTTCTGATCTTTGAACATACCAACAATGTGCATTCCGTGGTCATCCGTTGTCACTTTCTCGTCGTAACCAGCCTGACGCATTTCTTGCGTAATTGTTTTCTCTTTAACCGGCTCCATAAATGCGTTCGAAGTTCTTTCAGCTCCTGCATTATTGAAATTCTTATTGTCTTTTCCGGCCATTTGAATGGTACTTTCATCTTCCGGCACAATTGCGATTCCGTTCTTGAAGCTGAACCCTTTTTCACTTACGTCAGCACCCCAGGCTACAGTATAACCGGCTTTCAAAGCATTCTCAGTAGCTGTCACCATGTCTTCAAGCGGAACATTCCAGCTTTCACCCCAAGCCCAGTTGTCAGGAATCGCCAATTCACATGTTTTATAGAATGGGTCAGTTGTGAATGAAGTAACCGAAACATAATCATCGATCTTCAATCCTAAAGATTGTGCATACGTTTGCGGAGTATATTTTTTACCGTTGTAGGTAAATTCTTTCGGATCCGGCCCTAAATAAGCATCAAGGATGGCATTGAAAGCAATTTTCCACTCCGATCCGATTCCTTTTCCTTTCTGAACTTCAGCCAAAACAGTGTTCATGAAGCTTTCAAGCAAAGAGAACATTTCAGCATGATTGTAAGTTACATCTCCATTTTGCAGTCCTGTATAAGCCTCACGAGGAACAATACCGTAACGCTTAATTACGTATGGAATGTCATGAAAAGCACCCCCTTCACCAAAATTGATCTTTCCATCCATACGAATGAATTTCTCAGCTTTTGCTTCGTATGCTTTACGAACAATATACATTTCAGACAATGTAGAAGGATTCTTTACTCCCATGCGAATCAATTCCGATTCAATGAAAGAAAGCGATGAGAAACTCCAGCAAGTTCCAGTCATACCCTGGCTTTCAACAGGAGTAGCGTCTAGTTTATAAACTTGAGTAAAAGCGTAGGTACTTCCGGTGGCATTTGTTACAGTTTGGGCAAAAGAGGTTACCCCGAACAATGCACCTGCAATGACTAATCTTAATTTCATGGTTTTACAATTTTCCATAAAATTAAACATTCATTAATAACAGCAGTTGTCAAAACCACTACTTCTGTTAAATTTTAGACAAGTGCATATCTTCGACCCGGCAATGACCGAATTATTCCCCTGAATTCCAACTGAAGTAAATGACCTGCGATCTCAGAAACGGATAATTTGGTTAGAAAACCCAAAGAATCCATATTCAGCTCTTTTTTGTCCTGCAAAGCGTCTACAATTACTTCCTCCTCCGAAGTGAGATTAGCAAAGAGTCTGGCTTGTTTGTCTATTACACCTTCCTCAGGTTTCCAGTCCAAGCTTTCAAGCACATCACTTCCATTCTGTACCAATGCCGCAACATTCTCCCTGATCAGTTTCAAACAACCGGATGAACTCGGCTTTCCTACATCACCTGGAAATGCAAACACTTCTCTGTTATAATCCCGGGCAAGATTTGCGGTGATCATCGAACCACCGCTTACACCACTCTCAACAACGATAGTTGCGTCGCATAGTCCGGCCACAATTCTGTTTCGCATGGGAAAGTTTCCGGGCTCGATTTTCGATCCGGGAATAAACTCGCTGATCAAACCACCCTTCTCAAACATACGTTCAGCGACCCTTTTGTGCGCAGAAGGATAAAGCTGATCCAAACCATGACCAAGAACTCCCCAGGTTTCCGTATTGTTCACCAACGCACGTTTATGCGAGCAAATATCTATTCCATATGCCATCCCGGAAACGATAACAACTCCGGCAGCCGATAAAGTATCAACTAACTCTTCCGTAAGCTGTTTCCCATAGTGTGTAATGTTCCGTGTTCCAACAATAGCTACAGTTTTACGAGCTTTCCAATTAATATTCCCTTTTGAGTAAAGAAGAATCGGTGCATCATCACACTGTTTCAGTTTTTTGGGATAATTCGTATCCGTCAAAAACAACGTATTGGCACCTATCCGTTCGAGATATTCCAATACCTCATCCGCTTTCTCTAAAGCCAAAGTGCGCTGTTTCGATTTGATCATCTCCGCGGTAACTCCGGGAAGCTTTTCCAGATCCAGTTTCTTTTCTTCAAAAAAGGTGGAAAGGTCCTTAAAATACGAGGCAATAATTCGCGCTCTTTTACTTCCTATTCCGCTAAGAAGTGTTAGTGCGATTTGCTGGTGTTGAGTGCTGAATTTCACTTTTTTATGTGTCTTTCCTATTTAAGTTAGGAAAAATTATCGTTTGATTCCAAGTGCTTTGGCCGGAAATTGTAAAAAACTTGCCCCCACAAATAAGATGAACAGAGAACAAAATTTGTACTTTGGCGGAACAAATCCGCTACTGACGAATGAAACAAACTATACTGCTCATCCTGCTGCTTATTCCTGTGTGCCATTTTGCGCAAGATCTTAAAGGCCGTGTGATAGATGTCAAGACCAAACAAGGCGTTCTTTTCGCTACTTTAAAAACAAGCCCTACAACAGGCACTATTTCAGATGAAGAGGGAAATTTTACGATCAGGAATCTTACTTTTCCGGTTGAGCTTATTGTCAGTGCCGACGATTATATCACCGATACCATCCAGGTTACATCTCCCGAATTTCTGAAAATAGAACTCGCGTCGTCAGTTCAGGGAAGTATTGGTCAGTTGGGTCCTGTAGTTATTGCAGCATCCCGACGAAAACAGAGTGTTGAGGAAATCCCGATCTCTATTGAAGTGATAGATGCTAATCTCGTTCGGAATAAAGGAATTACAGATCTGGAAGCGGCTGTTGACCAGGCTCCCGGCGCATACACAATGGATGGCCAGGTGAGTATTCGCGGTGGAAGCGGTTTCTCTTATGGTGCGGGAAGCCGGGTGTTGGTGCTCTGGAATGAAGTCCCTTTACTTTCCGGTGACGCCGGAGACGCAAAATTCAATTCAATTCCGATTGAACAGGCTTCACAAATTGAGGTTATTAAAGGAGCAACCTCTGTGCTTTACGGATCAGGGGCCTTAAATGGAATTGTTTCCTTGATAGAACAGGAGCCAACTTCGGAGATGAAAGTTACAGGCAAGGTCCAAAACGGTTTGTATGACGATCCTGAAAGAGAAACCTTGAAATGGTGGTCGAAAAGCCCGACTTACCAACAGGCAGATTTTACCTTCAGCAAAAAATTCGAGCGCTTTGGCTTAAACCTGGGTGCTGCCGGATTTACAACTAACGGCTACCGGCAAGGCGAAGTGGAAGACAGAGCACGTTTAAACGGAACACTCTTCTGGAGCCCAAAAGATCTCGACCGTTTGAAATTTTCACTTGGGTGGAACGCTCAAATGCAGAAAACAGGGAATTTCATCATCTGGCAAAGTGATACTTTTGCTTACCAGCCTTCGGGAGGAGCTGACACTTCTGTTGCCGGGTCTACGCTAACTTACAACAGAGGAACGCGTATATCTATAGATCCGAGTGTCAAATTTTACGACAAGAAATTCAATCGGCACACTCTTAGAACGAGATACTATTTTGTGGACAACGCCAACTTCACGAATTCGGCACAGAGTTCAAAATCGGACGTTTTCTACGCCGATTACCAGTTCCAGAAAAAATGGAAAGATGCCGGTTTAGTTTTAACTACCGGAACAACAGCTTCAGCAAACAAAGTCAATTCTTACTTATACGGCGATCACAATTCCTTTAACAGTGCGCTTTATGCCCAGATCGAAAAGAAATGGAACAAATGGGATATCAGCTTCGGAACGCGAATGGAGTATTTTGTACAAGACGGAGAAGCTTTAAAGACAAAATATTTCAATGGCAGGGGATATGAGAATAATGCCGTTCGTCCTATTTTCAGATCGGGAATTCACTATGCTGCTGCAAAATACACACATTTAAGGGCATCTATCGGGCAAGGTGTCCGTTATCCGACCGTGGCAGAGCGCTATACGTCCACAAGCGTGGGTTCCCTGAACATTTTCCCGAATCCGAACCTGCAGGCTGAAACGGGATGGGCCGGTGAAATTGGGGTGAAACAAGGGTTGAAATTGGGTGAATGGAAAGGATTTATTGATGTTTCAGGTTTCATTAATTCTTACCAGAACATGATGGAATTTACGCTTGGAGTTTACAACCCGGATAGTATTCCGCTCAGTGGAAACCCGAATTCTCCCGGATATGTGGGAAAATGGGTTGGTTTTAGAGCCGAGAACGCCGAAGCCGCGCAGATTACTGGTTTTGAAGCAAGTATGAATGGGACGGGAATGATTGGTCCGATCAAAGTTCAAACCCTCATGGGTTATACGTATATGAATCCGATCTCAAAAAATTACAATCCGGATTACAGGGAAACCTTTTCAAATGACAGTACAGATATCCTGAAATACCGCTTCAAACATCTGGCAAAAGCCGATATTCAGCTGGAATACAAAGGTTTCAGTATAGGTGGTTCAACGCGTATGAACAGTTTCATGGTGAATATCGATAAAGCATTTGAAGATGGAATACTCGGTCAGCAAATTCTACCCGGATTGAAACAATACCGTCGCGACCACGACGGAGCGACAGTTGTTTTTGATGCACGCGTTGGTTACGAATACAAGGAAAGATATAAACTGAATTTGATTGTGAATAACGTGGCGAACGCTGAATACATGACACGTCCGGGAGACATGCAGGCTCCGCGTTGTTTTATCGTTCAGTTGAGTTTTAAATTATAAGATTGGGTCAAATGTATGGCCTAATTGCAATTAGGCCCAACGTTATTCCCCTTTGAAATAGGAAATCACAATTTTCGCCTTTGCTCTTCCAATGATTGCCGCGAGGTTCTCTTCATTTTGCTCTTTCACGCGTTTCACGGATTTGAATGCTTTAATAAGATCCTGAACCGTTTTCTCCCCAATTCCGGGGATGTTCTCCAATTCGTTGGACAGCGCACCCTTACTTCTTCGGTTTCTGTGATGTGTGATCCCAAAACGGTGAGCTTCGTTCCGTAAATGCTGAATCACCTTCAGGGTCTCGGAGCGCTTGTCGAGATAAAGCGGTAAACTGTCTCCGGGATAGAACAATTCTTCCAAACGCTTGGCAATTCCGATAATGGCAATTTTTCCACGAAGGTCTAATTTTTCCAAAGCTTCCAGGGCAGCGCCCAATTGTCCTTTACCACCGTCAATGATGATAAGCTGCGGTAAAGATTGATTTTCTTCCAGCATTCTTCTGTAGCGACGAAACACAGCCTCACGCATTGTTGCAAAATCATCCGGGCCTTCCACCGTTTGTACGTTGAAATGACGGTAATCCTTCTTGCTTGGTTTAGCATCTTTGAATACAACGCAAGCTGAAACCGGGTTGGTTCCCTGGATATTCGAGTTATCAAAACATTCGATGTGATGAGGTAATTCTGAAAGTCGCAAGTCTTTCATCATAGTTTCCAAAATGCGGTTGGTATGACGTTCCGGATCCTTGATTTTTTCCTGCTTTAGCTTCTCTATGCGGTAGTATTTTGCATTCCGGGTCGAAAGTTCGATTAACGCCTTCTTATCACCACGCTGCGGAACAAAGAAATCGATACCTGCCATTTCCCATTCCACCTTTTCTTCCACCAAAACTTCTCTTGAGTCACTTTGAAAACGTTCACGCAAAACGGGGAGAATTGTTGTAATCACTTCATCCTTCGACGTCTCCAATTGGCGTTTCAGTTCCTGTGTCATTCCATGAATAATGGCTCCGTTATTTACAACCAGGTAATTCACAAAATAGGACTCTTCGTCTTCAACAACAGTAATAACATCCACCTTGTGAACAGAAGGAGAAACAACCGTGGATTTGGCTTTGTAGCGCTCCAATGAATCCAACCTGGTTTTCACTTCATGCGCTTCTTCATAACGCATTTCGGCTGCCAGGTCCTTCATCTTATTCTTCAAGTGCTGAATTACCGTATTGCTGTTCCCTTTAAGGATTTGATCGATCTGATCTATTATCTCATTGTACTCGGCTGCCGTCTGGTTTCCAACGCACGGCCCTTTACATTTCCCGATATGGTATTCCAGGCAAACCTTGTAGTTCGCTTTTTCAATTTTATTAGTCGACAAATCAAGAGCACAAGTTCGCAGCGGATACAATTCACGAAACAGGTCGAGCAAAGTATGCATCACCTTTCCATGCGTATACGGCCCATAATATTTTGATCCGTCTTTGATCATTTGCCGGGTTGAGAACACGCGTGGAAAAGGCTCTTTCTTGATACAGATCCATGGATAAGTTTTATCGTCTTTCAGCTGAATATTATACTTCGGCTGGTACTTTTTGATCAGGTTATTCTCCAGAAGAAGAGCATCCATTTCCGTTTCTACAACAATGTATTGGATGTCTACGATCTTACGCACAAGAACCGCTGTTTTGGCGTATTCGTGTTTCTTGTTGAAGTAAGATCCAACACGTTTCTTCAAACTTTTGGCCTTTCCCACATATATGATGGTTCCAGCGCTGTCAAAATATTGATAGACGCCCGGCTTTTCTGGCAATGTCTGAAGCTTTAACTGAAGTGCTGAAGGTTTACTCGTCACAAGTCGGAAATAGAACGAAAAAAAACTAAATTTGTATCAAAGCGAAGTTATGAAAAGAATTTTAACAATAGCCGGTATAGTTGCTGTAAGCACGGTGTTTTTGGTGAACTGTAGAGGTTCAAAGGAGTTGGGGTCCGGGTTCAATTTGTTTACGATCGATCAGGACAAGCAGTTGGGAGCGCAGGTTGCTGCCGAAATTGAGAACAACCAGGCGGAATATCCGATTTTGGATTCGGCCTCGAACAAGGACGTTTATGCGTTCGTATATAAAGTTCGGAACAAGATCCTGAATTCAGGACAATTAAAACATAAAGATGATTTTTCCTGGAGAATTCGAGTAATCAAGAATGATAGTACATTGAACGCGTTCTGTACTCCGGGCGGATACATTTATGTTTACACCGGTATTTTGAAATACCTGGACAATGAAGCACAGTTTGCAGGTGTTCTCGGTCACGAGATGGCTCATGCAGATTTTCGTCACTCAACACGCCAGATGACCAAACAGTTCGGTGTTGAAGTATTGCTTTCCATTATTGCAGGAAACAGAGCCATGCTCGCTCAAATTACAGAAGCAATCGTAGGATTGAAGTTCTCACGTGAGCATGAAACGGAAGCAGATCAGGGGTCGGTAAAATTCCTGTGTCCAACCGATTACCAGGCCGACGGAGGTGCTGGATTCTTTGAAAAGATCAATGCAGCAGGAGGTTCAAAAACTCCTGAGTTCTTAAGTACACACCCGAATCCTGCAAACCGTATTGAGAATTTCAAGAATTATAAAATTGAAATGGCTTGTCAGGGAACAAAGGATTTCAGTACCGAATACAGGGCCATGTTGAGTAAACTTCCGTAGTATGCAGTTATTTCTTCCGAATGGAAATTATATTTTAACGAATGAAGGGGTAGATTGTTCTCTGCCCCTTTCTAATTCAACTGAAAACCCTACCGCCTGGTACGTCGACGCACCGGTGATTGAGCCTGTTCGCGGAAACGGTTGGGTGGGAGCTGTTGCTGAAGGCGGAAGTGTCAATTTCCGGAATATTGCCTTCAATCCGCATGGACATGGAACACACACCGAATGTCTTGGACACATTACCAAAGAAGTTTTTTCTGTAAATGGAATTGTAGACAAACTCCTTTATGAGGCAGAAGTTGTCAGTATTGCTCCTGTTGAACGGGTAAACCCTGACGGCTTAACTGACCTGGTGATTACGAAAGAATTGTTCGAAGCAGCAGTTCAATCTGACACTATTGAGGCTGTTTTGGTTCGTACACTGCCAAATGGAAACGAAAAACTGAGCAGACATTATTCGGATTCCAACCCGGTATATTTTGATGCGGATGTTGTTGAAGTGCTGGATAAACTGAGGGTTATTCATTTTTTGGTTGATGTTCCTTCCGTTGACAGGGAAAAGGACAATGGAATTCTGGCTTTTCATCATGCATTCTGGAAAGTTCCTGAAACCAATGACAAACGAAGAACAATTACCGAATTGATCTTTGTTCCGGATGAGTGTGAAGACGGGAATTACCTGCTGAACCTGCAAACCGCTCCGTTCGAGAATGATGCAACACCAAGCAGGCCCGTGATTTTTCGTTTGCACCAAAATGAAGAGTAAACTCCCATAAACTATTGCAGTTAGAAAACTGTATTATATTTGCTTAAGATTTGGCACTGTGTTTGCCAAGTGAAAACCAAGAAAATTTAAAAAAATGAAATACTTAGCTGTTATACTTGTAGCTGTTCTGACACTTAGTAGCTGTGGAACCCAGATTGCATACACTGATGCATTGAAAGACCAATACGATTTGTCTCCTGAGGCATTGGTAAAAGTCCAGTTCTTTACTTCAAGCGTAATCATATTGGAAAGAAGCAGTGTTTCCGGTAATCAAACAACCGGAGAGGACGGAAGCTTGGTTTCCAACACATCAAAAACGCAGGACAGAATCATCATTCCTCAAAAAACAAAGTGTATTTACGAAAAAACAACAGATGCCGGTGAAATCGTTGTTCGCTTTGAATTGGGAACGGGTAAAACATTGAAGTTTGCTCCACGTGCAACTCAAAACAATGGTAAATATTATTTGGTTGCTGACTGGAAATCGAACGGTGGAACATTGGAGTATGGAAATGAAAATTACAATGTTCAAACCGGTGGAAGCAGTGCATATCTTCAAGTGAAGAAGAAAAGCTTCCAGCGTACAAAACGCAAAGACCGCATAGTAAAAGGAATGAAAGTATAAGAATTCATCATATTTTGGAAAAGAGCTGTTCAGTATTGGGCGGCTCTTTTTCGTTTTCGGTGAGTTGAACCCAACAGATTCGTTTAATGGTTACCTTTGCAACATGATGACTTTTCTGCTTGAGAATTACAACGTCTGGAAATCACTTCACATTATTTTCGTGGTAAGCTGGTTTGCCGGGCTCTTCTACATGGTTCGTCTGTTCATTTATCATACAGAGGCGAACATGAAACCTGAAGTGGAAAAGGAAATCCTGCACAACCAATTCACCATTATGCAACGTCGTTTGTGGTATGTCATCACAACACCAGCCATGATCCTCACCGTTATCTTCGGAACATTGATGCTTACGGCAAATCCGGGACTGCTCAAAATGCCATGGATGCATATCAAGCTGACTTTCGTTGTGATTCTTTTGGTATATCATTTCATCTGCCAGGGAATTATGTACAAACTGGCCGGTGGAACATCAAAGTGGAAAAGCGGGCATCTGCGTTTATGGAATGAGTTGGCGACCCTGATTCTCGTTGCCGTTGTTTTCCTGGTTGTAATGAAAACAAGCCTGGGATGGATTGGCGGAACAATTGGTTTTTTCGCTGTTGGAATTGCGTTGATGATGGGAATCCGTTTGTACAAAAAGCTATCCTCCAAATAGTATGAAAGTACTCATCGTTGGAGCGGGTTTAGCAGGATATTGCACAGCACATCATTTGCTGGAAACCGGAGCAGAAATTCTGATTATCGATAACGGTAAAAACGTTTCTTCGGCTGTTGCTGCCGGAATCATTAATCCTGTTGTTTTCAGAAGAACAACCCTAAGCTGGAGAGTAACTGAATTGATCGCTTACGGTTATCCGTTCTACCAAAAACTGGAAGAACTGACAGGGCAGCATTTCTTTAGAAAAGTTCCCATTCGCAGGTTGTTTTCCCATGAACAAGAACGCGAAACCTGGTTGAAAAAACAGGATCAGGAGAATTTTTCCAGCTATCTGAAACCGCTTTCAAAGGAAGACCTTGAATTTGATCTTCCCCAAAATACGTTCGGAACGGGAATTGTTTTGAATAGTGCAAGTGTCAACGCCAAAATATTCCTGGAAGCAAACAAACAATTCTTTATCTCGAAAGGTTATTATAAAAACGAGCAATTCGACCATGAAAAATTGGATCCCGAGGCCGGAAGTTATAACAACGAAACATTCGACCATGTCATTTTCTGCGAAGGAAAGGACGCGCTTTACAATCCGTGGTTTTCGAATTTACCGCTTTCTCAGACCAAGGGTGAAATATTGGATGTGAAATTACCGTTGCCGGCAAGCGAATCGCTGAACAGGAAATGCTTTCTTATGCCCCAGGAAGACGGAACCTTCAAAACCGGATCAACTTACGTTTGGGATACGGACGACAATACACCAACGGAAGAAGGAAAAAAGCAAATCCTGAAAAACCTGGCCTCAATTACAGAAGAAACAGCCGAAGTTATCCGGCACGAAGCTGGAGTTCGTCCAACGGTTTCTGACAGGCGTCCGCTACTGGGTAGGCATCCTGAATTCCCGAAACTTGTAATATTAAACGGCTTGGGAACAAAGGGATATATGATTGCTCCTTTGATCAGCAGGGAATTGGTGGAACATTTAGTGAACAACACTGAGCTTCATCCTGAAACCGCAATCTCTCGATTTCGTAATGCATAGCCGCAAAAAATACGGATAGACATCCGTCTAAAAATTACCATGGTAAATTGTTTTTCCTGCTAAAGAAGTCGTACCTTTGTATTCTAAAATTTAAAACAAGAACATATGTATCCTCCGGAATTGGTAAAGCCTATGAAAGAAGATCTGACAAATGTCGGATTCAACGAATTACTTACAGCTTCTGATGTTGATGCTTCGTTTCCAAATAGCAAGGGTGTTTCACTTGTAGTTGTAAATTCTGTTTGTGGTTGTGCCGCAGGGAATTTACGTCCGGGTGTTAAAGCATCTTTAAGCAATGCAAAAACTCCTGATAATTTGTATACTGTATTTGCAGGAGTAGACACGGAAGCAGTTCAGCAAGCTCGTAATTACTTTTTGCCTTTCCCTCCGTCTTCGCCTTCAGTGGCAGTTTTTAAAGATGGAAAATTGGTTCACTTCTTAGAACGTCACAACATTGAAGGTGTTAGCGCTGCAATGATCGCTGAGAATTTAGCGGCAGCCTACGACGAATTCTGTTAAGAAAACTTTTGTGCCTTCGACTCCGTTCAGTCACCAAGAAATTCTACAGGTGACTAGCGGAGTCGAAGGCATTTTTATTTCGTTTCATGTTTATCGATACACATACACATCTTTATTCGGAACAGTTCAGCGAAGACAGAACTGAAATGATCCAACGCGCTATTGATGCTGGAGTTGAACGAATGTATTTGCCCAACATTGACCTGGAATCCATTGAAGGCATGCACGCGCTGGAACTTCAATTCCCGAATAATTGTTTCGCAATGATGGGTTTGCACCCGTGTTCTGTTGACGCCAACTGGGAAGAAACACTGGCGGAATTGAGGAAACATATCGACACCCGTAAGTATGCAGCAATCGGTGAAATCGGAATTGATCTTTACTGGGACAAGGCCTATGTACAAGAGCAAAAGCACGCTTTTAAAGTTCAGATCGAATGGGCGAAGGAATTGGGCTGGCCGATCGTCATTCACGCGCGGGATTCTTTCGAAGAGATCTTTGAAGTACTGGACGAAACCTATGACGAACGTCTTTCCGGAATTTTCCATTGTTTCACAGGCGGAGAAAAAGAAATTCAGAAAGTTCTTGGCTACGAGAATTTCATGCTCGGAATTGGAGGCGTTGTGACCTATAAAAAATCTGAATTGCCAGAAGTGCTTCCTTTAATTCCATTAAACAAACTGGTTTTAGAAACAGACGCACCTTATCTTCCTCCGGTTCCGTTCAGGGGAAAAAGAAATGAAAGCGCATATGTGCTTCACACAGCTGAAAAAGTTGCGGAAATACTTGGTTTGCCACTAGCTGAATTAGGAAAAGTAACTACTGCAAACGCTCGTAGGATTTTCGTGCTATAAGTCATTTCAAAGGTCCAACTTTGCAGGAAAAACTGAAATTGGCGATGTTGGCTTTTGTCTCTTCCTGTTTATAGCTGATATTGTCATTCATATTGGTGCTGTTGAATTTCCAATTGGCGATCGGATCATCCAAATATTCATCATCATCAACTAAGTAGACGTAGACCTCATCGTCCTCGGAGATCATGAACTTAAAGATGCGCGGTTTCAACCCAAAATTAATGGAATAGCTACTCCCCTTTTCTATACTGTTGATCATCTTGTCACCGAGCCAAATGCTCCATTGCAAATCAGGTTTGTCAATCATGTAAATATTTGCATCCCAAACCTGGCCTTTGGAATCGTGATCATTAACCACCACCGAATCCAGTTGAATTTCGCAAACACGGGTTTTGGGTTTCACAAAGTTGATCTTCTCCGATCTGTGTTTTCCCGAAGCAACATTGTTAAATCCGTCTTTACCATAGAATTGAAAGAAGAAATTAATATCCTGGACAGCAGCATTTAGTTTTAGCGCGGCATAAGGGACAAACCAATTGAAATTTATCTTTCCAGTTCTAACCTCTGCCTTGCTCGGTTTCAATTTTAGTTTCATTGTGACTTTATCTTCAGGAAAAAGAACGGAATAACCCATTGCCGGTTTTATAGAAAATGTGTCTTTGTCTTGCGGCGTGATGGTTAAATAGAACGCGTTATTGAAAAAAGCACGCATCATTAAACTGTCGTTGCCGTAACTGGTTTTGAATGATTGAATATCGCATTTTCCTGAAACCCTGAATCCTTTGGAACCATTGTTCACAAAGTCCTTTTCAATTAAAACATTTTCAAATGAAACTTCCGGTTTTTGGGAATGTCCAAAAAACGAAAAGAGGAGAAAAAATAAACTTAGGGAGAAATAAGGCATATGTATGAAGAGAATGATATAACCAAATTATAAAAATTATACCTTCTTTAAACAATTGAAACTTGATTTTATGTATCCAGGATCTAGTACCCGAAATCAATTAAGTCGGTCGAATTACTGCCTTCTCTTTCTCCAATTCAACATCGGTCAATTTGCTCTTTGAAACAAACTTCCCCTCAGCAAATTCAACAATGAGCAAATCATAACCGCCATAAAGTGTACTGACTCCTTCGTTTTTAAACGGAAGGGCAATTTTTAAGATTCCCGTAAATTCCTTGCCGTTCACGTACAATAGGTGCGTTTCCAGGTTGTTTAAGAATTTAGCGTATTCTAAGAATACCTCATCGGTGGCACTTGTTTTTCTGTCCGCCACATAATAATGTACGATCTTAACCGTGTTCTTGTTGTCGATTTTCTTTGGAAGCGACTTCGTTTCAAGCATCAATTTCTTTTTTTCGGTTACAATGTTCTCCGAACAAATGCTGAAATAGGTTTTCCCGACTTTCTCTTCTTTACATTCTGTTTGTGCAATTAAGGAGTGGGAAAATAAAATGAAGCCGAAAAGGATAAATCTGATGTTCATGAAGGTAATTTTAGTTGTTCTAATTTAACGATAAGCGGGAAATAACTACTTAATTCCCGTAAAGTATATCTTTGTTGCAAATATCGTGCGAGATGGATCAACAGGCAAAAGTTTTAGTGATTTACACAGGTGGAACAATCGGAATGGTGAATGATCCGGCTACCGGTGCTTTAACCGCTTTTGACTTTGGCGACGTTTACAAGCATATTCCCGAACTGAGCAGGTTAAATGTAGTCCTGACAACTTCGGCTTTTGAACATCCTATCGATTCATCGGAAATGAATCCCGAGGTTTGGAAACACATTGCACTTCAGATCGAATTGTGCTATGACGAATACGATGGTTTTGTTGTTCTTCACGGATCGGATACAATGGCATTTACCGCCTCTGCTTTGAGTTTCATGTTGCAGGGTTTGAAAAAACCTATTATTCTAACAGGTTCTCAACTGCCTATCGGAACCATCAGAACCGACGGAAAAGAAAACCTGATTACTGCTGTTGAAATTGCCGCTGCACGTAAAGAAAATGGTGAAGCCGTGGTTCAGGAAGTCGCCATTTATTTCGAATATTCGCTATACAGGGGAAACAGGACTACAAAGGTTTCAGCATTCTCTTTTGAAGCTTTCCGTTCACCGAATCTACCTCCTTTGGCCATTGCCGGGGTAAATATCAACTATGCCGAAAATTTGAGTAAAGGTTTAGGTGAATTGCGTGTTTTTACGGCATTCGATCCGAATGTTCTTTTGTTAAAGATTTTTCCTGGAATGAACTGGAATTTACTGGCGAATGCCATTACGGCTTCCAACGTAAAAGGAATTGTGCTTGAAACCTATGGTTCAGGAAATGCGGCTTCGGATAAAGTGTTCCAGGAAACAATTGAAAAATATCTTCTTGAGGGCGGAACTGTATTGAATATCACGCAATGCAGCACAGGAAGTGTGGAACAGGGGAAATATGAAACGTCATCGTTCTTCCATAAAACCGGAGTTATTTCAGGAAAGGATTTAACCAGCGAAGCAGCCATTACAAAAATGATGTATGCATTCGGGGTTTCAAACGGAAACCGGGAGGAAGTAAGAAGAATCCTTCATACGAATGTGGCCGGCGAAATGACGGTTTAGTTTCTACAAAAGAAGTGTACGACCATAGCACACTGAGTCTGTCGAAGTGTTGCGTTTTTATTCAAAGGAAATCTTTGTTTGAATGTAGATCAATCTTCAGCCGAAATCACTTCCACGAGCGCATCCCAAAATTCTTTTGTAGACAGCACACATCCTTGAGTGATCAGTTTATGAACTTCCAGTTCTCTTTCCTTGTGAAAAGCATGTTTACTGGTAAAGAATTCCAGTTCTGAAATGTGTTTTGTCAACGCTTCATGAATTCCTTCAGGAGTTGAGAGGTCAAGAGAACTTCCTTCCGTGCGCTGAATAGTGATCAGGCTTTGGTCCTTTTCGCCTACATGGAAAACAAGGCACATATCAGTTGAACGATGCTCCAGGTATTCCACCTTCTCGTAAACGGTTTCCAGCACTTTATCAGAAAACAATTCTACCAGGGCAACCGCTTTTTCAGGATCTGTTTCGTTGAGTGTTTTCCAGTCATCTCCGGCCACCCCGTTAAGAATCAAAAATGCCTTCAGATCACCTTCAAGATGTTCCAATTCTTCGTTTGACAGTATGCGGTATTTCATGCTGCAAAGTTAACAAAAGGCACTTCGACTCCACTCAGTGACCTTTTGTTTTTTGACCTGAAACCGCAGTCGAAGTGCCTTCTGATCTTTATACAAAGATTGTTGGAGTATTGCCTTAAAAAAACGTGTATTCAAAATTCAGACACGATTTTTCGTCTATATACTGCACTTTCTCAACCAGGTCGTTTTCCCCGAAAACACAGTCGTAACCGTATTTTACCTTGTCGTTTCTATAGTACCCTTTCCACGAAATTCTGTTTCCATGTTCGTCTGTTGTACTTGAATATTTGTACTGTCGTTTACCACGATTATTGAAATGCTCGGATATAGTTGTTCTCTGGTTGTATGTTGCATGAAAGATCAAAATCTTCTCATTATAGTATTGTTTTGAATCAGTTAGAACAGAGTCTTTCGAGAACGTGTTTTCGACCAGATACACCTTGCCTTCGTTAATGGTTCTGTAGTATTCTATATATGAGCCATCATTATTTCTGGCATTGTAAGAACAACTTGAGATCTCAGTCACATTTTTCGGCAAAACCTCGCCTTTATCATCACAACTGAATGTCCAGTTTCTCTTTAGTTTTCCATTTATGAAATACTGCGCTTTGGTAGGTTTTTTAAGAAGATCATCATACGCTGTTACATACTTGAAAACTTTTTGCTTTCTGCCGTAGCTGATATGTTCTACCAGGCTTGTTTCGTGATCCTTATAATAAACATAATTGTATTCACTTTGGAGTTTTCCGTTTCTGTGTTTGGTAATATGTACTATTCTACCCTGATCGTCATAATCCGCATGTGTTTTCAGGGTTTCTCTTTTATGCTTACGCACAACATCCGTTAGCAACTTTCCGTTATACGATAACTCAGTTGTTGCATATTCATTGACATCCTTAATGGGTAGTCCATCTGCATTGTAACTGCTCTCGGAAACCACTTTTTCTTTTCCGTTACTTTTTGTTTTAACCGTTTTAACTGTATTTACATGATTCTCCCGAATCAATTCGTCGCGTTTTCTTACATCCTGATAATAATCGTAGGGCATAGAATTACTGATGATGAACTCAGGTCCCCACATGAGATAATTCAATGTTTGAGATGAGTTGTATTGAGCAAAAGTTAAGAATGGCAACATTGCCAGAATTGATAAAATGGTTTTCATAAGCAAAATTAAGGTCGAGCACTTAACGCTAAGCAGCAATAAAGTTACAAAAGTTAGTAGTTATGAAAACAGGTAAAACCTTAACTTTACGTCGATGCAGAAAAAAGGAATAGCCATATTGGGCTCAACAGGTTCAATTGGAACGCAAGCTTTGGAAGTCATAGAATCGTACCCTGATCTTTTTGATCTGCAGGTGATCACTGCTCAATCGAATGCAGATCTGTTGATCCAACAAGCATTGAAATTTCAACCGAATGCCGTTGTTATAGGCGATGAAAGCAAATACCAATTGGTAAAAGAAGCGTTGTTCGATGAGGGAATTCAAGTTTATGCCGGAGCCGATTCACTTTGCCAGGTAGTGGAGTTTAACCAGGTCAATGTGGTTCTTACTGCACTTGTTGGATACGCCGGGTTAAAACCTACACTTGCAGCAATTGAAGCTGGAAAAGATATTGCGCTTGCCAATAAGGAAACACTTGTTGTTGCCGGAGCTTTGGTAACCGAACGCGCAAAAGCGAAAGGAGTGAATATTTATCCCGTAGATTCTGAGCATTCTGCTATTTTCCAATGTTTGGTGGGTGAATTCCATAATCCTATTGAGAAAATTTATCTTACCGCTTCAGGCGGACCTTTTCGTGGATTTACGGCAGAACAACTCCAGGATGTAACAAAAGCCCAGGCATTGAAACATCCGAACTGGAGTATGGGCGCCAAGATCACCATTGATTCTGCAACCATGATGAACAAAGGTTTGGAAGTAATCGAAGCCAAGTGGTTGTTCAACCTGAAGGAAGAACAAATTGATGTTATCGTTCATCCGCAATCTATCGTTCATTCGCTTGTTCAGTTTACCGATGGAAGTATGAAAGCACAGATGGGATTACCTGACATGAAACTTCCGATTCAATTTGCATTGACTTATCCGCATCGACTGCCAACTGATTTCCCGCGATTCAATTTCATGGATTATCCGCAACTGACTTTCGAGAAGCCTGATTTGAATGTTTTCAAAAACCTCGGATTGGCATATGAGGCAATGAAACTCGGCGGAACGGCAGCATGTGCTTTAAATGCAGCAAATGAAGTAGCGGTTCAATTGTTTTTGGATGAAAAAATTCGCTTTGCCGACATTGCGGATATTAACGAAAACGTTTTGCGCAATACGGAAGTCATTCTTCAGCCAACATTAGAAGATTACATTCAGACGGATACGTTGGCACGAAAATTAGCATCCCAACACTCAATAATATAACTATGAAGATTTTTAAAATCCTGGGGGTAGCACTTGCGATTTCAACTTCCGTAAATACTATCGGGCAAATACAGTTCAAAGAAGATGTGCCTTTTCAAGCTGTCCTTGATCAGGCAAAAGCTGAGAACAAACTTGTTTTTATGGATTGCTACACTACCTGGTGCGGGCCATGCAAATGGTTGGTGAAAAATGTATTCGCAGACCAAAAAATTGCCGAAGCCTACAATAAGCAATTTGTCAACTTCAAATCCGATATGGAAAAAGGTGAAGGATTGGAAATTGCAAAGCGTTACAACATTCAGATGTACCCGACTTTGTTATGGCTGGATGGTAACGGTGAGATTGCCTTCATTGTTGTTGGAACCAACACCGTTGAAGCATTCCTGGAATTTGCCGAGAACCTGAAAGATGACGAAAATACGTTTCCGAGCATGGTCAAGAAGTTCGAAAGCGGTAATCGTGATCCCGAATTCCTGAAGAAAATTGCATCAACAGCTGCTATCGGGAACTATGATAACTCGGAAGTATACATTGAGGAGTATCTGAACATCCTTCCAAAGGAAGAATGGACGAAGGAAGAAAATATTGGATTAGTTTATACCGCAACTAAATCCTTTGATTCGAAAACAACAAAATACATCCTGGAAAACCCTTCAAAATTTGACCATGAACTTGTTGAATCTATAAAATCACAATGTATCGATAATGAACTGCGCAAAGTTTTGGCATCAAAATCGGAAGCAAAGTTGACCGAATTACTTGCAACAATAGATAAATATTGTCCGGACAGAACAGAATATAAACAGCGCGTTGAACTTTATTTTTATAAAGCTACAGGCAATAAATCCAAATTGAACGCACTTGCTTCAACCTATCTGAAAACATCAACAGATGCGGAATTGCTGAATGAATACGCATGGGATCGGTTCGAAAACGAAACAGATCCTGCTTTATTAAAAGAAGCCATTGTTTGGGCTGAAAAGTCGGTGAAGTTGGATAAGCAGTATTACAATACGGATACACTTGGTCAGCTTTACCAAAAGGTGGGAAACATGAAAAAAGCCGAGAAATGGTTAGCGGTTTCCAAAAAACTAGAACCAAAGGAATAGAATTACCAACACAAGGTAACGAAGAAATTTTCCCAGCGTCATGAAGATGAATGTTGGGATTTTTTTTGTTTTATAAATTCCCAGTGCCACCATCAGCGGATCGCCGATAAGCGGAAGCCAGGAAAGTAAAGCGGAATATGACCCGTATCTCAGAACAAAAGCTTCAGCTTTAGGAGTTGTTTTCTTCATCCACTTGTTCCTTGCGAATTGTCCGAGAAAATAATTTGTTGCTCCACCGAGACTGTTCCCAATTGTAGCGACCATCAATACAAGAAACGGGTTTTGCTGTTGAGACAGGCAATAGATTACCGTGGCTTCGGAAGGAAAAGGAATTATGGTTGATGACAAGAAACTACTTGCAAAACACGTCAGTAAACTCCAATAATCCATTGACCAAAGTTAGAAAAAGTTCACCTTCCCGAAACTTCGGGACTCAGTGTCCTTCACAAGTTTATCGAGCGGAGTAGAGATAAAACAAAAAGCCCCGACTCAATAAAGAATCGGGGCTTTCCTATAAGCTTAAAAGCTAATTATTTTTTAACGATACGGTTTGTAATAGACTTACCTTCGATAGTCAAAGTGTAGTTATACATTCCAGCACCGAAAGAAGAACCGTCGATAGCGATTACTTGCTCACCAGCGTTCATAGTTTCAGGTGCAGCAGTGTAAACAACACGTCCAGCCAAATCAGTTACAACCAAAGAAACCTCAGCAGTATTTTTCAAGTTGAAAGATACGTTAGTTTCATTGTTGAACGGGTTTGGAGAAGCAAGAACGTTTGTAGCAACGTCAGCGATCTCAGCAGCAGACAAAGTAGGATCAAAGTTCAAACGTACCATTGGAACGTCATTTGTAAAGAACTTGATTGATTGGTCTGCAGTACTCCAATCGTTTCCATCAAGGAAGAATGAAGTTTGATCAGGAGCAAAACCACCGTTTGCAATTCTTAAACCTGTATCATAAGAACCAGCCATTACAAGGTAAGTTTTGTTTGCTTCCAAAGTAACAACATCATTCAACAAGAACGTCAAGTTTGAATTGTTCATGCTTCCTGATGGTACCTCGATCGGATCAGAACCTCCCATATATACCATTGGGTTAACAGTAGCATCATAAATTGTTACGTAAACCTCAATATTTGCAGGCGATCCGTTAGCAACACGTACGTTAACACCTCTTACTTCCTGCTCATTCCAGATATCATACAAGTTACCAACTTCAAATCCAGCTGTAGCTGTAGCGTATCCATTTGGCGTGTTGTTATCACGAGCGTAGATATAATCACCTACAGTGAAAGTGAAATCTGTGATACCGTTGTTTGTAGGTACATCATCAGTTTCTGTCATGTTCAATGAACGATCAACAGCATAAGTTCCATTTCCTGCAGGAGTGAACAAAGTTGAAAGCACCAAACTATCAGAAGCCAAAGAGTTAATTGTAGATGCAGGGCTGCTTCCTGTGAAAGCTCCTGTGTTCACGTTTACTCCAAGGCTAACATTTGTCAAAGGTGAATCACCGATGTTGTTAACTTTAGCAGTAAATTCGATTGGCGCGATTTGCGTGTTTGGAATTTGGTAGTAGTTCAAACCAACAGATCCCCAGTAAGTTTCTTCAACTTCCAAATCGTAATCTGCAGCTTCTGTTACCGCTACATCATCAATGTTCCATCCATAAGTAATCCAAACGTTAGGGTTTGTTGCCTCCGCAGGGAAACGAGTTGTCCAACGGAAACGCACCCAAAGTTGAGTTGATCCTCCAGGAATAAAAGTCGCCAAGCTAATGTTCACTGCATCCGGATTCGAGTAAGGAGCACCACCTGATTGAGAAAGAACTTCTTTATCAGAGTTATTTCCTACAGTAATAAAGTTCGTTCCGTCAACAGAAATCTGGAATTCCTGTAAGTCATTGAACAAAGCTCCGTTTTGCAAGAATGACAAAGACAGGTTTGTAGTTGAAATTGCTATTGGAGCCGCAGTTGTTAACGTGTAAACAACATCCAGTGCCTGAGTTCCAGGAGTTAATGTTGGGTTACCGTTTCCTAGCTCTGCAAAGTTTCCATCGGAAGTTGAGTTGATAATACCTTGTGTAGTATTGTTCGCCCAACCTTCTTTGGTTGCATTGATGTTCCATCCGAAGTTACCTCCTGATTGACCATCATTATCAATTGTCCAATCAGACACGTTAGTAAAATCGCTTCCCCAAACAAGTGCACCTAGTGCCTTTGGGGTTTCTGTTGAAGGCTTAGTAGCCACAACCTCACCTGTTTGTAAAACCGGCATTTTCTTTGACGCATTAACTGTTGCTTTTTGCGCATAGAAAGTACCTGCCAAACACAAACATGATAAAAGGGTAATGTGTTTTTTCATAGTTACTTTTAAATTTTGAATTGCTAAAATAAAATCTACATCTTCTTAATGCAAATTTATTGAGTGAAATAGGTAATTTTTCTTATAAGCTGTTAATTATCTACGTCTTTTAAGAAGGGCAACTTTATCCTTGTTTCTCTTAATTCACCTGCATAAAGTAGCGTATGCCCAACAGATTCCGAATTGTTTGAATGGTTGGAAATTATTTCTCCCAAAGGTGTAATAACTAGCGAAGAACCGTTGTAGTTCAGTTCGTTAGCATCTGTTCCTACTCTGTTTACACCAACCACGTAGCACTGATTCTCAACGGCGCGGGCCAGCAGTAAGGCCGACCAATGCTTCACTCTGCGTTCCGGCCAATTGGCAACATACAAAAGCAAATCGTATTCAGGTTTTCCTTCAATCTCCCTGTTTCTGCAGTTTTCAGGGAAACGCAGGTCGTAACAAACCTGTAAATTGATGTTCCAGCCTTTATACTCAACAATGGTTTTATTCTTTCCGGCTGAAAAGAAATTGTCTTCGCCCGCCAACCCGAAAAGGTGGCGTTTATCATAAACGGCGAACTCACCGCTCGGTTTCATAAAGATTCCGCGGTTAAAGAAATTCCCGCTCTCTTCGATTATCAAGGAAGTATAAACCGCTGCTTGTTTTTCAGAAGCCAATTTTTGCAGCCAGGCTATACTTTTTCCATCCATCTTTTCTGCAAGTGAAGCAGAATTCATGGTAAATCCGGTTTGGAACATTTCCGGAAGAACGATCAGGTCTACACCCGTCAAATTTTTAAGCAAGCGCTCATAATTCGCAAAATTCACATCTTTATCCTCCCAAACCTGGTTGGCCTGAACCGTTGCAACTTTTAGATCCTGCATAACAATTCTGCTGCTTTAGTTAATGTTTCATCTGTTTTTGCAAAACAAAAACGTACTGTAAGATAGTCCCGTTGATCATCAAAAAAAGGTGATAAAGGAATGGCTGCAACCCCAATATCTTTCACCAGCCATTCGCAAAACTGTACGTCGGAAAGTCCGGAAATATTATCAAAACGCGCAGTTTGGAAATAAGTGCCTTCACAAGGCAACAGTTCAAATTTGCTGTCTTTCATCAGTTTCCTGAACAAATCCCTTTTTTCCTTATAAAATAAACCAAGTGTTGAAACGTCAACTTCTTTAATGTATTCAGCAAGCGTTTTTTGTGCCACACTGTTTACGGAGAACACCAGGTACTGATGCACTTTTTTGATCTCTCTCATAATTAATTCGGGAGCAATCATATATCCGGTTTTCCATCCCGTAATATGAAAGGTCTTTCCGAATGAGGAAACAATTACGGACCGTGAACGAAGGATCTCGTGGTCATGTGCGGAACGATGCGGTTCATCGAAATTGATAAACTCATATACCTCATCCGAGATAAGAATGAGGTTTGCATGATCGTCCATTACCCGCACCAATTCATCGAAATCAGTTTGGTTCAACATCTTCCCGCTTGGATTGTGCGGGTTATTTATGATGAGTACGCGCGTTTTATTGTTTATTGTTTCGCGGACTTCATGCCAATCAATGGTGAAATCCGGACGCATTGCCAGGTGGATACTTTTTCCTCCGGCCAGAGTTACGGCAGGATCATAACAATCATAAGCAGGATCGATGATCACAACCTCCTCTCCCGGATGAACAAGGGCTTGAATAGCTGTATAAATCCCTTGGGTTGCACCAGCGGTTACTAGCATTTCAGTACCCGGATCAACTTTTCTTTTATATACCTTCTCAACCAATTCTGCAATTCCGTCCAGCAACACTGGCAATCCTGCCATAGGTGCATATTGATGGACCGGTTCCTTACTGTTTCGTTCCAACAACTGTGTCAACTTCTCATCTACCGGGAAATTGGGAAATCCCTGCGAAAGATTGATCGCATTATGATCCATTGCCATTTTTGACATGGTAGAAAATATCGTTGTGCCTACTTTCGGTAATTTCGTTTGCATCTTATAGTCTTAGTATAACAAAGCTAAGCATTCGGAGAGTTTAAAGAGTTCAAAAAGTTGAAAACTTGAACCCTATGAGCTTTTGAACCTGTTGAACCATTATCTTTGAACCATGAAGAAATCGTTTATTACACTAGGCTTCGTGTTTTTACTTTTTTCCTGTTCTGAAGCGGAAGATAAATTATGTGACTGCATAAAAGTAGGAGATGAATTGAATGAGAAAACCCATGACATTCTGCAAGGTGAACCGACGGAAAAATCCGTGAAGGAATTGAAAGCACTCCGTAGCAAAAAAGACAAAGTTTGTAAGGATTTCAAGGATATGAGCGGAAAGGAATTGATGCGTCGCAAGGAAACCTGTGAGAAGAAATAAAACGGATGCTTTTTTTCGTTAAAAATCCAATTAACCAATCGTTTTTATTCATCATTTCTACTTAACAATTTCGTATATTTGCACCCTAATTTTAGAGGAAAAACATGAGTTTATTTTCATCCCGTCACATTGGACCTAACGCTGCAGAAAAATCAGAAATGCTTGCTGCTATTGGCGTTAAGTCAATTCAAGAATTAATCGACAAAACAATTCCTTCTCATATTCGACTTGCCGGAGAGCTTAAGATCGATGCTGCATTGACAGAACAAGAATATCTACAACATATTACAGCACTTGGAAAACAGAACAAAGTTCTCAAGTCATTTATCGGTTTAGGATACAACGAAACGATCGTTCCTTCCGTGATCTTGCGTAACGTTTTGGAGAATCCGGGATGGTATACAGCTTATACTCCTTATCAGGCTGAAATTTCTCAGGGTCGTTTGGAGGCTTTGCTGAATTTCCAGACTATGGTGTTGGAACTGACAGGAATGGAGATTGCAAATGCTTCGTTGCTGGATGAGGGAACAGCGGCTTCAGAAGCCATGATCATGTTCTGGAATGCACGTTCACGCCAGGAGGTTAAAGACGGGATCAATAAGTTCTTCATCTCTAAAAATGCTTTCCCTCAAACCAAAGAGATCGTCCTGGGAAGAGCGTTGAACTTAGGAATCGAATTGGTTGAAGGTGATGAAACTGCTTTCACAAACGACGGAACGTATTTTGGTGCTATCGTTCAGTACCCGGATGCAAACGGACATATTATTGACCTGGGTGGATTTATCTCAAGAAACGAAGGATTGAGAGTTGCTGTTGCAGCTGATATTCTTTCATTGGTACTTTTGAAATCACCGGGTTCTCTTGGAGCTGATGTGGTTTTCGGTTCTTCACAACGTTTTGGAGTTCCTATGGGTTACGGTGGACCTCACGCTGCATTCTTCGCTGCAAAAGACGAGTACAAACGTACTATGCCGGGACGTATCATCGGGGTTTCCAAAGATGCCGATGACAACCTTGCGCTTCGTATGGCTTTGCAAACACGCGAGCAGCATATTAAACGCGATAAAGCAACTTCAAATATTTGTACAGCTCAGGCATTGCTGGCAGTTATGGCGTCAATGTACGCCGTGTACCATGGTCCGGCAGGAATGAAAGCGATCGCTGAACACGTAAACGGTTTGGCAACTGCAACTGCTGAAGGATTGAAAGCAGGAGGAATCAATGTTGTTTCAGATTCATTCTTTGACACCATCTGGGTAAGCGGAGTAGATACAGGTAAGATCAAAGCTACTGCAGAAGAACATCAGATGAACTTCCGCATTATCAATGGTAGCGAACTAACAATCAGCTTCGGTGAACCACATACTTCAGATGATGTTACAACCATCCTGAACATTTTCGGTGTTACTGATCCACTAAGCGGACTAAAAACTTCAATTTCAGACGCGAACTTAAGAACTGATGCTGTTTTCACACATGCAACATTCAACAGTCATCATTCCGAATCAAAAATGATGCGTTACCTGAAGCGTTTGGAAAACAAAGACCTTTCATTGGTACATTCCATGATTCCTCTTGGATCTTGTACGATGAAACTGAACGCCGCTTCGGAATTGATTCCAATCACGAATCCTCAGTTTGCTAACATGCACCCGTTTGCTCCGGTTGAGCAAGCCGCAGGTTATCATGCAATGTTCCGCCAGTTGGAAAAAGATCTTTGCGAATCAACAGGATTTGCTGCGATGAGTTTACAACCGAATTCGGGAGCACAAGGTGAATATGCTGGATTGATGGTGATCAAGGCTTACCACGAAAGCCGTGGCGACAAACAACGTACAAAAATGATTATTCCTTCTTCTGCACACGGAACGAACCCGGCTTCTGCAGTTATGGCAGGAATGGAAGTAGTTGTAACAGGTTGTGACGAAAACGGAAATATCAATATCGACGAATTAAGAACTGTTGCCAACCAGATCGGAAACGAATTGGCAGGTTTGATGGTAACTTATCCTTCTACTCACGGAGTTTACGAAGAAGGAATTCGCGAGATCACTTCCATCATTCACGAGAACGGTGGACAAGTATACATGGACGGTGCAAACATGAATGCCCAGGTTGGATTAACAAATCCGGGGAACATTGGAGCAGATGTTTGTCACCTGAACTTACACAAAACATTCGCTATTCCTCACGGTGGTGGTGGACCTGGAATGGGACCAATCGGAGTGGCTGCTCACTTAGCGCCGTTCTTGCCTAGTAACCCGGTGGTAGCCGCAGGAGGTTCAACTCCTATCCACGCAGTTTCAGCTGCGCCATACGGAAGTGCGTTGATCCTGTTGATCTCTTACGGGTACATCAAAATGTTAGGAGCAGAAGGATTGCGTCAGTCAACTGAAGCGGCGATCCTGAATGCGAACTACATTGCAGCCAAATTGAAAGGTCATTACGATGTACTTTACTCAGGAGTTAACGGAACAGTTGCTCATGAGATGATTTTGGATTGTCGTGATTTCAAGAAAACGGCAGACGTTGAAGTAGCTGATATGGCGAAGCGTTTGATCGATTTCGGATTCCACGCACCAACAGTATCTTTCCCGGTTGCCGGAACGTTGATGGTTGAGCCAACAGAATCAGAAGACAAAGAAGAACTGGACCGTTTCATTGAAGCGATGATCAAGATCCGCAAGGAGATTGCAGACATCGAAAACGGAAAAGCAGATAAAGAAAATAACTTGTTGAAGAACGCTCCGCACACCGCAGACTGTATCATCAACAAAGAATGGAATTACCCTTACACTCCACAGGAAGCCGCTTACCCGGTTGCTTACCTTAAAGAGTGGAAATACTGGGTGCCGGTACGCCGCGTAGACAACGCATTCGGAGACAGAAACTTAGTTTGTTCTTGTCCGAGTGTAGAGAGTTATATGCACGTGGAGGCTTGATCCGAACGTTGACTTCGACTCCGCTGCGCCATTGCTGAAGCTTTAGCGCAAGCATTCAGTCAACAACACATAATATTGAATCCGCTTGGTGAAAACCGGGCGGATTTTTATTTCTAAAATTCTTCGTCATCGTCCTCATCCATAAAATCCAGCTCATCGTCACTTTGTTCGTAGTCGGGTGAAACTCCGGGCGGATTGAACAATCCCCATGAGTCCGTAATGAAGTGTTGCTGATTGAATCCTGCTACCCATTCTACAAACAGCAGGCGAAATTCTTCTATTTGGTCACGAACGATGTGATAGTACTCTATTTCCTTAAAACCGTGCATTGCCAGGCTGTGATACGAGACCATCAGATCACGCGCCGATTTGCGAATGAATGTGGCATTTTCCATTTTTATATCATACAGTTTTGCTGCATGTGCACCGGCCAATTTAACCTGAATGGTCATCGCATCCTCTATAAGCTGATTCTTTAAACTCATTAGAATCTCATCTCCTTCAGGAAATAGCGCGGTTATGGTTTTCAAGGTTTCAAAAATCTCTTGCGATTTCCGGAAGATCAGGGTTTGTGAATATGGTCTCATTTGTTGCTTTTATACTCTCAAAATAGCGAATTTTTGGGACAAGCTTAACTCGCTTTTCTTACCTTTAGCAAACTAATTTCGTTCTTACCAAGAAAATGAAAAATCTACTCGCAACGCTATTCGTACTGATCGCAGGATTGGTAAACGCTCAAAATATCCTTGAATGGAATTCCGAAATCGAAGTTTCTGATGGTGGGATTTATGGAAATACGAGACCAAGAATTGTACTGACGGCGAATGATGTTCCCTTAGTGATATATGGAAACGGGGGAACAAAACAACTCTACGCTTCGCGCTGGAACGGAAGCGGGTTCTCTACTCCTGTTTCTCTGCTTCCGGCAAATATGACAGCTTATGTGCTTTCATGGACAGGTCCGGATGTGGCAGCAAAAGGAGATACGGTAGTAGTTGTTTTTAAAGCCGAACCAATGGATAACGGTAATGTTTACGCGGTTCGTTCAACCGATGGCGGAATTACGTTTTCGGATACTATCCGCGTAGACGATCACAACGCCGGTGTTGCGTGGATGCCTTCCCTTGATATTGATGAAAATGGAAATCCGAGTGTTGTTTACATGGCTCACGATTCGCTTTGGGTTCATCCGAGATATGTTGTTTCACATTCAGCAAATGCCGGTTTAAGCTTTGATCCTTCTATGAATATTGCGATTTCCATTCCGGAAGAAGCATGTGATTGTTGTCCGGCCGAATACCTCATCAACGGCAACCGTGAAGTCATGTTGTTCCGCAATAACGACAACAATGTGCGCGATATTTATGGCGTTTATTCTTCGGATGGTGGTACAACTTATCCTTCAGTTTCACAGATCAATATGCTCGATTGGGTGGTGACTTCGTGTCCGTCCTCAGGTCCGCACGGATTACTGCGCGGTTCAGATCTGATCACTGTTTCCATGAGCAGGTCAAGTGGTAAAAACCGTGTTTATGTTACCATAAATTCTGCTACAACTTCATTGGGGAATCCATCGGAATTTATGCTCCCGGCGCCGGATAATGTGAACGGGAGCCAGAACTATCCACGAATTTCCGGAAACCAGGATACAATTGTTCTTACCTGGCAGGAGAGCAATCCTTCGAACAGTGAAATATTCTCTGCATTCACCACAGTTGGGAATGTTTCGGACTTTACGGCAACAAAGGCAATTGCCAACACTATAACTACAGGCGCACAAACCAACCCCGATGTTGTGTACAGAAACGGCGTTGCACATCTCGTTTTCCAAGATGGACCAACAGGATCTGTGATCTACAAAACGGCAACTGTTGGAACGGTCGGTATTAACGAAACCGAACTTCCGGCTATTTCTGTTTATCCGAATCCATCAACGGGCGAGTTCCATTTTACACATCAAATTGATCATGTTACCGAAGTTATTGACCTCTCAGGAAGAAGCATTGATTTCCAGGTTATTCCTGACGGCGAATTTGGAAGTGTCCAGGTAAATGACTTAAGCGGATCCTATTTTATTGTCGTAGAATTCAACGGACAAAAAGTGACTATTCCGGTTACATTGAAATAATCATTCGTAATAAAAATCCCCGGTCACTGAGGTTACTCGAAGTGCCGGGATTTTTAATTTCTTAAATTCGCACTTGTCTTCCAATAAAGGAAGAGCACAAAACCGAAAAAGTGGAACTGAAAGACATTCTAATCGACAAAAGCAAAATGGGTGCGCGTACGCTGAACCCGTTCAAGGAACTGGTTACAAAAGCACACGACGAACAAACCGAAGAAGCATATAATACACTGTTTCGCAGGTTTCTGAACATGGAAAATTTGTATTTCGTTGCGCCTCCACGTGAAGATTGGGAAAAGTCTGGTCCGTTCATCGGAAATATAAAAGGCGAACCCTGCATTTTTGCATTCACCGATATCGCCATTGCTTTCGATTTTTGCATGAACACTAAGGGTTTTCAGTGGGAAGACGACAAAGCATTCATCATGCATTTACCGATGAATGAATGTATTATGATGTTCCGTCAACTACATAAAAATGGCGTTTTCGGAATCCGTATTAACGAGGGTTCTGCCGGGTTCTTTATTCCACTGAGCCATCTCGACGGAATTCTTGAACACCTGGAAATTAAAGCATAATTCACATGAAACCACATTTACTTATTCTTCACGGAGCTCTTGGTGCGAAAAAGCAATTCGCAGAAATCGCAAAACTGCTTGATGAACATTTTGAAGTTCACACATTGGAATTTGACGGACACGGAACCCTGAGCGATTATCCGGAGGATCTTTCCATTGAGCATTTTGCGAGCCAGACACGCGCAACTTTGAGAGCACTTGGTTGGGAAAAACCCGTAGTTTTCGGTTACAGCATGGGTGGTTATGTGGCATTGAAACTCGAAAGTGAACATACCGGAACATTTTCATCCATTCTTACGCTTGGAACAAAGTTCAACTGGACGCCGGAATCTGCTGAGCAGGAAGCACGAATGCTGAACCCGGAGAAAATTGAAGAGAAAATTCCCGCATTCGGTGTATATCTAGCATCACTTCACGGTAATCCTGAATGGAAAATCCTGATGGGAAAAACTGCTCAAATGATGGTGAAAATGGGCAATCATCCTCCAATTACAGAAGAAGTTCTTTCAAAAGTTTCTCCAAACGTAGTTTGCCTGCGAGGAAGTAAAGATGTTATGGTAAACGAGGAAGAAACGCGTTGGGCAGTGAATGCACTTCCAAACGCACAATTCGAAGAAAAGGCCGAGTGGCAGCATCCCATAGACAAAGTTCCGGCAAACGAATTGGTTCAGGTGATCGTGGAAAAGTTGGGGTAGTTTTTTCCAACCTATAGATAATGGTGTCATCTCTTTGTCAAGTACGTTTTATGAAAACCATCATCTTCCTTTTCACCATTTCGTCCCCAATTGCGACTAATGTTACATTCGCTCAGAATGCAATCGGCATTTCCTATTCCACGCGGATTTTTCCTTTTCAGCATTATAAAAACACCAACAACGATTATGTCCTTGGAGGTGATGTTGAGGTTTCTGACGCAGTAGAAAATGTTATCCAGTTAAACTACCAGTTTCATCCTGGGAAAGGTGGAAACCGGGTTGTTCAGATAGGGCTCAATTACTATTTTGCCGATCTCAGGTTTCAACAACAGTTTTCTCGCAGATCTGAAACGTGGTATTCCGCTGACCCAAGTGCTTACCCTAAAACAACCAGCAATTACACGCAGTCTGGTAATTACAAATACGTGTTTTTTGGACCGCGTTTTTCCTTGTTAAAAACACGCGATTTGAGCAATCATTTTTTCCTGAAAACGGGCTTTTCTATGTCCTTGAACTTTTTGGCATTTGAAAATGGTTACAACGAAGAGGAAACAATTGTCACAACCACAGTAAATCCAAGTCAACAGGGGCTAGACACCACCACAACTTACACGAAAACTCGTAGTGTTCCGGATCCGGAAATGCCGCTACTGAATTACAAAATAGAATTCCCGGTTTATCTGCAATACAACTTTAACAAAAGCGCATTGAGTTTAGGTTTCTCAGCCGGTATTTCCACTCAAAGCAGAGTTATAGTAAATGATGTTGGCCTCAACCTCTTTATAAGCCCGACGGTTTCGTATACCTGGTTTCTTCAGAAAAAACCCTAATCTAAACTTCCACCGTCCTGGATAACTTCTATCGTTTGAGAAGGAACGTCGTTGTCGAGAGCGCTTAAGTTGACAGTGAAAAATTCAGGATATCGCGCTGAATACCTCACCGCAATTGGATTTCCGATGTGTGCATTATGGAATTGGAAATCCGTTACAAAACAATATTGCTCAATTTCTTCCTCTGCACCTTTTGGTGTGAAACCGATCAGGATACGATGCGATGCCGGTCCGGAAACCTCGTTACTGTCGTTTACCGGTGTCAAACGTTCCACTTCTTTTATAGATGCCCAGGTGTCAATTCCTTTCGTTTCCAGTTCGTGCTTCACTTCCCAGTTGTAATAGAAGCTCAACCCGAAAGACAAAATAATCGGAATGAAAAAGATAATAACGATGTGGAGTTTTGGTTTACGATGGTAGTCTGAAGACATACATGTCAGCCAGAAGGTGCTGAAAGAATCAAATACTTCTATGGTCTGTAAAAACGGAACTGAAATCAAAAGACTCAGTAAAATTCCGAAAGCGATCGGGTTTTTCCCTGTAATGTTGAGCGGAAGAATAAGAAAAGCAAGGCACAATACTGCCGCCAGGATAATAATCCATACAAACCTGTAACGAACGGTGTACGCATCTTGCAAAGCATCACTCGCAAGAAAGTACTGTTCCTGCGCATCTTGTTCCGACATTCCGGCCTGGACCAAACGGCGAACAACACTCTTTTCAGAAAGTCCTTCTTTTACCAGGCGCTTTACATCAATTTCCTGATTTGTTTCCATAGTTTGTAGCTTTAGGTAGTAGTATCTTTAGTTGCTCAATTCCTTTTTCCGGGCTTCAACCAAACAGGAAATGGCTTTTTCCATCATCTGTTTCGAACCTACAAAAAATCCGCAGCGCTGATGTAATTCCGTAGGAATTGTTTCCAAAATGCTTTCGGTTCCATCTGTAGCCAAACCTCCTGCCTGTTCTGCAATAAATGCAAGCGGATTGCATTCATACAACAAACGTAGCTTTCCTTTCGGACTTTGATTGGTACGCGGATAAATATAAATCCCTCCTTTGATCAGGCTTCGGTGAAAATCAGCAACCAACGAACCGATGTATCTTCCTGAATACGGTTTTCCGTCGGCCTGAACCTCCTGGCAAAAACGAACGTAATCTTTTACCCCTTGTTCGCATTCGTGGATATTCCCTTCATTCATTGCATAGATCCTTCCGGTCTCAGGCATTTTCATGTTCGGATGGGAAAGACAGAACTCACCTATTGAAGGGTCGAGTGTAAAACCGTTCACACCATGACCAGTTGTATACACCAGCATTGTTGACGAACCGTAAAGCACGTATCCGGCAGCAATTTGCTCAGTTCCCGGCTGCAGCATATCATCAATAGTTGCTAAGGTTCCTTTCGGAGAAAGGCGCTTATAAATAGAAAAGATCGTTCCTATCGAAACGTTTACATCAATATTTGAAGAACCATCCAACGGGTCGAAAAGCACAACATATTTTCCGTTTCTGGCCTGCTCACTTTCGAATGCAACAAAGTCATCATTCTCTTCAGAAGCAATTCCACAGATCTCACCGCCGGCCTCAAACACTTTAATAAATTGGTTGTCGGCAACAACATCTAATTTTTGCTGTTCTTCACCCTGGATATTCACTTCCCCATGTGCACCAAGAATATGGTCAACCAAGCCCGCTCTGCGCACATCACGAGAAACAATTTTGGATGCTACGGCAATGTCATTAAGGATTCTCGAAAGTTCACCCGAAGCTCCCGGAGATTCTGCCTGGCGATCCATAATAAACTCATTAAGTGTTGTGATATGCGACATGAGAAAAGTTTTGGCAAAGATAGTTTAAGAGAATTGAAAATGGAGAATGCAGAATGGAAAAGAATATGACCTGTTAATTAATAATTCTCACACCCTTTGAGCTTTTCCATTTTAAATTTTCAATTCTCCATTGAAAAATTCTATTTCTTCGATTTCGAAACGTCTTTCAATAACTGGTTGTACTCCTCCAACAAAGAGTAGTATTTGTCTTTCCAGTAGGCAACAGTGTTTTCACCGTAAATAAGCGGATTTTCAGCAAACGAAGAACTGTGGCTCGCAATCTGGGGAATTTCTTCCGAAAAATCGTGGTGCAGAATCTTACCGAACTTAATGATATAGTCGAGCGATAGATCTGCAGTTTCAAATGCGTTGTAAATCCAACGACGACTTTTTCCCATGCGTGTAGCCACTCTTGCAAGCGGAATACCACTACTACGAACTACTTTTTCTACAATTTCACCACGATGTACCATGCAGACAAATTTCTGCACTCACAAGCGCAATATTTTTTACAGTAATTGCCCTGTTTGGTAAAATAATCGTTTTGTCACCATTTTTAGTGCTATCTCATAAGCCAATTATGCAATAGTTAATGACAGTTGCACAGCCATGAAAAGAAAATTTGATTTTGAAAACCGGTTGGTTAACGCTACTAAGGTTTATTTACCTGACTGATTGGATATTTGCCTGAGTAGTTGATTGTGCTCCTCAAGTAAAGAGTAGTATTTGTCCTTCCAGTAATCAACGGAGTTTTCACCGTATGTCAATGGTTTATCACCAACTATAGGTCGGTGTCCGGCAATTTGGGGAATGTCCTGAGAAAAGTCATAATGCAGGATTTTGCCAAACTCAATGACAAGATCTAATGACAGATCGGCAGTCTCGAAAGCGTTGTAAATCCAACGGCGGCTTTTTCCCATTCTGGCTGCAACCCTGGAAAGCGGCATTCCACTACTGCGCACAACTTTCTCTACTATTTCACCTCTATGAATCATGAAACCAAATTTCTGCACCTATAAGCGCATAACGATTCGCATTAATTGCGCATAAATGTGATGGATTTCGGTCTTTCTCAACTGATATCCCGCATTCTTAAATCCTTTAATCCGAATATTCTCTAACTTCGCTCCATGTTTCAAAAATTCCGGTATCACATTCTTATGCATCTCATCATTTTCATGTGGGGATTTACCGGAATATTGGGAAAACTGATCCATTTGCCAACGCTTCCGCTGGTTTGGTACAGGATTCTGATTGCAGGATTAGCAATGCTTGTCGGGCTGTACCTTCTGAAAATGCCTATGCGCATTTACAACCGGAAGCGGCTGTTACAGGTGTTGGGAACGGGAATAATTGTTTCCTTGCATTGGCTCACCTTCTACGAATCCATTAAACTCTCTACAGCTTCATTGGGAATTTTGTGTTTATCAACAGCAACGCTTCATGTAACATGGATTGAACCGCTCGTTTTCAGAAAACGGTTTTCATGGGTTGAGTTTCTCTTCGGATTATTGGTGATCGGCGGAATCTATTTTGTTTCATCTGATTTTGACGCCAAAGAATACAAGGCGCTGGCACTCGGATTGTTCTCTGCACTTTGCGCCGGGCTCTTTTCTGTTTTCAATGCCAAACTGGTAGAAGATGTTCCTGCTCCGGCAATTACCTTCCATGAAATGATCATTGGTTTTGTGGTACTGACAATCGCTTTAGGATTCCGCGGGAACCTGAACGGAAGTTTGTTTGTGATGACCTGGTCGGACTTTGGATGGCTGCTTTTCCTTGGAATCTGCTGCACATCGTTCGCTTTTATTGCAACAATAGAGGTAATGAAAAGATTGGGCGCTTTTACTGTCAGTTTGAGCATTAACCTGGAACCGGTTTACACCATTTTGCTGGCCATTCCAATCTTACATGAGGAAGAATTGCTGAACGGGAATTTCTACGTCGGTTCAGCAATTATCATTGTTGTGGTTGTAGTAAATGCCGTTTATAAAAGTTGGGAACGGAAAAGACTGAAGTTGAAAGAGGAATCTAAACTTCCAGCCCACCTTGAGCAGAAGAGCGATGAAAAGGCGGGTTTATAATAGCCTATACTCCTTTGTACCATACGATATAAACCTTCTCCAGTTATCAACCTGGTGATTATTCATTACACGCGGGAATTTCTGCTGAGATCCGAACTTTCCTTTTTCTTCCATGAAACGATAGAACAATTGAAGTGGCACCACATGTCCAACAGGGTTTTTTAGTGTATCATACTTTCTGCAAGAGTGGTAATCGTCATTCAACTCCGAAATGTGCTTGTCTACCGTTCGCATAATCAATTCAACATCAGCATCGGACTCAACCCCGAAATACCAGTGGTGGCATAGCTCTTTTTCGTCTGCATACATGCAAAACTCCGGAATGGCTATTCCAAGTTCTTTGGTTGTATTCTGAATGGCCACGTTGATATTGTCCAACGAAAGGTGTTCGCCGGTTAAACTTACATATTGTTTGATGCGACCGCTAATGATTATTTCTGCCTGTTCCAGGTCTGTGAACCGAACAAGATCGCCTATCAGGTAACGCCAGAGTCCGGCATTGGTAGATACAACAAGCGCATAGTCCACACCAAGGCTTACCTCTTTCAACGTGAGTGCTTTTGCTCCTGGCTTCACATTTCCTGCTGCATCGAAATTATCGGAGTTGAAGGGAACAAATTCGAAGAATATTCCCGATTTCGTAAGCAGTTGCATTCCTTTTCTTCCAGGATTGGTTTGAAAAGCGATATATCCTTCCGATGCCAGGTAAGTATTCAAAAGTTTCACCTCCTTACCACAAACCTTTTCAAACCTGTCAAGATATGGTTCTATGTAAACTCCACCGAAACAATACAATTCCAGGTTCGGCCAAATATCGTGAATGGTTTCTGCTCCATGTTTGGCGATGATCTTTTCCATCAGCATTACGCACCACGTGGGACTTCCGGCTATCGTGCTGATGTCCCATTCCGGGGCTTTTTCTACCATGCGTTCCAGTTTCTTCTTCCAATCCTTGATCGCTGCAGTAGTGGGATCCGGTTTTGTTAATGGCTGAAGAACAACCGCAGTATGTTTTTTCAGAATTCCTGAAAGATCACCCTCAATTCTGTTTCCAAGCCTTTCGAGTTTGCTTGAGCCTCCGACCACAAGAAACGATTTTTGGTAAAACGCATCCGACAAATCGAACAGCGAAGTGGCCGCAAATTGTTTTCGCGTGTTCTTTTGGAAAGAGCGGATCATTTGCCTTGTTACCGGAATCCGTTTACTAGGTGAGCCTGTGGTTCCGGAAGAAAGCGCGAAATATTTGATTTGTCCGGGCCAGATCACATCCGGTTCACCGTCGATAGCCTTATGGAGCCAGTGCTTATAAATCCCATCATAGTCCGTAATCGGAACTTCTTCCTGGTACGCTTTTACAACGTCGGCGTGTTCAAGGATGCGTTCGAAATAATGGTACTGACCGAATTCTGTGCTGTGCGCGAATTTCAGGAGTTTAGACAACACCTTGACCTGATCAGTAAAAGTAGGTACTTTATGTGATCTTCTTTTCGCTCCCAACTCAGTGGTTTTTTTTACAATTTTTCCGATTACTGCCATAGGGTCACGTTTGCTTAACAAAAATCATAAAAATTCATCGACTTATTGGTTTATTAACGTTGAATTTTTAATATTGAAATACTAAACTATAGTATTGTTCCCATATCAATACGTAACTTTGCGAAAACTATTTAAACCCAGAAACATCTCCTTATGGAAAAGAAAATCATCCTTGTTCCTCATGACTTTACTACCGTGGCTGACAATGCGTTACAACACGCGATCTGTGTAGCTAAAAGTGCAGATGCAGAAATTCACGTTCTTCACATTGTAGGTAAAGAGAAAGAAATTAAAGATGCGGAGGAAAAGGTAAAAGATATTTGTACTGCCAACGGATCAGAAGTGAAATTGATCCCTATGGTCCGTGTTGGGAACATCTTTGATGATATTGGTGATGTTGCTTCGGAACTTCATGCTGAATTGATCTTCATGGGTACACATGGAAAGCATGGATGGCAGGTAATTACAGGAAGTAATGCGTTGAAAGTAATTACACATTCTACGGTTCCTTTTATCGTTGTTCAGGAGCGTGAGATCAAGCCTAGCGGATATGATGATATCGTTGTTCCATTGGATTTGAACAAAGAAACGAAGCAAAAATTGGCTTATGTAGCGAATATCGCAACTTACTTCAAATCAAGAGTTCACATTATTACTCCTGACGAAAGCGATGAATTCCTTCGCCACCAGGTAAAAGCAAATATCCAGTTCGCTATCAAGTTCTTCCACGAAAGAGGAATTGACGTAACAACGAAAGTTGCTCCGAACAGCGGTTTCGATAAAGAGATCGTAAAACATGCTGTTAGTTTGGAAGCGGATTTGATCGCAATCATGAACCTGAACAGAAACAACATGTTGGGTGTGATCACGGCAAACCACGAGCAATATATTTTATCGAACGACGCTCAGGTTCCGGCGCTTATAGTAAACCCTGTTGTAGGGAAATACGGAAGCAGCGTTTTGTTTAGCTAAAAATAGATCTATAATATTGAAAACCCTGGCACTTCGACTCCGCTCAGTGACCAGGGTTTTTTATTTCTAATTGAAATGGCAGGCAATTCCTAGTTTTACATGTGCGAAAAATCCGGCCTGGATCGGTCCGTCTTCAGCTGAAGGTTCATCAAAATTGTAAAACGCATACTTATCCGCTTGTATATAGGTAGACGCATGTAGCCAAAAGTGTGACTGGAACAGTTGATGTCCGTATTTCATTCCAATCTCCGGTCCAACAACGTTCCTGTCAAGACGAAATGAAAACCCAATAAAACTCATGATCAATTGGATTTCAGTATGCACTCCAAAATCGCCCCTAAATCCGATCCAACCGGTAAGGAATTTTTCATTCTTTATTGAGGGAACATCGTAATAATTGTATTTCACATCTTCATCGATAAAGGCAGCATTACAATAAACCTCCAACCCAAAATGCTGGCTCGCCTGATTATAAACATTGAGTCCAAAACTTGGGTTCCAAATCAAATTGTTTTGGGAGGAATTGTAATGCATAAATCCCCCGTTGGCTTCTATATAATTTCGGTTTTGGGCAAGTGATCCGGAAGTTACCAGCATTCCGAAAACAAAGAGAGATGCTATTTTGGTGAGGTTCATTTTGGTTTGTTTTAGAGTTTGTATGTAATCCCGAAACCTAAAACACCAGTTAAAAAGCCACCACCCGTTTTTCTAAGGCTGGGGAAGTTTGTTAAACTCATGAAATACTCGTTATGAAATAAGAATGAAACTTTCTCATTGACCGGAAAAGCCATGGACCACCCTAAGTAAACTCCGGCCCCAAATGGTGTAATTGATTTCTTATCGCGCCCATTAAATTCTATGGTTTCCATTTTTGTATAATGCACATGATTTCCGGAAGTGTCAATTGCACTGGCAGACGTCATATACCATGCATTTCCTTTAACATGTGAGTGGAAATTATATCCCGTCCAACCACCAAAAGTGATTTGTGCATTTACTTTTCTAACAGAGGTTAGTTTTATTCCATACCCAATTGATAAGCGGATTTGATTGAAACGATAATCCGCAATAACACGTGAACCGGAATAGTGTCCGCCATATTCCTTTATGTCTAAATCCGCCAATTGATATTGGTACTGGAGTCCGAATCGCAAGTAAGTTGTTGAATCAATTTTCTCTTCGTAATGGGAGCCTAGCACAATTCCGGGTTTTATGTTGAATTCGGTCTCATAAGCTGAAAAGCCAAAAAAACGCCCAGCGGTCGGACCAGCATAAAAACCCAAATTGTTCTGCGCATAAAGCGTCGAAATCTGAAGGCCGAAAACAAGCAACAAAAATGAAAAGATCTTGGTGAGGTTCATTCCTGACTTTACATGTTTAGATATCAAAAAAACAAAAAGGTTGGAGATAAATTCCGATCACTCCACAACCAAACACTGCGTCCAATTCCACAGCGGACGATTATCTGCTTTAATTTCTATTGAATACATTCCCGGTTTCTTTGGAATGAACTTCTTTAGTTTTTGTTCACCCGGCGCTAATTGAAGCGATTTCGTTTTGATGATCTTGCCGCTTTTGTCTTTAACAGTAACTGTAAAACCAAGTAAGTTTTTCTGGTTGTTCGGCAGCTGAACTTTCAGCGTATTCGGAACATTGAGCAAAATGTCGTATTTGCCTTTGTAGTTCTTTTCGCAACGCACATTGAGCGGATGTTTGCTATACGGATTCAGTTTCGGGGTTTGATCTGTTCGTTGTAAATAGACTTTGTAGAATCCGTTACTTGCGCTGCTAGCTTCTCCTTCCGTATACCAGAATGTAGAAGGTTGATTCGCAAGAATCCCGCCGAGCATATAACCCATAAAGATCTCTTCGTCGCCGGAATATGCCCATTCAAAAAAACCATCGTTCCAACGCGGATCGGAATTCGGTATGAAAGCAGCTCCGGAACCTAAAAGTTGAGGCAATTTGTCCGGAAGAAGGTATTCCAATACAGAACCGTCCGGCGCAAACAACAATTTCGACATCGTAGGAACGAACGGTACATCATCATTCTGCACCAAAACCCCAAGCGAATCATAGAAATTGGAAATTCCACCTATAAGGAAAGTTGTTGTTGTTTTGCTGATTGCATCAAACACGGAAAAGTCAGCACATTCGTACTGGTTATACATCTGACGAAAATCAGGGTATTCCCGCAATTTCATTTCCGGTGTAATTTGTACCGCATTTTGAAAAGGCAGATCCGCATCGTATTGGAAAACACCAGAAAGCGCAACAAGATAATTGGTGTCAGCAACATGTTTCACTTTCACCATGTTGTAATCCCGTTTGTGTAGAAGGGAATCCAAAACAGCTTTTTCCATCATGAAGACATCCTCTTCAACCGAAATGGCAACTCCATCACTAATAGCGGGGTTCGACCAACCACTATTCCATGAAAAGCGGAACATACCATCGGTATATTTCTGAACGAAGGTTGCCATTTCATTCGGATTGTACCTACCTTGGAAATTATGGCCACCAACCAGATAATACCAACCGTTGATATAGTTTAATTGTCCACCTGTCACCGAAAAAAGCTCATTTTCCTCACGTTTGATATCAACAAAACGGAGCTTAGACGATTTGTTTTTTACTTGTCTTATCATGTCAGAAACCTTAAAACAAAGTGCCGAGTTAAAAGTCACGTGCTCCTTCGTTTCTTCATTAATGCCATATCCTCCAACTAATATCAAGGTATCATTCTGCTGATGAAAGCAATGATTTGTCGCTTTCAGTTGATTTGCAATTTCTGCTTTAAAAATAGATACCGGACACTTCCAGACCTCAAGTGATTTCGTATTGATAACAATCAGTTGATTATTATGTCCGGCAGAATCAAAACTTGCGAAAGGTTGCCTTCTATGTAAACCATCCAATCTCCCGCCAATAATAAGAACCTCATCGCCGCTTTTCCCCCATGAGTACGATTGCACACCCGCAAACTCAGAAAGGGTTACGGGTTCTAATTTTATAGTGTATTCAGATAAACTCTGGCTGTTCGCAAAAATTGACAGGGATGAAACAATCAGCGCGAAAAGGAACTTCTTCATTGGTCGGAATTAAGTCAAAATATTGTGTGTTGCCTTTGTTGGCTCAGGAATATTGGTTTGGTCGAACATTTCCAATAGATCAATTTCAATAGTTCTTGCCATGGAAGTAATGGGAACATCGTTCGGACCACCTTCGAAAGGGTTCTCTGACGATTCACCAATCTTCTCCATAGTTGTAAACACCCAACCGGCCAGAGCACTGAACGGAATGGAAAGATAGACCATTCCATCTCCCAATTTCTGGAATTCATTCAACATTCCAAACGGAAGAAGAAGAATGAAGATCTTGATGAACCACAAATTCAAAGTGGCATATTGGCGCGGATAAGGGAAATTCTTAATCCGCTCTGCCGCACCCTGGTGATTATACAATTCCGAGATGGTTGTCATCATTTCCATATGACGGAAGTCTTCTATCAATCCAAGCGACAACAATTTCTTTACTTCTTTAGACTGCAAAGCCTGAATCTGAGTTGCCTTATTGCTTTTGCTCATCACATAACGTAATTCATCAGGTGAAAGGTGCTTCGCCAACTCATCCTCCATCTTTGTTTCATGTTCTGCAACATGGAACCATTTCTTTTTGTATTCCGCATTGTGGACTTTCTTGATCGCTTCCCATTCTTTTGGAACACGAAGTTGGTAACGCAAAGCTGTCATCCACGCAATATGACGATTGATCAATCGCATTTGGATTGCTTTTATTTCCTGCTCGGAATGTGGTGTTTTTGCTGTTTCAACTGAAATGAAATCCTTCACCATGACTCCCCAAACGCGGCTGGTGTTCACAATTCCACCCCAAATTCGTCTTCCTTCCCATAGTCTGTCGTAAGAAGCATTGTTCTTAAAACCAACCATAAACGCGACTGCAGTACCCAAAAGCGCGATGGGAAGCCATGGGACAGCAATCCACTTACACCCGCACAAATCATAAATAACCGTTGGTATCGCAGCTACTATCAAAAGAGCCAAAACGTCTCTTCTTGTCCAAACAATAACTTCCTTAAATGAGTAATTTTTACCTGAATGCATTTTGAGTTTTTGAGTTTTTGCCTTCGACTCCGCCGCGGCGGAAGATGTTAATCTTTGTATTCGTTTCGTTCCAAACGCTCTATCACTTCCTGGAGGTTTTCCGCTTTTTTCGCTTGTCGGCTTGCGATTGCTGTTGGTGTGAAATACTTGTGCATTTTCAGGAAACCAACCTGCATTTCGTCCCACTTCCTGTCTGAATCTATCTTTCCGTGTTCACGCAGTTCCAAACGAAGTCGGTCTGCAATTTCATGGAAATCATCTCTTCCCAGGTAGTCCAGATCGGCATCACAAATGATCTCTTCCAATTTATTCTTCGGTTGATGTGGAATTTGGGTAACGAAGATCAGTTCCTTGATCTGGTCGATATGCTGTTCCGAATAACCGTATTTAGGGAGGATCTCTTCCGCCATACGGGCTCCGATAGGTTCGTTCTTCTCATAATTTTCAACAAACCCTGCGTCGTGGTAAGTTGCTGCAGATTTCAAAAGGAATAAACCTTCATCGGTTACACCTTCCAATAAAGCATAACGTTCTACGGCCCTTACAACATCTTTTGTGTGCGCAATACTGTGATAATGCAATTTTGTTGAAAGTCCTTTTTCCAATACTTTCATGATGTGGCGCTCTGCCTTGTAGTAGTTGATGCTACTGTATAAATGCAGGTTTACAATTTGCTGGAAACGCTCGTTCGGATACAGTCCTTCACCGTTGATGGAAAGTTCGGGTTTGATGCGTTCTACGGTGAACATATCGATCAACCCCTTACTTTTCGAAGGAACTTTTCCTCTGAACGTACACTCGAAATAAGGTTCAATGAGGTTGAAAGTTGCTCCGGAAATAGTGACTCTTCCCGGATCTCCCATCATTTCCATGCGCGATGCCTGGTTCACAGTAGAGCCCCAAATATCATAAGCCAAACGCTCCGAACCAATAACTCCTGCTGTTACTTCTCCGGTGTGAATTCCAAGGCGAAGTTCCCAGTATTCAGTTCCGTTCGCAATGGCGTCCAGTCGAAGTTTTTCCATGTATTCCTGGATCTGGAGTGCCGCAAGAACCGCATCTATAGGATTCGTGTTATTACGCACTGGAACTCCTCCGGCACACATGTATGCGTCACCGATGGTTTTTATTTTCTCAAGGTTATTCCGAACAATAATCTCATCGAATTTCCGGAAATAAACATCCAATTTGTTCACCAGTTCGGTTGGTTTCATGCCTTCGGCAATTTTCGTAAAACCAACGAAATCAGTAAACAATACAGAAACAGTTTTGTAGGCTCTGGCAGAGGCTCTTCCTTTGTTCTTCAACTCCGTAGCTGTAGATTCCGGTATAATGTTGTTCAAGAGTTTTTCCGACTTGTCTTTCTCAATCTGCAACAAGCGTTTTTGCTCTTCAACTTTGTTTTTCTCTTCCTGGATAATTTGATTTTGAGCCTCAATCTGAATATTTTGGGCCCGGATCTCCTTGGTGCGCTCAACAATTTTCATTTCCAACTTCACCTGGTCTCTGCGGGCAAGATCAATTCTTCTGCGAACGAACCATCGGATTAGTAATAGGAGCAATAATCCTAAAGGTATCAAGAACCATAATTTACCCCAGAAAGGAGATTCTATGCTAATGGCCAACCGGGCAGGATTGGTTTCCCACGTTCCGTCATACCTGCGGGCGTAAACTTCAAGCGTATAATTACCGGGAGCAAGACTGTTGAATCGGATCTCCGTTGAATTTCCAAGGAAAACATCGTCCTCATCTGACCCCACCAAACGGTATTTATATTCCAGTAATTCCGGGTTCATCAGGTCGCTTGCCAGGAAATGGATGGTGAAGCTTCGCTGATGATAGGGCAGTTTTATTTGCTGTGTTTCCGAGAAAGCCGTTGTAAGCGGTGAGTCTTTTTCGCCCGGAAGCAACCATTTGTTGTCGAATTTAAACTTGAGAAACTTTACGTTCAACGGAACCGATTTGTCTACCAGGTTTTCCGGTTTAAAGAAGTTGTAACCTGCAATTCCTCCGAAATAAAGGGTTCCGGTAATCGATTTCAATGTTGCACCTGTATTGAACTCGTTACTCATCAATCCGTTCACCTCCATAAATGAAGTGACATTCCCGTTGCTTTTCTTTAACCGCCCAAGCCCTTTGTTCGTGCTCAGCCAAAGATTGTTTGCGTTATCTTCTTCTATTCCGTAAATAAAGTTATTCGGTAATCCGTCACGTTTAGTAAGTGTTTTACCTTCCCCGTCCGTCGTGATCTTCACTATTCCCGAACCACTGGTCCCGAACCATAATGTACCTTCTTTGTCCTGGTACATGCAGGAAACATAGTCGCCGGTCAATGAACGAAGAACATCATTGTACTTATAAGGAGAAACCACAAACTCACCTTTTTGGTTCTTTTTAATCACAGAAACACCTCCCGAATTGGTGGCAACATACACAAGGTTTCGCTTTCCTTTATAGACAACGCGACAAATTCCAGGCGGTATGGTTTTATTCGGTGTTTTTGCTGAGTAGATAAAAGGTGTCGACTCGTTCTCATCATAATCATAAAGAACTACTCCGCCTTTTGTGGCAATAAAGAATTGGTTCTTATTATAACGAATGATGCGATAAATGTTTTGCAGTTGTTGTTTGTTCTCAAGTCCCTTAAATTCTATTTTACTATACGTATATATTCCAAAGGCACTGTATTTCAGCAGGTAAAGCCCATTGGAAGTTCCAACGAATAATTCTCCTTCGTGAACATAGAATACACCGGTTATTCCAAGTTCAGACAGGTTTTTCGGAAGATTATAGTGAGTGAATAAGCCTGTTTTACTGTTGAGATGTGAAACACCCGCATCAGTCGCAACAAATAACTCGGTTCCCAAAAAGTTTTCTGAGAAGCCCCAAACATTTTCAGAAGGCAGACCAAATGTGGTGTTTCCTGATGGACCAACTCCCAGGAACCCTTGGTTATTCGGATCGAAACATCCCAAACCGCGTAAGGTTCCCAGCCAGATTACCCCGTTATGGTCGGCGTAAAGTTTACGGATCTCGTCTGAGATCAATGCTTTTTTCTGGAAAATATCCTGGCGCGTAAACGAAAAACCATACTTTCCGTTCACCTTCTTTACGCTGACCAATCCTTTGTTGGACGTTCCTACAAAGAACTCGTTTGCAGATTTCAGGTAAACATCACTTATTTCTTTTATTCCATATTCCGTATCAAGCGACTTCAGGAACGGATAAGAAACATTCGCCTTGTAATCATACAGCCATAATCCGCTGGATGTGGAAAGAAGGTAATTCCCATTGGTAAAAAGCTCAACATCGTTGATCAGCCAAGCTGTAATATCACGCTCATTGTGGCGCACTTTTGTCAACCTTTTCGACACAATATCGAAAGTGTAAGCGCCTTTATCGTCTGTAGAAATAAGCAATAACCTATCCGTCAAAAACGACAAATAGTGAAAATGCTTGGTCGGAATCTTGGTGTCAACCAATTCAATATGCTTGGTTTTTGCGTTCCAGGTCGCCAATCCATGGGTGCTGGAAGCCACAAACAATTTCCCGGTAGAACTTTCCGCAATAAAATCTACAGAAAAGGCATTCTTCGACTTGGGATTATACGTTGAAAAGCGCTCTGTTCTAGGATTGAAAAGCGTTAATCCGTTCGAGGTACCGAACCATAGATTTCCTTTTCTGTCCTGGATAGAACTATTGATATATTGGCTATTCAGCCCGGGAGTTTCTTCTGAGGTAAACACCTGGAACTGATCACCGTCAAAGCGGTTCAATCCGTCTTGTGTCCCCAACCAAAGTGTTCCTACATCATCCTGTAAAATGGTGTTGACACAACTTTGCGAAAGCCCGTCGTTAATGGTATAATTCCTGAAGCTGAAAGTTGTTTGCGCACGCGAAACCAGCCCTATACAACAATAGAGCATGAACATCGTGATAGATGTCAGGCCTGTAGTTTCGCGTTTTAAGTACATTTGTTCACTATTGCGCCTTCTGGTCGGCACCGGGAGCAACAGTTTGAGCCGCCACTTTTTCAAGGTCACGGTCAAAAAGATAAAGCCCGCCCTTATCGCCTCCGATCAATCGCAATTTATCCAAAATTCCTCTTGCCAGCGCTTCTTCCTCCAATTGTTCGGAAACGTACCACTGCATAAAGTTGTGTGTCGAATAATCTTTTTCCTGTAAACAAATATCAACCACATTGTTGATGCTCGCAGTCACAGCCAGTTCATGTTCCAGCAGCAATTCGAAAATATGCTCCAGCGAATCATACGCTTTTGGCGGTTGTTCCACCGCGGGAACCACAGCCTTTCCTCCTCTCTCGTTCACAAACTTGATCAATTTCAACATGTGGAAGCGCTCTTCATCAGAATGCATGTACATAAACTGCGCGGTGCCATTCAAACCATTGTTTTCTGCCCACGAAGCCATAGCCAAATAAAATTGTGATGAAGATGATTCCTTCTGAACCTGATCGTTTAGTGCGTCCTCAATTCTTTTGTTCATAGTTACTTAACCTTAATTCTCAAATGTAACAATCGAAGTGATTTATTGCAAGTTCCTTCGATTATATCTTCATTACGATGGAATGGGCTGAAGGTTTCAACTATTTTTCGGGAAAAATCACTATTCCCGGTAGGTTATTTCGTAGAGCACCTGTTCCATGTAGATCCCGCCTTCCTTGTTGAAATCATAAGGGTGGTACTGGAAGAATGTCAGTTCACGTTTTAATAGTCCGTCTTCGTAGTAATCATAAATGGTTTGGCTCTCTTTGTGTTCCGATCGATCGTCATTATAAAAACCAAGACCGGCAACAAACTCTTCTTTCCACAACAGCTTCATAGAAAAATCATAGTGATAAACTGTTCTGTGATAAGTGGTTTGCGGGACGTCGGTTGGTGGATCAAAAATTCCGACAGCCTGGTATTCTACCGTTTTGTTTTTCAGGTCTGTGCGAATGATGATCCGCATATCCAAACTGTCATTTGAATTGGTTGATTGTGGATGTGCACTATAATGCGGGTCGGGCAAATAATAGTGGTATTGATAGACAGATGTATCCTCAACAGAAGTGTATTCTACGATTTCATCATTCTCAATAGTCTTTTCCAGTTTAATGTCCCCATATGCAAAAACAAAAAATTCATTCGGAAGACAGTCTACCCCTGTCAGTTCTTTTATATGTTGTAATACCGGTTTGAATTTGTAATCACATTTATTTGATTTCACAGATCCTGCGAGCGCGGAAAACGGCCTGAGATCCGTTACAGAGGAATCGCTGCCCCACTCGTTCCACGTGATTTGTTCAAGTGCACTTCCTGTCTCTCCGAAATTTATCTGTTGCAAGATCTTGTTATAGACCACCGAATCACCCATCATTTTTATCTTCCTTTTGGAAACTGATGAAATCTTATTCTTAAGAACATCCGAACGTTCATACATAACGTGAAGCGGCAGCTCAACGTGTTGCGAAAAAGAACCCAGGGGAACGAAGCAAAGCAGGACAAGGAGATGTTTCATGGTGGTTGTTACATACTTACATTTAAATAGTTCATTTTTTAAACCTTTTGAACTTTTGAATGCTTTCAACCCTATAAATCGTAACTTTAACCTACAGAACATTAGCATGAGTAAAAAGAAACACAGAAAAGGCGAATCGAAAGGAAAACCGAACTTTAAAGGCGGAGATAAAAAATTGAAAACCGGGCTTTATCACCTCATCCGAAAGCTTTTTCAAAATCATCCCGATGCTACATTGAATTACAAGGATGTTTGCTCTTTGCTGCATGTAAAAGACAGCGAAACACGAAAAGTGATTGTTACTGTTCTTATCGACCTGGCCAATGAAGGAACACTTCGTCAAAATGGCTTCCAGGCTTACCAGTTGAATAATAACGTTGATGTTCTTGAAGGAGAATTACAGCTTACACAGCGCGGATCCGGGTTTGTGATCATCAGTAAGAACGAAAAAGACATCTTTATTCCACCTCATCACATTGGCCAGGCTATTGATGGTGACATAGTGAAAGTTGCCATTACAAAAGATAGTGGCGAACGACGTGAAGGAAGAATAGTAGAAATTGTTTCCCGCGAGCGCACTCAGTTCGTAGGAACTATACAAGTGAAAGACCAACAAGGGTTTTTACTTCCTGATAACTCCAAAACAGGATTGAAGATCATTATTCCGAAGGAAAAATTGAACGGAGCCAAAACAGGTGATAAGGCGCTGGTGAAAATTACCGTTTGGCCGAAATCTGCAGAAGTACCTTTCGGAGAAGTGGTTCAAACGCTTGGTGGAAATTCATTGCACGATAATGAAATGATCTCCATTTTGGTGAGCAACGGTTTGGATATCGAGTTTGGCGATGACGTGATGAGCGAAGCGGAGTTACTCTCCATTGAACTTGATCAGAAGGAAATAACAAGAAGAAGAGATTTTCGTGATATTCTCACGTTTACTATCGACCCGATAGACGCAAAGGATTTTGATGACGCCATTTCCTTTCAGCGATTGAAAAACGGTCACCTGGAAATTGGGGTTCACATTGCTGATGTAAGTCATTATGTTCGTCCTGATAGCGCAATGGACAAGGAGGCTTTAAAACGAGGAAACTCTGTTTATCTCGTTGACCGCGTAATCCCAATGTTACCGGAACAGTTGTCAAATATGGTTTGTTCGCTTCGTCCGCACGAAGATAAATTCACTTTCTCTGCTGTTTTCGAAATAGACGAAGAGGGCGCAATTTATAAGACCTGGTTTGGAAAAACAGTGATTCATTCAGACCACCGATTTACATACGAAGATGCCCAGGAAATCCTTGAAGGAGCAGATGGTCCATATAAAGGTGAACTGCATTTACTGGATAAAATCGCAAAAATCTATAGAAAACAGCGAATTAAGAATGGTGCGCTTTTGATTAACTCAGAAGAAGTTCGTTTCAAACTTGATGAAAAGGGTGAGCCGATTGATGTGATGATCAAGGTTTCGAAAGATGCTCATCAGTTAATCGAGGAATTCATGCTTCTTGCCAACAAGGCGGTTGCAACATATGTCGGCGATGTGAAAAAAGACGAAGACAGGGTTCCTTTTGTATATCGTATTCACGATGCGCCGGATCCGGAGAAAATCGCATTATTCAGTCAGTTCCTGGAGAAGTTTAACCTGAAACTGGACTTCACTCACCCTGACCAAATTGCAAAAAGTATCAATACTTTGTTGTTGAGCATCCAGGATTCCAACGAGTATTCCATTGTTCAGCAAATGGCAATTCGCAGCATGGCAAAGGCGGTTTACGACACAGACAATATTGGTCATTACGGTTTAGGTTTCCGTTACTATACGCATTTTACTTCTCCTATCCGTCGTTATGCGGATTTGATGGTTCATCGCATTTTGCTGGAGTGCCTGGAGAAACAACCCCATATGTACAACAGTAAATTGGAAGATGTTTGTAAGCGCATTTCACGCCAGGAACGCAAAGCAGTTGAGGCAGAACGCGAGTCGAACAAGTACTTCCAGGTGGTTTTTGTTCATGACAAGATCGGGGAAGAGTTCGATGGAATTGTTTCAGGAGTTGCAGAATTCGGTTTGTTCGTACGCATGACAGATATTGGTTGCGAAGGAATGATCCCGCTACAAGAGTTGCCGGGCGACCGTTTCTCATTCGATGCAAAAACAATGACCGTTGTGGGACAGAAAACAGGAAAAACTTACCATTTCGGTGATCCGGTTAAAGTTCGCATCAGTGAAGTTCATCCTAAAAAACGCCAGATAGACCTGGAATTGGTTGGCGGGAAATAGGCTCGGAAATGGAACAGATCAGACTTAATAAATTCATCAGCGAAAGCGGTTACTGCTCACGCAGAGAAGCGGATAAATACATTGAGCAGGGACAGGTTTTTATCAACGGAAAGCGTGCCGCGGTTGGTCAGCAGGTTGGTTCGCGCGACAAAGTAGTGGTGAATGGAACAACCATTGAACGCAAGGTCCAGGAAGAAGACATTTACATTGCGCTCAACAAGCCAACCGGCATAACGAGTACAACAGATCAGAGTGATCCGGACAATATTGTGGATTACATCAGCCATCCAAAGCGGATTTTCCCTATTGGCCGCCTGGACAAAGATTCCCAGGGTTTGATCCTGCTTACCAGCAACGGAGATATCGTGAACAAGATCCTGCGTGCAGGGAACAATCACCAGAAAGAATATATTGTTACTGTTGATAAACCAATTACCCCGGAATTCCTTAAGAAAATGGCGAATGGTGTTCCGATTTTGGGAGAAGTCACCAAAAAATGTAGGGTTGAACAGGTTGCTCCTTATGTTTTCAGAATTGTTTTAATTCAGGGATTAAACCGCCAGATCCGCAGAATGTGTGGGCACTTCAAGTACACGGTAATGAAACTGGAGCGAACACGACTCATGAACATTGATTTGAAAGGGCTTCCTTATGGAGAATGGCGTGAGTTGACAGATGCAGAAATGCGAGTAATGAACGATCTGCTGAAAGATTCGAGCGGAGAAGCGCCACAGAAACCGGCGCAAAACAAACCATCAAAACCGGCTGGTAAAAAACCCGGAACAGCTTCAAATCAGAAACGAACGGAAAATAGTCGTGACCAAAAACCACGTTCTTTTGGTAACAAGTCAAGAACCGGTGGAAAACCAGGCTCACGAAATTCTGGCGGACCAGGTGCGAATCGTGGAAAGAAAACGAGTTCTCGCGGGAAGAGGTAGGAATTTCTTTAATCCACAGGAAAATTCTAACGCATTTGTCCCGAATAGCTCTGAATTTCCTATTTTTCGACGCACAAACACTATTCACCCACTATGGAACGCGAAAAAATCATTGGGTTTTTAGACCAGATCGGAATACAAGTCATCGAAACAGAACTTTCGGGTGATTGTTTTTTGCCTGGTATAACCATTGAACAAAATACGATCTTAATGGATCCCGAACGTATGAAATATCCCGGAGATCTGTTGCATGAAGCCGGCCATATTGCTGTTACAGCCGAAGAACTGCGCCCGTTGATCGGAACCGAGAAAATGGATCCATTGTGGCCATCAGATGGTGATGAACTCGCCGCGGTGCTCTGGTCTTATGCCGCTTTAAAACATTTGGATCTAAAACCAGAAGTCGTTTTTCATCCGCATGGCTATAAAAACCAATCGGAATGGTTGATAGAGCAATTCCAATCGGAGAACTACATCGCGCTTCCGTTGCTGGAATGGATGGGGTTTTGCTTTTCTTCAGAAAAAGATGGTGTTGCCCCCTTTCCTAACATGATAAAATGGTTAAGATGAACGGAGATCAACTCACAAAATACCTGAAGTTCTCTTTTCAATTTAACGAAGAGCGTTTGAACGAAGACCTTGCTTTGATAACGGAAAACAAATGGGTCCCACATTTCAACACCGGTGGTTATACAGGAAACTGGAAAGTGATTTCACTTTATTCCGCTGATGGAACCGAACAAAATATTTACATGCCGTTGGCGAATAACCAGGCACTTTCCGCAACTCCATTGATGAAGAACTGCCATTATTTCCGCGAGGTGCTGGATTCTTTCCAGTTTCAGATTCTTGCTGTTCGACTGCTGAGACTGGAAGCAGGTGCTGAAATTAAACCGCATACGGATCACGAACTCGGGTACGAAGACGGGCAATTCCGCTTACATATCCCGATTGTGACCAACCCCGATATAGAATTCATTTTGGATGGCGAACGTCTAACGATGCTTCCGGGTGAATGCTGGTACACGAATGTAAATTTCGTTCATTCTGTAGCAAATCGTGGAACAATAGATCGCGTCCATTTAGTGATCGATGGAGTGCGCAACACCTGGACAGATCAACTGTTTTTCTCGCTTGCACCTGAAAAGAGTTTCGAAATCACTAAAGATTCTGCCCTTTCCACCGAAATGTTAAAACAGGTTTTAGAACAATTGAAGAGTAATCCGCAGATCAATAATCTTTCGCTAATTGCACAACTTGAAGATCAGTTAAGAACCCTCACAAAACAATGAATAAGTATCTATTCGGATCATGAAGAATGTACTTTCCGGAAGTAAAAGCTTGTTAGCTCAAATACCCCAAGGCAGAATCAATTAAATCCTTTTTCAGTTTTGTGATTGATGCAACCGTTACTTCTTCCAATTCGTGTCTGCGATTATTTATTTCTATGACCTTCACTTTTTCTTTGAAAACTACGGAACAAATATTCTTTGTTTGGTTTTCATCCACGATAATAGCAAACTTGTTCTTCATGTCGCGGTAGCTGATTCTTGCCAACTGTGGATCCTTAATTTTTGACGACATAGCAAGAATAGTTTTTACTACGTTATATGCCTTAATCTCTTCGTCGGTGGTAATAATTCCGGTGTTTGATTCAGCAATTTCCTTCCTGATCACTTTGTCTAAAGCAGTTTTCATTGAAACAGAATTCACAAGCTGTTTGATTTGACCAAGAATTTTATCTGAAGAACGCAGTCCGCCCATATTCTTATAAATAATCTTTGCCAGTTCATCTGAAGGATCAGCAAATGTGTTGAAAAGCGCGTTATCAAATTCATCCAGAAAATAAACATCTTCCGCTTCCTGCAAAATGTCTTTGATTTCCAAATCAGTAAGATTAAACATTGCTAGCTTCTCAAGATCTGCTGTGTCATAGTTCAATACATCAAAGGTGAAGAAAGGTTTTGGATTCAATCCTTTTCTTGTCTTGGTATCCAGGGCATGAAAATTATATACTATTCCATTGGTAACAATTCCAATTTTTGCCGAAGGTGTGTACAAACAGTATTCGTTCAGTTGTCTGAAATGATTGTCAGTAATTCTAGCTGTTGCACTTTTACATTCCACCAACATTAAAGGATCTTTCTTCCCAAGCGTAATTGCAATATCAACACGGCGATTCTTCTTGTCAGCCATATCTGCATAGAACTCATGAGTATAATGATCTATCCTTTTATAATTCAACATTTCAAGAAACGGATGAATAAGGTAATCCCTGGTTTGCGTTTCGTCCTTACAAGCATGAATTGCTTTTTGAACATTCAGGTTATCCATAGATTTTTTCAGATTGTTGGTGATTTGTCGTAGTCTCTTTGAATCGATAGCCATAGTGAGGTTATTAAGGTTATAAAAGTAGTTTACCTTACAAATATGTATAAATAATCTCACAGTTCTATTTCCTGCAAACAAAAAAACCGATTTCAAATAGAAACCGGTTTTACCTAATGTTGCAGTAGTAGATTACTTATCTCTGTAAATAGATGTAATCTCCTTTAAGGTTTGCTTTTCCGTTTAAGTCGAAGTAAACCAGTTGGTAGCTGTAGATTCCCTGGCCACAAGCTTCGCCTGACATGTTGTTACCATCCCATTTGAAGTTTTTGTCGTTGGAAATAAACACTTTTCTACCGTTTGGATCGAAAATGGTGATTTCCACTTTCGAAACATTTTCTTCCGAGATCAACTCGAAATAATCGTTATTTCTATCAAAATTCGGTGTAAATACATTCGGAACTTCCACCTTCGCCTCTTTCACCTCTGGTTTTGTTGTCTCCGGTTCACGAATTGTTGTTTCTTTCGGATTAGCCGGAGTTTTGGAAATCGATGGAGACGACTCTGGATTAGTTGTTGTTTCCGGTGTTTTGTTTGGAGGTGTTACTTGTCCTGCTGAAACATCTTGCAATTCAGGTTCCCAAATTTCCACATTATTCCAATCGATAGGATGCAAGATTGGGTCATCAACCGAGAATCCATGACCAACATCGTTTTGAAGACGTTCGTTGCCATTTGTGTTTGGATTCACAATTGTTGTTCCATTATTCTGTTTTAAAGCAACCGTTTTTGTTTCGTCAGTCGGGTTTTCCGAAGCAGATGGTTTTGTAATCGTAGCCGTTGAGTTTGCGGGTTTTTCTGCCGGTGTATTATTGTCAACCACCAAATAGGTAGTAACCCCAATTGTTGTTACTGCGGCGGTTCCAATAATCCACTTTGTAAGTGCAGAAATGCCTTTTACGGCAGCTGTACCACCAACCATTCCGGCAGCAGCCATTTTTGCCTGGACACCTGTCCAAAGCTCTGGCTTCACCGCAGAGGCGTGGTTTTCAAATGCCTTTGAAAACAGTTCTTGTATATTATCTTTTTCAATCACGTTCTTTCAACTTTTTCTAATTGATTACGCAAATACGCACGTGCACGCGAGTATTGTGATTTGGAGGTGTTCTCCGTTATTCCTAAAGTGTCGGCTATTTCCTTGTGAGAATAACCTTCGATGGCAAACATGTTGAAAACAACCCTGTAACCATCCGGTAAATCATTGATGAGCTGCAGGAGGTGTTGTACATCCATATCATCAAAACCGTCATCGGTAAATGAAACTTTGTGAGACACATCATCAACAGACAAGTCGCTAAGTGTTTTCTTGTTCTTACGAATGGCGTCCAATGCTGTATTTACAACTATTCTACGAATCCATCCCTCCAATGATCCTTCCATTTTAAATTCCAGTATTTTCTGGAAGATTTTTACGAAAGCATCCTGCAAAACATCTTCTGCTTCTTCGGTTTTTCCCATGTAGCGGTAACACACCGTCAACATTTTAGGAGCAAATTTATCAAACAACGCTCGCTGTGCTTTTGAATTACTTTTGGCGCATTCAATTACCAATGTTTCATCATTCATAGCACTCGCTGATTCTGTAGACTCTAAAGTAAGGAAAAAGGTTGCACCGATAGTGTTGTGTTATTTTAAATTGAGTAAATTAGGCGTGCCAAATAAAAATGAAAAAACACACCCTGGCGGGAATTTTTTCCTGCATTTTTGCTCTCCAACTCTTAGCGGTCAAACTTCCGTTAAGAACAGGTTCTTACGATTCTCATTTGCAGTTGACAAAAACCGTTCAACTTCCCGTTCATTTATCGGTTATCGCTAAAGGAAAGGGTAAGGAGATCATCATTAAGAACGACGCCGAAGAAATTCACCTGCTAGTAAAATCTTCTATGAAAGACACCATGGTTTTTGGTTTTCCTGATTTTGACTCCGAATTGCGTGTAGCGATTTCCAGGAAGTCGAAAATGGAAGGCTACTGGGTTAATTTCAACAAGGCCGGAAATTATCGGATTCCATTCTCCGCCAAATTGTGCGACGGTGAGAAAACCTATGAGGCTCCGAAAGGAGATTTGAATGGGAAATGGGAAACATACTTCGATCCGAATTCTGAAGACGAAGAAAAGACAATTGCTCTTCTTCAGCAAAACGGTAACCACTTAACAGGAACGGTGCTTACCGAAACAGGTGATTATCGTTTTTTACAAGGGGTTATAGAAGGAAACCATTTCTACCTTTCTGCTTTTGATGGTACACACGCTTTTTTATTGAATGGTACCTTAAAGGATAAAACCATTGAGGGGAATTTCTATAGCGGAAAGCATTACGAAACGGCTTTCTTCGGGAAATTTAATCCGTATGCTGAATTACGCGACGGTGATTCAATTACGGTAATGAAAGGTGACGAACATGCTGTTCTGTTTGAATTGAAGGACATCAATGGTAACAACTACACATTCCCCAATCCGAACGTAAACGGAAAGGTGGTGATCATACAAATCATGGGAACGTGGTGTCCGAACTGTATGGATGAAACCAAATTTTATAAAGAACTATACGACGCTTATCACGATAAAGGACTGGAAATTGTTTCCATCGGTTACGAGTACGCCGATTCATTCGCAGAACAAGTCAAGAAAATTCAAACCTTGAAAGAACGCCACAACCTGGACTTTACTTTCCTTGTAGGTGGAAAAGCAAACAAGAAACTGGCTTCAGAACAATTCCACATGCTGAATGAAGTGATCTCCTTCCCTACTTCTATATATATAGGAAGAGACGGGCAGGTAAAACGAATTCATACAGGTTTCAACGGTCCGGGAACAGGTTCTTATTATGAAGAATACGTTCAGAAAACACATGCGCTGATACAGCAGTTGCTGGCGCAGTAATGCTCCCACAGAGGTACACGGAGGAACACAGATGAGAATCAATAATTAAGATTAAAGAAGTGTGTATTCGAACTTTTTCTGAGTATTAGTGTTTTCCAAGTGAGTTTAAGAGGAAGAAGTTGATGATTTTGAATAATCAGGAGAATGTGATCCTGATCTATCCAAAATAAATCTTGCATCATATCCCATAGCGCGTCCCTGTTTTCACCAAAATAACCCGAAACCCCAAACGATCTGCTCATCAAGTTCATGAAATCCTGTTTCGAGTTGATCTCACCAGCACCAATCTCTACTCTGAACATACATCACAAATTATTTACTAAAACTTCTGTGCACGTCCGTGGGAAAATCAATGATTTACGACCGGACGAGAAGCAGCATTCAACAATTCCCAACCCGTATAGAAAACCAGGCGCGCAACCGTTTCTGTTTTTTGGAAATTGATCTTCTCCACGTCGTCTGTCGGTTGATGATAATCTTCATGAACTCCGCTGAAGTAGAAAATGGACGGAATACCGTTTTTCGCAAAATTGTAATGATCTGAGCGAAAATAGAACTGGTTTGGATCCGTGAGACTGTTGAATTTGTAATCGAGGTTCAATTTCGTATACCTGGTATTCGCTTCTTCGTTGGCTTTATGCAAATCATCACTCAACATGTTCGAACCAATAACATAAATATAATCGTGGTATTCTACCGGTTTCAATTCGCGGTGCTCAGTTCCACCACCCGTAATATTTACTTTTTCTTTTTTCGGCAAAACCGGTTCATGCGCAATATCGTAGCGACCGATCATGTCGATATTAAGATCTGCAATTGTGTTCGCCAACGGAATAACCGGATGAGAAACATAATAAGAAGAACCCAATAATCCTTTTTCTTCTCCTGAAACCGTCATAATTAAAACCGAGCGTTTTGGTCCGTGGCCGGAATTCTTCGCATCCATATAAGCTTCTGCCAATTCCAGTAACGCAACTGTTCCGGTTCCATCATCGTCGGCACCATTGAAAACAACACCGTTGTCAATTCCAATGTGATCATAATGTGCTGTAATCACCAAAACTTCATTCTTCAATATTGGATCCGAGCCTTCGATATAGGCTAACACATTTGAACTCGTCAACTTCTGTTCATTGAGGTTGATATCTACTCCTAAATAAGAAACACGTGTCAATTTTCGCAATTTCTTGCTTTTTTTCGCGGAAATCAATCCGGAAAACGATTTTGGTACCTGGCTCGAAATTGCACTTGAACGAACTATCAGCACTGGAATTTCAGCTTGAATTTTCTGATCTGCCAATCGCATAGATCTATTTGTTGTGTAATGCTCCAGGTATTCGTAAATGGTTTCATAATCATCAACCAAAAGAACGATTGCTTTTAATCCCGCCGGTGCATTTTTCTTCAGGTTAGTTACCTCTTCTCTTACACCAAGTCCTTCCAGTTTGTGAACGATAGCATAATCCTTTTCATCCTTCTTTAACAAAAGCGCATCCTTTGTATACATCTCCACATCGGCAAAACTCACATGTGATTTCGCACTCATATATATAAAGTCTGTACGGAAATTCAGAATCGCCTGTCCAAATGCCATTGATCCGCCAGGAGTAGTTTCAACAACATCAAAATATTGTTGGTAGCCTGTCATTCCCGGAGCCATTGCACAACCCAGTTCTTTGAAGCGGTTTTCAATATATGCAGCAGCCATACGCTGACCGTTTTTACCCGTTTCTCTTCCTTCGTATTCGTCGGAAGCTAAAACTGTAAGGTGCTTTTTGAGATCAGCAGTGTCAATTTTTGAGGCATAACGAATTGCCCAGTTTACACCACTTTGTGCCAGGCATAAAGTTCCGACACTACTTAATAGAAGGGTTGATAGAAGTTTCATAGAATAGTTCACACTTCGACAAGCTCAGTGTTCATTTTGGAATCGGTTTATATACAGGGGATTTTTTCAATGCGTTTCTGGTGACGTCCACCTTCAAAAGCGGTATTAAAGAAAACGGTTACCATTTCCAACGCTTCTTCCGTTGAGACAAAACGGGCCGGCAATGTCAGTATATTCGCATCATTATGTTCGCGGGCCAATTGGGCAATCTCTTTTTTCCAGCAAAGTGCTCCGCGAATTCCCTGGTGTTTGTTCACAGTCATGTTAATACCGTTCCCGCTTCCACAAATTACAATTCCCATCATTCCTGAATTGGCTTCTACGGTTGAGGCAACAGGGTGACCATAATCAGCGTAATCAATACTTTCTTCACTGTAACAACCTTTATCATCAGGCTCATAACCCAGTGATACCAAGTGTTTCTTTACTTCTTCCTTTAATTGAAATCCGGCATGATCTGCCCCTATCGGTACTATTTTGCTCATATCTTATTTGTATTAATCAAAGTTAGAGCTTATCAACAAAACGAACAAATCGTTCACAATTTGAAAAAGCCAATTTTTGTAAAGGCCTGTAAAACAACGAAAGTTTGTTTTTACTTGTTCACGGTAAATAGTAGATCATTGTTAATAGCTGTTGATTACTTCTGAAAAAGAAAGCTTGCGAGATTCAAAATTCCGTTCTATATGTCAAAAACATTGGATTGACAATGTGTAGAAAGCAATCATTTGTACAAGTTTATACACGATGTTTTAGGTCGAAATGTTAAATGCTGAAAGGAAAAGTTATCCGCATTCATCCGTCCAATACATTTTGTTAATATCCCCGCAACTTACTGATTAGAAAAAGATTTCCGGATGAATAACATGTTAACAAATGGTGTTCAAACTGGGATAACCCTTAAATCCTAGAACTCCTGAAATTAGTTCTACACATATGAACACTGTTAATAGTAATAGTAAAAAGATTATAAATTTAATTATTCTTTATTCTTATTAAATAGAATCGGGGTTGAATCCTAATTGCTTGCAAATATGAAATCTAAGAACTACTTTAGAATTACTGATCGTAGGAAATTCACTTTTAATCCATACTAGAGTTAAGTTGATAGGGATTTTTACTACTTTTGAAACTTAAGCAATAACAGGGAATGGTAAAAGCAAATGTATTGGTCGTAGAAGATGAATTCATCGTTTCTAAGGATATACAATCGAGCTTGAAAAAACTTGGTTACCACGTGATTGGAGCTGCGCCTTCTGGTGAGAAAGCTTTGGAATTATTGTCCGAAGGAACACCGGATATTGTGTTAATGGACATTATGCTGAAAGGCGAAATGAATGGTATTGAAACTGCTGAAATCGTTAAATCGCAATTCTCTATTCCTGTTATCTATCTTACCGCTTATGCTGATGAAGCTACGCTTGCAAAAGCGAAAGTAACGGAGCCTTACGGTTACATCCTGAAGCCTTTCAAGGAAATAGATCTGCATACATCAATTGAGATGGCGCTTTACAAACACAAGAAAGAACAAGCTATTGAACGTGAGCGTGACATGCTGTTCCAGATTGTGGAGAACAAAGAAAAGGAAACTTCTCTTGATTTTATTTTCGTGAAATCAAACAGCAAGTTGGTGAAATTGAACACCGCTGATATTTTCTTTATTGAAGCATTGAAGGATTACGTTGTGATCAATACCAGCGATTCCCGTTATACCATCCACTCCACAATGAAGGATATTGAATCCAAATTGGGAGGAGATCAATTCATCCGTGTTCACCGTTCATTTATCGTTCGCCTGGATAAGATTGCTTCTATTGATTTCCCAAATCTTTTGTTGGAAAACGATAGAAAATTGATCCCGATCGGAGGTTCTTACCGCGATGATCTGACGAATCGTATTAAGACATTATAATTTTTTGATTTTTGATATGTGTAGGGATAACTAACTAGTTGTCCCTACTTTTTTTATATGCATATAGGAAACCGGAATAGACGGTTTTTCAGACCGGTACCTTATCCACCTGGCGCGGACACGAGACAAATATTGTATCATTCGAAGAGTTTGGTAAAAACAAAAAGATCCGTTAAAAATAACAGAGCTTTTAAGAGGTCTCGTCTCCCGCACTTGCGGGAAACCGGAGTAGATGATTTTGCAGATAACATTTATAAACAAAAAGAGCTTCTAAATTAGAAGCTCTTTAAGAGGTCTCGTCCGGATTCGAACCGGAGTAGACGGTTTTGCAGACCGGTGCCTAGCCGCTCGGCCACGAGACCATTTTGAACATTGTTCGGCGACAAAAATAAGTATTTATTTCATTTATTCTAGTCCCAAGACCCATCTTCGAGAATAATTGCAGTGTTTTCAACATCTCCATTGATAGGCGGACAATGTTTGATCACTTTCACTCTTATTCCTTCTATGCTAGCATTCAATGCTTTAATTCTATTCAAGATGCGTAAACCCACGGTTTCGATGAGTTTAGCCCTTACGGACATTTCTTCCGCAGCAATGAGGTTCAGATCAACATAACTTACTGTTTTTGTCAGATCATCTTCCAATGCTGCTTCCGTGAAGTCAAACCGAATTGCGATATCAACGGAATAATTTTGACCGATGAGCGCTTCCTCATCCAGGCATCCGTGATAACCGTACAATTTGATATTATTGACTTCTATGGTATGTTTCATGATAACTTGTCGATTCCGGCAATCATTCGTTTAACACATTCTTCTTTTCCTAAGAATTCAGCTATTTCAAACATGGAAGGCCCCGTTCCAGCACCGGTTACCAGTAATCTGAATAATGGAAGAACAGCGCCAACCCCCAAGTTGTGTTCTGTAAGGAACAATTTGAAAGATGCTTCAACCTCAGATGCAACGAAGTTTTCAATGTTACTCAGATCAAAATTCCATTTCTTCATCAATTCTGCAGAATCCTCTTTCCATTTTTTGGAAACTGTTGCTTCGTCGTATGAAGTAGGTGCGTTGAACAAGTAAGAACCTTCGGTCATCATATCTTTCACGAATACTGCACGTTCTTTCATCAATCTGCAGAATGCTACCAATGTTGCGTCATTCTGGGTAAGATTGAATTCTGTTTTCAATAATTGAGCAAGTTCTTCGTCTGAAGTGTGTTTCAAGTATTGTTGCTGGAACCAACGTGTTTTGTCCGGATCAAATTTAGCTCCCGCCTTTCCTACTCTTTCTAAGCTGAATGCTTCGATCAGTTCTTCCATGCTGAAGATCTCTTGGGTAGTTCCTGGGTTCCACCCGAGGAATGCCAGCATATTCACAAATGCTCCTTTAAAGTATCCGTTTTCTCTGTACCCTGAATATAGTTCTCCTTCTGCTGTTGTCCAGTTTGCCGGAAAAACAGGGAAACCTAAACGGTCACCATCTCGCTTGGATAATTTTCCATGCCCGTCAGGACGAAGCAACAATGGCAAGTGAGCAAATTCAGGAGCTTTCCAGCCGAACGCGTCATATAATAATACATGTAATGGAGCTGATGGTAACCATTCTTCTCCGCGGATTACATGCGTAATTTGCATTAAATGGTCATCAACGATATTTGCCAAATGGTAGGTTGGCATTCCATCACTTTTGTATAAAACTTTGTCATCCAGGTTATTAGTGTTAACTACCACCCATCCTCTAATGATATCTTCGAATCTAACATCTTGATTACGAGGCATTTTCATTCGAATAACATAAGGCTCACCGGCTTCGAGTTTTTTAGCAACCTCTTCTGCCGAAAGTGTCAATGAATTCTTCAGGGATGCACGTGTAACACTATTGTATTGCCAGTTAGGCATTCCCATTTGTTTCGCTTTTTCACGAACTTCATCCAATTCTTCCGGAGTATCGAAAGCATAGTAGGCTTTATCGTTATCAACCAATTGTTGAGCATACGGAGCGTAAAGGTGCTTACGTTCACTTTGAACATAAGGACCAAATTCTCCACCGATTCCTGGACCTTCGTCAGGAATAATACCACACCATTTCAAAGAGTCCATTATATACTCTTGCGCACCCGGAACAAAACGTGTCTGATCGGTATCTTCTATCCTGATAATGAATGTACCGTTATTGTTCTTAGCGAATAAGTAGTTGTATAAAGCAGTACGAACTCCTCCCATATGTAATGGTCCGGTCGGTGAAGGTGCGAAACGTACTCTAACGGTGTTGTTGCTCATGAATTCAAATTTTGTGCAAAGTTAATCATTTCGTCCCTGCCTGTTTTCCGTTCATGTTGTTTCGAGTAATAAATCGGAATCATGTTCTGTTTTTTTAAGGCTTGTTAACAAAGCGTTCAACCATTTTGTAATGTAGTTGTATAAGCACTTTCATAACTTAGTGTGTTAATTGTATTCTAAACCATGTCTGCGCTCGATAATCTCTTATTCCAAATTGATTCGTTCATACGTAAATACTACAAGAATGAGTTGTGGAAAGGTCTTGTATTCTGGACCTCTTTCCTGTTCGCGTCATGGCTGATTTTTGCAACCCTGGAGTATTTCGGTCGATTCAATAGTGTTGTACGTGGTATTCTGTTCTTCGCATTTATTTTAGGAAACGGTTATTTGATTGTGCGCTATTGTGCTATTCCTCTTTTACGCTTGTTTGAATTTGGAAAAAGGATTGGACGTGAACAAGCGGCAATCATCATAGGTAGGTTCTTTCCCAGTGTTTCCGACAGGTTACTGAATACCTTACAATTGAACAGTATGCTGAATGAGAATGACAGATCTTATGAACTTCTCGCAGCAAGTGTTTCACAGCGTTCCCAGGAATTAACGGTTGTTCCTTTTGTAGATGCAGTTCGTCAGGATGAGTTGAAGCGCTATTTAAAGTTTGGAATTCCTATTCTATTGTTGTTTGTATCGGTTTGTGTTTTAGCTCCACGTTGGATTGTTGACGGATCTTCGAATGTGATCAATTATTCTAAAGCACAAGAAGCACCTTTTAAGTTCAATCTTGTAAGCAGCACGAAAGCGGTTAATGAAGGAGAAAATGTTCCGGTCAGAGTAAAGATTGACGGATTATATATTCCGGAGAAATGTTTCATAGTTTCTTCCCGTGGGAAGTATTTGATGAAGCGTGTTCGTAAGAACGAGATGGAGTTTGTGTTTGATAATGTTCGTCAGGACCTGAATTTCCATTTTGAAAGTGAAGGATTTTCGTCGGATAATTTCAACATGGCTGTGATTGGAAAATCGAGCATGGGAAATGTGAAGGCCACACTTGTTTATCCTAAGTACCTGAACCGTAAACCGACGGAAGTTTCGAATGTTGCATCTGTTGAAATGCCGGAAGGAACAGTGGTTAAATGGCAAATCCGTACCAAGAACACTAATAAAGTGAATGCCATTTGGGCTGGTAAAACAAGATCGTTTGAAGGTGATGAATTGCGCTGGGAGGAAACTTATCGTTCTTCGGGAACGCTCCGTTTCAAGATGACGAATCGATTTACGGGAGCCACGGATTCGAGCGCGTTGGTGCTTGATGTGGTTAAAGACGCTTATCCGTTGATAGTTGTGAATGAAAGTGTGGATAGTATTAAGTCTACAATCCGGAGTTTTTCTGGTGTTGTGAGTGATGATTACGGACTTCGTTCTTTAATGTTTATCTACAAGATCAAGCGCAAATCCGGAAAGGAAATTCAGCATTCAATTCCGGTAAAGAAGGTAAACGGTGTGAATGACCAGTTTGTGTTTACAGTTGATTTCTCTCGTGAGGAATTGCAGTTGGAAGATGAATTGTATTACTATTTCCGCGTTTCGGATAATGATGGTGTAAACGGAAGCAAGTCTTCGAATTCTACAACATTTAAGTATGAGGTTCCTACCCTATCTGAATTAAATGATAAGCGTGAAAAGACGCAGGAGGATTTGAAAAAGAACCTGGATGATGTGTTGAGAAGAACAAATGAATTCCAGGATGATGTTGAGAAACTGAAGCAAAACCTGAATGAGAAATCAAAGAACGATTTCAAGAGCCTCGAACAAATCCAAAACCTTCAGCAGGAACAACAAAGTTTAATGGATGATTTGAAAGATATCCAGGAAACAATGAAGTCGAGCAATGAAGAGAAGCAGCAACTTTCGGAACAAAGCGAAGAAATGCTGGAGCAACAGGAATTGATCGAAAAACTGATGGAACAACTCATGGATGATGAGTTGAAAGAACTGCTTAAGCAGCTCGAAGAAATGATGAAGAAAAACGACAAGGAAAGTATTCAGAAAAGTTCGGAGCAATTGGAGCAAACAACAGAACAGAAAAAGAATCAAATGGATCGAACCATGGAAATGTTGAAACGTCTCCAGGTAAACGAGAAGATTGATGCTTTGGAAGAGAAACTGAAAGAGTTGTCGGAAAAGCAAGACGAGTTGCGGGAGGATGTTGAAGAGAATAAAATCTCGAAGGAGAATGCGCTGAAGGAACAGGAAGAGATCAAGAAGGAATTTGAAGATGTTAAGAAGGAACTGGATGAAATGAATAAGCTGAATGATGAGTTGAAGAAGCCGATGGAAATGGGTGACTTCAACGAAATGAAGCAGGAAATAGATAAAGAAATGAATGACGCCAAGGAGAATTTATCTGATGGCAAAAACAGTAAAGCAAGTAAGAACCAGAAATCTTCTTCTGAGAAAATGAAGGAGATGGCTGAACAATTGAACAGTCAACAGCAACAGTCGAACAAGAAGCAGAATGAGGAGGATATGACACTTATTCGTCTGTTATTGGAGAACTTGATGGTGCTTAGTTTTGATGAGGAGGCGAATATGAATGCGTTCACTAAAGTGAAGAATAATGACCCGAATTACCGCCGTTTGGGACGTCGTCAGCGCTCTTTGATAGATGATTCAAGGGTTGTTGAGGACTCTCTGCTTGCATTGGCTGAGCGCCAGCCTAAGGTGGCTCAGTTCATAGATACAGAGTTAAAAAGCATCAATGCCAACTTCGAATCTATTCTCGAAGATATTGACAATCATGACAAGTGGAAATTGAACCAGCATCAGCAATTGGTAATGACGAGTTACAATAACTTGGCATTGATCCTGAACGAAAGTTTGGAAAGCATGCAGGCGCAAGCACAGGCTCAAAGTAAACAACAAGGGAATGGCTCTTGTGACAACCCGGGTGGCTCGGGTTCAGGAAAGCCTTCGAAGGGTTCCGGTGAAATGGGAACAGAGGACATGAAAGAAATGCTGAAGAAGCAGTTGGAGCAAATGAAGAAAGGTCCTAATCCGGGTGGAAAACAACCCGGCAACAAACCTGGTGAAGGAAGCTCCGGAATGCCTGGTTTAGGAAACAAAGAGATTGCTAAAATGGCAGCCCAGCAAACGGCTATTCGTCAGCAGTTAGAGAAACTGCGCAATGAAATGAACAAGGAAGGCCAGGGAAAAGGAAATGGTTTGAACCCATTGATAAAGGAACTGGAGAAGCAAGAGAAGGATTTGATTAACAAACAATTTTCTCCGGAAATGATCCGTCGTCAACAGGATATTCTTACACGACTATTGGAAAGTGAAAAAGCTATTCGTGAACGCGGGTTTGAGGAGAAGCGTGAAAGTAATTCAGGAAAAAACATAAATCCCGGTAACCTTATTCGATTTGATGAGTATAAGAAGCAGAATTTAGGTCAAATTGAGATGCTGAAAACTGTAGATCCAGTTCTAACTCCTTATTATAAATCAAAGGCGTCGGAGTATTTCAATTTACCTTAAAGAGAAGGTGAATGAATAAAGAAGATTTTTCGTTGGTTGATTCGTTAAGTGTTCCGTCTGAGGTTTCGAGTATTCCATTGGTTGAAACGTTGATTGATGATGTGTGCAGGAAATTGGGTGTTCATGAAGATGTGTATGGAAACGTGTTGATTGCGGTTACAGAAGCGGTGAATAACGCCATCCTTCATGGAAATAAGGAGTCTTCTGATTTGTTGGTTGATGTTGGTGTGTTTGACGAGTCGAATGCGTTTATGTTCGAAGTTAAGGACAAGGGAAATGGATTTGATCATATGAACCTTCCCGACCCTACTGCTCCGGAGAATATCGAGAAGGAGAACGGAAGAGGAATTTTCCTTATGAGAAACCTGGCCGACGAAGTATTATATAATGATAAAGGTAATGAGGTTGCTATTTTGTTTAGTAAGTCATGGTAGATATTGAATACATAGAGTTAAATGAAATTCCGGATGTGAATCCGGAATTTTTGTTTTCGTGGTACACCGATGTGGTTGCCGGTTATAAGAAGGAGCTTGGCGAAATCACTGTGATTTTTTGTAGCGACGAGTATTTGCTGGAAATGAATCGTGAGCATCTGCAACACGATTATTACACGGATATCATCACCTTCGATTATACTGAAGAGAATATTGTTTCAGGTGATTTGTTTATCAGCTTGGACAGGGTTCGTGATAATGCCTTGTCCCTGGATGTTGCCTTTATGGATGAACTTCACCGTGTGTGTGTTCATGGTGTATTGCATTTGTGTGGATTGAAGGATAAGTCTGAAAGCGACGAGAAGGCTATGCGAGAAGCTGAAAATTCTGCTCTTGCTCAAAGAATGTTTCACGTGGAACATTTGAAGTCGAATTAATCTGGAGTAATTTTGTTTCACGTGAAACATTGAAGGAAGTATGTTGAAGGAATACGATGTGATTGTTGTTGGTGCTGGACATGCCGGTTGTGAAGCTGCGAATGCTGCTGCAAAACTTGGTTCGTCTGTGCTGTTGGTCACGATGAATATGAATACAATTGCGCAAATGAGCTGCAATCCTGCCATGGGTGGAGTTGCAAAAGGTCAGATTGTGCGTGAAATTGATGCCTTGGGTGGTGGATCCGGAATTGTTTCGGATTTGTCGGCAATTCAATTTCGAATGCTGAACCGTTCAAAGGGACCAGCAATGTGGTCGCCGAGAACACAGAACGACAGAATGAAATTTGCCGAGGAATGGCGTTTGCTGTTGGAAAGGAATCCGAATGTGGACTTCTGGCAGGACATGTGCAACGGCCTCATCGTTGAAAATGGAGTGGTGAAAGGAATCAATACTGGAATTGGTTTACCGGTTTATGGTAAATCTGTGGTGTTGACAAATGGAACTTTCTTGAACGGACTGATTCACCTTGGTGAAAAACAGTTTGGTGGAGGACGTGTTGGAGAAAAAGCTGCAACCGGAGTGACTGAAGACTTGTTGAAAATTGGTTTTGAAGCGGGAAGAATGAAAACAGGAACTCCGCCGCGTATCGATGGGCGCTCTTTGGATTATTCGAAAATGGAAGAACAATTCGGTGATGAGAATCCTGGAAAGTTCAGTTATGGTGATACGAAGGCTTTGGAAACACAACGCTCTTGTTACATTACCTATACCTCTACCCTAACGCATGAATTGTTACGTGAAGGTTTTGATCGCTCACCGATGTTTAATGGTGCTATCAAAAGTTCCGGACCGAGGTATTGTCCGAGTATTGAGGATAAAATAAACCGTTTTGCAGATAGAGATCGTCACCAGATTTTTGTTGAACCCGAAGGGTGGAATACAGTGGAGATCTATGTAAATGGATTTTCTACAAGTTTGCCGGAAGATGTTCAGCAGAAGGCTTTGCGTTCCATTCCTGGTTTCGAAAACGCGAAGATGTTTCGTCCGGGTTATGCAATCGAATATGATTACTTCCCTCCTACTCAACTAAAACACACGTTGGAAACAAAGTTGGTGGAGAATCTTTACTTCGCTGGACAAATTAATGGTACAACCGGCTATGAAGAAGCCGCTTGCCAGGGTTTGATGGCTGGAATTAATGCTGCACTTAAGGGTCAGGAAAAAGATCCTTTCATTTTATCTCGCTCCGAAGCTTATATCGGAGTGTTAATTGATGATTTAATTACGAAAGGAACCCAAGAACCGTACCGAATGTTTACCTCCCGTGCTGAGTATCGGATTCTTCTTCGCCAGGATAATGCAGATGTTCGTCTTACACCAATGGCACATAAGTTGGGTTTGCAGGATGATTTGGCGTTGGAAAGGGTAAATACTAAGGTTCGGGCAGCCGGTCAACTAATTTCAACGTTGCGTAAGGAAGGTGTTTCTCCTGAAGTTGCTAATCCTATCCTGGAAGGTCTTGGAAGCTCTTTGCTTTCCCAACAGGTAAAACTCTCTTCATTAATTACGCGACCGCATGTTTCGATGGAACATGTCTTGGAAATGAGTGAAGATGTAAAGGCGCTTGCGAAGAATTTGGATGCAGAACATGCGGATGCGGTTGAGCAGGCAGAGATTCTTTTGAAGTATGAAGGATATATAGTCCGTGAGGAAGAAGTGGCATTGAAGCTGTCGCGTTTGGAGGCTGTTTCAATTCCTGATTCCGTAGTTTATGCTGATATGAAAAGCCTAAGCTCAGAGGCGAAACAAAAGCTTACTGCAATTAAACCAGTCACAATTGGTCAGGCATCACGAATCAGTGGAGTTTCTCCGGCTGACATTTCAGTTTTATTAATTCATTTAGGAAGATAAGGTTTCACGTGGAACATTCAGAAAACATATTTTGTCCAAGTTGTGGACACACAAAAAGTAAACTCCATACCAAGGTTAAAGACCATTTTTTAACTGGTGAAAACTTTGATTTGGTTCAATGTGAAAGCTGTTCTTTGGTTTATACTCAGAATCGGCCTTTACTAGAAAAGATTGGTGACTACTATAAATCGGAGGATTATGTTTCTCATAGTTCAACTAAAAAAGGAGTAGTTAATCGGGTTTACAATGTGGTCCGAAATTACACACTTGGAAAGAAGGTTAAGCTGATTAGCAGTTTGACTACCGGAACGCATCTATTGGATATTGGTGCCGGAACGGGTCATTTTCTCAAAAGAGCTAAAGATGAAGGTTTCACCGTTCTTGGTTTGGAGCCGGATCCTGATGCCAGAAGAGTTGCGAAAGAACTTAACAATGTTGAATTGCTTCCCCTGGACAATTTAAAGGAATTAGGTGTTTCCCGATTTGATGCGATTTCGATGTGGCATGTTTTGGAGCATGTTTATGATCTGAACGAAGAGTTGGAAACAATCCTTTCAACATTGAAAGATGGTGGAGTATTTGTTGTTGCTGTTCCGAACTATACTTCCTTTGACGCTTCATACTACAAAGATTTTTGGGCAGCATATGATGTTCCACGTCACTTGTATCATTTCGAACCAAAAACGATTAAACATTTAGTTGAAAGTAAAGGATTGAGATTTGAGAAAATGCTTCCAATGAAATTTGATTCGTACTACGTTTCCATGCTAAGTGAGAAATATAAGGGAGGATCTATTCTGAATGCTTTCAGAATCGGCTTGTTGTCGAATATGAAGGCCAAGAACGGAACTTATAGTTCACAAATCTATATTTTTAGAAAATAAGGCTGTGTTTAGTGGTTTTAAGGGGGTTTTGGGCTTTCAAAGGTCCGAACACTTTGCTTGTGTACTGAAATGGCAGCAAATCAAGTGAAATTCTGAACAAATTATACTGAAAAACGATCGTTTCGAACCTCAGCGAACATTTTTTGTTTTTAGACAGGTTCCACCCAGTCGCCATTCTCTTTGATCAATTCGATCAATGACTCAACTGCCGATTCTTCTGAAACATTTTTCCTGATGATGTTTTTTTCTTTGTACAGGTGAATTTTTCCCGGACCACTTCCAACGTATCCATAATCGGCATCTGCCATTTCGCCTGGACCATTCACTATACAACCCATAATCCCGATTTTGATTCCTTTCAAATGTTGTGTCTTCTCACGAATCTTTGCTGTTGTTTCCTGTAGATCGAACAATGTTCTTCCACATGAAGGACAGGAAATGTACTCTGTTTTTGAAATACGGGTCCTGGTGGCCTGGAGAATTCCAAAAGAAATGGAATTGAGTTCCTTGTTTGCAATAGGGGCATCTATCCAAATTCCATCGCCAAAGCCGTCAATAAAGTGAATTCCCGAATCTGAACCTGCATATAACTGAACCGTTTCTAATTCGTTTGAGGCATAGTTGAAATGAAGAATCACAGGAGATTCAATTCCATTTTCTATAAAATTGTATTGAATTTTGCGGATTGACTGTGTTTTCTGTTTTTCAGAACTTTCGATCAGAAATACAACTTTTTCTTTTGGAAGAAGTTGATAGTTGATTTCTTCAGCTGCGTTCAAACGGATGATCGTTCCCTCCGGTAAATCGGAGCTGTATCCTTCAAGATTACAAATCGGTAAATGCTGCGGCTTCTTTTCTGCTTTCCAAGTGTCGAGTTCCTGAACGATTTGTAGTGTTCCCGGAATTTCAAAATCAATCGAATTGTTTCCGATGTAAATCAGATCTGCGGCTAGATCAGTCAGATTCCATTTGTCCAGTTCCACCGAATATAAATAACCGAAAGCAAAGAAGTTGGCTGGTGTGATATGTTCTTTGTTTGCTAAACTTCCAATAACTACTGGAGTCTTGTGATCACCAATATTGCCAACCTGGTGTGTTTTTCTCCTATTGTAGTGAAAATAATCGATGGTTTTTTTTGGTTGAAAGTCGATCTTCGTTGAATCCAGGTTGTTAAATTTTGCCGCTAATTTTTGCGCAACAGGAATTTCGGCTTCCGGATCTTCTGTCAAAGAAACGCGAATAGTATCTCCAATTCCGTCTTCGAGCAAGGCCCCGATTCCAACCGCCGATTTAATTCTTCCGTCTTCACCGTCACCGGCCTCCGTCACACCCAAATGCAAAGGATAATTCATCCCACGCTCTTTCATTCGTGCAACAAGCAAACGATACGCCTGTACCATTACAAGCGTATTACTCGCCTTCATTGAAATTACCAGGTCGTGATAATCGTTTTTACGGCAAATATTGATGAATTCCATAGCAGATTCCACCATTCCTTCCGGAGTGTCGCCAAAACGGCTTAAAATGCGGTCAGAAAGTGATCCGTGATTCGTTCCGATCCGCATCGCTGTTCCATGTTCTTTACACAATAAAACAAGCGGCGTGAACTTTTCTTCAATACGAACCAATTCGGCAGCGTAAGCTTCATCGGTGTAATCTATTTCTTCGAATTTCTTCTTGTCGGCATAATTTCCCGGATTGACACGTACTTTTTCGATCAATTTTGCAGCAACTTCCGCGGCGTTCGGTGTAAAGTGGATATCGGCAACCAGAGGAGTATTATAACCTCGTTTCACTAATTCTTCTTTGATGAGGCCAAGGTTTTCCGCCTCTTTTTTGCTCGGAGCAGTTAAACGAACCAACTCACAACCGGCATCTATCATGCGAATGGATTGTTCTACAGAACCCTGTGTGTCCATGGTGTCGGTAGTTGTCATAGACTGAATAAGAATCGGGTTTTGTCCGCCAATTGCTGCAATTCCTACTTTCACTTCACGTGTTTCGAAACGTTTTCTGTTGAATAGATCTTCGCAAAACAATGCTCTTTCAGTCGACATACCAGGATATTTAATGCAAAATTACGGAATAATACTCCTAGTTCTTTCTTTCCCGCTGATGCACAGGTGAAGGCTCGGCTACCGCACTCGCGAAAACATCAAAAGCTTTGTAATTTTGGAACTGTCCGGTAGGCAGTTCTTAACACGTCTAATTGTATCTGCGCATCAGTGGGAAAGCTTAACACATTCTCTTCAGGAGATTTACTACCTTCGTTACATGACTCTAAACGACATTCTCACGTTTTGCAATTCCCTTCCGGCAACGGAGGAAACTTTTCCTTTTGATCAGCGAACACTCGTTTTCAAAGTGAAAGGAAAAATGTATGCCTTGATTGATATTCACGAACCGGAAACGATCAACCTGAAATGTGATCCTGAAATGGCGATCGAATTGCGTGAAAAGCACGATGAAATTCAGCCGGGTTACCACATGAGCAAGAAACATTGGAATACGGTGAGCCTACTTGGAAACCTGAAAGAATCTATGATCCAGGAAATGATCGTAAATTCTTACGAACTTGTTGTGAAATCGTTACCAAAGAAAGTGAGAGATGAGCTTGCGCGTTGATAAGTATGTATGGTTTGTGCGTTTGGCCAAGACCAGAACACTGGCTACGGAACAGATCCAGAAAGGAAGAATTAAGCTGAACAACCAAAATGTGAAGCCGTCGAAAGAAGTGAAGATTGGTGATACGGTTTCCATTGTGAAAAACAACGCCATTTTCAGTTATAAAATCAAGGATTTGCTTGATAGGAGAGTGGGAGCAAAGCTTGTGTCGGATTATCTCATCGACATCACAGACCCAATGGAGCTGGAGAAATTCAAAACCTACCAGGCAGCACAAAGTACTTACCGTGAATACGGAACAGGTCGTCCGTCACGCAAGGACCGCGATCATTTGGATTCCTTCTTCGAATGGCTGGAAGATGATGGTGATGAGGATTGATCAAGAGTAAATTCCGTTTACAACCTTTTCGACTTCTTTCTATCTAGAACAAAACTACTTAGATGAAGAAGCTCGTATTAATCACCGTTTTATTTTTCTCGTTCTCACCTGTTTTTGCGCAGTATTTTTATGGCGCAGACGTCATAAACAGTACTCCGGGGTCTTGTACTGTACCGAGTGAATATCAGATTCAGTGCTATAGCGATGATCCTGATGTACAGTCATTTGGAATTAAGATTTACTGGGAAGATGGGAGTGTCGAGAATTTTCCGATAATACCGGCAAGCTCGAATGGTTGGTTAGTTACAATCTCGGACACCATATCTTTAACGCACCAACATCAATTTTATAGAGACACATATATAGATAATCGATATGAAGTGTTCATAAATGGTGGAGCGACCCCTGTGGGAGAAGGTTCTTTCGTTATAGATTTCTCTGACAATACATTGGACACGTTCGATTTCCACCAACTGTATATTTACGACAGTCTTGGAGGCTATACCTATTTCGATAGTCTTTACCTTGACTTAAATACAGCGAGTGGTATAAATACGACGTTATTTATTGAGCAGGTTTACTACAATTATCTGAAAATGTGTCCACAAGCCATTCCCTTTGAATTATCCTTAAATCATTCAGGATCAAATAATAGCGATATTGAATGTTTGAACTTACCGGTAATCGTTAATAACGACTTTCCTTTTGGAACCTTTAATGATAATGTAACGAACTATCAAAACAATCTCGTTTATCCGAATACTCCTTATAATTTATTATTAATTACACATAACACCAGTGCATTGGAAAATACGAGTGTTGAAAATTATAGTAACGTTATAAATTATTACGATAGCACTTCATACCTCTCTCAACAGTTAAACCTGGCGATACGAAGAACCAATAACTCTATTCCCGACACCAGCTTAGTGATTCATATCGAAAACCCCGGAAATGTGCTAACGTTTGCAACGGATTACGTGAAGAACCCGGTTGTGGGCAATGGCTTTTTTGAATTTCAACCTAAACCAGCTGACCACTTAAACCAATATATGAACCTGGGGTTTTTCGGAATAAATCCCCAAACATTGACCTTCGGAAACAATCTCTTTAAAGCCTACATTAAGAACAGCAATGATATCAACGTCAATGATGATACGACAACAATTATTTTGAATTATTGGGAACCGTGCATGGGAAACAACTCTCCTGAAATTGACCTTGAAATTTCCTGTAGCCAAAATATGGTGGATAGTTTCTTTACATATACCGTTGAAATAACAAAACAAACATGTCAGTTGGTGCCGGGAATCTCTCTCGAAATTCACTATCCAGCCACGATGACTCCCGACACATCTTATACCGGTTATTATAATTTACAGACAGTGAACGACAGCACCCTTCATTGTTTCTTTGATTTAGGTCAATACGAGTTTTACAAATCATTCTATCTTCCCTTTAGTTTTGATGGTCCTGTTAACACAACCGGTACAATGCTGTTTTCATCCGAATTGTCCTGTTCATTGGATACAAATGGAGTTGAAACCTGCGGACAATTTCTCGATTTGAGCACATGTAATCAACTAGACACCGCTAATTCAGATCACATCATCGAATTCGGTCAGTTTGGTTCGAATGAGTTTGTGCTTGGAGGGAATATGGAATATTTCAATTGTAATTCTACCGATACCCTGAAAGTGAAGATAAGTGTTCCCAATGGTGTTTTTCCACTTTCAAGTAACTTGTTGAATGCCTCTTTTTCAAACGATACCTTAAGCTTTGATTTAATAGGTTCAGGATTTTATGCACCCTTCGGAACAAGTCAGAATCTATTGGGGCAGAATGTGCTGTTTACTGTAAACTATTCCAATAATTCGGATACCACTTTCGAGAATAACACAGCCTTTATCAACTATCAAATGCCACCCGATATCTGCGTGGAGTTTTCTCATGACATTACTACATCAGGTTATTTTGATCTCAATGCAAATCAGTTTATTATTAATCACTACAATAACAGGTATTTATGTAACAATACCGTGCAGGAAAAAATCAACTTTTCAAGTAACCTCATTCCCGTTACCGCAGGCCTGATTAATCCTGTTATCAGCGGGAATACCCTTACTTTCGATACTCCTGACACAAGTTACTATCGTGTTAAATTTAATTATAACCTGTTCAACAGTTTGCAAACGGAAAGTTTCGAAATCGAGTATATGCTTTCAACCGACACTGTGGTGTCAGACAATTTCGACTCCCTGTCGATACAGTTTCCTTTTAATCAGTGTGATAGCATATCGACAACAACTAACACATATTCCAGTTCTTTTTTTATCGCTCCCCTGCAATCAGGAACAGTGAGCCTTCATAGCTCTGTTTTAAATTGTAACGGACAATTGCAGGCAACGTTTACGCTTCCATCCTGGATCATACCGGATTATTCACAGATACCCGGAGCAATTTATCAGGATAATCAGCTCACTATTTCATCAACCGACAGTTACGGAAACAATCAGTTCTCATTTCCGGTTACGTTTCCCGGGAACACCACGGCCGGAACATTGGTTGACATACCATACATTCTTCACAATGGAGCAGACAATTCTGTTGTGGATAATGGAGACACCATCCATGGCATAGTAGTAAATTCCTACGATCCGAATGAAAAATTAAGCAACCAAACAAGCGTGATTTCACCGGAAGAGCAGGATGAGTTCGTTTATGAAATTCATTTCCAAAACGATGGTAATTTCCCTGCCTACAATATTTCAGTCAAAGATGTAATAGATACCGATTTGGATCTTAGTTCAATACGGTTATTAAGCTCGAAGCATCCATGTATGATGTCGGTTGATTCGGTTTCCAGGGAAGTTACATTCTTTTTCCAGAACATTATGCTCGCTTCCAGTGAAGAAGATTCATCAGGTTCTCAGGGTGTTTTCCAGTATGCAATCCGTGAACTTCCTAATGTTGCAAATGGTCAAACCGTTGAAAATACGGCATTTATTTACTTTGATTTTAACGATCCCATTGTAACCAATACAACGTTAAGCACCAACGGTTATCTGAACCTTCAGGAATTTGCCGAAACACTGATAGTCTACCCGAACCCTGTGAGCGATCATTTTCAGTTGATGGATTTTGATCTGCTTACGGATGTTCAATTTACAAACATAAGTGGGCAGATTCTATTGGATTACAGCAGTTTCGAAAACGGATCACTCGATGTTTCCATGCTTCCGAATGGAATTTATGTGGTGAACGCGTTAAAAGAAGGACATTGGCTCCACCAGAAAGTAATTGTTAATCATTAGATTAGAAATGAACGAGTTACAGCTCTGAAAAGATTAAACTTCCATTTTATAACAAACACAATTTTCCAAATCCGGGTAGTCAACCAATCGTGGGTGATTAAATATTCCCTGCCTCATCATGCCAATCTTCTTCATCACGTTTTCTGAAGGCTCATTTCTTACTATGCAAACAGATATCACGGAAGCCAAACCGAGTTTTTCAAAGCCATATTCGAGGCAACGTTTTGCACCCTCGGTTGCATAACCCTTTCCCCACGCTGATGTTTTTAATCGCCAGCCAATATCTATAGCCGGTGTAAACTCAGACTCATAATCCTGGTAAGCAAAACCGATAAAACCGATGAGTTCACCAGTTTCCAGTAAGTCTGTTGCGAAATAACAAAAGCCATGCTTTGCATAATGGTCCTGTAACCGTTGAAAGAAGCCTTCAGACTGCTCTTCCGATAATGTCCCCGGAGAATGTCGCATGACTTCCGGATCTGCATTCATTCTTTTGAACTCTTCAAAATCTGATTCCGCCCAGGGACGAAAGCCTAGTCTTTGGGATTGGAAGATGTAATTGATGTTCGTCATTATTTCTGTTTTAATCCTAAGGTTACAAGTTATCCAAAATCTTCCCAACCCGCTTCTCAAAATCCTTACTGTATTTTCTTTTCTGGTCTTCCAAACACAATCGGAACTCTTCCTTCAGATCAGGGTATTTTTTCGTGAGTTCAAACAATGCCAAAGCTGACCTCGATTTCATTGTAACATTTACATCTGCAGAAAGCAACCACTGAAACAACAGATCGATTGCTTCTGCTTCATTTTCCTCGGGAACGCCAACCATGCGCCAGTAGGAAGCAAAAGACAAAAGATAATCCGGGTGTTCTTTCTTGCAAAGCTTGAGCAGGAAAGCAAGTGCGGCGTAAAGTTTATCCGGACCATGGATCGCAACATCACTCAGCAGCCAAAGAAAGCGGGATGCGATTTTGGGTTCACAGCTTAATAGTTGGGAAAGTTCTTTGAGATCGAGATCATGTTCCACGATCGTTTTTGCCCAATTCCTGCGTTGTTCTTCCGTGCTTTTAGGAAGTGAGATTTCGAGTTCTCTATAGAAATCGGTATGTGAAATTAGATCTCTCATCCATTTGTGGTGACTGAGCGTAGCCGAAGTCAACACTTATCACACCCCTGATTCTTCTTCGAAAACCAGGTTCTGTAAAAACGATAGCCTAAAAAAGCTAGCGCTGCGACAATTAACGTTATGACAAAAACAACTTGCATTTAGCTGAGTAACTGGTATGTTATTAATGCTCCAAGATACGCCATTGCGCCCATATATCCTAGCTGAATCAGCGGCCATTTCCAGCTCTTTGTTTCACGTTTTACAACGGCTAAAGTTGCCATACATTGCATTGCGAAGGCGTAGAAAACCAACAAGGACATTCCGCTGGCAAAGTTGAACACCGGTGAACCGTCTTCGAATTTCTGTTCGCGCATTTTCTCTATTAACGGCGATTGGTCGTCATCTTCCTGGTGTACGGAATAGATAGTAGAAAGTGATCCAACGAAAACCTCGCGTGCTGCGAAAGAGGTGATTAGTGCAATTCCCATTTTCCAGTCGTAACCCAACGGTTTGATTACCGGTTCGATGGCTTTCCCCATGTGACCAATGTAGGAATGTTCCAGTTTAGTAGCTGCAACCTCTTCCTGGTAACGATCGAGAGAGATGTTTTTTGTGGAAACCTCTTTTGCCGCTTCTTCCATTTCATTTCCAGGACCAAACGTTGCTAAAGCCCAAAGAATAATGGAAATGGCAACAATGATCTTCCCGGCATCGAAAAGGAAAGTTCTTCCCTTTTTATAAACATCAAGCAATACATTTCCCCAGCGCGGAGTTTTGTAATCAGGCAATTCCAAGAGGAAAATGCTTAGTTCTTTGCTTTTAAGGATTTTCTTTAAAACAAAAGAAACCAACAGTGCTGCAACCAATCCAAGCGCATACATTCCGAAAAGCACCAAGCCCTGCAGGTTGAAGATTCCACCTACGTTTTTGTTCGGAATGATCAGGGCAATCAGCAGAGTATAAACAGGAATACGTGCCGAACAGCTCATTAAAGGCGAAACCATGATGGTTGTAATTCGTTCTTTCCAGGAAGAAATCGTTCGCGCCGCCATAATTCCGGGAATGGCACAAGCTGCACTGGAAATCAACGGCACCACGCTTTTTCCGTTCAAACCGAATGGACGAACCAATTTATCCATGATAAAAACCACTCGGGCCATGTAGCCGGTTTCCTCTAGAATCCCGATAAGGAAGAAGAGCATAACAATTTGCGGGAGGAAGATCACCACTCCACCAACCCCGGCAATTAATCCGTCGGTCAACAAGTCTGTGAATAAGCCTTCGGGCATCACTTCATGCATCCAGGCCGTCAGATTCGAGAAACCAAGATCTATCCAATCCATCGGATAAGCAGCCAGTGTAAACACCGATTGAAAAATGATCAATAACAATGCAAAGAAGATCAAATAACCGAAAACAGGGTGGACCAACCAGCGATCGATCTTTCTGCTGAAATTGATTACATCCGGCTCTTTTGTAATGATCTCCGCACAAATTGCTTTGTTTTTGCGAAATTTCTCTTCAGCATCTTTGGATTGTGACTCTGAATCATCGATGGCGATCAGCGGCTTTTTACTTTCCGCGTTTGACTTATCGTAGCTAGCAATTAAGTCTTTCAACTCCGGAATTCCCGTTCCTATTCTGGCATTACAGCGCACAATTTTCGCGTTTGGAAAGTAGGAATTCAGCTTTTCATCGTCTATGGTCAACCGCTTGCGATGTGCAACATCCGTCATGTTCAAAGCGAGAACAGTGGGTAAACCCAGTTCGTATACCTGTGTACAAAGCAATAGATTTCGTTCCAGGTTAGTGGCATCAAGCACAACTACCGCCAATTCCGGATAATCCTTATGATTCTCGTCGGAAAGAATGTTGTAAACCACTTCTTCATCCTTGGAACGCGGATAAATAGAGTAGGTTCCCGGTAGATCTATAATCTCAATGTCAATGTTTTTGTGATGAAGTTTTCCGGTAGATTTATCTATGGTTACACCCGGAAAATTTCCCACTTTCTGGTTCAAACCGGTAAGACGATTGAATAGGGAACTTTTACCTGTGTTCGGGTTTCCGAAGAGCGCTACCTTTCTCATTTTACTTCAACTAGAATTGCTTCGTCTTTTCGCATGGAAAGCACGTAATCACCAACTTCTACCGCAATCGGATCGCCAAACGGAGCTTTAAAAAGAACCTTGATCTCCTGACCTTCAACCAAACCCATTTCCAGCAGTTTAGGTTTCAAATCCGAAGATTGAATTCCAGCTACCCGGGCAATATCACCTGGTTTCAAATGGGAAAGTTTTTTCATTTAACGAGTTGTGATTCTTCAAAAGAAATCGGCCCTGCCTTAATCAGCAGAGAGGTACAAATTTAGGTAAAAGAAGCCGCTTAATTCTACCGTGAAAATGGTAATTAATCTTTAAGATCATCCAGGATCTTCTGGACATCGCTTTCGGTAGTTGCGAGCTTCTGTTTGCAAAAAGCTATGAGTTCTGCGGCACGCTTCACCTTTTCGGAAAGTACGTCCACACCAATTTCACCTTCCTCTATGTCAGAAATTATAGATTCCAGTTCTTTATATGCTTCTTCGTATGTCAATTTTGAATCTTTCACCTTTCGAATTTACGGATTTATTTCCCACGGAGGACCACAGAAGATGATAGCGATTAATCAGTTTAAAAGATTGGTTTGTTCTACTGTCGCATCCTTCGCGAAATTTACTGAGGTGACTGAGCGGAGTCGAAGTTCACTTCGGCTTCGATTTCCTGGGCTGCGGTTACTATTTTCAAAACATCCTTCGTCTTCGCTTTGTTTTTTTCTGAAAGAATACCCTTTGAGTTGCTGACAATGGCATAACCGCGTTTCAATACCTGTTGCGGATCGAGGAGTTTAACGGCTGTTTCCTTTCGTTCCAGGTTCGAGTTATGTCGTGACAACTGCTGTTCTATTGAAAAGCGTAATTGATTACGATCTTTATCTAAAACCGTCGAGTATTCCTGTAATAGCGCAATGGATTTCATTGAAATCAGATCTTTCAAACGAAGTTGCTTGTTTCGTCGTTGTTCCAAAAATGAAGCTGTCAAAGGCTTGATCATTTGCCGCATACCGTTGACTTCTGCAACTGTTTTGTCGAGATATCTTCTTGTCAGCATTGAAAAATCCTTGGTTTGCTGTTCCAATTGGTGGCGTTCTGTTTTTTGTACAGAGAAGACCATTTCCCGAAACCGATTAATATTCGCCTTAAAATCGTTCTTCGCGTTCAATAATAAATTCTCGATCAATTGCGGTAGGTAGGCTCGTGATTTCTCGACTTCATTGTAAAGTGCCTCGTAAATGCCAAGGAAAAAGTAAGCTGTGTCCGAAGGAGTGATTCCGTTTCGGAAAGCCACCATTTCGCAAACAGTCAAATTTGTACTGTGACCAATTCCGGTAAATACCGGCAGGGGAAAAGTAGCAACCGCTTTCGAAAGTTCGTAGTTGTTATAGCAATGCATTCCAATTTCACCACCACCACCGCGAATGATTACCACCGCATCGAAATGATGTTTTACTTTCTCAATTTTCCGCAATGCATTCTGAATGGAATTGATCGCCGCGTCACCCTGCAAAGTTGCTTCGAACAGAAAAGTATCGAAATGGTATTTTTCAGGCAGACTGTTCAGTAAGCTTACAAAATCGGAGTAACCCTTGCTGTCGCCTTGTGAAATAACGGCCAGGCGTTTGGGAACCAGCGGCAATTCACGTGTTTGGTTTTTATTTAACAATCCCTCCTTGTTCAATCGCTCAATCGTAATCTGCCGCTCGCGTTGTAAAGCCCCCAAAGCATAATTCGGGTCGATATCAATAATCTCCAAACCAATGTTGTAGATGGGATGGTAAACAATTTTCACCAGGAACAACAATTCCATCCCATCCTGGAGCTGCTCTTTTACGACATCAAAAAAACGCTGACGAATCCTGTCATAATTGGTTTTCCAAAGGGTTCCGCGCATTTCCACAACAATGTTGTCGTTCTCCCTCTGTACGAGTTCCGGATAACAATGCCCTTTCCTTGTAGCATTCAGCTTGTACATTTCCGCCGTAACCCAATAGGTACGCGAATAGCGTTCACTGATTGTTTTTTGAATCGAATCGGCGACCTGCTTTAACGTAAAATGCTGCGGAAGTTCCATAGCCTTAAAGGTAAGTCAAGCTTCGACAAGCTCAGCATAAAAAAGTGAAAAAGTAAAAGTCAAAAATGCGTTCTGCGCGCACTTTGCGGGAGATGTTTATTTTCCTGCTAAATTCGTTGTATATGAAAGTCGTATTTATTGATTCTGTGCACCCGGTTCTGGAAGAACGTTTAACCTCTTCCGGGAAATTTCAATGTGTTGATGCTACGTGTTTGGATCTTGAATCCTGCCTGGAAGAATTGAAAGATGCTGTTGGAATTGTGATCCGGTCGCGATTTACGATGAATGAAGACTTTTTGAAAGGAGCTGATAAACTGCAATTAATTGCCCGATCAGGTGCCGGAATGGAAAATATTGATGAGGTGTATTGTGCTTCCAGGAATATTACGCTGTTCAATGCTCCGGAAGGAAACCGGAATGCAGTTGGCGAGCAGGCTTTGGGAATGCTACTCAGTATTTACAATCGATTGCATATTGCCAATAACCAGGTGCGAAACGGAATTTGGGACCGTGAAGGGAATAGGGGATTGGAGCTCGACGGAAAAACGGTTGGAATTATCGGTTTTGGGAATAACGGCCAGGCTTTCGCGAAAAAACTCCGCGGGTTTGATGTTGATGTTTTGGTTTACGACAAATACAAACAGGATTACGGAACGGAATACGTAACCGAAGCTACGCTGGACGCCGTTTTGAGAAAATCTGATGTAATCTCTTTCCATATTCCGCAGAACGACGAAACTATTCACTTTGCCAACGAAGAATTCTTTGATGCACTTGGAAAACAGGTTGTTCTTTTAAATCTTTCCCGTGGGAAAATAGTCAAAACGCGAGCATTGCTGGATGCGATCAAAGCCGGAACGGTTCTCGGTGCCGGGTTGGATGTCAATGAATTCGAGAAGAAAAGCTTTGAGGCATTTTTTGATGAAGATCGTCCGGCTGAGTTAGAAGAATTGCTCGGCTGCGAAAAAGTGTTGCTCACTCCCCACATCGGCGGCTGGTCGCATGAAAGTTACTTCAAACTGAGCGATGTTTTGGCGGATAAGATTCTTGAGCACTATTTAGACTAAACCTGACGCAAACTACGCAGAGTGTTCAAGGTTTTAAGTTTATTTTCAGAAACCAAGTTTTATTTGGTACACCTTGTTTTCTCTTGTAAAGCGAAGCAATTGGGTGTTTGTTTTCTCCAAAAGGAATTCAGAAGAAGAAAGCTGAGCAAAAATTAGTTTCCCATTTAGATCAAAAACCTCTATTTGTGTTAGAATACCGTCTTTGATAAGGATTTTATTGTTCTTCACTTCAAGCCACGGAAGTTCTTCCAGAGCATTTAATCCGGCAACACCTACGATGAATTCATAGGAAATGGTTTGCATTTCGGATCTGTTTTCCGGATCAAAAATATCGAAGTAAACTACGCCGTGACCCGGAGTATTGTTGAGTATTGCACCAATAATGAGTTTCTGCGGAAAATCAGGGTATATACCCATCACAAAATCGGAACTGTCGCCATCAAGAACTACAGGCCAATTTTGATTTTGACAATCGAAATTGATACCCCACTCAACCGGGATGTTCTCAAAATGTGTTTTCCAGCGAAGTGTGGAGTCTGTTCCAATCTCGTTTGTGATCTCGAGATACCAATGTGCCGGTGATTGGTTGGTATTCTTAATAATTACGGCAGACGTGTCGGAAAAACTGAAGATTTGTGCTTTTGCCTGCGGAGTAAAAAGCAATATAAAAACGATAAGTATAGAATGAAGTTTACGTTCTAAATGCATCTTCAATGTGTTCCAGTTGAGTACCAAAGCTATTGTGAATTATTGAAATAATGTCAAAGCGGACGTTAACATCCAGGTCTTTTTCAATTACATACTGATGAGCGCAACGGATAATGTGACGCTGTTTTTTCTTTGTAACAGCACGCCAGGGTTCACCGATCTCGCTTGTTTGCCGGGTTTTCACTTCAACAATTACCAGGTGTTCATCGGTTTCGGCAACAATATCAATTTCCTCTTTCAGGAAACGATAATTCCGTTCAACGATCCGAAATCCCTTTTGCCGTAGGTGTTTTGTGGCGCAATCTTCTCCAAACCTGCCTAATTCCTGTTCAGTCATATTTTTACTTTTCCTATTTAAGATAAGCTAAAAGATGATTTGATGCAAGGATTTCCCACAGAAGTGACGGAAGAACACAGAAGTGACGGAAGAACACGGAAGTTTGAAACATTATACATCTGTGTTCTTCTGTGCTCGTCAGTGGGAAAAGAATCTTTCTTTATCTCGGTGTGAATTGAATTTCGCTTCCTTCGGTTTTGATCACCTGCAGTCCATATTCAAAATCCATTTCCTTGATGACTTTGCCTTTTTTGTCATAGATCTTCATCTTTCCATGTTTCAGGCCGTTTTTATAGTCACATTCACTGATAATATCACCTCTTCTATCGTATTCCGTGGTTTTTCCTTCCAGTTTTCCTTCTTTGTAATGGTATTCTATACTCGGAACTTTTCCACCCGGCCAGTAGGCATACCAAACGCCATCTTTCTCACCATCCTTGTATTCTCCTTCTTCAATCTTCTTGTAATCTTTTTGGGAGTAAGAAACCCATGGACCGTCTTTCACGCTTTCCAGTGATTCGTAATCTTTCAGGATGCCGTATTCGATCTTGGTTTTCTTCTTAACAACCTTGTAAGTTCCGACATCTTTCGGTTTTCCGTTTTCGAAATAATCGATCCATTCACCTGTTTTCAGCCCGTCTTTGTAGGTCCCGGTCAATTTTTGTTTTCCGTTCGGATAGTTCGAGATCCATGGCCCGTGCAGCATTCCTGCCTTGAATGTGCTTTTGTTCTTTAGTTCACCTGTTTCCCAGTAATTAAGCCATTCGCCCTCTTCTTTGCCGTTAACGTAATCGCCCGACATCAACAACGTTCCGTCTTCGTACCAAGTTTCCCACTTCCCGTTCTTCAGGTCGTTGGCGTAAGTTCCTATCTTGAATTTCGAGCCATCTTCATAGTAATAATTCCATGTTCCGGTACGTAAACCTTCTTTGTAAAACGCTACATAAGATGTTTTTCCATTCGGGTGGTAATATTCCCAGCGACCATCCTGTTTGTCGTCTTTGAATTTACCTTCCATGTCTTTTGTCTTGATGTTGGTATACCACACCCAGTTTCCGGTTTTCTTGCCATATTCATATGTTCCGGTAGTACGAGGAATGGAATCGTCGTAAAACGAAATATAGTCACCGTGCAGCTGTCCTTTTTTGTAGTTAACCACTTTTTCGATATCGCCGGTATAGAAATAATAAGACCATTCTCCGTTCACTTCTCCAAGATCAAATTCGCCTTTCAGAAGCGGGTATCCGTAAATACTGTATTCGGCAAATTCTCCGTCTTTATATCCGTTCTTATAAGTGTATTTTTCTTTTAATGCGCCTGTTGTATAGAAAACCAGGTATTCTCCGTTTCCGTCTTTGATCAGTTGTGTGTGAAGCGAATCCGGAGCCCAGAATTCCCAAATAAGTACGAGTGAATCCAGGTATTCGGCACGTTCTTTTTTCTCACCGGTCAGATAATATTCCGTCCACATTCCGTTGGGTTGGTTGTTGCGGTAAAATCCTTCGCTCTTCAATTTCCCGTTTTCAAACCATTCACGTGAAACGGAATCCTGAACACCTTTTTTGAAGTACCCTATCTGCTTCATTTTCCCGTTGCTGTACATGGCTTTTACTTCACCATTCAATTTTCCGCGATAGTAGTTGCGTTCTTCTACCAATTTTCCGGTTTCGTCAAAATACTGCCATTTTCCGTGCTCATCGGTTGTTTCACCTAACAAGTCTTTGTAGTAATAACCACTCGACTGAACCTTGGTTTGGTTCTTATCGTAATAGAAAAACACTTTTTTTGTTTGGAATTCTTTCGAAACGGGTTGTGCAGAAAGGGTGAAAGAAATCAAACAAGCTATGATGAATAAGCACTTCATGAAAATCAATTTATACTTAATAAGTAAATTTTACGGCAAAGTTACTTTATCCTGTTTGCAGAACGGACCGGATTTATGAAACTTTTAAACGATTGATGGTGATTAGTGCTTGAAATTCAAAAAGACAGGACTGGACAAGTGATCGATATGGATATCCAGGGTATTTAACTCAAGAATAAACATGATCCCTTTTAACAGAAGCACGATCCCGGTAATAAAGATGATCAATCCCGTCAGGCGGTTTAAGCCAACCAATACCTTATCGGTAATAAACGGGCGTAATTTCTTTGCTCCAAGCACCTTAAGCACATCAACCGAGAAGAATGTAACCAGGATGATAATGATGTAAAGCTCCATGCTTTGTCCTTCCTGAATGGATTTTCCACTCCCTTGTGCACCGTTTGCAATTACAGAGAACCAATAGATGATTACCGCCGGATTGGCAAAATTGAGCAGAAAACCCTTTAAGCCGAGTGTGAGATAATCTTTGGCCTGGAATGTGGCATTGTCTTTTTCAACTTCTTCTTTTGGCTTCTTCAGAAGCATGAAAAAGCCGAAAAATATGAAAATAGTCCCGCCAATTAGCTTAAACAAATATTGCTGATCGCCTGAAATGATATGATTTACCTGGTTGTAAAAAATATAGGCGATAAGGATGTAAATGATATCCGAAAGCAAAACGCCAAGGTCGAAACTCAATGCTGCGCGAACTCCTTTTCGGATACTAATGTCAAGCAACATAAAAAACACCGGACCAATCAATACACTAAGTATAAATCCTGTTACGACGGCTTTGACGATTAGTTCTAGCAATGTTTTTTTATTGAGTTTATACAAATATAACAAACTAACACAGTTATCAATGGGAATAATGTTGCACCAAAAAATGAACGAGTAGTGTGTGAAACTGGAAGGAAGTCATTACATTTGCACGTCGCACAAGTGTGACATAACAAATCGTAAGCGTATGAAAACGGCAATTGCCAACAAGAAATTAGAAGCAATTATTGCTAAAGTGGAGAAAGAAGGACCACTTTACAAAGGGATAGTTGAAGATTTAAAAGAGCTTCGCGAACAAGCTTTGAAGGAACAAGACCCTTTGGTTGTTAAGGTATTGCGTTTGACTTACGAGTACATTGTTGACCGTGAATCTTTTGATGTTCAGGCGCAATATGAGGAAGATGAAGAAGGAAATGAATATCCTTTGGAAATCGAAGACAAGGAAAACTTGTTATACTTGCTTACGCTTCTTAAAAACGCTGATCACAAGATTAACAGAGAAGAAATTAAAGATTACCGTGGTTCTTTGAAGCAGGAGCTTTACTAAGAAATTTCGATAAACTAAGAATAAAAAGAGCCGGTCACTGAGCGAAGTCGAAGTGCCGGTTTTTTTGTGCTTGGAACTTTCGCTGATTCGAAATTTCTAATTATTAAAAAGAATTCCATCTGAAGTTATTAGATCGCTAGCGATTAATATAATCTGCGGTATCTGCGAAATCTGTGCGCGTTTATTCATGATATGAATATCTACGTGATCAATTGGTACACAGCTGACGCTGATTTACGCAGATTTTATGATTGCTTGCAATCATAAATTAAAAAGGGTTAAGCGTTAATTGCTGAAACGGTACTTCAGAATGCAGTAAATAGCCCTGAAACCATCTTTCCAGCCAATTTTTTTGCCTTCTTCATACGTTCTTCCGTAATAGGAAATACCCACTTCGTAAATGCGGATAGCTTTTTTTCTCGCCAATTTAGCTGTGATCTCGGGCTCAATTCCAAAACGTTTTTCCTTGATCTTGATCTCTTTCGCAATAGATGCTCTGATTAACTTATAACATGTTTCCATGTCTGTCAAATTCAAGTTCGTCATCATATTTGAAAGCCCGGTAAGGAATTTATTTCCTTTGGAATGCCAGTAGAACAAAATACGATGAGGTTGGTGACCCATGAATCTTGATCCGTAAACCACATCAGCATTGTCCTTGAAAACGGGCTTCAACATCAGGTTATATTCCTCCGGGTCGTACTCCAAATCGGCATCCTGGATAATGATATATTCTCCGGTTGCTTCCTGGATTGCCCTATTAATAGCCGCTCCTTTTCCCTGGTTGTACGGTTGAGAAAACAAACGAATGTCCATATCGGGATTAGCCGACATATATTCCTCCACTTTTGCTACAGTATTGTCGCTGGAACAATCATTCACAATAACAATTTCCTTTGCAATTCCATTATCAAGCACAACTTGTTTGATCCTGTCAAGAATCAAATGGATGGTTGGTCCTTCATTGTAAGCCGGAATAAGTATGGAGAGTTTTTGGATCATTCGTTATGATAATTGCAAACAGGAAAAAAACACCTGGTTGTAAAGTGGGGTAAATATAGTTATTTTCTGAAGGATTGAACGCCCGGGTCGGAGTACTGTTCCCATGAATGCAACTTGAGCTTAAGCTTGAACTGCTTTTTTGATGGATTATGGATGAAGAGCAGCCCGCTTTTGCCACCGGTAGAGAAATAGAGCTCAGCTATTCCTTCTGCGTTAGTTAGAGGAACAGAAACAACCGTTCCTTTATTATCTGAAAAGATGAGATGAAGATCGGTACCGTTTTCAATTTCGTAATTCACCACCAGTTTTTGGCGTGCTCCATCCAGTTTTGGAATCCTTAAATCAGTATTGAGCTCAAAATACTCGTAATCTGAAGTGTAGGTTTTCCACTTTTCCGAAACAGGAAGTGTTTTTGTATAGCGACTGGATAGGGGCAAGGTGTCATTTTTAGGAAAGACCTGGTAAATAACCACTGATTCAGGTTCACCGGAGGGTAGTCTCAAATCACCATCGGTAAAGTAGTGTTTCACTTGTTTAATCCACGGATATTTCGCCAGTTCAGCTAAAGGCAGTCCTTGTTCAATTCCGCCGAATTGCGCCTCACGAATGATAATGTCGCCAGTGTGGAATAAATCATTGACATCCTTGTAAAGTTTGTGGTAGAATTGTACATATTTCGGATGCCGCTCAAGAGCAATAAGCCCTTTATTATAGGCAATCAACGGATGCAGGTAATACACTTTTCCAATTTTCGACTCATTAGCTTCAACGTACGTTGCTGCTTCCAAAATACGTTTTTGATAGGGCGAAGATTTTATCGGAAAGCCGATCTGGTTGATGGAACTAATGGAAATTGCGAAAAGAACCGCGAAAATAATCAGATTGGTTACTTTGTGAAGTTCGCTCAACATCAGTCCGCAAAATACCAATCCTAGTCCGTAAGCGGCCGGCATTCCCATTGTTGCCAAACGCGTTAAACCGAAGGAGCCTTTTAACCCGTTCGCCCACAAATAGCTATGCGCAGCGATGATCATCGTATAAGCACCGAAGAAAAACAAGCTAATGAAAATTGCCCGTTTACGTTCTTTTTGCCTCCACATAAAAAACCCGATAACCATTAATGGCAAGAGGTAAAGCGCGGTATAACCCAAGTGACGGTCAAAGCGTGTCAGGTAATCAAACCAGGATCCTTTACCATAAGGACTGATCTCCGGGTGCGGATCGTTTGTGAAATACCACATGGGCTGGTCGATCATGATCTTTCCGGCAATGATGTATATCACAAATCCCAGTGCGACAAACGGGATTGCTTTCCATTGTTTGAAAATGGCCAGTAGTATTGGGGCCATCAGCAGAATAAGCATTCCTTCATTTCTTGCAAAAGGGATGAAAGAAGCGACGATTGCAAATAAAATCCACTTTTCCTTAATTGCTGCCCAAAGCATAAGAACAAGCAGAAATCCGAAGAAAGGTTCCGTCATTCCGCCAATGATCACGCCGGTATAATCCGGAATGGAAAGTAGTATGAATGGTGTGAGAAGAGGCATTATTCCTCTTATTTTGAAATGTTCGAACACGCTAAACAGGAGCAGGATCGTTCCCAGGAATACCGTTACATTGAAAAGCGTAAAAGCTTCGTAACCGAATTGCGCAAAAGGTGAGCTGAACAGAACATAAAGGGGTTTTCCCCAATTGCTCAAAAAGTAATCGGCATTTTTCCAGCTTTCATAAGAAACTGCGAAATGCTGAAGCCCGTCACTTGTATCGTAAGGGATTTCACTGGCAAAAACCACCCAAAGGAGGTACGAGAGCGCAAGAGCTACGGAAAACAGTTGTAGTAACCTGTATTGAACGGATTTGCTCTGCTGTTTTTCCACGTTGAAATTCGAAAGGTTGATCTTATATGTTCATTTCAGGAACGAAATCCGGAACTACCATATCTCCTTCTGTCAGGGAAATAATTTCTTCTACGCTAACACCCGGCGCTCGCTCAAGCAAATGGAATTTGTTGTCTTTTATTTCAAGCACAGCCAGGTCGGTAACAACTTTCTTTACGCATCCAACTCCGGTTAACGGTAAAGAACATTGTTTCAGAATTTTAGATTCTCCGGCTTTATTGGCGTGCATCATGGCAACGATGATGTTTTCTGCTGAAGCCACTAAGTCCATTGCTCCACCCATTCCTTTCACCATTTTTCCCGGAATTTTCCAGTTGGCAATATCACCGTTTTGAGCAACTTCCATTGCCCCGAGAACTGTTAATTGAACGTGTTGGCCGCGAATCATTGCAAAAGAGGTTGCAGAATCAAAGAATGCCGCGCCCGGACGGGTAGTGATGGTTTGTTTTCCGGCATTGATAAGATCAGGATCTTCTTCTCCTTCAAAAGGGAAAGGACCCATTCCCAGAATACCGTTTTCAGATTGAAATTCAACTTCTATCCCTTCCGGAATATAGTTAGCAACTAAAGTCGGAATACCAATTCCTAGATTTACATACCAACCATCTCTCAATTCCTGTGCGATTCGTTTTGCGATCCCGGTTTTATCTAATGCCATTGTATCTGTATTGTGAAGTGATCCCGATGTTTACTATCAGGGCCAGCCTTATAATTATGTTGCCAAATTACTGCTTTTTGAACGTATTTCGTTCGCAAAGTCTTTTTTGTTTTTCCTTAGTAGCTTACCCCGAATAATTTTACGCGTACATTCCTCATAACCACGTGTTCCTTTGTGTTATTACGCATGAAGACTACAAACTTTTTGTCGTTCGGTTTTATCACATAAGGTTGACTAACCATTCTGAACTTGTATTTTGTTTTCCCACCGAAATAACAGTCGAAACGGGTTCCCTGGAAATAACTTGAAACGCTGTCTTTTTCGAAAAGCTCGTAAGAAAGGTTCGTGTTTAATATCGGTTTATCCACTTGAACAGAGGAACTTACGTCTGCCTGGATATTTTTGTATTTCCCGTCAAGGTTCAGTTCACAGAGCGTTATCGAAAAATCCCTTGAGTTGATGTATGAAATCAGTGTATCCTTTATGAATACGCGATTAAAAGGCGTTTTTCGTTTGAAAAGAGTTGTTGCAGTAATTCTATCTTTCAAAACCGGTTCATAGTTGGTAGACGGCGCGCCACCAAGCCAGGAAAGGTGATATTCTCCCAAAGCGGTTGTGTCGCCGTTAAACTCCGATAATAAATGCTGTACCTTGTCCTTTCGCGAGCTGTAAGCATAAATCACGTGCATCACATAGTCGGATGAACAAAACTTGTCGTCTTTAATGATTTCCTTTATCGATGTATAGAATTCCGTATGGATTCTGTCTTCAGGTGAGAAAACGGATGTCATCAGGTTTAATTTCCAGACAAATGATACCGGAAACCAGATCAGTGCTAACAGCAGCCAGCGTAAATAACGGTTCTGACTAAATAATAATCCAATTACCAGTATGAATAACGGCACCAGGTACATTCCGACGCGGTCCATAGGATAGTTCACCTGCAAGAAAACAGCCATCAGTATAGCTGAGAGCAATGAACCGGCGAAGATGGCAGTTACCCAGAACAATTCTTTCTGAATCAGATCGGTGAGTTTGTGCTTTAATAATGCCAGGATCAATAAAACAGAAAGAAGAACAAAAAGTGCAATAAAGATGTATTTCCAGATTTCGTGCTCCGTAAACAGCGTGTTTCTCGCCAGGGATTTCCCCGTAACCTCCCAAAGCCCGTCGCGCGAACCCCACCACAGGGCTCCGGCTTTTTTCAGCTTGTTAAGATAAATGTATACTGGAACCAGAAAAGCCATAAAGGCGAGAATGAATAAAAGACTTGGTAATTTCCCTTCTATCTTTTTCCTGTTGATCACGAAAAGAAAGATAGAGTAGGAGAAGAGTATAAATGTTGGAACAAGGAGCGACAGGTTGGAAAAAAGTGTAATTATCAGCAAGGCAATGAAGCAGCCAAATAATTTCCAATTCTGCTTTCTGATCCAGGTTTGGAACAGACAAAAGGCGGCAAGGAAAAAGGCAAGTGACGGACCATACCCTCTGCAAAGGCTGAAGTAGTCTGTGATCCAGGGAACGGTATTAATCGCTATGAAGATGATCCAGGCGAAATTTTTGTCTATCGAACGCTGAATGAATGTTTTGGTGGAAAAAAAGTAGATTGGAAATGAAGCCATTGCCAGGAGACGGAACCCAAAAAAATGATCGCCGAACAAGCCGTACATCCATTTGGCAACAAAGGTGTTGAGGAAATGGTTATTGGTGTCCATAACAGCAGAACCACCAATGACCTGGCCGGTTTGAATATACCAGTAAAGTGTGCCCAACTCGTCAAGAATAGGTTGCACGAACCAGGCCCTGAGAATAATGTAACCGAATAAAAACAAGAAAAGTGGCCAGATGAACCACTTGTTTTTGAGTTCCAGGAATCTCATTAGTCTTTCTTGCGAACGGTCCGTTGTTCTATTCGTTTTTCGAATTTGTCTCCTTTGAAAATGCGCTGTACAAAGATTCCCGGTGTATGAATAAAGTTAGGATCCAATTCTCCTGCAGGTACTAATTCTTCTACTTCGGCAATGGTAATCTTACCTGCCATAGCCATCATAGGGTTGAAATTACGTGCTGTGGCTTTGAAAACGAGGTTGCCTTCCGTGTCACCCTTCCATGCCTTCACAATTGCGAAATCTGCAGTTAGTGCGCTTTCCAGGATATGTGGTTTGCCGTTGAAAACGCGAACTTCTTTTCCTTCAGCAACCTCAGTTCCGTGTCCGGCAGGTGTAAAGAATGCTGGTATGCCGGCTCCTCCCGCTCTGCATCTTTCTGCCAGCGATCCTTGGGGGATAAGGTCAACTTCCAGTTCTCCTGAAAGCATCTGACGCTCAAACTCATCGTTTTCACCAACATAAGAAGAGATCATCTTCTTTACCTGTTTGTTCTGAAGTAGCAACCCAAGCCCAAAATCATCAACTCCGGCATTGTTTGAAATACAAGTAAGGTTCTTTACGCCGCTTTTTACCAGCTGTGCAATCGAGTTTTCAGGAATTCCGCATAAACCGAAACCACCTACCATCAAGGTCATTCCATCTTCAATTCCTTTTAACGCTTCCTCAACGTTTCCTACTACTTTGTTCATTTATACTGAGTTTGTCGACTATTAATTAAATAAATCACCTCCTGTTGGCACCAGGGTTGGGTCTAATTCTGTACTATCACTTGGTTCCGGTATAATCTCGCCGGTTGGATTGAATACAGAATTGTCAAAATTCCGTGGTTTTTCAAAATCCTGTGTCGAAATAGGGATCTTCGGATCTTTATAAACCTTATTGATATAATATCCATAGATCGGAAGTGCCGTGTTTGCTCCTTGTCCTTTATCGGTTGAGCGGAAACGTACACCTCTGTTTTCGGCTCCCACCCAAACACCTGTTGCCAGATCCGGAGTCAGAGCAATAAACCAACCGTCCGAGTTATTTTGAGTTGTTCCGGTTTTACCGGCAGTTGGGTAACGAATTCCGGCATAATCCGCGCCGCCACGTAACCTGCTTGCTGTTCCACCTTCAACAACGCCTTTCATCATTTTCAAAATGGTGTAAGCCACTGTTTCGCTCATTGCTTCTTTCTGGTAACTTTTTGCGTTGTAAATCACATTCCCGGCTCTGTCTTCAATACGAAGAATAGTTGTAGGTCTGTTGAAAATTCCTTTGTTTACGAAAGTTGCCTGTGCTGCAACCAACTCGTAGAGCGATAAGTCCATTGAACCCAGACACATTGCCGGAACAATGTCGCGGTCGCTCAGCTGAATGTCCATATCACGAACCAGTTTGGCAACTGTTTGCGGTCCGGCTGTGGCGCCCATTTGTTTCATTACATAAACCGCAGCGTTGTTCATAGACATTGCCAAACCTTTCGATAAGGTAATTGTTCCTCCACGCCCACTGCCGTCTGAGTTGCGTGGACACCATTGTCCGTCAGGATTTCCGCTTGGATCGAAAAGATCAACACAGTAGTTGGTATTCGGAATTACCATTCCCGGCTGAATAACACCCATTGTTACACCCGAAGCATAAACGAACGGTTTGAAAGTTGATCCAACCTGGCGTTTCCCTTGTCGAACGTGGTCATAAGCGAAATGCTCGAAATTGGCCCCTCCAACCCAGGCTTTTACAAATCCCGTACTTGGCTCAATAGAGATCAATCCGGATTGCAGGAAGGAATTGTAGTATTTGATTGAGTCCATCGGTGTCATGATCGTATCAACATCACCTCTCCAGGAGAAAACACGCATTTCTGCAGGTTTATTGAATGATAGTTTGATCTGGTCTTCCGTGAAACCGAGATTAGACATATTGATCCATCTGTCCGTACGAAGCATACAGTCGTTCCAGTATTTCTTGACCTCTTCGTCTTTAATGCTATTCGAGAACGGCCAGTTACGGTTTCCTCTGTTATTTCGATCGAAATCCGGTTGTAGTTTTTCTTTCAGCCATTTTTGCATTCCTTCTTCAGCATAACGCTGCATATCTGCATTAATGGTTGTGTAGATCTTTAATCCGTCGCTGTAGATATCATACGGCATTCCGTCTTCACGCTTATATTTCAACGATCCGTCGGCATTTTTTTCACTGAAAATAGCGGTGATCTCCTTGCGAAGTTCTTCTCTGAAATAAGGTGCAGAACCCGTTTTATGATCAACCTCCTGGTAATTTACGATGATTGGTTTTTTGCAAAGTGCTTCGTATTCGGCACGTGTCAGTTTATGACGAATTGCTTCATTTCCTTCCTCGGAATTTTTCCACCATTGGTGCAATACCTGGTTTCTTCGGTTGATGGCAGTCATAGAATCTGCCGCTCTTGCCTCTGCAACTTCCGCATCCGAAACGGCTTCCGGTGCTATGCCTTTATTTGTCGCAATTTTTAAACGGTAATTTTTGACCTTGAAAGTATACGGATTGTAAACCGTAGGATTCTTACACATTCCAACAAGCATAGCTGCCTCCTCTTTGGTAAGCTGACTCGGCTTTTTGTTGAAGTACACTTTAGAAGCATTTGAAATTCCCACTGCATTGTACAGGAAATCAAACTGGTTCAGGTACATGGTGATAATCTCTTCTTTCGAATAACGTTTTTCCAAACGTGTAGCAATAATGTTTTCCTGCGCTTTTTCGTTCAGGCGATTCCATTTTCCGGATAAACCGGTAGTGGATGCAGATTCAAGTTCCTGACCAAGTGCGCGCGCCATCTGTTTACGCTCTTCTCTTCTGATGGTAAACAACTGTTTTGCCAGCTGCTGCGTAATCGTTGAAGCTCCTCCGGAACCTCCAAGACTGAATATGGCACGACCAATAGCTTTAAAGTCAACACCGCTATGGTCTTCAAAACGCTCATCTTCTGTTGCGATCAACGCATCCGTTACATTCGAGCTGATGTCTTTATAAGGAACACTTGTTCTATTGATCTTCCAGTAGCGGCCCAATTCGGTTTTCCCGTCATCCGCATATACGGTAGAAGCCAATAATTCAGGGGGATTGTCGAGCATAGCTACAGGCGGGAGCTCATCCTCCGATTGAAAAATGATCAAAAGAGCAATAAAATATATCGGGAAAGTGGCAAAAAGCCAATAGGCGATAGTTGCACGTTTATGCTGTTTTTCGTTGAAAACGGTTGTTGACTTTACTGTTTTTTGAGCCATAAGGGTTGCGTAAACTAAGGATAAAAATAGTTATTTGTCCAGTGTGCACAAATATCTGAAGAAGTAAACAACATTTGAATGCGCATTAACATAATTTCTAACAACGATTTGGTTAATAACATTTAGAAATTTAACCACATAGCGACATAGAAAACATAGAACATTACACAAACTATGTGACCTATGTTCCTATGTGGTTTTAATAAAACGAAAAAGGTTGCCGGACCTAACCAACAACCTTTCATATCTTTAAAAAGTAAATTACTTCTTCTTTGCTCTTTCTTTGATAAACTTTTCAATAGCCGCCGTCATGCTTGGAGCCTCCGGAACCGGAGCCTGAAGGTCGAGACGCAAACTGTGTTTTTGAACCGCGCTGGCAGTAGTGGGACCAAAAGCCGCAATTACCGTTTCGTTCTGTTTGAAGTCAGGGAAATTTTTGAACAAGGACTCAATTCCTCCCGGACTAAAGAAAACCAACATATCGTAGTAAACATCTTCCAAATCGCTTAGATCAGAAGCAACAGTTCTGTAAAGCGTTGCTTTTGTAAACGGAATTTTAGCCGCTTCAAGTGTTTCAGGGATTTTATCACGAAGAATATCCGTACAAGGAAGCAGGAATTTTTCAGTTTTATGTTTCTTGATCGGATCGATAAGGTCCTCAATGGTTTGTTTACCAAAGAAGATTTTACGTTTTCTGTATGTCACGTATTTTTGGAGATACAATGCAACAGCTTCAGAAATACAGAAATACTTCATGCTATCCGGAACCTCAAATCGGATCTCTTCTGCAATTCGGAAAAAATGGTCAACAGCTTGCTTCGAAGTAAGTATGATGGCCGTGTGTTCCGGGACATTAACTTTTTGTGCTCTAAACTCTTGGGCTGGTATTCCTTCCACATGAATAAACGGACGGAAATCAATTTTAAGCTTGTATTTTTCTGCCAAATCGTAATAAGGTGATTTCTCACCCTCTGGTTTCGGTTGAGAAACCAAAATAGTTTTGATACTCAAGGTTTATAGTTTTAGTAATACGTTTATCCAATCCATTCTCGAAACAATTCCGGATAAAACAGCTTGATAACTGCCAGTACAGGTAAGATTTCGAGCGTCCAAAAGTACAAAATAATATAATACCAACGCATTCGTTCCTGCAAAGCCAGTACTGTTGTTCTCAGGATACGAATAACAAAGACAACCGCTATGGGCAGGAAAAGCAGTAAATTCTTGTTTTCAGGAATAAACGGCGAGAAATGATCTATAAATAAAATGGCCAGGTAAAGGATTCCTAGTGTCTGTAAACTTAAAAAGGAATAGAACTGAATTTCGCGGAACAATTGGTCGCTGCTGGAAAGCCTGGTAAAAAGCCAGGTGACAATGACCAGGTACAACACATACGCCGGCAAGGCCAGATATGTAACAAATTGGTTAATATTTGTATCAAACTTCGTGAAGAGAATATAAGAAAAGATGCCAAAAAAGTGAACGGTTAAAAAGGTAGAAGCCAGGTTCGACATCTCTTCCCCATCTTTGGCAAGGTCTTCACTCGTCCTGAAAAGCATAGATGATTTGAATAATACAACAAACACATCACGCTGAAATGTTCGTGCAAGAGCTACCAAAAGCGCCCCTACAAAGAAAACCAGCAGTGCAAAACCAGAATCGTTCGGAACCCTTGGCTCCAAAACCATTTCTGCAATTTGCTCCGACTGTGCTAAGAAAAAATTCACTTTGAGATCCTTACTGTTACAAAGGTATGATTCTCTATGTATATAAAGTTCAAAGCGTTTAAAAGGTTTAAAAGTTCAAACGGTTATCTTATTGGTCTTCAGGTTTTGTACTTTATTAAATCGAACATTTTGAACTGTTTGATCCCTGCGCCTATGCTAAAGCTTCGGCGAAAGCATTTTGAACTGCTGAATCTTTCTCCGATTGATTCATTTCACTACATTTGCACTGTTAAAATTAAAACAGTTGTAATGGCAACAGACTTATATACACATCCTGATTACCTGTTAATGGACGAATTGTTAACGGATGAGCAAAAACTTGTTCGTGACGCAGCGCGTGCATGGGTAAAGAAAGAAGTATCACCAATTATTGATGAACACTACGAAAAAGCAACATTCCCAATGCATTTATTACAAGGCCTTGGTGAAATCGGTGCTTTTGGGCCATACATTCCTGAAGAATATGGTGGACCTGGGCTAGATCAAATTTCTTACGGTTTGATTATGCAGGAATTGGAAAGATGTGATTCAGGTTTGAGATCTACTGCATCTGTTCAATCTTCTTTGGTAATGTATCCTATCTGGAAATACGGAACTGAAGAGCAAAAACAAAAATACCTGCCGAAATTGGCGACCGGAGAATGGATGGGTTGTTTCGGATTGACTGAGCCTGATCATGGTTCGAATCCTGGTGGAATGATCACGAACTTCAAAGATAAAGGAGATCATTACCTTTTGAATGGTGCCAAAATGTGGATCTCGAATGCTCCGTTTGCACAAATTGCAGTGGTTTGGGCGAAAGACGAAAGCGGCCGTATTCATGGATTGATCGTTGAGCGTGGAATGGAAGGATTCTCAACTCCTGAAATGCATGGAAAACTTTCGTTGCGAGCTTCTTCAACGGGAGAATTGATCTTCGATAACGTAAAAGTTCCAAAAGAAAACCTATTGCCTGGCCGTTCCGGTTTGGGAGCACCACTAGGTTGTTTGGATTCAGCTCGTTTCGGAATTGCGTGGGGAGCACTTGGTGCCGCAATGGATTGTTATGACCAGGCATTGCGTTACTCTAAAGAAAGAACTCAGTTTAATGTTCCTATCGGTGCATTCCAGTTGATCCAGAAAAAATTGGCTGAAATGATCACTGAGATCACGAAGGCGCAGTTCATGACTTTACGCGTTGGACAATTGCGTAACGAAGGGCGCGCTACTTCAGCTATGATTTCAATGATCAAGCGTAATAACGTTGAGATCGCTTTGGACATCGCTCGTGAAGCACGCCAGATCCACGGTGGAATGGGTATTACAAGCGAATACTCTATGATGCGCCACATGGCCAACCTGGAGTCGGTTGTAACTTACGAAGGAACACACGACATTCACTTGTTGATTACAGGTATGGATGTTACAGGAATTCCTGCTTTCACTCGTGAAATGCCGAATTTGTAAAAAAATATTATTTTAAATAATGAGTAGGGCCGAATTACAATTCGGCCCTACTGTTTTAACACCTATATTATGAGTAACGACCTATTAGATAAAGGAATTCCTTCTTCAAAACCGAAACAAGATCTTGATACCGTTAACGGTGTATTAGCGGCGGGCATTGTTTCCATAGTTCTTTCACTAATTCTCTGGGGAGGGTTGTTAAGTCTTGCTCCTTTGTTTGTTGGAATATATGCTATTGTAAAAGGGTGGCAAGCCATAACTTTGTTTAAGGATTATCCGAATGATTACACCACATCTTCGTTGAATCGAGGACGGGCGGGCTTTATTTGCGGGATAATTGGAGTAAGTATTTGGGGTATTATCAGATTGTTGGTTCTTCTGGTATTGGCAGCTTAATTCCAATTCATAATATCACCATCTTTCAGTGCATCGGAAAAACTCTTTTTCAGTTTTTCGAATTTCTTCAGCGCATTAATGTCGCCTTTTTCGGCCTTATTCTTTTCCTTGTACAATTGCTGCAGGCTGTGGCCGAAAACGTCTTCTTCAAGGGATTGTTTGATGGCAGTAATTCTGCCGCTTACCCCAATCAGGAAATGCTCAAGCTCTCCCAATTCGCTCAATTCGTCCGGATCAAGACGTTTTTTCTGTAAAAGCTTATTGTATCTGGGCAATAACACTTCCAGCAGATCGGTAAAACGATCCAATTCCTTCTGAATTGCTGCTTGTTGCTCTTTGTAGCCCATGGAGGAAATGTACAATCTTTTTTATATAATGACCATAAATTTTTTCTTTTTAACATTCTAAATAAAAGCGCTGAAATGCGCACAACTTGTATCTTCGCATTATGGCTGGAATTTATGTGCATATTCCCTTTTGTAAGAAGCAATGCAGTTACTGTGATTTTCACTTTTCAACTACGTTTGAATTGTACCGGGATCGCATGGTGAAAGCCATTTGTGATGAAGTGGAAATTCGTTCCGAATTAAATTCTAATGAAATAGTTGAAACGATATATTTAGGCGGAGGAACTCCCAGTATTTTAAAAGCCTCTGAACTTGCATTGATTCTGGATTCAATCAAAAATAACTTTATTCTTTCCGGTTTCCCGGAGATCACCCTGGAGTGTAATCCTGACGATTGTTCGGAGGAAAATCTGCGTTCATGGAAAGCACTTGGTTTTAACCGCATCAGTATAGGAATTCAATCGCTTGATGAGCACCAGCTTGACTGGATGAACCGTGCGCACAACGCTACAGAATCTACCGCGGCAGTTGAACTGGCCAGGCAATGCGGCTTCGATAATATTACTGTTGACCTGATCTACGGTTTGCCGAATCTGACTCCCGAAACCTGGAAAGAAACCATTCGAAAAGTTGCTGATTTGCCAATTGGTCATATTTCTGCCTATTGTTTAACCGTGGAGGAAAAAACGCCTCTTGCGGCTTGGGTGAAGTCGGGTAAAATCCGTCCGTCAACGAATGATGCACAGTCGGAACAATTCCTGATCCTTGTGGAGACGCTTAAGGCGTTGGGCTTTGAGCAGTACGAGATTTCCAATTTTGCCAGGAAAGAAGCCTATTCCAAACACAATACAGCTTATTGGCTGGATAAGAATTATTTAGGTATCGGACCTTCCGCTCATGGTTATGACGGTGAGAACCGTTATTGGAACGTAGCGAACAATCAGCGTTATATGAAGGAAATCGAATCCGGAAATTTACCCCAGGAAGTGGAAAAATTGAGTAATTACGACCGCTTTAATGAAAGAATCATGGTTGGTTTACGCACCAAATGGGGAGTTTCACTGTCAGAACTAAAAAGTTATCTCGATCTGGATCCCGCATGGTTGGGAGAAGTAGATCAATTGGTTCAAGATGGTGATTTAAAAGTTGCAGGCGATAACTTAGTTCTAACGGAATCAGGAAAATTGCGAGCTGATGCCATTGCTTCAGATCTTTTTAAACTATCAAATTAAGTCTAAAAATTCCAGGTAATTTGTACGCTGAACGTCTGTTTTCCATTTTTCTACGGAAGACATTTCGGCTGTTTTATTAGTTGAATTGCTTCTCGCGAAATCAAAGTCCTTTCCAAAAGTTGCCGGATGGTAAAAAGTTGCCGAGTTTCTCAAATCTTCTAACCCGGAATAAGCTTCGTGTATCAGAAGCGGGACCCTGAATCCGAAAGCAAGGTTAAAACTTCCCGAGATCTGGTTGTATGGATATTGATCCGAACTTGGTGTGTCGGGATGAATGAGCGGCATCAGGAAGTTAGAAGACCTTATCAATTGGTAAAATTCTTCGTTCGAAATGTAGTGGTCAAAATGGATTAGTCGGTCGCTCAGGTTTTTTTTCTCCAGTTCTGAAAGCAGTTGTTTTATTTCTTCCCGGTCCGGATCTGATTTTCCGGCAAAAACGAATTTTACATCCGCGGGTGTTTGTTCAATCATAGTAACAAGAGTGGAAAGGTCCTTTCTTCTTGCTTCAATTCCTCCCGGAATGGTGATCCAGGTTTGATCGCTGTGTTGAAGGTAGTGTTTTCCGAAGTCCGGGAATTCAATCGGGTAGTAGGTTGTTACGTTGTTTTTGAATTCCGTCCTTATTCCGTCTTTAAGTATGTCGCTTAGTACGGCATACTTTCTTATAAACTTGTGAATGATCTTCTGGGTATTGCTCTCGTTGAATTTTTTTATGGTGTGAACAATGCCGTAACAAGCTATTTTCTTTGAAATCAAAAAACGCAGGTTGCGGATATGCCCACCCTGCGCAGTATTAAAAACCACTTTTTCCACTTGGTTCTTTTTCAGAAATTGAGCTATCCCGCGCATTTTCTTAAGGTCACCGATCGCAGACATGGTGGTGTCAACTATAAGAATGTCTTCAAAGCGGTACAATTTATTTAGCCGCTCGTGAACCTTACTGTCACAGACCAGGAAAATCTTAGCATTAATCGACTGCAGCGCATTGATTTGTGAGAACATACATTCATCATGAGATCCGCCAATTTCCACCAATGCTATTTTCTTTTGCTGCATGAAACAAAAATAGTTGATACTTCGACAAGCTTGGTTCAAAAGGTTTAAAAAGTTCCAATGTTTAAGAGGTTCAAAAATAGTAGCTAAAATCATTGAACCTTTGATCTGTTGAGCGCTTTGAACCTCTAGTCATTAACATTTCGTTTTTGGTAAAGTTTTTTAGTGGCCCGCCCAGCAAACAGTTCACATCATAATTTTGTAATATGTTGAAACGATTGCTTTTAGGTTTATTCTTGATTTTAAATGTGTTGGGTTCTGCCCAAACTATTACTATTATGATTGATCCTGGTCATGGCGGCTCGGATCCGGGACATCTTTCCGCAAATGCGAGTCATCTCAAGGAAAAGGACCTTAATCTTCTTATTGCAAAAAAGTTCGGCGATTATTTGATTTCCAAATTGAGCAATATCAAAGTGATCTATACGCGAACCGACGATACATATCCTACGCTTGATGCGCGCGTAGAAATGGCGAACAAGCACAAGGTGGATTATTTCATTAGCATCCACTGCAATTCAAGTTCGAATAAGAGTATAAAAGGTACGGAAAGCCATGTGCACACCATGTCGTCCAAAAAAAGCGTGAAACTGGCCAAAACATTTGAAACCGAATTCAAAACAAAAGCGGGAAGGACCTCTCGCGGAGTAAAGGATTCGGACGACAGGGAACATACACTTCAAGTACTGAAGTTTACCGAAATGACCAGCGTTTTAGTGGAATGTGGTTTCCTTACAAACGTAAGTGAAGCTAATTTTCTGAATACGGATTATGGACGAGATTTGATAGCTTCAGCCTTATTCAGGGGAATGCGAACTTTTTTAAAAGAATCACATCCTGGTGTCAAATTTGAAAAATCTACAACAAACCCAACGGTTTCTAATAGTTCTTCAACATCCACAACAGGAAGTTATACGGTTCAAATAATGAGTTCGAAGGAGTGGATGGACACGGAAAAGAGTCCATTTACTAAACTTACTAAATCTGTTGCTAGAGAACAGGTTGCGCAAACAGGGTACAAGTACAGGTACACTTCAGGAACTTTCGCAACCAAGGAAGAAGCCGAGAAATATCAGAAAGAGGTCAGGACAAAAGGTTTTCCGGATGCAATCGTAATAAAGAAGTAAGTAAAACCTTTATTATTGTATATTTGTTACAGAGGTCACTTCTCATTGATAAAAAAGCTATTCATGGCAACTATATTCGAAACAAGATTAATTGGAAATTTGGGGAAAGATGCGACTGTTAAGCGCATGGAAAGAGGGGTAGTAGCAATTAATTTTCCGGTTGCTCACAATAAGAACTGGCGTGATAAACGATCTGGTGAAGCCAGAACTAAAACAACATGGGTTAACTGCACCATTTGGAAAAAAGAAGGTGCTAACATGCGAATTTTAGATTTTCTTAAAAAAGGCGCAATGGTGGAGGTTATTGGTGCCCCATTTGCAAAAACGTATGTCCAGGAAGATGGATCTTATCGTTCCGAAATTCGTCTGAATGTGTCGAAAACAAATATTCTTCGTCCGGCAAAAGGAGATGGTGATATGGCGTTCGACATGATAGATGACGTTGAAAGCGGTATGGATGAAGACGGAATGGATGCGGGAATCGAAGATTTTACATTAACCGAAGAGGATTTTTAGTCTGAAATTCAGCAATATAATCCCGGAACATGCATTTTCATTGATTTTTTTCGTGGAAAACTGTTTGTAGAATACATTCTTTGTTTATATTTGCAACCTCAAATGAGGAAATTCCTCCTTAGCTCAGTTGGTTAGAGCATCTGACTGTTAATCAGAGGGTCGCTGGTTCAAGTCCAGCAGGGGGAGCAAAAAAGAGAGTTCGTAAGAGCTCTCTTTTGTTTTTCAGACTATTCACGTTTTAAATGACTTACCACATTTACATCCTTTATTCTGCTGTTTTAGATAAATATTATGTTGGTTAGGTGATTGAAATCCGCCAAACATTTATTTGAATCAGCTAATTCTTTGAGTTAAGGGTTCACTTATCCTTATCGTTTTTCCTACCTTTTACCCATATTTTCAAGGGATGCGAAATATAGTGCTACTTCTTTTTTTGCTAATGCAGAATCTTGCGTTTTCCCAGGCAGATCTTTCTGCAGAAGGAAGGGTGCTTGATTCACTGTCCCGGGAGCCTATTGCGTTTGCCCGCATTTTCAATAAATCCACCAAACAGGGAACCATTAGTTCTGAAGACGGTTATTTCCGGATAGAACTTTCCTCTTCGGTTGATTCCATTGAGGTGAAAATAGTTGGATACAAAAGAGTACTGATAAATTTAGACCAGTCTTTCAATACAATTTTACTGGAACCCAATGCAAAGGAACTCGCTGAGATTGAAATAAGTGTGGCAGATAATACAGAGTTGTTTGATCTTCTCCAAAAATGCAGTAAAAATCGTAGTAGTAAAAAGACAGCCAAAGGTTACTATACGCTCGCAAGCTTTCTAGAAACGGCGCAGGTTGAGCTGGTAGAAGGTTATTATAACCTGGCCCTTGATAATTATGATCTACGCGCGATGGAGCTTAAAGCCGGACGGCTGGCCCTTCAAACGTTTAACGATCGTTTTTTTACTTCACAGGCAGGTTCCAATGCCGTTTCCCAATTGCGGACGTTCAGTAAGAACGATTTCTTTCTAAAAACACCTTTGAATGTGAAAAAGAATGAAGGAAAGACTCTTTTCCGATTGGAACTTCTTTCGAGGTATATAGATGAAAATAAAGATTCCGTGTACGTCATCAAATACCGCCCGAAGGGGAAAAGTGCCAAAAACTTCGAGGGAAGAATTTGGTTGAATATCAGCCAATCAGTAGTGCAGAAAATCACCATGAATTGCTCAGATTGCGAAACACACCCTTTTTTGCCAATATTCCCATCAGATAGTATAAATGCGGTGGAGATGAGAATTACCAAAACTTTCTCAATATCAGATGGTCATGCACATTTGAATCATGTAGATTTCAGGTATAGGGTGAATTATGTTAGTCGGCCGGGGAATCCGGAAGAAACAAGATATACGGTGGAAACAAAAGCCGTTCTCTATGCCTATGACATCAATTCCTCGTTTCAACTTCCGAAGTTTACTTTTGACCAACCGACAAATGACTACCGAAAGATCAATGCCTTTCCGTATAATTCTTTTTTCTGGGAGAAAAACAATGAATTTGATGTCAACCATCAGAACAACCGAAACGATTCATTTTTCAATCATCCGTCTTCCGTAACAAATGTGCACTTTTTCAAATCATCAAATACGAATTGGAAAAGCAGAAATCCCCTGGAAAAGAGGTCGGGATACCTGGAACACCCCTACATTCATTGGTCAAAGAACAGGGTTTTTCTTCGTGAAATGATTGCGGACACTACTTCAGTAGGAACACGCACTAAAGAGAAATCATTGCTTTATAAACTGGATGTTCAGCTGTTCATGGATATCAATGATTACGGGGATTCACTTCATTTCCTTACCGAAACCGTTTTCGACCCTTACAACACCTACTATTATCTTCCCATTGATAATTTCGCCAATTGTTTTATCAATATGTATTTCGATCTGTGTGAGATACAGCGCCGCGAACTGGAGAAGATGCTGTTTTCCATTTCCAATCCGACTGTGGAAAAGTTGCAGGTGGCATACGACAATTTCATGCTTTATGCCCAAAAGCAGAGGGAACTATTCCTGAAGGAAGTGGACAGGGGAACAGTTAAAAAGACCATGGAAAAATGGAATGCCTATATTTTTCATGAAATTGGCAATGATAACATTTCGCTATTTGAAGTGAATTACTAACCATTAAATCACGCACATGCAGTATTTCCAGTTTGGTTATAAGTCCGTATTATTGCCGACGAAATAAAATACGATGAAGTTTCTGTTTGCTGCAATGATGTTAATTCTTGGTCTTTCTGCCTGTATAGCCAAAGGAAAAGGAAGCCGGAAAGTGAAATATGACGGTTATTATCTTACCGGTGATGGCAACAATGACGATTCTACGTTTTTTATGGTTTCGTTTAAGAATAAAAGCGATTATCCGCTTGTAGAACCGGATTTGTTAATGACAATAAAGGATACTACGAATAAAATGATTTCTCATACGCTGTTCAGTTCTCTGGTTTATTTCGAAGACCAGGCGGCCCATTCCAATTTTACGGTGAAAGTTTATGCTGAAGGATTTACTTTTTCCGATGAGGTGGGAAAAATCAAATTCCTGCTTTCATGGACAAACAAGAAGGGTAAAAACAGTTTCAGACGAAGAATTGTATACGAATAGATAAAAACCCACACCAAGTTCCAACCAATAGAAAAACCGGTCACTTTCTGTTTTTATGCAGTCAGAGTGACCGGATTTTTTTTGCCTGACAGCGAAGGACAATCTCTTAAGCTATGGCGTAAAAAAAGGCCGCTCTGTTGAACGACCTTTCTGTAACTCCTGATGGAAGAAGAAGATGATTACATCTTCGGCATAACCACTTTGTCGATAACGTGGATCACGCCATTGCTTTGGTAAACATCGTAAGTAGTAATGTTTGCCCAATTTCCCATTTCATCTTTGATAATGATATTGTGTTCTCCGTTCATCATAGCCCACAATTTTCCTCCC